>JAEEGJ010001895.1_pt1 | contig 419134 bp, 372 predicted proteins | sample 8958761 | NCBI WGS metagenome assembly JAEEGJ01 (sample SAMN16246546, study PRJNA631951) | gut metagenome | biome: gut microbiome; feature: rumen; material: RS-attached | host: Bos | place: Iran: Karaj | collected 2018-10 | reverse complement strand
CGTCAGTCCGAGCGTGTCAATCTCAATTCCACCGACAGTAAGCTTTCCATTGTCGGATTTTTGTTCTGTACTTTTGCTGTGACTGAGTATTACTTTGATACGAGCCATAAGTTCCATAGGCGAAAATGGTTTGGTGACATAATCGTCACCCCCCACCTCAAAGCCGAAAAGCTTATCGAACTCTGTACCTCTTGCGGAGAGCATTATCACAGGGATATCCCTGAATTTCTTTTTTTTTTTACAGGCGGTGAAACCGTCTGTATCGGGCATCATAACGTCCATGATTATAACGTCGAAATCCTCGCTCTGACACTTGTCTATGGCTTCTCTTCCGTCAGAAGCGGTAACGATATCGTATCCCTCACGCTGAGCGTAACGGCTTATGAGAGTTACTATATTCGGCTCGTCATCAACTATCAGTATCTTCGGCATGATACACCTCCGCATTAATATTGTAATTATTATACATGAAAAGCGCCCTTTTGTAAAGAGCGCTTTGTTTCAGTGGGAATGTCTGCCGCCGTGACCTTTCTGTTGTGTACTGTTGGAATTTGTGAACTCGATCCCAAGAGCGTCAGCAACAGCTTCCTTTATACCGTTGCTGCTGAAAGTTGCACCGCTCACTGCGTCAACATCTGTGCTCTGTGACTTGATGATAGCAGAGACAACGCCGCTTTCCGCACGGCTGAAATACTTCTCGTCATCATTGTATGAATTAACAGTAATGTCTGTAATCTCGCCATTTTCAACGGTTACAGTTACATTTGTAGCTCCTCTGAAACCGTTGCCTGTACCTATATAAACGCCGTCCTCGAATCTTTCTGCTGTATCTGCGGCTTTGCTGTTATCATCAGAAGTTGCAGATTCGGTAGTCGTTTCTGTTTTGGATTTACTAGCTTCTGTAGTGGACTCAATGTGCTTTTTCGGCTTTTTGCTCTGTTCTGTTGCTTGTTCAACAATTTCACTTGTTTCTTCATTAAGAGCATTTTTAACCGCTTCGATTATGCCATTGCTGCTAAAAGTCGCGCCGCTTACTGCGTCAACATCTGTACTCTGGGATTTGATGATAGCAGAGATAACGCCGCTTTTTGCTTTCTGGAAGAATTCCTTATCGTCCTTGTATGAATCAACTGTTATATCGGAAATTATACCGTTTTCAACTGTCACGGTTACGTCAATATCACCGCGGAAGCCTTCACCGCTGCCCTTGAAAACACCGTCTGAATATACACCAGACGCTGCGACACCCTCAATGCTTATCGGTTCGTTTTCCTTTTCATCGGGGACAGTATTTATCACGCCCGCGTAATAAAGACCGGCGATCGCCGTTACAGCAACAACGCCCGAAATAGCCGGCAGAGTATCAGCTACTATATTCTCATTGGGACAGACGGAAGTACACTTCATGCAGTTTATGCATTCGCCTGACCTAACTTTTTCGTACTTGTAAAGAGGTATGCCCATTGAGCACTTTGATGTGCAGAACTTGCAGTTTCCACACTTTTCAGACTTGCGGTTCAGACTGTATATTCTGAAACGTGATACCAGTGAGAATAATGCTCCGAGCGGACATAGATACCTGCAAAAGAATCGTTCAATGAACAGTGAGCCTATGATAATGAGGAGCAGAAGCGCTCCGCCGAGGGTAAGAAAATATTTCAGACTGCTCCAGCCGCTGAGAGAACTGTATATACCGAATACTGTCCACGGACTCCATACAGTATCTCCTGTGACCGAGCCCCCCATACTCCGACTGCAACAAATGCAAGAACTGCATATTTCAGAAGTTTGAGCCATTTATCCGCCTTTTCGGAAACTTTTATCTTGAATGGTATCAGCTTTCCAATAGAATTCAGCAAGTCCTGCATTGCACCGAATGAGCAGATAAATCCGCAGAAAAATCTTCCCCAGACGATCGTTATAAGAAATACTCCAAGTATGAGTATTATCCTGCCGATATTATCCGAAAAAACAAAGCTGCCGCCTGCTATTGAGGTAATGATACCGCCTGTTGACGAGAATACGGTGATAAACAGAGCCGGTACGGTAATAAAGGCTATAAGCTGAATGACCGCCCTGACTATTTGTACGGGTGATATTTTTTTCTTCATAGGATCACATCCTTATTCTTTCTCTGAGATCCTAAGTGACGTAGAGGTTTTTGTCGTATGTAATAAACAGCGCTTCGATATTGAGCTGTTTCAGGAGCTCCATGCTCTTCTCTGCTCCCATAATGAAAGCAGCAGTCGCAAGTGCGTCAAGTTCTTCAGAATTATCGCCCACAAGAGTAACGCCGATCAACCCTGAATCTGAGGGCTTGCCTGTCCGTATATCGGATATGTGATGTATAAACTGGTCGTTTATGATGCAGAACTGCTCGTAAAGTCCTGATGAAACAACAGCTTTTCCGTTTCCGATTTGAATTGAAACAATGAATTCTCCGTTAGAAGCAAACGGCTTTTGTATGCCGGTATTCCGCTGCTGTCCCATATTTATAACAGTTCCACCGAAATTGATGATAGCATTTTCTATGCCATAGGTATGAAGTATATTCCTGACTTCATCTGCGGCATATCCCTTTGCGATAGCACCGAGGTCGATCTGCTGCCCTTTGTTTTTCAGCATTACCATGCGTTTGGGATAATCAAGGATAATGTCCTTGTAGTTTACTAGTTTTCGTGCTTCTTTGAGAGTGTTTTCGTCAGGGAGTTGTCCGCACTTTACCACATTTTTCCATAGCTGTGACAGAGGTCTCGATGTTATATCGAATAATCCGTCCGTTATTCTTGAATACATTACGGAGTGTTTTATTAGTATGAATGTATCCATTGATACAGCCACAGGAGCTATGCCTGCACGGCTGTTTATAGCAAATATTTCGCTGTCATGTGAATATGCCGACAGCTTTCGATCAAGGTCTTTTACTCGCTTCTTTGCGGCTGACAATGCTTCATCAGCTTCTTCAAATACAGTTATGGTATTGACTGTCCCCATTGCGAAGAATATTTTCTGAGTCTGAACAGTTCCGATCATAATATCACCTTATGCTATCAGAATCGGCCGCCGCGTCCACCGCCGAAGCCGCCGTTCATGTTTCCGTTCATTCCGCCTCTCATACCGCCGCCCATCATGCTCTGCGGTATTTCAGAAACTTCCTGTCCATTGACTATGATAGTACCGCCGTTGAATTCAGCTGTTCTGTCATAGTCGAAGGAGGACATCTGTGCTGTGATGTTAATAGTTCCGCCGTTAACATATATCGAGCCGTTTGAGTCGATGGCGTCTGTATCGCCCTGTCCCATGGAAACAATTACATTTCCGCCGTTGAAAACTATTGCTGTTTCGTAAGCATTTGTGTTCGCTGCAGCGTTGATTCCGTCATCGCTGGCATTTATGGTGATATTGCCGTCGTTGATAACTATGTTAGTAGCTTCAAGACCCTCTGCTCCTGTAATATCGAAGTCGCCGCCGTCTATCTGAAGGACCGCACAAGCCTGTATTCCGTCGCTTGCTCCGTTGATATTAAAGTTACCGCCTGTGATAGTGATACTTCCCTCAGCTTCGTCATTCTCGCAGTGGAAGCCGTCTTTATTTGTGGTAATATTGAAAGTTCCGTCATAAACCGAGATAGTGTCGTTTGCTTCAAATGCGTCAAGAGCAGCCTTGATATTGTATGTGCCACCTGTTATCTTCATATCGTCCTTGCAGGTGATACCGTTGCTATAGTATGAGGTAACATTGAGAGTGCCCGTACCGTTGAGTACAAGGTCATCCTTTGAGTAAATGACTGCGTCGGTGTTGCTTTCGCCGTCAGCTGTGAACTGTCCGCTGATTGTAAGTGTATTATCGCTGTCGGTAGTGGTTATGAAGACCTTATCTGCTGAGAGAACATATATAGCAGGAAAGTCTTCATTCTCAATGTTTACTCCGTCGAGCACAAGCTGTACCTTTGCAGTATCTTCGGCATTTACTCTGACAGTGCAGTTTTCAGCGCTGCCGCTTATAGTATACACGCCCTCATCGGTAATGTCAATGGTTTTATTATCGGCAACTGTTATGTTCTGTGCTTCACTTGTATCTGCGGTCTGCTCAAGGTCACGCTCTGTAAATGTGGTTTCCTGAGTATTGTTTGAAAGCTGTTTTACCTCAGCGGAATCTGTATTCTCAGAAGAAGTTTTATCTGCCTTGGCAGTCTTTTCTACGGTTTCAGCGCTGTCTGATACAACAGTCTTTGCATTTGTGCCTACCGATGTGTTTTCGGATACTGAACTATTATTTCCGCAGCCTTTCATGTAAACTGCCATTGCTGCCATAAAAAAAGCTGAGGTTATATATGTTTTTTTCATAATGATACTTCCTTTCGTTTGGAGAGTTGTGTTTGTTTCTATGATTGTATTATATCTCAGGTATTTGAAAGAAAAATGGAACGAAAGTGGAATTATCACTTTGAAATGTGGAATCTTTGCTTCCAATCTGTGAAAGATACGTGAAATTGTTTTATGGTATTGTATTATGCAAAAAAGTCCTCACAGCCGAAACTGTGAGGACTCTGTTGTATTATTCAGATAAACACATTAACGTGATTTTCACACCACTTGAACTCATATTCGACACTGATAACAATATACAGCTCGTCATAGATAACGACCTTATGAGCGATGAATACATTTGCGGACATCCGGGTATCAATACTTCGACATTCCGCCTTCTACGAGAGGATATGCTCAAATATGTCCGTGCGGCTAAGCATGAACCCACATTCATTGACCTTCCAACGGAGTGATATTATGCGTATATTTGCATTGGAGCTTGATAACGACATCAAAGGTATAGAACGCAGAAAAGCATATATCGAGGGGCTTATTGAGAAACTTCCGAAGCCTGATATCGTAGTTCTGCCCGAGCTTGCCATATGCAGTTATATGGCAAGTCAGAAGATATGGAAACTTGCAGATGACTGCGGTCGTGACGCAAGCCAGTGGACTGTAAGCATAGCAAAAAAATACAATACCTATATCGGAGCAGGCTATCTCGACAAGGAGAACGGCGACTACTATAACCGCTATATGATCGCAGGTCCTGACGGTGTATGTGGTGTTGTTACTAAGTCTGAGGGCGAATCAGCAGTTTTCAAGCGGGGAGACTTCGGCAGTATTATTCATACTCCATTTGGAAATGTTGGTGTGTGTATATGCTACGATTCACGCCGCAAGCACTTCTATGATAACATCAGGAATGACGAACTTTCACTGATACTATTTCCGCATGGTTCACCTGCAGATCCGAATATACCAAATAAAGAACGCAATGAAAATGACAAGCGCTGTATGGCTTATATTGAGGCATTCGGAGTCCCTGTTGTCTATGTGAACAGTATAGGTGAGCTTGAATATATGCCTGGCAAAATGGGCGCAATGATGAAAAAATATGGTTTCAGAATGAATGGCATGAGCAGGATATATGCTCCAAAATCTGTACCGATAAATACGGATATCACCGATGCTATCGGTGCAGAGGTCGATATTCAGCCTAAGAAATTGTATAAAGAGATACAATTCTATGGTGAGGATATTTTACGCGGCAACTGGCTGTTCAAGCACTTTATCCTCAAACCTGATACAGTGGCAGGTATCAAGTCTTATGAGAACGAACATAAAAGAAATAGTAATTGTATATGAGAAATTATGAACGTGATGAAGGTTCGAATCCCTCTCTGTCCGCCAGAAATAAAAAGCCTGTATTTCGAGGAAAATACCGAAATGCAGGCTTTTCTGTTAACTGCAAAAAGCAGTTTGAACTGCATTTTTGCAGTTGCGTGTGAAGAAAAAACAGGCAAAATTCACACGAATTCATACGAAATTCACACGACGATAGGTGGTATAAACGTTATTGAAAGAAGCCAGCTACCGCGAGGGAGCTGGTTTTTTTAGGGAATAAATTTATTGTTTTCACTCTGACTATATGGAGATCCGGTTCAAGTAAGGTGTGACGATTAGTATTGAAAAGTGAATAGATAGAGCTTTCATACAAAAGTAAAAGCTTAGCTATTATAATATTTCAAACAGCTGCTCAAACTGTTTATCATTCTCCTTTAGGTAGACAAGAAAATATCTCACCTCAGCCTCTTCATCTGTAATGGGAACTTGAATACGGTCTGAACTGTTTCCGAAAAACTCATTTGCAGTATCTGTGCTGAAAGATGGCAGAACAGAGGCATTGACGATCTCGTCAAAAGTAAAGCGGTCATTTTGAATCAGAAATCTGGAATGTGGCATCTTTCTGACAGCCATATCGTGCCAGAAACCAATTTCAGACATCAGCAGCAAGTTTTCGCCGTCAAGGTCGGAGAAGGATAGTGAGGTTTCGTTTGCAAGCCTGTGCATCGTCGGCAGCGAGAAGAACAGCTTTTCCGTTCCGCAGGCGGTGCTGATGTAGTGTTTATCCTCCGGATGAAAATGCAGCACGATCAGCTGATACTGTCCGTTGTGGAGACCTTCCAGCAGTTCCGTTTCCTCTGTGATCTCCGTTTGTATCGTCATGGTCGGGTATAATTGCGACAGAAGCGGAGTCAGTTTCCATATGGGTGCGGGCGCACAGACGCCAAGCGAAATCGTCCTGCGGCTGCGGTCAAAGTCCCGCACCTGCTTTGCAATGCCGTCAATCTCTGACAAGGCTTTCCCGGCAAGCTCAGCGGTCAGTATGCCGTTTTCGTTGAGCTTCAGCTTATTGCGGCTGAGTACAAACAGCGGTACACTAATCTCTTCCTCCAGTTTTCTCATATTCCGGCTCAGCGCAGGCTGCGAAAGATACAGCCGTTCGGCAGCTTCGGAAAGTGTGCCGTATTCTTTGAATGAGGCAAGCTGCCGCAGAAGATATATCTCCAGCATATCATCACCTCAGTATGATTTTAATTTATAGCAGTATCCGATATCAGCATTGTACAAACCTAAAATAGTATGCTATAATATGCTTGTAACAGGATATCTGTTATGATTATAACACAAACCAGTATCAAAATCAATACCGGAAAAGAGGGATCATATGCCGGAGGGAAAATTTCTGACTGTATTCTTTTCATGGGGCGGACACACAAGAAAGGCTGCCAAAATGATCACAGAAACAACAGGCGGCGATCAGTTTGAGCTGAAACCGGAAAAGGCGTACTCAAAAATATACCCCATCTGTGTGACACAGGCGAAAAAAGAGCGTGACAAGGACACACGGCCTTCCTATGCAGGAGGTATTGCGGATATATCACAGTATACCGACATTGTGATCGGTTATCCGGCATGGTGGTATACCTGCCCGATGATTGTGCTGAGTTTTCTTGAGCAATACGACCTGACCGGTAAAAATGTGTATATTTTCAATACCCACGGCGGAAGCGGTTCTGTCGGCACGGACGATATCAAGAAGCTGTGCAAGGGAAATGTCCACAAAAGCATTGACGGAAATCACCTGACAGAAGCTGATGTCAGAGAATGGCTGAACCTATAAGACAAGGAGGAACTTATTATGGAATTCGTAACACTGAACACAGGAGCAAAAATGCCGATTGAGGGCTTCGGCGTATTTCAGGTGCCCGATGCGGCTGTCTGCGAACAGGCTGTATATGATGCAATCAAGACAGGATATCGCCTTATCGACACTGCACAAGCCTATATGAATGAAGCGGCTGTCGGAAAAGCTGTCCACCGTGCGATTGCTGACGGACTTGTAAGCCGTGAGGAACTATTCATCACCACGAAGCTGTGGGTATCAAACATGAAAACAGAAGACGGCGCCTATGCTTCTCTAAAGGAATCTCTTGCAAAGCTTGATATGGAGTATATTGATCTGATCCTGATCCATCAGCCTATGGGCGATTATTTTGCAGGCTACCGTGCGCTTGAAAAAGCTTACAAAGAGGGTTGGGTAAAGGCGATCGGCGTATCAAATTTCTATCCTGCTATTCTTGCAAATTTCTGTGAGAATGTAGAAATCATGCCTGCTGTCAATCAGGTTGAACTGCACCCGTTCTTTACGCAGGATAGTGCGATCACGCTCATGAGGGAATACGGTATCGCACCACAGGCATGGGGACCTCTCGCAGAGGGCAGACACGGTATCTTCACCCACCATGTACTGACGGTGATCGGAGCAAAATACGGTAAGACCGCTGCACAAATTGCGCTGAAATGGAATGCTCAGAGAGGTGTTTCGATCCTGCCAAAATCCGTTCATGTGGAACGTATGGAGCAGAATTTTGACATCTGGGACTTCACACTTTCAGACGAGGATATGCAGAAGATCGCGGCACTTGATCTTGGGCACAGCGAGATAGTTGACCACAGCGATCCTGCATTCGTAAAGATGATAAATGGTTTCAAGATCTGAGGAGGATAAAACTATGTACTTAGAAAATATCAACGGCCCTGCCGACATCAAAAAGCTGGAGGTTTCTCAGCTTCAGGTACTTGCAGATGAGACAAGAGCCGCACTCATCAATAAGATCAGCAAAGCCGGCGGACATCAGGGACCGAACCTCGGTGTGGTGGAGCTGACTGTGGCATTTCATTATGTATTCGATTCCCCGAAGGACATGATCGTTTTTGACGTATCCCACCAGTGCTATCCGCACAAGATTCTGACCGGAAGAAAAGAGGCATTTCTGGATGAGACGCATTTCGGCGATGTGACAGGCTATACTAATCCGAATGAAAGTGAACACGATATGTTCATTGTCGGTCATACTTCGACCTCTGTTTCTCTGGCGCTTGGACTTGCAAAGGGACGCGACCTGAATCAGCGCAGTGAGAATATCATCGCACTCATCGGCGACGGTTCCCTTTCGGGCGGCGAGGCGCTTGAGGCTCTCGACTACGCAGGAGAGTACGACAGGAACCTCATTATCATCGTGAATGACAACGACCAAAGTATCGCTGAAAATCACGGCGGACTCTACAAAACGCTGAAAAAGCTCCGTGAATCAAACGGCACTGCCGAGGACAATCTGTTCCGTGCAATGGGACTGGACTACCGCTATCTCGATGACGGTCACGATACCACAAAGCTTGTTGAACTGTTTAAGAGTGTGAAGGACATCGACCACCCTGTTGTGCTGCATATCCACACGATCAAGGGAAAAGGTCTGCCCTATGCAGAAAAAGACCGTGAAAGCTGGCACGCAGGCGGTCCCTTCCATGTTGAGGACGGCTCTCCGCTGTATCCTTATGAGGGCGGCGAAAGTGTCATGTTCAACTGCCTGAAAGAAATGCTGGACACGAACGGGAATGCCATTGTTCTGAACGCCGCAACTCCTATGGGACTGGGCTTTGTTCAGGGTGTCCGTGAGGAATATGTTGACCGCGGACAGTTCATTGATGTCGGCATTGCAGAGGAAAATGCAGTCGCTATGGCAGGCGGAATAGCAAGAAACGGCGGCACGGCGGTATTCGGCACATTCGCTCCTTTCTATCAGCGTACATACGACCAGATGTCACATGATGTGTGCCTGAATGACAGTCCTGCAACTTTCCTGATACTTAGCCCCGGTGCCTACGGTATGAACTCCAATACACATATTGCGCTCTGCGATATTCAGATGTTTGCTCATATCCCGAATCTCATTTATCTTGCACCTGCAAGCAATGAGGAATTCGTGCAGATGTTCCGCTATGCAACCACGCAGAAGCAGCACCCTGTTGCGATCAGAGTGGTGGACAATCTGAAATCGACAGGTGTCGCTGACGATACTGATTACTCAGTTCTGAAAAACAAGATCGAACGCAAGGGCAGCAAGGTCGCACTCTTTGCAGTGGGCGGACTTGTTCCCATGGCACTGGAAGCGGCTGACAAGGTCAAGGCTCAGACCGGTACAGAGATCACGGTCATCAATCCGAGATTTGTCAGCGGTGTAGACGAGGATCTTCTTGATTCACTGAAAAAAGACCACAGCCTTGTCATCACCATTGAGGACGGTGAAGTTATGGGCGGCTACGGACAGAATATTGCAGCATTCTACGGCGATTCTGATATGCGGGTACGTTGCCATGGCATTTCCAAGGCGTTCCACACGGAATTCAAGGCTGAGGAACTGCTTGATGCTCATGGTATTTCCGTGGATAAGCTGACCGCTGAGATAATCTGTGCGTTGAAATAATAATCTATTTCACATGAAAAGAAGTTCGCTTATTAAAGGACTACCAATATGAAGGTCTGCGACTTTTTCTGAAAGTTCGTTTCAAGACATGTGTGACGGTCAGCATGGAAAAGTGAATATAATGATACGCTCTCCCTCATCAGGTAGGAAACTGAGATGCTCCTGATTGGTGAGGGGGTTTTTTATTAATCGTTCTTGCAATCTGACAGAGTATGCAGTATAATAGAGGCAGAAAACAGCTAAAGAAGAAATGGCTTTCAATCTGAATAATTCTATTCCACGCGGAAATTATAAAAGTCTATAAATAGGCGAAAACACGTCGCTAAAAATATTCATATTCCTCTCTGTCCGCCAGAATTAAAAAGCCTGTATTTCGAGAAAAGCACCGAAATACAGGCTTTTCTGTTACCTACAGAAAACAGTTTCAACTGCATTTTTGCAGTTGCGTGTGAGAAAAAAACAGACGTTTTTCACACGAATTCACACGAAATTCACACGACATATAGGTGGTATAACGTTACAAAATAAGCCAGCTCCCTTACGGGAGCTGATTCTATTTATGAATACTTCAAGAAATCATCTGTTTCGTATGAATGTGCTGATTACATCAACGAAGTAATTATATAATGAAACGAATAATAGTTGTCTCCTAATTCATAATAGGATTTAGGAGATATTATTGCCTAAGCACTTGACTTTTCTCCTAAAAACGATTATAATTATGAGAAAGGAGTGCGAGCTTATGAGAAACTTTGATTACAGCATACTTGCAAAACGTTCATGGGACAGTGAGATCATCGGTCTTGTAGCCCAGATTCACGAACATAAAGGCAGACAGGAGCTTTATCTGAAACAGAAACCTGCCGAGCTTGACCGCCTTATTGAGATTGCAAAGGTTCAAAGTACAGAAGCATCCAATGAGATTGAAGGGATACGAACTACTAACACCCGTCTGTTACAGCTTGTCAAAGACAAGACAACGCCCAGAAACCGTGACGAGGAAGAGATCATGGGATACCGTGATGTACTGAATACTATTCACGAGAACTTCGAGTATATACCGATTACATCAAACTACATGCTCCAGCTCCATCGTGACCTATATAAATATTCTCATAAAAGCATCGGTGGTACATTCAAGAACTCTCAGAATTATATTAGTGCGATAGATGCTAATGGACGTGAATTCATATTATTCACTCCTCTGCCGCCATATGAAACTCCGACTGCTACCGAAGCGATATGTGACAGCTATAATCGCATAATTGCAACGCAGGATATCGATGCACTGCTGCTGATACCAGTGTTTATCCATGACTTTCTCTGCATGCACCCCTTCAATGACGGCAACGGCAGAATGAGCCGCCTACTCACAACTCTGCTGCTGTATCGTTCTGGTTATGTAATCGGCAGATATATCTCCCTTGAAAGCAAGATAGCCAAGAACAAGAACCTGTACTACGACGCTTTAGAGCTGTGTCATCAGAAAGGCTGGAACGAAGGCGAAGAAGATCCTGCTCCGTTTATAAAGTATTTGTTGCAGACTATTCTCGCTGCTTATCGCGACTTTGAGGAACGTGTAGCGCTGGTCGACGAAAAATTACCGGCAATAGAAATGGTACGTCGTGCTGTATATAATAAGATCGGTAAATTTACAAAGAGTGAAGTTATGGAGCTTTGTCCGACAATCAGCAAGGCTTCGGTTGAAAATTCTATCAAGCAGCTCGTTGAACAGGGACTTCTGTTAAAGCACGGCAGTGGAAGAAGTACATTCTATACCCGAAGCGACATTTGATACAATACAATTGATAATAATTAAAGGAGTAAGATAATGAATATAGATAAGACACTTTACAGCGGACGTCCGACAGATGAACGCTCAGACGTTGAAATGGCTATATACGATAAGCTTGATTCTTTCGGTATAGCCTATAAGCGTGTTGACCATGACCATGCAGATACTATGGAGGATTGCCTTGCTATCGAAAAGGTACTTGGTGCTAAGATTTGCAAGAACCTCTTCCTGTGCAACCGACAGAAAACAAGCTTTTATATGTTGCTTATGCCCGGAGACAAGCCGTTCAAGACCAAGTTTCTAACCTCGCAGCTCAATTGTGCTCGCCTTTCATTTGCGGAAGCTGATAAGATGCAGGAGTATCTGCATACTATACCCGGATCTGTATCAGCGCTTGAGCTTATATACGATACGGATGACAACATACAGCTCGTCATAGATAAAGACCTGATGAAAGATGAATACATCTGCGGACATCCAGGTATCAATACATCAACAGTCCGCCTGCTCAGAGATGACATGCTTAGATATGTCCGTGAAGCTAAGCATGAGCCAACATTTATAGATCTTCCAATAGAATAAGAAGAGGGCAATGTTTTCCGTAAATGGAATACATTGCCCTTTTACATATCTAATTTTGCTATTCAAATATCAACACTCTCAAAATAGAACCTGCTGATCTCCTCAGGTGTATAATCGCTGTGACCTTTAAGCCACCATCGCACAGTTTCAGCAAAAGCATTACGCGCTCTGTGTATCTCGATACAGCATCATTTCTTCGCAATCCGTGCCAGCGCATCAAACACCTTATGATACACGACCTGATTCGGATAATAGTCGAAATCAGCAAAAACAGAAATACCGGTATGATAAAAGTGTTCGAGGATCGCCGCAGCACAACCGGCACTCCGGCTCTGACCGTAATCGCACTGGCAAATGATATTCTTACCTTTCGCATTGGCTGCATAGATGAATTCCGCAACCTTATCTGCATCGGGAAAGAATGAATCGTAGGTATATCCCTTTTCTGCGAGATAATCGCGGTCGAGATCATCCAGCTCGCAGTAATATACATCCCCGCAGACTTTGCTGTAATCAACATGCGCATAACCGGAATCAATATGCTTGAGTGCCGGATCGTAAAAGCTGATAACAGCGGTGTTCTCCGGAAACGTGCCGTCTGCAATGATCTGTTCAATCGCTTCTCTGGAATAGACAGATACGTTCATAAGCACCTCCGCACATTACTCAAAACGCCAATGACGCCTCATAAACACCCTGCGATTGCTTCTTTGATAGCCTTCGCAGAGCTTATTGAACTTCTCATCGAACTCATCTATTGTAATCTCACTCTCGTCTGCTCCTGCATGATGAAAAAACGGGATAATCAGCACACCGTCACCGTAGAATCCTCCTCTGTATGCCGTATAATCGTATGAAGAGATCGTGTATAAAAGCGCATACATGAACAAAATACAAGTATTCCATTCGCATGATTTCAGACCGACCGGCGTTTTGCAATGCAGCATCGTATCAATACGATTCAGATAGCATACGAGCCTGAGATCCTCACGGTCTATATCGAATAATCCGATATACCGGCTGAAATACGTCCAGACGTCTTTATAATAGGACTTGAATGCATCAATATCGAAATCTGCATCATGCAACAATTTCCAGGAAAGCTGCTCTGATTTGTGCAGTAACTCCTTTCGCTGATCAATGCGTTCAACGTCAGGCTCAAACTTTGCATGGATATACGACCGTGTGATGACGGCGAAATCTCCGAAGAATCCGCGAATGATCAAACGGTCTTTCAATCCATTGTGCGATTCTTTCTCAGATGAAGTCATCATGAAACGCCTGCCGGATTCGCAGAACGCATTGAAAAGAAGGATGAGCTCGTCCTGTGTTGCTTCCTTACATGCAAGCGTCTGAACATCGTCTACCAGAAGAACATCCGCATGCAAATACTGTTCACGGAACTGTTCTGCGGTTCCGCCGCTGCTGATCGTATCTACAAGAGCGGATGCCATATCTGTTGCTGTTGTGAGGATCACATGAAGCTCCGGCGAATTCTGCTCAATGGCATTTTTGACAACATAGAGCAGATGTGTCTTGCCGGTTGCCGTGCCGCCGAATACTGCCAACGGCTTGAAATCAACATTTTCAGCAAAGTGTTTTGCTTTCTCAAAGGCTTCGCTGTTTGCCTTATTGATCGCAAAGCTGTCGAACGTATACTGAATTCCGTTTTTCGTATCCCGCATCATGCGCCCTCCTCATCAATAATTCTTAAGCGTATATACCGGGTGACCTGTTCCGTAGCCCTGATAGATCTGATGATCCTTGATCGTATAGACCGGATGACCGGTGCCATAACCCTGATACACCTGATTTCCCTTGATTGTATAAACAGGATGTCCCGTACCGTAACCCTGATATACTTGATTGCCTTTTATAGTGTAGATAGGGTGTCCTGTCCCGTACCCCTGATAGACTTGATTCCCTTTAATCGTATAAACCGGATGGCCGGTGCCGTAGCCTTCATATATGCGCATCAGAGATCGCTCCTTTCTCAGCAAACACATCAAGAGCAGTGGTTTATTTTTGTATCCTGGCTTTACTGTATCAAATTCCGTGGCTGTGTTAATCAGACAGCCGCGGAATAAGCCGGTGGTGTGTATTGAAATCTTTTTAATGAATGAAAAAATTATTCCTCCCCAATCATACCTAAAAGACCCTCTTCGGAAATATCATCGTCTCTGTCATCATCCAAATAGAAGCGTCCATTGGTACAATAGAGATATAAAATACGATCTAGTTTGAATGCAGAGCATTGGCTATCGATACTGTTGTTTCTAATTTCCTGCGCCCATTCCCACATATATACCGCAACATACTCGTCTGCATACAGTTTACAACTTTTTCTAATACCAGCGTTATTCGGGAATCCCATCTTTTCCATGTTGCGTTTGCGGTAATCGGCAATAATCGTATCAGCATTATCCCGCTCTAAATCAAATGTTTTGTTCTCACTTTTCAGCAGTTCTGCTGCAACCACACGTTTAATATGTAAATCAGGCTTTGCAAGCCAAACTGCTCCGCATTCCTTTAGCCAGTTATAACATACAGCAGGACCAACTTCACACAGGTTTACGATTAGAACCCGAAGCTTGTGCAGATAAATTTTTAGCTCATCTGCCGTTTTCGGTTCTGTCAGCAAATATTCAAAGCTCAGATCAGTTTCTTCAATTTTACCATCTACCAGAAAGCGAGCACACTGATATACTCCAGTAAGGTAGTTCTCCCACTTACTATCATTTTGGATTTTATTCGGGTATCGACTGATAATCGCCTGCTTCAAAGCACATGCATCAGTGTAGTTCTCAAGTACTTTTTTCGGGTCATACCCCGATAGAACATCACTCAGGATCTGCTGAGTATCAGATGATTTGGAATAAAATTTGATAATGTTTCCCATATATTGCCTGTCAGCAAGAAGACCGCAGAATTGATAGAAAAGAAATGGAAGATCCATATTTGAACATGACTCTGCAATATAAACTTGACTTTCCGCACGATTTTTTTTCAATGTTTGCGGTGTAGCTGGAGAATAATACTTGTTAATATCAACGTGTTCTGATTTTGCAAGCTCCTCCAATCTTTCCTTCGTCTTCAAATAGATCTCTACTCTGTTCATGATTATACCTCCTTTATTTGAAACACAGCGGTTTCGGTTTGTGCCACCATTATAGCATAAAAATATTAAAATTTATCTTTGAATCGTTCGCACAGACAAAATTCTCACTTTTTCACAAACCTACAGTATCCTGAATGTACAGAATGAATAAAGCACTTTCCCGGCTTCATAGCTGCCAAATGCCGAGTCAGAGGAACCCAGCATTTGACAGAATCACTTTACGAAATGTTCGCGTATCGTTCGGAGAAGATCGCACGGTCCATGATGAGCACCGGCTCTGTCTCCCCGCCCATTACGATATCGAACAAAGAAGGCGAAAAGCCTGAAACGAGTGCTGTCCCGCTTGTGCCAAACTGTACCGGGATGTTCTTCTGAATGCTGTTGACATTCCAGAACACCACCTGCGGAAGCCGGTATCCGGCATCGGCAAACATGGCGCGCATCGTATCGTATAAAGGCTGACTGTTTCCGCCCTCGATACAGCCGTCAAACTCCATATCGGAGATGATGAACAGCTTTGTCGGCAGCTCCGACTGCGGCACATGATTCCGGACAGCCGTATCCAGAATCAACCTGAAAACAGCTTCGAGATCGGTGTTGGCAACTTCGTCGAAGCTTTCGCAATATCTGACCTTCTCCGTGATATCCTGCCCTTTGATCTCGACAAGCTGCGGGCGCCTGGAAAAGGTGATAAAATGATTCGCAAATGCGCCCTTGTTGTGTTCTGCGAAATAGAGTCCCAGCGACAGCGCAACGTCGATCGGACGCACATTGCCGGGCGCGGAACAAGTCATCGAACCGGAACCGTCGATGACCGCGATCGCGTTCTCCGCGCTTTCGCCGTAAGTGGGGAGATTGCGCCATGTGAGATCAAGCGAACGCCGCTCCTCAGCTTCGGGATCGGAAAGGCATCTCCGGACGATCTGATAAGGATAAATCGCGGCGGTGTGCATCGTCGCCTCACCGCGTTCCACCGCGTTAAGAAAGCTCTGATAACGTTCGCCGTCGTTGCGAAGAAACGCCTTGCGGTATTTGAACAATGCGCAGGAAGGCTGCTTCTCGTAGCTGAACGTATAGTCCGAAGTGCGCAGCCGGTTTTCCAGAATATCGGAATACCGACGCAGTGCGGACAGGCACTTGCGGTAATTGCGCTCAGACATACCGAGCTTCTGTGCGAGATAACGACCGTTCCGGCGTACTGCCTCCGCAGAAGCGTTGACCGAGGGCAGCCATTTCGCGAGGAGAGAGACCTGCCCGCGTTCCGACATTGCGTTACGGTCTGCGTTAAGCTGCCCGCGGATCAGCGAAACTGCCGCTTCCTCGCAGGGGGTATACAGCAATGCGCAGAGATCGTCGTATCTGCCGTATTCCGAAATGAACCCGATATTGCGCAATATCGCATCGGGTTCCTCCTTTGCCAACGTGCGAAGTGCGATCCGGAAAAATCTGCGCTCGCCGAGACCGCCGCGCACATCTCTGACGAAGAACAGCGTCTTCATCGTGCGCACAGGATCTTCCGCATAGGCACGGCGGACAACATCTGCGATCTCATCCGAAGCAGCATTTCGCATTGCGCCCGCACGGAAGAACAAATCGAGACAGTGCGAACCGCTTGTGGAACGAGTCTGACCGCCGTTGAGGGTCAGGGTTCTGGTTGCTTCTTTCTTAAGTAATTCCAGCATAATAATACCTCTCTTTCCCAATCGACGAAAGGACACAAGGTACACTCAGTTTTTCATGATTCTGAAACACTGATGTTTGTACCTTTTCACGGTGCTTCCTGCGGAATGCAGGAGCTTTTTCATGAAGATAATTGCTGTAAGCACCGTATTTCATTTTTGCTTTCACTATTATGCATGGAAGTTACGGTCAGCGCAGAAAACAGAACGGCTGCTCCTGCGCTGACAGCCATGGAACAAGGTACACTCAGTTTTTCAAGATCTGAAATACTGCTGTTCGTACCTTTTCACGGTGCTTCCTGCGGAATGCAGGAGCTTTTTCATGAAGATAATTGCTGTAAGCACCGTATTTCGTCTTGTCTGTAATGATTATACCATACTGAAAACGTCAAAATTGAGGTTTTCCCCAATCCTGTTGTTCGTATTCTCTCGCGGTGCTTCCTGCGGAATGCAGGAGCTTTTTCATGAAGATAATTGCTGTAAGCACCGTATTTTGTCTTGTCTGTAATGATTATAGCATACCAAAATCCTCAAAATTGAGTTTTTCAGTATGCTATAATATAAAGTTATTCATTTTCGGCTAACCGGTATCATCAGACATCTTTGCTGTATTTTTCGTATGCTTTCGTGATATCGTCCTTCAGTTTTTGCCGAAGGGAATCCGGAGACAGGATCTCAACAAAATCAAAGAACCTTCTTGCCCAGATCAGCATATTGTTCCATGTGTTCTCAACCTCAACAGTCAGCATCGGTTCGGAACCGTCTGCTGCCTGTTCTGCCGAACAAATCTTATATGTATCACCGAAGTAATCCACAACTTCGTTCATCGCCCATTACGGGCATCTGAATCTGACTTTTTCCGGCGTGCCGCTCCACATCATCCTGTGCGTACTGATATATTTCTTTGTATCAATGTTTTTCGGCGCACCTGCAATGCTTGTTTCCGGAAAAATACCTTTATCAGACAGAATCTGAATATCGCTCATGCGGTCGATTCTGTAATTGCTGATTCGTGCCGGTTCGGAACCGTCCTCGGGTACTCTGCTGCAAACGAGATAACAGAAGCCGTCACTAAAAACAGTTCTGTACGGATTTACGGTGTAAAGCCGGTCATTGCCGTTTTCATCTGTCTCATACATCGGCGCGCCGTCGGGATCCCGCTGCACACGGTAAAACTGTATCTGATGACACTCCTTGAGCGCCTGATGAATCGCTTTCAGATTTTTGAAAAAGTCTGTCTGCATGATCTTTGCCTTCACCGGTTTTTTGTAAAGATACGGTCTGTACTCTGACAAAAGGCACACAGATGAAAGTGAAAGCAGCTTTTCGATCAACTGCTGACGTTCTTTGATCTTGATGTAATCACAGGAACTCACCATGTCAATCAGATACCGCAATTCATAATTGCTGAACAAATGCGCGATTCTGACATTGACCATGCGCTCTTTATTCGTCTTGGTTCCGCATTGGAATTCTCCGAAAAGATCGCCTTTTTCTTCAAGAAACGCCCTGACGGCAGTAAGATTTCTGTCAAGCGTGCTTTTTGGAATGCTTCCACGATACAAGTATTCTGCATTCACTTTGGCAAGGATTTCATCCTTTTTCAGAGGATGATCCTCATCAGAATACTTCAACAGGACATACAGAACCATTAGCTTTGCGTCGGTGATATAGTCTTTTCTTGATTCCTGCGACATAATTTTCCTCCTCACTTACAGCATCAAACTTATCTATTATTATGACAAAACGCAAAAAATCTCTATCAATTATAATAAATTATATCAAATTTGCACACAAAAGTCAATACAATTGGAAAAAAGATAATAGTCTCAAATCAAAAGAGACTATTATCTAGAAAAGGGTATCTATTTTATGCTATATAGCCTGTAGTAGCAAGACTTGGAGATACCAAGCTTCCGCATAGCATCTACAGGCTTTGTTTTTCCGCAGCGGACTTCCGCAAGCACCTCACGCCAATTATCAGGCAGGGGCTTTGACGGACGCCCGAAGCGGACATTTTTCTTCCTTGCAGCTTCGATACCTTCACGCTGACGTGCTCGTATCTTGTTACGCTCATTCTCAGCTATAGCTCCGAGTACTTCAATAAGGATAGCATTTATCATTTCGAGTACCCAAGCCTGCTCCGGCGGAAAGTCTGTAAGTGTTGTCGGTATATCAAGTATCTTCACCCTGACTCCCATAACCTTGAATCCTTCCAGCTCATGCTTGATGTCGGACTTGTTTCTGCTGAGCCTGTCCAGTTCCTTGATAACAAGTGTATCGCCCTTGCGGAGTATCTGACGTTTGAGGTATTGATAACCCTCACGCTCCGTGTCCTTACCCGAAGCCTTGTCAATTATAATGTTCTGCTCGGGCACTCCGAACTTAGTAAGAGCTTCGATTTGCCTGTCTTCATTTTGTTCCCTGGTAGATACCCGGGCATATCCGTAAATTCGGTTATCCATAATGCTCCTTTCTGTCCCAAAAAGTGGTGGCGACTTTCGGAACGTCTCAAAAGTCAAAACACCACTTTTTGGAACGCTTTTTCAGCCGTTTTTCGGGCGTCCCATAAAGTAAACTTTTTGGAACTTCAAAATGCTCCTCCGTAGCAGCTTTCATAGATATCCTCACCGCACATATACTTCACATCCCTGAGTGCTTCATGGAGCAAGTTCGTATCCATAAGCATTTCTTCTATCTCATCGTAGGTATATCCATACTCTAGCAAAAGCTCAACGTCCTCACTGTCAACGCCATAGCAGCCACAGTAGGCGAGAAGCATCTCTTCGTGTATATTATAATAGGAAGAGTCATCGTACCAGCTCATGTACTTGGAGCGGAATATCTTAGGTTCAAACTCTGAGCATGTGATATCACCGTTCCTGTCGATACGAATGATATCGCCTTCATCAGTTTTGATACGCTCATTTGCGAACTTATGCAAGCCTATCCTGCGGAGAGCGTTTTTCATGATGCTTTCAGTGGAAGCGTACACATACAGCCCGATATCCTTGAAGTTGAGCAGGCACATTGGATTCGAGCCTTTTATAATGTACAGGCTGTTGCTATCATCAAGCACAGTGAAGGTGAAGTTGCCCTCGACCGTTTCCACCATATACTTCAGGCTGTCAAAGTCCAGTTTCTGTTGTGCTTCGAGAAGCTGACAAGCTGCATAGCTGTCAGTCTCGATATGGGTATCGGGGATAAGCTTGTCCTTCCTCAGTTCCTTATCATTCCACAGGACTCCATTGTGAGCAAATGCAAATGAAGTTTCCCCGGCAAGACCGGGGAACGGATGATTGTTGTAGTTATGCTTGCCGTCTCCCTGAGTAGTCATACGGGTATGTCCCATGACTGCTCTCGTTCCTTCCGGTGGACTGAAGTGAAGTTTGTGAGCAGGTTTCGGTCTCTTGTAAATAATGACCTTTCCTTCGTTTATGTAACCGATTCCAGAAGCGTCTGTTCCTCGCTCTTCAGCAGCATTAGCGAGTGCCTGGGTTAGTTTTCTTTTCAATCTGTTCGAAACTATTTCCTTATAATCGAGCCATCCAAATAATGAACACATACGTCATTCCTCCTTGAAATCTATATTGATCGTAGGTAGTTGATTTTCGGTGCTGACATTTTTTACAACGTCGCTAATCCTGTCAACAAGTACTGTTGCTGCAATTAAGGTGACTAATTTCAGAATATCTCCAGCAGGAGTGCCTGCCGATATTCCTTTCATAATGTCTGCGATTTTCATTACATTTCATCCTGTGTTTCAATTTCTTCGTTTATATAGAGCTTACGTTCCTTTAGGTACTGCGTCAGTTCCGGCTCTGTAAGGGTACCGACAAACTCGCTCCAACTCATATTTGCAATGCCTTCATCAGTGAGATTGATAGCAAGATCACAGATAGCATTGACAAGTTCAAGTGCAGCTATCAAGGTATTGTACTTCAGTGTACCGCGGAACAGTCTGAACTCGATAGTTGAGTAGTTCATGAGGTTTACGGCAGCATATCTACCTAAGTTACCTTTCTTAGCTTTCTCTAAGATATCCCTGCCACTCTTTTCATAGCCATATCTGGCCGCCCAGCGATTAATGCTGTATTCAGAACGGCGGCTGAATTTCAGCATCTCGTTCCAGTGATGTTCAACGAAATAGAGTATCCTTGAAATGACCTCGTCCTGAGAGTCTCTATTTTCGCCGAAGCAGTTTCTGTTGACGTGGATATGCAATCCACAGGTCGAAGTCTGGTGGCTACGATATCCCATACTGATAGCCTTGTGCATAATCTTGTCCCAGCAGAATTGTTTGTGGTAAGCCAACGACATCGGATGCGTGACGATCTCGATACCGTCATCAAGTGAGCCATCACCTTTGATGTATATATGCTCATTATCTTTATTGGCAATAGAGAGTATTTCATCAGCGTTATCATCGTCTTTGCCTGCTCCGTCTATCTCCAGTTCTACGCCAAAATATCGAGAACTGTCGCCGTAGAAGATAGGCTCTGGTTTGTATCCGTAGTCGTGAATACTTCTGTTGCGATCAACCTCATCATGATAGCATTCTGAGCAGTAGTCGTATCCGTCGAGATGATAAGCGTCGTCCACGTGAAGCAGTGTATCGCAGCAGCTGCATCTGGTGTAATGATTCTCATAGCAGTGGTGACAGAGAGTAGTGTATTCGTCCCCGTAACTATCGTCTGTCCAGATGACCGAGCCACAGCGGTCGCAGGTAGTGGTATGACGCTCAAAACAGTCCGTACAGACTATTTCGCCGTTTACCTCTTCATAGTCATCATCTTCGGCAATAAGTACTCCGCAGTGCGAGCAGTACAGTGCATTCTTGTTGTTATCTTCCATTGTAAAAAACCTCCATAAATAGCGATAGCCAGCCCCGAAGGGCTGGCTTTATTTTCAATATTCGTTTGCAAGCAACATGGTGCTATGGTCGCCGTCATCAATTATGTACAGCTTCTCTGTGATAGGGCTATCCGACGGGAGCAGGTAGACCTTTCGGTATTCCGGTTCCTCGCTTCTGTGAGCTATACTCTGCATACAGCCGACCTGTTCAAGGTCAAATATCTGCAAATGGTCCCTCGGTTCGGGTAGTCCATCGACGCATTCCCATAGGAACATTTGCAATTCCAACGGTATGGAGCTGTCCACTCCGCAGGTCAGGTAACGTTTGTTGTTGAACATAGGCATCCTCCTTCCTGAAATTGATTACCACGAACATGGTATCATAGTAATAATATATGTATGGAAAAGAAGAATTCCTGGAAAAAGCCTGTATTTCCAGAAAAAAATAAAAGCTTTTATTATGAATAATTATTATTCATAATAATTATATATGTTTTGAAAATCGAAATAATAGGAAAAAGTATTACAATTGCTTCAAAAAAGTACTACAATATGTTAACCATAGAGCGTAGCGACCTGTATTAAGTACGATTTATACTGGTAAATGCAGTGGAAGAACAAGTATATTTGTCTTATACTGGTACTGCACATAGCTCGATATACTATAATACGCTCACGGTAATACATACTGAAAGGACTAAAGCTTATGCGAGCAAAAACAGACCTTAAAACCGTTCGTAAGACAGTGCTTATGACGGAAGCAACTGCTAAAGACATCGATCGTGAAGCAGCCGAGCGCGGAATTAAAGCAAATGCTGTTATTAACGAGAGGCTTAATCACCCGAATCCAGATAATACTCCATCTAAGATGGTACTGTTCCAGGATTATGCTAATAGAGCTGTAAAGCTGATGAAACAATACTCTGAAACAGATGCAAAATTACTTGAAAGAGAGGCTAATATGCTATGGAAATTTTAACTCAGAAGCGTGTAACTAACAACGGAGATGGCAAAGGATACTTCCGCAACTGCGTAGATTATATGTATAAGGATAAACTTGAGCCCGGAGAGAAACGTGTTATGACAAAGGGATATGGTGTTTGTGACACAAATGCAGATTATACATACGAACAAATGAGAGCGGTTAAGAAATACCACGGTAAGATCGGAGATAACCCTTTAATGCACTTTGTTGTTTCGTTTGACAGAAGAACTGTTAACGACGCAGAGACCGCGTGTAAGTATACGGATCAGATAGCCGCTTTCTTAAAAAGAGACTACCAGACAATTGCCGCAGTTCACCAAGAGAATCAAGGTAACTCGCAATTCCATTCACATTTCGTAGTGAATTCAGTAAACTATAAAAACGGAAAACTGTATCATAGTGGAAGAAAGGAACTTGGGGAGCTGGCTATGCATATACACGCAATAACCGGCGGCTACTGTAAGGCAGAGATCAAGAAATAAATGTTGTCCTCTACGCAATAAAACTAATAATATTTGAGTTATGATATTGAACAGCTGTGATAATAAAAAAGCGTCCCCTATATGGGGACGGCAGCTGTTCTATATGTTTCTTGAAGTTTTAATATAAGCAATAAGATGATGTGCTCATAGGATCGCAGCGATTGAAATACAGTTCTGATTATGGTATAATTAGTAATGTAAACACTGTACATGTTCTCAAACAAAATGAAATATGTTGAGGATTCAGAAAGGCTTATATGAAAATGAACGATCGCAAAGCAATAGCAAAAACGATGATATATGCTGCCATAATAATGGCTGTTTTCTCCTGTTTATTATCCGGATGCAATATCAACAATAAGTCAGACAATAGCAACTCCGAAGCGACTAGTCAGACTGAATATATCTCACAGGATAAAGAAGCTGTCGGATACTATAAACGGATCGGGATCTCTAAAAACGGTGAAACATTTGAAGAAATGAAAGAATCGCTCGATGTAATGAAAAAGGGCTATCTTGTTTTAAAAGATGATGGCACAGCATTCTTTGATCTTGACGGAGATGTAACAGAGTATACTTTTGACAAACAGAATTTCTATCTGATCAATGATACAGAAAAGATCAATGGATTCCCGTATACGTATATAGGTGGAAGACTTATTGTCAATGACGGAGAAACGGTAACACAGTATTTTAGACTCACAGATGAAGAACTTGAGTCTTATCTTGCATTGAAGAAGGAATAGGATAAATGGATATTGAAAAGATAATGGATGCCCCATATTATATAATAGATATTCTTCCAAAGCGTGTATCCGATGAAAAAAGCATCAGCTATTCAAAGATCGAGCGGTATTATCTGGCTGAGCCACGTATAACCGAACTTCGCAAAAAGCAAGCTGAAGCTATCATAAAACTCACTTGTTATTATGATATTCATATCAGTACCGATTGCGGAGATAGCTTTGAAGAAGTAGCTGGACCTGATATTATTGATAAACATTTTGCCACTTGTGTTGGCGTGAATTCGTTATACATCAAAATACAATCTCCGGACTGTTTTATCACTCTTGACGGATGTGATACATACATGACAGTCTATACTTCTGATTCTGAAGTACACGAACTTCTTGAAAAGCTTGCCGGTTCAGTAGGATTATTCCTTTGGAAAGCATAATATCAATTTTAAACTCATTAAAGAGTAAATTCAGATTTGATTATAGTAAGTTATATGCTGAAAACCTAGTTTTGATACGTATAATGTTCGCACCCACATTGGGATGCCAGCTGTTTGCTTGTGTTATAAGCATTGAAAATGCGAATATCGTGGAAGCGACTTCTGTTGTGACCAACTGAACACAGCAAAGGATAATTTATTTAACTCTTGCAAAAACTCTTCGAATGTATTATAATGTAATTATATTATCCTTTTAAGGTGGAAGATACAATGACAAAGAATAAATCTGTAGTAGACGATGGTTCAAACTTACATAAAATAGGCACATATCTTCACAAAGACAAAAGCAGAAAGAATAATTCCAAGGCAGCTTTAGCTGCTTATGACAAAGCGGATGATACCGTAAAGACTTATTCTTTTGATCCGCAACTTACCCCAACTCTTGACTGGGTGGTCGAAAAGGAACATCTTAGTTTTGAAGTGAATAAACTTGTTATAATGAACTCTACAATGATACATACACGGTCTAAGATCAGGTACAAAGTGAAAAACGTACTATGCTTGATGAAAAGAAAATATTTCAAACTTTTATTTCTGTCGATTCTATGTGCTTCATGTTTTTCATCCTGTGGTGAAATTAAAGAAAATAGTTCAGATATTATGAATACAAGCGAAAAGGTAACATCTACTTCAAATATCGAAGAAAGGAAAGAATGCCAAACAACCGCATTCAAAGCAGAGGTAACTTCCATATCCAATGAGAAGGCGCAGAATGATACTGATAATTATCAAATTACAGTAGATTCGGCTCATTTTTCTGCAGTCGTTGATGGCAGCAAATGGTATACCGAAGATAAAACAGATGATACGGTAGTTGAGATATTGGGGATGAGTTATAAATGGCTCGGACAGAAAGATATGGAAAAAAAGGGGAGCGCTAAACCATCTATGATACAGTTTGGCCCTGTACTCGAAGATTTTAACATTCAAGATCTTGATCAGGAAAAACTAAACGGTCAGACTGATGTAAACAAAATATTTCTTATGATTTGCGAACAGAGACTTCAATTAGATTATGCTGAGGTACAGCTTTCACAAATTGAGGAGCACAGTGGCATAAAGATGTCACACGTAAGAACCTATATCGACTATAAGGCAGCGGAAATTGAACGTCCGAATCTATACCAGGATGAATTCGTCTTTTATGCAGGCGGAGCAATGAACGAAATAGTGGTTGGTTACACAGATGATGAAGAAGGATACGCTGCATATAATAATTTTGAATCAACTATAATTGATAATATAACGTTGAAAGAGTGACAAAAGCACACGATATCTCGATAAAAAGGCTATTGATTATTTGAGAAATTTAAAAAATACAAAAAAAGCTCTCACAGCTAAACTGCAATAGCAAAATGGTATGAATGATAATGTTCAATAATGTGAATGTAACGTGTAAGATTAGTAGTTTTGAGGATAAACCGTTTACGTTGTATTTCCGTTACGGATATCAGGAACTGCTGTAAAGATCGACGGCAAAATCTATAAAACAGATATCAAAAAAATAAGCCCGAATCTGAGGTTTACTAATATTAAGGAAATCAATAGATGCAAAGAAGTTGAGGATCTGACATTGACATCAGCTGATGAAAATGATATCAGCAGATTGGCAGATTTTAAAAATCTCTCTGTATTGACTCTGTCACTATCTGACGTGAACAGTTTTGATTCCCCAAAAATGAACACATTCAGCAATTTACAGGAACTGTATACTTATCGTACAGATATTGACCTTGAAGGATTCAATAACAGCAATCTGACTTACGTTAATATTCTATTCAGCGATGTCAAAACCTTTGATTCTCTTGAAGAGTGTTTATCACTCAGAAGCATATCATTAGGACAGACAGTTGTTGATGACGATATAATCAATTCTGACGGTAAATTTACTATGAAGAACAGTAGCTTTTTGTCTTCTTTTGACAATGTAACTGAGCTTGCTGTATATGTTGATAGCATTGAAGATGTTTCCGGAATTTGTGAAATGGATTCTTTGAAAAGTCTGACCGTTTCAGAGGGATCTCTTTCAGATGAAGCAATAGGTCAGCTTGACGAGAAAGGAATAAAAGTCACTCAGAAAAATAGTGATGATTGATATTTGCTGTTGAGGCATAGCCGGTACTGACCTTATCAAAGGACGCATCATGTATGAACTCTTTGTTATGTTTGAGAAGATTACAAAAGATCTCAGAATATAATCCGTTTCCTGTTGACACTTGCGTTTGTATGTGATATAATCATCTTGAGAAACGCAAAAACAATGGAATTTGCGTTTTGTGTCAAGACAATATCATGAGTTCGCTCAATGAATAATTGATTTTGAGCTTCGAATAATAACAGCAACAACTGTCGGAAGGAGATGAGAAATATGTCAAGGAAAACACTGATAGTTCTGTTTCATATGGGAGCAAAAGAATATCAGGAAGAGTACAATAATCGATATAACGACGATGATACTATTCATTTGCCTGTAAATATCGGCGATAATTCTGCTTTCATCTGTCAGACTCCTGAAATATACAAACAGATTATATCGATTGAGCGTATGGACAAGGCTGTTGAGGCTGTAGCTAATACGCTTCCTCAGCTTGCAATATCTCAGTTCGCTTCCAAATGTCTTATAGACGAAATACTGCTGACTAACAACATCGAAGGCGTTCACAGTACCAGAAAAGAGATCGGCGAGATACTTCAGGACCTTTCAACGCGTGATAAACGCAACAGATTTGTTGGCCTTGTCGCTAAATATGCTGCATTGGAAGATAATCAGTCTATATCCTTTAAAACTTGTCAGGATATCCGCAAAGTCTATGATGATATCTTCTATGAGGAAATAAAGACGACTGATCCCGAGAATCTGCCTGATGGTGAAATATTCCGTAAATCAGGAGTAGAAGTGCAGTCGGCAACTCAGAAGGTTATCCACAAAGGATTATCGCCTGAGAGTAAGATAATTGATACCATGAACCAGAGCCTTGAAGTGCTGAACAATGATAATATAGATATATTCATAAGGATAGCAGTATTCCATTATCTGTTCGGATTTATTCATCCATTCTATGACGGTAACGGCAGAACGAGCCGATTCATCAGCAGCTATTTGTTGTCGCGTCAGCTCAATCCGCTTATAGGATACCGACTGTCTTATACAGTAAAGGAAAACATCTCAAAATACTATAAAGCTTTTGAAGTGTGTAACGATCCTCACAACAAAGCAGAACTCACGCCGTTTGTGGAGATGTTCCTGAAGATTATTGAGAAATCGTTGCAGCAGCTTCTTGAAACACTGGAAGAGAAGAAATATAAATGGGAATACTACTGTCAGCGTATCGGTTGCTTACCTAATGCTGATAAGAATGATATGTCGCATCTGTATGGACTTCTTATTCAGGCAGCATTATTCTCAAATATCGGTATCTCACGTGAAGAACTCCTTACTCAGATGCAACTCTCAGAAAATACATTACGGAGCAGGCTAAGACTTATACCTGATACACTGCTTATTGAGAACCGTCAGAAAGGCAGGAAGTATTACCTCCTTGACCTTGATGCGGCAGATAAATTATTTGATGAATGAAAAATAATCGCCTCCCTCGGGAGACGTTGATTGAAATCCAATAGGAATGAGTTGAAAATGATATACATAAAACCTGCTAACTATGAAGATATTGAGAAGGAATGGCTGTTGCAGCGCAGTATTCCCGTTGATGAAAACGGTTTCCTCAACGATTATCCTAATATCAGCCGTGAGGATTTTGATTCTGCTCTTGAAACGATTATTGCTCAATCAAAGGGCAAAAAGTTACCAGAAGGATATGTTCCGGAGACAGTATATTATCTCTGGGATGATGATAATATCGTTGGCACATTTCACTTCCGTCATTATCTTTGTCAATCACTTATTGAGGGCTCAGGACATATCGGCTATTACATAGCTCCTGAATATCGTGGAAAAGGATATGCTTCTCAGGGACTTAAACTACTCATAGACGAGATAAGAGACGATGTTCAGGAAGATGAGATATATCTGCGTGTAAACAGAGATAATCCAGCTTCTCTCAGAGTTATGCTGAATAACGGTGGATATATCCATCATCAAGATGATACGAAGTATTATGTCAGAATCAAGAAATAAGCTAATATAACAGGAGATACAAATGAAACAATATATCGTCGATGCTTTCACGGATAAAATATTCTCAGGTAATCCCGCTGCTGTATGCGTACTTGACAACTTCCCAAGTGAAGAAATCATGCAGAGTATCGCTGCTGAGAATAACCTATCCGAGACTGCGTTTGTTGTCAAAGAGAACGACCGTTATCATATCCGCTGGTTCACTCCCAAGAGTGAGATAGACTTCTGCGGACACGCTACGCTTGCTACTGCTTTTGTTCTTTTCAACTACCATGCCCAGGATACTGATACTCTCAACTTCTACGGCCAGATCGGTGGATTTACCGTTCATAAGAGCGAAGATTTGATAAGAATGGAGTTTCCTGCGTATAAGCTGGAGCATATCGAGATAACTGATACCATGATTGAAACTCTCGGAACTATACCTCTTGCAGCGTACAAGGACAGAGATATATTGTTCGTTCTGCGTGATGAAGACGAGGTTCGTGACTTACAACCGGATATGGAGATTATCTCCAAGCTGGACGGAGCTTGCGTTGCTGTTACTGCCAAAGGTACTGAATATGACTGCATTTCACGGGTATTCGCTCCCAAGTACGGATTAAACGAGGATCCCGTTACCGGTTCAACCCATTGCATGATCGCACCGTACTGGTGCAAACGACTGAACAAATCAAACATCACGGCTTTCCAAGCCTCCCAACGTACAGGTGTTCTATACTGTGAGTGTGCCGGAGATATGGTTATTATCTCCGGAAAAGCTGTACTATTCTCAATAAATGACATTGTTGGATTATGAAATATCGGTACCGCCTTCGGGCGGTGCTTCTTTTTGCATCCTATATTGACATTTTGCACTATTTGTGGTAAAATATATTATGTATAATTATATACTTTAGGCAATAGATTGTACTGGAGGTTTAATAATGATAACAGGCGTCATTAAGAATAAAATAGATAAGATATGGACCGATATATGGGCAGGCGGTATCACAAATCCGCTGACCGTTATAGAACAGCTCACATACCTTATGTTCATACGCTCCCTTGATGAGAAGGAGCTGGAGAACGAAGAATTCGCCAACATGACCGGCGAAACTGCCGACCTCATATTCCCGCAGTCGGAGATAGGGCAGGCTATGCGCTGGAGCAAGTTCAAGGACAGAGACTCCCGTGAGATATTCGACCTTATCTCGCAGCGTGTATTCACTGCGGTAAAGAAAATGAAATACGGCAGGCTCCCTGACTTCAACGACAAGGGCGAGCTTATCGAGATACCTGACATTCCGGGCAGCGTACAGGTTCAGACTGCTTTCTCACGCTATATGGACAGCGCTGTGTTCGTTATACCCAATCCGCAGGTCCTCCAGAAGATAATCACAGGCCTCGACGACCTTTATGAGCACGACATCGCCGACCTCGATATGCAAGGCGACCTCTACGAGTATATGCTGGGCAAGCTCAGCACGGCTGGTCAGAACGGCCAGTTCCGCACACCTAAGCATATCCGTGAGATGATGGTGGAGCTTGTCGCTCCTACTCCCGATGACCTTATATGCGATCCTGCCTGCGGTACTGCCGGATTTCTCGTTTCCGCGGCTGAATATATCCGAAAGCACTATGAGGACACCATGACCGACGAGCAGTGGGAGAACTTCTCCAACAAGACCTTCACGGGCTATGACACCGACCACACTATGCTCCGTATCTCGGCTATGAACCTCATGCTGCACTCTATCACCAACCCCGACATCGACTACAAGGACAGCGTTTCCAAGCAGAACAACGTCAGTGGTCTGTATACCGTGTGCCTGGCGAATCCGCCTTTTAAAGGCACTGTTGACGCTGAGAGCATCAACGACAACCTCAAAGCAGTCACCAACACGAAAAAGACGGAGCTTCTCTTCCTTGCCCTGTTCCTGCGTCTTATGCAGAAGGGCGGACGCTGTGCGTGTATCGTTCCCGATGGTGTTCTGTTCGGTTCAAGTAAGGCTCACAAGGCTATCCGTCAGGAGCTTATCGAGAATCATCAGCTCAAGGCCGTTATCTCCATGCCCAGCGGCGTATTCAAGCCCTATGCAGGAGTTTCAACTGCGGTGCTTGTGTTCGTGAAGACCGATGCAGGCGGCACGGATAATGTGTGGTTCTACGATATGAAGGCGGACGGCTTCTCCCTCGATGACAAGCGTTCGGAGATAGCCGAGAACGATATTCCCGATATTATTTCCCGTTTCCATAACCTTGACGGTGAAAAGGAAAGGGAGCGCACAGAGCAGAGCTTTATTGTGCCGAAGCAGGAGATAGTTGACAACGACTATGACCTGTCCATAAACAAGTACAAGAAGACAGAGTATGTGGCGGTGGAGTATCCGCCCACAAGCGAGATAATGGCGGATATTGACGGCTTATACAAGGAGCTTGGCAGCGTTCTTTCTGAGTTGGGAGGATTGCTGAATGGCTAAGGTTAAGTTGACAGATGTTTGCACCATCCAGTATGGTTATCCATTTGATTCAAAACAGTTTTCTGATAGTGAAGGAATGCCACTAATTCGTATTAGAGATGTTATTAGAGGCTATTCAGAAACATATACTACCGAAGAATATAGCGATGAATATGTTGTTAGACAAGGCGATATGCTTGTTGGTATGGACGGAGAATTTAATATAGCAAAATGGGGCAAACTACCTGCATTATTGAATCAGCGAGTATGCAGGATTATTCCTACTGATTCTGTTTATGGTGATTATATTTTCTACGCTATGCCCAAAGCATTGAAAGAAATAGAGGATAGAACACCGTTTGTTACTGTTAAGCATTTATCTGCAAAAGAAATAAACAAGATTATTATTTCTCTCCCGCCACTCGAAACTCAGCGCCAAATCGCCGCCAACCTCGACAAAGTGACACACACCATTGACCTCTGCAACGCTATCCTTGAAAAGCTCGACCTGCTTGTCAAATCACGGTTTGTGGAGATGTTTGGGGATCCCGAGATAAATCCGTTTGGATGGGAAAGAGTAACAATTGCAGATGTTTGTTCTTCTATTGTTAGAGGACCATTCGGTAGCGCATTAAAAAAGGAATTTTTTGTTGAGCAGAATGAAACGACCTATAAGGTTTATGAGCAAAAGCATGCTATTCAAAAAAGTGCAACGATTGGTACATACTATGTTACTGAGGAAAAGTATAAAGAACTTAAGCGTTTTGAATGTGTAGCTGGTGATATTTTGATGAGTTGCTCAGGAACAATGGGCGAACTATATCAATTGCCTGTAGGCTGCGAAAGAGGAATCATTAATCAAGCACTCTGCAAATTTACGTTGAATGATAGAATAATTCCTATAGTATTTCTTACCTATATGAAGCAAACAATTGGGAATTTGGAAACAAAAGGAAGCGGAATACAAAACATTGCTGCTGTCTCGTTTGTTAAAGCAATGCCAATTAATTTGCCACCTTTAGAAATTCAAAAAAAATTCGCCGCCTTTGTAGAGCAGACCGACAAATCGAAATTGGCAGTCAAGCAGGTGCTTGAAAAGGCTGAAACACTGAAAAAAGCATTGATGCAGGAATACTTCGGATAAAACAATAAGGAGAGTGACTATATGACCAATTTTGGATTTCTCAGCGATATAACTGAATATGCCCTGTTCGCGCAGGCTGCCATAGAAGCCGAAAAGGTCTATGCCTCCTCTCCTGCAATGTGTGCGGTGGGCTGCCGCAAGGCTCTGGAGCTTGCCGTGAAATGGGTGTATTCCGCAGATAAGACCATAGATATGCCCTATAAGGACAACCTCCAGTCCCTGATACATGAGCCGACTTTCCGCTTTGCCCTCGACGACAAGACATGGGGAAAGCTTCCTTTCATTATCCGTCTGGGAAATCTGGCAGTGCATACAGAAAGAGCCGTGAATAAGTCCGATGCCCTTCTCTCTCTGGAAAGCCTTTTCGAGTTCATCGAGTGGGTTGATTACTGCTACGGCGCGGACTATGTGGAGCGGCACTTTGACACCGCCCTTATCCCCGATGAGAAGGTCTACGTCGATGCTAAGAAGATAAAAGCACAGGAGTCTCTCATCGAGCAGAAGGACAGCGAGATAAAGGCTTTACAGGACAAGATAGCCGCTATGTCGGCGGCTCTGACTGCCGGCAAGGAAGCCAAACAGCAGCAGCGCACGTTCAAGCCTGCCGACCTTTCAGAGTTCAAGACACGCAAGATATATATCGACGTTGACCTCAAATTCATGGGCTGGAAGTTCGGAGGTACTGATGCTGACGTCTGGGAAGAGTACGAAGTCAACGATATGAATGGTGTTTTCGGTCAGAAAGGCTATGCGGACTATGTTCTCTTCGGCAGGGACGGTCTGCCCCTTGCTGTCATCGAAGCCAAGCGCAGCAGCAAGGACCCGAATATTGGCAGAAAGCAGGCTGTGCTCTATGCGGACTGTCTGGAGCGGAAGTTCGGCAGACGTCCGATGATGTTCACGACCAACGGCTTCGAGACTTACTTCTGGGACGATATGTCCTCGCCTCAGCGCAAGGTCAGCGGGTTCTTTACCAAGTCCGATCTTGAAAAGCTGATGAACCGCCGTGAGATGCGTAAGATGCTCTCGACTATAACTATCGACGACAAAATTACCGACCGCTATTATCAGAAGGAGGCTATCCGTGCTGTATGCGAGCATATCGAGGAGGGCTTCCGTAAGGCTCTGCTTGTTATGGCTACGGGTACTGGCAAAACGAGAACGGCATCAAGCCTGACCGATGTTCTGAGCCGCGGCGGTTACATCACAAATATACTGTTCCTCGCAGACAGAACAGCTCTTGTCTCGCAGGCGAAGGACGACTTCAAGAACTATCTGCCTGATATGTCCTTGTGTAACCTGTGCAGCAATAAGGACGACAGGAACGCACGCATCGTCTTCTCTACCTATCCGACTATACTGAATGCGATAGACAATACCAAGACCAAGGACGGTATACCGCTGTTTTCTCCTGCACATTTCGATCTCATCATCACCGATGAGAGCCACAGAAGCATATTCAAGAAATACCGTGCAATATTCGACTATTTCGACGCTATCATGGTAGGCCTTACTGCAACGCCTAAAACGGACGTCGACCGCAATACTTATGATTTCTTTGAGGTTGAGAACGGTGTACCTACTTACGCCTACGACTACGAGACAGCGGTGAACAAGGACCATTTCCTTGTCCCATACTATAACTATGAGGTCAAGACCAAGTTTCTTGAGGAAGGCATAACATACGATGACCTTTCCGAAGTGGATAAGGAGCGTTACGAGGACGACTTCGCCGAAGACGGATATGTTCCTGACTTTATACCGTCTGCACAGCTCAACAAGTTCGTATTCAACGAGAAAACAGTAGATACCGTGCTGCAAGACCTTATGGAGCGCGGTATCAAAGTTGAAGGCGGCGACAGGCTGGGTAAGTCTATTATCTTCGCTCAGAATAAAGACCACGCTGAGTATATCGTGCAGCGTTTCAATAAGCTGTATCCAAAGTATAACGGCAGATTTGCCTATCGTGTGACTTGTGATGATTCTTATGCTCAGACCGTTATTGAGGATTTCAAGCATAAGGATATGCCTGTCATAGCTGTTTCCGTTGATATGATGGATACCGGTATTGATGTGCCGGAGTGCGTTAATCTTGTATTCTTCAAGAAGGTACGCTCGAAGACTAAGTTCTGGCAGATGATAGGCAGAGGCACTCGCCTCTGTAAGGGACTATCGTGCATTGACGGAATCGATAACGAATATACTGATAAGTGCCGTTTCCTAATATTTGATTACTGCGGCAATTTTGAGTATTTCCGCGAGCATACCAACGATTATGATACGGGCGAGACAAAGTCTCTTACCGAGAATATCTTCTGCAAGCAGGTAAGACTCATATTCAATCTGCAGGAGAGCGCTTTTTCAGCTCAGGAATATCAGGAGTTTCGTGCGGAATTGGTTAACGCCTGCTATATTGGTATTTGTAGCCTTTCCGATGATCTTGTATCAGTACGTCTTCAGAAGCAGTACGTGGAGAAGTTCAGACACAAGGACAGCTTTAATTCATTATCCGAAATGGATAAGTATGAGCTTACAAAGTTCATAGCTCCGCTTATAACATCAACCGATACCGATGAGTATGCGAAGCGTTTCGATAACTTCATGTATGGCTTTATGCTAGCGAATATAGAGCAGCTGCCAACGATGAAGTATATGAAAGGACAACTGGTATTAACAGCTGAACTCCTTGAGAAGAAAGCCGCTATACCACAGATTCAGCATAATATTACACTAATAAAAGACATTCAGACTGACGACTTCTGGGATAATATGAGCATCCTGACTATGGAGATGATACGCAAGGAGCTTCGCGACCTTATGCAGTTCCTTCGTGGCGGAGACAATCCTAAGCCAAAGATATTCACAAACCTTGATGATCCTGTTATCAGTTCTGCCGAAGGACAAACTCTTGGAGCTGCTTATGATTTCGCCGATTATCGTAAAAAGGTCAATCGTTATATTGAAGAGCATAAGGAAGATCCTGTTATATACAAGCTCAATCACAATGAACCTCTATTGAAGGCTGATTATGAAGAGCTTGAAAGGATACTTACACAAGAGCTCGGAGACAGCGATGACTATAAGCGTGAGTACGGAGATACTCCATTTGGCCTTTTGGTTAGAAAAATAGCCAAACTTGACCACGATAGTGCAATGTCAGCTTTTTCGGCGTTCATTAATGATGAATCACTTAATCAGAAGCAGATAGAGTTCATACTGAAGATAATAAACCATATAGAGAATAATGGCTATATCGAGGATGTCAAGATCCTGATGAAGCCGCCATTTGACAAGCCATATAGTTTCATCAAGATGTTTGATCCTAAGACAAGGACAGCAATACTACAAACAATAGAGAGCATAAAAAACAACGCTTTGACTATTAGTGCTTAATGGCATTTATATGCATAATGATTCAACCGCCCGTGAAGGGCGGTTTTCCTTTTTGTTCTTTTCGCATATTATTCAGCAAAGATATCATTTTGGTTATCTTGCCGAAAATATGTTCGCACAAACTGTGCGTTGTGACGATTTTATAGAAATTGCCTTTAGTTCATTGACAGAACAGATGTTCTGTGGTAGAATGAATAATACAAAAAGATGTGTGAGGGGGCGTATGTATGGGACAAGTGTATATGTGTATCGATCTCAATAATGCCGAAAAAATAGTAATGCCGGAAATTAGCTCAAAACCAAGTATTTCATATAACTCATCGCAAAATAATTCGGCATTACTTTTTTCTTTCTTGAACTACATCAATCCATACAGCCGCTTGATGATCTCGTCATCTTTTTCATACTTAAATTTCTCGTCTTCTTTAAATACAGAGTTTTCTTTCTTGTAAATCTTTTCAACCTCTTTGCGCTTCATTTCTGCGGTAGCGCTTGCATATATCAAAGTAGTTTCCATCTGAGAATGCCCGAGCCACTGTGAAATAAGCTCCAGCGGCATACCAGCCATATACAGATGCATAGCCCGGGTGTGCCTGAAAAGATGCGGTTTTATGTGAGGAATAGACGGCAGTTTTTGCCTTGCTTCCGTGCCGTATTGCTCAACAAATGTCCTCACATTATCAGATGACATTTTTGAGTATATTCCTTTTCTATTGGTATAAAACATTAGGTCAGTATCATTTTTAGTACTATGATATTTTTGACAGTATTCTTTGTACATAGGTATCAGTTCTTCGGAAATAGGTACAACTCGGTATTTATTGCCTTTTCCGATCACATGAAGCTTCGCGCCGGATTTTCCTATCTCAAAGGAATCTGTTTTCAAATCAAGCATTTCCTGAATACGACAGCCGCTGTCATACATCAGATACATAAAAAATCTGTCACGGATACCATGCAGATCATGAATATCCGGCTGTGACAGAACCAGCTTTGTTTCCTCTATTGTAAGATAAACAAGTTTATTCCTGTTCGACTCTTTCTGTTTTGCAATATCCTGTATCGCGGATAGCTGTGCGATGCGCTGCGGATCGTCCTGTAATAAATAACGGCAGACTTTTCTCATGTGAGTAAGACGAAGATTTACGGTCGATGTTTTGTTGCCGCGATTTTTCGTAAGCCATTCGGTAAATGCTATGACATTGCTCTGCTCAAAATCGTTCAGTTCAATATCGGCAAGGCATTTTCCGTATCTCTCACCAATAAATTCAAGATACAAATTTATCGTGAATTTGTAAGAATCAACCGTATTTATACTTTTCTTTCGCAGTTTCAGCATATGGTCGTTCAAAAAGCATCTGATCTTTTCGTACAGGCGAGGGTCTCTGATCTTCATGCCGTCAGCCCTCCTCATCCTGATGAGGATAGATATCCTTCATCATTTCCCAGTCAATATTCGGCGATTTTTTTAACCGTTCGGGAAGCAGATGTACATAATATAATGTTTCCGAAAGGCTAACGTGTCCCATATATTCACTCAAAAAGGGCATCAGCGTCATTACATCACGCTTTTCATCTATCCACCGCATGAGCGCTCTTGTTGCAAAATTATGTCGAAGATCATAAGGCCTTGGAATGATTTTACTTGCAGAATCCGGATTGCATTTTATCCATGCTTTGCTGAATTGATATCGTACCCATGTGGTAGGTATTTGCTTGCCAGACCCAAAAGGGAAGAAATAATCACGTTCGCCGGCAGCTGCGTCATATATTTCACAAAGTCTTCTCATATCCTCCGAAATAATGATATGACGATCTTTTCCTCTTTTTGACTTTCTGATAAAAATATCGCCGCTTTTCAGATCGACGTCTTCGGTTTTGAGAGCAAGCGGCTCATTGGGACGCATACCACAGCAAAGTTCCATACGTAGAATGACAGGAAGTATCATTTCCACATGAGTTTTTGAGTCGGGGCTTACGCTGTCTATGAAATCAAAAAGTCGTTTAAGCTGCTCGTCGGAAAATATATATGGGACAAAGCGCTTGGTTTTAACATTGTAATCGCTGTCTGGAACAAAAGCGTCTTTGCCTATCGCACGAAGATATTTGGTAAAATGCCGTACATTTATCACTGCGATCCTGCGGGTGTTTTCTGTCTTAAAATCATAAACTGAAAGCCAGCTGTCAATCATTTCCTTTGTTATCATATTGACATCAGGATAATTATCAGAACAATACTCAATAAATTGAACGATATGTGCGCTGTAAGTGTGCCTGTTGAATCCCAACGATTCTTTTAGATCAAGCATATCGTTGTAGTGTGACATCATTTCGGATTTGAAGTTCATTCTACCTCACCGTCCTTCAAGATCTCGGAAGGCATAGATGAGAACATACCTGCGTAGAATCCGTTTGATATAGGTACATCGGAGAAATCCAAGGAACATAGACTTGTCTGTGTTCTGTTAAAGGTCAGATAAGCTTTATCCGACGAAAAATCACGATGACCGAGCATCTGAGAAATAGTGGTAAGCGACACCTCTGCTTCGGCAAGTTCAATGGCATAACCGCGGCGAAGACCATGAAATGCCCTGTTCTTCTTTTTGGGAACTCCTGACAGCCTGCAATATTTATCTATCGCATAATCTAAGGGTGCGGTTGTTTTTAAAGGCGAAAATGGCGGACCGTATTTCAAAAAAATGTTCTGATACTTGCTTTTCGGACGTTCATTCAGAATATAATCGGCAATGGCATTTAGTGTCATACCGTTCAACGAAGCTGACAAAGGCTCGCCGGTTTTATGCTGAACTATCCTTATCTCACCTGTTTTCCAGTCCATATCCGAAAGCAGTGCGGTTCTGATATCAATTCCCCTAAATCCGGCGTTGAATGATAACAGGATCATTGCGCGATCTCTTTTGGGAGTTTCAGAGGTTTCTTCATTTATTACGGATAGAATTTTAAAAATCTCTTCCTGAGAATAGCCGGGAATCATCTGTCTCGAAGACGTTTGAGGACGGAAAATACTGAGATTAATTTTTAGATCAGCAATATTGTTACTCCTAATGTGCTCAGCAATGATTCTAAGCACACGCATTACAAAGGTCATATTTTTCGGAGCGGATTTCGAGGCTTCTGAAATAAAATCAAGAAAATCCTTATCAGTGATTTGTTCGATAGAATGCCCTTTTCCTTCACAAAAACAGAAAAACTTTCTGAAAGTTGAGGACAGCTTTGGTTTTATACTTTCTGTCAGACCATTGCTGTTCAAAATTGTTTCCGACAGCTTCATATAGGTCTCGGATGGCTTAAATCGGCAACAATCCTTAACAATAGAAAAGTTCACACTTCCGAACTCAACATAAGTCCTGATACGAAATTCCGCTGTGACAAATGAACGGTAAAACTTGCGGCTGATCTCTCCATTTTCGTACCGCTGCCGTTGAATCTCGCATAGTTCCGTAACCAGCTTTGGCGAATACTCATCGGTTCCGTTGGCAGAATGGTATTTGATTATTGCACGATACACGCTCCACATACTCTGTTGAAGAGTATGTTCAGCTAATCCGTGTTCCTTCAACTGATTGAAAACACCATCAACTACATCTACAATTTTCAGCATATATTTGCCTCCTTGTTATACTTAGTCTGTTAAGTATAACAAGTAATGCCGAATTTTTATAGAGGATTTCGATGAATAATCGGAATTTTTAGATATTTTTCGACATTATTATTTTTTCGGCATTATTCAGATAATGTCGAATTCGACATTATCTCAAGTCGTTCTACGCTTCAGTCGAATGTGTCGCCAGAGGCTATGATCCGTTCAAGGTTCCTCTTGTGGTAGCAGATCCGACCAGAGGAGATGGTGCTATAACTCTGGCTATTTCTCCAGCTTTAAAGGCTCTTGGAGTGAAGAACCGCTATCGTATATTTGAGATACCCAAGCACATACAGTACGAGATAGCTATGCCCCGTATGCGTAAGTATATTGAGGTATCCGCTCAGATCTATGGTATCTACCTGCAATACATATCTCCTGACGATATCCACGTATACTCCATCGACGAGGTATTCATCGATGCTACGCCATACCTCAAGACATATAACTGCAAGGCTAAGGACTTCGCAAAGCTCCTGATGAACGCAGTTATGGAAAAGACAGGTATATGCGCTACCGCTGGTATAGGTACTAACCTGTATCTCGCCAAGATAGCTATGGACATCGTAGCTAAGCACGTTCCGGAGCATATCGGTATACTTACCGAGGAACTGTACCGAAAATGCCTGTGGAAGCATCAGCCGTTGACAGACTTCTGGAACGTAGGACGAGGCACTGCTGCAAGACTAGCCAAGTACGGCGTATATGATATGCAGGGTATCACTGAGCTTCCCGAGGAGGTACTGTATAAGGAGTTCGGTATCAAGGCGGAGTTCATTATTGACCATGCGTGGGGACGCGAGCCCTGTACTATGGCTGATATCCATAATTATAGAGGAAAAAGCCGCTCCCTGTCCAACAGTCAGATACTATTCGAGGACTACGATGTTGACAGCGCTCACATCGTAATGAAGGAAATGGTCGAGAATCTGGTGCTTGAGCTGGTGGAGAACAATCTTTATGCCAAGGGTATCTCCCTGTATATACGATACTCAAAGGACTGTATACCGGCTACCGGTGGTAATATGAAGCTGGAGCAAACATCCTGCTCCATAAGGAAGATACAGGCAGCATTTGATAAGCTGTATATAGATAAGGTAAAGATTGGGTACGGCATACGCCAGATAGGCATCGCACTTACCGACCTTACATATGAGCCAGATATGCAGCTCAGCTTCTTCGATGATCATAAGGACGATGAGAACGAGATGCAGCTTGAGGTTGCCATGGTGGGGATCCGCAACAAATATGGAAAGAACGCTCTTCTCAAAGGCTTCAATCTCTTTGACAAGGCTACGGGTATAAAGAGGAATACAATGATAGGAGGTCACAATGGGTAATATGAACATACAGCGTCATGCAGACAGAGCTATGCAGTTCGCGCCTTTTGCTGCGCTTAAAGGATACTATGAGGCGATAAGGATACAGGAACGTATAACCGAACACAGGAAGGAACTCAGTGAGGATGAAGCTGAGGCTATATCCAATACCCTGAACAAGCTCCGAGTAGGTACTACTGTAAAAATCAGATACTACGACGTTGATGCGTACACGAACATCGAAGGAGTAGTTACCGAGCTTAATCCTCCATACCGCAGACTCAAGGTCGTTAAGACTGCTATCCCTTTTGACGATATCTATACCATAGAGCTACTCGGTAAAAATGTACTCTTTTAATAGTAATAGCGATGACCGCCCTTAGTGGGCGGCTCGTTTTATATACAATCGTATTTTATTTTTATTTAGCCTATCCCGCATGAGTAGCTTCCCCGTTGTTATGAATGCTATTTCCCTGGAACATACATCTTACAAATTAAGCTCCTGTCTTTTATGCAATATGACGTATTTTGAATAAAATGTAAAACCGTTGGAATAAGTATCGACTTTATGAGCAGGATATGGTACAATGTACTTGTAATTGCTTGATGTCAAGGAGGTAATCATTATGAAAAGAATAATAGCAGCAATTCTTTCATTCTGTATTGTTGGTGAAGCGTTGCCTGCAATGCACCATTCTGAGTTTAACGGCGCTATTACTGCTAACTCGGCTGATAATGAAATGACGATAGTTGACGGTAAACTGACAAGTATGCCCAATAAGCCGAATATAGTTGTTCCCGATAATGTAAGCGATATAGAATGTAGTGTTCCTAAAAATGTGAGAACGGTATACTGTCCGGCTTCGGTTAAGACAATAAACATACAACAATATCATTATCGTTATTGGACTGATGATCAAAGTAGCGGAAACTTGAAGTCGGTAACGGTGCTTAACCCTGATTGTAAGGTCAGTGTAACAAATTTTAACAGTCATATGGATTCAGAATATACAATGCCAATAAGTGGATATACTGGCATTATCAGACAAAAAGGACACGAAGCTAAAGGCTATTATTATCCTATCGGTGATACATCGTTTTCGTGTGAGGGAGAAATAGGAGATCTGATAACTTATAAGATCGACAGCAGTTACAATATGACTTTAAGTGGCAAGGGTACAATGCAGAATAAAGTGAATTCATTATATAACAATCATTATCTTAAAGAGTTGAGCTATGGTATTGAAAGCCTTTCGATAGGCAGTGGTATTACCTATATCTGTGGCTTTGAGGATTTCGTTGAGCTTGATACTGTAAAGATACCTGATACTGTTTCGGTGATAGGCGAAAGAGCTTTCACTAATTGTACAAAGCTTACTACGCTCAATATCCCTAATAGCGTTCTAAGCATTGAGGCGGAAGCTTTCAGAGGATGTTCAGAACTCAGCTCGTTTATTCTGCCGGAAAGACTTAGAAGTATCGGCAAAAATGCGTTCAGCGGATGCGACTGCAAGGGTGCGCTCACGATACCTGCTTCGGTCAAAAGCATAGGCGAGGGGGCTTTTGCGAACTGCTCAGGGCTCAAGTCAATAACGCTACGCAACCCTGACTGCAACTTGTCTGGCGATATTCTTGACAGCTCATTCACTGGAACGGTTTACGGCTATGAAGGATCAACAGCTCAGATATACTCTGAAAAGTACGGCTATAAGTTTGAACCCATACAAACAAATGAAGATGAAAATACATCCGGCGGCATAGTAAAAAAATCACTTCTCAGAACTACCAAAGGACTGAACGTTGACTTCTATGCTAAACTCGGTAACGATGTTGCCACAGCATACATCGAGGGCGAAGACGGCATTGTAGCTATCACCGACTTTGATGATAAAAAGGTCACCGACGTCGAAGATACCGGACTGTATAGACTCAGCTATGTAACGAAGCCAGAACGCACCGGCTCGCCTATAAAGCTCCGCCTTGTTGACAAGGACGGCAACGAACTGCCGCTCTCAAGCACCGACAGCAACGTTAAGGCAAGCGCAAATTTGGCAACGATTGCCTTGGACGACTATGTGAAAAAGCACTATTCCGGCACGGACGCAAAAGCTCCGTGGTTAGGTGATCCGATGTGTGACAACGTATTCTCAGCCGATGATGCTTCCTATGCTCTCCGCCTTTATACAAAGCTCGCCGGCGGTACAACCAACGCAACAGCATTGGAAATGAGCGCCTGCGACGTAAACGGAGACAATAAACTCACCGCTGATGATGCTTCGCTCATACTCCGCTACTACACTAAGCTATCATCCGGTCAGGTGATCGACAAGTACGAATATTTCAAGAATCCCACATAATAATATGTCAGCCCCGAGAGGGGCTGCTCTACTTCCGTAAAAGAATATGCTATAATTTAAGCAACCTAACGTGTTTAAGCTTGTCCCCGCAGAAGCGGAGGGCATAGAGATAAAAAATCAATATGGTGTGTCGATTACGAAATTCTGAAAAAATGAAGTCAATAGATTTCTGAAAAGTGGCACTTTTTGAAAATAATGCACCATCATTTTTTTGAAATTTCGTAATTTGTACTCGCTGAACATTTTTCAACTTGGCAATAGTGTTCATTTCAGTTGTTTATAGATCCGAATAATTTAAGTTCGAGCACATGAAAAGATCATAATAATAAAACCGATGCTACATTTGAATATGAAGCATCGGTTTATTTTTTATAGCGAATCGTAATATTTTTTTACTGCTTTTTTTAGTCTCTCAAAGGTAGTAAGTTCTGGGTGCACTTTTTTTACACTCGGTGAGAGTGAGATTGCAGTACTAAGATATTCATCTATAGCTTCTTTGTGCTCATCACGCCAAGAATCATCCAGCAGTGTTTTATACTTATCTGTCAATTGTTCGCTTGTAGCCTCAAGCTGTTTACTAAAGATAGATATTAATTCGATAAGCTTATTCTTGACCATAAGCCTGCATGGCTCTTCACCATATTTTTTTATATAGAAAGCCACAATTTCATCTGCTTCCGCCGAAAATAACCCGAGTACGTCTTTGTACTTTGAGATATCAATGCCTTTTTTTATGAATAGCTGCATATCTATCTTGGATATGCGTTCTAATGCACCTTGGATATTATTTGCTATTGAGAGATAATAAGCATTTTCGTTGGCCTTAAACATAGCCGAAATATCTTTTTTACCGTTCTTTTTTATATCGTCCTTTAGTTGAGTATTCGTTTTATACTGCTTAATTAATTTTTCCTCATCAGAATCATCAATGTATGTATAGTACTCAATATCATTTGTGAGATTTTTCTTGGGCTCATATGACATTGAAGAAATGAATACTGTAAAAGCAGAATTGTTGTCAGGAATAACACTTATTTCCGTCGTTTTTTCTTTTAGCTTATCAACTCTTTTAAAACCGTCAAGCAGTTTTTCTTGGTGTTCTTCCTCTTCGGTGTAGTAGCTTTCTTCATAATCACAGTTTATATTAACAGCTATATTTTCCCATTCTACAATTCTAGGAGGCTCCATAGGTGATATTGCAATCGGAAGCTTATAATTGCAAGCTTGCTTGCTATAGCGTGAATCGTATACTTTAGTGATATTACTATCTTTGCAGATAAAGAACAATTCCCTGTCGATTAATGTCTGTATTCCCATAACGGCAGCTTGAATTTGTAAGTGTATATCATCGAATTCATAATTATCGTTATTTCTATCTTTATATTCAACAAAGAATATAGCAGGTAATAAATATAATATCATAGCTTCGTACAATACCCACCTCCATTTTTCTCTGTTTATTTTAATACCGAAATACTCCGAAAAATCAACGCCGATTCTTGTTAAATATTTTTCGATGTTTATCAGGATAGCGTCAGTTCTTAGCTTTGTATTTTTTTTCTGCGATGGCGCGAATTCAAATTCATCATTTAATAATGAATACTCGAAAAGCTCCCTAAAGCGTTCACAATAGGTTCCCATAGACTTTCTTTTGTCAAAAGGGCATGAGCCAAAAATAGAGCTTCCTTTTGACACGCCTTTAACACTTTCATTGTTTTCATAGTTAATGTTGGTAGTGTGATAAACATATTCAAGTAATTCTCTTAAATACGCACTTCTACCATTGGTTGCTCTATCATATGAGGTTTTCATATGTTCCTCCTTACCTTCTTTTACATTAAACTTTTATTATACTATAAATATGATCAGAAATCAAATAAAAAAAGTATTTATTCTCTGAAAAATCGATAAATATAGAGCCGAAAAACGACTGTTTTACGCTAAATAAAGAAAATTTTTGTTTGAGAAACAAATCGCTTTTGGGGTATAATTATATATATCAGGTGGCGATATTGTTGCTGCTACTATTATTATATAATAGCTAGCTTTGCAAGTCAACTGAGAGATTGTAAAATGAATAGGTGAGAAAAATGTATGAATACAACCCATTCGAACACACAAATGGCGAAAACTATGAAAGATACGGCACATTCAACTTTGATGAAATTATGCGTATTGAGAACTTTTCTAAAAAAATGCTTGATGAGTATAATCAAGAACAAGCTGCGGAAAAAGTGGCTGAGATGCTTCCAGCCATCCAGGAACAGGAGCGTGAAAACGCCCGCAAGCTGATACGCGAGGAATACCGGCTTGCTGAGGGAGTGAAAATCTACGGATTGTCGCAGTTTATCAGTGAAAGTGTTTTGGTAAACGGCGAAGAGTTAGGCCGAGGTCACTTTATCCTTGATAAGCCATTCTATGACCCGCTCAGCGAAGATATTCGGATGTTCTTTGATGATACAAATGACCGATGGCTTGTGAGAGTGAAAAAAGGCTCGCCTAAGCTAATATCAAGATTTGTAGTTGTAGCATGCCTCATAGTTGATGCAAGCGGACCGGGAAAATGTCGAGCCTTCGTCATCTTCCTCAAGGGTGAGGCGAAGCCCCTGATTTTCTGGGACGGTATCATTGATGCTCGGAATCTTCGCAGACAAACTCAATTCCATCAAAGGGGATTGAGCAATGGGTGGAAAGATCTGTACCATGAGTCCTTTTTGCGTGCGTTGAGTATGTGCAAGGCAGTTTCCTTCTTGACATTGCCGAGACACGCGGGATGGAATGCAACTCCTGACGGCAGAATCATTTTCGTTTCCGCTGCGATGGATATACCATTGCTCGGTGGACTGTTCGAAGATGGGAAAGGAATGCTCAGAAATGTTGCTCGGGATATAATTCTCAATCCGACTGAGAGAACCCTTGAGAGTATAGTTGCAGACTTCCATAACCTACTCCTGGACACGCTACCGGTGAAAATCGGTATAGTGATTTCTGCAATGAGTCGCTTGCTTCCTCACTATAAAGCTGAGGGGCTGACTCAAGATAGACTGTGGGTTGTGGAAACTTCTGATGATGATACTGCTAAGGCTATGATAGTGGCAATCCAGAACAAAGAGCATCGGACAACGAAGGCTCTCTTCTCTTCAATGTGGCTTCCGTATTTAGAAAAGGAGATACAGAAATACGTTGACTGTGCTGCAGTTCTACGTCATTCTTGTGCTATCTGTTCAATGCACGATTTTGATAAAATATTAAAATATTTATATGAATTGATACAAACCGGATATGCTGATGACGACTTCAAAAGGTTAGTGCCTGTCTTGTTAATTGATAACGCAGGAACCATACCAGAGGAATTCCAGATACTTCAGCTCTCTATTCCTGATACACTCAGAATCGATAACATCGAACTGGCTCAAAGAATACTCGGCGAGCTTCACTTCCACATCGTAAAGTTCGCTGAGCGGAATCCTGATGCAATGGCGCAACGCTTAAAAGCAGCGATAACCGAAGCAAAGGAAAAGGTATCGGCGCTTCCGAGGAGAAGTCAGAACAATTCTGCTATAATGCTTCTTGCAACAGCAATTATGCTGAGGGACGGCGGAATACTCACGGATTCTGACATTCAGGCTATGGTACAATGGCTTGCAACTGAAGCAAAGGAAAGAACTTCGATGAGCCGGAGTGTTTGTAAGACAGTAGGTTCTGCATTGAGCAATGCGATATGCAGTGGAAGGCTTCCGATTGCAAAACAGTACGGCCAGCCTTTTTGGACTGCTGACAGCGCTTTTGTTGCTGTGGATGATTCAATCAACTTTTCTAAGGATACACTGGAAGACGAGATCTTGACAGACTTATCAGTCGGACGGAATACAGCTCTCCAATACCTAAAGGATGAGGATGTGCTCTTCACTAACAAGGGCGAAGACCAGAAAACCTGGACTGTTGAGACTGAATACGGTGTAAAGAAACCGCGGCGATTCTACTCGCTTTCGCGGGACTTGCTTACTCCTGAGGCGAACAGAATAGTCGACGAAGCAATAGCTTCTGATCTGTACTATAAGCTCGATAAGAATATCAACAACTTCTTCCCGTTTATCAAGCATCGTCGCCTGGATATGGTAGCAGGCCAGCAGATCGCTGACTACAAACACGGAAACACCTTCATTGATGTGACCGGAACTACTGGTTCAGGTAAGACAGATTGGATTATGATGCAGGTCGTTCAGAGAGCAAAGGCTGGGGATGTTGTAGTAGTTTTTGATCCTACAAACGCCTTTTGTCAAGAAGAACTATCTGGGCACAAGATTCCGGAAGAATTAATTGATAATCATTTTATCTTCTGGGATATGTCAACTCAAGGCTGGCCCGTTAACATTCTTGACTTTGAGGGTTGTGTAGATTTTGAACAGAAAGTGCAGAGATTATCAAGCTTGTTAATTTCAGGAATGCATCTGACGGGTTCGAATCAAAAAGCTATAGTTATGACGAAGTCTGAGGAATGGCTCAGGGAATATGAGATAAATAAAAGTCTCAATATTCATGACTTGTCGGAAAGATTTGACGGAGATGCTGAAGAACGCAACTTAAAAAAGAAGCTTGCTGCATTATTAAGCACAGTCAAAGATATGAAAAATGAAGTACAGACTTCCGGCTGGAGTAACTTGCTCACTGAGCGAGGAAAAGTTTTGGTTTTATCGGCTGGCATTGCAACTATACGCCCTGATGCGAATCCGTTTGACATCCTTTTCGACACGCTGTATTCGTTTAAGGATAAAAACAGAGATGGTCGGATAACGGTTGTGCTTGATGAAGTTCAGACCTTGAACCATGGAGGTAATAGTACTCTTGTCAACATTCTGAGCCGTGTTAGAAAGCTTGACATTTCAGTTATCCTTGCATCGCAGGATTATCTGAACAGGAGTCTTGCTACGGTGTATAAATACTGCGGAACGCACATCCTCTTCAGACCACTTGGTGAAGAGTGTATCAGGGCGGTAGCTGAGCTCACAAAGCTTGACATAAACATTATCCGGACCCTTCCGGATTTCCACTGTGCTATCATGGGAACGGCTTATAGCGAGTACTATAAGAAAAGTATTCAGCTCAAATCAGCTATCATCGGGGAGACATACCGTCCACCATATGTGGGTTCATACGATTAAACAATGTATATTTTTGGGGCGGCCTTGCGCCGCTCCTAAATAGGAAGGAGAAAGGCATGAATAATACATATGCAAGAACGCCCTTATATACCGATATTGGGGCAAAGATAAGAAAATGGCAAACTAAGCATAATGTAAGCGATGCGCAGCTTGCTGCTGACCTCAGAGTGACTGAAAAGACACTTAAGGTCTACGACAAGTCAGCCCATCACCTCACCCTTGAAATAATCGATAATCTGCTTACCGCTGAGGGCATATCACTCTCAGACCTGATGACTGAGAGAGTCAGGACAAGTATTACTCGTCATGAGGAATACTTCGTATGGGGTACACATCAGAAAAAGACTATTAGCGAAAAGTGAGGTGAGGAAAATGGCAAAGAAGACACAGAGAATCACGCTTTATAAGCACATATGGGCACGTATACGCTACTGGCAGAACCTGCGCGATGTCAGTGATGCGGAGCTTGCTTCGTATCTGCAGGTCGGAGTTCGTACCCTTCATGATTACGATAAGTCCGCCGAGAACATAACGCTTGGAAGAGTGGACAACCTGCTCTACGTTACGGGCATGGATTTCAACGACCTCATGGCATTGTAACCAACCCTCTTTACATTTTCAGATTAAGGTGGTATAATGACTGTAAGCATTGTACCACCCTTCTATTAAGAAAGGTGGTCAAACATGAAACCTAAAAAACTTGCTTCTGGCAATTATCGTGTACAACTCATTGTTGGGAAAGATGAAAACGGTAAGCGTATTGTGAAGTCATTTACTGCCGAATCTGAATGGCAGGCTATGAAAATGGCTGAGGATTATAAGAAACTAAATGTTGATATCCAACCAGCCAAGATATCAGTTAGAGAAGCTATTAACGCCTATATTGACTCAAAACGATATGTTATTGCTCCTACTACACTTTACGGGTATGAATCCCTTGCAAAAAACAGATTACTTGCTATACAGGGATACACGCTCACTGACCTCAAGACCATCGACATTCAAAGAGCCATCAACATAGATGCTGATCAAGGCATGAGTTATAAGACCATCAAATCTGCATATGCTCTTATCAGAAGTGCTGCATTGCTATTTGAAGTTGAGCTTCCATCAATCCGTAAACTTAGGTTACCTCCGAAAACGGTGAAGGATGAGCTCCCTCCACTTGATAAAGTGCTTAATGTGATAATAGGTTCAAGTGTTGAACTGCCGTGCCTTCTCTCGGTGTGGTGTGGAGGAATGCGAATATCAGAAGTTCGTGGGCTTAAATATAGTGATATCTATGAAGAAGATGGCAGTAGATACATACGTGTCAGACGTGCGAGGGTATGTATTAACGGACATGATGTAGTTGAAAACCGCAACAAGACAGAGCAGTCTACTCGAGATATACCTATCCCCGACTATATCTACAACCTCATCCAGCAAATACCTCATAAAAATGAAGATGACTTCATTATCAGCGATAACTATGGTGCCTTGAAACGTCGTTATGACCGACTTCTCAAGAAACACGGCTTGAAAATGACTTTTCATGATTTACGTGCTCAGTTTGCAACAACTATGAACGGTCTTGGTGTTGAAAAGGAAGTACTTGAAAAGCTCGGAGGATGGGCTAACTCAAAAGTCCTCTCGACAGCGTATACATAAGGACTCCTAAGCAGCGAATCCGAGATAGTCTTAAGGTGTTCGATGATTATATGTACGGAGTAATCAGAGATACACGCACTAAGAAAACAGGTGATGTAGCATAATTATTGCTGTCACACAAAAGTCACACGAGCATGATGTTTCGATTGTTTTTTACCGAAATATAGGCAAAATTTAATCGTTGGGCTATTGGGTTCAAGTTCTTCTGCCCCTGCCAGAACGATAAAGCCTGTAGAAAACAGTTTAACTGCTATTTTGCGTTTTTATGTACAAACAAAAAACTTATGTTTGCGCACGAATACTAACGTGAATATCAACGCTCAACTCTTTATAATTACTATACGTATGAATATGTCCCAATTTAACGCTCATATCTCATATTTATAAATGAGACCTTGTATATCAATATGAACAATTTCTAAATATTTGACTAAGGTCATTGATAATGATTCTAAAGAGTGCTATACTTACAACATAGAATAAATACAATTAAAATTGTATTATATTCTTGTTTTAAAGGAATAGTATTCAAGGAGGAAAAATATGAAGAGATCATTTATAAGAATAGCAGCAATCGTTCTTGCAATGAGTATTTTGCCAAATCCATTACCTACGAATCATAGATATGGAAATATCATTAAGAATGTAGAAATTACTGCTCATGCTGAAGATAAATGGGTGAAAAAAATTTCAAACACCTTTATTGGAACAAGTGTGATAAATAATCCTAGAATTGCTGAGAATGATGAAGATAAATGGATGGGTGATTATGTTTACTATGGTAAATATAACTCTTCACCAATTCTGTATCGTGTACTTGATCCTGATACTACAGTTTTTAGTGATGGGCAAGACGATCCCACACATACCATGTTTTTGGATTGTAATAAAACTTTGTTTAATATATCACATAGTCAAGTCGGTAAAACGTATAACTGGAGTAATTGTGGAGCTAGAACAATACTAAATGGAGAAGAATTTCTTTTAAATAATAACTACTTTTCTATAGTTGAGAGAAATGTTATTGCACCAAGTACAAAGAATCTTCCTTCAAATAATGATGGAAAACTAGATCCTGATATGCTTAACGGAGCTGTTTTTTCTTCCTTAAACTCTGATTATATATTCTTTCTTGATGCAAAAGAAATTACAAATCCAAGTTACGGTTGTGGTAATTATTCTGGGCCTCGCGTAAAAGGTGGCAAGAATTCTTCTTGGTGGACACGATCTTTTATACAAACTAATACAAAGAGTAGTTTTATAAGTATTCTTAGCACAGGCGGATTTAAAAAGGAAAGTTATGGGCAAAAAAATTATGGCGTAAGTCCTGCGTTCAACATATCTCTCGATTCTGTTATTTTCTCATCAGTAGTTACATCATCATCGAACACAGGTGATGATGCCAAGTGGGGAAACAAATACAAATTAACTCTTAAAGATCCCAATACAGTTTTAGTTCCAGGAAATGTAACAAAAGACGAAAACACAGTCACAGTTCCATTTACCGTAAACGATCTTGTTACCAATGACGATACTACATCGAATCGGATTTCTGTTGTTATAGTTGATGAAAACAATAATATAAAACTATATGAAAAGCTTGATACAGAAACTGAAGTTTTAAGTTTTATAAACGGAACCGCATCCGGTACAGGAACTTTTACATTACCGGAGAGTTACAATAGTTCTACGGATAAGATATACATACTGGCAGAAGATGTGCATGAAGGCGATGACTGTCTCCTTACTGACTATGCAAGTGAACTTGTCGAGATAAATATCCCGACTGAGGCGTATGATTGTGTTCCGTATAATCGTCCAACATATGCTGCTCCTGGAAATATTGAATACTATACACATGAAGACAAGTTTTATAAGATGGTCGATGATTCTTATATTGAAATCGAACAGGAAGATACGGTTATTCCAAAGCTTGAAATGACTCCGTCAATGTATGTATCTGCCGATTCTTCAAAGCTGTTTATAAACATTTTGATTCCGATTGCCAAGGACTATAAAATTGATGAATATGTTGTGTCTTTAGGTAATAATGCTAAGGAACTTGAAAGCGTAAATATTGAGGGAAAAGATTACGGAAAACTATCAGTTGAATGTGCAGCAAAAGAAATGACAGACAAGTTTACATTAACAATTTTAGCTGATAATATTGAAGTTTACTCAAAGGATATTTCAGTGAAAGATTATCTTGACATAATTATAACAGCACCTGAATATGCTAAATATCGTAATGCTGCAACAGCAATGCTGCGATATGGAGCGTCAGCACAGATATATTTCGGCCATAATACAGATAACCTTGAAAGCACTACTCTCTCTGATCTTCCTGATATTGATGATACTTCGCCAACAAAAGATCAATTTTCCGAAGCCTTTGATTTAAAGTATTCAGATTACTATGCGATGAATATGACATTTACTTCTGATACAACTTTGCTCATTGCATTCAAAGCGAAGGAAGACCTTTCTGAGGATGCTGAGAATGAACTTAAAACAAAATTTATAAATAATGAATATACAATTGATGTAATTCCAGATAACTCAAAAAGTTTCTATATCGTAAGAGTTCTGAATATCCCGATTAAGAAACTGGGAGAACCGATATTTACATTCGGAAATGTGGATGTAAAAGCAACTGACTATTTATCAAGAATTGCAAATAATCCTGATAAACCTGATGATTTGCGTGATCTATGCAAGTCACTGTATGCTTACTATACAGCTGCGAAGGCTTTATAACTATAAAGAGGTAAAAATATGAAAACTACATACTATACTCCTGAACTGGAAATTATAGGGTTCGATACTGAGGATGTTATAACAACCTCGCCGCCTGATGTGAACAATCCTGATACACCTAAAGACGGTTGGGGTTAAAAACTAAATACTGTATACAGCGCTCAGCCTATTAGGTATGAGCGCTGTTTTAATATTATTATGCTTTTGTAAGAAATCTATTGTAATTCTACCTATAATATGTTATAATTATCTAAATTATTCGTTTTTGAACTATAAATGGAGTTAGTTTATGATATTTAATAATTGCTCAATTGTAGCAAAACTGCTGTTGATCCTTACTCTTGCTAATGCAGGTGTAGCTGTTACATCGTGTAGCGACAGTTCTAAAGAATCTTCCGTTTCAGAAACAACAACGTTTTATACTGAAGCTGTTACGGATAACATTGAAACGGATGCCGCTTCTCACGCTATAGACGCTGAGCCATATGAACAGAATAGTATTCGTTTTTCAGCCGAAAGCGGTTTCTATGATAATGAATTCTATCTTGATATTACAGCTGAAAGCGGTTCAACCATATACTATACTCTTGACGGCTCGACACCCACACTTTCCAGTCAGAAGTATACGGATTCAATACTTATAAATGACAGATCATCGGCAGAAAATGTTCTTTGTGCACATTATGATATTGCTCAGCCTGCTGACAGTGTGAAAACTGAGCTTCCGAATTCGCCGGTCGATAAGGCAACAGTAGTAAGAGCGATAGCTGTTGACAGTAACGGTAATCAGAGCGATATAGTATCATGTACATATTTTGTAGGTTTCAATGAAAAAGCAGCCTACTATAAGGACGTTAAGGTAGTTTCGCTTATAACGGATAACAGCAATTTGTTTGATTATGAAAAAGGGATATACGTTCTCGGAAAGTCATACGATGAGTGGCTAAACAGTGAACAATATGATCCTGAAACGCCTGAGTGGTTTATGCCTGCAAATTATACTCAAAAGGGCAGGGAATGGGAGAGAGAAGCTTTCATTCAGATATTTGACAGCGAAAAAATGCAGTTAGCACAAAATATCGGTATAAGAACTCATGGAGGCGCTACACGTTCATATACGCAGAAAAGCTTCAATGTCTATGCGAGAAAGGATTACAGAGCACCTAAAATAGAATACGATTTATTTTCCGGAAAAGCTATAGCTCAGGCTGATAACAAACCTGTAACTGAGTTCGATTCCTTTATGCTCAGAAACGGCGGAAACGATGCTATGTATACACGTTTCCGTGATAAACTCATACAGTCTCTTGTGTCTGACAGACAATTCCTCACCCAAGGAATGGAGCCTTGTATTCTTTTCATAAACGGTGAATACTGGGGACATTATGAGATAACGGAGAAACTTGATAAATCGTTTATAAAGTCTCACTATGGAGTTCCAAAGAAGGATGTATGTATAATTAAAAAAGATGAACTTGACGAAGGTTCAGAGGAAACTTTTGCTGAATGGCTGGAGCTTCGCAGCTGGATCAAAGCCACCGATTTTTCTGATGCCGCTGCCTATGCAGAGCTTTGCGAGCGTGTAGATATGCAAGGATTTATTGACTATGTATGCACCGAGCTTTATATCAACAACAGCGACTGGGGAGCAGCCAATTCGGCTATGTGGAAATCTCAGATTATAGATGAAAGCAAAACTTACGCAGACGGTAAATGGCGTTTTATATTATTTGACACAGAGTTCAGCACCGGAATTTATGGCAGAACTAGCGCTGAAGAAAATAGCATAGCAACTCTAATGGAAAAAGACTGCTTTATTACTGATCTGCTTAAAGCTGCTATGAAAAATGAAGATTTCAGAAACAATTTTGCTGATTCGTTCAAAGAGATCTCTGATAAGAATTTTGACAACGATCGTGTTGCAAAAGCTATAAGTGATCTATCCGAACAATACCGCGATATGACAGTTGATACATACAACCATTTCTGGCGCAGTTCTTTCGGCGGCATTATGGGAAAGAGCAATTTTGATGATGCTGTTGATGAAGTAAGAACTTTCTTCAACGAGCGAAATAAATACATCACAGGATATGTTCAGCAGTTTATTGAAACATATTCAGAGCAGCAGTAAAGCCGTTATACTCATTCAGGAGATGATAAAATGAAAAAGTTATCTTTTGTACTGGCGTTTATTCTTTCAACAGCCATGCTCACCGGCTGTTCGTCAGGTACAAATTCAAATTCTGACCAAACAACCTCTGCTTCTTTGGCGACAGATCTTGCAGAGAATATGACAGCCGGCTCTTCAGCCAATAAAACAACCGAAGCAGTTCAGGAAAAAACTGAAACTGTACTGCCTGTCTTGTCGATTGAGACAAAGAGCACAGATCCGTCAGTTATGGATTTTGTTAATGAACCGGTTGCGCGTCATGTTGCTGAGTCGATTGCTTCATGGACACCCGGTTATACGATACCGCCCGAGCCGTATTATGAAGAGTGTACTGTCACTTTAAAGGACAGTAACGGAACAACTCTTCTTTCACCATCCAATGCAAAGGTAAAAGTACGCGGCAACTGGACTACTGTGTATCCTAAAAAGCCGCTTAGAATAAAGTTTGAGGAAAAGCAGAGCCTTTTGGAACTCAACGACAGCGCAGAACAGAAGAACTGGCTTCTCCTCGCTGAATACAAGGATGCTTCTATGCTCAGAAACAAGGCTTCGCTTTATGCTGCAAGGGAAATACTTTCAGAAGACGGTCTGTTTGCTGCCGATTCGGAATTTGTGCAGGTCGAGATAAACGGCGAGTATTACGGAGTTTACTTGCTCGCCGATATGCAGCAGGTCAGCAAAAGCAGAGTTGACATAACTGAGCCCGAGAAAGATTATGCAGGAACTGATATAGGATACTTCCTTGAATTTGACGGCTATTATATCAATGAGGATGAACTTTACGGTTTTCCGCTTGATCTTGCAGGAAATGCAGCCCTAACAGCTTATACCGGTACCGATGAAAAGCCTACTATGCAGGCACTTCCGGTTGACGACCGTGATCCAAAGAAACCTGTTGGTATTACCATAAAGAGCGATATTTATTCTAAGGAACAGCATGACTTTATTGCTAATTTTGTAAACAAGACGTATACCATAATGTATGAAGCTGCTTACAATAACAAGGCTTATATTTTTGATGAAAGCTATACCGATATCAGTGAAACTACTGAGATAACACCGCGGCAGGCAATTGAGAAAGTTGTTGATGTACAGTCACTTGCAGATATGTATATTATAAGCGAACTTACTTGTGATGCGGATATTTACTGGTCAAGCTTCTTTATGGATGTTGACTTCGGAGAGGGAGGCAGCAAAAAACTTACATTTGAAGCTCCCTGGGACTTCGATTCAGGGCTTGGAAACAAAGATCGCTGTATTGACGGTCAGGGATTTTACGCTTCAAATATAGTTCCGGATGTTAATGGCGGTCCTGTCGGAAACGGAGAATACAATACGGTAAATCCTTGGCTTGTCGTTCTTGCTAATACCGACTGGTATCAGGATATAGTCAGAAAGACATGGTCAAAGGCTTATGACGGCGGTGTTTTTGAGCGTACTTTCAAGCTTATCGAGAACGATAAAACCAAACTTGAAGCTGACTTTATAAAGAACTATAAAAAATGGAACAATATTATTGATAACGGAGATTTTGCTGATGAGCTTTCAGATCCTGCAAGAAGCTGTATGAATGAAGCACAAGCAGCTGATTTTCTTCTGAAATGGCTCAGAAGCAGGGTAGACTTCCTTAATTCACAGTGGCATGAATAATCAATATATGGAGAGAAAATATGGCTTTTGATTTTAAAAAAGAGTATAAGGAGTTTTATGCTCCGAAAAACAAACCAAGCATTGTTACCGTACCAAGGATGAATTATATTGCAGTTCGCGGAGAAGGGGATCCCAACGACGGGAACGGGGAGTATAAAAAGTCTATAGAACTTCTGTATGGTGTTGCTTATACAATAAAAATGAGTAAGAAAAGCGATCATCAGATAGACGGGTATTTCGATTACGTAGTACCGCCGCTTGAAGGATTTTGGTGGCAGGATGGCACAGACAGTATAGATTATGCTCATAAAGAAAACTTCAAGTGGATATCACTTATACGTTTACCTGATTTTGTCACAAAAGATGACATGGAGTGGGCTAAATCAGAAGCAGCAAAGAAAAAGAAAACAGATTTCTCAAAAGTTGAGTTTCTTACATACGACGAAGGTTTGTGTGTGCAGTGTATGCATATAGGCTCCTATGATGCCGAACCGGCTACTGTTGAACTTATGCATGAATGTATCTATGAACAAGGATTTGTTCTTGATATTACTGATGAAAGGCTCCACCATGAAATTTATCTCAGCGATGCAAGAAAAGTCGCACCTGAAAAGCTAAAAACGGTTATCAGACACCCAATACGAAAAGCATAATAACACTGTATTTAATATTATTCAAATATACTTATAAAGGAGTACGGAAATGAAACAGATCATATCAGCACTTACAGACACAGAATTCTGCCTGCTCGAACAGCTAGCATATCTCGATGAGGACGTAGCGGAGGCAGCTTCTGACGAAAACTTCAGAATTGATTTTTACAAGATAAGCGGAACAAACATTGGACAGACAATAGCAAAGATACTCGCACCTTTTGATGAAAAAGCACTCGCAAAGCTGAGAACGCATACCGGTTCTGTATGTTCTGCAGAAGTAAGCGGAGTAGAGTGGGCGAGGATTATAAAGTTCCTTAAAGACGGCAGAACGGCTTCACTTGTACTAGAAGATCTTATGATCGACGAGAATGGTTATCACTCAGCAACTGCTCATGATGGTAAAATGTACAATTATCCCCTTGCACTTTGCTTTTCAAACGGTACAGGCAGCTCTGATGAAGCTGTTGTTGTATTCAAAGGAACTACCGGCCCTAAAGAGTGGGCAGACAATGTAAGAGCTGCGAATGTATTTGATACACCACCGCAGAGAAAAGCTCTTGAATTTGTAGAAAAAGCCGCTGAGCGCTTTGAGAAAGTATCGACTATCGGACATTCCAAGGGCAGCAACAAAGCTATGTATTCGGCTTTGATGTGCGACAAAGTAGTCAGATGTGTCGGGTTTGACGGACAAGGCTTTTCAAGAGTATTTCTTGAAACTCCTGAAGTTGCTGAACGCATAAAAAACAGAGCCGGACTTATAAAAAACTATTCACTTACAGGCGATTTTGTACATATCCTTCTCTACCAGATACCTGATTCACATCAGCTTTTCTGCAAGGGGTACTGCGTTAATTCGGTAGGGGAGAATCACTCGCCGAACTCCTTCTTCCAGCAGTCTTCTGACGGAAATGATGAAAGCATAGGTTCACAGACTATAATGGTCGGCAATACTTCTTATATCATACCACGTTTTGAAGTTTCAAGCGAAAACGAAAGTGTAGAAACGCTTCACTCTTTTGTAGATTATCTTTTGTCCAAGGATGAGAATGTAGACAGAATAATCGAATATCTCGCAAAACTACTGCCAATAGTTATCGTCGGAGAAGACGAGGACGGCAATAAATATGATTCAAAGGCAAAGCTCAAAGCAGTTGTTGATGACACTGAAAGTCTCACTGCGATAATTACCAATCTCACAAGCTTTGTGAAAGAGAATAAACTTAATGGTGAATATGTTGATTCGCTTCTTGCTGCTTTCGGCATAAATGACGGCGGTATTTTCTCAAAATTGTTCAAACTCAAAAAATAACAAAAAACAGGGAAAGCAATTTGCTTTCCCTTAGTTTATTTATGTATCTTTTCATCGAATTTGTTCTTACTGCCTGCGCCCGATGTATCTACCGGATATTCACCAGTAAAGCAGCCTTTACAGTATCCGAAGCGACCGTCAACAAGTTCTCCGAGAGAATCAACGGGCAGATAAGCAAGACTGTCAGCGCCGATATATTCAGCAATCTCTTCAGTTGAACTGCATTTGCCAGCGATAAGGTTTTCTTCCGAGTCAATATCAGTACCGAAATGGCAAGTATGAAGAAATGCAGGTGAAGAGATACGCACATGAACTTCTTTAGCTCCTGCGTCACGGAGAAGGCGAACTATTCTTGCACTGGTAGTTCCTCTGACGATGGAATCATCGATCATAATGACACGCTTGCCTTCGACCGTTTCGCGGACAGCGTTGAGCTTTATTTTAACTGCATTTTCGCGCTGATCCTGCTGAGGCTGTATAAAGCTTCTGCCAATGTACTTGTTCTTTATGAATCCGATACCGTACGGGATACCGCTTTCATTTGCATAACCAAGTGCAGCGTCAAGTCCTGAATCCGGAACGCCGATAACAATATCTGCTTCAACGGGACTATGCTTTGCAAGAAGCATTCCGGCACGAAGTCTTGCATGGTGAACTGAGACACCTTCAATAACTGAATCCGGGCGTGCAAAGTAAATGTATTCAAAAATGCAGATATTTCGTTCTTTCTGACAGTTAGTCGTTATTGAGCGAAGTCCGTCTGAATCAATAACTATTATTTCTCCAGGCTCAACGTCACGAATAAACGCGGCACCGACTGTTTCGAGAGCACATGACTCTGAAGCAATAACACAAGCACCGTCAGCTGTTTTTCCTATGCAAAGCGGACGGAAACCATTCGGATCGCGGAACGCCACAAGCTTGGTAGCAGTCATAAGTATACACGAATAAGCTCCCTTGATATATGGCATAGCACGTTCAACTGCTTCTTCTGTTGAACTGCTTGTCAGGCGTTCACGGACAATTGAATATGCAATAGCTTCGGTATCGGATGTGCCATGGAAGATGGCTCCCGACATCTCAAAGGAACGTCTGAGTTCAGCGGCATTGACAAGATTGCCGTTATGAACAAGTGCCATATTGCCTTTGATGTGGCGAATAACGAGGGGCTGAATGTTATTGTGATTGTGACCGCCTGTTGTAGAATACCTTACGTGACCTACAGCCATATTTCCACAGCCAAGCTTGCCAAGTTCTTCTTTTGTGAATACCTCGGAAACAAGTCCGTCTGAACGTTTGTGACGGAAGACTCCGTCGTCACAGACAGTAATGCCGCAGCTTTCTTGTCCGCGGTGCTGTAAAGCATACAGTCCGAAATATACAGACGCTGCAACATTAGTCGTTTTATTTTCAAAAATGCCGAAAACTCCGCATTCTTCATGTATCGTGTCAAACATATCTGTACCTCACAAATATTGCTCGCTCAGCTTATCAATTATCGTAAGAGCTGCAAGACTTTTCTTTTTGCGCTTGTTCATAGCATATTGTTCTATATAAGCGTGAGCATCGGTCTCGCTCATACTTTTGAATTCCATAAGCATAAACTTGGCTTTGTCAATGGTCTGTATCTCATTAATCTTCTCTTCAAGACGGGCGTTTCTCTGCTGAAGCTCAGCGGAACGGCTGACTGCTATATCAATTGTTCGTACTATCTGATACAGAACGGAACGACTGAAAGGCTTGCCAACTACGATTATATTGGCTTTTTCTGCACGTTCTTCTATCTTTTCGGCAGCTTCTGCTTTAAGCATTAGTATGCAGTGCGCAGAAGTGCTCCCTGTGACGTATTCCGCAAATTCAAGCCCGGATTCATCAAGGAGAGGAGAGTTTACCATTACAAGCTCGACCATTATGTCGGATTCGAGTATGCTCTTTGCCTGATAAGCCGATTCAACTATCCTTGGGGTACATTTGAACGATCTGCGAAGGAAATCCAGCAGAGTTTCGGAAGCAGTTCTACTGCTTGAAACCACAAGGATCTTTTCCAATGTTAACCTCCATTATAGTGAGTTGAAGTATTTTTTATCCTCAAAAGCCTCTTTATCGTATGCAGATGAATATTCCTTCCATTCATCACGGGAATGTTTAATAAGTACGCTGAGGATGTTTTCAGGGACATACTTTTTCAGGAAATCTGAATTCTCTGCAAGCTCAATAGCTTTTTCAAGTGTTTCGGGAAGTCTTTCAGAACCGGTATTTTTTTCCGGAAGCTGTGCTCCTGTGCTTATGCCTTCAAGTGCAGCATATATCATGAGTCCGAGTACGAAATACGGATCACAAACGCAGTCTGCTGCTCTGAGTTCGACTGATGTGTCGTCGCAATCGGCAGCCATACGTATAAGCTGTGAACCTTCCTCGTCAGACCAGATAATATCTCTCGGAGCTGTAAACTCACCGAGTCTTGAGTAAGAATTGACTGTCGAATTTGTGAACATAGTGAATTCGCGGATGTGTTCCATTATACCGGCCGCTGCATTCTTAACTATGCCTGAGCATTCAGATGCTCTCTCCTCGAGAAAATCGCTGTAAGGGAATACATTAAAGCTTATGTGCATACCGTTTCCGCAGTCGCTTCTGAGCGGCTTAGGCATAAAGCTTGCATGAACACCATGAGTTTCAGCTACTGATTTTACAGCAGATTTGAAGCTGAGAAGTGTGTCAGCGGCTTTAAGTGCAGAAGATGAATTAAAGTCTATCTCGTGCTGACCGCAACCGCTTTCGTGGCGTGATGATACCGGATGGATACCCATCTGCTCAAGAGTAAGACATACATCACGGCGGATATTTTCACCTTTATCATCAGGAGCTGTATCACAATATCCAGCATAGTCATGTGGAGTTTTGGTAGGAAGACCGTTTTCATCGTTATGAAATAGCATAAACTCACATGAAGTTCCGAAACGGAAGCAATAACCTGCATTAATAGCGGTCTTCATTGCTTTTTTCAGGAAATAACGGCTGTCTCCCTCAAAGGGAGTGCCGTCCTTGTAACGGATATAGCAGTACATTCTAATAACTCTGCCCTGCTGAGGTCTCCACGGGAGGACAGTCATGGTTTTTGCGTCAGGGAAGAGGAAGAGGTCCCTGCCGTTTGCGGCTTCAAAGCCTGAGATCTTCTTGGCAGCGATCCTTACACCGCTTTCAAATGTTGCTGCAAGTTCGGATGAGAGTATGGAAATATTCTTTAGTCTGCCGTGCAGATCGCAAAATGTCAGTTTGACGAACTTAACGTCATTCTCTTCGATATACTGCAATATCTCGTTTTCTGAATAGATCATATGGTCCTCCGTTATAATATTATAGATTTGTGTATCCCATCAAGTATTCATCAACCTCAGCTGCTGCGTCGCGTCCTTCACGTATAGCTCTTACGACAAGTGACTGACCGATGTGCATATCTCCGGCTGTGAATACATTTTCAATGTTAGTCCTGTGTGCTCCGGGGGCGGTTTTTACATTAGTGCGCTGATCAAGCTCAATGCCGAAAGCTTCAGCTACATAGCTCTGTGTTCCTAAGAATCCTGCGGCAATAAGACAAAGCTCACAAGGAAGTATCTGTTCGCTTCCTTCGACCTCGTTCATTGTACGTCTTCCGGTTTCAGGATCTGTACCGAATGAAAGCTTAACAGTCTTAACGCCGCTGAGTTTGCCACTTTCATCTTTTATGAACTCCTTAACAGTAGTCTCATATACGCGGGGATCGCTTCCGAATACTGCGATAGCTTCTTCCTGACCGTAATCTGTCTTGCAGACTCTTGGGTACTGAGGGAACGGATTGTTCTCAGCACGTTCATCAGGGAGTTTAGGCATCATTTCAAGCTGAGTTACTGACTTACAACCATGACGGATAGATGTACCAACGCAGTCGTTACCGGTATCACCGCCGCCGATGATAACAACATTCTTGTCTTTTGAAGAGATAAAACTTCCGTCAGAAAGACCTGAATCGAGAAGGCTTTTGGTTGTAGCCTTGAGAAAATCAACAGCAAAGTATATACCCTCAGCATCGCGGCCGGGAGCCTTGATGTCACGTGGATTTGACGAACCGCAGGCGAGTACAACTGCGTCGAAACCGCTTGTAATATCTGAAGCCTTAACATTTTCGCCGACATTTGCATTGTTTTTGAAGGTTACGCCTTCGGCTCTCATAAGCTCTGTACGGCGTTCGATTATGTGCTTTTCAAGCTTCATATTCGGAATACCGTACATAAGGAGACCACCGACACGATCAGAACGCTCATAAACTGTTACCGAGTGTCCGCGTTTGTTGAGAGTGTCAGCGACAGCAAGTCCTGAAGGACCTGAGCCAATGACAGCTACGCTCTTTCCGCTGCGTACAACGGGAGGCTGAGCTTTTATATAACCGCTTTCAAAGCCGTATTCAATGATAGAGTTTTCATTTTCCTTTACAGTAACAGGACTGTCGTTAACTCCGCATATACATGCTTTTTCGCAAAGTGCCGGGCAAACTCTTGAAGTGAACTCAGGGAAATTGTTTGTCATAAGGAGACGTTCGAGAGCAAGCTCCTTCTGTCCGTGATATATAAGGTCGTTCCACTCAGGGATAAGGTTGTTGAGGGGACAGCCTGATACCATACCGCAGAGCATTTTTCCGTTCTGACAGAACGGTACTCCGCAGTCCATACATCTTGAAGCCTGTTCACGGCGATGCTGATCAGTCAGCGGAACATGGAATTCATTATAATCCTTTATGCGCTCCAATGGCTCTTTTGCTGTTGATTCAGTTCTTGTAAATTCAAGAAATCCGGTTGCTTTTCCCATTGTTCACGCCTCCTTTCTGATAAGTTCAAACGCTTCGATCTCAGCCTGTTCGGGTGAAACGCCTGCGCGCTCGAGTTCAGTAACTGTTGCCTTTATCTTTGCATAATCTTGGGGGATTACCTTTTTGAAGCAAGTAAGATAGTGGTTAAATCCCTCAAGTATCTTTTTAGCTTTTTCAGAACCGGTAGCCTCAGCGTGTTCTGTGATGATAGCTTTCAGTTCTGCAATATCGACTTCCTTGGTAACTGCTTCGAGTGAAACAAGTGCCTTGTTAAGTCTTGTGTAAAGGTCGTGTTTTTCATCAAGAACATAGGCTATACCGCCTGACATACCTGCAGCGAAGTTTTTACCTGTCTCACCAAGAATAACAGCTCTGCCGCCAGTCATATACTCACATCCGTGATCACCGACACCTTCGCAGACAGCGATGGCACCAGAATTTCGTACACAGAAACGCTCACCAGCAATACCGTTAATGAAAGCCTTACCGGATGTTGCACCGTAAAGAGCAACATTTCCTGCGATTATGTTCTCGTCAGCCTTGAAAGCAGAATTCTTGGGCGGATAGAGAACGAGTTTTCCTCCGGAAATTCCCTTTCCGAAGTAATCGTTGCTATCGCCGCAGAGCTCAAGTGTAAGTCCCTTGGGGATAAATGCACCGAAGGACTGTCCGCCGCTACCACTGCATTTAACTGTGTATGTATCGTCAGCAAGCGCGTTTTCTCCGTGTATACGTGTGATCTCAGCACCAAAGAGGGTACCTACGGAACGGTCTGTATTAACTACATCAATAGAAATAGTCTTTGCTGTACCGTTCTTGAGTGAATTTCCTATCTTCTTTATTATAACACTTCTGTCAATAGTCTTGTCAAGCTCAAAATCAAAAATATCTTCAGCTTCAAAGTGCTGCTTTGCATTTTCGGTATCAGCTGTGAGGATATTTGTGAAGTCTATGTGCTTGTCAGCTGCGCTGGCCTTAACGTTAAGAAGGTCAGTTCTGCCAACGAGTTCATCAAGTGTTCTGATGCCGAGCTTAGCCATATATTCACGAAGTTCCTCAGCTACAAAGTGCATAAAGTTAACTATATGTTCAGGTTTACCCTTGAAACGCTTTCTGAGTTCAGGATTCTGTGTAGCTATACCCATAGGGCAAGTGTCAAGGTTGCAGACTCTCATCATTACGCATCCCATTGTTACGAGCGGAGCAGTTGCAAATCCGAATTCCTCTGCACCGAGAAGTGCAGCAACGAGAACGTCACGGCCTGTCATGAGCTTACCGTCAGTTTCAATGCGGACTCTTGAACGCAGACCGTTGAGCATAAGAGTCTGATGAGCTTCAGCAAGACCAAGCTCCCAGGGAAGACCTGCATTGTAGATCGAGCTCTTAGGAGCCGCACCAGTACCTCCGTCATAACCGGAGATAAGGATTACCTGAGCTCCTGCCTTTGCAACACCAGCAGCAACTGTACCAACACCAGCCTCTGAAACAAGCTTTACAGAGATACGAGCGTTATCATTTGCATTTTTGAGATCATAGATAAGCTGTGCAAGGTCTTCGATAGAGTAAATATCATGGTGCGGAGGAGGAGAAATAAGACCTACACCCGCTGTTGAATGACGCGTCTTAGCGATCCAGGGGTAAACCTTGCCTGACGGAAGGTGTCCGCCCTCACCTGGCTTAGCACCCTGTGCCATCTTGATCTGAATTTCCTTAGCAGAAACGAGATATTCGCTTGTTACACCAAATCTACCGGAAGCTACCTGCTTGATAGCGGAACATTTGTCTGACTTGAGACGCTCAGGACTTTCGCCACCCTCACCGCTGTTTGACTTACCGCCAATGCTGTTCATAGCCATAGCCATACATTCGTGAGCTTCCTGCGAAATAGAACCGTAAGACATAGCACCTGTCTTGAAGCGACGGCAGATACTTTCAACTGACTCAACTTCATCAAGCGGTATTCCGCCGTTTTCGTCAAATCTGAAGTCAAGGAGACTACGGAGAGTGAGCTCGTTGTCTTCGCGTGAAATAGCATCTGAATACTGCTTGTATGTATCATAATTTCCTGTCCAGGCAGCCTGCTGAAGGAGGTGAATAGTTTCAGGTGTATAGAGGTGCTCAGATTTACCGCTGCGGAGCTTATGACTGCCTGTGCTGGTGATATTAGCATTAACAGCAAGTCCGAGCGGATCAAAAGCTGATCTGTGGAGCTTTTCTGTACGCTTGCTAATATCCTGGAGACTGATACCGCCTATACGGCTGACAGTTCCGGAGAAATATTTATCTGTGAGATCTTTTGAAATACCGATAGCTTCAAAAAGCTTGCTGCCCTGATAGGACTGGATAGTAGATATACCCATTTTTGAAGCAATCTTTATGATACCGTGGAGAACTGCATTGTTGTAGTCATCCTCAGCAGCATAGACATCCTTGTCGAGCGTACCGTCTTCGATGAGAGAACGGATCGTTTCGTGTGCAAGATAAGGATTGACTGCGCAGGCACCATATCCGAGGAGAGTTGCAAAATGATGAACTTCACGAGGCTCTGCACTCTCGAGTATCATAGCAACAGCTGTACGTTTCTTTGTGGAAACAAGGTACTGCTGGAGAGCTGAAACAGCAAGAAGTGAAGGTATCGGGCAATGGAACTCATCAACGCCGCGGTCGGAAAGGATGAGTATTGAAGCACCGTCACGATAAGCCTTGTCAGCTTCGATAAAGAGACGCTCAACAGCCTTCTCAAGTGATGTACCGATATAATAGGTTATCGGGATAACAGCACATTTGAGACCATCCTGATTGAGGCTCTTTATCTTGAGCATATCAGTTTCGGTGAGTATCGGGTTCTCGATCTTAAGAACGTGGCAGTTCTCGGGGCGTTCTTCAAGGATATTTCCGTCTTTTCCTATATAAACGCTCGTATCTGTAACTACTTCTTCACGGATAGCGTCAAAAGGCGGATTTGTTACCTGCGCAAAGAGCTGACGGAAGTAGTTGAATAGGGGAGGAGACTGCTTATCAAGAGGCGGAAGCGGAATATCGCTGCCCATGGAAGCAATAGGCTCAGCACCTTTTTCAGCCATGGGAAGAATGGAAGTTCTGATGTCTTCGTATGAATAACCGAAAGCTTTCTGAAGCTTTGCAAGTTCTTCCTCAGAATAGCTCTTTACGCCCTTGTTTGGTATATGAAGGTCGTGAAGACGAATGAGGTTGGAATCGAGCCATTCGCCGTAGGGCTGACGTGCAGCATATGTTGTTTTAATTTCATCATCTTCAATTATACGTCCCTGAATCGTGTCGGCAAGGAGCATTTTGCCGGGACGGAGACGATCTTTCTTGATAATCTTTTCAGGAGCAATATCAATACAGCCGGTCTCGGATGAAAGAATGAGATAACCGTCGCTTGTAACACAGTATCTTGAAGGGCGAAGACCGTTTCTGTCAAGAACAGCGCCCATAACTTCACCGTCTGAGAAAATGATAGAAGCAGGACCGTCCCAGGGTTCCATCATAGTAGCATAGTACTGATAGAGATCATATTTGGACTTTGAGATTGTCTTATCATTTTTCCAGGGCTCAGGAATAGTTATCATAACTGCGAGCGGAAGCGGCATACCTGACATTACCATAAATTCGAGTGCATTGTCAAGTCTTGCGGAGTCGGAGCCATTTACATTTATCGCAGGAAGTATCTTGTACATATCGCTTTTAAGTGCTTCGCAGGACATAGTTTCCTCGCGTGCGAGCATTTTATCAGCGTTTCCAGTGATTGTATTGATTTCACCGTTATGAACTATAAAGCGGTTAGGATGAGCTTTCTGCCAGCTTGGATTTGTATTAGTTGAGAAACGGGAGTGTACCATTGCTATTGCAGAAGTAAAGTCCTCGCTCTGAAGATCTGAATAGAATTTTCTCAGTTCGTCAACGAGGAACATTCCTTTATATACAATTGTACGGCTTGAAAGAGAGCATACATATGTGTTTTCGTTTGACTGCTCAAATTCACGTCTTGCGATGAAGAGCTTTCTGTCAAAGTCGAGTCCAACTGAACAATCATCGGGACGTTTAACAAATGCCTGCATTATGTAAGGCATACTCTCAAGGGCCTTTTCACCAAGCACTTTTGAGGACACCGGAACTTCTCTCCAGCAGATGAATTCCATGCCGTTCTTTTCAGTAATAAGTTCAAAGAGCTTTTTAGCCTGTCCGCGTTTCATCTCATTCTGTGGGAAGAAGAACATACCTACGCCGAAATCGCTTTTATTTCCGATGTTGTAGCCGAGCTTCTGAGTTTCTGCAATAAAGAAGCTGTACGGCATCTGTATTAGTATACCAACACCATCACCGGTTTTTCCTTGTGCGTCTTTGCCGGCACGGTGTTCAAGTTTTTCAACGATAGTAAGAGCACTGTCAACTACATATCTTGACTGTTCGCCCTTGATGTTTACCACGGCGCCTATGCCGCAGTTGTCATGTTCAAATCTGGGATCGTAAAGTCCCTGCTGCTCATATGGAGCTTCAGCTCTGAAATTGTCCATATCATTCACTTGCCTTTCAGGTACAGAGCTTCATTGATCTGCACCGCATAATAAAAAAGGACGTCCGGGCAGAGACATACTCTGCCACAAACGTCCTTGTTCTGGTATTATCTTATCACTAAGCGACAAAAATGTCAATACCCGAAACACATATTTGATGACTTTCGTCAATTTGCAACAGTTATTAACAACTAACAAATATTAATTATGTCTGAAATGTCAAATTTTGAAATTATTATTGACAAAGTATCTATTTAGCGATATAATCAATGATAGAAACAGCAAGGGAGCTGCGGATATGGTATCCGTGGCTCTATTTTCGTTTTTAGCGTTAATTCCATACACAAAGGGGTGTATGAAGTCCGAGGACTTCTGCACCCCTTTGTTCATTATATTATGACCGTTCTAAAGCTGACAAGGGCGTCTGCGGGTATGTGATCTAAGATCATAATACTTTCCCTATATCCGCAGACTGCCTTTATCATAAATGTATTTCAAGGAGCATAAATAAATGTCAAAGTTCATTTTTGTAACAGGCGGAGTTGTTTCAGGACTTGGAAAAGGCATAACAGCTGCATCGCTTGGAAGACTTCTCAAGCAGCGAGGCTACAAGGTAACCATTCAGAAGTTCGATCCCTACATCAATGTAGACCCAGGTACTATGTCACCGTTTCAGCACGGTGAGGTGTTCGTAACGGATGACGGTGCTGAAACCGACCTTGATCTTGGTCACTATGAGCGTTTCGTAGATGAAAACCTTTCAGTACATTCAAACGTAACAACAGGTAAGATATACTGGAACGTAATCACAAAGGAACGCCGTGGTGATTACCTTGGAGGTACAGTACAGGTAATTCCGCACATAACAAATGAGATCAAGGACAGAGTATACAGTGCAGCTAATGAAGCAAATGCCGATGTAGTTATTACCGAGATAGGCGGCACAGTCGGTGATATTGAATCCACTCCGTTCCTCGAAGCTATCAGACAGGTTGGCACTGAACAAGGCAGAGACAATGTATGCTACATTCACGTTACTCTTGTACCTTATATTGCAGGTTCTGAAGAACTCAAATCAAAACCTACACAGCATTCGACAAAGGAACTTCTTTCAATTGGTATACAGCCTGATATAATCGTTTGCCGTACCGAGAAGAGAATTCCCGATGATATGGCTGAAAAGATAGCACTCTTCTGCAATATTCGCAAAGAAGATGTTATCCAGAACCTCACAGCGCCATCACTGTACGAAGTTCCGCTTTGGCTTGAGGATGAAGGCCTTGCACATTCAGTCTGCCGTCACCTTAGTCTTGAAGATAAAGAACCTGATCTTGTAGAATGGACGGATATGGTTCGCCGCGCTGAAAATGCACACAAAAATGTTATTATCGCACTCGTTGGTAAGTACGTCGAGCTCCACGACGCTTATCTTTCAGTTGCAGAAGCACTTCGTCACGGCGGTATTGAAAATGACGCAGCCGTTGATATTAAATGGATAGATTCCGAGAATGTTACAAAAGAAAACGCTACCGAAACGTTTGCAGGCTGCAGCGGTATAATTGTTCCAGGTGGTTTCGGACACAGAGGCATAGAGGGAATGATTGAGTCTATACGTTATGCTCGTGAGAATAAGGTTCCTTTCTTCGGTATATGTCTTGGAATGCAGATGACAGTTATCGAGTATGCAAGAAATGTTTGCGGACTTAACGGAGCAAATTCCGCTGAGTTCGGCGAAACTCCCTATCCTGTTATCGATATAATGGATGAACAGAGAAATATTTCTGAAAAAGGCGGAACAATGAGACTCGGACTTTATCCGTGCAAACTTGCTGATGGTTCAAACTGCCGCAAGATATATGGCGAAGAGCTTATCTATGAGCGTCATCGTCACCGCTATGAGTTCAACAATGCTTTCCGTAAAACACTCACGACCGGTGGACTTTCGATTGCAGGTCTTTCTCCTGATGAAAAGCTCGTTGAAATAGTTGAACTTAAAGATCATCCGTGGTTTATCGGAGTTCAGTTCCATCCGGAATTTAAATCACGTCCGAATAAACCGCAAAAATTATTTGCAGATTTTATCAGAGCTTCGCTCGAAAATAAATAATGGAGGTAATAACAATGGAAAAGGTAACAGATTTTTTTGGCTCAATGGTATTCGATGAAAGAGTTATGAAAGCAACTCTTCCAGAAAAAGTTTATAAATCACTGAAAAGAACAATCGACAGAGGAACTCCTCTTGATATATCAGTAGCAAACTCAGTTGCAGCAGCAATGAAGGACTGGGCTATCGAAAAAGGTGCTACTCACTACACACACTGGTTCCAGCCAATGACAGGCGTTACAGCCGAGAAGCACGACAGCTTCATTTCTCCTGCACCTGATGGAAGAGTAATTATGGAATTCTCAGGCAAAGAACTCGTAAAGGGTGAGCCTGACGCTTCTTCATTCCCGTCCGGCGGACTGCGTGCAACTTTTGAAGCAAGAGGCTATACAGCGTGGGATCCTACTTCATATGCATTCATTAAGGACGGCACACTTTATATTCCTACTGCATTCTGCTCGTACACAGGCGAAGCTCTTGACAAGAAAGTTCCGCTCCTCCGTTCAATGGAAGCTATCAACAAGCAGGCACTTCGTGTTCTGAAGCTCTTCGGAAACACAAAGGTAAAGAGCGTAAGAACATCAGTTGGTCCCGAGCAGGAATACTTCCTTGTTGACAGAGAGATGTGGAAAAAGCGTAAGGACCTCATTATGACAGGCAGAACCCTCTTTGGTGCAATGCCTCCTAAGGGACAGGAAATGGATGACCACTATTTCGGTTCTATCAAGCCGAGAGTAGCTGAGTACATGGCTGACCTCGACAAGGAACTGTGGAAGCTCGGAATCCTTGCAAAGACAAAGCACAACGAAGTTGCTCCTGCACAGCACGAGCTCGCTCCTATATATGATACAACAAATATTGCTGCTGACCACAACCAGCTTACAATGGAAGTTATGCAGAAGGTAGCTCTCCGTCACGGACTTGTTTGCCTCCTCCACGAAAAGCCTTTTGCAGGCGTAAACGGTTCCGGTAAGCACAACAACTGGTCTATCTCTACAGATCAGGGTGAAAACCTCCTTTCTCCCGGTGAGACTCCTGCTGAGAACGCACAGTTCCTGCTGTTCCTTGCAGCTGTAATTCAGGCAGTTGACGATTATCAGGATCTTCTCAGACTTTCAGTAGCAACAGCCGGCAACGATCACCGTCTCGGTGCAAACGAAGCACCTCCTGCTGTTATCTCCATATTCCTCGGTGACGAGCTTACAGCTGTACTTGATGCTATCGAGAACGATACACCTTACGGCGGTACAGCAAAGGAAAAGATGAAGCTCGGCGTTGACGTTCTTCCTCAGTTCAGCAAGGATACTACGGACCGTAACAGAACCTCTCCGTTTGCATTCACAGGAAACAAGTTCGAGTTCCGTATGCTTGGTTCTTCCAACAGTATCTCATGCGCAAACATCCACCTCAATGCAGCAGTAGCAGAAGTTCTCAAGAACTTCGCAGACGAGCTCGAAAGTGCAAGCGACTTCAACACAGCACTCCACGAACTCATCAAGAAGACTATCAAAGAGCATAAGAGAATTATTTTCAACGGCAACGGCTATGATGATGCGTGGATCGCAGAAGCAGAAAAGCGCGGTCTTATGAACCTGAAAACAACAGCTGATGCTATGCCGCATATCTGCGACAAGAAGAATGTAGAAATGCTCACATCACACGGCATTTTCACAGAAGCTGAGATATTCTCACGCCGTGACATCATGCTTGAGAACTACGTAAAGACTGTTAATATCGAAGCAGTAACAATGGTCGATATGGCACGCAAGGAAATAATCCCTGCCGTTGCAAAGTTTGCAGCTGATACAGCAAGCGCAGTAAGCGTAAAGAAGAGCGTATCATCAGCAGCCTGCAAATACGAGACAAAGCTCGTTTCAGAGTTGTCAGAGCTCATCGACGAAATGGATGAAGCAACAACTGAGCTCGAGAGCGCAGTATCAGGACTCAAGGATATTGCAGAGGTAATGCCTGCATCAGAGTTTGTACGTGATACAATGCTTCCTGCAATGGATAAGCTGAGAGAAGCAGCTGACAAGGCTGAAACAATTACAGCTGAGGAATACTATCCGTTCCCGGCTTATGACAAGCTTCTGTTCGGAGTGTGATATATATGAGATTCACGAAAATGCAAGGCTGCGGCAACGATTATGTTTATATAAACTGCTTCGAGGAGACTGTAAAGTCTCCCGAACAGCTTGCTAAAGCTGTAAGTGACAGACATTTCGGCATCGGCTCAGACGGACTTGTTCTTATTTGTCCGAGTTCAGTAGCTGATTGCTGTATGCATATGTATAATCCTGACGGAAGCGAGTCGGAAATGTGCGGTAATGCTATACGCTGTGTCGCTAAGTATGTGTATGACAGAAATATCGTACATAAGAGTTCTGTAACAGTTGAAACTCTTGCCGGAATCAAGACAATAGCCGTTACCACAGATGATAAGGATATAGCACGTACTTTGACCGTAGATATGGGAGAACCTATAGTTGAAGCTGCGCAGGTACCGGTTGTTGCAGATGTTTCACCAGTTAAAGATCTCAAACTTTCGGCTTACGGAAGAGAGTTTACAGCAACGTGTGTTTCAATGGGAAATCCTCATGCTGTTATATTTATAGATGAAGATGTTACTGATTTCGATGTAGAGAAATATGGTAAAGTTTTTGAAGTTGATGAACATTTTCCGCGTAAAGCTAATATAGAGTTCGTCAATGTAATTTCACCTGAACATCTCAAAATGCGTGTTTGGGAGAGGGGGACAGGTGAAACTCTTGCCTGCGGCACCGGAACCTGCGCTACTGTTGCAGCTGCGTGTCTTAACGGTATAAGTCCAAGAAAGCCGGTTACCGTTGACTTGCTCGGCGGTCAGCTTACGATAGAATGGAAAGAGTCTGACGGTCACATATATATGACCGGACCAGCTGAATTCACTTTTGACGGAGAGTATTATTATGGCTAAGTTCAATGAAAACTATTTAGAATTAAAGGAAAGCTACCTCTTTAGTGAGGTAGCTAAACGTGTGTCTGTATTCCAGAAGAATAATCCCGACAGATCGGTTATACGTCTCGGGATCGGTGATGTTACTCTGCCGCTGAGCAAAGAAGTTGTAAACGCTATGCACACAGCTGCTGATGAAATGGGCAATGCTGATACTTTCCGCGGATACGGACCGGAACAAGGATACGATTTCCTTAGATACGCTATCCAAGGACACTACAAGTCATTCGGTGTTGAGCTTGATACAGATGAAATATTTGTATCTGACGGAGCTAAATCAGATACTGGCAATATCACCGATCTATTTGACAAAGATAATGTTGTAATGATACCAGATCCTGTTTATCCGGTTTATGTTGACACTAATACAATGAACGGCAGAAAGATAGTATTTATCGACGGTAATGCTGAGAATAATTTCCTCCCTATGCCCGACAAGAGTGTTCATGCAGATATTATTTATATCTGTTCACCTAATAATCCGACCGGCGCTTGCTATAGCAGAGAGCAGCTGAAGGAATGGGTTGCATATGCACTCGAAAATGATGCAGTTATATTATTTGACTCTGCATATGAGTGTTTTGTTTCTGACAGCAGTCTGCCCCACAGTATATATGAGATCGAAGGTGCTAAAAAGTGTGCTATTGAGTTCTGTTCACTTTCCAAGACAGCAGGATTTACCGGTACACGCTGCGGTTATACAATAGTTCCAAAAGGTATCAAGTCAGTTTCTACAAGCGGAAAAGAGATGAGCCTTAACAAAATGTGGAACAGACGTCAGACTACAAAGTTCAACGGTGTTCCTTATGTTGTACAGCGTGCAGCAGCAGCAGTTTTCAGCGAAGCCGGAATGAAAGAAGCAAAGGCTATGATAGCTCATTACATGGAAAATGCACGTATTATAGCCGGTACTATGGAAGAACTCGGAATTCGTTACACGGGCGGAATCAATTCACCATATATTTGGTTTGAATGCCCGTTTGGCATGGACAGCTGGGAATTCTTTGACTTTATGCTTGAAAAAGCAGGTGTAGTAGGTACTCCTGGTGCCGGATTCGGTAAGAATGGCAATAACTGGTTCAGACTTACCGCTTTCAATAACAAGGAAAATACTGTAGAAGCTATGAAACGTTTCAAGAAGCTTTTTGACTGAATTCTTTTGAAGTGAACATATAAAAAATACTGCCTGTGAGGAAATTTGCTTCGCAGGCAGTTATTTATTATTTAGATCAGAATAAAGAGTCGATTTCTGCTTTAGCAACTGAAAGTATCGCAGTTACATCAGAACCAAAGATATCAAGATTTTCTGCTTTTATTAATTTACAGTCATTTATACCATAAAAACTTTGAGCAAGAGCCTTAACATATCCGAAACCGTATTCTTCATTGAAGATAGTTCCACCGGCTGTAGTAACATAATACAGCTTATTTGCTTTGCAAATACCTACAAGAATACCTTTTTCGTTGTATTCAAAAGTAAGTCCAATAACATTTATGTTCTCAAAAAAGTGTTTTAGTGAGGAAGGGAAGGAAAGATCCCAAAAAGGCGCAGCTATGACTATAGCATCTGCTTCAGCAAACAACCTGGCATATTTGAACATCTCATCGTCAACTCTCCTGTTTGCGATAAGATGCTCTCTTTTTCTAAGGAATTCTTCATCAGTAACAGGAAACTGAATATCTCCGAGTCTGATCTCACTAATTTCTTCATCAAAATGTGATATAAGATAATCAGCAAGTAATTTTGTCCTTGAATCTTTCCTGACACAAGCATTAACATACAGTAACATAGCAGCCTCCATATCATAGTTGATTAATTTTCTTTATTTTAGCATTAACTTTCAGATATGTCAAGTTAATATGTAATCATTAGTACAAATAGTAGGAAAAGAATAGGCTTATCAAAAAAATTCTTTAATAAGTACAAATATACTTGATTTTGATGAATAAATATGTTACAATGTAAAATGTATAGACAGATTATCACTTTCATAAAACGTGAAAGTTGACTTATTATGGCAGTTTTGACTGCCAAGGGGATCACTATGATTCAAAAGGATGATTGAATATGAAGAATTCAAACGATAAAGCAGTTCATAGCAGCGCAATTGAACGAATACTGAAAAACATTTCTGCGCGAAGACGTGCGCCGTTAGCATTATTCTTTGTAATACTATTGGTGTATCTTGCGACTTCTATTTTTGTGTCGGTAATCGCAGCTTCCGAAGCTACCGTTACTATAGCAGAAACCCGCATGAATGTATCGGCATTCACAGGTGTCTTTGCAGCACTTGCGAATATCTGTATAATATTTATGGTAGTTTACTATGGTAAGCTTGGCTTAGCAACGTCTCTTTCGCTTATGCTTGTCCAGTATCCGATGATAATTGTAACTTCCATAAAGAGGCAGAATATTTCAAATCTCCCCGGAATTTTTACAAATGTTTTGACACTTATAGCAATAATCATTATTCACTATAACAATCTAAAAATAGACCAGTATCAGGATAAGCTGCGTTCTCAGGCTGTAACCGACAGACTTACAAACCTTCCTAACAGATTTGCCTGCACAGAGCTTGTAAATGATCTTGTTAAGCAGGGTGAAAAGTTTGTTGTAGTGTCAGTTGACCTTAATAACTTCAAGAGCATAAACGATACTATGGGACATAATATCGGTAACGAAGTCCTCGTTGAGATCGCTGAACGTTTTAAAGTTGCCGCTGATACTGGACTTTCAGGAACTTTTGATTTTGTATCGCGATTTGGCGGTGATGAATTTTCTATCATCATTCGCAATTATCATTCAGAAGAAGACGTACTGAACACAGTAAAGTACTATGAATCTGTTATCGAAAACAGAATAACAATAGACAGTTACGACTATTTTATCACTGCAAGCTTCGGTTATGCTGAATTCCCGAATGACGGAAGCACTACCGATACGATTTTCTCAAACGCTGATGCAGCTATGTATGAAGTCAAACGCCTTAACAGTGGAAATCACATACTTCGTTTTACACCTGATCTTCTCAAAATAGAGCGTACTCTTGAACTTGAACGAAAAATCAGAGCAGCCCTTGATAACGGTACACTATATTTTAACCTTCAGCCTCAGTACGACATCGACCATAGACTGCGCGGCTTTGAGGCACTCGCACGTATGGACGATGATGACGGAAACGCTATCAATCCAGGTGAATTTATACCTGTTGCTGAAAAGGTTGGCCTTATTGATAAAGTTGACCTTAGCGTATTCAGAAATTCCGCACATTTCTTCGGAAAGCTGCTCAGGAGAACAGGTGCAGATATAACGCTCAGTGTGAATATATCTGTAAGGCACCTTATGAAAAAAGGTTTCCTTGAAGAAGTTGAGAATATCATTGAGAAAAGCGGTATACCGGCCGAGCAGCTTGAGATAGAGATAACTGAATCAGTTATGATAGACTCTGCTGATAAGGCTCTCAAATGCATCAACCAGCTAAAAAATATGGGAATTAAGATAGCAATAGATGATTTCGGTACAGGTTATTCATCTTTGAGCTATCTGACAAAATTCCCAGCAAATCTGCTGAAGATAGACAAATCATTCATTGATAAAATGAATTCGAGCGACTCGTCAAAGCAGTATGTAGCAGCTATTATCTCTATCGGTCATATTATGAATTTCGATGTTATTTCCGAAGGCGTTGAAGAACCTGAACAGCTTGAAGCGCTTCGTGGAATTGGCTGTGATTACATACAGGGATTTGTATGGGGAGCACCTCTTACAGATGTTATGGCTGAGGAACTGGTAGTCAATTCCGTTCCGGCTCGTGTATAAAACTATGTTTAGCTTCTTAGCACTCCGCATCATACGGAGTGCTTTTGTTTACACTTAGTATAATTTGAAGAGAAAATAATTTTGACATTTCTATTGAAAAGTTTTGCAAAATATGATATACTAATAGTAACAATAACCTATTATCAGTCTTCTGGGAAAATGCAGCATAATCTCAGACAGCAAGATCAGGAATATTTAATGGAATTGATTTACAAATAGTTATACACGTATACTGTTATACAAATCATTATGAAAGGAGCAGTATGGTTCTTGATGCACCATACAACAAGCATATGGATTTTCAAGCTATAGTTGATAACATGACATCTGCAACCTGCGTAGTTTCAGTTGAGAAACTTGGCGAAAACAATTATGGCAAAATACGTATTGTTACCGGAAACCGTACGTATCTCGATACGATCGAACGTCCGAATGAAAAAATGACGATGCTGAACAGCGAGTTTATTCCTAACAGCGAATATACAGATTATATTACACGCGATCTCAATTTTGAGGATTCGTGTTATCGTGCTGCCGTACTGAAAAAGAAATCGAATGCGTATGCCCATCCTGCGAGATATGACGTATGGTTCGATATGTCCTTTATACCTCTTGCATATGAGGAAGGCAATCTGTGTTTTTGCCTTTATATAATGGATATAAATTTCAAACCCGATGCAAAGAGACTTTCCACTATATCTGCCGATGTTGCTTCTTCGGTTCTCGAAACTTGTATCAAGCTCAGAAGCCATGAAGATTTTAAGATGACTATGAATGTGATCTGTAAGGATCTTCGTGATCTCTGCGATTCGGAGCATTGCTGTATTCTTCTGATGGATAAAGCAAAACGCAAATGCTCTGTCCTTTGTGAAGCTTTTGCTGATAATTCTGAGTTACTCCCAATGGACAACTATGTGAATGACGACTTCTATGCAATTGCTGAATCATGGCTCGACACGATAGCAGGCAGTAACTGCATAATTGTCAAGAATGAACATGATATGGAGATAGTAAAAGAACGCAATCCTGTCTGGTATAACTCCATAACAAGCGCCGGCGGTGAAACTATCGTATTATTTCCGCTTGAATTCAAAGGCGAGCTTCTCGGGTATATATGGGCACTTAATTTCGATCCCGAATTAGCTGAAAAAATAAAAGAGACACTTGAGCTCACCACATTCATTCTTGCTTCGGAGCTTTACAGTTTTCAGCTCATGAAGCGGCTGAATATCCTGAGTTCTACTGATATGCTCACTCACGTTATGAATCGTAATGAGATGAACAACTACGTCGATGAGCTTGTAAGACAGAGTACAGATGAAACAGTCGGAGTTATCTTTGCTGATTTGAACGGTCTGAAAACCATCAACGACGTTGCCGGACATACAGCAGGAGATGCTTTACTAAAAGACGCAGCATCCGCACTTAGAGAGATATTCCCTGTACACGAGGTCTTCAGAGCCGGCGGTGATGAATTTGTTGTTATAATGACAGGTCTCACCGAAGAAAAGCTTCAAAATGACGTTAACAGATTGAGAGAAGTCTCCAAGAATTATAATAACCTTGTATTTGCTATCGGTTCCGCATTTGATCCTGACTCCGCTAATGTACGGCAGGCTCTGCGTATAGCCGACGAGCGTATGTATAAGGATAAGAAGCACTACTATGAAATGCATCCTGAGAAAAAGCGAAGAACTACTTCGTGACAGATTATGTAAATTGGTATATACTAATTTATCGACGATTGGATGTGAAATTTCGTGGGATTGAAAGAATTCCAGCTTAACCTCATGCTGCTTCTTAGCGGTATATGCGGCACAATTGCGTTCTTTGTTACGATCACAAAGACCATTGAACGCAGGCGAAAAAGGACTCTTTTGTCTATGGAACTTGGCGCTATGGCGCTGCTGATGTCCGACCGCTTTGCATATATATACAGAGGAAACGAAAGTACGACTGGCGTTTATATGACGCACATTTCAAATTACCTTGTATTTTTTCTTACTCTTTTCCTGTTGTGGTCATTTAACAGCTACCTTAAAGACCTGTATGAAGAGCAGGGGAATGTCAAAGCTATCCCCAAACGGCTGAAATTAGTAGATTATCTTTTTGTTGTCGGTGAACTGCTGCTTATCATTTCACAGTTTACAGGGTTTTATTATACATTTGATGAAACCAATACCTATCACCGTTCGAGTGGTTATTTTGTCTGCTATATCATACCAATGCTGATATTTGTATCGCAGCTTTCCGTAATAATCCAGTATTATAAGAAGCTGCACAAGAATATGCGATTAGCATTGATACTATTTGCAACCCTGCCGCTGATAGCTTCAATAATTCAGCTCTTTGTGTATGGACTGTCTTTGACTAATATAACTCTTGTAGGAATGATAGTTCTCCTCTATATCTTCACACTTATTGATGCAAATGAAACAGTTGAACGTGCAAAGAACATAGAGATAAAGGCTCTGAAAGACGAACAGGAGCATTTCAGGGCTATTTTTGTTCAGACTGCTGAAGCTCTTGCTACCGCAATAGATGCTAAGGACAGATACACTCACGGTCACTCACGAAGAGTTGCTGAGTATTCGGAAAAGATAGCAAGAATCTCCGGTATGGATAATAAGAGCTGCGAGGAAGTTTACTTCGCCGCCCTTCTGCACGATGTAGGAAAGATAGGTATTCCTGATGAGATCATCAATAAAGTCGGAAGACTTACCGACGAAGAGTTCGCAGAGATAAAAAAGCACCCTTTCATAGGAAAGCAGATCCTTTCAAGTATCAGCCGTTCGCCTTACTTAAGTGTTGGTGCTAACTATCATCATGAACGTTATGATGGCAAAGGTTATCCGGAAGGACTTAAAGGTGACGATATTCCGCAAATTGCCAGAATAATAGCTGTTGCAGACGCTTATGATGCCATGACATCGAAGAGAAGCTACCGTGATCCTATTCCTCAGCAGATAGTGCGCGAGGAGTTTGTGAAAGGCCTTGAAACTCAGTTCGATCCTGTTTACACAAAGATTATGCTTCACCTTATTGACCTTGACTCCGAATATCGTATGAAAGAGCGTCAGGACATAACCGAGCATAAAAGGAATCAGGATTATTACTTTACAGCTTACAGAGCGTCATTTACTGACAGCGTCCATATAAATGAATATCCTTTAAGGATACATTTCCGCAGTAAAGGAGATGATGCTGAGTTATCAGCTGATCCAACCCCGTCACTTATTATTTTTGACTCCCTTGATTCAAACGTGCATGATAATGATTCTAAAAACAAAGATATGCTCTATTTTGAATATTGCGAAGTCAGAGTTGACGGTCAGGTAATCAATGCCGGTGCTCGTGAGATAAAAACGACTATAGATAAGCATTACGAGACTGGTAGCCTGAACTGGAAAGAGATATTCCGGAATGGCATAGATTATAATATTGAAGCTGTCCGCTATAAGGATCATCTCAGACTGCGTATCAACTGCAAATATCAGTCCATGGTGGTTATAGCTGCTCTTCCGGACAGCACAAGATTTTCTTATATGTGCCTTACCGGTCAGAACTGCACTATAAACGGTATCAAGACTTCAAAAGCTGCCGAGCCTATCGGCAAAGACGAAATACCGAGGATAGCCGAAGAAGTAAGTTATATTAATGTACCCGACGGCGATATTCCAAATGTTCAGATTGACGGATGGAGGAGCAGTTCGACTGAAGCGATTAAGATCGAAGATAAAGTGGAGATAATATTTCACACACTCAGTTTGCCAACAGCCCGATTGGTGTGGCATTGTCCTTTTGTAGTTATATTCTCAGCCGATGATAATAAAGTTGACGGAAAGAATTACCGTGAATTTGCACTTATCCGTATGGACGGTGAAAGCTGGGAATCGGATAAGCAGGCAAAGAATTTCATAACCGTAAATAAGAACGAGGCATTCCAGAACTGGGATACCTGGAAGAAAAACAATAAGGCTGGTATTGACTGCAAGATAACAATACGCCGAAAGGGAAATACCGTAACTACTACGACGGAATCCGCCGGTATAACGACAAACAATATCACTACTATCAAAGATAACGTTCCCGAACTCTATGCAGCTTTGACCGGTGATCAGTGCGCGCTGACAAATATAAGGATCAGTCATTCTCGCTTCAATCCGATAAACGAGCTGAATCCTGTAAAACGCTTGTCAGGGGATAAGCAGATATAAGAATAAAGACCTCTCTTTGGGTAAGAGAGGTCTTTTGAATTGTGAGTGTTATTTTCTTTTGCGAATTATCGAACGTCCGCATAAGAATGTTATCAGGAAATATCCTCCATAGATAAGTATGATTATTCCGGCTGTGAGAAGTATTGATGAGAATATACTGAAATTGCTGAACGTTTCGATTATAATTTTGCAAAGCTGTAATCCGAAGAATGAATGAATCACAGCCAGTGCCAGTGGCAGGAAGAAGAATACAGCAGTCTGTATGAACAGAGAACGGCTTATCGATTGCTCTTCTGCACCGAGTTTTCTAAGTATTTCATATCGGTTTATGCTGTCGGTGCATTCAGAAAGCTGCTTCAAAGCAATGACAGCGGCGCATATTATAATGAAAATCAAGCCAAGATAAAGCCCTATAAATGTAGTAATTGCGGCCGTGCCAATTACGTCATCTGATATAACGATCTTACTTCTTATTTCTACTCTCTCGTCATAATATTGAGAATTAGGATAGTGTTCTTTCTCCCAATCACGAACCAATTTAGTAAGCTGTTTGTTCATTTCTCTCATTTCATCTTTTGATGAAGTGTTATAGTAACCGAAAAGGTCGAAGTAGACGGGAATTTCGTTTGCAAGCATACTATCATCTACTACAAGAACACCGCAGTTTATGTGCTGGTCGAATAATTCTAATGTACCATCAACATGTTTGTCAAGTGCAGGTGTCAGTTTGTTTCCTTGGAAGCATATCTCAGTATCAGCAGAAGCTGCTTTATCAAGAAAATCTGATATATTATCTTCATCTGCAACTATGAAATATTCATTGTTATCCATAGTTACAGTTTCATTTCCGAATAATTTCGCAATAGCGTTGTAATCGCTGAGACTTACAATACGGGGAGTAGCTCTGTCAATATTTGAGATTTCAACGTTCATCATTGATTGATTTTTGTAATCATCTGCAAAATCACCAAGTAAGTCAGCGTATGTAACAAATCCATTTGTGTCAATTCCGTTTTTTCGATCATAATCGTGAATATAGCCGTAACGACTTTCAAAATACACCTTGATAGTCTGTGTTCTGCTGAGATACTTTGAAGCGCCGGATTCTTCCAGGATTTCCTGTGGCATTTCAAGTATAGGCTTGATATCATCTCTGTCTTTTAGTTTTTCAGGATTTGCAACATTCAGTTCGATATCAGCCGGACAGCATTCTCTCAGATCTTTATTGAGTGCTCCGCGAATAGCAAACGAAGACGAAAGAGCGCAGATGGTTACAAATAGAGTAAGACAAATAATTGTCATTGAAATGACAACGGTATTGATCCTGCTGCTTATCTGACGGAAAGTAAAAGTATTGAGCCCTTTGAAGTAAACTCTCTTTAAGGACATGACCGCACGAAGAACAAGTCCTGATACAGACCAAAAGATAAGTAGGGTACTGAATGCACCAAGGCCAATGCAGAATAACAGCTCATCTTCTTCAAGATTGATAGTATTCTTTGTAACATTCCAGTATGCAAAGGAGAGAGCACTTACGGCGATTATGAATACAATAATGCAAAGCCACGGATTTTTCTGCTTGATTATTTCAGATTTTTTGCCTGACTGCATTAACGTGATAAGTTTGCATTTTGTGATGATAATACCGTTAAAGAGCATTACTACAATGTAGGCGATGCTAAAATAAAGAATAGTTCGGGCTATAATGTCGTAAGATACAACAAATTTATAGGCATTGAGGTCGGCTTCAAATAGGTTTGCGACGAATGCGCTCATAAACTGAGACAAACCGACTCCAAGGAATAAACCGACAACAAGTGAGCCTAAACCAATGAGCAGAGTTTCAAAGAAAAGTATAACTGATATCTTTTGTTTGCTCATGCCGAGCATAAGGTAAATAGCAAATTCCTTTTTTCGGCGTTTCATAAGGAAACGATTGGCATAAACTATAAGAAGACCGAGAAGAACCGCAACAAATACGCTAAGGCCTTTCAGAAAGCTTCTTAATGATTCTCCAGCAATAGGATCGTTAGCTATATACTTTTTAAAAGCGTCCTGGTCTTCGATGGAGCTGAAAAGATAGAATATCGCAACACTTATTATAAGCGTGAAGAAGTATATAGCGTAATCTTTTATACTTTTTCTGATGTTTCTGACGGAGAGTTTAAAGAGCATCGCTTACGTCACCTCCGAGCAGAGTAACAACATCAATTATGCGGTCAAAGAACTGCTTTCGTGTATTGTCACCGCGGCTGAGTTCGCTGAAAATCTTGCCGTCCTTTATGAATATAACTCTTGAAGTGTAACTTGCTGTGAACGAATCATGTGTGACCATCATGATAGTAGCGCCAAGATCTTTATTGAGATAGCTGAAACGCTCGAGAAGCAGTTTAGCAGATTTTGAGTCAAGAGCGCCGGTAGGTTCGTCTGCAAGTACGAGTCGCGGTTCGGTTACAATAGCTCTTGCGGACGCTACTCGTTGTTTCTGACCGCCTGACATCTGATAAGGATATTTTTGAAGTACATCAGTAATATCAAGCTGCTGAGCAACTCTTTTCACAGCTGCATCTATCTCATTAGCCGGACGTTTCTGTATCGTCAGAGCAAGAGAAATGTTTTCGTATGCTGTAAGTGTATCGAGAAGATTGAAGTCCTGAAAGATAAAACCGAGCTTTTCTCGGCGGAACGCATTAAGTTCCTTATTTTTCAGATGTGTGATGTCCGCTCCGTCGAAGTAAATATTTCCGGCTGTGACACGGTCGATAGTTGAGATGCAGTTGAGCAGAGTTGTTTTACCGCTGCCTGAAGCACCCATGATAGCTACAAATTCACCGCTGCTGACGTTGAATGAAATATCGTCGATAGCCTTTGTGAGATTCGAGCGGTTTCCATAGTATTTTTCAATGTTCTTAATTGTAAGTAATTCCATAATAAAGCCTCCCTTTGATAATGATTATACACTAAAAGGGAGGCTTTGTCGTTTTTCTATTATTACATAACATTACAATTCTGTAATATCAGAGCGGTTTATTGAAATTATTTCTGCCGAATGTAATTATAAACTCCGTAAACTCTCCCTGAACTGATTCAGCGGTGATGCTGTGACCGAGCCTCCTGCAAAGACTGTGGACAATATATAGCCCCATACCTGTGGATTTTGAGCCTTCTCTGCCATTTGAACCAGTAAAAGATTTCTCAAATATATACGGTAAGTCACTTTGAGAAATGCCGCATCCATTATCACGGAAATGCAGCTCTGTTTTGTCATCAAAATCAACTGCATATACTTTTATCTCAGGCTCACAGTCTGGAAGAAAGTATTTAAGACTGTTGCTGATAAATTGTCCGAGAATATATTCGAGCCACTTACTGTCGGTCATAACGCTGACATCGAGACCTTCCGTTACAATTGAAACTCCTCGATTTTGAAGAAGTGAGATATTCTTCATTGCAACAGTTCCGAATGCTTTACTCAGCGTTACGTCTTTGATGATATAGTCCTTTTCAGCGTTTTCACTTCGAGCGTAAAACAGAACTGTTTCTATATAATCGTCGATTCGTTTGATTTGGTGTTTATATTCGGATGCTTTATCTCCGCCATTATGACTCATAAGAGATAACGCTGAGACAGGTAGTTTTATCTCGTGTACCCACAGCTCTATAAATTCACGGAAATCTGAGGAATTTCGTTTGTGAACAGCAACATTTTCATACATAGAACGGCAAGCTTCATTAAGCACATCTGAGAAAACTTCACCATCAGCAAATCCGGCATCAGGAAGCATTTCTGAGATAAGATACTTCTGCTCGAGTTCTTCGATAGCCGAAAGCAATCGTTTATAGAAGAAAAAACGCCTGAAATAATCCCAGATAAGTATAATTGTTCCGCCCATAATATATAGCAGTATCGTTATTACGATAGCAGTAAGTCCGCAACGTGTAGCGTTAAGAAAAATGACTGTCAGGAAGATTATAGCTGCGTATATACCAACAGCAGGCAGTCTGTCGCGAAAAAAACTTGAAAAACTCATACCAGTATATAACCTTGTTTCTTTCTTGTTTCGATAGCATCTACACAGCCTATGTCGGCGAGTTTAGCTCTTAATCGACTAATGTTCACAGTCAGAGCGTTGTCGTTTATGTATTCTTCGTTATCCCATAAAGCTGTCATGAGCTGATCTCTTGATACTATCTGCCCCTGATTGTCAAGTAAAGCCTGGAATATTATCATTTCGTTTTTGGTAAGGGTAAGCTCCGAACCACTTCCTGAAAGAGTACCCTTTGCAGGATCGGCAATAAAGCCTCGATAGGTTAGCTGACGCTGCGCTGATGAACTACGCTTTAGAACCGCAGAGATTCTAAGCAGAAGAATTGTAGGATTATAAGGCTTAGTTATATAGTCGTCAGCGCCGTAACTCATAGAAAGCACTTCGTCAAGTTCATTCGTACGGCTTGTAACCATGATAACAGGAATGTCGCGTTCTTTACGTATGTCACGGAGGAGCATTTCGCCGTTTGTATGCGGCAGATTTATATCAAGCAGCAGCAGATCAGCAGAAGAAGCGAGTACGATAGGCAAAAGATCAGAGAAATCTGTTACAAGCTCTGTTTCATAACCGGCGTTATTTAGCAGTTGTGCAAGCTCCTGTCGTATCGGTGCATCATCTTCAATTATCATTATACGGCTCATATAATAACTCCTTTCGCATAAATTACTTATATATTATACATTAAAGTCACGCTTGTGTCAATCTGTAGTTGCTAAAATAAAATAGTCCGCCGAAAATATATTCCGGCGGACAACAAGCTACAATATAGTATCATAGTCCCTGTATAACTGGACTTGGTTTTGAGAACAAGTAACCCTGTGAAAAATCAATATCATATTTGAGCAGAAGCTCCTGGATAGCTTCATTTTCTACAAATTCAGCAACTATATCCATTTTTCTTGCGGAGATCTTTTTCCAGCCGGCGACAAGAGCTACAAGGTTGGCGGATTGTTCATCTTCGCAGCAGCGTCTGATTATTGAACCGTCAATTTTCAGAAAATCAGAGTGGATACTTGCGATATGCTGGAGATTAGAGAAACCGCTGCCGAAGTCGTCAATAGAGATCTTTGAACCGAGGTCGTGTATCTTGTCAACAAAAGTTATAAGCTCATCGTAGTCGTTGATGTCCTCGTTTTCAAGTATCTCAAAGACGAAGTTTTCGGGATGTTTGGCAGTTGAAAGAAATTCGTATATATAGTCGAGAATATCACGGTTCTTTATATCACGTATAGAAAGATTTATGCTGACACTTTTATCGGGAATATTTCTGAACTTTTCAAACACCTTTGTAACCATCATTTTTGAAATAGAATCGTAGAACAGGCCGTAAGAACGAGCAACTTCGAGGAAACTTCCCGGATTGTAAATCTTACCGTTTTCATCCTCGAGCCTCATAAGTGATTCATAATGATGTATCTTTTTCTGTTTATTGTCGTATATGCCCTGGAAATAGGGTATAACCTTATCATGAGCAATAGCGTAATTAATGACGTTTACCATTTGGTAACGTTCACGGATACTTTCAGCATCCAGCTGGCCGGAATTTGTGTTTCTTACGTAGAACTGAATATTTTTCTGAGTCATTTCAACACGGGCTGAGTAGTATGTCGAGAGCAGATTGTCAGAGTTACAGTTGTCTATAACACAGAACATAGGAACAATGGAAATATATTCCTCATTTACATCAAAAAGCTGCTTCTGAAGCTCTTTCATGTCAGAAACAAATATATCCAGCGGAGTTAATTCCGATGAAGTTCCTACTGCCAAGTTCCAGCCATTTATCAAGTAGACAGTATAGCCCTTTCCGGCAGAAAAACTTAGGCAATGTGATACATAGTGCTTGAAAGTCTGTTCGATGAGCTCTTTCGGAAATACTGTTTCCATGCTGCTTATCTCAAAGACGTTGATCATACATATACGGTCGTAGCCTTTTAGTTTTATGTCTATATCCATAGCCGCCTGGTTAGGAATGTTTACTTTTTCCGCGAAGAGAAGATTCTGCTCACAGCTGTACATGAAATCCTTGAGATCATCAGTAATATTATCATCCTTGTTATCAGCTATCTTGGATTCGACCGAGCATATATATTCGATCAAGTCCTTATTGTCAGCTGAAAGGGCATCGGTATATGAATATGCAAAAGGATTAAACGGCTGGACGCATGGCTCTTCTCCAATCGCAGTCAGAACAAACGAACAGTTAGCGAAAGTATTTCTGCCGTTGACGTTGGCTATCTCACCTTCAGTTATACAACCACACATATTGGAGTTTTCATAAGCTGAAAGCTCCCATTTTACGCAGTTTGAATACATCATAGAACGAGCTATACATGAATAAGCGAATATAGTTTCTGCTTTTTCAAAGCTCTTTATGTGATCGAACAGAGCAAGATTGTCAGATATTATCTTTTTATCGTAGATGAAAGCACGTCTGAGTCTTTTGCCGATACGAACATTATGATTCGCATTTATCATTTCACGTTTCTGATCCTTGTCAAGATAAGGGTGCTTCTCATATTTTGACTTATTCATAGGAGCATCTTCATCAAATACTTCACTAATACTCTCACCATCTGAGTAACGTACAAATATAGGGATGTTACTGGTTTCAGAATATACATAGGGGAACAGATTAGCACGTTCCGGCATAAGCTTTATTTCATCACCGACACTTTGTCTGAATCCTTCAGAAGCATCCTTACCGTCTATTGCAAGAATACAGGTGCCGAATGTATCAGTTATCTCCATTTCGCTACCGATAGCCTTTACTCCGGTCGCGTAAGAACTGTAACTTTCAACTTCAGTTCCACCGATTGCTGCGAGAATAACGCCTTTGGTAGTGGAAGTGTTCTCATCAAAAATAAAACCGGTGTCAACAAATTTACGCAGACTTATTTCTGAAGTATTTGCAATACCTCCGATCATCTGAATATTCGGAAGAACATCGTTGCATTTCTCGACAAAAGTGTACACATCGAGATATTTTCCGGTAAGGAAAGTGAGCATCAGCTTTGTATCGTTATCGATAATAGCTGAGCGTATATTCTGAGTCAGAGTAATAGGGGGGATAGGTTTGTTATTTTCATCAAAGGTAGGAAGCATGGCTGTCCTGACATAGCCATGGGACATCTGTGTGACCGAAATGACACACTGATTCTGTATAAGCTTACCTCCAACTATAACAGCAGAAGTACTCGTGCCGAAGATATGAGCTCCTGGTACAATGGATTTAATGAATCTTGCAAGATCAACAGCCTCTTCTTCTCCATGTATAGCTGTATGTATTCTGATGAGTATGTCACCTTTATACGGGTCAAGCAGGAGCTGCTGAAAAGCCTCTGTAAGACGAGCTTTGGAAATGTACTGGAAGTTCCACGTAAACATAAAAATACCCCCTCTGACATCTGCATAGCAGAAAATAACATCTATATATATTTTACCATTAACAGTACACCTGTGTCAATAATTTCTAATGATAAAAGTATAATTTGTTGAATATAGACAACTAGTCATCTGCGAAATAACGTCATTATTGATGAAAGATCATTATTTTAAGATATCTTAGAGAGCAAAAATATCCTCCGAGTAATATTGAGAATAAATATAAATTAAATTGTTATTTTTTTGTTAAGAAGCATCTTAATTTATCGTTTCGAGTTGACAAAACTGTATAATAGTTGTAAAATATAGTATATACAGAAAACTATTTGTTTGTTTGTGCTAAATTTGAATTGAATTTCTGAATTAGATCGGAATGGTGCAGAATAATGGCAAGATCAATTAGAAAGAGCATTAGTCTGACAGCAGCAACCGCTCTTGTACTGTTTGTAATAATCAGTTTTGCGGTTTCGTTTGCCTGTGTCAGATCAGTTGGCAATAAATATCAGAAAGCTCTTGCTGAATCGGCGCTTGATTTCGCTGAGATAACTATTGACGCAGATAAGGCAAGAGAAAGCTTTCTTACAAGGAACGCTTCTGATGAGTACGAATCCGTTAAAAGAAATCTTCTCAGCTATCAGTCTGAGAACAGCGACTCGATTAAAAGGATCTCTCTTATAAGCTTTAGCAACTCATCAGGAAGTTATATCTATGACACAGACGGCGAACCGCTTGGTACACGCCTCGAATACGATGATTATACATCTTCGATAAAAGCCGAACTTATCAACGGCAGAAACTCTATTGAACATAAAGATAAAGATCGTCTGACAGTATACCGCCCTACAAGAACTGTAGATGATACTCTATGCGGCTATATTGTCGTTGAACTTCACAAGCCTTATGAATACGCATATTTCAGGCATATACTCATCACATTCGGCGGTCTGTTCGTATTGAGCCTGATATTTGTTATAGTCTTCATGCTATTGCTTAACAGAAAGCTCCTTCGTCCTATAAGGCAGATGACAGAATCAGCTCTATACTTGGCTGGTGACGACAGCGCCTCTGAAGGTAAAGACGCTTCTGTACTCTTCAATACAGAACGAAACGACGAAGTCGGAAGGCTTGGCGAAGCTTTCCAGAAGATATTCTTTAATATGAACAGTGGTGCGGAGCATCTTTCTCAGGCTCTGTATGATGCTAACCATGACGGTATGACACAGCATCTCAACAAGCGCTGTTATCACAGTATGGTTGAAAAATTCAAGAGTTGCAAGACAATCGCTGCTGTTTACTTTGATGTAAATAACCTAAAACTGATGAATGATACACTTGGACACGAGCACGGCGACTACGTTATCAAGCAAGCAGCAGAGTACATCAGAGGTCTTCTTGGTGAAAATGATTATTGCTTCAGAATGGGCGGAGACGAATTCCTTATCATTATGACTGAGTGTTCATACAGATATGTTGACAGAGTAATTGATAAGCTTGACAAGGATTCGCCATATATACTCAGCAAAGAAGAAGATTCCGTTAAGTGTGCAATCTCTTACGGATGTGCTTACGCAAGCGGTGAATTTGTTTATGAAGAGCTGCTTGCCGAGGCTGAGGATAATATGTACATCAAGAAAACGGAACTTAAAAAGATGCTAAAAATGCCCGAAAGATAATGGGGTGATACTTTGGATAAAACTAAAAAGCGGAAGATTTTCCCATTTTCCAATCTGACTGTCAGGAAAAAGTTTCTGCTTATAGATATCATGGCTATCATAGCTTTAATGATCGTGTGGACTTCCATGCTAAGAGCTATAAACAGGACTCAAAAAAGTAAATACAGACAGATGGAACAAACTGCTGTGACTGTTTCGGAACAGATAGTAAATATGACTTTCGAGAACGCTGTTTCGGTAGCCAAAAATATATACACAGATGAGACTATATATGATTTTCTTAATACGAAATATCCGAATTCCTCTGCGTATTATGAAGCTTATTATCCTATGAAGCAGAATACATCTATGAACCATGCTGATACTAATTCTATAAAACAATGTACGCTTTATACAGCTAATCCGACTATACTTGCAGGCGGCAATATCAATAAGCTTGAAGAAGCACAGGATGAATACTGGTTCAAGACCTTCCAAAAGCTTGGCAAGCCGACTGTTCTGTGCGTTGATCCTGATAAAGGAAATCTATATCTTGTACGAAAACTCGACTTCAAGACCATAGATACAGGTGACAGCTACTTATGTCTGGAAATCGACATTAACGAGATCGTAAAAGCCGAAAGCAATCTTGATTTTGACGGAGAACTTTACATAATAAGTGGCTCCAAGATGCTGTTCAACAGCTCGGACAGTGGTAATGATGCTGATGACGTAACTATCAAGTCTGACTTTAACTGTATCACGAGAAACTATTATACCCTTGATGTTGAGTATTACTCTTATGCACGACGCAACAGTTTCAGATCATTTGTGTCAGGAAATGAGATTCTTCTTATAATACTTGGTACAGTTATCCTTCTTGTTGTAGTGACAGGACAGTTATTGTCGATAAATATCAGACGCAGAGTAAAACCTTTGCTTACTGAGTATAAAACAACGGGAAGCATTCAGTCGCTTCCTAAAGGATACAGCGGCAAGGACGAGATCGGCAAGCTAATCGATGTTTGCTGTGATATGTCCGAAAGATTGACTCTAAAGGGCAGTGAATTCCAGCTAAGCAGCGATTCACTTATGCGCAGAGACTCGGATTACAGGTCCTTATATACAAAAGCTATGAGAGCAGACGCTGAGCTTTCGGTTGCTCGCAGATTACCATATATCAAGCTGGAAATTCCGGATGATACATTCCCACTCTCAATTGAAAGTGCGCTAATAAGCCGCTTGGCAAACAAATACAGCATTCACTACGAAGGTGATATCGAAAGGAATGAAAACTGGAGAGTACCTGCGTATACATTAGTTCTTATAGCTGAAGATATTTTCGAGCATTTCGGCGGAGAAACAGTTGAAGTATCGGTCAGCAATAATACAGCAACTATAAAATTTGCAGGGGACAGAGCTCCTCGTTCATCCGACATACTCAAACTGCACGCTATATTTGAAGGCGATGTAGTATGTGACGACTATGCATTTGACAGAAACTACCGCTTTAATCCTTATTTGCGTCTTAAGCATTGTCTTGGCAGCAGAGTTGATATAGCAATTAATTCCAAGAACAAACTCAATATTATATTTACTATTCATTTTGACACAGAAAAGAGGGATTGAAATGAACGTTAAAAAGATGTTAGCAGCATTTACATCTTTAATTCTGGCTGTTCCGGCAGTCAGCTGCGGAAACGAGAGCAGCAACAGCGACAAACCTATCAAAGAGTATACCGGTTTTTATGCTGCAAGAATAACTCCGATTTCCGATAACAATGAAGTTCAGAAGATAATCGCCGAAAAAACAGGTGCATTAGTGCATCAGGAATTTATTGATGATCAGGATAGCATTGATAAAAGGATAAACGATATGATCATCGCAAACAAATATCCTGATTATATCTCGCCCGATGCATCAACCTGCCAGCAGTTGCTTAAAGCAAACGCATTCATCCCTATTGATAACTACTGGGATGATTATCCGAATATAAAAAAGCTCTGTACTAACGACCAATGGGACAGAGTAAGATCTTCTGACGGACATATATACTACATTCCTTTGTTTTCATCGGTAAATGTCAAAGAAACGACTCCGACACACAGCGGTGAAGCATTTTGGATTCAGGAAAAAGTTCTTGAATGGGACAATTTCCCAGTGCTAAAAACTCTTGACGATTACTTTGATTTGCTGGAACGCTATCTTGCAGCTAATCCGAAAAATGAAAACGGTGAACCGTATTACGGCTATGAGATACAAGCTAACGATACTTGGTTCTTCGCACTTGATAACCCGCCTATGTTTCTCGATGGACACCCTAATGACGGCTGCTGCATCGTGGATCCCGAAACTCTTGAAGCCAAGGACTATAACCTTTCTCCGACAGCGAAGAGATGGTTCAAAAAGCTCAATGAAGAGTACCGCAAAGGTGTCATTGACCAGGAATGTTTTGTAATGTCCTCTGATCAATACTACAAAAAGATAAGCTCCGGCAGAGTCCTTGGAATGGTTGATCAAAACTGGAACTTCAGCGGTTCAGTAAATCAGCTGCCAGCCGAATGCACATATATCCCATTGGGGATAACGATCGATGAAGGTATCGAAGAGCATTACCGTGATTATACTGCTTTCAATGAATCCACAGGAGTAGGAATATCCGTAAGCTGTGAGGATCCCGACGGTGCTGTAAAGTTCCTGAGTGACATTCTTGAACCTGAGATACTAAAGCTTCGTTTTTGGGGAGTAGAAGGTGTTGACTATAACATAAATGATGAGGGCATATTTGAGCAGGACGAAGATCAGTACGCAAAATGGCGAAATGCCGATTACAGACGTGATCATGTTTGCACGTACGACTATATGCCTTACTATTTCGGAATGGCTCCTGACGGTATAAATGCTTATAATTCTTCCAATCAGCCAAATATATTCTATGATCATCTTTCAGAACCAGTCAAGCGATGTTTCAACGCATACGGCATAAAGACTTATTCAGAAATGCTCAATGATCCTGAACCAAATTCACCTTGGTATCCAATGTGGTCGTTCAGCAACGCAGTAACGGACGATACCGAATACGGTAAGGTAATGAAGCAAATAGATGCCCTTAAACATAAGTATCTTCCTTTGATCGTAATGAGCAGTGACTTCGAGAAGCTGTGGAAGGAATATAACACCGAATACTCAAAAATAGATTCACAGGTGTACTTTGACGAACTAACTGCTGAAGTTCACAGACGTACAGACAAATAGCATTAAAAAGCCCTCAGCTAACTGAGGGCTTAATTCATTATACAAAATCGACAAGCTTATTTCTGAGGCGGATACTCAGTTTTGAGGTACTCTTCGAGCATCTCAGGAATGTACTGGTAGTGATGTGAGTCATAAAGCTTGTATGTAACATCAGCATCATGTGACTCAAGGCGTTCCTTAAGGTGTTCGAGACCTTCAAGCGTTGTATCATGGCCGTTATATGAAGTGATATAGTCAACATCCTCTTGAGAACCGCCGCAGAGGAATACCTTCTTATTGAGTTCCTGATTTCTTGTGAAGTAATCATAATCGTTAACGCATTGTTCAGGGTTAAGAATATATCGACCATTGCTATCATCGTATAAGCCCCAGAACGCAGGACTTCCGATAATGTATCTGCCAAAAGGCTGATTATCGAACTGATCAGACTTAAAGAGCATATTATGAGAAAGTACGCCGCCGTTGGAGTGACCAAAGAAAGTAGAATTTTCGTAATCTATGCGGTAATTCTCACTGAGATATGGCATAAGGTTATTAGTAATGAAATCAGTAGTCAGGTCTCTGTCGCATAAAAGATGCGCAAAACGAATATAATCTCCGGCACCGTCAATTTTATAGTTGTAACCAAGAGTTACAAGTATCACATCCGAAGCCTCACCATTTTCCATTAATTTGCGTAGCTGAGGAGTGTTGCCAAAACGCCATACAGCATCGGTGAGGAAGAGAACAGGGTACGCCTTGTTCTTGTCATAGTTTGGAGGCAATACAACATGAACAAGAAAATCGGTATTAAGCTCTGCGTCATACATTTCAATTTCGTCAATTGAATCCTTTATAGCAGAAACAGCTTCGCGGTCAAATTCCCACTCCTTACGGTGATCATCGAATACATCAACTATAGGTGTAGTATTCCAGCCTTGATCAGGGAGAACTCCTTCCGGTATCTTTTCATATGTACCGTTTTTTACAGCTTCATATACTATTTTGAGCTTCTTTATACTGTAATTCGACCGTGTAACACTTGCACCTTCTTGTTTCTGCATTTCTTCCCACTCATAATCGCAGTATTCATCAAGATCATTGAATTTTTTTAGCTCAAGTATTTCGTTACCATTTTCATCCTGATAGCCGTTTATATAACCAATTTCTCCGCCGTTATAATTGAAATCCGGAAGAACTCCGAATATCTGTTCACCATCAACAAACGCTCTACTGAAGAATGAATATACTCCTTCAGAGTTAGTATTGGCTTTAACATTATCAATATTAAATTGATATACTTCGTCAGTATAGTATTCCTTATCGTTCTCGATATTAGCGAGTATCTGCTGAGAATCATACTCTCTGACCTCTAACCTAACAGTGTGAGCTTCCTTGTCAGGTTCGTCAAGAATAGTGAGTTCATGCTTTTTTACACAGGAGCGCTCATAGTCGATCATGAAGTTTTGGAGTGGTTTCGGAGCAGGAGTTTCAGCCGAAACTGCAGCAGTACTGTCTGAAGTAGTTTCAGAGGAAGAAGTGGCTGATGCGATGGAAGAACTGCCGCCCGAGCTCTTTGAGCAAGAGCTTGCAGATATTATCATTGTGAGTGATAACGCAAATATAACAATTTTTTTCATATTCATTACCTCAAAATGCTGATTTAAAAAATGAAATTCTAAACGATTATAGCACAAAGAAAAATATATGTCAACTCTAATTATGTGTTGCTATTCTGAAAATTATGTGATATAATAAATTCAGCTACAAGTTTACAAGTAAAATATGGGTTTAATTCTGTGAAAAAAGCCTTGCTTGAACTCAACGCAGTTAAGTGTTATGATGTAATCATGGTAAAGAACAATTGGCTGAATGAACAGGTTCAACAGGTAAAAAACAGAATTTCATCTGGAGAGGACGCTCTTATGGATACGAAATTCAGTCAGAACCTTATCAGATACCGCAAAAAAGCAGGTCTCACTCAGAGTCAGCTTGCAGCCGCTCTTATGGTAACACCACAGGCGGTCTCAAAATGGGAAAAAGGAAGCTACCCCGATAGTGAATTGCTTCCCGAACTCGCTCTCACCCTCGGCGTTTCACTTGATTCACTGTTTGGACTCAGAGACGATGACGGCAATGTGGATATGAGTATCGCTGCTGCACAAAAGGTAAAGAAACTGCCTCCTGAAGAAAAGGGTAGATTCATTATGGAGCAGTTTTATAGTATGCTGTCAGCTTACAATGCAAACACAGCTCCCGAGAACATTCGCTTTCCGCTTACATTTGCCCGTGAGACATTTGCTCATCTCCGTACAGACAACGAACTCGGACTCGCGAGGCTCAATCCGGATATGCAGTACGTCTGCTTTATGCGTATCCCCGAAAACGGCATCAACAGCTATGCTAAGATACAGCCAAGAATGCTTGAGCTGTTCAGCATACTCGCTGACGAAAACGCACTGAGGGTCATAAGCTACGCTGAAACATTCGGCAGAAATTTCATTATCACAAAGAAAGCTATTTCCGACAAGCTTGGCATAGCAGAAGAAATAGTCTCAGACATAGTAGAAAGGCTTTGTAATTTTGGCATAATGTGGAAGCTGACAGCTGACACAGGAAGGGAAGCATTCCCTATTTATGGTTACGTACATAATATCCCTCTCGTTGGGATAATGACTCTTGCGGAATCGCTCATCCATTATATATCCTGCTGTGAACCGGATATAGATATATGGGAGAAGCCTCCGTTCAGAGCACAAAAATAACAGCCGTCCTTAGGCAGGCGGCTGACAGGAGGTCATTCAAATGATAAAAAGAAGTTTAGCAGGTTTACTTGCTGGTATCTGTGTTGTTTCTAACGCAGCTGCTGTACCTTTTTCAAATGTCAATGCCGCTGACGGTGCAGATTATTCGATGAAGGTCACTATTGATCTTGCAGGCGAAAAGAAGATCATCAGCCCCTACATTTACGGAGTTAATGCATTTGATTCAAGCAGTCTCAAGAATGTGACAGTAAACAATGTTCGACAGGGCGGAAACCGTTTCACAGCTTATAACTGGGAGACTAACTGGTCAAACGCTGGTGAAGACTGGCATCACAGTTCAGACACTAATCAGGGCGATCTTTCTGATGGTCCGGCTTATGCAGTAAGAAACTTCTCACAGTTCTCTTCAAAGAAGAATATCCCTTATAAGCTTGCCACACTTCAGATGGCAGGCTATGTATCAGCAGATAAGAACGGTTCTGTTAAAGCCGATGAAGTAGCTCCTTCAAGCAGATGGAATAAAGTAGAGTTCAAGAAAGACGGAGAGCTCTCACTTGATCCCGACCTTACAGACGGTACTGTTTATATGGACGAGTACGTAAACTACATCGTTAACAAGCTTGGTGATTCTACCACAAATACAGGTATACAGGGTTACAGCCTTGACAATGAGCCTGTACTTTGGAACGACACACATTCGCTCATGCACCCCGAGGAAGTTTCAAGCAAAGAACTCATTTCCAAATCAATCGAGCTTGCAAAGGTCGTTAAGGATATCGATCCTAACGCAGAAGTCTTTGGTCCTGCTTTCTGGGGAATGCTTCCTTGTATGAACTGCGGTGACGGTTCTGATATCAAGGACAGTACAGGTACAGTTATCGGTAAATACACCGATGAAGAGTGGTCTGCTGTAAAGAGCAACTACTTCTGGTATCTCGATTACTATCTTGAGCAAATGGCTAAAGCTGAAAAGGAAAATGGAAAGCGCCTTCTTGATGTAGTTGACGTTCACTACTATGCGCAGGATTGCTCAACAGATGCAGCAAGACTCCAAGCAGCAAGAAGCCTCTATGATCCCGATTACGAAGAGAACAGCTGGCTGATGCCTTGGGGCAAGCAGTACTTCCCGTTCCTTACAAATCTTAAGAAGTCCGTTGACAAATATTATCCCGGTACAAAGATTGCTGTCTCAGAGTACAATGTAGCTAATATCGGTGACGAAAAGAACACAGGTAAATCAGTTGTTTCCGCAATTGCTGAGACTGAGTGCCTTGGTGCTTTCGCTGCAAACGATGTATACTTCGCTACATACTGGGGAACTCTTACAGAGTGTCCTTACGTTGAATCAGCTATTAACCTCTACACAAATTATGACGGAAAGGGTTCATCTTTCGGTGATACGCTCGTTTCAGCTAAGACAGAAGATCTTTCTAAGTCAGCCGTATTTGCTTCAATCAACGACGGCGATGATACACAGGTAAATATGGTTCTTTCAAACAAGGACACCGCCAACGCAGAAAAGGCTGAGATCACTCTTGATGGAACATCCACAAAGTACAAGAGCGCAGTTGTATATGCTGTAACACAAGATCACAGCGATATCAGAGTTATCGATGTTCAGAACGATCTTTCAGGAAATAAACTTACAGTTGAACTTCCTCCTCTCTCAGTAGCTCAGGTAGTTCTCTCTGATAAGGCAACAGATGCTGAGCTCTACAAAGAGCCTGATATCACAGTAACTGAAGAAAAGTTCATTTTCAGTGAACTCGAGATGTCGCCCAACAAAGTTCCTATGATCCCGATCAAGGATCCCAAGACTCTTAAGAAGGTCATCATCAATGCAACTTCAAACTCCAATTCCGGTTCATCATGGTATTGCGGCGGCGGAGGACTCTGCTTTAACAAACTCGTTTCAGAAGGTAAGCTCGTAGGCTGGGGCAGCAAGTCATTCTCATATAGTGGGGGCACACAGGATATAGTTGTTGATATGGACGGCACATTCACTATCCCAGATCCTGATAAGGAAGGATCAAATCTCGAGATAGAAGGTACATATGAGGACACATATATCGAGTTCCAGGATTGGTGGAAGTCTTCTGCTAACTCACCAAGCGGTGATGATGTATCAGTAACTTATAACTACATCACTATGGTATATGAAAAGGATAATGCCGGTACAGAGCCTTCAAGCGAAAATGTTACAGAGAAGATAAGCGAGTCATCAACAGCTATCGTTTCTGAATCAGATCCTGATGCAGTATACGGAGATGCTAACTGTGACAATAATGTCAACATTGCTGATGCAGTACTTGTAATGCAGGTTGCTACCAATCCTGATAAGTATGCTCAGGGTAAATCTGAATTAAGCATCACAGCAAGAGGAGAGAAGAATGCAGATGTTGACGGCAAGCCAGGTCTTACAAACTCTGATGCTCTTCTTATCCAGAAATTCAAACTCGGACTTATCGAGAAACTCCCTGTATAATGCGGATTTAGCACTCCGTTGAGTATTCAGATATTGAAAATTTTTGAATATTCTGGAAAATCATTATATACAAATTGTAAAAGAATAGAAATAACATTGACAAAATATGATACGTATGGTATTATATAATCAGACCAAAGCAAAAATCGCTCTCCTAAAAGAGAACGATTTAACAGCAGGGCGGCAATAGTCGCCCTGTTTTATTTTTATTGCAAAAATGTTAAAAGTTAACAAAAAGACTTGTATTTTAACTATTATCATGATATAATACTAATTAATTACTAATTAATCAGATGAAACCAGACTTTAAAGACTGACAACGATATTGATGTATAAGGAGTGAACTACGTGGCAAAAGAACTCTTTCAAATGAGTTATCTGATCATCGTTGCCGATATTACTCTGTTCTTATTCATTTTTTTCAATTCAACGCTCAACTCTGCACGAAAATCAGCATTTCTCATTGCAGAGGCGATTGCGTCTACAATGATACTCTGTAACATTGTCAATTACTCGCTTGCCGGAACAGGAAAGTATATTTGGGCTGTAAAACTATTCACTGCTATAAGCTACTCTGTCAGCGGACCAGTCATAATACCGTTTATATTCCTCTCTGGTGTCATTTCCAAACGAGTCAGGGTTGTGATTCAGGTAGCAGCTTCACTGAATATAGTGCTGTCTTTCCTGAGCATTTTCAATTCGTGCGTTTTTGTTGTTGACGAATATGGAAATACTTCACTCAGACCACTGTCACCGATACCTTTCATATTCAGTGCTATGTACCTTGCCGTTTTGTTCGCTTCGTCAGTGATAAAGTTCAGATTGGGGCTTCGTACTGAAAGTGCGTTTATAATGTTTCTATCATTTGATATAACAATTGCAGTTATACTTAATACTTTCTACCACTACAAGTTCCTTATAAGCGGAATGGCTGTGCTTAGCTCAATTTTTTATTATATGTTCTTTGCGATGCAGATGCTCACGCGCGATGCGCTTACAAATGCGCTTAACCGTCATTCGTTCTACAAAGATATACAGGATATGAAGAAAAAGCAGATGTATGTGATCTCTATGGATCTTAACGGACTAAAGCAGATCAATGACAATCTTGGACACAGTGAAGGAGATAAAGCTATACTTGCAGTTGCTGATTCAACTTTCGCTCTTCTTCCGTCTACATGTAAATTCTACAGGATAGGCGGCGACGAATTTGCGTTGCTTTATCCGGGAGCTGACGAATCTTCTGTAAAAGATCTTACTGATAACATAAAACATAACGTTAGTGAGAAGAAATACAGTGTAGCCGTCGGTTATTCAGAATACAGAAAGGGTATGGACTTTGACGAAGTTCTTAAAACAGCAGATGAGCATATGTATAATGACAAAGCATGTATGAAGAGTTGCGAAAACGTCAGCGATATCCATAAGCCTTACACAACTGAATCATAGTTTTAGAAGGGAGTTCCTTTACTGGAACTCCCCATTTATATGTACAAAGTTTGCTGACAGACCAATTATTGCGAATTTTACTGCAAAATATTATCAAAAATAACATAAATGTACCATAAATATACATTTTGTCCACCAGAGTTATTATAAATGGGGGTTGACATATCAGCTGAATATGATAGAATATCAATAATAAGTTTATAAAACGTTCATAAAATATAGACAAAGTGTTTTATAAATAATATAGGAGGAATTATTAATGAAAAAGGTGATTTCAGCAGTACTTTCGCTTGCTCTGTCAATTTCTGCACTTAGTTATTCAATGCCCAAGAATGTTAAAGCAGAAAATCCGATAGTGCAGACATCCTTTACCCCTGATCCTGCGCCGGTTGTATTTGGCGATGAACTGTATATATTTACAGGCTGTGACCGTGAGGGAAACAATGACTTCTACTACATGACCGGCTGGCAGTGTTTCTCTACTAAAGATATGAAAAACTGGACTGATCACGGACGGATACTCGAAGACACAAGTTTCAGCTGGTGCAATAAGAACGACGCCTGGGCTTCACAATGTATCGAACGAAATGGTAAGTACTATTTCTATTTTACTTCGACAGATCCCGGCGGACGCGGTCGTGAAATAGGCGTTGCAGTAGCAGACAGCCCCGAAGGCCCTTACAGGGATGTTCTGAAAAAGCCATTGTGCGGTCCTAACTGGGATTACATTGATCCGACAGTTATGATAGACGACGATGGTCAGGGATGGCTCATGTTCGGAAATCCTACTTGTTATTACGTTAAACTCAAAGAAGACATGGTCACACTTGATGGTTCTGTACAACACTTTGATATGAATTCTCAGGCATTCGGACCACCGGCCGGTGATCATAAAACATCTTATGGTGAAGGTCCCTGGATCTGTAAGCACGGCGACCTTTACTACCTTATATACGCAGCATTTATCAATGGATTCGGCGGCGAAAGCATGGCCTATTCAACTGCGCCGAGTATTACCGGACCGTGGACTTACAGAGGCGTGATACAGGAAGGCTCAAACTGTTTTACAACTCACGGAGGCATTATTGATTATAAGGACCATTCATATTTCTTCTATCACAAGAACGGTCTAAAAGGCGGAGGTTCGTTTAACAGAAGTGCAGCTTGTGAAGAATTTACATTTAATGCCGACGGTACAATACCTGTTCAGAAACTCACAAACAATGGACCAAGCCAGATAGAAGCACTCAACCCATTTGACAAGGTTGAAGCCGAAACAATATGCTTCTGCTCTGGTGTAAAGACAGAGAAATGCAGTAACGGCGGCGTTGATATATGTAATATACAAGATAATTCATACGTAAAGATCAGCGGAGTTGATTTCGGTGAAGGCGCTGATAAGTTTACTGCCTGTGTTTCTTCAGCTGGTGACGGTGGTACCATCGAACTTCATACAGATTCAACAACAGGTCCGGTCATAGGTTCTTGCAAAGTTAACGGAACAGGTGGCTGGCAGGAATGGAAAGAAGTTTCCTGTGATGTAAATGTCAGCGGCGAGCATGATCTGTATCTTGTATTCAAAGGCGGAAGCGGATATCTTATGAATGTTGACTGGTGGCAGTTTGAAGGCGCAGGTTCGGCTTCACATATAGACGATGGTTATATCTTCCGCAGCAAATTCGACAGCGGTACGGATGGCTGGTCAAGTAGAGGCGGTGCAACAGTATCTGCAAGCACTGATGTATTTTATGAAGGAACCGGCTCTGTATTTGTAAGTGAGAGAACTTCTTCGTGGCAGGGAGTCAGCAAGGCACTCAACTACAAGTTTAAAGCTGGTGAGACTTACAGTTTCTCAGCCAACGTCAAGTATAACTCAGGTGACGAGGAGACAAAATTTCATTTTACCCTTCAATACGATGATGGGTCCGGCGATCCTCAATACACAAAAATTGACACTAAAATGGTAAATAAGGGTGAATGGACTCAGCTTGCCAATACAGAATTCACTCTACCGGCAAATGGAAAGAATTTCTATATATATGTCGAGACTGAAGAGGATGATCCTCAGGTAGATTTCTACGTTGATGAGATATACGCTGCAAATGGCGGTATAGAAATTCCAGGTGCGGGCGGCGGTTCAGGCATAAAGACAAGTATAGGTGATGTTAACTCAGACGGAAAGATAAATGTTTTCGATGTAATTCTTGCACGCAGGTATTATATCGGCAAACTAAACGGAACGCCTCTCCCAAACAGTGTTGCCAAGTCAGTAGATACTGACTCAGACAGCGTATTCACAATTGCAGACATTGTACAGATCTCAAATTATGTTCTTGGAAGACCTACTGGTTTTGCAGCTTCTAAGTAAATGAATCATATCAAAGTACCTCATACTTTACAGACTGAGGTACTTTTTTCTTTGTTCCTTGACACTTTATATGATAAAACGTATAATTATATTGTGAATACAAAACTTAATGATTATTTAATAATTGAAGTGTTATACTCATTATAGAAAGTGAGGGAGCGCTATGTATCTGAGAATATTAAAAAAAGATCTTAAACGTAAAAAGACAATGAATGTGATACTGCTTCTGTTTGTAATACTGGCAACTATGTTTTCTGCGAGCAGTATTAATAATATAATTGCTGTTACCGGCGGTATCGACAGTTATTTTAATAAAGCCGGTATAGGTGATTATGTTATCATAACATCCAGAGATAACTGCGGCGAAAACGAAATCACCGAGATACTCAACAAAGATCCGAATGTTACAGACTGGCGTGCAGAAGAGCAAATAATGTATACTTCAGAAAAGTTGTACATAAACGGCGAAAAAATATCAGGATATGCAAGATGGAGCTTCTTTATCGGTATAGGAAATGCCAAAATGAGCTATTTCGACTGCAATAACAACAAACTCACAAAAGTTGAAAAAGGCGAGGTATATGTTACTACGCCACTGCATAACGCAAAATCAGTTTCAGAGGGAGACAACATAAGCTTCACAATTGGTGACAAAGAGTTTACATATAAAGTCAAGGGTGTTGTTAAAGATGCTTTGCTTGGTTCAGGCCTGATGGACAATACAAGAATCATCATGAACGATGAAGACTATGCAGATATAACAGCGGACGAAGATGCAATCCGTGACATACGTTCAAGAGCGTATTATATTGATTCAGAAGATGTAAATTCAGTAAAATCCAAAATATCAGAAGCTACAAGCTCAGGAATAATATTTGACGGTGACAGAGCTATGCTGAAAACTACGTATATTATGGATATGCTTGTAGCGGTGCTCCTGCTTATAGTCAGCATATGTCTTATAATTGTTTCATTTGTAGTGTTAAGGTTTACGATAGGCTTTACAATAGCAGAGGAATTCCGTGAGATAGGCGTTATGAAAGCTATGGGTATAAAGAACAGCTCAATACGTTCTCTCTATCTTACGAAGTATGTTGCAATAGCTGTAATAGGAGCTGTGCTTGGATATATCGGAAGTCTGCCTCTCGGAAACAAACTCTTGAAATTGGTCAGCAGAGATATAGTATTCTCAGCGGATAATAAAACATTCATGGGAGTTATCAGCAGCATAGCAGTAATTCTGCTGATAGTGCTGTTCAGCTGGTCGAGTACCGCAAGAATAAAGAAACTTTCACCCATCGATGCAGTCAGAAGTGGTCAGACGGGTGAACGCTTCCGTAAAAAAAGTCTCCTCAGGCTTGGAAAGAGTCATCTTAGTACGTCAGGTTACCTTGCTGTAAACGATGTAGCGAGCAGTCCGAAGAATTTTGCTATCATAACAGCAGTCTTCACAATATGTGCTCTTCTGATAATGATGATAGGAACACTTGCAAACACACTATGCAGCCGCAAGATACTTTATCTTTTCAATGTTACGGAAAGCGATGTTTACATAAACAACTGTGACGCGCTGTTTGACGTGGTATCCGGTCAGAAAACACGCGAAGAAGCGCTTAACGAAACAAAGGAGAAAATCAAGGAAGCTGGTATGGACGCAAATGCTAAGCTCGAGCTTATGTATAAGGTAGCCATATCATCGGGGGATAACAGAGTTCTTCTTCATATGCTTCAATGTAAGGAGACAGATGCTTCTGATTATGTATATGACGTGGGAACACCTCCGGCTTATCCTAATGAGATAGCTATAACCCATTTATGCGCTGAGCATCTCGGTGTTGGAATCGGTGACAAGGTCACAGTCGATATTGACGGTAAACCAAATGAGTTTATTGTAACTGCTCTGAATTATTCAATGATCCAGATGGGGGAATCCGGAAGATTCCATCAGGATGTTGATCTTCCAACAAAACTGATATCTTCATATTACGAGATACAGGCTGATTTCACTGATTCACCATCAAAAGCAGAAATTAACAGGCGTATAGATAAATTAAAGGATGTATTTCAGGACTCGGTTTACGATGCAGACGGCTTTGTAGAGCGGACTGCTGGTGTTAGTGACATGCTTGATGCCATGGATAAATTTGTAATGATTCTTTCAATTATCGTTATACTTCTTATATCCATTCTTATGGAAAGATCGTTCATCGCCAAAGAAAAGAGTGAGATAGCACTGATGAAAGCCATTGGATTCCGGAGTAGCTCTATAATCGTACAACATGTATTAAGATTTGGCATAGTAAGCGTAATAGCTTCTATCCTGGCAGCTGTACTGTGTCTGCCAGTCACTAAACTCTTAGGTTCACCAATTTTTAAAATGATAGGTGTCGGCTGCGGCATGAGTTACAATATGTCAGTGATTCACGTATTTCTGATATATCCGCTTATCGTAACAACTGCTACACTTGCCGGAGCATTCCTTACGGCTCTCTACACAAGGACGATAAAATCATCAGATACTGCTGACATTGAATAAAGGAGATAAGATATGGAAACTATTCTTGATGTTAAGGATCTTTGCAAGACCTATGTTATAAATAAGCGACAGAACAACGTTCTGAGAAATGTAAGTTTTACCGTTGAAAAAGGCGAGATGCTTGCAATTATGGGACCGTCCGGTTCGGGAAAATCAACTTTGCTCTATACTGTTTCCGGAATGGACAGGATGACAGCAGGAAGCGTAAAATTCTGCGGAAAAGACCTGTCCTCGCTAAGTGAAAATGAGCTTTCAAGAGTTCGCCTTGAGGATATGGGATTCATATTCCAGCAGATGTATATGCTCAAGAATCTCACAGTCATGGACAACATCATTCTTCCAGCGGTGAAGTCTTCAAAGATAAAAGAAAGCCGCAAGGAAACTGTTGCACGCGGCCAGGAAATAATGAGGAAACTCGGAATAATTGAAGTTGCAGATAATGATATTAACGAAGTATCAGGAGGACAGCTTCAAAGGGCCTGTATTTGCAGAAGCATCATCAACCGACCGGATATGATATTCGCTGATGAACCAACAGGAGCTCTTAACAGAAGCTCCTCAGATGAAGTAATGGAAGAAATCAGCCGCATAAACGAAGAAGGTACAACTGTTATGCTGGTTACTCATGATGCTAAAGTTGCAGCAAAATGTTCCCGTGTACTGTTTATAGTTGACGGAAATATAAAAGGGGAGTATAATATAAACAAAGAAGCTTCTCTGCGCGACAGAGAGCGCGGACTCAATAACTGGCTGATGGAAATGGGTTGGTAATAATGGTCGATATACTCATCGTCGAAGATAATAACGAACTCAGCGGACTTCTTTGTGAGTTCCTAAGAAATGAAAAATATACAGTAAGCGTTGCTGACAGCGGCGAAAAAGCCTTGTCCCTGTATGAAAAATACGGGGCAAGGCTTGTCCTGCTTGATATAAATCTTCCGGGAATAGACGGTTTTTCAGTTTGTGAGCGTATAAGACACCAGGACAATGTTCCCATGATAATAATCTCAGCTCGCTCTGACCGCGATGATAAGCTCAACGGACTTCTTCTCGGAGCTGACGACTACATAGAAAAGCCTTATGATATAGACATACTTCTGGCAAAGATCAAAGGTATATTCAGCCGCAGACTTGCGCTTGACGTTATAGCTGACGGTGATGTTTCGCTAAATCTTGCAGACAGAACAGCAACTGTAAATGGTGAGCCTATACAGTTGACTACAAAAGAATTTGATCTTCTTGAACTCTTTATAACCTGTAAGGGGCAAACTCTAACAAAAGACTACATATTCAACCGAATATGGGGTATCGACAGTGATTCAGAGCAGCAGACACTAACGGTACATATTAAATGGCTGCGTGAAAAAATAGAGAAAGATCCTAAAAACCCCGAGAAGATACTCACAGTATGGGGCAAAGGTTATCGCTGGGGAGGATAAAATGCTGAAATTCGACAAACTGATTGCATTGACAGCAGTAATCGCACTGATAGTTTCGCTTACGGCAGCATTTATCCTCAATAAAAATCCACAAGTAACAACCAATGACTACAAAGTCGAAGTCAACCGCATCGAAAATGAACTGAAGGCTGGAAACGAAGTCGATGCATCCGAATATGAGTACGTTGATTCGATAAGTGAATACAACGGAGAGGATGATTTCTATACTTCCAGCGGTATATATGTTATACGTAGAATAAACGGCAAGACTTATCGTATAGACTACTCAAATTCTGATAACTGCACTCAGAATCGCAGTATTGTACTTACAGAAGTTATTATAATATCGGTTTTTGCTGTAATGCTGCTGCTTCTGCTTTACATCAGGTTTAATATTATAAAGCCGTTCAATAAATTAAGCCAAATGCCGTATGAACTTGCAAAAGGAAATATCACAGCTCCTATAAATGAAAACAAAAACCACTATTTCGGTAAATTTGTTTGGGGAATTGATATGCTCAGAGAAGAACTTGAAAAATCAAAGTCCCGTGAGTTTGAACGCATAAGAAACGAAAAGACTCTGTTGCTTTCACTTTCACATGATATAAAAACTCCACTCTCTGCGATGAAACTCTACTCCGAAGCTGTATCGAAAGGCTTATATACCGATATGGATAAATGCCGTGAAGCTGCCGTAAATATCAGTTCAAAGGTCGATGAGATCGAGAATTATATTAAGGAGATAACAAAGAATTCGGGCGCAGAATCACTTGAATATGATATAAACATCCGTGACGCCTATATGTTCGATGTTATCGAAAACGTTAAGAACAGCTTTGGCGCAAGATTAGCTTCCGTTGGTACAGAGCTTATCATAGACAATGCAGAAAACTGCCTTCTCAGCGTAGATCCCGACAGACTTGCAGAAGTTCTCCAGAACATTTTTGACAATGCTATGAAATACGGGGACGGTAAGCTGATAAGACTTTCATTCAGTGATGAAGAAAACAACCGTCTCATCAGTGTTGCTAACAGTGGATGTACACTCCCAGAAAATGAACTTTCACATATATTCAATAGCTTCTGGCGCGGATCAAATTCTGAGAATAAGCAGGGAAGCGGACTTGGACTATATATCTGCCGCAAGCTTATGAACGATATGTCCGGTGAGATATTTGCTGAAATTGACGATAATAATATGAAAATAACTGTTGTCTGCCCGAAAGCAGACTAAAAATATCCCATACCGTTGATTTTCTAACGATATGGGATATTAATTTATGTTCTTTTGCCAAGCTGCCAGAAGGCAACAGCACTTGCAGCAGCCACATTAAGTGAGTCAACGCCGTGCGACATAGGTATCTTTATAGTATGGTCACAAGCGTTGATTGTTTCTTCTCGAAGGCCCTCTCCCTCCGTACCAAGTATTACGGCAAGTTTATCAGCTGAAGTGAGACAAGGATCATCAATGGATACAGTGTCTTTTCTGAGTGCCATAGCAGCTGTCGTGAAGCCATAGCTTTTAAGGATACTCACATAATCAGGCGAACTGCACTTGAAATATGTCCAAGGGATACGAAAAACAGTTCCCATACTTACTCTGATAGATCTTCTGTAAAGCGGATCACTGCTTGCAGAAGTAAGGATAACAGCATCAAATCCGAGTGCTGCTGCAGAACGAAAAACAGCTCCGATGTTTGTCTGGTTCATTACATCTTCAAGAACTGCGATCCTGCTTGCATTTTTTAGAACATCATCAAGTTCCGGAACTGGTTTTCTTCTCATAGCACATAGAAGACCAAGTGTAAGTTTGAAACCTGTCAGCTGTGTAAGTACATCGCTGTCTGCAGTATAAACTGGTATACCGGCGCATTTTTCGATAATATCGTTTGCCTGACCGTTTATGTACTTTCGTTCAGCGAGAAGTGAAAGCGGTTCATAGCCGGATTCAAGAGCAGTTCTTATTACTTTTGGACTTTCAGCAATAAAAATACCGGTATCAGGCTCATAATAATGCAATAGCTGAACCTCTGCCATACTTGTATAAGGTTGAAGCTCGGGAATACTGAGATCATTAATTTCTATAATATCAGACATAGTCTTACCTCACAGTTATAATTGCCGACAGAATTACGGCAGAAATATTATATCACATTTTTGAGTAAAAGGCAAATTCTGAAATAATGGCCTGATTAAATAGTTTTCACAGATAGTATAAATAATTTTGGCATATATCTGCAAATACTATTATTCAAAGTAATTTATAATTAGTCCTGCGTTTACAAATATAACAGATTGTATACTTTGTCCAAAAGAATACAACCACAAGGCTCTAAAACGTCGAATCGCTTCATTGACTTTTTTGTTTATTAATGATATAATTTATGTGTAAATTGTATAAGGAGTTGTAAAATCATGAACATGGATTCCATATCCTTCGACCTTGGCTGTAACTTTGATTACAAGCTCTTCGATTTCGTGGATCAGTATGATAAGAAGCACGCCATAACAAGCTTTTTCGGTAAGCTCAAGCGCGATGGTCTTCCCGGCGGTCGTACAGCTTCAATAATACCGGATTTCACACTTGATGAGTTAAGCGACTATGTAAAGGAATGTCATAAGCGCAACATTACTTTCAATTATCTCATCAATCCGCTTTCGCTCGATCAGAACGAACTCGACCCTGTTGTAGGAAAGCAGATACGCGAATTTATACATACACTGTATGATATGGGTATAAAAGCGTACACGATCAATTCTCCTATCCTCGTAAAATATGTAAAAAGAGAATTCAAAGACACTTTCGTAACACTTGGTCTCTACGCATATCCCACAACAATACAGCATATCGAATACTGGCGAAACTGGGGAGTCGACGAGATAACTCTCGATCACGGCTTCAACAGAAAATTCGATGCCCTCAAAAATCTTCTCACACAGTATAAGGATACAGATCTTCATCTGCGCGTTATTGCTAACAATCTCTGCCTGAGAGAATGTCCATTCCGTCTTGCACATGGCACATTTGTTGGTCATTCAGATCCTGAGAAGTTCACTATGGACTATTCACTTATAAACTGTGCATACAAGAAAGTAACTAATCCGGCTGCTATACTTACATCTGAATTCATACGTCCTGAGGATGTCCACTTCTACCGCGAGCTTGCAGAGGAAACTGGCAACAAGAATTTCTCTATCAAGCTTGTAGACAGAACCAGAACAACTGATTTCCTTCACAGAGTTATCAAAAGCTATATGGAGGAGTCATATGACGGAAATCTTCTTGATATCGTAAACTGGCCGCAGGCAAAAACAATTGTTACTCGACCGGATCAGGCTAAGGACGGCGTACCTGCCGCAGAACCTTCTGTTGGAATGCCAGCTGGCGGACCTCCTCCTGGTGTAATAGGTGCGGGCGGCCCACCTATGGGAATGCCTGTCGGAGGACCTCCTCCGTGGGTAATGGAAGGCAGACCTCCCAGACCAGGCGAACCTGAGGAGTGGGCAAAAGCACACGGTATAACAGCACCTCCCACAGGTATGCCTCCGATTAGCGCCGGTGGTCCTCCCGTTGGTGCTCCTAAGATGAGATGGATGGAATTCCTCAAACCAGAGGCTATGATGGCTTACGGAAGAACTATGCACCTACCTAAACTCTATGTCGACAACAAGAAGCTTGACGGCTTCATTGAGCACTTTATCAACAATAATAACTGCTCAAAATCTCTTTGTGTCAATGATATTCTTGAGAGTGGACAGACTGCGCCCAATGCTTGCTCATACTGCACTAACTGGGCTAAAAAGGTCATTTCTTACGATGAGGCAGAAGTTGCTCAGTGGAAGGATCTTTGTTCCGGTATACTTCGCAGCATCGAAGACGGTTCAATTTATAGATAAAAAAGCAATGCCGAACCTTATGAGGGTTCGGCATTTTCATGTTTAAGCAAAAAATATCAGGCAGGTCATTGGACCTGCCATTTTTGTCAGCCTGAGATCTTGTCGTTGAGAGCCTTAACGAGTTCGTCAGCATCTACACCGTGAACTGCAGCAGCTTCCTCGATAGTTTCCATCTGTGAAGCAGGGCATCCGAGACAATGCATGCCAATGCTGAGAAGTATGGGTGAAACGTCAGTATCGAGCTGAAGAAGCTCACCGATACGAGTATCCTTAGTTACTGTCATAATATTAAACCTCCTGAATTCCGACAACATAAATTGCCTTCTTTACTAATAATAACATCAAGCGGAAGATTTGTCAAGTACCGCGTTATAGTATTGACAACAGTTCAGTCTTGTGATAAAATTTTATTATAGACAGAACATCACAAGGGGATGTTATAATGAATAGACATAAAAGAAAAATTACAATTATAAATACAGCTATAGTAATGCTGTGGCTGATAATAATAAGTTGTATGCCGTTTGGAAGTACTTTAGCTGAAAACCGAGAACCGCAATGGCCGCTCCCATCGAATTACAAGACAATTACAACAGAATTCGATTCGCGCCGAAACGAACGCGATTCAGGCTACCACAACGGCATAGATATAGCTGCTGATTACGGTACGCCTATCTACGCAATACTCGACGGAACTGTTGTATGCGCAAGAACAATGGGCGACTACGGAAATATGGTAGTAGTATATCACGAAGAACAGGGGATATACTCATTCTATGCCCATGCTTCTTCGATTTTGTCAAGTGAAGGTCAATACGTGCACAGAGGCGATGTACTGGCTAAAGTCGGAAGTACCGGTGTTTCTACAGGAAACCACTTACATTTCGGCATTTGCGACCACTTGATAAACAGCTGGCCTACAATCACATATTATGATCCTCTCGCATTTTTAGCTGGAAGTATCAGCATTCCAGGCCCATCAGACGAGTGTGAATGTACGGAAACTAACGCAGGAACTTACACAACACGAAACGTTGACAATTACCTGAATATTCGCTCCGGTCACGGAACTCAGTTCGGTATTGTAGGTACAATACCTGCCGGCGCCCACTTTACCGTAACAAAAGATAACGGCAGTTGGGCCCACGTAGAGTATCAGGGTGTAAAAGGATACTGCTCTGTTGAATACATCACCAAAATATCCGACACTAAGTCAGATATGTCTATATCCGGCGAAACCATTCCGACCGGAGTGCTTGAATACGGAAGTTTCTTCATAATCAACGGCAAAATTACGTCGAGCCTGCCTATCTCAAAAGTTTGGGGCGGTGTTTATGATGCGAATTATGTACCGACGGCTCAGTACGGCGAAGCTCAGCCTATGACAACTACATATGACCTCGCAACATATTTCGATTATATACTGAGATTTGGTCAGCTTGAATGTGGTGATTATATCTACGCTATACAGGCGCAGGACACAAGCGGTGAAGTATATAAACTTATTGAATCAGGCTTTGCAGTTCAAAAAAAGGAAGTTCCTCCGCAGACAGGAGATCTTGATAACAGTGGTGACATCAATATATCTGACATAGTTCTTATGCAAAGATTTCTTATTGGCAGAAACACTCTCACCCCCGAGCGACTTGCCGCAGCAGATCTTGATGGTAACAATCAAATAAATGTCTTCGATCTTATACTGATCAAGCGTTTAGTTTTTTCAAAAAACTTATAATATCCACTTGATATATTTGTAACAATGTGTTATAATTAAATTCCGGCAGAATATAACTGCCGGAATTTTTATATGCTTATGCGGTTCTGACCGTTAAGCTTTTTTGGAGTGACGTTATGAGTAAATTCAGGAAACAGCATATGTCTATTGACTGGCATGAAATTATTAATGATGAAAGCGTTATACCAGCTGTCAAAGCTTCTCTGAAAGAAAAAGCAACACTTGTCGGAAGGATAGGTTCGTTAATGTTGTCAGTCGGAACAAGTGCATGGCGCGTTCGCGCTTCGATGAACAAGATTTCACGAGCACTTGGCATAGACTGTGTAGCAGATATAGGACTTATGTCTATTGAGTATACTTGCATAGAGAATGGCGAGATATACACGAATGCACTTACTCTTGCAAACACCGGCATCAATACCGATAAGCTGAACGAATTGGAGAGCTTTGCAGACGGTTTTCAGGAGAGAGCCGATAAATACTCTGTAGCTCAGTTTCACAGGATACTCGATAAGATAAATAATATGCCAGCCAATTACAAAGCGATAAATCTTGCACTTGCTGCCGCGCTTGCCTGCTGTGGATTTACATTTCTGCTCGGAGGCGGCGTTGTTGAAATGATACTTGCTTTCTTTGGTGCAGGTGCTGGACAATTTGTCAGAAAAAAACTTATCGAACACCACATCACACTTCTTGCCAATGTTACTGTAGCCGTTGCAGCAGCCTGTACGGTATACGTAGGACTTATGAAAATAGCTGAATCAGTATTTGATGTTTCGGTAGTACACCAGGCCGGATACATCTGTTCAATGCTGTTCATAATACCTGGATTTCCTCTTATCACAGGCGGTATAGATCTTGCGAAGCTTGATATCCGCTCAGGACTTGAACGTCTGACATATGCTATACTTATAATCACAATGGCAACACTTACCGGTTCTATGATGGCATGGATATACAGATATCATCCATCTGAATTCAAGGAACAGGAACTATCAGACGGATTGAAATTCCTTTTCAGACTGATATGCAGCTTCTGCGGCGTGTACGGCTTCTCGTTCTTATTCAACAGTAAAAGAAGAATGGCGGTCACTGCCGGATGCATCGGAATGATTGCCAACACGCTCAGACTTGAACTCATTGATTTTACTGAAATACCAGTTCCTGCCGCTGCTTTTGCAGGAGCCTTAACTGCAGGACTTCTTGCTTCACTAATGAAGAAATATATTGGCTATCCGCGAATCTCCCTCACCGTACCATCTATTGTCATAATGGTTCCGGGAATGTTTATGTACAAGGGTATCTATTATCTTGGATGCAGCGATATAGCAACAGGCTCTTTATGGCTCTGTAAAGCTGCGCTCATAGTTATGGCGCTTCCGCTTGGACTTATATTTGCACGTATCCTAACCGACCACAATTTCAGAAAAAGTAGCTGATAAAAAATGGGGCAGACTTTCACGTGAAAGCTGCCCCGGTTTTTTTATGCTGGAATATCAAATAAACTTTTCAGACCACTCATGAATACGCGACTTCATACCCTCAACGTCAAGAATACCGTAAGCAAATCCTTTGCGTACAAGCTCTTGGGGAAGATATTCGTCATATTTCTCGAATAAAGGAACTTCATTCGGATAAACAAGATCAAGCGGATCAAAGTCTTTACTCGCTTCAGCAGAAAGTATCCGGAAGAAATCTTCAGGTGTCGTTTTCATAGTGAACTGAATAAAATAAGGTCGGGAAGAGTCCATACCGCGCAATCCAAGCTGATCGCCGCATTTGATTTTCAGGAAACGTTCCATAGCAAGGAACGCATAAGTTCCGAGCCAGGGAATAAGGCACCACATATTTCCGCCAAGGCAAATCAGCGGATATTCAGTAAGCCCTGAATTAACAGCTGTTTTACGTGCCTGAGCAAGGCGGTTTACAGCGTTCTTCATAAGATATGGATAGGATCTCTCCTCAGAAAGAACCCCCTTCATACGTTCGAGTATTTTAGTATTTATATCGCCCGGACAATCTCCGAAATACGCAGGAACTTTACCTTTGATCTGAGAAACATATACCATGCGGCGCTTGTGATCAAGTTCCTCAACTATCCATACATGACCGGCGATAGCGACTTTTTCACCAACCGGAGGCGGCATAACAATCGTGCCGAGTTCCTGAGAATCCCAACGCACTGTATATTCTTCATTTTCCTGAAAAACAGCATAGAACTTAAAACTATTTATGATACGTTCTCCTGCAAGTCCTACAATAAGACCGCCTTCTTCGGTTTGCTGTATATGCTCAGTTTCAAGAAGATGGCGAAGAAGTATACGGTAATCATCTTTGCTTATTCTATGAAAATACTTTAGGCTAAGAACTTTTGAAGCGAGCTGTGCAGACGTCAGTTCACCGTTAGAAGCAAGCGTGCTCATAGTCTGATGATATAGGAGAGAAAAGGGGAGTCTATCGAGCTTCGGAGGTTCTACCCAGCGCTCTTCGAGATAAACTTGTATAAGTGCTATGCCTTGTATAAGTTTCCACGGAATAGTTTCCGGCAGCATAGAACGCGGTTCCGGTAATTCTTCACGGATAACGAACCACATTTCCGGTGGTAAGTTGCGTCTGCCTGTCCTGCCCATACGCTGTAAAAAAGAAGATACCGTAAACGGAGCATCTATCTGAAAAGCACGTTCCAGTCTGCCAATGTCGATACCAAGCTCAAGAGTAGCAGTTGTGCAGGTAGTCATATAAACATCTTCATCTTTCATGGCGGCTTCTGCAGTTTCTCGGTAAGCGGCCGAGAGATTGCCGTGATGTATCAGAAAACGGTCAGGCTCATGATTCGCTTCACAGTAGGAGCGCAAGGTTGTGGTTACAGCCTCGCATTCTTCACGGGAATTTACAAAGACAAGGCATTTTTTACCTTTTGTATGCTCAAAAATATATCCCATACCTGCATCAGCATTAGCAGGCGCTGTATCAGTCGCGTTATCAAGAACTTCCAAAGCGTTATCATCAGTCTGAACGCTCTGTTCCTGTTGATTTATGTAGAAATGCTCCATAGACAGACGCCATTTGACACCTTTAGGCTCTATGCGCGGTATAACAGTACCTCTGCCTGTACCGGAGGCTAGAAATCTTCCTGTCGCCTCAAGATCACCGATCGTGGCAGAGAGTCCGACACGGCGAGGATTTACGCCTGCGAGTGAAGCAAGGCGTTCGATAAGACAGAGCGTCTGACCGCCACGGTCTCCGCGCATAAGAGAATGAACTTCGTCGATAACAATAAATCGCAAGTCACCGAATAATTTGGGTATTATCGAATGCTTGCGAAGAAGCATAGCTTCAAGCGACTCAGGGGTTATCTGTAAGATACCTGATGGCTTTTTGAGCATTTTTCCCTTGTGTGACTGAGCAACATCGCCATGCCAGTGCCATACCGGTATATCAGCTTCGTCACAAAGCTCTGTAAGGCGTGAGAACTGGTCATTTATCAGCGCTTTTAATGGTCCAATGTATATAGCACCAACTGATGTCGGTGGATCTTCAGAAAAAAGAGTCAGAATGGGGAAGAATGCTGCCTCAGTTTTTCCTGAAGCAGTTGAAGCGGACAGAAGGACATTCTCATCTGTATTGAATATTGCGTCTCCGGCAGCAGCCTGTACAGCGCGGAGCGATTCCCAGTTGTTGCGATAGATGAAGTCCTGTATAAAAGGCGCATATCTGCTGAAAACATCCATTCTTCGCACTCCTCTCAGTAAAAATTATAAAAGTGTTTCCCATTCCTTTTCTTTAAATCCGATAAAGACATCACTGCCACTAATAAGCAGTGGTCTTTTGACAAGCATACCATCGGATGCAAGAAGATTAAGCTGTTCTTCCTCAGACATATCAGGAAGCTTGTCTTTAAGTTCAAGCGAACGATAAAGCATACCGCTCGTGTTAAAGAACTTTTTTAGTGGCTGACCGCTTGCTTTATGCCACTTGCGAATCTCATCACAAGTCGGATTATTCTCCTTGATGTTGCGAAGTTCATAGCTAATTCCGTGAGAATCAAGCCATTTCTGCGCTTTCTGACAAGTTGTGCATTTTGGATAACAAATAAATAACATAGTTTTCTCCTTATATTTCAAATTCTGCGAATTCTTCGTTTATATCACTATCTTCAGCATTTGGAGCTGACTCGGAAGCTACTGTTCCGATTATCTCAGATACTGGGCGGCTTGGATTCTGTAATGATATATCAAGAACACCTATAAAATCACGAATAACTTCACGCGGAGTTATATGTGAATCTGCACCGATACGTCCGAATTCCGTCTGAATGAAAGCTATCATTTCATCCTGAGTGATCTTCTGCTGATAATCGTATAGCTGTGAATGAATATCAGCCAGTTTCTCAATAAGAACGAGCATTTCTTCATAGGTCAGCGGAACAAGATGAATGACCGGTGCCATCATATCAGTCAGCTCGCCGCTGCTAAAACGACTATCTGCAAGACGTGAACGAAGAGCTTCATAGCTGTACACACCGCGCCTTGTATCTTCGATGCACTGAGGAGTTCCGCTCATAATTATGCCGAGATGGGAAGCTTTTCCCTGAAGCGTGTCGTTGTACATTGTAAGTATCTTCTCATAATTGTACTGACGTGTGATACTGTTAGGTATCTTATAAATGTTAACGAGCTCATCAATTAAGACAAGCATTCCGTTGTATCCGGCACGCTTCAGAAATGCCGCAAACAGTTTTATATATTCATACCAGTCATCGTCAGTAATGATTATATTTACGCCAAGTTCAGCTTTAGCTTCAGTTTTTGTAGTGTATTCGCCTCTGAACCATTTAACAACTTTGTTTTTGGACTCATCATCAGCGCTCATAGAAGCACGGTAATACATTGTAAGAAGCTTTGAGAAGTCAAATCCGTGCACCATCTCACTTAACTCGTTGATAACGGCAAAAATGCGTTTTTCAACCGCCTTCGTAAAATCAGGCGAGCTATCTGGCAGACCAGTTTCAGAAGCTGTTTCCAACTGGATATTGCTGATCCAACGGTCGAGTATAAGAGTTAGAGCACCGCCGTCAGGACGCGTTTTAGTCGACATATTACGGATAAGCTCCTTGTAGGTGGCAAGTCCCTGACCTTTTGATCCCTGGAGACGTCGTTCAGGAGAGAGATCAGCATCAACTACTACGAAATTCCTGTCCATTACATGACTGCGGATAGTTTGGAGCATAAAGCTCTTACCGCTGCCATACTTTCCGACAATGAATCTGAACGAAGCACCGCCGTCAGCAATTATCTCAACATCTCTGAGGAGTGCTTCTATCTCTTTTTCCCTGCCAACTGTGATATAGGGGAGACCTGTACGCGGAACAACACCGCCTTTAAGCGAATTGATAACCGCCGAAGCTATCCTTTTAGGTATTTTCATCAGTATCACTCTTTCTTATGTATGAGCCGAGTTCATCGGCATAGTCTTCTATAAGCACAGGAGCATCTCCTGAGTAATCAATAACTGTATCACCAAAATCATCGAATAATTTTTCATTGATAGAATCAGCAAGTATAGCTGGGAGCATTGAATGTGACCTTGCAGCTCCGTTCCAGTCGCCGCCATTTAGAAGGGCTGAGAGAAAATCTCTTTCAGCTTCATTAAGAGGGGAGCGGTTATCATCTGAGACATTCTCAAACGGAGTATTATGTTCTTCAGCAACAGGTTCTTGAAGAATTAATGATTCAGATTCTTCTTCAACAATTAGCTTTTCACAGGTTTGAGCAGCCGCTGAACGTATTCCATCAAGCGCAGATAGGTCTATTTTAATTTCTACTCGCTCTTTATCTTTTTGCTCAGCAAGTAATAAAGCTATCTCTTTCTGCGCTAAAGCTACTGTGCTTTTAGATGTCTCACCGACAGCAATTTTATGATATTTACCGGTTAGTTCTCGTAAAAGACTGTCAACAGTTCGTACAAGCTCTCCAAGAGTTTTGTTTCTCCCGCGATTGCCGTGAAGCTTTTCACAGTACCAGATGCCTTTGCGGCATGAGTAACGATGTATTTCATTGAATACATATTCACAATTGCGAAGAGGCTCTGTATCAAAGAAAACAGCAGAATCAAATATTCTGTATTTTATCTCTACTCGTTTGCCGAATATCTTATCACAGAGAGTATTCTTTCTACGATCTTGGAAATATTCAGAAAGTCTGACGAAGACACGACTGACTGCATTGCTGAAAAGCTCGGGTTCATTAATGTAAAACTGCGAGTTCTCGATCGGATAGGCAGACAATCTATGAATGGCTCTTAAAATATCTTGTTCATCGGATTTATCCCAGTCAAACAGTGTAATAACCGCATTATCGAAGATATTGTCAGGAGAATCAGGTATAAGTTCCGGAGATATACCATAATAAACAATATAATCATTAAGCCAGCGCTGTCCGTATCTGATTATGTCATTTCCAAGATAGGAATACGAGTCAAGAAGTCTTTTAAACAGCTTTGCTCCGTTCTCAGGTGACGAAATACCTATTTGATTGATGAGTTCGTACATATAGAGAATGACAAATGGCTTAGGAGCATCAGGAGCATAGCCTTTTCTGAATTCAGTACGCCATGTAAAAAATCCACGCAGCTGTTCCGTATTGAAATCACGATAACTCGGATAATAAGAAGTGAATTCTTCGTTGTACGGCTGATCGTCGGTATAATCCGCCATAAACATCCCTTGCGTTTTGAAAAGCCATGCAGAAGTTTTCCAGTATGCTTCCGGAGTGAAAGCAAGACTTTTCATTTCTTTGATCTTAGCCGGCACAGATGGACGGGCAAGTTCGGAGGCAGGTTTCAATATAGGCTGATCATGGTAGATTTCACCGCGAAAAATTCGACTCTCACGGAGTTTTTTATCATTCATGACTGTATTGATTATCTCTCTCGGATCTCCCAAATGAAACGCCCCCTTTTCATAAATATCAAATTACATTATAACACGAAATTTCCGAAAAATCAACATCTTTAATATATTAGAAAAGCCGGAGTAATACTCCGGCTTGGTATTTTATGCTGCTGTAGATGTATCTGAAGCTGCTTCTTCCTCAACGATATAAGAAATCTTAGAGTTGTCAAGTGCGCTCTTGAGTTCATTCATAGCGCTGTCAGTAGCTTCATCATCTGTTATGTGGACGAGAGCCTTGCCTTCAACATCTGCGAGTTTATTAACAAGAGCCTCGATCTCGATTGAATTGTTCTCATACATATATTTTGCACCTGAAACTGTTACGTAGACATCAGTCTGAGCTGATTTGTCAATGTCAGTTGTAGACTGCCCGGAGCTCTTTGACTTTCCATCACCATCACCGTCTCCGTCGCCTTTACCCCACCAACCGAAGTGGAGACCGAGAAGAAGTGCGAGCAATGCGAGAAGGATAAGTATTATCACAACAATAACGCAGCCGCCTCTCTTCTTAACAACTACCTTTTCCTTTGGTGCGGGTGTTTTAGCACCCTTTTTTCCGCTTGGTTTTGCCATAATAAACATCTTCCTTTCATTTAGAAGTATCAATATAAGTGCAATACAGGCTGCTGTAAACGCTTCTTACGCGGTCAACAGCTTTCTTGACTTTTGTAACGTGTTTATAAAGAGAATTCTGACTGTCATAAACAAGTGCACACAGGATAACATCATCTTCTTTAAGACCAGCCTTACTAATCGAAGATATGAGCATTTCATAAATCTCATCTTCTGAATTCATCGAAGCTTTACCGAGCTGTTTCTCATAATCGGAAACATAAAGCATACCGTCTGTATCATATTTGATATTCAGCGTAACAAGCATACCTTGTTCATATCCGATGAGAGCCTGCTGATTTGCAGCAGCTTCTTTGTTAATATCTTCAGCTTTCTGCCATATGCGTGCGATCTCAGCATCAGTCTGAGTACGGAGATCATCGAGCTCCTGGTGAGCTTCGGCTACTTGCTGCTGAGCCTCTGCCTTTGTCTGTTCATTACTGTCTTTAACATTAAGCATAACCCAGAACAGCATAATAAGTATAACATCCAACAGGGCGGTTAATTCAATAACTATGCCCTTATTCTTGTGAAAGCTGCCCATCAGTTCTTATCTCCGCGGTTGAGCGCCTTGATAATCTCAGCAACCGAATCCTTATCGTTTATGATTATCTCGGACACTGACTCCTGCAAACCGCCACCGATATCATTACGCGAATCTGAGGTAACGGGAGAGAGAACTTCAACTGGTGCACTGTCACGATCAGTTGACCTTGAATAGATCCTGTCACGGACATTATTACGATCAAGATATAGCGCAACAGTCTTTTCGTTGTCTTCGATCTTTGCAGAAATTATTCCGTCCATGAACTTGAACGCAATCGCAAAAATGAGTCCCCAAAAAGTCGATGTAAGGGCACCGTAGAAATTTCCGGTAACATCAGTATCGTCAGCAACAAGGCCAAGAAGTGATACAACTGTACCGAGGATACCAAGAAGTGGGAAGATACCGGTCAGATTAACAAAGATAGAATAAAGTTTACCGGTATGATTTCTCATTGTAACTATATCAGTCTCACGGATTACAGAAATGTCATCTTCTGCTTCCTTTCCTGAAGCACTGCCATCCGGAACGAATACTGTAAGGTGCATTTTATTATACAGCTTATCCGCTGATTCACGCAGTTTATAATAGATAACTCCTGTCAGGACTGCTGCGATGAATATAATAAGATCATACCCCCAGAAGTTCATAAATATTACTGAAAAAAGTTTTTTCATAAAACTGCCTCCTTATATAACATAATAACACTTTTTTTACAGAATTGCAAGGACTTTTTTGCATTTCAGCTAAATAATTTTTGGCTTTTCGTAATTTGAGCTCTACTGAATGAATGTACATAACGATTTTAGCAGTATATCATATAGGAGATACACTTTCTTAAAAAGAATAATAATTAAAGTGTTGACAAAGAACAATAGTTGTGCTATAATTATAAAGTAATGCCGGTGTGATGGAATTGGCAGACGTGTCGGACTCAAAATCCGATGGTAGCAATACCGTACCGGTTCGACCCCGGTCACCGGCACCAGCGCAGAGCCTGTGCTATATGACGAACAGCCGCCACAGGCTCGCTCACTATGCTTGGAAGTATCACTTCCGCATATGTGAGCATATTTATTATGCAGCAGTTTTTTGAACGAGGGCTTGTAGCTCAGTTGGGAGAGTACTGCGTTCGCAACGCAGAAGTCGAGGGTTCAAATCCCTTCAGGTCCACCATATGAACCCGCTAAGGCTTTAGTGGGATTTTTTTGTATCCGGCAGGTGATGATTTTGAAACTAAATGACTTTACTCCACAAAATGCAGCAAGAGATCTGTTTACAGGCGTTATAATCGCACTTGTCTCCATACCAATATCAATGGGCTACGCTCAGGTCGCAGGGCTGCCACCGGTATACGGTTTGTACGGTTCTATCTTTCCTATACTTATATTTGGACTACTATCAACTTCAAAACAATTCATCTTCGGAGTTGATGCTGCACCCGCAGCACTTGTAGGAGCTTTTATCGCAACACGCAATATATCTCCTGGTAGCGATGAAGCTGTTAGCATCGTGCCGGTTATTTCGATATTTGTCGGTATATGGCTAATGCTAATGTGCATATTCCGCGCTGGCAGACTCGTTGCATATATTTCAACACCGGTAATGGGCGGTTTTATAAGTGAAATCTCTGCGACAATAATACTTATGCAGCTGCCAAAAGTTCTCGGTGGAACGAGCGGCAGCGGTGAAGCCGGTGAACTATTAAAAAATATCTATAATACCTGCAGAAACGATTTTAACTCATATTCCGCTATGCTTGGCGGAACCTCACTGATTTTATTACTTGTAAGCAAAAAGTTCATTCCCAAACTGCCAATGTCAGTATTCGTAATGGTAGCCGGTGCATTAATAGGCTATACCGGATTTGCAAATGATCACGACATAGCCTTACTATCTGCAATAAATAAAGGTCTTCCTGCATGGAAGTTCCCTGATATGAGAGTGACCGGACTTAGTGAAATACTCTCCACTAGCCTAACCATAGCAATCGTTATAATGGCAGAAACTCTGCTTGCTTCCAGTAATTAAGCCAATAAAAACGGATACAAACTTAACAGCAACCGAGAGATACTTGTTTACTCTCTTGGCAATCTGTCAGCTGGCCTTACAGGTTGCTGTCCTGTCAACGGTTCAGTTTCAAGAACGGCAATGAGTGAACAATACGGCGGTGGCTCACAATTAATGTCTCTCTCCGCTTCTGCTGTAATGACTTTAATAATGCTATTCGGCACAGGATTTATAAAATATCTGCCAGTTCCCATTCTGACATCAATTGTTATCTCAGCGCTTCTAGGAGCTATTGAATTTGACCTTATTAAGCGCTTATTCAAACTTGATAAAAAGGAATTACTGATTTTTTTCGGAGCATTTTTCGGTGTTCTTGTTTTTGGAACAGTTTACGGTGTAATGACCGGTGTTATTTTATCATTTATATCAGTTATAGTACGTACAGCTGATCCGAAGCGTTCATTTCTCGGTGTTATTAGTGGTCACGAAGGCTTTCACAGTCTCGAACGAAATACATATGCAGTACCTCTCAAAAGAGCTGTTATATACCGTTTTTCAGGGAACCTCTATTTTGCTAACATAAACACATTTACATCTGAAATCGAATCAGCTATAACTCCTGATACTGAATGTGTAGTCGTTGATTCCGGTGCTATTTGTAACATTGACATCACCGCAGCTGACAGAATAGCTTCTTTAAAATCGCAACTTGAAAAGCAGGGGATAAAACTCTATTTTGCATCTCATATCGGCACATTGAACGATCGTTTCCGTCAGCTCGGACTTGGCTATCTTGTCGAGGAAGGATTTTGCCGTATGACTATACCTTCGGCTCTGCTGAGCGCTGGTATACTGCCGCCTTATGAAACAGCTTCCGTACCAAAGAATTCAACCGCAAGCCGAAAACGCCTTGAATTTGAATGGGCATTCGGCTCGATGACCGATGACGAACTCGAAAAATACACTCAGGAACTGCTCAGCCGCGTAAACGGTCCTGATGATGCCAATTCGCAGCTTCAGAAGATTATTGGTGCAGGTGAATTATGGAAGGGCATAAGCGAACAGGATCAGGAGGAGCTTCTCTCACACATAAGCATACATCTCAAAGAACTCGCAGACAAACTCAATATTGATGAAGCTCAGGTCGAAGAAGCTATAGAGATGCGCAAACTTCTGCTCGCACACGATCTTGAAAGCAAAGATCCGGAACTATTCCGTCTCGTTAAGGAACACAGCCGCAGGATCGAAAATGAGCTGAAAGAAAAAGATCCAAAGCTGTACGAATCGCTACTCAAGCACAGACGCAACGCGTTAAACAGTCTCAGGCAGAAGCGTCCTGAGTATAACAAACTTATCGAAACGATGTACGGCAAAGAAATATGATTTTGCACTTTACATTTATAAATTCTTATGGTATAATTTTATTATATTGTACCGAAAGGATATGGCCATGAAAAAAATCGCATTGCTGTTTGCAGCCGCATCACTTACAGCTTTGGCTTCATGCGGAAAGACTGACAACGGTTCATCTTCTTCATCTGAGACAAATGCTGTATCAGCAACAACAACATCTTTGTCAGAGACAACAGCAGCAAATACATCAGCAGTTTCCTCAACAATCACAACTGTTACAGATACAACGGCAGCTCTAGTCACTACTGAAACTATTCAGCCAACTGTAGACAGAACTTCAACCAATTCAGAATCAAATCCTGAATCTAATTTAGAAATACAAAATGGTAAAAGTGTCGAGGTTTATGCAGCAGCTACGGCTTCTGATGTATGGGGCGGCGACATAGCCGACCTTCTCGAGCCTGATAAAGCTATTGACACATCAGATATCGGATCACACGAAGTTGTTGTCAGCTGTAAAAAAGGTGATATAACCGAGCAGATCAAACTGATATATCAGGTAGTAGATAATGAAGATCCTATCTTACTCAACGCTGGTTGGTCACCGTGTCATGTAGTCAATACGGCTTTTAATCTTAGCAATTACGTAGGATTTGCTGACAATTACGACAGACACCCCGTCCTTACATACACAGGTACAGTTGACGCAAATAAAGTTGGAGAATACCCAATAACTGCAACTGTTACTGACAGTTCAGGCAACTCAGTATCATGGGATCTCACAATAAAAGTTGCTGACAGTGTACCATCTCCTCAGGATAACAATCCACGCGTAAACTTCAATGACTTCACCGAGAAATACGCAGGTGAAGGCAGGAGATTTGGCATAGATGTTTCGACCTGGCAAGGTAATGTTGATTTTAACGCTGTTAAGGAAGACGGCTGTTCTTTTGTTATTATCAGACTCGGTTATTATTACAGCAAGCCAGTACTTGATGATTACTTCAAACAGAATCTTGCAAATGCAAAAGCTGCCGGACTCGACGTCGGTGTTTACCTCTATACAGCAGATTATACTGAAGAAGGTGTACGCGAACACGCAAGATGGATCGCAGAAGAGCTTGGCGATACAAAGCTTGAGCTCCCGGTAGCATTTGACTGGGAAGAATTCACCAATTTCCAGCAGTATGGCATGAGCATACACGATTTAAATCAGCTGTATCTTGCTTTTGCTGATGAATTATCAAAATACGGACATAAATCAATGCTTTACAGCAGTAAGAATTTCCTCAACAACTTCTGGTACGAAAGCTCGAAGGCAGCTCATCCTGTATGGCTAGCTCATTTTGTTGATGAAACTGATTACACCGGAGATTACGCTATCTGGCAGGCAAGCTGCTATGGAAAGATAAGCGGTATCGCCGGGGATGTTGACATGAATATTCTTTATAAACCTCTTCCTCTTGAGTAATACTCCCGAGAAAAGAGCAAATTTCTTATATATGCGTGTCCTATATGAAATTGCGGACCGCACACAATGGAGGGCTTAAATTGGATATTAGAATAGAACCTTCAAAGCTCAGAGGCAAACTGGATATACCGGCTTCAAAGAGCTGCGCTCACAGAGCACTTATATGTGCCGCACTTGCTGACGGCAGATCTGTTATCACCGGAGTTTCTATGTCAAAGGACATTGAGGCAACAATTGGGGCTATGACTGCTTTAGGTGCAGCATTTGAAGTAAACGGCTCAACGATAACGGTTGATGGTATTAGTACACGTATGAAAAAAGCTGAGATAGACTGCAACGAAAGCGGTTCGACTCTTCGTTTTATTATACCGATAGCAGCAGCTCTCGGTACTGATTCACGGTTTATCGGAAGAGGAAGACTTCCGCAGCGCCCTATTGACATCTACACAAGAGAACTAAGTAAAAATGGTGTAAGATTCCTGACAGAGACAATGCCTTATGACATAACAGGCACTCTAAAAGGTGGAATATACGAAATAGAAGGCAATGTTTCCTCACAATTTGTTACAGGTCTTCTGTTTGCTCTTCCGCTTCTTGAAGGCGATTCAGAAATACGCCTTACTTCACATCTTGAATCAAGGCCATATGTAGATATTACAATTGATATACTCAGACGTTTTGGAATAATTATTGAAGAGAGTGAAAACTGTTTCCGCATTGCCGGCGGACAGAAGTATAAACCAAACAACGAAAAGGTTGAAGGTGACTACTCTCAGGCAGCTTTCTTCTATGTTGCAAACGCTCTTGGCTCTTCCGTTGATATCGGCAATCTTGTGCCTGACAGTGTTCAGGGTGACAGGAAAATACTTGATATTATTAACGAAACATGCTATAATGGTAATATCGGTTCGTACAGAGCCGATTGTTCGGATATTCCTGATCTTGTGCCGATCCTTGCAGTCCTCGGAGCATTCGGAAACGCAGAATCAGTTATTTTCAACGCAAAAAGGCTCAGGATAAAGGAAAGTGACCGCCTCTCAACAACTGCCGCTATGCTCAATGAACTTGGCGGAGATGTAACAGTTACCGATGACGGACTTATAATACGTCCGACAGGCAAAATGCACGGTGGAACTATTGATAGTGCAGGCGACCACAGAATAGTTATGGCAGCTGCAATTGCTGCAACTAAAACTACCGCCCCTGTCATCATCAAAGGAGCAGAAGCTGCTGAAAAATCTTATCCGGACTTTTTTAAGGACTACATAGATCTTGGAGGTAAAGCAAATGTCATCGATCTGGAATAACAGGATCTCAGTATCAATTTTCGGCGAATCGCAGGGACCTGCCATAGGTGTAACTATTGACGATCTACCCGCCGGCGAATATATCGATGTAGAAGCAGTCTCCGGATTTATGGCAAGAAGAAATATCGGTATCGTGAACTCACATGAAAATATAATGCCTCATGTAATGTCAGGTATATATAATGACAGAACGACCGGTACTCCTCTCTGCGCTTTTATACAGAACTCACCTGTTAAAGCTCCGCAGCACACAGCAGTAGACAGACTATCCCGCCCCGGGCACGCTGATTATACCGGAGCTGTCCGCTACAAAGGATTTGATGATTTTCGTGACGAAGGACATTTTTCTCAGAGACTCACTATTCCGCTCTGCTTTGCAGGAGCTATATGTGCTCAGATTCTCGAAAGACGCGGTATTTACACAGGTGCTCATGTAGCAAGTATACATAATATCAAAGATAATCCTTACGACCCGGTAAATATAACCCGCGACGGTGTAAGAAGCATAAGAGTCAAGGATTTTCCTGTTATCAACGACCGAAGAGGATGGCTCATGCAGGACGATATAAAAAAAGCGCGTGAAGCAGGGGAGTCTCTCGGCGGAGTAATCGAATGCGCATCTGTTAATGTTCCGGCTGGTGTAGGTTCACCTATATTCAACGGACTTGAAAATAATATTGCACAGCTGATTTTCGGAATTCCCGGAGTAACAGGACTTGAATTCGGTGCAGGCTTCCGCTCTGCAAAAATGCTCGGAAGTCAGAATAAAGACGAATTCTACACAAACGAACGCGGCTATTTTATGACAAAAACAAATAATCACGGCGGAATACTCAGCGGTATATCTTCAGGTATGCCAATTACGCTCAATGTAGCTATCAAGCCGGTTCTCGACTACGGTGACGGTGAAACAAAGCCTGAGACCTGTATGGTACCATCGGCTGTTGCCTGCGTTGAAGCTGCTGTAAATATCGCTCTGCTTTCACATATGATCGATTATCCTAATTTCTGTTAAGGTGATAATATGCAGGAAGAAAACATAATGAAAATGGCGGCATTTGCCGACACAGAGATAAAAGACGTGCCAACGCTCAATATTCTCATTTGCTATCTTCTCTATAAGATAGCGAAGCCTGTCGAAACCGAGCAGCTTTATGATATAGCTATCGGTACCGGAGTAATAAACTATTTCTACTATCAGGATTCTATCGATTACCTCCTCAAAAATGGGTTGATAGCCAAAGAATCTGCTGAAGGCGGACTTGAAAATTTCATTCTCCAGCCAAAAGGTAAGGAATGTGCAAGACAGCTCAAAAACTACGCACCCAAATCTTACAGAGATAAGCTCGTTCTCGCAGCTTTACGCTATTTTGCGCGCCTTAAAGCAGAACAGGAGATCAAGATCGAATATGAGCCAGTTGATAATGGCTGCTATACACACGTTCGCTGCCTTGATGTGAACTGTGATCTTATGGACTTAAAACTCTACGCTCCTGATATGACACAAGCAAAAATGATCGGTGAAAAGATACTTCTTAATCCGGCAGGTTTCTACGGGAAAGTCGTTGAACTTGCACTTTCAAACGAAGAACCGGATTACGATCTGAGCGATAATTGACCAATAACAGCACCACTACACTAATTCTTTAGCGGTGCTGTGCTATTTTATAAGAAACTCAATAAATCTAAATATCAGACGAATTAGAAATAAAAAGCAATAAATAAAAGAGGCTGCAAGGCAGCCTCTTTACTATTTAGTAACATCCTTACGGATAACTGTTCCATTAGGAAAAGTTAGTTCAGATTCAAATGAAAAGCTCATCATAGCATGATTTGCAGTAGTGATCTCCTCACCGTTTTCATCGTATAACTTGTCGAGTTTGAGTTCAACAGGCTTCTGTGAGGGTGCAAGAAGTTCAACTGTATCTCCGGCAAAAAATCTGTTTCTCTGTGTGCAGTATACTTTGCCGTTCTCGCATTTCTCGACAACAGCCACAACATCGTAATTTCTGATATATCCGCTGTTTTCGTAATACTGCGACTCCTCAGGAGTGCCAAAGAAGAAACCGTTGCAGTATTTTCTATGGCTTACCTTGTAAACTTCATCGCGAATCCATTCAGGGAGCTTGAAGTTGTAAGGATCCTTGTAGTATTCATCAACAGCCATACGATAAGCGTTAGTGACAACAGTTACATAGTAAGCAGATTTAGCTCTGCCCTCTATCTTTAAACTTGTAACGCCAGCTTCTGCGAGCTTGTCAATGTGCTCAATCATGCACATATCCTTTGAATTTAGGATATATGTACCATTTTCATCTTCGTAGACAGGGAAAAACTCTCCGGGGCGTTTTTCTTCCATTAGGTGATAGCCCCATCTGCAGGGCTGTGCGCACTCGCCGCGGTTAGCATCACGGTTAACAAGATACTGAGAGAGCAAACATCTGCCGGAAAAAGATACACACATAGCGCCGTGAACAAAAGTCTCTATATCGAGTTCAGGAGAAGTCTTTGCACGTATCTCAGCTATTTCATCGAGTGAAAGCTCACGGGCGAGTACAACTCTCTTAGCACCCATATTATAGAGTTCACCGGCAGTAACATAGTTAACTATACCTGTCTGAGTAGAAATATGAATCTCCATATCAGGAGCGTATTTCTTGATAAGCATAAGCAGACCGATATCAGCAACTATAAGAGCGTCCACCTTTGCATCAACTGCTTCACGGACAAATCGCTCAAAGAAAGGAATTTCATTATTGCGCGGAAGAGTATTGCAGGTAAGATAAACCTTGACACCGTTTGCATGAGCTTTTTCAACAGCCTTTACAAGCTGCTCAAACTCGAAATTCATCGGCGATGCTCTCATACCGAACTGTTTTCTGCCGAGGTAAACAGCGTCGGCGCCGTATTTAACGGCAGCCTCAAAACGCTCTTCATCTCCGGCAGGTGCAAGGACTTCTAACTTATTACTGAGCATTATTATCCTCCTGTGCAGCTTCTGCCTCTTCTTCAGTGGTTTCCATTGTTGCGAGGTATTCAGCTTCCTCTTGCTTGATCTTAGCGACCTTTTCGAGGTGCTCATCGTATGTTACAGAGAATTCAGTCTCTGCTGTATAGATGTTTGCAACGAAATACTTATAATCTGTTTCGATAGCATCAAGAACTGCATCGATAGCATCGATACCTGGGTTGCAGATAGCTCCGGGCGGGAGACCTTCACAGATATAGGTATCATAAGCGTCTATCATAGATGTATTCTTGACTTCAAGATTTTGCTTGATGAATTTAGCATAGTTTGAAGTAGGATCAGACTGGAGTTTTCCTGCGAACTCCTCAGGATCCTTCATACGGTTCCAGAAAACAGAAGCTACAATATTCATAGTTTCGGGGGAAGCAGCCTCTCTCTGTACAATTGAAGCAAATGTTACGAGCTGATCAAGAGTGAGGCCTCTGTCCTTCATCTTCTGATATCGTTCAGGAGTCATTTTGCTGTTGAAATTGAAATAGAGCTTCTGACAAACCTCGTCAGGATCCATATCTTCATAGAACATATAAGTATCAGGGAAAGCGTAGCCTTCCATACGTCTGAATTTAAGAGAATTATCAGTATTTTTGAGCTGTTCCTCAAAATCACATCCGAAACCGCCTGAATTGAAGGTGAATAAAAAGTCTCTAGCTTTGCAGACCTTGTTTTCTTCAAGTCTCTGAGCTATCTCGTCAAGTTTGATACCTTCTTCAAAAGTTAGCTCAACAGATTCCTTTGTAGAATTCTCAGTCGAGGTAAGTTTCTGTATGATAGTCTCATACGCCATATTCTCCTTGATGAAGTGTTCGCCGGCAATATAGGCTGAATCTGATTTACGCAGTTTGGAGAAGAACATAAATGCCTTGGGTGAACGAATTATACCTTCATCCTTGAGCATATACGCAATATCTTCAGTCGTGTCGCCCTCTTTAACTATGATAAGGTGAGTAGTATCACTTTTGCCGATACCGAGCATATCCTTACCAAAAGCTATTATTACAAGAGAAAGCGTAATAGATACGGCAACTATAAATGTTGTGAGTATCAGAACGCCGGGAACACGGCTTCTACGCTTTTTCTTCTTTTTGTGCTTGCGTGACTGAACGCGCTTAGGCTGCTGAAAAGCTCTGTCGTAACCCTGAGGAACATCAGAATAAGCTTCCTCGGCAGGAGCAGCTTCACTTTCAAAATGTTCAGGCTCAGGAAGAGGAACTTCCTGATACTCCTGAGAAACAGCAGGTTCTTCTGCCGGTATATCATCAGATACATCAGCTGCAGGAACTTCAGGTTCACTGGTACTGTTTGAATTGTTATTATCGAGCTCTTTAAGAATACTATTGATGAGATCATCATTATTACCCATTACAGAGCACCATCCTTTCTTCTGTTACTATTGAATCAACTTTAAGGTCGTGCGATGAAAGCGGAAGTTCATCCACTATCATTCCATCGTATGCGACCGCAAGTCTGTAAACATTTATATTAGCGGCGAGGAATCTGTCATAGTATCCACCGCCATAACCAAGCCGTCCACCGTCAGATGTAAATGCAAGGCCAGGCACTACACAAACGGCAGCGTCGGTAATGTCCGGCTGAGGTAAAGAAGCATCAGGTTCACATATACCATATCGGCCTTCTGAAAGCTGAGACAAAGACTCAACTATATGAAAAGTCATTATCCCGTTGTCGCCTGATCGCGGAAAAGCAATTGTTTTGCCCATTGAAAGCAGCTTTTGAGAAACGATCCATGTATCTGTCTCAGAACCAAAAGACGCAAACATAAGTATCAGATCTGCATTTTGAATATGCACATCCGACAGGAGTTTATCAGCAATAGCCTTATCGCGTTCGTCACTTTTCAGCGTTTTTCTCAGAGCGGTGAATTCTTTGCGCAGTGTTTTTTTGTCCTGCATATCAGAAGCACATTATCGCTTTGCGCTGACGGTCACTTTCTGCCTTAGAAACTGCCTTTTCTACCAGTTTAAGACCAAACTCGACAGCCGTTCCTGCACCTCTTGAAGTAATGAAGCAGCCATCCTCAGCAACAGGCTCTGTACTTGTTATAGCTCCTTCGAGCTGAGTCTCGAACCCCTCATAGCAGACAGCTTTCTTTCCATTAAGAAGTCCCTTATGGCCGAGTATAGAAGGCGCTGCACATATTGCACCTATATATTTACCGTTTGCAAGGCAAAAATCAATAGCAGCCTGAACATACTGCGATTTCTCAAGATTAAGAGTGCCGGGCATACCGCCGGGTAGAACTATCATTTCAAGCTCATCATTAAGAGGAGCTTCCTGAGCGATAGTATCAGCAACAAACGGTATACCATGAGAACCAGTCACAATGTTATCACCGACACCAACAGTAACAACTTTACATCCGCTTCTTCTGAGGAGATCAATAGGAGCAATAGCCTCAGTCTCTTCAAAGCCGTCAGCAAGAAAAACGTAGATCATAGAAAATTCCTTTCATTTAAATGTAACAATACTTTTCTTCAGGAGAAATTCAGGTTGATAGGCGAGCTTAGCTTTTCTGAGGCCTTCAATTCCCATATCCTCCTCGCGGTTGATGTATCTGAAGTCCGCAGCTGCAGACTTTACAAAACAATTATTAATACCGGCGTAAATTCCCGGGTATGAAACATCAGCTTTTTCAATATGAACGCAGAATGTTTCAGAGTTAAGCTGTTCACCAATAGTCAAAGCAGCTATTTTATCATCAATACGGATAATACCGCCAGTAAGACCAAGTTCATGATAATAGCTGAAAAAAGTGTTTATCGCAAACTGCTCAACTTTCAGAGAAAAATTGTCATAGCTTCTACTGTTATAAGTTGCAGTACAGAAATTAATACACGCATCGATATTATTATCTGTTATAGGCTCAAACCGATAATCAAGCTTCTGAAACTTAGCAAGGTGATTTCGCTTCGCATGATATTTTTTCCCCGGAAGCTCTATTAAATCGGAAGCTTTATAAATATAGTCAAAACTGTCTCTGTCAGGAATAACTGTAAATTCACCAGGAAAAAGTTCATTAAGTATGGCAAGACCATAATCAGTTACACCGGTAAGAACGAGAGGTATACCCAGTTTTGAGGTATAACGTTTCAATTCACAGATAACATCAACATAGTCAGTACTACCGGCAGGAAACGCACAATGAGGAATACCGTCGTCAGTTTCAAAGCCACAGCATATATAAGAATCCTTGTAGAACGCTATTTTATAACCTGCAAGTCTTCTCCAGGCCATATTATTGGCAAAACTGTACTCGCAACCCATAAAGTCAGATCTTCGCAAGGCTGCGGTAACAGCTTCCTTATCATTAATAGAGATCTCTCTGAATTCGAGCATTATTTCCTCCGGATTTAGCGGTTTCTGAGTTTTTCAAAATAATCTTTTACTTCACTTATCTTCCCGCAGGTCATTTTTCCCTCAGGACATTTTCCCGAAGCAACACATGAAGGACCAGCCTTAGCAAATAGGGCCGGAGCAGCTTCAATACAAAGACGAAGCATTTCGTTTGCAACAGCTCTTATTTCCCACTGAGCACGATTGCAGCAGCGGTGTTCAAAGAAATTGAACAATGATCTTACGTTCATTGTAACGATTATTTTTGTTTCGCAGGCGTTCGGGAGCAGAAAACGAGCATCTTCATTTGCAAGCTTGCGTGCCTTAGAAGCGGCAGTCTTCTCATCGATTCCAGCAGCAATAAACTCAGCCTTATTCTTTTCAGTAAGAATCTCAGCTATTTTTTCATAACTCTTCTGAATGTCGTCAATAACTCTGTCAAACTCAGCTTTAGCCTCGGGTATTTCTTGAATGGATGGGGGAGTGATGAACTCAAATCCGTTCTCATTAACATATCTCTGGCTTTTTTGCGAATAAGAGGCTATTCTGTGACGAACGAGTTGATGTGAGCAAGCACGCGATATACCTTCAATGCCAAAGGTAAAGCTAACGTGCTCAACAACGCTCTCATGACCGATTGAAACGAGCATTTCGATGAAACTTCGAGTTTTTTCAGGGGTAAGTCCTTCTTTGAGAGAAGAAATATCGCTGCTCGAGTAGCAGAGTTTAGCAGCTGTAGCTACTATCTTCTCCGGTTCAGGTGTATGCGCGATAAGTTCAACTTTCATAAAAAGGCCTCCCACAAAAATACATATATTAATATTCTACCATTTTTAGGGCTGTAAGTCAAGAAAATATCGAAAATAAAGATTTAATTATCTTGTTTAATTAAAAAGAATTGTGAAAAAATGCAGAAAAATTTGAATTTGGTATGGACAAATTCAAAATAATGTAGTATAATAATACAGTATTTGAAATTTGGACAGGATTTAGTCCGGCAGGAAAGTCTCCTGCAATTTATGTTAATCGGAGGAATAATAATGAAAAACTTCAGTAAGTTCATCGCCGCAACTGCTGCTGTGATCCTTACAGCTACTTCAATCGGATGCAGCGCACCTGGTGCTGTTACCATAGGAAGCGGTACAAAGACTGCTGTTACCATAGACGGTTGCGACGTTCGAGCAGGTATATTCATATACAATGAACTCTATGCCTATTATGAAGCAAGAAACAAGATAGCAACTGAAAAAGGTTCTTATCCTGAATTAAGCGAAGTTGAAGACGCAAGGATCGAAGATCTTGACTCTGAGGATTGGATTCAGAACAAAGCCACAGATTACTGCAAACAGTACGTTGCTGTAAACCGCGAATTCGACAAAATTGGCGCAGAGCTCACAGCTGAAGACATCTCAACAATAAATGAAGCCGTTTCCAATACAAAGGACGAAGCAATGTTCAAGGATAACGGTGTTGGCGAGGCTTCACTCAAAGAAATGTATGAAAACACATCAAAGCGTGATTATGTATTCAAGCACTATTACGGAATTGACAGCGAATTCGGATGCTCCGAGAATGACCTCAAAAAGTATTACGAAGACAATATGGCAAGAGTGAAGTACCTCTCTATCTCACTTAACGATTCTGAGGGCAAAAAACTTGAAGGCGACGCTCTCAAGGAAGTTAACGATCTCATCGATAAATATGTCAAGGAGATCAACTCTGCCGGAACAAACGAAGCTAAATTCAAGAAGTTCGATGATATAAAGAAGCAGTATAACGAATATACTGAGAAGAAGGAACAGGAAGCTGCTATCGCTGCAGGCGAAACAACTTCTTCTTCTGAAACAACTACAACAGAAACAACAACACTCGATCCCGAAGAGACAACTACAACAACTACAACAGATCCTTTCGAGAACGAAGTTACTATCGCAAAGCTCACACAGACAACTGCTCCCGTGGGTGAAGCTGTAGAAGTTACGACTGCCGCTGAAGACGATTCTCAGAAGGCAGCAACTGCATTCAATGAAAAGATCTTTGACGGCCTTGAACTCTATAAAGCTGAAAGATATGATTACGATGATACTACAGCATACATTATCATCAAAGCCGATATCAAGGAGCGTATGAACAAGGACGACATCTGGACAGATGAAACTATCGAGGCTACCCTTGCAAATCGTTATTCTCAGGACTTCTTTGATATGCTTGAATCGCTCTACAATACATATTCAATCGACAAGAACAAACGAGCATACAAACGCTATGCACCGTTCAAACTTGATCTTTCTTCTGTATAAGCAAATAATAACGGACTGTTCAAAAGAACAGTCCGTACTTTTTATATCCTATTCATTGTTGCGCTTGAGAAGTCTTATATCTTCGCCTTTGAATTCAAGACAAACATATGCTGCAACAAGCCTTGACACAACACGATCATCATATCTGCGTCTTATGCCCTCAAAATCGAGATTAGTACTGATTATTGTTGGTTTTCCGCTGTTAAGACGTGTATTTATGATATTATATATAGTTGCATTGAAAAACGGAGTTTCATATTCAGTACCAAGATCATCAAGAATAAGAAGGTCAGTCCCCATTACCGTGTCAATAGTTTCATTAAGATGATCGCGGTTGAAACGCTCGGTTTCTATATTTCTTAGGATGTTTATAGCCGAATCATATATTACGCCATAACCTGACGCAAGAACTGTATTAGCTATCGCAAGAGAAAGATGTGTCTTGCCAAGGCCGGTCTTACCAAACATGAGTATGCTGCGAGCATCAGGCTTGAAATTATCAGCATATTCCTTGGTAAACATAAATATACGCTGCATAGTTTCGCGGTCAGGACCGCTATAATAGTTAATATCAAAAGTATCAAACGAAGAAAGGCTCAGTTGCGCGTGCTTGTTGAGTTCGTCAGCCGAAAGCTTTCCGCAAAGTTGATTAAGGCACTCACAGAATTTACTGCCACAGTATCCGGTATCACGGCACTTAGGGCAGGTGTAGTGCATATCAAGATAATCCGATGGATAGCCGTTTTCAACAAGAATCATTCTTGACATCTTCTGAGCTTCGAGATTATATTTTTTAAGTTTTTCTATCTTGTCAGCAACATTTGCATTCCTGTCGCCTATGAGACTTATAAGCTCCTTGCCAGTATTGAAGAGTTCGGCATTTATCTCGCGTATCTGAGGTATCTTGTCATTGATCTCACGGATACGTCTTTCATTTTCTTCAACTGCACGAAGCCGCCTGCCGCTTATTATAGACTGTGCCTTGTCAAAAATCTCGCTGTTCATATTCCACCTACTTAAAACTTGTTTATGACGGCTTTGTATTTCTCAATATCATCGCCATTTGTGTATTTGCCGCCTGAAGAAGCGGCTTTCTTTTTGCGGTATTCATCATCAGCACTGCGAACCTGATCTGCAGTTGTGAAACCGCTGTCTTTCCATGAAAGTAGTATCTTGTTTATATAATCAAAAGAGAGCTTGTTTATCTTATCGATCGTCTTTTCGTAAGCGAGCTGTATAAGCTCAGCCCTGAAACCAGCCTGTTTCCAATCATTTATGAATTCCGCCTGTCTTGGAGTAGGGCGGCGATTCATCTCAAACATCTTCATTATCTTATCTGTATACTCAAATGAAGCACACATTCTCTGAACTTCTTCATCAGCTGCCGCGAGAGTGTTGATGTCGTTTTCAGACCAGGAATACGCTATTTTTTCGATATATCCGGAATTCGTTTTTCCAATGCGTATACAGTAAAATAAAAGCGTTACGATAACCTCTTTTTTTAGTCCGAGATAATTGTACATCCATATAAGAGAATTCTGCTGAGTATGATTGAGCTTGCCTAGAGCAGATTCAGCAACTTTAAAGAGTTCGGAAATATCAGATGACTCATTCATCACCTTAGCTATCTCCGAAGGATGAAGATCCTGACGTTTGGGCATTTCTGCTTTCGGAGCTATCTGAGACTGTACATCTGGAACTTCATTAACAGTTTCTGACGGCTGCGAGTATTGCACTGCAGGAGCATTCATAGATAGTTCAGGAACCTTTTCAGCTGATGTACGCTGAGGAGTAAGTACGTTAACTTGCTGCCAGAAGAGAACTGCATCTGCTGCCTCCTGCGGTGAAACTCCTGTATTGAGGGAGATCTCTTCGTCAGAACAGCTTCTGCCCGAACAACGAAGAAGGTACAGAAGCACCTTAAGCTGCTGACCTGTTGCAAGTTTTAGAAAATTGTCAGCGACTACACAAGGAACTCCGAACATAGTACCCCAAATACCGCTGTTAGCTTTATACTCCACGTGAATGACCTCCGAAAAAAATACTGTAAGAAACATTATACCATATTATTTATCAGTTGTCATCTGTCAAATTTAACAATCAGCAATCAAAACTTTCGTGAATTTTTATTCTTCTGATGTTAGTATCAGCTTTGCCGCTTCATACTTTTTACGAAGACGCTCTATATCTTCATAAGAAGCATCAGGTATTCTTGTAAAGTCAGAATTGTGCTCTAAATCGGCAAGTTTGACTTTAAGCGCAAGAGGGGACGCCTTAATATTACAAATATACTCAAGATATGGAGTTTCTTTTTCATGTGTGAGAAGCAGAACTGCGTCTGTAACTTCAACCGGAAATTCTTTTTCAAGTTCATCGATTGTAACAGACGTATCCTCGACTATATCGTGAAGCAGAGCCACGCATACAGAAAGCTCATCATCCATCTGTTCAGCTACGTGATACGGATGAAAAATGTAGGGGAGTCCACTTCGGTCGAGCTGACCATTATGTGCGTCATAAGCTATTTTCATAGCCTTACGCGTTAAAGCCGTATATATCATATATTACCTCTTAACTCTTTATATATGAACTCAAACAAAGGCTTTCTGACGATAAGTTCACGGTTATCCCTGAACCATTCCCATGACTGAGAAAGTCCCTGTGATAAAGGCGTTAAATTTGGCATTATACGAGCCATTTCTGTAACATCTAACTCATACTGATATGCATAAAACGGAAAATAGCTCCTCTGAGGCACATCACGGCTGACTTCTACGAAGCGTGGAGTTTTCCCGAGAACAGCATAGCATTTCTCGACCCACTCTCTGATAGTTACACTTTTAGGTTCACCTACATTAAAAACGTGCTGTTCAGGTTTCTTATTAATGAGTAAAGAAATAAATCTGCACATATCATCGATATGGAAGAACTGAAGCTTCTGTGAACCGTCGCCCGGAAGATAGAAAGTTCTGTCATTCTCTGCGCATTCAAATACAAAAGCTTCACGGTGAAGATTATTCATCGGACCATACAGATAAGGTGGTCTCAGAATATACGCATCAGAAACACGTCCAAGCAAAGCATTTTCAGCCTCTATCTTGTTAGTTCCGTAAGCTCCCCAAATAGAATTAGGACCGCAAGTCTGATCTTCTCTGAAAGGCTGAGGAAGAGTCTCAGGATAGACAGCGCTCGAGCTGATCAAGACATATTCGTCAAATTCCCCCAGTCCGTCGAGCAGATCATTAACATCTCTGCCGCAATAGGAGGTTACATCTATTACCGCATCAAAATGATGCTTTTTAAGTTCACTACTAAGATGATGTCTGTCAGCACATATTAGATTCACACCTGAACTCTGTGGTTTGCTTCCTCTGTTCAAAACGTAAACATTAAGACCTTGAGCAGCGAAGTATTCTGCAGTATACCTGCTTGCAAAAACAGTACCGCCCGTTACAAGAATATCCATATGAAGACCTCCTTACATTTATATTAACATTATAACATACGTCCTAAAATATTGCAACATTATCAGAAAGGCGTAGTGTCATACATTTTTCTGAGCTTTTCGATAGCTTTCTTTTCTATGCGCGAAACATACGAACGTGAAATATCCATCTTCTTCGCAGTTTCATTCTGGGTGTGAGGTTTGCTGCCGTAAAGTCCGTAGCGGTGAATTATTATCTCAAGCTCACGTTCATCAAGGCAATTTTGAAGGAAAATATAAAGCTGTCTCGATTTGATCAGAGTATCAACTTGTTCATGAATATCAATTCCGTCATCAATCAGGTCAAGAAGCGTTAAAGCATTTCCGTCCTTATCAGTCTCGACAGGCTCATTGATGTAAATATCACCGGCAGATTTCCTGGCTGCTCTGAAATTCATAAGAATCTCATTATCAATGCATCTGCTTGCATAAGTTGCGAACTTAGCACCTTTAGTATAATCGAACGTCGAAACAGCCTTTATAAGCCCTATCGTACCGATGGAAAAAAGTTCATCCTGTTCAGCAGTATTTGAAGAATATTTCTTAACAATATGAGCAACAAGTCTTAAATTATGTTCAATAAGCGTATCTCGGGATAACTTATCACCTTCAGCCATATTTTTGAAGCATTCTTCCTCTTGCTTTTTTGAAAGCGGCTTAGGGAAAGCGGCTGCACCATCAATGTGAAGGGCAAACAGGAATACATTACGTAAGAGTTCAAGCAGCATATCAATTACCTCCAAAGTGTTATATGAGATAATATGTATCACAGCTTGAACAATATTTCAATAAGGCAAAATGCGTCGGCAAAGAATAAATAAAATAAAAAAACAATACATTCTTATTGACGTTGACGGATAAATATTATATAATAAAAGTGTATGAAATTTCAGGAAGTGATAAATTGCAGAATTTAGTTTCAGCTTCCGTACTCAGTGCGGATATGCTAAATCTTGAAAGCGAAATCCGCCGTCTTGAGAACAGCGGCATAGATATGCTGCACTTTGACGTAATGGACGGTGTATTCGTTGATAATATAACCTATGGACTGCCAATACTCGAAAGGGTTAGAAGCACTACAAAGATGTTCCTTGATGTTCATCTAATGATAACTGATCCGCGCAGATACATTGAAAAGTTCGCTGCTGCCGGAGCTGATCTCATATCATTCCATCTAGAGAGCCAGAGTGATACCGCTGATACTATCAAGGCGATAAAATCATGTGGAATCAAGGCTGCTGTTGCTATTAAACCCGCAACACCGGCTGAGGAAGTCCTCAGATATATCCCTGATCTCGATATGGTGCTTGTTATGACAGTTGAACCCGGATTCGGTGGTCAGAGCTTTATAGCAGAAACAACCGATAAAGTGCGTGCAGTACGCAATAAGATCACAGAACTTGGTCTTGATACTCTTGTACAGGTAGACGGCGGCATAAACGATAAAACAGCTCCCATAGTCAAGAAAGCAGGAGCAAATGTACTCGTTTCCGGAAGCTATCTGTTCAATTCAAAGGATATGGCGGTGTCAGCTGCCGGATTGAAGGAAGAAATAATATGCTGAAAAAAGCCAGAAAAGAGCGGCTTATTTGGCTCGACATAATGATGACTCTGCTTGCGCTTGCTCTGATGTCATATTTCTACTACGGAATACGCTCAGTCGCTCTTTGTGGTACGTGCGTAGCTGTATCACTTGCAGCAGAAGTCGTATCGCTGAGGCTTATGGGCAGAAAGTTCAAAGCCGATGACCTTACTTGCACATCTGATGCTCTGATACTTGCACTGATGCTTCCAACATGTATGGATTACAGCATAGCAGTTATCGCATCACTGTTTTCAGTAATTGTAGCAAAGAACGTATTTGGCGGCAGAAAGAATATGATATTCTCACCAGCAGCAGCGGCTTATGTGTTCATACTCACATCATGGGGCAGCAAACTTCTCATGTATCCTGAGCCTCATACAAAGCTCGGAGCATTTGAGAAGCCTGAAACACTTGTACATTCAGCTTCTTATTCGTTCAATATATCAGGTAAACTTGATTTTACTGACTTCGAGGTGCTACTCGGTAATTTCAGCGGTCCTGCAGGTGCAGTCAGCATTTTGCTTCTCGTTATATCTGCGATCATACTGATATTCAGAGATGATATCTCTGCAGGCGCTTTCCTCGGTTCAATGATCGGTACAGGACTCTTCGCATTTATAGTTCCTGTTGGTCATTCACGAGAAGATTCACTTAGCTACTCGCTCGTTACAAACATGGTGCTTTTTGCGTCCATATATATAATAGCAGACAGGCGAATAGCGCCTAAGCGCGAGTATTTTGCGATATTCTACGGTTTATTCGTTTCAATTTTCGCTTATACTCTTGTCCTCACAACTGCTAAGGAGAATGCCATAGTTATAGTGTCTGTTCTCTTTACACCTGTCACTCTCGGCTTCAAAAATCTCGAGAAGAAAATAGCGCTCGCAGAAGAAGAGGAGCTGCTTATGGCAGCTAAGCTCGTAAAATCTGAGGAAACAGAACCACAGGCACCAGCAGAGGAGGCAATCGTCAATGAATGAACGTAAAACCAGCATTTTTGACGGAATTCTTGGCGATAATGCAGTCCTCTCAGGACTTATGGTCATTTCTCCGGTAATAATATGCGGTAACACAGTAAAAACAGCTGAAGCTCTCATATGCACATTTTCAGCTATAACATTTCTATCGGTACTGCTTGGTTCTTTCGTGCCCAAAAAACTGCCTTATACCGTGAAAGTCATAATATATGCACTTATATCGTCTATTGTATATATTCCGGTCAGAGAAGCTGCAGAAAAGTTCTATCCGGATTCTATAACAAGAATTGGTATATATTTTCCGCTGCTTGCAGTTAATTCGCTGATAATACTTCAATCCGAAGCTAAGTTTTTCAGAATGAAAAAGCCAAGAATGCTTGCTTCGCTGACTTTCTATATAATAGGTTTTGACGCAGTTATGCTACTGACTGCATTTGTACGCGAGTTGCTTGCTTATGGTACTATCAGAAGCAAGATGGCAGATGTCAATACGCTCATCAGCGGTCTCGGAGAACCATTCGGCGGTTTCATTTTCCTTGGACTTATGTGTGGTTTATACCGCAAGATACGTTCAATAGCCAGAAAAGAAGATAACACAAGAGGTGACCTGAATGTATCTGGTAAATGACATAATAGCATTTCTCGCAGCTAATCTCATATTAAGCCAGGCACTCGGCACAAGTACTCTTTTCGTCGCAGCCGACAGCAAAAGAAAACTTGTCGGAACTGCCTGCTGTATCACTATATTCACTACTTGCGGTTCAATCGGAGCATTTATGATAAGGAAGCTGCTCCCGTCAGAATACGCTGACCTCACGCTGCTGTTATACATACTTATGATAGGAGTTCTTTATGTTGGATTTCTTACAGCAGCTTACTTCATAAACCAAGAGCGTTTTGTAAATATTAGAAAATACATACATCTTTCCGCATTCAACTGTGCGGTTATCGGAACGCTTTTCACTATGGATCAGAAAGCGGCGAACAATCCTGCCCTGTTCACTATGAAGGAATACGTCAGATTTGGTTTTAAGGCAGGTATCGGCTTCATAACTGCGGCACTTATACTCACAGCTGCTTTCCGTAAGCTCAATTCTTCAAAGGTCCCATCATCATTCAGAGGAGGACCGGCAATACTTATTTATTTAGGAATAATCTCAATGGCGGTATATTCGCTCAAATAACATAATGTGCAGAATAAACAGGAGAAAAAAATGGGAAGAAAAAATAAAGGAAGGAAAATATACAAAACTAAAGAAAAAAACTACTACGGCAAAACTCCTCTCGGCAAAGCACTTTCTGTTGGTCTTACCGTCCTTCTCATCGGAGGTATTGGCTTCATTGGCTACAGTGTTGCTGAACCGATAGTAAAATACACTAAGAAAAAAGGTGATGAGCCCGCACCTCCGCCTACAGCTATATCAAGCGAATTGCTTGAATCTACAAGCAGTGCGTCCTCAATCGGCGGCGGATCACCAACACCTGAATCCGGCTTAGTAGCTCCGGTTGATTACAAGGCTGCTGTCATAAAAACATCAGATCTCACCGATAAAACAACTCTCAAAGCTGCCATCGACCGCATTCCGGCAGGTCAGAAGATAGAATATGTCGAGATACCTCTTAAGACCGAAGGCGGAAAAATATGGTATTCAAGCTCAGTATTCTATGCGGCTCAGTCCGGAGCTGTACAGAATCAGGTTCCGCTTGCAGATATAGTCAGCACTATCAAATCAGCAGGTTATCATCCAGCGGCACTTATAAGCACATTCAACGACAATATCCTGCCACTCACAGACGGTTCAGCAGGCTATAAGACAGCTGATTCAGGTGATCAATGGATAGACAATTCTGTAGAATCCGGCGGTAAACCATGGACTTCGCCTTATTCATCTACATCAGTAAATTACATCGGCGATCTCATAACCGAGGCAGCAAGCGCAGGATTTGAAAAAATAGTATGCTCAGATGTCTCATATCCGCCTTTCAGACCGAGCGATCTTGCTATTCTTCCGTCGGAACTGAAGGAGCCAAGCCGTTTCCAGGCACTAACTTCTGCCGCAAACCTATTCTATGAAAGAGCAGTAAGTTCCAATTCAACAATGGCAATAGAAGTATCAGCAGCAGATATACTAAAAGGGAACGACGATATAATACACGAACCTCTCTACCTAAACGTTAAATCAATAATACTGAGGATCGACGTAGACGAGTTAAGTGCCGGTGTTTACACCGACACCACTGTATACGATTTTAATGGTACAGCATCTGAAAAAGTAGAAAAAATGCTCGGGCTCGTCAAAGACAAACTTAAGGATTTCAATAATGTAGCAGTAAGAGTATCAGGAAACATCGTAGGTACAGATGAACTGCTAAAGGCAAAGGAAGTAGCTTACGAACAGGGATACACCTCGTTCGTCATAGGATAAACACCGATATTTCGGAGAACGGAGAATTATTATGGCTGAAAATTTCAAGGTATCGCTTCAGAAGATCATCGAAGAATTCAAACTTGAAGTGATCTACATCCACAAAGATGCAAATGAACTTATGATCGACGAAAACGATGTAAACAGACCCGGACTTCAGCTTATGGGATTCTATGAGTATTTCAATCCGGAGCGTATGCAGATCATAGGAAAGATGGAATTTGCATATCTTTCTACTATAGACGAAAAAACTCGCCGCGAGAGACTGCAGCTTCTTTTCTCACAGAGGATTCCTGCACTTATCATAACAAGAGAACTCCCTTATTTTGCAGAAATGCTCGAGCTCGCAAAGGAATACGAAGTACCGCTCCTCAGAAGCAAGGAGAGCACATCAAACTTCATCTCAGGACTTATAGCATACCTCAACCTCACTCTCGCTCCGAGAATTACCCGTCACGGTGTTCTCATAGAGATCTACGGTGAAGGTGTATTCATTACCGGTGAAAGCGGCGTAGGTAAGAGTGAGACTGCTATCGAGCTCGTAAAACGCGGACACAGACTTGTTGCAGACGATGCAGTTGAGATAAGAAAAGTATCAAATATCAGCCTTGTCGGAAGCTCACCCGATAATATCCGCCACTTCCTCGAACTGCGCGGTATAGGTATTATCAACGCACGCCGCCTCTTCGGTATCGGTGCTGTAAAAATGACTGAAAAGCTCGATCTTGTAGTTGAGCTCGAACAGTGGAACTCTGAAAAGGTATACGACAGAATGGGCGTAGATACAGAATTTGTATCACTCCTTGGAGTTAAAGTGCCTTCACTCACTATACCTGTAAAGCCAGGTCGTAATCTTGCAGTAATACTCGAAGTTGCAGCTATGAACAACAGACAGAAAAAGATGGGTTACAACGCTGCTCAGGAACTCCTTAACAGACTCGGAATGGAGTCAGATTCTAAGGAAATCGTGCGTGATTACGAGGCATTCTGACATCATATAAGCAGAACAAAGAACATCTTCTCAGGAGGAACACAATGCTTAACATCGAAGAACTTACCGGACTGTGCAGCGAACTCGGATGCCGCATAACCCCGGAATGCTCTCTGAGAGAGTATATAACATTCAGATTCGGCGGTACCTGCCGTGCTCTTATCAGCGTTAATTCAGCAGAATCAGCTGCTAAACTGCTCAGATATGTAAGGGATAACTCTATCAGATTCGGAATACTCGGAAGAGGAAGCAACGTCATCGTTCCTGACGACGGTTTTGACGGAGTAATTCTCCTGTTCGGCAGTGATTTTGCTCATATAGAAACTAACGGAAACAAGATGAAATGCGAAGCCGGTGCTCTTCTTGCTTCAGCCTGCGTACATGCACAGCAATCAGGGCTCACCGGTATGGAGAACCTTTTCGGTATACCGGGAACAGTCGGTGGCGCTCTTTACATGAACGCCGGTGCATACGGAAGCGAGATAAAGGATATAGTCATTTCTGCCGAATATATTGACCTTGACGGAACGATCAAAACTATGAACAGTGAAGAAATGGACCTTTCGTACAGACACAGCACATTCAGCGAAAGCGGTCAAGTCATCACATCCGTCACGCTTGAACTTGCAGAAGGCGATCCGGATGCTATAAAAGAAGTTATGACGGAATGTATGGCTAAGAGAAGCTCAAAACAGCCCCTCGAATATCCCAGTGCCGGAAGTACATTCAAGCGTCCTGAAGGGAACTACGCTTCTCTTCTCATTGACCAGTGCGGACTTAAAGGACTTACCTGCGGCGGAGCTATGGTCAGCGAAAAACACAGCGGCTTCGTAATAAACAAAGGCTATGCCACCTGTGCAGATGTTCTCGAACTCTGTGACAAGGTGAAAAATATCGTTAAGGAAAAGACCGGTTATATACTTGAACTCGAACCTGTCATCCTGAAATAAGACTCATTCAGCAAAAGGAAGATCTCTATGAAATTACTGATAGTTACCGGTATGTCCGGTTCCGGAAAATCCAGCGTAATGGATGTCCTTGAGGACATCGGATATTACTGCATCGACAACATACCTCCTAAACTCATTTCGAGATTCGTTGATCTTTGCAGAAAGACCGACAATCCACCCGAAAAAGTTGCCGTTGCCGTTGATATAAGATCCGGTGATATGTTCGCTGAGATATTTCTTTCCTGGCAGGCTTTGCGCTCCGAAGAAGATGTTGAAGTCAAAGTAATATTCATAGAAGCAAGTGACGAAGTGCTTATCAAGCGTTACAAGGAAACACGCCGTAAACATCCGCTCGATGAAAAATTCAACGGAAATATGCACGAAGCTATAAAGTATGAACGCGATCAGCTTTCACAGCTCCGCGAAATAGCGGACTATTATATAGAGACTTCACTTCTTTCATCATCTCAGCTGAAAGAACAGGTCAAGGAACTTTTCCTGACAAAGACTTCTGATTCACTGTCTATCAAGATAATGTCATTCGGTTTCAAATACGGCGTATCGACAGAATCAGACCTTGTATTTGATGTAAGATGTCTGCCGAATCCCTACTACATAGACGAACTTCGCAGTCATACCGGCTGTGAAAGCTGTGTAAGAGATTACGTAATGAGCTTTGAACAGTCACAGATGCTACTCGAAAAGCTCAAAGACCTGATAGACTACCTGATACCTCTTTACATACACGAAGGAAAAAGTCAGCTTGTTATAGCATTTGGATGCACAGGCGGCAAACATCGTTCTGTAACATTCGCAGAGTTAATATCAAAGCACCTTATGAGCATGGATTACAGAGTACAGAAGTATCACCGCGATATAACAAAGGATAAAAAGATATAAACAGAGGTGAGCAGCTATTTCATTCTCAAATGATGTCAGAAATGAGATCAGCCGATCTCTCAACGATAAAGAAAAGCGTTTTGCGTGTCTGTACGGTATGCTTCTTTTCAGCAGGACACTAAACGCAGAACGTATCTGCTTTCAGACAGAAAGCAGCATTGCAGCCGAAACATTCAGCATGCTGTTTTCTCGTATATTCGGTGTCAAACCCGAATGTAAATCCGCTGTCAGACGCAGTGGTACAGAAATGTATACTTATGACATTACCTCTGCCGACACCGTAAGCGAAGTGTACCGCAAGTACCACTTTTCAGACGGAATAAGAACTATAGATTCCGGGATTATTGCGACCAATAGTCTCGGAGTTTTTGCAGGCGGAGCTTTTCTTGCCTGCGGCAGTGTTAATGATCCTCAGAAGGAATATCATCTTGAATTTTCAGTACCTGAGGAAGAGCTCGCTGCTGAACTTGCACAGCTCCTTGAAGATATAGGCGTGACCGCCGGAAGAGTCGTTCGACGCGGTCAGCATATCGTCTACATAAAAGGCAGCGAATCTATAGAAGACACGCTGACATTTATAGGTGCACAGCAATGCACCCTCGAACTTATGAATGTCAAGATATACAAGGATGTACGCAACAAGGCCAACAGAATAGCCAACTGCGATTCAGCCAACATAGATAAAGTCGTTAATGCTGCTATGAAGCAGATAGAAGACATCAAGCTTATCGCATCTGTTTCAGGATTAGACTCTCTCTCTGATGACCTCAAAGAAGTTGCTCTTCTTCGCCTTGAAAACACAGATATGAGCCTTAAAGAAATAGGTGAGAACCTGTCTGAACCTCTCAGCCGTTCCGGGGTTAATCACCGTTTCCAGAAGCTTTCAAAAATAGCTGATTCTCTGCGTGCAGGAGGTAATATAAATGAGACCTAACGGCTTTGTAAACCTGCACGTTCATACAGAATACAGTCTTCTTGATGGTGCCTGCCGCATCACAGAGCTCGTCAAAAAAGTCAAAGAACTCGGACAGACCGCTGTTGCGATAACAGACCACGGCAATATGTATGGCGCAGTAGAATTCTGGAACGAAGCTAAAAAGAACGGAATTAAGCCGATTATCGGTTGCGAAGTATACGTCGCTCCACGTACTCACCTTGATAAAGAGCCCAAGATAGACAATTCGCCATATCATCTGTTATTGCTTTGTGAAAACAATGAAGGCTACAAAAATCTCGTAAAACTCGTTTCGATAGCAAGCATTGACGGATTTTACAGCAAGCCGAGAGTAGACAAAGAGCTCCTCAGGAAATACCACGAGGGGCTTATTTGTCTGTCTGCGTGTGTAGCAGGCGAAGTACCGCGAAAAATCGCCGCAGATAATTATGAAGGTGCTAAGGAATCAGCTCTCGAATATCTCGAGATATTCGGCAAGGGCAATTACTATATAGAAGTTCAGGACCACGGTATTGAAGAAGAAGCCAAAGCTCTGCCGCTCCTTTACAAACTATCAAATGAAACAGGCATACCACTTGCAGCAACAAATGATTGCCACTACATTAATAAAAGCGATTCAGAAATGCAAAAAGTGCTGCTCTGCATACAGACTGGTAAAACTCTTGACGAGCCGAACGGTATGGGATTTCAGACTGACGAATTCTATGTAAAATCCGCTGACGAAATGGAAGCACTATTCCATGGGCACGAAGAAGCTGTCACCAATACTGCCAAAATCGCTGAACGCTGCTGCGTAGAATTCGAATTCGGCAACATAAAACTGCCAAAATTCACAATAGAGGGCGTTACAGATAACAAAGCTTACTTCCGTGAACTTTGCCGAAAGGGAATGTTCGAGAAATACGGCAGTTCACCTGAACAGGCTGTAACTGAGCGTATGGAGTACGAACTATCCATTATAACAACTATGGGGTATACTGATTATTACCTTATAGTATGGGATTTTATCAGATATGCACGTGAAAACAATATACCGGTAGGTCCAGGAAGAGGTTCAGGTGCTGGCAGTCTCTGTGCTTATTGCATAGGTATAACAGGAATTGATCCAATGAAGTTCAATCTGCTGTTTGAGCGTTTCCTTAATCCTGAACGAGTTAGTATGCCCGACTTTGATATTGATTTCTGCATTGAAGGAAGACAACGAGTTAAAGATTATGTGGTAAGCAAATACGGAACAGATCGTGTTTCTGAAATAATAGCATTCGATACACTAAAAGCAAGAGCAGCTATACGAGATGTAGGCAGAGTGCTCGGCATTTCATATCAGATATGTGACAGAGCAGCCAAGCAGATAGATTTCCGGAATACTCTTGATGAAGCACTGATAGAATCCGAAGAACTCGCTCAGATGTATAAAAGTGATTTGTCTGTCCGCAAACTTGTAGATCTTGCGCGTCAACTTGAAGGTATGCCGCGTCACGCATCAACACACGCTGCAGGAGTCGTCATTTCCGCTGTACCGCTTAGCGACCTTGTCCCGCTGCAAAAAAACGACGGAACAGTAGTCACTCAGTACACAATGACAGTCCTTGAATCTCTCGGCCTGCTGAAAATGGACTTTCTTGGTCTGCGAAACCTAACTATAATACGTGATACAGTCAACGAAATACGACGTTTTCAGCCAGACTTTGATATTAATTCTATACCACTTGACGACAGGGAAGTATATAAGATGTTGTCCGACGGAGATACAGCCGGTGTATTCCAGCTTGAGAGCGAAGGCATGACACAGAGACTCATGGAACTCTGCCCGGAGCGTCTCGAAGACCTGATCGTCGTAATTTCACTCTATCGTCCCGGACCTATGAAATCTATACCAGTTTACATAGAAAACAAGAAAGAGCCATGGAAAGTGCGCTATAAACATCCGTTGCTGAAAGAGATACTCGAAGAGACATACGGATGTATGGTATATCAGGAACAGGTAATGGAGATATGCCGAAAACTTGCCGGATATTCCTATGGACACGCAGATATAGTCCGTCGTGCTATGGCTAAGAAAAAGCATGATGTTATGCTCAAAGAGCGTGAGAGCTTTGTAAATGGTGCCAAAGAAAACGGAGTACCGGGAAATACAGCCAATGAAGTGTTTGATGAAATGGTATCATTCGCTTCGTATGCTTTCAATAAATCACACGCAGCCGCATATGCCTATCTTGCATATCAGACAGCATATCTGAAATGTCATTACAGAGGAATATATATGGCAGCTCTGATGTCGAGCGTTATGGGAATGACCGGTAAACTTGCCGAATACATCAACGCTTGCAGAAGTGCCGGCATCGAAATACACCGACCTGATATAAACAAGAGCATGAAAGGCTTTACATTCACTGACGGAAAGATGTATTTCGGACTTATGGCGATAAAAAACGCCGGTGGCGGACTTGCAGAACGCATAATCGCAGAACGTAACTCCAACGGAAGTTTTTCAGGATTACAGGATCTGTGCGAGAGACTTAACGGCAGAGACCTGAATAAGAAATCTCTTGAAAATCTTATCAAATCAGGCGCTCTTGACGGTCTCGGAGCAAATCGCCATCAAATGCTTGATAGCTACGAACGTATTCTTGAACTTTCAAGCTCAGGTTCACGCGGAGTTATCGAAGGGCAGCTCAATTTCCTTGAAGCGCAGGACACATCGGCTATGAACATGAAAATACCATACAGAACTGAATTTGATTTCAAAAAGCTGCTGTCAATGGAAAAAGAAGCGGTAGGAATGTACATATCCGGCAGTCCTCTTATGGAATTCCACTACCTTGCCGAACTGCTACATACTATCAGAATAGGCACATTATCGCTCGATAATGGAGCAGCAGACGGTCAGAACGTCAAATTGCTCTGCACAATACAGGAAAAGAAGCTTCACAAAACAAAAAACGGTGATAAAATGTGTTTCCTTACACTTTCTGACGACAGTGGGGACGTGGACGCAGTAGTTTTTCCTGATCTATATTCGTTGTACGGAACACAGCTCAATGAAGATGCAGTCTTCGTCATCAATGGAAAAATCTCGGTTAAAGACGAAAGTATAAGCATTGTGTGCACATCAGCTTTTCCTGAGTCAGAATTTGCAACAATGACTGAGAGAATGAAGCTGTGCATCAAAACGCCTTCTAATGAAGCTTTTATTCCTGCAGCACTTTCAGAACTATGTGCTAAATATAACGGTAACACGCAACTTTGCTACTATCTGACCGATGTCAAAAAGACTGTTCTGCCTAAAAACAAACTATCACTTGTCATCACACCGGAATCATACAGTGAATTGTTAAAGATTTTTCCGCAGCAGCAGATAGGCCTTATCAGATAGCACAAGTTTTTTTGATAAAAAATGCAAAAATAACAGAATTACACTTGACAATTTTTCAGCAAAGTAGTAAAATATAAATGTATGGAATTATGATACAGCCACAATGACGTGAACTGTATGTTAATAATATAATGCTATGTGCAGATTGGAGAATACTTATGATCAAGAAAATCGGTGTATTAACAAGCGGCGGAGACGCTCCTGGTATGAATGCTGCCGTTAGAGCAGTCGTAAGAACAGCTCTCAGCAAGGGCATGGAGGTTTACGGTATCCGCAGAGGTTACTGTGGTCTCATCAACGGCGATATTTATAAAATGGACGAGAGAAGCGTTTCTGATATCATCCACAGAGGCGGAACCGTTCTTTACACCGCAAGATGCCCTGAATTCAGAACAGAAGAGGGCGTTGCTAAGGCTAAAGCTAAGTGTGACGAGCTCGGTATCGAAGGACTCGTAGTTATAGGCGGTGACGGTTCATTCAGAGGTGCTGCTGATCTTTCAGCACACGGAGTACTCTGTATTGGTCTTCCCGGAACTATCGACAATGATATTGCCTGCACAGACTATACAATCGGTTTTGATACAGCTATGAATACAGCTATGGAAATGATAGACAAGCTCCGTGACACTTCCCAGTCACACGACAGATGCTCTGTTGTTGAGGTAATGGGCAGAGGCGCTGGTCACATTGCTGTAAATACAGGTATCGCTTGCGGTGCTACTGATATAATCACAAAGGAAGTTCCTTACGACCTCAATGCTATTGCAAACACAATGCTTGAAAAGAAGTCGAAGGGCAAACAGAACTTCGTAGTTATCGTTGCTGAGGGCATCGGACATGCTAACGAAATCGCAGCCGAGCTTCAGGAAAAGACTCACATTGAGTCAAGAGCAACTGTTCTCGGTCACGTTCAGAGAGGCGGTTCACCTACAGTACGCGACAGAGTTGAAGCTACAAGAATGGGTTACTATGCAGTAGAGCTTCTCGAGCAGGGAATCGGCAACCGTGTTGTTGGTATCAAGGACAGCAAGATCGTTGATTACGATATCCAGGAAGCACTCTCAATGCAGAAAGATTACGATGTAAAGCTCCACAAGATGGCAGAGCAGATCGCATTCTAAGATTTTATATAATAATAAAACGGGACTGTTGTTACAGTCCCGTTTTATTTTATAAGAATTCCGAAACAATATTCTTTCCGGATTCAGGAGTAGAATAAATCCACTCCGATATATGGCCACTCTCGATAAAATACTCAAAATTACAGTTAGGAGAAATATCCTCACAGACATCAATAATAACAAGTTTGACCTTCATTTTATCCGGCAGTATTGATTTTATGTAAACGCTAACATTTTGGCCAGGATGAACATTATCCTTTGGTTCAGCTAAACCTGCAAGATTAGGAGCAAGCTCTACAAAAATGCCATACTCTTCAACTGAACGAACTACACCGCCGACAGTTTCCCCGACAGAATAACGCTCTGCGTTTTCAGACCAAGTACCGAGAAGTTCCTTATGTGTAAGGCATATCCTTCCATTTTCGTTTGAATGGATCACAGCTTTAATACGCTGACCAAGCATAAATCGGTCAGAAGGGTGCGATATTCTTGAAACAGAGATAGCGTCAATAGGAATGAGTGATGGAATACCGCATCCTATATCTACAAAACAGCCGAACTGCTCAAGATGAGTTACTTTAGCTTCAATTATATCACCGCTCCTAAGCGAAGAAATATACTTTTTCATGCATTCTTCCTGTGCAGCCCGTCGCGATAATACAGCTGTATATTCGCCGCTTTCCGACTTGTGCAGTGAAACTACCTTAAAGCAGACAACTTTATTCACTCTAGATATCACCGCTATATCACGCGTTGTTCCTTCTGCAATACCAATTGCTCCTTCTTCACGCTGAATAAAACCAACTGCACATGGGAGATCAACTATAAGATCATGCGAGCTTGTGCACATAGAAACTCGTGCCTCAACTATTAAACCATTTTCACGAGCCTCTTCAAGTCCGTCAATAGTAGAGATAAGCCTTTGGTTTGATGAAGTTGAGAAAAAATAACCTTCTGGTCTGAAATACATATTTTATACCTCCGTGATAACTATATTCCGGCAAACGCCTGGTTGACAGTTAATCATATGCAACGGCACAAATAGATATGCACGCGGCTCATAGACCTGTCTTTATATTAAGTCCTCCCAGCGAATTGAAAACAGAACGTATGCCTTTCACAGATTCAGAACTGCATATAACATATATCTGAGCTCTTCGTCTGCGTAAAGGCTCAGGGAAAACACTTTCACCAGCATCAGATTCCATTACAGCTGTTACATAATTATGAGCAGTTACTGCTGTAGGTATAACGGTGTAGATAGTTCCATTGCGAAGTTTCATAGCCCTATCGGACATTTTGTCATAAACAATACCAGAAGAGTATATTTCTCCAACATTCTCTCGCGCACGTTTCAGAGCAAGCTCGGCCATATCAGATGTTTCAAATTCAGCAGAAATTCTCGATACCATAGCAAATTCCTTTCTAAAATTTGGTTGACTTCAATATGTTTGTATGTGATTTTTTATCATTATTACACAAATTCAAAAAAATATACTCTGTAAATATTGATTTGAAGACGGATTTGAGGTATAATGAGAAATGTACGATTTTAGTTTTTGTAAAGGAGGGAACTGATTTGGACATACGGCCGGGCGATGTGCTCACTATGAAAAAGAATCACCCATGCGGTGCTAATGAGATGTACGTTATCAGAGCCGGCATGGATTTCCGCCTGCGTTGTATCAAATGCTCGAGAGAGTTTATGGTTCCCAGAAATAAAATAGAAAAGAGCATCCGTGCTGTTAAGCACGCCGATGAGGGTTAGCAGACATTTACGCATATCATATAATTAAAGGAGCAAGGTAAATGTTTGAAAAACTCGCAGCAATGGAAGTAAGATACGATGAGATCAGCGAAAAGCTCTCTCAACCAGAAGTAATAAGCGACAACAAGCTGTATGCACAGCTTATGAAAGAATATAAGAATCTTACACCAATAATAGAAAAATTCCGCGAATACAAAAAGTCTCAGTCAGCGTTTAATGAAGCTAAAGAACTTCTTGATGCAGGCGGACTTGATAGAGACTTCCGTGAAATGGCACAGTCTGAGTATGAAGACTCAAAAGATGCTATAGAGGAGATCTCACAGCAGCTCAAAGTGTTATTACTCCCAAAAGATCCTAATGATGACAAGAACGTTATCATTGAGATACGCGGAGGTGCAGGCGGCGAAGAAGCCTCTTTGTTCGCAAATTCTCTCTATCGTATGTACACTATGTACGCTGAGACACGCGGCTGGAAGCAGGAAGTCCTCTCCGCCAATCCGACAGAACTTGGCGGCTTCAAAGAGATAAGCTTCTCAATAGAGGGCGACGGAGCTTATTCCAGACTTAAATATGAAAGCGGAGTTCACCGTGTTCAGCGAGTTCCTGAGACTGAATCACAGGGACGTATACACACATCAACAGTTACGGTAGCTGTGCTTGTAGAAGCTGATGAAGTTGAACTTGAAATAAATCCAACAGACTTAAAAATAGACTATTTCCGCGCAAGCGGCGCTGGTGGACAACATATAAATAAAACAGAGTCCGCAGTCCGTATCACATATCTACCGACTAATGTTGTCGTGGAGTGTCAGGACGAAAGAAGCCAGCATAAGAACAAAGATAAAGCAATGAAAATTCTGCGCTCGAGGATATACGAGGCTATGCAGGAGGAGCAAGACGCCAAAATCGCATCGGAGAGAAAAATGCAGGTCGGCACAGGCGACCGTTCCGAGCGAATCAGAACTTACAATTATCCGCAGGGACGTCTTACTGACCACAGGATAGGTCTGACACTTTACAGGCTCGAAGACGTTCTCAACGGAAATCTTGATGAAGTATTTGACGCTCTTGCAACTGCCGATCAGGCTGCAAAGCTCGCAAATCAGGAAGCGTAATTTTTATGGACACAATATTACTGAATGATAGTGAAAACGATCTGCTCAAAGCAGCAGATCTCATAAAAAACGGCAATGTAGTCGGCCTTCCAACTGAGACTGTTTACGGACTCGGAGCTGACTCTGCTAATGAAAACGCTGTAAGAGCTATATTCACAGCTAAAGGCAGACCGGCAGATAATCCTCTTATTGTACATCTTGCAGATTTCTCAGATGCTGTTAAATACACAACATCAATACCTGAGCTCGCATATAAACTTGCTGAACGTTTCTGTCCCGGTCCTCTTACAATGGTACTCCCTAAAAACGACAGGATACCTATGGTAACATCAGGCGGCTTAGACACAGTAGGCATAAGAGTTCCTTCACATCCTGTCATGCACAGGATAATCGAGCTGTCAGGCTGCCCGATAGCAGCACCGTCTGCAAACATCTCAGGATATCCAAGTCCTACGACAGCAGAACACGTTATGAGAGATATGCAGGGAAGAGTCGCCGCAGTAGTTAACGGCGGGCAGTCAGATTTTGGCGTAGAATCCACAGTTATCTCATTTGACAGCGATAGCTCAGTACGCATACTCAGACCTGGTGCAGTTACACAAGAAATGCTTCTCGAAGTATGCGACAACGTTGTTATAGATCCGGCTATACTTCACGAAGTTGAAGAAGGAGCAACAGTAGCTTCTCCCGGAATGAAATACAAGCATTACTCTCCTAAAGCTGATATAATAATGGTAGAGTCAGACTTTGAGTCTTTTAAGTCAGTTGTTGATAAAGCTTACTCAGACGGCGTCTACACTCTTGTATTTGACGGTGATGAAGCAAATTGTCCATACAGGCATATGTCATACGGCTCTGACAGCTTACAGCAGGCGCATCTATTATTCCAGCGTCTCAGAGAGCTTGACGAGCTCGGCGCAAAGAAAGTTTATGTCCGTGCCCCCTCACCGGAGGGCATAGGACTCGCAGTATATAACCGCCTTATAAGAGCGGCAGGATTCGAGGTGATAAGGATATGAACAGTCTCAACGGAGTTATGGTCGTTGGACTGACCGGACAAACAGGTGCCGGTAAGAGCACAGTTTCAAAGATTTTCTCAGCTAACGGCTTTGCGGTAATAAATGCCGACAACATAGCAAGAAAAGTCGTAGAAAAAGGCTCAAAGTGCCTGGATGAAATAGAGGACATGTTTGGAAGCAAAGTCATCACTGACGAAAAAACTCTCGATCGTAAAGCACTTGCAGCAATAGTTTTTTCTGACAAAACCAAACTTGAAACTCTTAACACTATAGTATATCCTTACATCACAGGCGAAATACTCCGCCGTATCAGAGAGTGTTCCGACAACGGCGACAAACTCATACTTCTCGACGCACCTACTCTTTTCGAGAGCCGTGCAGACGACTTCTGTGAGATAATCATTTCAGTTCTGGCTGATCCTGATATACGCAGAGAACGTATTATCATCAGAGACGGTCTGACGGTCGAACAAGCTCAGAAACGTATGAATTCCCAGCTTGACGAGGATTTCTTCAAAACACATTCTGACTATATAATCCATAATAACGGTGAAATAGCCACAGTTAACGAGATCTCAAAAGAGGTCTCAGATAAAATAAGAGAGCTCTACAGCAGCCGTGAGAATACAGAGCTCAAATGCTGTAATTAACATAAAAAGGAGAAATTTCAATGGCAGAAAAGAAAAATGCCGCAAAGGAACTCAAAGAAAAGCTCCTTATGCAGCGCAAAAATGCAGTACACAGACTCACAGAAAAGGAAGTTGCAGTATGTGACAATTTCTGTGAAGGCTATAAGGATTTCATGAATAAAGCTAAGACCGAGCGCGAAGCAGTTGATACTTCACTTGAAATGCTCAAAAAAGCAGGTTTCAAGGAGTACAAGGCTGGCATGAAGCTCAAGGCAGGGGATAAGATATACCGCAACAACCGCGGTAAAGCTCTCCTTATCGCTATCATCGGCAAAGCTCCTATCGCTGAGGGTGTTCGTCTCTGTGCAGCGCATATCGACTCTCCAAGACTTGATATGAAGCAGAATCCGCTCTACGAGAACGAAGAGATAGCATACTTCAAGACTCACTACTACGGCGGTATCAAGAAGTATCAGTGGACAACGATTCCGCTCTCGCTCCATGGTGTTATCATAAAGGCTGACGGCGAGTCCGTGAAGGTAAATATCGGCGAAGACGAAAATGATCCTGTATTCTGCGTTTCTGATCTTCTTCCGCACCTTGCCAACGAACAGATGAAGAGACCTCTCGCACAGGCTATCAAGGGTGAAGAACTCAATATAATAATCGGTTCAAGACCTTTCCGTGATGATGAAGCAAGTAATGCTGTAAAACTCGGAATCATGCAGATACTCAATGAAAAGTACAGCATCGTTGAAGCTGATTTCATTTCAGCTGAACTTGAAGCAGTTCCCGCATTCAAGGCTAAGGACATCGGTTTCGACAGAAGTCTCATCGGTTCTTACGGTCATGATGACAGAGTTTGTGCTTATCCTGCACTTATGGCATCTATCGAGTGCAAAGCTCCTAAGCACACAGTTGTAACAGTTCTCACAGATAAAGAAGAGATTGGAAGTGACGGTAATACCGGACTTTGTTCTTCATATCTTGAGTATTTCATATATGACCTTGCAGAAGCACTTGGTTCTGACGGCAGAACTGTACTTTCAGCTTCTGAGTGTCTCTCCGCTGACGTAAATGCAGCCTTCGATCCTACATTCCCTGAGGTAAACGAGCGCAACAACTGCGCATATGTAAATAAAGGCGTATGTATAACAAAGTACACAGGTGCCCGCGGAAAGTCTGGCACTTCAGACGCTTCTGCTGAATTCGCAGGCAAGATCAGAAGACTTATGGATTCCAATAACGTGATTTGGCAGACCGGAGAGCTTGGAAAAGTCGATGAAGGCGGCGGTGGAACAGTTGCTGCTTATATCGCAAATCTCAATGTTGACACTATTGATATGGGAGTACCAGTGCTTTCAATGCACGCTCCTTATGAAATAGTCTCCAAGATAGACACATACATGGCATATAAAGCATTTGCTGTTTTTATGGCTGACTAATATAAAAGCTCCTGAGGAATTTCCTCAGGAGCTTCTTGTTTTTACATCAGACATCTATAATGTCTGAAACTTCATTGTCCATACGCTGCTTTGCAACGTGAGCAACATAGAAATTGAATATTCCGAGTCCTATCATAAGGATACCGATAAGTATTCTTACAATAGCTCCAGCCTTGAAAGGACTGAACAGCAGGAACGCACCGAAAACAGAGAGTATACCTCCGAAAATCAGTCCAGCTTTGCGTGAAGCAGGAGATTTATCTTTCTTCAGAGCTTCAAAAAGCCTTGAAATACCGGATACTATGAATATTATACCGGCAATTATCGGAATGCCAACTTCTATAATACGAGGAAGGAGACAAACGATAGCTCCTACAATAACACCAGCTATGCCGCTGCCGAAGAGAGTACCGTCCATACCCTCTCCGAAGCCGCTAAGCAGCATAATAACGCTTGCTACAATTATAATCCCGCCGATGATATAGAATAGCATGGAGATTACTCCGGGAAAGAAGCCGATAAGAGCACCGCTTATAGTTAGTACAACGCCTTTAGTAATGTAATCTGAATGAATTTTTTTAAGCATGGACCTCAAACCTCCTTAGATAAGAACACTTATGTATTTGAGTAAGAGCTTATAGAATAGTCCGGAATTTTCATAAATCTTGCCAGCAAACTTCTCAGTAATCGCACGGCAGTTCCTTATAGTTTCTTCGTCAGGTCCTGCATTACTGAAAGCACCGCATAAAGCAGCGTTCATAATGAACCTGTAATCACCGTTATCAAAATACTTGCCACCGAATTTGCTTTCGACTTCATCTGCAAACTCATTATAGTTCAAATCACCTATTTCAGTTTTCAGATGTGAAAGAAGTTTTTCAGAATAAGCGTAGATACTTGCCATACGCTCAGACCGACTGCCGCTATTGAAACAGTTTTTACGTTTCTTGATAATGTAGTCACGTCTTAAGAGAACAGCCCCTATAATAGCAGCGATTACAACCAAAGATATAAGAACCGTTTTAAGTGCCTTCGGAATTCCTTTAGAAGAACTGTTGCTGCCTGAACCACCAGACGGAGCCTGTGATGGAACTGAACCTGATACACTTGTCGTTACAGTAGTAACAGTACCACTGCGGCTATTCTTAGTAGTTGTCAATGTAGTTGTTATATTGGTCGTAGTCAGCTGAGAACTGTTAGTAGGACTCGGAGGATCAGTATAACGTGGCTTGTCAACATCAGCGTTGCCGGGATCTATTCTTGTTTCACCGTAACCGGTAGTAAAATCAAAAGGAACCCAGCCAAAACCGTCAAGGTAAACCTCAGTCCATGCATGGCTTCGGTTGTCCTTAATTTCGAGAGTATAACTGCCGTCGGGATTTTTCTTGGCATTCTTGAAATCATCCTTGACTACAACATATCCCTCTGCATATCTTGCAGGAACGCCAGCCATTCTTGCAAGAATAACACCTGCTGTCGCGAAGTGAACACAATATCCCTTATAATTCTTCGTGAGGAAATAGCTTACGAAGTCTTCGCTGTATGGTGTCTTTCCTGGCTCAAGAGTATATCTGCATTTTTCTGCAAGTGTCTCCTTTATCCTTTTCAGTACCTTGATATCATAATCAGCAGAATGACGAGATTTGCTGTAAAGTGAGCGACCGACATACTGCATAACCACATCTTCATATGAAGAAACATCCGGTATCTGTCTGTAATACTCATAAACAAAATCCTGATACTTCTTTTCAGAAAGCTGAATATCGTAGTAATCATGATTACCGCTTATCAATTGCTGGAAACCACCGCTCGATATCGCCACATTGCCCTTTAAGGATTCTTCAGGCGGAACGATGGAATATTCACCATTTGCCCCGTACAAGAGAGTGTTCAGTATTTCTGATATACTTGCATAATGAACATTATATTCCTGCTTGGTCTTAGACTCGCATTCTATCATAGAGTCGTTGATATAGTCCATATCATCGTTGATAGTACCGTAAGGAGCAAAATATCTCTTTTTCTTCATCTGGGGCTCAACAGTAATTTTCACCGTTTCGCGTCCGGGATATATAAGTTCAGAAAAAACTCCGTACATATCCTGCGGATACATAGTTTCGACAGCTTCTTTAAAACGTTCATCATCATAAGCATCACTGTCAAGAGTATCCCATTCGCTGTCATTATAGACAGCCTTATTATCTTCTTTGAGGTATACAGCACCTTCGCAGATATCGCTGAATGTAACGATAAGATCAGTTTCACCGTCGTACTCGATCTTATCATCTCTGCCGAGCTTATTATCGTCAAAATCAACATTAAATCCGAAAGCAGCAGCAATTCGCGAGAGACTTCCAAAGAGATCATCAACAGTAAATGAACTAAAAGCGTCACTTATATCTCTTCGCTTCTCATTGATCTTGTCACTTCGTTCGTAATCCGAAACATTGATGTAAACAGATGTAATACCCGAAATCAGCATTACACATGCCATTATAAAAACACCGCAGCGCTCTGTGACTTTGAGTTTCATCTTGCGTTTGGGGAAGAAGAGATCATCCTTACGAACAAAACCGCCCGGTCCGCTCGTATATTCTCCCACATCTATCGTAGACATAGCAAAGAGAGCCAGCCAATAAGCAATAGTGAGCATTCCCCAGAATACAGGAAGCTCAATACCATTATAAAGTCCTATCTCTATGATAGGAAAGGTTATCATAAGAGGCAGTATAGGATTAGGACGACAAATCGTAAAATAATAGATAACGATCGCGAGCATCCATACTGCAAAAATCAGCATAGTGGTGACAGCAGCCTTTTCGTGCTTTGGATTAAGATGATCATAGTACGCTACATCTGTATGGTATGACTGCTTGTATATGACGTTATAAACAAACTTGAAGCCTTCTACTATCTTACCTAGTTTTCTGTATGCAACAAAAGCAAATAGCAGGGAAGAAGCAGCGTATATCCACATTGCTTTACGGTTGAATACTGTCAGCAGTATATAGAATGCAGAAAATCCTACAGCCGCAAGTGCGAGTGACTTTTTGTCATAAACAAGATGAAACATACCCAAAAACGACATAATTACCGATGTAAATCCGCATACAGCAAGGAACAGTGCAAGCGGAAAACGGAAATCAAGCCGTTTTTTTCTTACAGACATAACGATACTGTCGCATATGCTGATACCGTTATTATTGGGGATTCTTTTCTTTTTCATTATATCACAATGTCCTTTACTGATGCAGAAATGCCGCCGACAACAACAGGAACAACGGTCATCTTTTCGTCAACGACCTTGATCCTTTCACCTTCAGCATTGGTTTTTACGACAATCATAGCATTTCTGAAATCTGCGTCTATCTCATCACAGATAAATGAAAGAATATTATTATCAGAAGTCGAAGAGATAAAAGTAAATGAAGAAGCTGACAGATCGTTATCAGCAAAAAACTCTTCCGGTTTGCGGCAGAAGAGATTATCATTGAATGAAGTTATAATCTCTCCAACGAGGTCAGATAGATCCGACGCATCCTTGATACATCTCTGAACAAAACAATTCTTTTTGCCGTTATAGTAGATAAGATTATGCATTCTTTCATTGTTGATAAGAAACTGTGAAACAGAAAGCGCAGTATCTATTAGTGTATCGAATACAGCAAGAGTACTGTCTGAGTCCTCATAGCACTTCAGATCAAGGAAGACAGTTGATGGAACATCTACCGGCAGACTGTAGTCCTTAACGATAAACTTATTCTTCTTGGAAGTTAATTTCCAGTGAATGCGATTGAGCTTGTCACCGTCAATATATTCGCGAAGTCCGAACACCTCAGAAGGATCATCTCCCGGCTTATGCTCAGAATATACTTCACTTTCATCATCAACTCTGTCATATTCGGTAACTTCACCGGTAACTTCGTGGAATTCCGGAAGAACTGTTATCTCAGTCTGTATGTTCCTGCATATCCTGAACTTGAATAGCCTAAGCGGATCATAGATAGTGATATGGGCAAGTCTTACAATCAGGATACCGCAATACTGGGAGCTAATCTGAAAAGTCATTCTCTGTGAATTTGACGGCTGTATCGGCATAAATATATCGAATGTTGAAATACTGTTATTGAACACATTATAATACTCGATGCGAGCTTCAGCCTTTCCGATTGAAAAGATACTTGTATTCTCAACGCAAAGCTGAACAGGAAATGTAGTATTTTTCGATACCGTATTGTCCTTTAAGGCAAAATCAGCTTTGATGCATCGGCTTGTGATATATGTCGTTGCAAACAATATTATCGGCAAAACGAGCATAACTACAAGAAGGACAAGAGCAAAGTCCCACACGTAGAGTATATAGAATACCGCACATATTATTATGAGGACGGCAAATAGGATCTTTGTCAGCAGCATACGGTTTCTTACCTTTGAGGAGCAGCGATGCTGGGAACAGGAACTGTCCTGAGTATCTCAGCGATTATGCCGGAAGGAGTAGCATCAGAAAGCTTAGCCTTTGAATTGAGGATGATACGGTGCTCGAAAACATCACCGCAGATATAACTGATATCATCGGGAATAACGTACTCACGTCCCATAGCAACAGCAATGCCTTTAGCTATCTGCATGAGAGCAAGAGTTCCACGAGGGCTTACACCGAGTTTAACAAGTGGATGATTTCTTGTTGCAGCAGCAAGAGAAACAATATACTCATATATCCTGTCATCAACATAAATATTGTCTATGTAATCCTGAAGAGCTGTTATGAATGAAGCATCAGCAACAGCCTGAACTGAATCAAGAGGATTGGTATTATACTTTGATTTAAGAATTGCAACTTCTCCGCTGAAATCCGGATATCCCATACTAAGCTTGAGCATGAAACGGTCAAGCTGAGAATCAGGAAGATTATGAGTACCTGCTGAACCGATAGGGTTTTGAGTAGCGATAACAGTATACGGATCAGGAAGCTTATATGTATTTCCGTCAACTGTAATATTCTTTTCCTCCATGAGCTCGAGAAGAGCAGACTGTGTCTTGCTGGATGTACGGTTTATCTCATCAGCAAGGAAGAGGTTGCAGAAGGCAACACCGGGACGGAACTCAAACTTGCCGTTTGAGCTGTTGTACACTGAAAAACCTGTTACATCAGACGGAAGAACGTCCGGAGTGAACTGCATTCTGTTATGCTCAAGCGAGAGAGCCTTTGAAAAGGCGAGTGCAAGTGTAGTTTTACCAACTCCTGGAATATCCTCAATAAGGATATGGCCTTTACATAGTATAGCAAGAAGCACTTTGATAATAATAGCATCCTTACCAATGACAGCTTTTTTTACTTCGCTGACGATGGAATTGATTTGAGTTGAGTAATAAGAATTATTCATAAAACATCTCCTGTCTTTATATAGAAATTTCAGATAGCTGTTACTTATCCGAAAATTTAAACACCTAAAGATAATTATAGCATAAATCCGCTTATTATGCAAGAAAAACAGCAAAAAATCTCAATTCGTAATGTTAAGATTTTGTGAAATTCACGTTAGCATAAGCTAATTTACATAAAATTTCATCTGCGCTATACTAATAATCGAAACAAACAAACGAAATCGGACACGTTGGAGGAAAAAATTATGAAAAAAATTCACTGTATAAAAAAGGAAAACGATATGTGAACTTCGCAAAAGAGGGCGTACTGTGATGTTCGGTGATGGTATAAACGATACACCTGCACTCACTTCAGCCAACACAGTAAACGAAATAAAAAGCGCAGTAATCACAGCTGGATATAATAAAATATAAAATCCCGGAAAGATTTACGAAGGTCTTTTCGGGATTTATTTTTGCTATTTCAAGCAGTATATTTCTTTCTGCAGATTTTCGAGGAATTTGCCGGCATGAGCACCATCCATCTGTGTATGGTGGAACTGCAAAGAAACAGGCAGTTCATAACGAAACAGTTTCTTTCTGTACCTGCCCCACGAAACAAATGGATTATTGAAAACACCGGTATAAATATTAACTATGCCATTCAGTTCGGTTTCAACGATAGCAGATGTTCCGATGACCATGTATTCAGATGACAAATCAATATCCTGACAATTATCTGCGGACTGTGAAGTATTTCTGAGGTAACATTCATTAAACTCGTCAAGTACATCAGAATAGGGGATATCGCAGGAGTTTAACTCACCGTTAATATTCTTAACGATAGTATTCACAGCTAAAAAATCATATTTCAGGAGTTTTTCACCAACCGAAAGAAGATAGAATTCTTTGACCTTAGAAGCTGCCTTACCGATGCAGAAATCAAGCAGCATATTGAATTTCAGCTTTCTTCTTTTACTTACCCTAACCAAATTCGTTACATCAAGTGTTTTGAATAATGTTACCATAGGATAAGGTGCTTTAATCCAGAATTCAAACGCTCTTGCCCTTGAAGTTTCCTGAGGTCTTAGTTCTTTCGGCATAAAAATCTCCTGTTTTACTTAAAATGTCAATTGATTAGTGTCACCGAGTTCCTTCGCTGGTTTACCGGCTGCAGGAACACTCTTTGAACGATACTTTTCATACTGCTCAAGTTCTTCAGCTGAAACGATCTCAGCAGAAGCAAGAACTGCTTTCTTTTTTAGGTTGATGACCTGAACCCCCTGAGAGTCTCTTGTAGTCTTCGGAAGTATCATACCTGTGTTGAAGAGCAGAGCGTGGCCGGAGGAAGTTCGGAGCAAAACGTCACAATCCTCACCGACAAACAGAGCAGCTACAAGAGGAGATTTCTCAGAATAAGCCTTTGCGAGTTTCTTTCTGTTAGTTTTCGTCTCGTAAGACTTCATCGGTACCTTTGCAGCCTTACCATTCTCAAAGAAGAATACGATATATCCGCTGTAATCAGTAGTAGGAACAAGCATTTTGAGATTTTCGCCATCATCAAAGCTGAGCTTAGCAGGAATATAATCACCCATAACACTTGCCTTGGTATCATCAAAAGCACTTGCACGGGATTTGTACGCCTGAGCCTTATCTGAGAAGAATACAAGTTCAGTCTTATTTGTAGCCTCGAAGCTCTGACTGATAAAGTCGCCTTCCTTTAGCTTATGCTCACTGCTCATTCTCAGCGACTGTGGGGTTATCTTCTTGAAGTATCCGCTATCGGAAACGAAGATATTTACCGGATAATCAGGTGTATCATCAACTTCATCTTCTTCCTCGACGTCAGACTGATAATAGAACATCGTTTTTCTCGGCTGAGCGTAATTCTTGATAACATCACGAAGCTCATTTACGATTATCTTTCGTATCTTCTTCTTGTCGCGCAGGATTTCTTCCATTTCCTCAATGTCTTTTCTGAGCTGATCCACTTCCTCAACACGGCGCAGAATGTACTGCTTATTGATGTTTCTCAGCTTTATCTCAGCAACATATTCAGCCTGCACCTCATCAATGCCAAAGCCGATCATGAGGTTGGGTACAACATCCGCTTCGTTCTCAGTTTCACGGATTATCCTGATAGCCTTGTCTATGTCGAGAAGTATCTTGGAAAGTGCTTCAAGCAGGTGAAGTTTTTCCTTCTTCTTAGTGAGATCATAGTATGTACGGCGCTGAACACACTCTTCACGGAAAGCAGTCCACTCGGTAAGTATTTCACGTACACCCATAACACGAGGAGTTCCAGCGATAAGTATATTGAAGTTACAGGGATAGCTGTCCTGCAAAGGCGTAAGACGGTAGAGCTTCTGCATCAGCTTGTCCGGATCTGCACCTTTTTTGAGATCAATAGCTATCTTGAGACCATCGATGTCAGTCTCATCGCGTATGTAGGAGATCTCACGTATCTTTCCGGCTTTAACGAGTTCAACTATCTTGTCGATTATGGCCTCAATTGTGGTAGTATATGGTATCTCAGTAACTTCGATACACTTGGCTGCGCTGTCATAGTTATACTTGCAGCGTACTTTTATGCTGCCTCGTCCGGTCTCATATATCTTTGAGAGCTCAGCTTCATCGTAGAGCATAAATCCGCCGCCCGGGAAATCAGGTCCTTTGAGAGTGCTGAGAATATCACAGTCAGGATCCTTCATAAGTGCAATAGTAGTCTCACAAACCTCTTCAAGGTTAAAAGGGCAGACATTGCTAGCCATTGAAACAGCAATACCGGTATTTGAGTTTACAAGGACAGTAGGGAATGTAGCCGGCAGGAGAGTAGGTTCCTGCATAGTGTTATCGTAGTTAGGAACGAAATCAACAGTCTCCTTGTCTATATCGCGGAAGAGCTCTCCGCATATCTTTTCGAGCTTTACCTCTGTATATCGGGGGGCAGCGAAGTGCATCTTGCTTGAATACTGCTTACCGAAGTTACCCTTAGAGTCTATATAGGGGTGAAGAAGAGCCTCGTTTCCCCGTGTCATACGCACAAGTGTCTCGTAAATCGCCTGGTCACCGTGAGGATTGAGCTTCATAGTCTCACCGACAACATTTGCAGACTTTGAACGCTCTTTGTCAGGGCTCAACAGACCGCGCTTGTACATCATGTAGAGCAGTTTTCTGTGAGAAGGCTTGAAGCCATCGATCTCAGGAAGTGCACGAGATACGATAACGCTCATCGCATAGGGCATATAGTTGTTTTTGAGGACATCTGCGATCTGCTCGTTAACAACGCTTCCTGAGCCTTCTATATAAGCCTCATGCTTGAAAGCTGGCTTTTTCTTATCAGGTTCTCTTTTTCTTGGCATTTATTCTGATCCTCCTTTGGAGTCAAGTTGCTTTACCATATAGTCATAACACAGTTTATCGCCGTTCGGAGTGTCGATAATGTTGTAGCTTACCTCAGTATACCCGTTTTTCAGATATATCTTCTTCGCAGAGAGGGAAGCACTTAGCTCAGCTGTACTGTACTTAGCGGCTACGATCTTCTCAGCAAATTGCATAAGAAGTCTGCCGCAGCCTTTTCCTTTATGCTCAGGAAGAACGAACAAGCGGTTTATCTCATTTTCGTTTATAGTCACAGTTCCGGCAAAGGAACCGTTTTCATCTCTGACAAGCCACACATTACCATCTTCAATGTCATTGATTATCTTATCAATACTGTGATGATGAGAAAAGAACTCAACAGCACCGGGAGAATAGTAATGAGGATATACGGCTCTTATAGTTTTCTGCGTTATATCATAAACAACATCTTTATCGTCGATAGACGCTCTGATCACTTCACTCATAACTCAGCTAATATCGGCGAGTTCGAGGTAATCTGCGCCGTATTCAGAAATATAGTCTTTACGTCCCTGAAGATCATCGCCGAGAAGCATCTCAAATATCTCAGCCGACTCCTTTATATCGTCAACTGTTACCTTGATTAGACGGCGGGTATCCGGATTCATAGTAGTAAGACTCATCATATCCGGTTCGTTCTCACCGAGACCTTTCGAGCGTTGGATAGTATGCTTTTTTTCGCCTATCTCAGTAAGGATACGCTGTTTTTCCTGTTCAGTATAAGCGAAGTAAGTCTTCTCTTTGGTGTTTATCTCGAAGAGGGGAGATTCTGCGATATAAACATACCCCTCACTGATAAGTGTCGGAGTCAGACGATAGAGCATAGTAAGGATAAGTGTACGTATCTGGAAACCGTCAACATCAGCATCGGTACAGATAACTATTTTGCTCCAACGGAAGTTCTCGATATTAAAAGTAGAGAGTTCCTTGTTTGCTTTTGCAGTTACTTCAACTCCACAGCCAAGTACCTTGATAAGATCAGTGATTATCTCACTCTTGAATATCTTGGCATAATCGGCTTTAAGGCAGTTGAGTATCTTACCACGGACAGGGATAACAGCCTGAAATTCAGCATCACGCGCAAGCTTTACAGAACCGAGAGCTGAATCACCCTCCACGATGTAAATCTCGCGTCTTGTAACGTCTTTAGTACGGCAGTCAACGAACTTCTCGACCATGTTAGCAAGATCAATAGTACCGGTGAGCTTTTTCTTAACGTTAAGGCGCACTTTTTCAGCATTTTCACGGCTTCGCTTGTTTATGAGTATCTGTTCAGCTATTCTCTGAGCCTCATCGGGATTCTCTATGAAGTAAACTTCAAGCTGATGACGAAGAAATTCCGTCATCGCCTCACGAATGAACTTATTAGTAATAGCCTTTTTAGTCTGATTGGCATAAGATGTCTGAGTCGAGAAAGAAGAAGAAACGAGTATCAGACATTCCTCAACATCAGCATATGTGATCTTGCTTTCATTCTTCTGATAGCCGTTGATAGACTTGATATAGCTGTCTATCTGAGCCTGAAAAGCACGTTTAACAGCTTCAGCGGGGGAGCCGCCATGCTCAAGGAAACTTGAATTGTGATAATACTCAGTCAGTTTAGCCTTGTTTGAGAAAGTAAGCGCAACATCAAGCTTAACTTTGTACTCAGGCTTGTCGTCGCGATCACGACCTTTCTTCTCAGCAGTCCAGTGCTGAATAGAACTAAGAGTTCCTTCACCGGCAATTTCCTGAACATATTCAGTTATACCGGATTCATAGAAGAATTCCTGTTCATTGAATCCTCCGGCTTCGTTCTCGGAACGGAACAAAAACAGTATATTAGGATTAACGATAGCCTGCCTTTTGAGAATATCGCAGAAATACTCATCAGACACATCAATATCTGTAAAGACTTCAAGATCAGGACGCCAGCGAGTCTTTGTACCGGTCTGTTTTCTCTTACAGGGCTCCTTTTTGAGACCGCCGACATTATTGCCCTTTTCAAAGTGAAGCTCGTATTTAAAACCGTCACGAACGACCTCTACGTCCATAAATTCAGAAGAAAACTGAGTTGAACAAAGACCAAGGCCATTGAGACCGAGCGAATACTCATACGATTCAGCAGAAGTGTCATACTTACCGCCGGCATAAAGTTCACAGTAAACAAGTTCCCAGTTATAACGCTTTTCATTATTATTATAGTCAACGGGACAACCTCTTCCGAAATCCTCGACCTCGATGTCATGGTTACGGTAATGAGTGATGATTATCTTGTTACCGTAGCCCTCACGCGCTTCATCGATCGAGTTCGAGATGACTTCAAAGATTGAGTGCTCACAGCCGTCAAGACCGTCAGAGCCAAAAATAACAGCAGGACGTTTGCGGACTCTGTCCGCGCCCTTAAGCATAGAAATACTGTCGTTGCCATAATCCTGTTTCTTAGCCATTTATCTCTTCCTTTCGTTACGTCAGTACATTCCTAATAATGATACCACATTTCAAAGATTTTTGCAAGTAAAAAATAAAAGCGGCAGAAAAATCTGCCGCCATATATCGTCATACAAGCGAAAAATAGAGGAGTACAAGTGTTCCGAGAACTATTCTATACCAGCCGAAAGCCTTGAAATCGTGCTTCTTTATGTAATCCATAAGGAACTTGATAACAAAAATGGATACAAAGAACGCTACTATCATACCTGTCGCTAGAACAGCAATCTCGCTTCCGCTGAAACCACCGTCGTACTTGACAAGCTTGAGCAAACTTGCACCGAACATGACCGGTATAGCAAGGTAGAAAGTAAACTCAGCAGCAACAACTCTCGAAATACCGATGAGAAGAGCACCGACAATAGTTGCTCCCGAGCGTGAAGTTCCGGGGAAGACAGCTGCAATAAGCTGGAAGCAGCCGATAATGAAAGCAGCCTTGGATGTAAGCTGATCTATCGAAGTTATTTTCGGAGTCCTGCCCTTGTTCCAGTTCTCAACAAGAATAAAAGCAATACCAAAAACTATAAGAGCAATGCTGACAGTCCACGGATTATAAAGGTGTTCATCTATCCAGTCATCGAGGATAAGACCGACAACAGCAGCCGGAATGCAGGCAGCAAGCACTTTGAACCACATAACAAATATATCTTTTTTAACGTACGAACCCCAGCCTTCTTTTCTGAACGGCTGAGTATTTCCCTTTTGGCCAAACGGCCAGAGTTTGTGCCAGAAGATCACAACAACAGCCATGATAGCTCCAAGCTGAATGACAACGTCAAACATTTCTTTAAAATCATCGGATTTATCGAGGTTCATAAACTCCTGCACAAGTATAAGATGCCCCGTGCTGCTTATTGGCAGCCATTCAGTGATACCTTCTACGATACCGAGAATGACAGATTTAAAAATTTCCCACATATATATATTTCCTTTCAGATTTAATGCAAACAAGAGTAATTATATCATAGTTAAACTAAAATAGCAACAGTCAAGGTGAACAAAAATCCGCAAGAAGTCAGAAATCTTGCTCTTTATTGTGATATAAACGGAATTTTCGCTTAGAAATTGTAAGAATACCATTCTTTTTCAGTCTTGTTATCTCGCGCTGGAGAGCACTTCTGTTCACGCATAAATAATCAGAGAGCGCGGTCGTAGAAAACGGTATAAGCGGAGTTTTTCCCTGAGGTGTTTTATCTTCAATAATCTGGAGACAACTTATAAGCTTATCTTCTATCGAACGCTGACTGAGAACTTCGATCCTCTCACTCAAATTTATAGCTTTTTCAGACATAAGCTCAAGCAGATTCTCTACAACTCTCGAATGACATGGGCAAGCATTCTCGCACCTTTTGGTGATCTCTGAACGCTTTACGAACATTACTTCACAGTCTGTTTCGCTGACTATCTCAATAACGCTTCTGATAGAAGGTGAATAGGTAAAGAAAGCACCGAAAACACTCTGTTCGCCAAGAGCTTCAACGATCGTGCGTACGCCGTTTATGTCATATCGCTCCATAACAGCTCTTCCGCTGAGAATAATGCCAATGCGGTCGTTTTCACGTGAAAACTCAGCTATACGGCTGCCTGACTTGTATTTTCTTATATCAGGATTGAAACAACTTATCATACGGCGGCAATCAGACTGATCTACACCTTTGAAAAGTATGTTATCTTCCGGTAACATAAAAAATTCCTCCTTGTTGCAATTGCAACAGATTTTTCGTATTATTTATGATACAATATTTTCAGACAAAAGTCAATATTTATTTTTATTTGTCGGCAGGAACTGTACAGAGTCCCGAAATAAAACAGGAGGTAATACACATGAAAGTAAATGTTATCGGTGAACAGATATCTCAGGACGAGATCAATGCTTACATAGAGTACGGAAAGAAGAAATACAGCGACCGTGAGATAATCGGAATGACAGTAAAGATCGACGGCGAATATGTTGATCTACAGTATGATTTTGAGAATATCCCATTTGACCGTATCAGAAGGATCACCGGCTATCTTGTGGGTACTCTCGACAGATTCAATAACGGCAAGCGCGCCGAAGAACACGACAGAGTAAAGCATAACGTCTGAGCGCCGGACTCTTTTCCGGCTTTAAATAATATTACGGAGGTAAAGGAATTATGAAAAAATATGTATGTCCCGTATGCGGCTACGTCCATGAAGGTGAAGAACCACCGGAGAAATGTCCACAGTGCGGAGTACCCGGTTCAAAGTTCATCGTAAAGGAAGCAGGAGAGAAACTTGTTTTTGCTTGTGAACATGAGCTCGGTGTAGCTAAGGCTGTTTCAGATCCCGAGATCATCGAAGGACTTCGTTCCAACTTCACCGGCGAATGTACAGAAGTCGGTATGTATCTTGCAATGGCAAGAGTTGCATACAGAGAGGGTTATCCAGAGATTGGCGCATACTGGGAAAAGGCTGCCTTTGAAGAGGCCGAGCACGCTGCTAAATTCGCTGAGCTTCTCGGAGAAGTTCTCTCTGACTCAACAAAAGAGAACCTCGAAAAGAGAGTTGCAGCTGAACACGGTGCTACAGAAGGCAAACTCAAGCTTGCTAAGAGAGCTAAAGAACTCAACCTCGACGCTATCCACGACACCGTACATGAGATGGCAAGAGATGAAGCACGCCACGGCAAGGCATTTGAAGGACTTCTCAAAAGATACTTCGGCTGATAACGAACACATATCAAGGCGGCAGGTCATCCCTGCCGCTTTTGTTAATTTTTAATGAATTCTCTTGCAGAATAAACCGATATTTGCTATAATGTACTTACATTATATTTGCGAGGTGAGCGTATGAAAAAAACACTCGACTGGAAAAAATATCTCGATACTGCGGCACAGGCAGTAGCAGAAGGCATAGTTATGCTTAAAAACGACAACAATGCACTTCCTCTGAATAAGAACGAAATAGTATCGGTATTCGGAAGAATACAGCTACATTATTACAAGAGCGGCACCGGTTCAGGCGGTATGGTGAACGTTTCTAAGGTCATAGACATTATCGAAGGACTCACAGAAGCCGGAATACACCTGAACACAGAGCTCCTCGAAGAATACCGCAAATGGGATGCTGAGAATCCGTTTGAGCTCGGAGAAGGATGGGGCGGTGAACCATGGTCTCAGAAAGAAATGCCCCTAAGCAACGAAATTGTTGCAAATGCGTCAAAGAACAGCAATACTGCCATTGTCATTATCGGCAGAACAGCCGGTGAAGAACAGGACGCACGTCTCGAAGCCGGTTCATATCTGCTCACAGAAACCGAAAAGGATATGCTGAAAAAGGTTCGTGAACATTTCAGCAAAGTTGTTATCCTTCTGAATGTCGGCGGACTGATCGATATGTCATTTGTTGACGAGTATTCTCCTGACTCAGTTCTTTATGTATGGCAGGGAGGTATGACAGGCGGAACAGGAACAGCTGCTGTGCTCACCGGACAGGCAAGTCCGAGCGGAAAGCTGCCTGATACTATAGCTTACACAGTTGAAGATTATCCCTCAAGCAGCTGCTTTGGCGATAATGAGCGTAATTTCTACCGCGAAGATATATATGTCGGTTATCGCTGGTTTGAAACTTTTGCAAAGGAAAAAGTACGCTATCCGTTTGGATTCGGACTTTCATATACTACATTTGATATAAAGGCTCTGTCTGTAACAGGCACAAATGAACTCACATTCAAATTTACCGTAAAGAATACAGGCAGTTTCAGTGGCAAAGAAGTTGTTCAGCTGTACGTTGATAAACCGCAAGGCAAGCTTGGTCAGCCCTTAAGACAGCTCTGCGGCTACTCAAAAACTAAGGAACTGAAGCCAGGCGAAACCGATGAACTATCCATTACAATCAATATGTCTGATATTGCATCGTATGATGATTCCGGAGCGGCCAGTCAATCTGACTGCTGGGTACTCGAAGCGGGCGATTACGTATTTTATGCAGGTTCGGATGTAAGATCAGCAGAAGCAGTTCATACAGAAACATTGGCTGCAACTATAATTGTCAAGCAATGCGTGCAGGCAATGGCGCCTGTGCTGCCTTTCAAACGAATCAAAGCATCCGTATATAACGGAAAACTTATTCAAACTGAAGAAGAAACGCCTATAAGCAAGATAGATGAAGCCAAACGTCGTACAGACGCACTTCCGGCAGAGATACCTCAGACCGGAGATAATGACATAAAACTCGCTGATGTCTGCTCAGGCAAGAATACAATTGACGAATTCATCGCACAGCTTTCAGATACTGACCTTGCAAGCATCATACGCGGCGAGGGTATGGGAAGTCCACGTGTAACTCCGGGCACCGCATCTGCTTTCGGAGGTGTTACTGATAGTTTGCAGTCTTTCGGCATACCTGCAGCCTGCTGCGATGACGGTCCGTCCGGTATGAGACTTGATTGCGGCACAAAGGCTTTCAGCCTGCCAAACGGCACAATGATAGCATCAACTTTCAACCAAGAGCTGATAACAGAATTATTTGCTTATATGGGACTTGAAATGGCTGTAAATAAAGTCGAATGTCTTCTTGGTCCCGGAATGAATATACACCGTCATCCGCTCAACGGAAGAAATTTTGAGTATTTCTCAGAAGATCCGTTCCTGACCGGCACTATGGCGGCAGCCGAATTGCAGGGACTTCATTCATTAGGAGTAACAGGAACTATCAAGCATTTCTGCTGCAACAACCAGGAAACCAACCGCCACTATACAGATCAGGTAGTGTCAGGCAGAGCGTTGCGAGAAATATATCTCAAAGGCTTCGAGATTGCAGTAAAGCAAGGCAACGCCGATTCTATTATGACGACTTACGGACCAGTAAACGGATTGTGGACAGCAGGTAATTTTGATCTCAACACAACGATACTCCGAGAAGACTGGGGCTTCACTGGCTTTACAATGACAGACTGGTGGGCAAATGTCAGCGTCAGAGGTTCTGCACCTTCACGCGATCTTTACGCACCGATGGCAGCAGCACAGAATGACGTCTATATGGTATGCTCAGACTGTTCTACTAATGACAGCGGCATAAATAAAGCTCTTGCAAGCGGTGCTCTGACACGCGCAGAGCTCCAGCGCAACGCTAAAAACATTCTCTCATTTATTATGAAGAGCAACGCCATGAAACGCATCTTAGGCACAGCAGATGAAGTGACCATAATCAACCGTGATGACAACGAAACATTCTCCGATGAGGACGTTATTTTCTATGATCTCAGCGACGAACTGAAGATCGACCTTAAAGGCGTTACATCAGTAAAAGGACAGGTTTACAGCTTTGCGCTTAACGTGCTTCAGCCTGGTTTCTACGATATAACAATAACCGCTTCCTCAAACCAGAGCGAAGTTGCACAGATACCGCTGACACTATTCCTGATGGGAACACCGTGCGGTACATTCACATGGAACGGAACAGGCGGTAAACCCGTATCGTTTTCTTCAAATGTTCCGCTGTTTTCAAGATTCACAGCAGCGAGATTCTACTTTGCGCAGAATGGTCTTGACCTTGAAAGCATTGAATTCAGGCTCACAAAGCCAATAAACAGTTTTGATACTGCATTCATACCAGAGGAGAAATAAATGAACATACAGATATTTGGCACCAAGAAGTGTTTTGACACCAAGAAAGCTGAACGCTGGTTCAAAGAGCGCGGCATAAAGTATCAGCTTATAGACATGAAAGAAAAGGGAATGAGCAAGGGCGAATTCACAAGCGTATGCCAGGCAGTCGGCGGCATAGACAATATGATAAACGAAAAGGCAAGCGACAAGCAGACTCTGACATTGCTGAAATATCTCGGAGATTCCGATCGTGAGGAAAAACTTCTCGAAAACCCGCAGCTTATCAAAACTCCGATAGTACGTAGCGGCAAGAAAGCAGTTATCGGCTTCTGCCCGGAAGTTTGGAGTAAATGGGAATAAGCACCCAAATCACATTATGATTATTTCAGCATATAATTACAGGCAATAACTTTTTTTGCCGCGATTGTTGCTATTTTTGAAATAATATGTTATAATAATTTTATGTTAGTTATTTTCTGACAGTATAAAAACGGACTATACGCCCGTGAAATATCATTTTATAGGGATAAAACCCGGAAGGAGTTACTATTATGGGACTTATCAGAGCAGCACTTGTCGGAGCAGCTTCTACTCTGGCTGATACCTGGGAAGAATTCTTCGTATGTGAATCTATGCCGGCTGATGTACTTATAACAAAAGGTGAAAAGCGTGTCGGCAAGCATTCATCAAATAAAAAAGGCAACGAGAACGTTATATCTGACGGAAGTGCTATCGTAGTGCACGAAGGTCAGGCTATGATCATGGTTGATCAGGGATGTATCGTTGAAATTGCTTCCGAGCCCGGTGTTTACGAATACCGCACAGGTACTTCACCGAGTATTTTCTCAAGCACATTCGGTGCAGGTCTCAAGGATACTTTCAAAGAGATGTGGGATCGTATCAAGCACGGCGGTGACGCTGCAAAGGATCAGCGTATCTACTACTTCAACATGAAGGAGATCATGGACAACAAGTTCGGCACACAGAACCCTGTTCCTTTCAGAATGAACTATGCTGATATCGGCAGAAGCTTTACTGTCGGTGTTCGCTGTAACGGTATCTATACATACAGAATCACCGATCCGGTGCTCTTCTTCACTAATGTTGCCGGCAATGTTTCAGGCAATTTTGGCCGCTCAAATCTTGATAATCAGCTCAAAGGCGAGTTCCTTGATGTTCTCGCACCTGCATTCACAAAGATATCTGCAACAGGCATAAGATACGATGAACTCCCCGGCAGACAGAAAGAACTCAAGGAAGCTCTCCAGGGCGAGCTTGTTGACAATTGGAAAAACAGAAGAGGTATCACAATTGAAACAGTTGCGATCAATTCTGTAACTATATCTGACGAAGACGTTAAGCGTATACAGCAGTTTGAAGACAGAATATGGAACGCTGATCCCAACCACGCAGCTGCAACTCTCGTTGAAGCTCAGGCTCAGGCTCTCCAGAACGCTGCAAACAACCCCAACGGTGCTGCTATGGGACTCTTCGGTATGGGTATGGCTCAGCAGGCTGGCGGAGTAAATGCTCAGGCACTGTTCAATATGGCTCAGCAGCAGCAACAGCAGAATAACGCTGCTCAGGCTCAGAATACAGCTGCAGCACCAGCAGCAGCTCCCGCAAACAGCTGGACTTGTGCATGCGGCGCAGTTAACACAAATAAGTTCTGCTCAGATTGCGGAAAGCCTAAGCCGGCACCAGCAGTAGGCTGGACCTGTTCATGCGGTGCTGTAAACAAGGGCAAATTCTGCTCAGACTGCGGTAAACCGAAGCCGACAGGAGAACCGCTCTATCGCTGTGACAAGTGTGGATGGGAACCAGAGGATCCTAAGAACCCTCCTAAGTTCTGCCCCGAGTGCGGCGATCCTTTCAACGATTCTGACATCGTTAAGTAATGCATCACATATTTTGATTGACAAATCCAATCATTAGGTGTATAATTAACATATTATTTTTACATAGAAACGGAGAAATCATATGTGTGGAATAGTTGGCTTCGCAGGAAGCTCACAAGCAGCACCGATACTGCTCGACGGACTCTCAAAGCTTGAATACAGAGGTTACGATTCGGCAGGTATCGCCGTCCGCGACGGAAACAGCGAAACAGAGATAGTGAAGGCAAAGGGTAAGCTCAAAGTCCTTAAGGAAATGACCAATGACGGTAAAGCTGTAATAGGCAGCTGCGGAATAGGTCATACAAGATGGGCAACTCACGGCGAACCTTCTACTACCAATGCACACCCCCACAGCAGCGACGATCAGAATGTTATAGCTGTACATAACGGTATCATCGAGAATTATCAGGAACTCCGTGAAAAGCTTGCAAAGAGCGGCTATACTTTCAATTCTCAGACAGATACAGAGGTCGCAGTAAAGCTTATAGATTACTACTTCAAAAAATATAATCTTGGTCCTGTTGACTCTATCGCAAGAGCAATGATAAGAATCAGAGGTTCTTACGCTCTCGCAGTAATGTTCAAGGACTATCCCGATGAGATATACACAGCACGTAAAGACAGCCCAATGATAATTGGTATCTCAAACGGCGAAACTTACGTTGCTTCCGATGTACCGGCAATTCTCAAATATACAAGAAATGTTTACTACATCGGCAACCGCGAGATCGCTAAGCTCACAAAGGGCACAGCAACTTTCTACAATATCGACCGTGAAGAGATCGAAAAGGAAGTTACTGAGATCAAGTGGGACGCTGAAGCAGCTGAAAAAGGCGGTTATGAGCACTTTATGCTCAAGGAGATACATGAACAGCCTAAGGTAGTAAGAGATACTATAAATTCTGTCGTTAAGGACGGAAAGATAGATTTCAGCAGCGTAGGACTCACAGACGAAGAAATGAACAAGATCACTCAGATATACATCGTTGCCTGTGGCTCTGCATACCACGTTGGTATGGCAGCTCAGTACGTTATTGAGGATATGACTTCAATCCCCGTAAGAGTAGAACTTGCTTCTGAATTCAGATACAGAAAGATGAAACTCGCTAAGGACAGCCTTGTAATAATCATAAGCCAGTCCGGTGAAACAGCTGACAGCCTTGCTGCTCTCAGAGAAGCAAAGGACAAGGGCATCAAGACTCTTGGTATCGTAAATGTAGTTGGATCATCTATCGCACGAGAAGCAGACAATGTTTTCTATACACTTGCAGGTCCTGAGATCTCGGTTGCAACTACAAAGGCTTACAGCACTCAGCTTATAGCCTGCTATCTGCTTGCTATGCAGTTTGCTGTTGCAAGAGGCGAAATGGAGAATACAGAGTGTGAAGCTCTTCTCAAAGAACTCTACACTATCCCTGAAAAGATCGAGAAGATACTCGCCGATAAAGAACGTCTCCAGTGGTTTGCAAACAAGCTCGCAGGAGCTAAGGACGCTTTCTTCATTGGCAGAGGAATCGACTATGCTATAAGCCTCGAGGGAAGCCTCAAAATGAAGGAGATAAGCTATATTCACTCCGAAGCATACGCTGCCGGAGAACTCAAGCACGGTCCGATCAGCCTCATCGAAGACGGCATACTTGTTATCAGTGTCCTTACTCAGCAGGATCTCTATGAGAAGACCGTCAGCAATATGGTTGAGGTAAAGAGCCGCGGCGCTTCACTTATGGGACTTACAACATACGGAAATTACAGCATGGAAGATACTGCTGACTTTACAGTATACATCCCCGAGACTGATCCGCACTTTGCAGGAAGTCTCTCTGTAATACCGCTCCAGCTGCTTGGATACTATGTTTCCGTAGCTAAGGGATACGACGTAGATAAGCCCAGAAATCTCGCAAAGAGCGTTACAGTTGAATAATAATATGAGCGGGCTGAAAAGTCCGCTCTTTCATTAAATCTTAAGGAGAACATAATGGCTACAGAGAATACTTCAGGAATCAGTATAACCGAACTGGGAGATCCGTCGAATCCGCACGGTGAAGCCGGAGCCGAAATGCTTATCGGTATGAACGAACATCACTACGAGGTCACAGGCTGGGGACTCAGCTTTCTTGATCTGAAAACAAACAGCAGAGTCCTTGATATAGGCTGCGGAGGCGGGGAGACACTCCGTCGTATGTCGGAAACAGTCACAAATGGAAAACTTACAGGGGCTGATCATTCTCCACTATCGGTAAAAATGAGTCTTGAACACAACGCAGTAGCAGTCAGAGACGGTAGACTCACCGTTACAGAGGCTTCAGTTGAAAGGCTTCCTTTCGTAGACCATAACTTTGACCGCATAATTACAGTAGAGAGCTTTTATTTCTGGCCTGATCCTGCAAACAGTCTTAAAGAAGTTTACAGGGTTCTTGACAAGGATGGAATATTCCTTATCGTAGCTGACATAAACGGCGACGCAGAGCTTTCACAGGATGACATAGCAAACATTCAAAAATACTCACTCTATAACCCGACATCAGCTGAACTCGAGGAACTGCTTGTACAAGCAGGCTTCAACAGCGTGAAGATACACAAAAAGGCAGGCACGAGCTGGATATGTGCCGAGGGACGTAAATAATTCACAGCAATAAATCTTTCTTTAAAGGAGATAGTATATGGCATTCAAACTGAGCAGTGTAGTCCCATGGGGCAGAAATATCGACGAATACAGAGAAATGTTCCTTCTGACAGATAGTGATATGAAAAAGAAAATAGCTGGATTCGGTGACGGTCCGGCAAGCTTCAACTATCAGGCAACAGAAGCCGGTTATTCGGTAACTTCATTTGACCCGATATACCAGTTCACAAAAGAACAGCTTGAACAGCGTATAGATGAAGTCAAAAACATAGTAATGAAGCAAATGTCTGAAAACATGGATAATTACGTATGGGACAGGATACCATCACTTGAAGCACTTGAAAATGTCCGAATCTCCGCAATGAGAGCATTTCTGCACGATTACGAAAAAGGAAAGCTCGAAAGGCGTTACATATATCACGAACTGCCCGATAAACTCCCTTATGAAGATAACAGTTTCGATATCGGACTCAGTTCGCATTTTCTGCTGATGTATACAGCTCTCGGATATGATTTTCATATCGCGGCTATAACAGAAATACTGCGTGTATGCAGAGAAATCCGTATATTCCCACTTTGTGACCTTGATAGTAATTCATCAGAAATCATAGAAAAAGTCATTTCATATTTCAGGAAGGATTTCAAAGTTGAAATAAAGAAAACAAACTACGAATTTCAGAAGTGTGCAGACAGCCTCTTAGTGATAAAACACACAAAATAACAAAAACGTCCGGAAATTGATTCCGGACGTTTTTACTTACTGGGAATATACAGCTTTCCCTGCCATGTATCGAGATCAACAAGCCTTTTATCAATACCGCCAAGAGCAGCAAGTTTATCAGCACTCCATAATGGCGCGATAAGTTTCGACTTGTCACCATCACCGGTAATGCGTTCGATCACAGTTTCGGGCGGAAGTAGTTCCAGCTGACGTATAACGATGTCAATGTACTCATCCCTTGAAAGAAGAGAACACTCCCCATTTTCATACATATCAGCAAGCTTCGTACCGCGTATAACGTGCAGCATCTGTATTTTTACTGCATCAGGGCACATATCAGCAATACGCGTAGCCGTTTCTAACATCATATCACGAGTTTCACCGGGAAGTCCGTTGATAATATGCAGACAAGTGCGTATACCACGCGATCTTAGCGACTCATAGCCTTTCATGAATTCTTCATGTGAACAACAGCGATTTATCAACGAGAGAGTTGACTCATGCACAGTTTGCAGACCAAGCTCAACTGTAAGATAAGTACGTTCATTTAGTTCCGAAAGCAGATCAAGAATATTGTCGGGCAAGCAATCAGCGCGAGTTCCAACAGATATACCGCATACCTCAGGGAATGAAAGAACTTCTTCAAAATAACTACGCAGAACACAAACAGAGGCATAAGTATTGGTATTAGCCTGAAAATATGCGATTATTCGAGGAGTTTGCTCAGTTTTACGCGAAATTCTTTCTATCTCAGAAGCAAGCTGCTGTTTAAGAGTCAAAGACGGCGAAGTAAAGTATCCGCTGCCGCCATCGCAGAAAATGCAGCCGCCAGTGCCCTTGGTGCCATCGATATTCGGACAGGTAAACCCGCATTCAAGTACGGCTTTGTATGTTTTCTCGCCGAAATTACAGCGGTTATGATAATTCAATGTATGATATCTCTTGTTATCATTCGAGTATAAAAAAGGACTTTTCATAAATACACCTCAAGAATATGTTATCATATTGCCGCAAGAAAGTCAACAAGCTGAAAAATCAGCGATATACTGCGAATCTGCACTTGACAAAGAAAATAATATATGGTAAAATAATTGAAGGAACTGCCATACGGCAGTAACTCAATAAATATTGAGGAGTATAGAACATGAAAAATGATCTGATACTTATCGGAATGCCCGGTTCCGGAAAGAGTACAGTCGGCGTAATACTCGCAAAACTGCTGGGTTACAGCTTTGTTGACTCCGATCTGCTCATTCAGAAGAGCGAGGGCAGACTGCTCAAAGACATAATAGCTTCAGAAGGCATAGGCGGCTTTATAGAGATAGAGAACCGAATAAACAGCTGTATACAGCCGGGCAGAGCGGTAGTTGCGACCGGTGGCAGCGCAGTATACGGCAAAGAAGCCATGCAGCACTTGAAAAGTATCGGAACAGTAGTATATCTCAGCCTTGGCTATGAGGAACTCACCAGACGTTTAGGCAACATCAGAAACAGGGGAGTCATCATACGCGAAGGTCAGACTCTCAGAGAGTTATATGACGAAAGAATGCCTCTTTACGAGAAATACGCTGATATCATAATCGACGAAGACGACTGTGACATAGAAGCAACAGTAGAAAAAGTCATAGCAGCATACAGAAGTCATTTGTGAGATATACACAATATTACACTAACAAAAATAGCTATAAATACAATTTTGTTTTTTGTACAAAATCTTCTTTGACAAATATAATACTTTGTGGTATAATATATCATAGAATTATATTGCGGAGAATTACGTCCGTCAGTATTTATTTTTGGAGAATCCGGTGCCGTTCAGCAGCTATACTGCTCTGGCTTGCGGATATCGGAAAGGAAATGAAATGGCTAAAATCATTGCAGTAACTTCTGGAAAGGGCGGCACAGGCAAATCAACAATATGTGCCGGTCTTGGCTACGCTCTTGCTAAGCAGGGACACCGTACACTCATAATCGAGCTTGATTTCGGTCTCAGATGTCTCGATATCATGTTCGGTATGGAAGGCGAGATCAAGTACGACCTCGGCGAAGTTCTTAAAGGTACAAAGACAGCTCGTGAAGCAGTAGCTCAGGTACCTATGGCAAGTAATCTCAGCATACTCTGTGCTCCTAAGACACTCACACCTGTCAAGGCTCAGCAGATCGGCGAGATATGCTCAGCTCTCAAGAAATACTTTGAGTACATAATAATCGATACCGGTGCAGGTATCAACTCTCACGTATTCGACATCGTGGAACAGGCAAATCTCATTCTTGTAGTTTCTACACCGGATCAGGTATGTATAAGAGACGCAAGCCTTATGTCTGACGAGTTCTACAACAGAGGAAACAAGAGACAGCGTCTTATCATCAATAAGGTAAGTAAGAAAGTTATCGGCAAGTCCCTCGTCGCTAACCTTGACGAGATCATAGATAAAGTTGGAATTCAGCTCATCGGTGTTATCCCCGATGATTTCAAGATGACCGTTGCTACTGGTACAGGAAAACCGATACCGTCCGATTCAGAGGCTCTGAGAGCTATCGATGCTATCACAAAGAGACTCGGTGGAGATTTCGTACCGCTTACATACAGCAACTAAGTAGCATTCAGCGATAAGCAGTATTATCCTTTAGCACTATTTTTCTGATTCCCGACCTGGATACATAAGTACAGCGATCCGGGTACTTTAATCGTATCACTCAGCTGTACACACTACTTTGACCTCTATGGCGGTTGGGAAATTTTTACCGAAAAAGGAGAAAGGACGTATATTATGAAAATAGCAATTATTGCGCACGATGCAAAGAAAGAGCTTATGGTGCAGTTCTGCAGCGCATACTGCGGTATCCTGTCAAAGCATACGCTCATAGCTACCAACACAACAGGTAAACAAGTAAGCGAAGCAACCGGACTTCCCATCAAGAGATATCTCAGCGGACAGGGCGGTGCTGAGCAGATACTCGCACTTCTTTCCTGCAATGAGGTAGATGTTCTCCTGTTCTTCAGAGATCCTATCAATCCCAAGGCTACTGACGTTCACGGAATGAACCTTCTCAGACTGTGCGACGTACATAATGTGCCCGTAGCTACCAATATCGCTACTGCTGAGGCTCTTATCCTCGCTCTCGAGCGCGGTGACCTTGACTGGCGTGAAGTCGGTACTCCCGGTATCTGATATTTTCAATTGTCCCTTAATTGGGACAATTTTAATGTAATGGGCTTAGCCCGCAAACTATATGAAAGGCTGAAACTTATATGGCTATGAACATCAAACGCCCCAACGGTACGGAAGACGTTCTCCCGAGAGACATCCACAAATGGCACACTGTCGAGAAAATCGCACGCGAAACTGCCGAGAGCTTCGGATTCGGTGAGATCCGTGTCCCTACCTTTGAGAACACTGACCTTTTCCTGAGATCTGTCGGCGAAACAACAGACGTTGTACAGAAGGAAATGTACACAGTTATGGCAAAGGAAACGAAGTTTACACTCCGTCCGGAAGGAACTGCCGGTGCTATCCGTGCTATGCTCCAGAACGGTCTTCTCAACGAAGCACTTCCGCAGAGAATATTCTATATAATTTCCTGCTTCCGACATGAGAGACCGCAGGCAGGAAGACTTCGTGAGTTCCATCAGTTCGGCGTTGAGATGGCTGGCAGCCAGTCTCCGGCAGCAGATGCAGAAGTCATAGCTCTTGCAAATAAGATACTCAACCGTCTCGAGATAAAGAATATCGAGCTTCACATTAATTCGATCGGATGTCCAACCTGCCGTGCAAAGTACCACGAAGCTCTCAGAGCATACTTTGAACCTCACAAGGACGAACTCTGTGACACCTGTAAAGAGAGACTCGTCAAGAATCCGATGAGACTTCTCGACTGCAAGAGTCCTGAGGACCGTGAGATAGCCAAGGATGCTCCTGTAATTCTTGATTATCTTTGTGATGAGTGCAGTGATCACTTCAGCAAATTGAAGAAGTATCTCGATAACATGGGAATATCCTATACTATCGATCCAAAGATCGTGCGTGGTCTTGACTATTACACAAAGACCGTATTTGAGTTCATCACTACCGAGATAGGTGCACAGGGAACTGTCTGCGGCGGCGGAAGATATGACGGCCTAATAGAACAGCTCGGCGGACAGCATACTCCCGCTCTTGGCTTTGGTATGGGACTCGAGCGTCTGCTTCTTGTTATGGATAAGCAAAATTGCAGCTACCTTGAACCAAAGAAGTGTGATATATACTTTGCAACGATGGGCGATGTAGCTCTTGAAAAAGCTATGGAGCTCACCACACAGCTCCGCGAATTCGGCTACTATGCTGAATACGACCTTATGGGACGCGGTCTCAAGGCTCAGATGAAGTACGCCAACAAGATAGGCGCAGCTTTCACAATGGTTCTTGGCGACAATGAGCTAAACGACAATAAGGCTAAACTCAAAGAAATGGAAAGTGGCGAAGAAACTCTCATCGCACTCGATGACAAGTTCGAAGCCACTTTTGAAGAAATATATTTCAATAAAATGCTTGATGTGATAGATGACGAGAACGGCTCGCTTTTCGCATTCACAGGGGAGGATAAGTAAATGGCAGACAGTATGAAAGGTCTGAAGCGCACTCACTACTGCGGCGAAGTAACTGAGATAGGTGCAGAGGTAGTAGTAGGCGGATTCGTAGAGAGAATCAGAAACAAAGGCGGTGTAATTTTCGTTGTCCTCAGAGACAGAACAGGTGTAGTTCAGCTTCTCTTCAACGACGAGACTGACCGTGAGATATTTGATAAAGCAGCTTCCTGCCGCAGCGAGTTTGTTCTTATGGCTAAGGGACAGGTGCGTGAGCGTGAAAGCAAGAACGACAAGCTCAAGACCGGTAATGTTGAGATATTCGTTACAGATCTTCGTGTACTCGCAAAGGCTCAGACAACACCTTTCGAGATCACAAACGAAACAAAGGTTAACGAAGAGCTTCGTCTCAAATACCGTTATCTTGACCTCAGAAGAGCTCCTATCCAGCAGAATATCATTATGCGTCATGAGATAGCAAAGGTTACCCGTGAATACTTCTATGAGAACGGATTCCTTGAGATAGAAACTCCTATGATGATGAAGTCAACTCCTGAGGGCGCAAGAGACTACCTCATTCCTTCAAGAGTACATCCCGGAAAGTTCTATGCTCTTCCGCAGTCACCTCAGATATACAAGCAGCTCCTTATGGTAGCCGGTTATGACAGATATATCCAGCTCGCACGCTGCTTCCGTGATGAAGACCTCCGAGCAGACAGACAGCCTGAATTCACACAGATAGACCTCGAGATGTCATTTGTTGACGCTGATGATATCCAGTCTTGCGTTGAAGGCTTTGTACAGCGTGTGTTCAAGGAAGTTATGGGTGTAGATGTTCCTACTCCGCTTCCACGTCTGACATTTGCTGATGCTATGAACCGCTACGGTTCAGACAAACCTGATACACGTTTCGGCTTCGAGATCCAGGATATCACAGATACAGTAAAGGATATAGATTTCGTTGTATTTAAGAACGCTATCGAAGAAGGCGGATCTGTAAGAGCTATCAACGTAAAGAACGGTGCTGCTACATACACACGTAAGGAAATCGACAAGCTCGTTGAGCACGCAAAGGGTATCGGCGCTAAGGGACTTGCTTATATCCGCTGGGCTGATGAACCTAACTGCTCATTCAAAAAGTTCCTTGCTGACGGCGATCTTGAAAAGATCTGTTCAGCAGTTGATGCACATGAGGGTGACCTTGTTCTCATCTGTGCAGACAAGACCAAGACAGTTCTTTCAACTCTCGGTGCTATCCGCCTTATATGCGGAAAGAGACTTGAAGTCATTCCCGAAGACAAGTACAACTTCCTCTGGATCACAGAAATGCCTTTCTTCGAGCACGACGATGAAAATGATACATGGGTAGCAGCACATCACCCCTTCACAATGCCTATGGAAGAATGTCTCGAGTATCTTGATACTGATCCGGCAAATGTTCGTGCAAAGGCATGGGATCTCGTTCTCAACGGAACAGAGCTCTCCAGCGGATCAATGCGTATCACAGACTTCGAGCTCCAGCAGAAGATGTTTGAAGCACTTGGTATGACAGATGAAGAGATCGAAGCTAAATTCGGCTTCCTCGTAGATGCTTACCGTTACGGTGCACCGCCTCACGGTGGTATGGGTATCGGACTTGACCGTCTTGCAATGATAATGTGCAAGACAGACAGTCTCCGTGACGTAACTGCATTCCCAAAGGTACAGAATGCAAGTGAGCTTATGTCCGAGTGTCCGTCATATGTTGACGATGAAAGCCTTGACGTACTCGGAATCAAAGTGGTGAAAAAGGAAGATGAGTAATAGATTTTATGCCGTATGCGGTATTCTTGAGATAGACGGAAAGATACTCTTTGTAAGACACACTTACGGTCAGGCAAAGAACAGGATTCTCATTCCAGGCGGTTATGTAAAGGAAGGCGAACTTCCTACTGATGCCGTTAAGCGTGAATTCTTCGAGGAAACTACTGTCACAGCAGAAGCTGTTTCTGTTTTCTCGATCCAGTTCAAAACAGACCAGTGGTGCGTAGTTTTCAGACTTAGATACATAGAGGGCGAACCTCATTCCGACGGATATGAGAACAGTGAAGTACTCCTTCTCACTCCTGAGGAAGCAATTGAGCGCCCTGATATAACAAATATGAGCCGCGCTATACTCAAAGCTTACATCGCCGATAGGGACAACAGTCTCAAAAAGGGCGAGTACCGCTCGATCTCACTCAAAGAAGGAGAATATGAGATATTCGGTGTATGAACCTATTCCAAAAACGTATGTCATTCTGCAAATATCACTTGACAAAAATATAAAAATAAGTTATAATAAATATGTTGTTTGAATAATGATACCAAGGGAGCTGTCTGAAGGGATAGCTCCCTTTCTGTTTAAACGACGATATATTACATATGATAGCATAGACGGTAATAAACCGGCTGTCTGTAATTATAAAGGAGGGAAATTATGGCGTCTGAAGCGATAAGCAAAATACTTGCGGCTGAGGCAGAATCCAACAGAAAAAATGCCGAAGCAAGACAGCGTAAAGAACAGCTCATCAACGACGCTATGGGTAATTCAGCAAGAACTATCCAGAAAAAGCTCGGTGCCGCAACAGCAGCATCACACAAAATGCGTACAGAGCTTGATGAAAAACTGTCCGAACACAGGAAACACGCAGAAGAAGAGTGTCAGAAAGAAATCGAAAGGCTGAAACAGCTTTCTGAAAAGAATATGGACTCGACAGTAGACGAGATAATCAAGAAGTTTTTCTGATAAGTGTTCACGATTGGATGGTGATGTAAAATATGGCGAAACTCAAAATGAAAAAAATAGAGCTCATCGCACTTCTTACTGACAGTAAGAAGATAATCGAGCTGATACAGCGCCGCGGCGTGGTTGAGCTTTGCAAGACTGACGAAGAACTTCCCGGAACAAATGTCACCGCAGTAATAAGCGAATTTGAAAAATTCCGGAACACAGCTTCGCGGGCACTTGATATACTCGACAGGTACTCTCCGGAGAAAGCCGGTATTTCGGCAATGCTCGGCAGCCGTACAGAAGTTGAGAAGCATGCTTTCGGCAAAGAAGCTATGCACATGGAGAAGATAATGAACTCCGCCGGTGAGATAATCAGAAACAACCGCTGCATAGACGATGCTGAATCGCAGATCACACAGCTCGAAATGAAATGTGATTCTCTGAAACAATGGCAAGGGCTCGATATACCGCTGAATTTCAAAGGTACAGCTTCAACAGCAGCTTTTATCGGAACTATACCTTATCTGATAACAGCAAACGAAATCAACAGTTCTCTTCCTACAGGAACAACTGCTGAAATAGTATCGGCTTCAAAGGAACAGACAAACTTGTTCATCCTCGCAAGTAAAACAGTTGAAGAGGAAACGGCAGCAACTTTGCGGAAGCTTTCATTCTTACCTCTGAGTGATGTTGATTCAAAAACTCCTGCACAGCTCACAGAAGCTGCTCACAGCGAGATACAGCGACTTAATGAGACATCAGAAGCTGCTGAAAAACGAATAATTGAGCTTGACAGTGAGCGAAAAGAGCTCAAATTCGCAATTGACTATCTGCAAATGCGAAAAGATAAATATGAAGCTCTAAACTCGCTTAATTTCACAGAAAACACTTTTGTGTTAACAGGATATATCCCTGAAAAATACACTAAGCTCCTGAAAGATGAGCTTGAGAAGAAGTTCACTGTATTCATCGAATATACAGATCCCACCGAGGACGAAGACGTCCCGGTACTGCTGGAAAACAGCAGTTTCTCAGCTCCGGTGGAAAGTATAACAAAAATGTACGCTATGCCGGATAAAAAGGACGTCGATCCTACACCGGTAATGTCGTTCTTCTACTATCTGTTCTTCGGTATGATGCTCTCCGATGCAGGATACGGTCTTCTTATGGTTATCGGCACGACAATCGCGCTCAAGCGTTTCAAGCTTGAGGACACAATGAAAAAAACGCTCACGATGTTCAGGAATTGCGGCATATCAACAATGATATGGGGAGCGCTCTTCGGAAGCTGGTTCGGCGATATCGTACAGGTCGTCGCCCGTGACTACTTTGGCAAGAATATCTCAAGCATAGCATTATGGTTCCAGCCGCTTGACGATCCAATAAAGCTCCTGCTTTATTCGTTCGCACTTGGTATACTGCATCTGTTCCTCGGACTTGGCGTATCTTTCAAAATATCATGGGACGACAACCGAAAAGCTGATGCCATATTCGATACAGTACCTATATACCTTACGATAACAGGTGTGGCACCTCTTGCCGCAAGCATTCTTATAAGCGTACCGTCAATATTAAAAACTATCGGCACATATATGCTAATTGTAGGAGCAGTACTTCTGTTACTGACTTCGGGAAGAAATTCAAAGTCGATATTCGGCAAATTCTTCGGCGGAATATATGCTTTATACAATACAGCTACCGGTTACCTCAGTGATATACTTTCATATTCGAGACTTCTCGCTCTCGGACTTGCAACCGGAAGTATCGCAAGCGTTATAAACCTTATCGGCTCGATGCCGCAGAATATGGTCATCAAGACTATACTTCTTATAATAGTGTTCGTTGTAGGTCACACAGCAAATCTTGCTATAAACCTGCTTGGCGCTTACGTTCATACAGACAGACTCCAGTTTGTGGAGCTGTTCTCAAAATTCTATACAGGCGGCGGACGAGAATTCTCGCCTCTTACAGTTAATACGAAATATATAAAATTCAAGGAGGAAAAAATCAATGAATAGTTTAGGATTAGCACTCGCAATAATAGGTGCAGCTTGTGCATCACTTTTTGCAGGAATAGGCTCAGCAAAGGGAGTAGGTCTTGTCGGAGAAGCAGCAGCCGGCGTAGTTTCAGTAGATCCGAATAAATTCAGCAAGGTGCTTCTTCTTCAGCTTCTTCCCGGTACGCAGGGACTCTATGGACTTCTCACAGCTATCCTTATGCTCAGCAGAATTGGAATAATCGGCGGTTCAGCAGCTGATCTCTCAACAGCTCAGGGACTTATGTTCCTCGGTGCATCACTTCCGATAGCAATAGTCGGACTCTTCTCAGGCATAGCACAGGGCAGGGCAGCAGCAGCCGGTATAGGTATCGTTGCAAAGAAACCCGACCATACGATCAAGGGAATCATTATGGCTGCTATGGTTGAGACATACGCTATCCTCGCACTTCTTGTTTCAATTCTTCTCATCTACAATATCTCTATCTGAGGAGGTGTGAAGAATGGCAGGACTTGAAGATATACTCAATATCATAGACTCACAGCAGAAGGAGACCGAAAGCCGTATAATGAGCTCTGCCGAAAGCAAAGTCCGCGAGATAAACAAGGATGCCGCAGCTAAAGCAGATAAAGCTTACTCTGACTATATGAAAAAAGCAGAAGCAGAGAATCTACGCAGCTTTGAAAGTTCATGTGTATCTGTTGACGCAGAAATGAAGCGCAGGATATTGAAGTGCAAAGTCGGACTCATAGATGAGGTCATAGAAAAGACTCTTCAGAAGCTTCGCTCCCAGAACGATGCAGACTACTTTACAATGCTTGAAAAACTCATAACACGCAGTATACGTAAGGATGACGGTACTGTCTCACTCAGCAGCAAGGATCTCGGCAGACTTCCTGCCGGATTTGAAGATAAACTCAAAGCAAAAGCAGCTGAGATCGGCGGAAGTATCAAAATAGATACCGCACCAGCAGATATAGAGGACGGTTTCATCCTCACATACGGTCTTATTTCAGAGAATTGCAGCTTCAGCGCTATACTGGAAACAGAGCGTGAAAGCATAAAGGACTTGGCTTCGACCGAATTGTTCAGGCAGGTGAGTAAATGAGCACTACGGAATACGCAAGCGCAGTAGCAGCTGTAAAAACGATGGAGAGCTCTCTTCTCACACGAAGCGACATCGAACAGTTTATAAATGCTCCGACACTCTCCGAGCTCAGAATGCTCCTCGATTCAAGAACTGGAGGAGAAACTCTCGAAGATGTATGGAAAATGCTCTCCGGATACGCTCCTGACTGTGCTGAACTGAAAATACTTCTGTACAGAAACGATTTTCACAATCTTAAAGCTGTTCTTAAAGCTATGCTTTCGGGCAGAGATCCGTCTAACTATTATATAAGACCTTCAAATGTCAGCCTTGAAACTATCAAGGAAGCCTATGCGTCAAAATCAGCTGACTCTCTGCCTGTCTATATGCGTGCAGCAGCTGAGGAAGCTTATGAGATAGCAACAAGAACTCTTGACGGACAGCTCTCTGATTCTCTGATAGATTCAGCAGCGCTCACGGCAATGCAGCAGAGTGCAGATGAGACTGGCAACGATTTCATCATAAAATACGCACAGCTCACAACAGTCTGCGCTGATATAAAAACTGCATACAGATGCAGCGTGATGCACAAGTCTAATCAGTTCATGGAAACAGCTGTCTGCGGCAGCCGCGAACTAGATAAAGCATCTCTTATACGCGCCGCACTTGCCGGAACGGAAAGCCTGTTCAGTTTCCTGAACAATACGCCTTATGCAGAAGCAGCAGAACTTCTGAAAAATACACCGGCACAGTTCGAGAAATGGTTTGATGATGTCATAACAGAGCACGCTGAATCTGCACGTATGCAGGCATTCGGTGCAGAACCGCTTATGGCATACTACATCGCCAAAGAGGCTGAGATAAAGAATATCCGAATAATCTCGATATGCCGTGAAAGCGGAACAGACAGAGATACGATCACGGAAAGGATGAGAAAGCTATATGTATAAAACAGCTGTCATCGGAGATACAGCCAGCGTTTCCGGATTTGCGGCGCTCGGACTGTCGGTTTTCCGTGAGACCGAACCGGAAAAGATAAAGAAGCTGATAAACAAGCTCGCAGCCAGCGACTTTGCGGTAATTTACATTACTGAACCAGCAGCTGCACTTGTCAGCGATACTATAAACAAATACAGGAGCAAAAAACTGCCCTCAATAGTTCTTATCCCTGCGATAGAGGGAAATACCGGCGACGGTATGAGGTCACTCCACGAAGCTGTGGAAAAGGCTGTCGGCTCCGACATACTCAATTAGAAAAGAGGCTGAAAGACACCAATGAGCAGTATTGGAAAAATCGTTAAGATATCCGGACCGCTTGTAGTTGCTGAGGGAATGAGGGACTCGAATATGTTCGACGTAGTCCGTGTCAGCAGCAAGCGCCTTATCGGTGAAATAATAGAAATGCACGGTGACCGTGCTTCCATACAGGTATATGAGGAAACATCCGGACTTGGTACAGGCGAGGAAGTTGAGTCTACCGGTGAACCCATGAGCGTCGAGCTCGGCCCCGGACTCATAGGCAGTATATTTGACGGTATACAGCGTCCTCTCGATGATATAAGAAAGATAGCAGGAAACAGTCTCCAGCGAGGTGTAGAAGTACCTTCACTCAAGCGTGAACCGCTCTGGAAGTTTAAACCGGCTGTAAAAGCAGGCGACAAAGTTGTTAGCGGAGACATAATCGGAACAGTACAGGAAACTGATATAGTTCTCCATAAGATAATGATTCCCAACGGCACCGAGGGAACTGTCAAGAGCATAAAAGCAGGCGAGTTCCATGCAGATGACACGGTATGTGTAATTGAGACCAACAAGGGGGACAAAGAACTCTCACTCATACAGAAATGGCCTGTCCGCCGCGGCAGACCTTATAAGAAAAAGCTTTCTCCCGATATGCCGCTTGTAACCGGACAGCGTGTAGTTGACTGCCTTTTCCCGATAGCAAAGGGCGGCGTAGCAGCAATCCCTGGACCTTTCGGAAGCGGTAAGACCGTAACACAGCACCAGCTTGCAAAGTGGGCTGATGCAGATATAATCGTATACATCGGCTGCGGTGAGCGCGGCAACGAGATGACCGACGTTCTGAACGAATTCCCTGAACTTATAGATCCGCATACAGGCAAGTCACTTATGGAGCGTACTGTACTCATCGCCAACACATCAGATATGCCCGTTGCAGCTCGTGAAGCGTCTGTTTACACAGGTATCACAATTGCAGAGTATTACCGTGATATGGGCTATTCAGTCGCTCTTATGGCCGATTCCACATCACGCTGGGCAGAAGCTCTCCGTGAGATGTCCGGACGTCTTGAAGAAATGCCAGGTGACGAAGGCTACCCAGCTTACCTCGGAAGCCGTCTTGCACAGTTTTATGAACGTGCAGGAAGAGTTATCTCCAACGGCACAGAGGGTAGGGAAGGAGCTCTCTCCGTTATCGGAGCAGTATCTCCTCCCGGCGGTGATATATCCGAGCCTGTTTCTCAGGCAACACTGCGTATGGTCAAGGTATTCTGGGGACTCGACTCCAACCTTGCTTATCAGAGACACTTCCCGGCTATAAACTGGCTCACCAGCTACTCACTGTACGCAGATTCACTTTCCAATTGGTACAACAACAATGTTTCTGCTGACTGGATGGCGCTCAGAGCACGTTTCATGGCGATACTCCATGACGAAGCTGAACTCAAGGAAATAGTCAAGCTAATAGGTATGGACGCACTCTCAGCAGGCGACCGTCTAAAAATGGAAACAGCACGTTCTATACGCGAGGACTTCCTGCATCAGCTCGCATTCCACGAAGTTGACACCTACACCAGCTTGAAGAAACAGCTATTTATGATGAAGCTGATACTCAATTTCAATGACGAAGCAATAGAAGCAGTGAAGAACGGTGCAGACATAGAAGAAGTTGCCGGACTCCCTGTAAGAGAGAGAATCGGACGTTTCAAATACGTCCCCGAAGAAAACACAGACGCAGAATTCAGCAAGCTCTCTACGGAGATCTCCTCAGAGCTTGACGGTCTACTCAGAAAGGAGCAGGACTGATGCCAAGAGAATACAGAACAATTGAAGAAGCTGCAGGTCCTCTGCTGCTTGTCAAGGACGTTGAGAATGTTTCCTACGGAGAGCTCGCAGAAATTAGGCTCAGCAACGGTGAGAGAAGAAGATGCCGTGTTCTTGAGATCGATGGCTCAAATGCACTAGTTCAGCTCTTCGAGAATGCAGCAGGAATTAACCTTAAGGATAGCAGTGTAGTCTTTTCAGGTCACCAAATGGAACTTGGAGTATCCGAAGATATGCTCGGACGAGTTTTTGACGGTATGGGACGTCCTATCGACGACGGACCGGAGATAATACCTGATATGCGTATGGACGTAAATGGTCTGCCAATGAACCCGGTAGCAAGAAAGTATCCGCAGGAATTCATACAGACAGGCGTGTCAGCTATAGACGGTCTGAATACACTCGTAAGAGGTCAAAAACTGCCTATATTCTCAGCAAGCGGACTTCCGCACGCACAGTTCGCAGCACAGATAGCAAGACAAGCTAAGGTACGCGGAACAGGGGAGAACTTTGCCGTGGTGTTTGCAGCTATGGGTATCACATTTGAGGAGTCTGAATACTTCGTAAACAGCTTCCGCTCGACCGGAGCTCTTGACAGAACTGTACTGTTCATAAACCTTGCAAACGACTCTGCTATAGAGCGCCTTGCAACACCTAAAATGGCACTGACCGCAGCAGAGTACCTTGCATTTGAAAAGGGTATGCACGTCCTTGTAATTCTCACAGATATTACAAACTATGCTGATGCTCTTCGTGAGGTATCAGCAGCACGTAAGGAAGTTCCCGGACGAAGAGGCTACCCGGGATATATGTACACAGATCTTGCAACTATATACGAACGTGCAGGACGCCAGGACGGCAAAGATGGAAGTATCACAATGATACCAATTCTGACAATGCCTGAGGACGACAAGACTCATCCTATCCCTGACCTTACCGGATATATCACAGAAGGACAGATAATTCTCTCCCGTGAACTTTACAGAAAAGGCATAAATCCTCCTGTTGATGTTCTTCCGTCACTCTCGCGACTCAAGGACAAGGGTATAGGAGAGGGAAAGACAAGAGCAGACCACTCCGACACAATGAATCAGCTTTTCTCTGCGTATGCAAGAGGAAAGGATGCAAAGGAACTCATGGTCGTACTCGGTGAAGCCGCCCTAGCACCTACTGACTTGCTCTATGCAAAGTTTGCAGACGAATTTGAGCGCAGATACGTATCACAGGGCTTTGATAACGACCGCACTATCGAAGATACACTTTCCATCGGCTGGGAGCTGCTGAAGCTCCTCCCGCGCAGCGAGCTGCGCCGTATCAGGGAAGAATACCTTGTGAAGTATTATGATACTCAGGAGCGGGGTGAGGCAAGTGGCAAGGCTTAATGTTAATCCCACCCGTATGGAGCTCAGCAAGCTGAAAACAAAGCTTGCATCAGCACGAAGAGGTCACAAACTGCTCAAGGACAAGCGTGATGAGCTTATGCGCCAGTTTATGGATCTTATAAAGGAGAACCGCCGACTCCGCACCGAAGTCGAAGCGGCTATCTCCGAAGCCAACCGTTATATGGCAGTTGCAGGTTCCGTAATGCAGCGCGAGGTACTCGAAACTGCTCTTATGCTTCCCAAGCAGGAGGTTGAACTCGAAGTCGGCGAAAAAAACGTAATGAGCGTATATATTCCTGTCTTTGATGCCAAGTACCGCACCAGTGATGCCAATGACATATACTCATACGGTATGGCTTTTACTTCAATAGACCTTGACGGAGCTGTAAGTTCTCTCAGCGAAGTCTTTCCGAAAATGATAAAGCTCGCAGAAATAGAAAAAGCCTGTCAGCTTATGGCGGATGAAATTGAAAAGACACGCCGCCGCGTAAACGCACTCGAGCACATCATGATACCTGACTATGAGGAAACAATAAAATTCATTACTATGAAGCTCTCAGAAAATGAAAGAAGCACAACTACTTCCCTCATGAAAGTTAAGGATATGGTTCTCAAACAGAGCCACAATTATCACTGACACAAAAAGGAGCAGAAGGTCATAAATCTCTGCTCCTTACTTTATTATAAAAAGAAATGCGCTCCCGAAAACGGAAGCGCATATTATTTTACTGATTATTCTTCTTAGCCTCGATCTCAGCAAGAGCATCTTTGCGTGAGAGGTTGATACGTCCTTGACGGTCGATCTCTGTAACCTTAACAACGATCTCGTCACCAACAGAAACGATGTCCTCAACCTTTTCAACCCTCTGCTTGTCCAGCTTGGAGATATGTACAAGTCCATCCATACCGGGAACGATCTCAACGAAAGCACCGAATTCCATAAGTCTTACGACCTTACCGCGGTAGATAGCTCCAACCTCAGGACCGTTTGCAATAGTGTCAACGATCTGAAGAGCCTTTCTTGCGTTGTTGCCGTTGATGCCGCTAATAAATACGTTACCGTCATCATTGATATCGATCTTAACATCGCAGTCAGCGGAGATCTTCTGAATAACCTTACCGCCCTGACCGATAACTTCGCGGATCTTCTCAACAGGAACCTTAGTCTGGAGCATCTTGGGAGCATACTCATTTACAGTATCTCTTGGCTGAGGAATAGCCTTGAGCATGATCTCGTCGAGAATATAGATACGAGCCTTACGAGTCTTCTCGAATGCTTCCTTGATGATAGCAGGTGTAAGACCGTCAACCTTGATATCCACCTGGATAGCTGTGATACCCTTGTGAGTACCGCCAACCTTGAAGTCCATATCGCCGAAGAAGTCCTCGAGTCCCTGAATATCAACCATTGTCATGAATTCATCGCTGTCGGGCTTAGTGATAAGACCGCAGGAGATACCTGCAACAGGAGCCTTGATCGGAACGCCTGCGTCCATAAGAGCAAGAGTTGAACCACAGATAGAACCCTGTGATGTAGAACCGTTAGAAGAGAGTACCTCAGAAACAAGTCTGAGAGCGTAGGGGAATTCCTCAACGGGCGGGATAACAGGTGCAAGAGCTCTCTCTGCAAGAGCACCGTGACCAATCTCACGGCGTCCGGGACCTCTGCTGGGCTTTGTCTCACCAACTGAGTAGCTCGGGAAGTTGTACTGATGCATATATCTCTTTGAATCTTCTTCATCAAGACCATCGAGCTTCTGAGCATCACTTACAGGACCAAGTGTAGCGATTGTAAGTACCTGAGTCTGACCTCTTGTAAAGAGACCTGAACCATGAACTCTGGGAAGAAGACCAACTTCAGCAGCAAGCGGACGAATTTCGTCGATACCTCTTCCGTCAACACGCTTGCCCTCATAGAGCCAGTTACGAACGATCTTCTTCTGAAGCTTGTAGATGCACTCGTCGATCATAGCGATCTGCTCGGGATACTTTTCATCGAAATTAGCGTGGATATCATCAACGATAGGAGCGAGTCTCTCATCGCGTACGTTCTTATCGTTAGTATCAAGAGCGAACTTAACTCTGTCAGCAGCGAAAGCCTCGATAGCATCGAACATATCGTGGTCTACTTCCATAGACTCGAAAGCGAACTTAGGCTTACCGATCTGAGCACGGATGTCGTTGATGAAAGCAACCATCTTCTTGATCTCTTCGTGTCCCTTGAGGATAGCGTCGAGGATTGTATCCTCGGGAACTTCATTAGCACCAGCCTCGATCATAACGATCTTCTCTGCAGTACCAGCAACAGTAAGAACAAGGTCTGTCTTAGCTCTCTGCTCGAGGTTGGGGTTGAGAACAATCTCACCATCAACGAGACCAACGTTGATGCCAGCGATAGGTCCGTTCCACGGAATATCGGAAATAGATATAGCAATGGAAGTAGCTATCATACCAGCGATCTCAGGTGAATTGTCGGGCTCAACAGCAAGAACAGTCATAACAACTGAAACGTCGTTTCTCATGTCCTTGGGGAAGAGAGGACGGATAGGTCTGTCAACACATCTTGAAGTAAGGATAGCCTTTTCTGTGGGCTTGCCTTCTCTCTTTGTGAAAGATCCGGGGATCTTACCTACTGAGTAAAGTCTCTCCTCATAGTCAACTGAAAGCGGGAAGAAATCAACGCCTTCTCTGGGCTTAGCACTTGCAGTAACGTTAGCCATAACGACAGTTTCGCCGTATCTAACCCAGCATGAACCATTAGAGAGTCCGCAGGTCTTGCCGGTCTCTACAACGAGAGGTCTGCCGGCATAGGTAGTTTCAAATTTTCTGTAATTCTCAAACATAAAATGCCTCCTGAAAAAATTTAGTATATCTATCAGAGAGAAGCGTTTAGAAGTTAGAGGCAAACCGCCGCATTATGTGCATAAAAAGAGCGAATCAGAGGCTTACCTCTGACTTCTAACATCAAATCTCTAATAGACGTAAAGGCAGAAGGGGAAATCCCCTCTGCCTTCAGCAACGTATAATTACTTACGGAGACCGAGCTTCTCAACGATAGCGCGGTATCTGTTGATGTCCTTCTTCTTGAGATAAGCGAGAAGGTTACGTCTGTGACCAACCATCTTGAGAAGACCTCTTCTGGAGTGGTGGTCGTTCTTGTGGGTCTTGAGGTGATTTGTCAGGTCGTTGATTCTTCTTGTAAGGATAGCGATCTGAACCTCAGGAGATCCTGTGTCTTTTTCGTGAGTTCTGTTAGCCTCGATAACGGCTGTCTTTTCATCTTTCAGTAACATTGAAAGCACCTCTGTATAAAAATATTCCGACAACTCAGAGAAGGGTGAAAGTCGAGGACAAGCCCTTGTCCAAGTACGCGGTGATACTATTATACCACAATATTGTATACTTGTAAAGAGTTTTTTTGAAATTTCCGCCATTTTTTCTCTAAGCACACCACCTGTACCGAAAATCGTGCTGTATTATGTAAAAATGCAAAAAATATAGTTGACTATCAGGGCGATTTGTGGTAAAATATAAACACAACTATATTTATAGTACCCGGACGGAGGTAATAATAGATGAAAAAAGATGAATTCAATTATGTTTGGACTGACAAGAAACGCACCCTCTTCGGATGGCCGATTTCTTTCACACGCTACTTCCTTACAGAAACTAAATTCATTACAAGAACCGGTTTCCTCAGTGTTGACGAGGATGAGATAGACCTCTACAAGATAACTGATAAAAAAGTTCGCTTCCCATTCTTCCAGAGACTTTTCAAATGCGGAAGCATTATAATCTACAGCCGTGACGCAGATACTCCTTCAAAGGAAGTTCACTGCATCAAGAATGTCCGCCAGGTATCCGAGCTCATAGACAAGCACCTCAATATAGTACGCGACAAGTACGGTATCAGAGGAAGAGATATGATGGGATTCCACGATCACTACGACGATGTTGACACCAGTAACGATTTTGACATCGTCTGATAATCGCAGGTGATACAATGCTTTCATTTATAACAGAAAAACAGTCCTGCTGGGACAGGCTCAAAGCTGAAAAACGTCCTATATTCATCTACGGCATGGGCGACGGTGCTCTGAAAATAATGTCAGTTTTTGAGAAACGCGAGATAGCTGTTTCAGGAATTTTTGCAAGCGACGATTTCGTAAGAGGACATTCTTTCGAGGGGTATCGCGTGCACAAACTGGCAGAAGTTGAAGAAGCAGTTGACGATTTCGTAGTTGTTCTCGCATTTGCAGCCGGCTATCAGGAGATAGTGGACAAGATCCACGCAATCGCTGCACGCCACACTCTCTATGTACCGGATGTGCCTGTAATAGGACAAGGACTCTTCACATACGAATACTGCGTTGAAAACGCGGAGAAGATACAGCAGGTTTATGACAGCCTTGCAGATGACTATTCACGCAAGGTCTATGCCAATATAATAAATTTCAAGATCAGCGGAAAGATCGAATATCTCTCTGCCGTTACTTCCACAAAGGCTGAGATCTACAAGAAGATAATCCGTCCCGGTCTCAGCGAGACCTACGTTGATCTCGGAGCTTACAACGGCGATACTATCAAGGAACTCCTCGAGTACACCTACGGCAAGTACGCCTCTGTGTACGCTTTCGAACCCGACAGGAAAAATTTCCGCAAGCTCGCCAAGTTCGTCGACGGTATGAGCCATGTTTATGCGTATAATGCCGCTGCATGGTGCATTGACTGTGAGCTGCCGTTCTCCTCAAAAGCCGGACGCCAGTCTGCAATTACAGCTGAGTCTGACAACTGGGTACAAGCGCTTTCAGTTGACACTATTCTTGGCAGAAAGCCTGCAACTCTCATAAAAATGGACGTTGAAGGCTTTGAACGTGAAGCTATATGGGGAGCTGCGCTCAATATCGCGCACTATGCTCCAAAGCTGATGATAGCTCTCTACCACAGGAACGAGGATATATTTGAACTGCCGCTTCTCATAAAGAAGCTCAATCCCTCATACAAGCTCTATATACGTCACCAGCTGTATATACCGGCATGGGAGACGAACCTCTACGCAACCCTGTGAATCATGAGGACTGTACCGTTGTACAGTCCTCTTTTATTAAGACAACTGCCATAAGGAGCAATTATTATGGATAAGATAGAACGCATGAAAGAGCTGAACGAACAGCTCGCAAAAGCAGCCGACGCCTACTACAATACAGGTGTCGAAATAATGTCAGATCATGAATACGACGCACTATACGATGAACTGTCAGCTCTTGAAAAAGATACCGGCATTATACTCAGCGGCAGCCGTACTCAGAAGGTCGGATACGAAGTAGCTTCCGAGCTGAAAAAGGTCCGCCACCCATCAAAAATGCTCTCGCTCGACAAGACAAAAAGCCCGGAGGAACTCACGGCATGGCTCGGCAGCAACAAAGGTCTCCTCAGCTGGAAGCTCGACGGACTCACCCTCGTTCTCACTTATGAGAATGGCTCTCTCTCACAGGCTGTGACACGAGGAGACGGCGAGGTCGGCGAGGACATAACCGCAAACGCCCGGCACATAATCGGTATTCCTGCACAGATACCTTTCACCGGCAGACTCGTTGTCAGAGGTGAGAGTTTGATGAAGTACGCTGATTTCGAGCGCGTGAACGCTCAGGCAGATGAAGGAGCAAAGTACAAGAATCCTCGCAATCTCTGCGTAGGAACCGTCCGCAACCTCGACTCAAAAGTCACAGCAGAGCGAAATATCAACTTCTTTGCATTCAATCTCGTTTCAGCTGACGGATATGAGGAAAATTCCTTTGCCGCACGCCTTGAATGGCTCAGAGGACTCGGCTTCCAGACTGTATACGGAGTACCTGTGACAAGCTCAGACCTTGAAACTAATATTCGCGAATTCGAGAAAAATATAGCCGAAAACGAATTTCCGTCAGACGGTCTTGTTCTTATGCTCGATGACGTTGCCTACGGACTCAGTCTCGGCGAGACATCACACGCTCCGCGAAACGGCATGGCTTTCAAATGGAGAGATGAGACAGCTGATTCAAAGCTTCTTGAAGTCGAATGGTCAGCAAGCCGTACAGGACTTCTCAATCCGGTAGCCATATTCGAACCGGTCGAACTCGAAGGAACAACAGTCTCCCGCGCATCTGTCCACAACGTCAGCATAGTGAAACAACTCAGACTCGGCATAGGTGACACGATAACCGTCTACAAGGCCAATATGATAATTCCGCAGATACTTGAAAATAAAACAGCTTCCGGAACTCTTGAAATACCCGAAGTCTGTCCGGTATGCGGTGGCAGAACAGAAATAAGTTCCTCGGACGATGATGTAATGACTCTCTACTGCACATCACCGGACTGTGCCGCAAAACACATAGGCAGATTTGAACATTTCGTACAGCGAGACGCTATGAACATCGTGGGAATGTCCACGGCCACGATAGAAACTCTCATAAGTGAAGGCATAGTGAGCAGCTTCAGGGATTTCTACCACCTCGCAGAACACAGAGCAAAGATAACCGCTCTTGAAGGCTTCGGCGAAAAGTCCTTTGAAAAGATGGAAGCAGCTGCCGAAGCTTCACGTCATACCGAGCTCAGCCGTGTCCTTTACGCTATGGGCATACCGAATATAGGCAGAGCAGCTTCGAGACTAATTTGTGCCGAATACAAGACTCCCGAAGAGCTTGAAAAACTCACAGCAGCAGAACTTACAGCGATAGACGGTATAGGCGAGGTGCTTGCAAGAGAATATGAGCGTTTCTTTGCAGATGAAAAACATCTTGCAGAGTTCCGTGAACTTATAGCAGAGCTCGATATAGCTGCCCCCGAAGAGATAAACACCTCATCGGAGATAGCAGGCAAGACCTTCGTTATAACAGGTTCAGTGCATATATGGAAGAACCGCAACGAACTAAAAGCATACATTGAAGCTAACGGTGGAAAAGTCGCATCGGCAGTTTCCTCGAAGACAAACTATCTCATAAACAATGACTTGACATCCGGCTCGTCCAAGAACAAAACTGCAAGAGAACTCAATATCCCGATAGTTACAGAAGAAGAATTCAAGGCAATGGCGGAGCGCTGGTAAGTTCCGCTCAGCCTATTGCATTTTTCTATAAAATATAGTATAATAGTAGGTGCGGAAACTTTTTCGTCCGCATATGGATAAATATGAAGCAAAAAGAAATGCGGTGATAACACATGGAACAGACTATAAAAAGTGATAAGAATACCGAAAACTCAAACGTTTTCTATACAGTAGCTATGAGAGGGCTTGTGGCATTCCCTAAAATGGTGATGCACTTCGACGTTTCGAGAGACAAGTCAGTCAAAGCGATTGAACGCGCACTCAAAGACGGCGGAAAGCTCTTTCTCGTTACACAGCACGAAGCGTATGTCGAGGAGCCAAAAGCTTCCGATCTCTATAAAGTCGGTGTAGTCGCTGAGATAAAGCAGGTGCTCAAACTCCCTGACAACATCATGAAGGTGCTCGTTGAGGGTTCATACAAAGCTAACCTCGTTCATCTCTTTGATGACGGCGACGCTCTAAGAGCAGAAGTCAAGCGTACTCCCACATACTCCCGCACAAAGATAGACGAAGTTGAATCAGAGGCTATAATGCGTTCTGTCAAGGACATTTTCGAGAGATATTCATCATACTTCCCGAGAATGCCCAAGGAACTTCTCACCTCTGTTATGACTCAGGATTCACTGATAAAGCTCTTCGAGACTATAACATTCAATTGCTCGCTCAACTACCGTGACAAGCAGACACTCCTCGAGGAGACCAACATCATAAACAAGCTGTCCGTACTCTTTGCCTGCCTCACTTCAGAGGTCGAGATACTCGAACTCGAGAACCTCATAAACGAGCAGACCAAGAACAGCATCGACAAGGGGCAGAAGGAGTATTACCTTCGCGAGCAGATGAGGATTATCCAGGAGCAGCTCGGCGAAGACAACGAGGATGACGCTTACTCATACATAAACGAGATCATACAGCTCAAAGCTGATGAAAAGACCAAGGACAAGCTGATGAAGGAAGCTGACAAGCTCAACAAGCTGCCGCCGTCATCACAGGAAGCCTTCGTTATAAAGAACTATCTCGATACAGTACTCGATCTCCCGTGGGGCAAGTACACAAAAGCCAAGCTCTCCATAGACAAGGCTGAAGCTGTACTCGAAAAGGATCACTACGGTCTGAAAAAGGTCAAAGAGCGCATACTCGAGTTCCTCGCAGTACATATGCTCAACCCGGAGATAAAGGGACAGATAATCTGTCTCGCAGGCCCTCCCGGTATCGGTAAGACCTCTATTGCAAAGTCGGTAGCAAAGGCTATGGGACGCAAATATGCAAGAGTATCACTCGGCGGCGTCCGTGACGAAGCAGATATAAGAGGTCACAGAAAGACATACGTCGGAGCTATGCCCGGACGTATAATCACAGCAGTTTCGCAGGCAGGTTCTATGAACCCACTCATCCTTTTTGATGAAATAGACAAGCTCTGCAGCGACATCAAGGGCGATCCTTCATCGGCTATGCTCGAGGTTCTCGACGGAGAGCAGAATAACACCTTCCGCGACCACTTCATCGAAGTGCCATTCGACCTGAGCAAGGCAGTTTTCATCACCACTGCAAATGATACAGGAGCCATCCCCGGACCGCTCCTCGACAGAATGGAGATAATCGAGCTCCCAAGCTATACAGCAGTTGAGAAGTTCCACATTGCAAAGGAGCACCTCATACCGAAACAGCTCAAAGAACACGGTCTGAAGGCTTCACAGCTCAAAATAGATGACCAGGCAATAAACGACATCGTGCAGTTCTACACAAAGGAAGCAGGTGTTCGTACACTCGAAAGAAAGGTAGCTTCTATATGCCGCAAAACAGCGCGAAAGATTGCTTCCGGCGAGACAAAGAAGGTCACAGTCAAGTCCAAGGACCTCAAGGAATTCCTCGGAGTAAAGAAGTACCTCGAAGATATCTCCTCAAAGACAGATCAGGTCGGAGTTGTGAATGGCCTTGCATGGACTTCTGTGGGCGGTGTTCTCATGCCGCTCGAAGTGATAGTCCTCAACGGTACAGGCAAGATAGAGGTAACAGGCTCGCTCGGTGACGTTATGAAGGAAAGTGCTAAGATAGCTGTAAGCTACGTGAGAAGCGTTGCTGATAAGTACAAGATAGATCCTGATTTCTACAAAAACAACGATATACACATACACGCTCCCGAGGGTGCTGTGCCCAAAGACGGTCCTTCTGCCGGCGTGACCATGACCACAGCTTTGGTATCGGCTCTCTCAGGCAGAAAAGTCCGCTCCGATGTGGCTATGACAGGTGAGATAACACTTCACGGAAAAGTTCTCCCGATAGGCGGTCTGCGCGAAAAGACAATGGCTGCTTACAAGTCCGGCATACGCACTGTGGTAATACCTAAGGCAAATGTTCCGGATCTCGAAGAGGTCGATGAAGAGGTTAAATCTGCAATAGAATTCGTACCTGCTGACGACCTGAAAACAGTTCTCGGAACAGCACTTCTCCAGTAAACGGAGGGAAGTATGAAGCTCAATTACAACAAGGCAGAATTCACCGCAGCATATGGTAAATTCTCCCAGATACCCGCCCCCGAACGCATCGAAATAGCCTTCGCAGGGCATTCCAACGTCGGAAAGTCCACTCTGATAAATAAACTCCTGAACAGGCGCAACCTCGCAAGAGTAAGCTCAGTCCCCGGAAAGACAGCAACTATAAACTTCTTCGGGCTTGAGCACATCTATCTTGTAGACCTGCCGGGTTACGGCTACGCAAAGGTCTCCAAGAGTGAAAAGGAACGCTGGGCAGGACTAATCGAAGGATACCTCAACTCAGAGCGCGACCTCAGGCTCGTGTTCATGCTTGTGGATATGCGTCACAAGCCGACAAATGACGACGTAAATATGATAAATTATCTCATAGACACGGAAACACCGTTCGTAATCGTGCTCACTAAAGCCGATAAACTGAACAAGACCGAACGCACCAAGCGTATGGAAGCTTTTGTGTCTGAAATACCGTGTTTTGACGAAATACATCACATAGCCTTTTCCTCACAGACAGGTGAGGGCGTTGATGAACTGCGCTCGATAATCGAAGACATCGCAGACGATAACGGCGAAGACGAAGAAGACTGAGCCGTAAACTGAAAGGAATGATCTTAAATGTTCGTATCTGAAAACCTCGCTGTAAATTCTCAGGGCAACCTGACTATCGGCGGAATAGACACAGTATCACTTGCGGAACAGTACGGAACTCCGCTCTATGTTATGGACGAGGAGCTTGTAAGAAAGAACCTCCGTCGTTTCCACGACAGTATGCGTAAATTCTACGGCGGCAAGGGAGAAGTCCACTATGCTTCAAAAGCTTTCTGCTGCAAAGAGATGTGCAGAATAGTTGCCAGCGAAGGTGACGGTCTTGACGCTGTTTCCATAGGTGAGCTCTACACAGCAAAGAGCGCAGGCTTCCCGATGGATAAAGTTGGTTTCCATGGAAACAACAAAACCGATGAAGAGCTTGCTTACGCTCTTGAGAGCGGCGTTGGACACATCATCGTTGACAATATCCCCGAGCTTCACAGGCTCGAGAGAATAGCTGGTGAAAAAGGCGTAAAGCCGCAGATAATGTTCCGTATCAAACCCGGCATCGACGCTCACACTCACAAAGCCGTACTCACAGGTCAGATAGACAGTAAATTCGGTTTTGCGCTCGAAACAGGCGAAGCAATGGAAGCTGTAAAAGAAGCTGTAAACTGTGAGAATATTGACCTCATGGGACTTCACTGCCACATTGGTTCACAGATATTCGACATTGAGCCGTTTGAACAGGCTGCAAGAGTTATGCTTGGCTTCATCGCTCAGATCAAAAACGAGCTTGGCTTCACTGTAAGAGGTCTCAATCTCGGCGGCGGCTTTGGTATCAAGTACCTCAACGAACACGATCCTGCGCCTTTCGAGAACTACATCGAGAGAGTTTCCGGAGTTGTGGCAAAGGAATGTGCAAAGCTCGGCATTGACCAGCCTTATATGTTCATCGAACCTGGCCGTTCTATCGCTGCTCCGGCTGGCATAACACTCTACAAAGTGGGCGCACGCAAGGAGATACCCGGCATCAGAACTTACATATCTATCGACGGCGGTATGCCCGACAACCCGAGATATATCCTCTACCAGTCTGAATATGAAGCAGTTGTTGCAAACAAGGCTTCACAGGAGAGAACCGAGAAGGTCACCATCGCAGGCAAATGCTGTGAGAGCGGCGATCTCATCGGTGAGAATATGCCACTCCAGCACGCAGAAAGCGGAGATACACTTGCAGTTCTCGCAACAGGAGCATACAACTACTCTATGTCCTCAAACTACAACCGCATACCCAAGCCGGCAGTAGTTTTCGTAAACGGCGGCGAATCCAGAATAGCAGTAAAGCGCGAGACTCCTGAAGACATCATCAGAAACGACGTCTGATGCCTGGAATTATCGTATTATTCGGTTCGTTTACAATATTTGTAGGCATAGTCCTTTTACGGGAGCTATGGCGGCTGATAAGCAACATCTACATTATGCTCCGCGGCGACCTCTATAAAGGAATCTGTGTCATGAGGACAGAATACAAAAAAGAAGCTCAGACATCCGATATTGAATCGTCATTATCCATTTTCGACTATGATGATGAACGGATCTTATCGAACATCGACTCTCAGGATAACAGCAATACTATTCAAATTAAATACCCAGTCATATGGACTGACCGTAACAACATTGAGTACAGCCGCGAATTTTCATTTTCGATGCCAAAGTGTCCGCCGTTCATTATTAACGTATATATGATAGGCGATGACGAAAAGAAATCCAACCTCGGAGCGAAGAGCATAACGCCACATCTGTTTGTATTTTTACTGACATTATTTGTATTCCTGCTTCTTGCATTTTCCGAGTTACCGGAGATATACCACTACTATTACTAATAAACAAAGGACAGACGCATTGTCTGTCCTTTTTCATTATCACTGTTTCATTGTTTGGCTAACTTCAATTCCAGCCATCAAACTATTATGAACACAATCCAAACTCATATTTGCTTAAATGGTACAAAAACATAGCGTCAAACAGCAATAAAATATTGTTTAATTCTTGACAAACTCGTTGAAATGTAGTAAAATAAGTGTGTATTCTTATGAATTGAAAGGAATGATCTACAATGGGTTATACTTTAACTGAAAAAATCCTCCGCGCTCACCTCGTTGACGGCGAATACGTCAAGGGTGAAGAGATCGGTATCCGTATCGATCAGACTCTTACTCAGGACGCTACCGGAACTATGGCTTACCTTGAATTCGAGGCTATCGGCGTTCCCCGTGTAAAGACTGAGCGCTCGGTCGCTTACATAGACCATAATACACTTCAGAACGGCTTCGAGAATGCTGACGACCACCGTTTCATCGGTTCTGTTGCAAAGAAGCACGGCATCTGGTTCTCACGTCCCGGCAACGGTATCTGCCATCAGGTACACCTTGAGAGATTCGGTATCCCCGGAAAGACTCTCATCGGTTCTGACAGCCATACTCCCACAGGCGGCGGTATCGGTATGATCGCTATCGGCGCAGGCGGACTCGACGTTGCAGTTGCTATGGGCGGCGGTGCATACTATATCACTTGCCCTAAGGTAGTTAAAGTAGAACTCACAGGAAAGCTCCGTCCCTGGGTAGCAGCTAAGGACGTTATCCTTGAAGTCCTCCGCAGACTCTCCGTTAAGGGCGGCGTAGGCAAAGTTATAGAGTACGTAGGCGAGGGTGTCAAGACTCTCTCAGTTCCTGAGCGTGCTACTATCACAAATATGGGTGCAGAGCTTGGTGCTACTACATCTATTTTCCCTTCAGATGAAACTACAAAGCAGTTCCTCAAGGCTCAGCAGCGTGAAGAAGTTTGGACACCTCTCGCAGCAGATCCTGATGCAGTTTATGACGAGGAACTCACTATAAATCTCAGCGAACTCGTTCCTCTTGCTGCCTGTCCTCATTCTCCTGACAATGTTAAGAGCGTTGAAGAGATCGGCAAACTCAAGGTTGACCAGGTATGTATCGGTTCATGTACAAACTCATCACTCCTTGATATGCTCAAGGTAGCTCATATCCTCAAGGGCAAGACAGTTGACCCGAGCGTTTCACTTGCTATAGCTCCCGGTTCAAAACAGGTTCTTAATATGCTCGCACAGAACGGCGCACTCTCAGATCTCATCGAGGCTGGCGCACGTATCCTTGAAAGTGCCTGCGGTCCTTGCATCGGTATGGGACAGTCACCTAACTCAAAGGGTATCTCACTCCGTACATTCAACAGAAACTTCGAGGGACGTTCCGGAACAAAGGACGGTCAGATCTATCTCGTATCTCCTGAAATGGCTGCTGTATCAGCTCTCACAGGTTACCTTACAGATCCCCGTGAACTCGGCGATATGCCTGAGTTCAAGCTCCCTGAGATATTCACAGTAAATGACAATATGGTCGTTCCTCCGGCTTCTGAAGCTGAGATGGACAGCGTTGAGATCCTCCGCGGTCCCAACATCAAACCATATCCTGAGACAACTCCGCTTCTTGAGACTATAGACGCACCTGTTTCACTCAAGGTCGGCGACAATATCACAACAGACCACATCATGCCTGCCGGAGCAAAGATCCTTCCTCTCCGTTCAAATATCCCGAAGATCTCACAGCACTGTTTCGCAGTATGTGACGAATCTTTCCCTGAGAGAGCAAAGTCACTCGGCAAGAGCATCATCGTTGGCGGTTCAAACTACGGTCAGGGCTCTTCAAGAGAGCACGCTGCACTTGCACCGCTCTATCTCGGCGTAAAGGCTGTACTCGTTAAGTCATTTGCACGTATCCACCGTGCTAACCTCATAAATGCAGGCATCCTTCCGCTCACATTTGTGAACGAAGCTGATTACGACAAGATCAGCCAGGGCGACGAACTCGTTCTTGCTGACGTAAGAAAGGCTGTTGCAGAAGGCAAGTCTGAGCTCACAGTCGTAAACAAGACAAGCGGCGATGAGATACCCGTACTCTGCGAACTCTCAGGACGTACAAAGGACATCATGCTCGCCGGCGGACTTCTCGACTACACAAGAGAGTCGATGAAGTAATACACCCCGGAATATAGTACATGCGCTGTATCATGAACCTGAAAGAGATAATCAAGGATATTTTCTCAGACATCAGCACAGCCGATAAAAGGCTCAAGGACAGCAGTAAAGACCTCTACGGCGGTCTGGGAAACTACGACAGATATGGCAGACGAAATCAAGGCGGTGGCGGCTTTCTGGTGCTGCTCGTCCCTCACTTCATCGGATTTGCAGTCGGACTAGCCATAGCAAGGCTCGTTGAGCTTCCGTTTTCCGGTTATATAGCCCTCGGAACTCTCTGCGCAATTATAGGAGGAGTATACAAGAGCGTGTCATACGACAAATTATCGCTGATGCCGGCTATCGTCAGGAATATACTGATGATAAGCCCGGTGTTCCTCTACTTTGCAGTGGTATTCGCACTTGAGTAGTTAGAATTGATGTAAACGGCAAGTTCAACAGTATAATGCTCAGCGTAAACAGAGAAGAACCAGCGAAGCTCTCGATGCCGAGGAAGCATTTGACCTGAAGCTCAGCAGTTTAGCAGTTCCGGACAGCGGTAAGCCTGTATATGCTGTTCTCCTTAAACTCACTTTCACTTACTCAGACAGCACCGGCGAACCTGACGAAGATATGGACATTTTCTATTTATCATCCACAACAGCAGATGGTATGTAGATTTTTCATGATAAAAACCTAAGGAGGTAAACCACAATGGCAAAGATAACTATGAAAACTCCTCTCGTAGAGATGGACGGCGACGAGATGACAAGAATACTCTGGCAGTGGATCAAGGAAACTCTCCTCGAACCATATGTAGAGCTCAATACAGAATACTATGACCTCGGACTCAAGCACCGTGAGGAAACCAAGGATCAGGTAACTATCGACTCCGCAGAAGCTACAAAGAAGTACGGCGTAGCTGTAAAGTGTGCAACTATCACACCTAACGCTGCAAGAATGCCTGAGTACAACCTCACTCAGATGTGGAAGTCACCAAACGGTACCATCCGTGCAGCTCTCGACGGAACAGTATTCCGCACACCTATTATCGTAAAGGGCATCGAGCCATACATCCCTACATGGACAAAGCCTATCACGATCGCACGTCACGCTTACGGCGATGTTTATAAGAATACAGAGATGCGCGTAAACAAGGGAAGCAAGGCTGAACTCGTTGTTACTGACGAAAACGGCAACGAGACACGCGAGCTCATCCACGACTTCAAGAAGTGCGACGGTATCATCCAGGGACTACACAACCTCGACGATTCTATCGCAGGCTTCGCAAGAGCTTGCCTCAACTATGGTCTCGACCTCAAGCAGGACGTATGGTTTGCTTCCAAGGATACTATCTCAAAGAAGTATGATCACCGTTTCAAGGATATTTTCCAGGAGATCTTCGACAAGGAGTACAAGGAAAAGTACGCAGAAGCCGGCATAGAGTATTTCTACACTCTTATCGACGACGCAGTTGCTCGTGTTATCCGTTCAAACGGCGGATATATCTGGGCTTGCAAGAACTACGACGGCGACGTTATGTCTGATATGGTATCCACAGCTTACGGAAGCCTTGCTATGATGACTTCTGTGCTCGTTTCTCCTGACGGTATCTATGAGTACGAAGCTGCTCACGGTACAGTTCAGCGCCACTATTACAAGTACCTCAAGGGAGAAGAGACTTCCACAAACTCTGTTGCAACTATCTTTGCATGGAGCGGTGCTCTCAGAAAGAGGGGAGAACTCGATAGCACTCCTGAGCTCTGTGAATTTGCTGACAAGCTCGAAAAGGCAACTATTCAGACTATTGAGGACGGCGTTATGACAGGCGATCTTTATCTCATCTCAAAGCTCGAGAACAAGAAGAAGGTCGACTCCAAGACTTTCCTTGACGAGATAAAGACAAGACTCGATAAATTAATGTAAGGACCTCGTCAGTCCGAAAAGAGGCATAGAAATGGCAAGAAATACTATTTCAAATTCAGTTATAAGAAGGCTGCCAAGATACCACAGATTTCTCGGAGAGCTCGAAGCAAACGGCTACGTTCGCATATCATCACGCGAGCTTTCTGAAAAGATGGGACTTACAGCCTCTCAGATCAGACAGGATTTCAACTGCTTCGGCGAATTCGGTCAGCAGGGCTATGGATACAATGTAAGTGACCTCAGGCGCGAGATCGGTAAGATCCTTGGTCTTGACAAGTATACCCCAATGATACTTATAGGTGCCGGCAACATCGGTAAGGCTATCGCAAGTCATCTCGACTTCCGCAGCAAGGGATTCATCCTAACAGGAGCCTTTGACGTCAGCCCCGACATAATCGGTAAGCCTGTGGGCGACATATTGGTATCGGATATAAGCGAACTCGAGAGCTTCTGTGCTGAGCACAAGCCTGTCTCAGCTATTCTCTGTGTGCCTACATCTGTAGCTGCATCAATGACTGAGAAGCTGATTGCCTGCGGTATCAAAGCATTCTGGAACTTTACTCACTACGATATACGTATCGAACACAAAGACATCCTCGTTGAAAACGTACACCTCGGCGATAGTCTTACTACGCTCTCGTACGGACTGAACAGATTAGATGAAGAAGGGGAGTAATAACTCCTTTAGTATCGCTGCGAAGGAGAACTTCGCAGCGATACTCTGTATATCAAATGTGAAACAATTATCAATCTTATACAGCAAGCATATAAAGAATCGAATAACAATATTCTCAATTCGTATTGCTAACGTAAATTTTTGATAGTCTGACTATACTTTTACAACTGAGCACACTCGGAATCAGAATCTCACTTTGCGAGCCTGTTTACAGAAATCACCTTGTATTGTCAAAGTGTAAGTCAAATGCAACAAAAATCTTTCTACGTCCGCACAACAATTTTCGCACTTCTTCTCAAATATGATTTCAGATATATTATTTGCAAATTATTATATGGAGCTGAAGCTGTAAAAACATTGTTAATTATATATCAATATCAGAATGGCGATATGCGGAATGTGAATTTGAATTTCAATGCTATTGCTGTTATACTTAATATAGAACATTATCGCGGCTCATACTGCCGTAAAAATCTTAATGGAGTGGATATAATGGATTATCGTATCGAACATGATTCAATGGGAGAGGTCAAAGTGCCTGCTGACAAATACTGGGGCGCACAGACCGAACGCAGTCACGAGAATTTCCTCATAGGCGTAGGCATAGAAACAATGCCCCGTGAGATCACACATGCCTTCGGTATCCTCAAAAAGGCTGCCGCAATCGCTAACAACTCTATCAAGCCTGACAGAATGACCGACAAGAAGCTCGAAGTCATCTCAAAAGCCTGCGACGAAGTAATAAGCGGTGCTCTCAACGAGCATTTCCCCCTCGTAGTTTGGCAGACAGGCAGCGGTACACAGTCCAATATGAACGCAAACGAAGTTATCGCAAACCGCGCTAACGAGCTTGCAGGTGAAAAGCTTCTTCACCCCAACGATGATATCAACATGAGCCAGTCGTCCAATGATACCTTCCCGACAGCTATGCACATCGCAGCTGTATTAGCAGTTGAGGACAAAGTCATTCCCGCAATCGACACACTTGTTGCAACATTCAAGCGTCTCGAAGCAGAGAACGAAGGCATCGTAAAGAGCGGACGTACCCATCTCCAGGACGCAACTCCTATAAAGTTCTCTCAGGAGATCAGTGGTTGGAGAGCTTCACTTGAAAAAGACAAGAAAATGCTCATTACAGCTTGCGAAGACCTCAAAGAGCTTGCACTCGGCGGTACAGCAGTCGGCACAGGACTCAACGCCCCCGAAGGATTTGCAGAGAAGTCTGCAGAGGCCATCAGCAAGCTCACAGGAAAAAACTTCGTAACTTCACCTAATAAATTCCACTCCCTTACTTCCAAGGACGAGATCGTGTTTGCTCACGGTGCACTCAAGGCACTCGCAGCTGATATGATGAAGATTGCTAACGATGTAAGATGGCTCGCATCCGGTCCCAGAGACGGTCTCGGAGAGATTCTTATCCCTGAGAACGAACCCGGTTCTTCTATCATGCCCGGCAAGGTAAACCCCACACAGTGCGAACAGGCAACTATGGTGGCAGTACAGGTAATGGGCAACGATGTCGCAGTCGGTATGGCAGCTTCACAGGGCAATTTCGAGCTAAACGTATTCATGCCCGTGTGCGCATACAACTTCCTCCAGTCAGCAAGACTCCTTGCAGAGTCAATCCTCAGCTTCAACAAGAACTGTGCTGTTGGTATAAAGGCTAACAAGGAGAAGATGCATCACAATCTCCATAACTCTCTTATGCTCGTCACAGCTCTTAATCCCTACATCGGATATGAGAACGCCGCAAAGACAGCTAAGAAAGCTTTCAAGGACAATATTTCCCTCAAAGAAGCGTGCGTAGAACTCGGTTTCCTTACAGCTGAGCACTTCGACGAGGTATTCCACCCCGAGGAAATGGTTTGATCCAGCCGTTACAGAAAGGAAAGTACCATGGAAACATTTACATATTACCCCGGCTGTACGCTGAGGACCAAAGCAAAAGACCTCGATACATATGCAATAGCTTCCGCAGAAGCTCTTGGTATCAGTCTTGCTGAGCCTGCTGACTGGCAATGCTGCGGCGGTGCTTACACAACAGCTAAGGACGAGATAGCTACAAAGCTCTCGGCTGTAAGAGTTCTCAACTCTGCAAAGCAGAATGAAACTCCTCTTGTCACAGTCTGTTCCGCCTGCCACAATGTTATAAAGCAGACCAACTATGATATTTCCCGCGACGAGGAAATGGCTTCCAAGGTAAATCGTTACCTTGCGCTTGAAGAGCCCTATACCGGTGAAACTACTGTATATCACTACCTTGAACTTCTCCGGGATGTAGTCGGCTTTGACAAGCTTAAGGAAAAGGTCGTCAATCCCTTTACAGGGAAGAAGATCGCTGCTTACTACGGCTGTCTGCTCCTTCGTCCCTCAAAGGCGCTTGCAATGGACGATCCGGAGAATCCTACGATCATCGAGGACTTTATCCGTGCTATCGGCGGCACACCTGTTATATACTCCCAGCGCAACGAGTGCTGCGGCGGCTATATAACCCTCGAGGACAAGGCGCAGGCTCAGAAGAGAAGCTCGGCAGTTATGACTTCCGCTGAGAACCAGGGCGCAGAAATGCTCATAACAGCCTGCCCGCTGTGTCTCTACAACCTTAAAAAGAATTCCGGCTCTGAGCTGCCTGTGTACTACTTCACAGAACTGCTCGCTGAGGCTCTCGGAGTCAAGGAGGAAAGCAATGAATAAGAACCTTAAAGAACAGGTGCTCCGTTCAAGCGGAGTAAACGTGCTCAAATGTATGCGCTGCGGCAAATGCTCCGGCACCTGCCCCTCCTACGACGAAATGGAGTATCATCCTCACCAGTTCGTATATATGGTCGAGAAAGGCGATATAGAGACTCTTATGAAATCGCCCTCGATCTACAAGTGTCTGACCTGCTTTGCCTGCGTTGAAAGATGTCCGAGAAACGTAGAGCCTGCAAAGGTCGTAGAAGCGGTACGTCTCGCTGCTGTACGCCAGCAGGACGGCAATCACCTCAGTCCGGACATGATACCGGAAATGCTCGACGATGATCTCCCACAGCAGGCTATCGTCACAGCTCTGAGAAAATACGCAAAGTAAGGAGGAGGAGTCATAATGCAGAGAATAGGCGTTTTTGTCTGCCACTGCGGTACTAACATCGCTGCTACGGTAGACGTCAAGACAGTTGCAGAGACTCTCGGCAAAGAGCCGGGCGTAGTCATCTCGCAGGATTATCAGTATATGTGCTCCGAATCAGGTCAGAACCTTGTTAAGGACGCTATAAAGGAACATAACCTCACAGGTATCGTTATATGCTCGTGCTCACCTCGTATGCATGAGAACACATTCCGAAAGGCAGCAGCTGCCGCAGGTCTTAACCCTTACCTCGTAGAGATCGCTAATATCCGTGAACAGTGCTCATGGATACACAAGGAAATAGCTACTGCTACTGAAAAGGCAGTTATACTCGGAAGAGCTGCTATCGCAAAGGTACACCTCAATGCTCCGCTCACGGCAGGTGAGAGCCCGGTAGTCAAAAAGGCACTCGTTATCGGCGGCGGTATTGCCGGTATACAGACAGCTCTCGACATCGCAGAGGCAGGTTTCGACGTAGACATCGTTGAAAAGAACCCAACCATCGGCGGTAAGATGGCTCAGATAGACAAGACATTCCCGACACTCGACTGTGCTGCTTGTATACTCACTCCTAAAATGGTTGAGGCATCACAGAATGAGCGCATCACCATCCGTTCATTCAGCGAAGTTACTGATGTCAAGGGATTTGTCGGCAACTTCACAGTTAAGATAAAGAAAAAGGCTCGCTATGTTGATGAGACAAAATGTACAGGCTGCGGACTTTGTACAGAGAAGTGTCCTATGAAGAAAGTTCCCAACGAATTCAATATGGGACTCGACAACAGGAGTGCTGTTTATATCCCGTTTGCACAGGCTGTACCGAAGGTAGCTACAATTGATCCCAACTACTGTATGATGCTCAAGACAGGCAAGTGCGGTGTATGCTCAAAGGTCTGCTCAGTTGGTGCTATCAACTACAAGCAGCAGGATGAGATCATCGAAGAGAAGTACGGTGCTATCATAGTAGCAACAGGCTTCAATCCCATAAGCCTCGATAAGTATGACGAGTTCGCATACGGTCAGTCACCTGATGTAGTAACTTCACTTGAACTAGAGAGACTTATGAATGCTGCCGGACCTAACGGCGGTACACTGCTTCGTCCTTCAGACAAGACTCACCCACACACTATCGTATTCGTTCAGTGTGTAGGTTCAAGATGTGACGACAGCAAGGGCAAGCCTTACTGCTCAAAGATCTGCTGCATGTACACAGCAAAGCACGCAATGCTCATCCGTGAGAAATACCCGGATACGGAAGTATACGTATTCTACATAGATGTCCGTACACCCGGAAAGAACTTCGACGAATTCTACCGCCGTGCAGTTGAACAGTACAATGTTCACTACATCAAAGGTATGGTAGGAAAGGTAACACCTAAGTCTGACGGAAAGATAGACGTTCAGGCTTCAGACCTCCTCGCAAATGAACAGCTCCACATCAACGCTGATATGGTCGTTCTCGCTGCTGCTATCGAACCTGATAAGACAGCTCGTCCTCTTGCAACAATGCTCACAACTCAGATGGACACAAACGACTTCTTCACAGAGGCTCACCCGAAGCTCAGACCTGTTGAAAGTGCTACTGCCGGAATTTTCCTCTCAGGTGCCTGCCAGGGACCTAAGGACATTCCCGAAACTGTTGCTCAGGCAAGTGCGGCTGCCGCTAAGGCTATCGGACTCCTCTGCAAGAACAGCATCACCTGCAACCCATGTGTTGCTCACTCGAACGAGCTCATGTGCAACGGATGCTCGTCCTGTGAAAAGGTATGCCCATACGGAGCTATCACTTATATCGACAAGGAATTTAGAATGCCCGACCGTACCACAAAGGTACGCAGAGTCGCAAGCGTCAACCCGGCTGTATGCCAGGGCTGCGGTGCTTGTACAGTTGCCTGTCCTTCAGGCGCTATGGACCTCAACGGCTTCTCTAACAGCCAGATAATGGCGGAGGTTGACGCGATATGCAAGTAAATGATAATAAAGAATTTCAGCCGCTGATCGTTGCTTTCTGCTGCAACTGGTGTTCATATGCAGGAGCCGATCTCTCCGGCACAAACCGACTCAATTACCCGACTAACGTCAAGATAATCAGAGTCCCCTGTTCATGCAGAGTAAACCCTATGTTTATCCTCCGCGCTTTCCAGAAGGGCGCTGACGGCGTTATCCTCTGCGGCTGTCACCCCGGCGACTGCCACTACACTTCCGGAAACTACTTCACAAGAAGAAGAATGACACTTCTTTTCAGTATGCTCGACTTCCTCGGCATAGAGCGTGACCGTACAAGAGTTGAATGGGTATCCGCTGCCGAAGGCGCTAAGTTCGCAGCTACTATGAATGAATTCACCGAAGCTGTCAAGAAGCTCGGTCCCAACCGGAGATTGGAGGATCTAAGATGCAGGAAGCAATGATAAACAAGGCAAAACAGCTTCTCGCCGACGGCACAGTAAGCCGTGTTATCGGCTGGAAGAGGGGAGAATTTGCATACGACATCACACCCGCTGTTTTTGAGACTGCTGAAGAGCTCGAGAAGGATTTCGTATTCGACGATTTCACCTCCGCAAACGTCTCCAAATATCTCGTCAAGGAGAGTAAGAAGGAGGGCAAGGTTCTTGTTTTCCTCAAGCCCTGCGATACTTACAGTCTCAACCAGCTCACAAAAGAACACCGCGTTGACCGCGACAATATCTATGTCGTCGGAATCCCCGGCGGTCCCAAGCTCGACATTGAAAAGATAAAAGCTAAGGGAATAACAGGTATCACTAGTGTCAAGAACGATAACTTCACACTTAAGATAGAAACTCTCTACGGTGAGGAGACAATGCCTTTCTATGAGGCTGTCCTCGACAAGTGTGCTTCATGCAAGAGCAAAAAGCACGTAACATATGACGAACTCATCGGTGAAGACGGCGATACACTCGAGTCCAACCGTTTCGATATGGTAGAACAGCTCGAGAATATGACTTCTCAGGAGCGCTACGATTTCTGGAGAAGTGAGCTTTCAAAGTGCATCAGATGCAATGCCTGCCGCAACGTATGTCCTGCCTGCACATGTGAGAACTGTGTTTTCGACAATCCGGCTTCCGGTATCGACAACAAGGCTCCTGCTGACAGCTTTGAAGAGAATATGTTCCACATCATCCGTGCATTCCACGTTGCCGGAAGATGTACAGACTGCGGCGAATGTTCAAGAGTATGCCCTCAGCATATTCCGCTCCATCTCCTCAACAGAAAGTTCATCAAGGACATAAATTCTCTCTACGGTGAGTATCAGGCCGGCGCTGACACTACTTCACGCGCTCCGCTCACAGACTATACCGCAGATGACTGCGAAGCAAGCATAGTTCATGAAAGGGGTGTCGAGTAATGCTTAGGATATCAGCTGATAAGATTTACGAGCTCCTCGGAGCTGCTTCTGCTGCACAGACTGTATACATCCCCTCAGAACGTGAAGACGGAGAAGCAGAGTTCAAAAAGTACGAATCCGGTATGAAGCTCACAAACCGCCTCAATACTCTCCGCAGTGCAAAGGATTTCTTCTTCCCTCAGACAGAAGATCTCGTTGAGTTCAAAGTCGACGGAAAGAATATAGAAATAAGCGATGTCCGCAAGGAATCAGAGGACTTCATTATCTTCGGTGTACGCCCCTGCGATGCAAGAAGCTTCACTATACTTGACAAGGTATATCTTGTAGAACCTGTTGACAGCTTCTACAAGAACCGCCGTGACCACGGAACTGTTGTCACTATGGCCTGCAGCCGTCCTGCCGAGACCTGCTTCTGTCAGACATTCGGCATTGATCCCACAGCTCCGGAAGGAGACTGCTCTGTCTGGAATGACGGCAGCTACTACTACTTCAAATCCAACACAGACAAGGGACAGAAATTCATCGACTCAGTTACTTCGCTCCTTGAAGAAAGCGATACTGCTGAGCTCGACAAGTCTATCGAAAAGACAAAGGAAGTAATGAAAAAGCTCCCACTCGCAAATCTCTCTACCGAGAACTTCGGCGGTGACAAGCTTAATGAATACTTCAGTTCAGATAAATGGGCAGAACTCTCTGAAAGCTGTCTCGGATGCGGAACCTGCACATTCGTGTGCCCGACCTGTCAGTGCTACGACATAAAGGACTTCAACACAGGTCATGGCATCAAGCGTTACCGCTGCTGGGATTCATGTATGTACTCAGACTTCACAAAAATGGCCCACGGCAACCCGAGACTCACTCAGCTTGAGCGCTTCCGTCAGAGATTCATGCACAAGCTTGTATACTTCCCGGCAAACAACAACGGCGAATTCGGCTGTGTAGGCTGCGGAAGATGTCTTTCCAAGTGTCCGATCTCTATGAACATCGTCAAGGTCATGAAAGCATTGGAGGTAAAGTGATGAACACTAACGATACATTGATACCCCACATCGGCGTAGTAACTGATATTCGTATCGACACCCCCGATGTAAAGACCTTCAGAGTAGAAGCTCCCGAGGGCGGCAAGGTATTCGAGCATATGCCCGGTCAATGCGCTATGCTCTCTATCCCCGGAGTAGGAGAGGCGATGTTCTCCATCACTTCTTCTCCCACAAATAAAGAATTCATGGAATTCAGCATAAAGAAATGCGGATGTCTTACAAACTGGCTCCACGCTATGGATGTAGGTCAGATGATAACTATCAGAGGACCTTATGGCAACGCTTTCCCTGTAGAAACCGAACTCAAGGGCAAGGATCTGCTCTTCATCGCCGGCGGTATCGGTCTTGCACCGCTCCGCTCAGTTATCAACTATGTTCGTGATAAGCGCGAAAACTACGGAAGCATCCAGGTAATATACGGTTCACGTTCAAAAGATGATCTCGTTGACTACAAGGAGATACTCGACGAATGGATGACTGACGACGGCGTAGAGGTAGACCTCACAATTGATAACGCTCAGGAGGGCTGGGACGGTCACGTAGGATTCGTACCTAACTATGTAAAGGAACTCAATCCTTCCACTAACAAGACTGTTCTTGTATGCGGACCTCCCATTATGATAAAGTTCACTCTTGCAGGACTCAAGGAGCTCGGCTTCACCGAAACTCAGGTCTACACAACTATGGAGCTCCGTATGAAGTGCGGAGTAGGCAAGTGCGGACGCTGCAACATCGGTAACAAGTATGTCTGCAAGGACGGTCCCGTTTTCCGTTACGACCAGCTCGGTGAGCTGCCGGACGAGTATTGATTTCAGGAGGAGCTATAATGGATAATATGATAAACGTTTATCTGTTCGGCAAGAAGTATCAGGTGCCGGCAGGTCTTACGATAATGACAGCTATGGAATATGCCGGCTATGAGCTGGTAAGAGGCTGCGGCTGCAGAAATGGTTTCTGCGGTGCCTGTGCTACTATATACAGGATAAAGGGCGAATCACAGCTCCACGGCTGTCTTGCCTGTCAGACAGAGGTACAGGAGAATATGTACGTTGCAACTCTGCCTTTCTTCCCGCTTGAAAAGAAGATCTACAACATCGAAGACATCAAGCCTGACCAGCAGGTAATGATGCAGCTTTACCCCGAGATATATGCCTGTGTTGGCTGTAATGCCTGCACCAAGGCTTGTACACAGGAGCTCAATGTTATGCAGTACATCGCTTATGCTCAGAGAGGCGAGTACGACAAGTGTGCAGAAGAGAGCTTTGACTGTGTAATGTGCGGAGTATGCTCATCACGCTGCCCGGCAGGTATCTCACATCCTCAGGTAGCTATGCTCGCAAGACGTCTCAACGGCAAGTATATCGCTCCCGAGTGCGGACACCTCAATGACCGTGTAAACGAAGTGAATGAGGGTATCTTCGACGAAAAGATCAAGGAACTCATGACAAAATCAGTTGATGATATAGAAGAGATCAAGGCTATGTACAACAGCCGCGAGATCGAGAAGTAAGGGGGAGAGAGTATGTACAAGGTAGAAAAACTTAACGAACTTGCCAAGGTTGTTGCAGCCAAGAGAGCCGACAACGCAGCTCTTGAACCCAGAAGAATGACAGCAGATGAAAAGGACACCCTCCTCGCATCATTCCACCCTGACTATAAGCAGGATGAATTCACAGTCCTCACAGCAGGCGTTAACAAGGGCGACAAGGTCCCCACACAGCTCGCAGCTCTTCTCCAGGGCAAGAGCCGTATCAGTGCATCAGACGTAGATCTCAGCAAGCCTGACTACGTAACAGATGTACTTATCATCGGCGGCGGCGGTGCAGGTGCTTCCGCAGCAATCGAAGCTGACGAGGCTGGCGCAAAGGCTATGATCGTAACAAAGCTCCGTATCGGTGATGCTAATACTATGATGGCTGAAGGCGGTATCCAGGCTGCTGACAAGCCCAATGATTCACCGGCAATCCACTACCTCGACGCATTTGGCGGCGGCCACTTCGCAGCTAAGCCTGAGCTCGTAAAGAAGCTCGTTACAAAGGCTCCTGAAGCTATACAGTGGCTCAACAAGCTCGGCGTAGAGTTCGATAAGGAAGCAGACGGAACTATGGTAACAACACACGGAGGCGGTACTTCACGCAAGCGTATGCACGCTGCAAAAGACTACTCCGGTGCTGAGATAATGAGAACTCTCCGCGATGAGGTACTCAACAGAGGAATCCCTGTTGTTGACTTCACAGCTGCTGTTGAGATAATCCTCGACAAGAACGGCAAGGCTGCCGGTGCAGTTCTTATGAATATGGAGACAAAGGAGCTCCTCGTTGCAAAGGCTAAGACAGTCATCATCGCAACAGGCGGTGCAGGCAGACTCCACTATCAGGGCTTCCCGACATCCAACCACTACGGTGCAACAGCTGACGGACTTATCCTCGGTTACAGAGTCGGAGCAAAGCTCCTCTACGCTGATACACTCCAGTATCACCCCACAGGTACAGGCTATCCGGAGCAGATCTTCGGTGCGCTCGTTACCGAAAAGGTACGTTCACTCGGAGCTAAGCTCGTAAACATCGACGGCGATGTATTTATGCACCCCCTCGAGACCAGAGACGTTACAGCTGCTTCAATAATCCGTGAGTGTACAGAGCGCGGCAAGGGCGTTGAGACTGACCTCGGCAAGGCAGTATGGCTCGATACACCTATGATCGAGTATAAGAACGGCGAGGGCACTATCGAGAAGCGAATCCCTGCAATGATGAGAATGTTCGGCAAGTACGGCATCGACATCAGAAAGGAACCTATCCTCGTTTACCCCACTCTCCACTATCAGAACGGCGGTCTTGACATTTCTGATGACTGTGCAACAGGTGTCGAGAACCTCTATGCAGCCGGAGAGGTCGCAGGCGGTATCCACGGCAGAAACCGTCTTATGGGCAACTCTCTCCTCGATGTAATAGTATTCGGCAGAAACGCCGGCATCTATGCAGCTGCAAAGGCAAAGGAGACAGCAGAGCCCGAGGGACTCACTCTTGAGCACATCGAGCGCTTCAACAAGGAGCTCGCTGCCGCAGGTATCAGCAGCGAAACAGCATCACCGATGCTGCTCCCGCATTATGCAAGAAAATCAAAGTAATACAGACACGGGACGCTGAAAAAGCGTCCCGCTGTCACGTTAATAATAAGAAAGATTGTGTGGTAAATATGGAATTATTTGACGGTATACTAAGCGTTAAGGGCGTTACCTTCCTTATATTTTCCGTAATGATAATAGCTGCGACAGGCTATCTGCTCGGAAGAATAACCATCAAGGGCGTTTCGCTCGGAACAGCCGGCGTATTCCTTATGGCACTCGTTTACGGCGGTGCCTGTGACGGAGTATTCTACGACAGGCTTTCCGATCAGATGAATGCGAGTTTTGTAAAGAATTCGCTGTCGATAATAGATACATTGGGACTTGTACTCTTCGTTTCTGCGGTAGGCTTCATCGCCGGTCCGAACTTCTTCAGCAACTTCAAGAAAAACTTCAAATCCTTCGTAGCACTTGCTATAATCGTAATCCTCAGCGGCGGACTTGCCTGTGCAGGCTGTATCCTTGTAGGAAGAAACTTCACAGGACTCGAGAATAACGAATTCACAGCCCTTATGGCAGGACTTCTCTCAGGTGCTCTCACAAGCACTCCCGGACTCTCAGCAGCAAAGGAAGCTGCTGGTCACGAACTTGAAGACGCTGTAGCAGTCGGCTCCGGTATTGCTTATATATTTGGCGTTATCGGAGTTGTACTCTTCGTACAGCTCATTCCCAAAATGCTCAAGGCTGATATGAACAAGGAGCGCGAGCTTCTCAAAGCAGCAAGCAAGGGAAACAAGAAGAACGATGACAAGACTAAACTCATCGAGATGGATAGTTTTGGACTTATGCCGTTCGCACTTGCAGCTGTTATCGGTATAATCATCGGATCATTCAAGTTCAAGAACTTCTCACTCTCAACAACTGGTGGCTGTCTGCTTGTGTGCCTTATCTTCGGTCACTTCGGTCATGCAGGCAAGATAAGCATAATGCCTAAGGACTCTACACTCAAGGTTCTCCGCGAACTCGGACTCATGCTGTTCCTTATCGGTTCAGGAGTAAAGGGTGGAGCTAAATTCGTTGAATACTTCAAGCCTGTATACTTTGTATACGGAATGATAATGACTATCGTACCTATGATAATCGGCTTCTTGTTTGCAAAGTACGTTCTGAAGCTCAACCTTCTCAACAACCTCGGTTCTATCACAGGCGGTATGACATCTACACCTGCACTCGGAACACTTATCACAACAGCCGGCACAGAGGACGTTGCTTCCGCTTATGCTGCAACATACCCCGTAGCACTTATTTCAGTTGTACTTACAGAGCAGCTGATAATCATGCTGTTATAACAATTTGATCAGTAGACTTAATGTTAAGTCAAAGTCGTCCAATAAAAAAGCTCTATGTTCTGCATAGAGCTTTTTTGTTTTAAGAAACAGTTCACGCCATTTACTGTTGCTTATTTTACATGTATTAAGAAAAACTATTACAATTTTCATTGACAATCCTTCTATAAAATGTTATAATTATTTTTGGCATTCCGCTAAACTAATTAATGGAGGAAAAAATGAAAACTATTCTTTGCAAAACAAACAAATCTATTCTCAGCATATTTCTTGCACTTGTCGTAACACTCGGTTTATTCACAGCAATGCCGGATAAAGCAATTAAGGCAAACGCATATTTCTCAACAACATATTCATGCGGCTGTGACGGCGGTACTACATACGTATCTCAGTCAGATGCTGTAAGCTACAGCGGATTCTACTCATGGATCAATGTAACAAAGGTAGTAAACGGCTATTTCAGAGTTGAAGTTAAGCCTGACACAACCGTTAGAACAATCAATACAACAAGAACTGCTTATATCAATTTCAAGAACAGCAAGGGAAGCACTGTATACACTCTGAATGTTAAGCAGGTAGAACCTTACATCTACACAAGCTCAACATACAATACAGTTTCCAAGAATACAACTTCATGGGCAAGTATGCCTCTTTCTTATAACTGCAAATACACAATCGAGTATCCTTCTGATCTTATCGTAAAAACATCATACGGTTCAACTGTATACTCAGGACTGACTTACGGTTCAAATAACAATTACGGTATTGCTTCAACAGATTATCTCAGAATCTATCCAAGATACGCAAATACATCAAATTATAATAAATACTATACTATCAGAATCAAAAAAGCAGGTTCTTACACAACGACTCAGACAATAACAGTAGTACATACTTACTATTGATCTGATACACAAATAATCAACTATAACGCGGAATGCTCAGAAGACATAAATCAAATGGATCTGAAATCGGATCTTTGATCTGTAAAAGGCTGTTTTACAACAGCCTTTTATTCTTTCTACAAAAAAAAAGCATTGCCGCTTTTAAGCAGCAATGCTAACTCATTATTTAATACCGTAAGTCTCTCTGTACTCAAGCATCTTGTCGAGGTACTCCTTACCGGGAACGATATCATTTCTGATAGCGTCGATTATGTCTTCCATAGTAACAATAGGATAAACAGTTACGCCAAAATCACGCTTAACTTCCTGTACTGCTGAAAGCTCACCGGTACCTTTTTCCATACGGTCAACTGTAATTACCATACCGGTAACATCAACATCAGCTGCCCCCTTGAGTTTAGGCATAGACTCACGAAGTGCTTTTCCGGAAGTCATAACGTCATCGATGATAACGACCTTTTCACCGTCTGTGAGAGTCTTTCCGACGAACATACCGCCCTCACCGTGATCCTTAGCTTCCTTACGGTCGAAGCAGTAAGAAACATCTATACCAAACTTATTGCTGAGAGCTACAACAGCAGATACTGCAAGGGGAATGCCCTTGTAAGCAGGACCAAAGAGAGTCTCAACAGGGATATTGTTCTCATGGATACATTCAGCATAGTATTCACCGAGCTTAGCAAGCTGAGCACCTGTCTTATAGTTTCCGCAGTTTATGAAGTATGGAGCTTTTCTTCCGCTCTTGAGAGTAAATTCACCGAATGTAAGAACTCCGCAGTCTACCATAAACTTGATAAAGCTTTCTTTGTAAGTCATTTTATGTACCTCCGTATACATTTCTGAAATATTCCAACACTATTATTATACTCCATTCACCGGCTATTTGCAAGCGTATTTAAAAAATCTGCACAAATTATCAAAAATCTCTTGCAAAATCGTAAGAATCAAGGTATAATATATTTGTGTGCCGACATACGGCAACTCAATTAAGCAAGATAATGGAGTAAATATGGATAAAAAGCATACAGTTCAGAGAATATCAAATAAAAAGCGCGGCAGACCGAAGGTAAGATTCAATCTTATGGTCGTTATAATCATCACCGCACTCACATTTGTTGCCTGCTTTGTATTATATATGATAAATGCGAATATAACTGGTGACGTTCTTGACAGCGATGACAGTTCAACTACAACAACAGTAAAAACTACTGAAGCAGCTACCGATGAGAACGGAACTTCCGCTGAAAGTGAAGACGGTTCACAGGCAGAAGAAACAACCGAAGCAGCAGCTCAGCAGAACAACTCAAATATAGCTTACCCAGTACCTCAGTCAGAAGAAGCAGACTCTTCTTACTTTGAAAACTGCTGTCTCATATCTGATCAGACTCTGCTCAGTATGTCACAGTACAGCGATTTCAAGGACGTTCTAGGAAGCTCACAGCTCAATGCTTCAAACTGCAACGAGACTTCTATCACATCATCTTACGGAAATGTAACTCCGTATCAGACCATACAGCTCAAAAAGCCGCAGAACCTCTATATCATGCTCGGAAGCGATATTGGTACAAGCTCGATAGATGATATGATTTCCGGCTACACCAAGCTCATCACAAGCCTTCATAACTATCTGCCTGAGATGAAGATATATGTTATGCAGTATCCGCCTGCACCTGCAGAGAGCACTACTGTCACAACAGAACTCGTAGACAGCTATAATACACGACTCATGGACATGGCCAAAAGTATCGGAGTGTATTGTCTCGATGCCAATACTCCTCTCAGATCCTCAGAGGGAACTATCGATGGCGACTACTGGGACGACGATTCTGCAAAGCTCACAGAAGATGCCTGCAAGACTATCGGAAAGTATATCCTCAATCACACAGCTTAAAGTCCAAGCACCACTATATATAGTGGTGCTTTTAATTTCAGACACAACTCATTTTGAAATTACGCAATATAGCCAATTAATCTTTTTTTAAAAGAATTATGCACAAACAGCACAATAACACGATGATTTTTACTATCGTGATTGGTGATATATACAATTGACTTTGTATCAAAATTGTTCTATACTAATAAATGTACATGGAAACGGAGACACTATATATTGTGTTTGGAGGGAAATGAAATTCAATGATAATACACATAATAAAAAGAGACGGCAGAAAAGTACCATTCAACATTGAAAAAATAGCAAACGCTATCTTCAAAGCAGCACAGGCTAAAGGCGGAACAGATTTCAATGCCGCTATGGACGTTGCAGTTGAAGTTTGCAGATTATATGAGGAACAGAACCCGGGCAAAGTCCCTACCGTAGAAGAGATACAGGATCTCGTTGAAAAGACTCTTATCGAAAAAGGCCACGCAAAGACAGCTAAGGCATACATCCTCTACCGCTACGAGCGTACACGTTCACGCGAAATGAAGACCAACCTTATGTGCGTACTCAACGAGCTCACATTCAGTCCCGCAAAAGACAGCGATATCAAGCGTGAGAATGCCAATATCGATGGCGATACCGCTATGGGAACAATGCTGAAATACGGTTCTGTATCAGCTAAGGAATATTACGAGATGTACGTTCTCGAGCCTGCCCACGCAAAGGCTCACCGCAACGGTGACATCCACATCCACGACCTTGATTTCTATACACTGACAACTACTTGCTGTCAGATAGATCTTACAAAGCTCTTCCACAATGGTTTCTCAACAGGCCACGGCTATCTTCGTGAACCCAATGACATCGCAAGTTATTCGGCTCTCGCATGTATCGCTATCCAGTCCAACCAGAACGACCAGCACGGCGGACAGAGCATACCTACATTTGATTATGCTATGGCAGAAGGTGTCAAGAAGACATATGCTGCCCGTTATACACAGAATGTTGCAAGAGCACTCTCACTCATCGCAGGAGCAGAGAATGAAGATGAAATAGTCAAGAAGATAAGCGGAGAGATACTTGAAAAGTATGATCTCAAGCCCGTCCTCGCAAACGATAATGACTATCAGGCAAAGGAGCTCGAACTTCTCCTTGAGTACACAGACAAGGAAACTGCTCAGAAGGTTCAGGCTTTCGCAACCAAGAATGCTGTCAAGGAAGCTGACAGAGCTACATATCAGGCTATGGAAGCTCTTATCCATAACCTCAATACAATGAACAGCCGTGCAGGTGCTCAGACACCTTTCAGCTCCATAAACTACGGTACCGATACTTCACCCGAGGGCAGAATGGTAATCAAGAACGTTCTCCTCGCTCAGGAAGCAGGACTCGGAAACGGCGAGACTCCTATCTTCCCGATACACATCTTCAAGATCAAGGACGGTATCAACTATAATCCTACCGATCCTAACTACGACCTCTTCAAGCTAGCTTGCAGAGTATCCGCAAAGAGACTCTTCCCGAACTTCTCTTTCATCGATGCTCCTTATAATCTTCAGTACTACAAAGAGGGCAATCCTGACACCGAGATCGCATATATGGGATGTCGTACCCGTGTTATCGGCAACAAGCACGATCCTTCACGCGAGATAGTGACCGGCAGAGGAAACCTCAGCTTCACTTCTATCAATCTCCCAAGACTCGCTATAAAGTCAGATCACAATGTTGGTCTCTTCTTTGAAAAGCTCGAAGATATGATGGATCTCGTTATCGATCAGCTTATGCACAGATTTCGCATACAAGCACAGAAGAGAGTGAGAAACTACCCATTCCTTATGGGACAGGGTATCTGGATTGACTCTGACAAGCTCTCAACTGATGATACAGTAGGCGAAGTTCTCAAGCACGGTACACTTTCAGTAGGCTTCATCGGACTTGCAGAAGCACTCAAGGCACTCATAGGTGCTCACCACGGCGAAAGCGAAGAGGCTCGCGAACTCGGTATCGAGATAATCACAGCAATGAGAAAGAGACTTGATGAAGAATCAACCAGAACAGGTCTCAACTTCTCACTCCTCGCAACTCCTGCCGAAGGACTTTCCGGACGTTTTGTCCGTATGGACGCTAAAAAGTACGGCGTTATCGAAGGTGTAACAGACCGTGATTACTATACAAACTCATTCCACGTACCGGTTTACTATCCGATAAGCGCATTTGAGAAGATCAAGATAGAAGCTCCTTACCACGAGCTTACAAACGCAGGTCACATCAGCTACATCGAGCTTGACGGTGATCCGCTTGAAAACCTCAATGCATTTGAGAAGATAGTACGCTGCATGAAGGAATCCGGTATTGGCTACGGTGCTATAAACCACCCCGTAGACCGTGATCCTTGCTGCGGATACACCGGAATAATCGGTGATACCTGTCCTTGCTGCGGACGTAAGGAGCATAGTGATAACATCGCATTCGACAGAATTCGTCGAATCACAGGTTACCTTGTAGGAACTCTTGACCGTTTCAACAACGGTAAGCGTTCAGAGGAGCATGACAGAGTAAAGCACAGCGTTTAAGGTGATACAATGGAACTAAGAATAGCCGGAACTGTCAACGACTCAATCGTTGACGGTCCCGGAATAAGGTTTACGATATTTACTCAAGGCTGCCCGCATAACTGCGAGGGCTGCCATAATCCTCAGACTCACGCATTTGACGGCGGAAAGCTGGTCGATACCGAAGAGTTGCTTACCAAGATAAAAGAGAATCCGCTACTGGATGGTGTGACATTCAGCGGTGGAGAACCCTTCTGCCAGGCAGAAACTCTTGCAGAGCTCGGAAAAGAAATACACTCAGCAGGACTGAATGTTATAACCTACACCGGATATACATTTGAAAAGCTCTATGCCGACCGTGACAAGAACGGCTGGGGCAAACTGCTTGAAGTAACCGATTATCTGATCGACGGACCTTTCATCCTTGCACAAAAGGATTGGGAGATCAAGTTCAGAGGAAGCTCAAATCAGCGATATATAGACTGCCAGGCGAGTCTAAAAGAGGGTAGAGCAATAGAAATAGAACCATAAAGGAAAAGCCGGAGCGTAATGCTCCGGCTTATTTTTGTAAGGAAGATAAAAATAAAGAATATCCGCCTTGCCGTCATATAGTGAATGAAACCCGCACTAAGCAGGTGGGTAAACGCCCGAATGTTTCTCGCTCCCTTCTTCCGCTGGGCGGGAGGTCTGCAGTCCGCAAACGGAGCTGAATTCCCTAGTAAAATGTGTTGGATCAAATGAACTATAATACACCGTACAAGGCAGAATATTCTTTTGTTGTATATATTATAACACAGAAATCTCAAATTGTCAATACCAATTTTATGTATTTTTACGAACAATTGGTTACAATTCGGTAATTATTCCTCTTCCTCAGACTCAAAAGCTTCCTGCATACGCTCAAGGAAGAAAGCAGAAACTCTTTCAAATTCATCATCGTCATCAATGGAAGCGAGTATCTCTTCACCGTCTTCCTCAATAGTTTTCAGGATAACGATATCACAGTCTTCTTCGAGGAAGTTTTCGTCCTCAACAGAGGGGACCATACAGAAGTACTGCTCTCCGTTGAGTTCAGCAGCATCGATTAACTCGAAATTCTTTTTATTTCCTTCATCATCGACAAGCTCAAAAAGCTCAGGTGTGTATTCATTCATATCTGACATAGTATTCTCCATTCCGGCTGTCGCCTTTGTGATAATACTATTATACAATGTATCCTGAAAAATTGCAAGAGGTAATAAGAGGAACATCATCATTTGTGCATTATGCTGTAAGCCTGTATATCAGTTTTATATATTACGCCGATTTACACGAAAATCCACTATAATATCAAAAATTACTATTGACTTTCACCAATAAATGTGGTAATATATAATCAGAGAAAGGGAAGAACCAATAGAAATGTTCTCCAAGCGATATTTACTTGGACTGAGGTGTTTAACCTCAATGTAAATGATACTACGCGGAAGGGAGCGTGAGTCCAATGGAAGAAACGACCGGACAGCAGCGTGAAGCCGGCGGGCTTGCTGAGTAATTGAATTTTTGAAAGAGGGAATATAGGCTTCAGGCTTGTTCCACGGATTGAAGTTTCAAAGGTTAATAATTCAGTTATCAGGCGGACGCATTGCTGAATGGAAACGGCTTCAACGCTATTTCGATTGGATACAGTATACTCTGAAATTTCGACTATGTGTCTTAATATAGATCGGAAAATATAATGTAAAGGACGAGTCCAATGAGAAATTAGTGCTGATTCAACGCCCGGCGTTAATTCCGGATGACCGGAAAATTTAAGTAATAAGGTGAGTCCAATGAGAAGTTAATCAATTGAATCCTTATGAAAGAATGTGGTACTATGACAACTATCAGGTATAATAAGAATCCTTAATAGTAAAGGAGTGAGTCCCACAGGAAATTTAGCTAAGTGATGAAAGTCGCTTAAAATCTCAATTGAATAATAACAGCCCCGAAGGTCTCTCGGGGCTTTTTATTTTGTATTATAACGCAAAACTCTCATGTCACTTTGCTTCTTCAAGGATTTTCTTACGGTATTGCAGAGCAGCCTGCTCCTGCTTGTTGTCACCGTACTTATAGTAAACGTGATCCTTGATAGTCTCAGGAAGATACTGCTGCTTGACATAATGATTTGGATAATCGTGCGGATACTTATAATGCTGTCCAACAACATCAGCACCCTTGCCATCAAAATGCTTGTTCTGTAAATGTCTCGGAAAATCAAGCGCGTCGCAGTCTTTTAGCGCCGCAAGAGCTGCATCTATAGCCGATTCAGCACTATTCGACTTAGGAGCAGTAGCAAGCATTATAATAGCCTCTGCAAGCGGTATACGCGCTTCCGGCAAACCTAACTGCAAAGCAGAGTCAACACAAGCTTTAGTTATAGTGATAGCCTGTGGATAGGCAAGTCCTATATCCTCAGCTGCAATAACAAGCAAGCGGCGTGATAAAGAAATAATATCTCCAGCATCAATAAGTCTTGCCGCATAGTGAAGAGCTGCATTTTCATCAGAGCCGCGTATAGACTTTTGCAGTGCCGACAGTATATCATAATGCTGGTCACCGTCACGATCATAACGCATATTGCTGCGCTGTGCAAGCAGCTTAAGAGAATCTTCGGTTATAGTAACTGTACCGCTGCCGGCTTCTCCGCATATCACAGCCAGTTCTGATGTGTTCATAGCTTTGCGTACATCTCCGCCGCAGTTGTAAGCTATCGTTTTTATAACATTGTCATCCGCAATAACTTCAACGCCGTTTTCTTCTGAAATAAGTCTGAAGGCTCTTCTGATAGCAGGGAAGAGCTGCTCTGCACTTACAGGTTTGAACTCAAAAACCGTACTTCGGCTTATTACTGCATTATAAACTGAAAAATAAGGATTCTCAGTAGTAGAAGCTATAAGAGTAATATCACCGTTCTCGATGTACTCAAGAAGGCTCTGCTGCTGTTTTTTATTGAGATACTGTATCTCGTCAAGATAGAGAAGTATACCATTTTCGCTGCCGAATGTTCCTATATCAGCAACTACATCTTTAATATCGGATATAGAAGCATTCGTACCATTCAGCTTATATAACAACATTCCGCAGTTCTCAGCAATAATACGCGCAACGGTAGTTTTACCTACGCCTGACGGTCCATAAAAAATCATATTAGGGACAGTACCGCTCTCTATTATCTTACGAAGCGGCTTTCCGAGGGCAAGTATATGCTCCTGACCGACTACATCGGCAAGAGTTTTCGGGCGTATCTTATCAGCTAATGGTGCAGCCATAGCAAACCTCCTTTATGTCTCAGACATTTCTTCAAAAGGACTTCTAAGAGACTTCCAGCAACGATATCCTACAAAATAAATACCAGCCATCAACACCGCACGCAGTATAGTCCCAAAAGAATCAATAAAAATACCATGAGACGAATTCATAAATGCGTGCGCAAGAATTACGGCAGGCAGAGTCACAATAGACTTTCCTTTTTGTATTCCATAAAAAATGATAACAGCAACAGCTGCACAAGAAATAGCACCAGTGACTACTCCCCAAATATGAAAGAACAATATATCTGTCGAAGCTTTGTCAGTTCCTATCAAGCCGATGCAAGAAATGCCTGAACCGAGTCCCTCATATGCTGCATGACCTATAGAATAAGTAACCGCATCTTTACGGTTATCATAAGAAGTAAGAAAATATCGCATCATCAGGTACTTTGTACCTTCTTCAAACACTCCGAAAAGCAACCCTTGCTGTATATAAAAAGCAATGAAGTTGCTGTGATCAAATCCGGAACGAATAGCATTGCCGACAAAAAAGACCGGAAAACACACCAGAAATGCCGCAATAGCAGGGAAGAACCTCGCACCAGTCTTTTTGTACCACAGTATAACCAATACCGTTGGACTAAAAAGATCTATCAGAGCTGCAGCCAGACAGCATATATCTTTCATAGTAAAGCTAATTATCTCCGTTCATAAAAATACAGGGACGGACAGCCTGTCCGTCCCTTAATAACTATTTGATTACTTGTAAAGCGGGAACTTCTCGCAGATTGCATTAACGCCTGCACGGATCTCGTCAGCCTTGTTCTCGAAATCAGTAGCGCAGAGATAGATGTACTCAGCGATCTTTTCCATTTCCTCGATACCAAGACCTCTTGTAGTAACAGCAGGAGTACCGATACGGATACCGCTTGTTACGAAAGGCTTCTCAGGATCGTTGTGGATAGCATTCTTATTTACTGTGATGTAAACCTCATCAAGTCTGTGCTCGAGCTCCTTACCTGTGATGTTGAAAGGACGAAGATCAACGAGCATGAGGTGATTATCTGTACCGCCTGAAACGAGGTTGAAACCTCTCTTGAGAAGACCGTCAGCAAGTGCCTTTGCATTAGCAACGATTCTCTGCTGATATTCCTTGAACTCAGGCTTGAGTGCTTCACCGAAGCAAACAGCCTTAGCAGCAATAGTGTGCATAAGAGGACCGCCCTGTGTTCCGGGGAAGATAGCAGAATTGATCTTCTTAGCAAGGAATTCGTTGTTTGTGAGGATAAGACCGCCTCTTGGTCCGCGGAGAGTCTTATGTGTAGTAGTTGTTGTGATATCAGCATAAGGAACAGGGGACTCGTGACAGCCTGCTGCAACAAGACCTGCAATATGAGCCATATCTACCATAAGAAGTGCGCCGACAGCTCTTGCGATCTCAGAAAGACGCTTGAAATCGAGAGCACGGGGATAAGCAGAAGCACCAGCAACGATAAGCTTGGGCTTATTCTTGTTTGCAAGCTTATATACTTCATCATAGTTGATAGTCTCTGTCTCGTCATCAAGACCATAAGAAATGAAGTTGAAGAACTTACCTGAAATGTTTACAGGTGAACCATGTGTAAGGTGACCACCGTCAGCAAGGCTCATACCGAGAACTGTGTCGCCCGGCTGGAGAAGAGCAAAGTAAACAGCAGTGTTTGCCTGAGCACCTGAGTGTGGCTGAACATTAGCGTACTTAGCACCGAAGAGCTTGCAAGCTCTCTCGATAGCGATAGCCTCTACCTCGTCAACACACTGACATCCGCCGTAGTAACGCTTTCCGGGATAACCCTCTGCGTATTTATTTGTGAGAACGCTTCCCATAGCAGCCATAACAGCAGGTGAAACAATATTCTCACTTGCGATAAGTTCGAGATTTCTCTGCTGACGAGCAAGCTCCTTGTCCATAGCTTCTCCGACAGCGGGATCATATCCCTTTACAAAACCGATAGAATCCATAAGGTCGTTGTACATTTTTAGCACTCCTTTGATATTATGTTACTTTTATTTTTACGAGCGTTTACTATATTATTATAACTCAAACCGGAAATAATTTCAATAGCAAAAACAAAAAATAAACAAAAATTATTTAATATCCGCAACGTCAGACCACTTTGTATCAGCGTCTGATGAAACAAGCGTGTAGAATCTGAGCAGCATAGAAGCATCATCAGCGGTCAGCTTTCTGTCACAGTTTACATCAGCATATGCTATAAACTCTTCACCACTCATAACCTTGCCGTCTGAGTTAACAGTTACACCGCCGCTAAGAGCGTCAGCATTTGAAGAGAGCTCAGTATATTGTTTGAGGACTAGCGAAGCATCATCAGCTTCCATTCTGCCGGAGCGGTTCACGTCACCGGGAAGGTCAAGATAAAAAACATCAAATGAAGCAACAGGAAGAGACTCACCGGAAGCATATACGGTTACTTTACCGCTCATTTTGCCGTCCTTGAATACATCCTGAAGCTTTGACGGAGTTATCTTACAGCTTGGCGTTATATCGACCTTTGTACCCTCAAGGATATAGTTTCCCGTCTCGTCTTTATCAGCGAGCTGAGTTGTAGTGGTAACAGATACCTTCATACCTTCGGTAGAAATACTTCCTTCTTTGGTAAGATACTTTATCCTGTCAGGCAGGCTGTCAAAAGAAAGCTTAACCCTTGAATACAAAGCTTCGATAGTAACGTCTTTATCAACAGTCTCCGGCATAATGCTCCACTTAGAAAACTTCTCTTCAGTATAAGCATCGATGTGCCTGTGCATAGAGTCTGTGTTTATCGTTGAGTAGTCTATTTTCTCGCCGACTGCAACATCAATGACCTTAAAGGGGGTGCCGTCAAGATCAAGGAAAGTCACTTTATGAAGCGTATTTGCTTCCTCAGCATTATCAGCAGCGACAGCACTTCCGGAAAAGAAAGAAGCCGAAACAGCGGCTGACAAAAGAACAGCGATGAACCTTTTATTCTTCATTGTTTCCTCCGTTTGTTTTTCTTACAAAGAACGCTCTGCAATAGCCGGAAAACGACTGATAAGACCTTACATAATCATCATAATCCAATCGCTCGGTCATCAGTTCAAGAGAGACTATCCTTTCGGAATCCGGCTCATAATTGAAAATGGCATAGACAATGACCTCACCGTCATCAATATCCGCAGCAAGTTCATTTGCAAGCTGCTTTTGCTCCTCAAATCTCTCCTCAATGGCAGAGATAGGGTAGAAGCCGTAATAAACACGGTCAACATAGAGATCTATATCCATAAGTCACCTTCAATCGCTATCAGCAGCGTTCCTGTCATCAGCAGAAGGAGCCTGATCATGTAAAGCTGAGCGCTTTCTCCTTGATCTGAATGTTATCAGACCGGCTGTAACGAACGATACTGTAAACAGCCCTATTATCAGAATGATACTGAGCATAGCTCCAAACCTCCTGCAATATATAATCCATACTATTTTTCAATTATACCACAATTTTTGTAACTTGTCCATAGAAAGAGGCAAATATTTTAAAAAAGATACAAATACCTTAAAATTAATACTTGACAAGTTGTGATAGTTATGCTATAATATTTAAGTCGGCTGCCGCTGTGGTGGAATTGGCAGACACAAGGGACTTAAAATCCCTCGGTAGCAATACCGTACCGGTTCAAGTCCGGTCAGCGGCACCAGCAAATAGCCTGTGAGTCAAACTTGTTTGTCCTCGCAGGCTATTTTAATTTTACAGAATACTATCCATGCAAAACAAAAGCCCCTCATTAAGAGGGGCTTTGATATTATCTTCTGAGATAACGTGAAGTCTTTTTCTTTTTCTTCCGCTCATACATGACCTGATCAGCCTTTGTTATAAGCGAAAATAGCTTTGTACCGGGTTCAACAGCCGAAACTATCGTACCAATACTTGCATCTATTGAGTAAGGCTTTGCAAGGACAGCATTCATAGCTGTAAGCTGCCTGCGGAACTCGTTTTCAAGCACCTGAATATCATCCGAGTGTCTGCTCGCACCAAAGATTATGAATTCATCTCCGCCGAATCTCGCACAGATACGCTCATTGAAACAACAGTTCTGGATTACCTCAGCGAGCTTGCGAAGAGCAAAATCGCCCTCCTTATGACCATAAGTATCATTTATCTGTTTAAGTCCATCCATATCAATAAAAGATATAAGAACATTTTCGTTCATCTTCTTCATTGTCTGGAAGACGCTGTCAGCATTTCTGATAAATCCGTTTCTGTTGTAGATACTGCAAAGAGGATCAATAACATACAGTTTATCGAGTTCATCAATAACACTGTTAAGGTGTATGAGCTTTCTGATATTCTCGATAGAGTTACTTATGCTCATCATAAGTGAATGACAAAGGAAACTCTTTGTCGGGAAGTCGCAGTTGCTTATTATATAGTAACCAAGACATCTTTCACGGAAATGCAGAGGGAGTATATATCTTATGTTGCCGCCGCCCTCGAAAGGAACAGGGAATATATCCTTGCTGTCGAAAGAATCAACAGATGTGACCTCACCCTTATTGTATATAAGGGGAGCGGACATTTTCTCAGTATAACCGTGGACCTGATATGTTTCCTCAGCTGAAGGTCCCCAGTCATCCAGCATAGCATTATCCCATTCAGAGCAAAGGCAAATAGCATACTGCTTGCAGCCTGTTTTACGGAAATACTTGCTGATAGTCCTGATATTCTCATCAGTATCCTCGCTTTCAGCAAGAACAGAAGTCAGCTTATCGAGTATTTTTATATCGTATCTACAGTTCTCGACCAGTCTGAGCATAGTCTTCTTATAGTCGGTAATATCGTCGTTGACAGTATTATGGCAGCCGCAGCTCTCAGAGAATACAGGTTCGGAGCTGAGATGAACAGTTTTATCGAGTTTTTCTCCACGAAGAATCTTTACAAGCATCTCACAGGCGAGCTCTCCTGCATTGCCAAGAGGACGCGAAACGCTCGTTATAGCCGGACAATAGTGCCTTGCATTATAGGTATTGTCAAAGCCGGTAACTATAACATCCTCAGGAACTTTAAACCCATAGCCTTCAAGAGTCATTACAACCGCAAGCGCCATAGCATCGTTTGCACATACAATTGCATCAGGCATAGGCAGACCGGAATTTATGAACTGTTCAACAGCCGAAACGCCGTCAACCGCTCTGAATTCGCCGAAAAACACTCTGTCGATATCCAGCTGAATACCATTTTCGCTAAGAACGCTTACAAAAGCATTGTATCTGTCCTCAGCTTCAGTGTTGGCAAGCGGTCCCGAAACAAAGTTTATCACCTTTGCATTGTGCTCAGTAATTATATGACGGACTATCTCTTTCATAGCAGCCGAATTGTCGATAGTAATGTTATAAAACTCGGGATAATCATCGCAATCGAGTATAACTACCGGAATGCCGGCTTTTTTAACATTTTCGATTATCGCTTTCTTTTCAGACGGATCTCCGATAGTATTGGTAAGAAGTATAGCAGCGTCAAATATCTCATAATTTACCAGCTTATAGATGTTATACTCGCCGATATCAAAAAGGGTATTGGTCATAATACCGCCAAAAGCAGAAAAATACGACACATTTACGTTATACTTCTTCGCACTTGAGTTTATACCTTCAATTATACTGTTCTGATACTCTTCATCAATACCTGCGACCATAACTGCAATTTCAATGATCTTGCCATCTGACATCCTAATATCACTTCCTGTCTCTGTGCATATATTTTCCAGCGCACAGTTATCTTAGCTTATATTATAACATATCCTACAAGCAAAATCAACAAAAATTTTCAAATAGGTAGAAGAAATTAAATATTTATATAACATTGTAATTTCTAATACTTTTCTATTTCTTAAATAGGATGTGAACTGAGAATTATTTCTTGACAATAAATGTAAAAAAGTGTAAAATTAAGTATGGTTTAAAAATATGTGCGGCTGTCTGCAAACATACCTATATGCCGCAGTATGAAGAACACTATATAACATAACGGAGGAAGTTATGGCACAAGATAATAGGCCTCAGGGCAGAGAAAAGAAAGTTACCGGCAACGGTAAAGGTGCTTACAAACGCGGCGAAGGTCTCGGAACAGGCAAAGCCAGCGCTAAAGATTATTCAGGACGTGATCAGCAGAGTGGGGGAGGATTAACTCCCAAGCGTGCTGCTATCGGCGGAGGCGGCGGTGCAATACTGCTTATACTCGCAATGCTTCTCTTCAAGGGCGGCGGAATAGGAAGTCTCCTCGGAGGCGGAGGCGGTGGTTCAAGCTCTGATTCAGGCACAGATATAGCCGGCGGTTACATCGCAAGCGCTGAAACAGCTGTTGACATTTCAGTTGCAGACGGCGCAAGAGCTAAAAGAACTGTTATAAAAGGCAACAATCAGGACGTAGTAACGCTCATGGTATATATGTGCGGTACCGACCTTGAATCAAAATACGGTATGGCTTCGGCCGATATGGAGGAAATGCGCCAGGCAAGCCTCTCATGCGGTGACAACGTAAATATCATCATATACACCGGCGGCTGCAATAACTGGAAGACCAGCGGAATAAGCTCATCTGTAAATCAGATATATCAGATAAAGAACGGCAAGATAAATTCTCTTGTCAGCGATGACGGCAGCAAGGCAATGACTGATCCCTCAACGCTCTCAGCATTCATCAAGTATTGCAGTTCCAATTTCCCTGCAAACAGAAATGAACTCATCTTCTGGGATCACGGCGGCGGATCCGTAAGCGGTTACGGCTACGATGAAAAGTACAAAAAGAGCGGTTCAATGGATCTTGCAAACATCAGCAAAGCTCTCAAGAACGGCGGAGTAAAATTCGATTTCATCGGCTTTGACGCCTGCCTTATGGCAACAGCTGAGAACGCTCTTATGCTCGACGAATACGCAGACTATCTCATAGCTTCTGAAGAAACAGAACCCGGTATCGGCTGGTACTACAACAACTGGCTCGCTGCATTCGGCAAGGACACTTCTATGTCAACTCTCGATATAGGAAAGAACATCATTGACGATTTCGTATCAGAATGCGCTAAGAAGTGCAAAGGACAGAAGACTACACTTTCCATCATCGACCTCGCTGAATTCTCCAAAACAGTTCCGCAGGATCTCTCAGCATTCTCAAAATCAGTAAGTCAGAAGATTAGCAACAGCGAGTACAAAGAGCTTTCTGACGCAAGATATGCAACAAGAGAGTTTGCTGAAAGCTCCAAGATAGATCAGGTTGACCTCGTTCATCTTGCTACCAATATGAAAACTCCCGAGGGTGAGAAGCTTGCTGAATCACTCAAGAAGGCAGTCAAGTACAACCGTACTTCCACAAATATGACAAACGCTTACGGCGTTTCAATCTACTTCCCCTATAAGCGTACATCATACGTGGATCCCGCCTGCAGCACATACACTCAGATAGGCATGGATTCCGACTACGCAGAGTGTATCCGTCAATTTGCAAAGCTCGAGACCAGCGGCCAGATTGCAGCAGGTGGTTCATCATCACCGATTGGCTCACTCTTCGGACTCGGCGGTTCATCAGGTTCTTCCGGAGCAGGTGCAGAAGTCATCGGACAGCTTCTTGGTTCATTCCTTGGCGGTTCAGGAAAGAGCATCGACGGACTCAACAAAGACAATACAGACTTCATGACAAGTATCGACGACAATACAGCAGCCGACTACATCTCAAAGCACTACTTCGATGCAAGTAATCTCGTATGGCAGGAAGATGACGGAAAGTACACAATGAAACTCCCCGAAGCTCAGTGGGATATGGTACACGCCGTTGATATGAATATGTTCTACGATGACGGTACAGGCTATCTTGACCTCGGTCTGGACAATCTCTTCACTCGTGACGGTGAAACACTTATCGCTGATACAGACAAGGACTGGGTAGCTATCAACGGTCAGACAGTTGCTTACTATCACACCGATACCATCAAGGATTCTGACGGCAGCAGAGTGGATATGGGATATGTTCCCGCAATGCTCAACGGTGACAGAGTTAACCTCATAATCGTATTTGAAGATGGTGACGGTTATATAGCCGGCGCTTCAACTGATTACAATAACGGTGAAACAGAAACTTCACCTAAGAATTCTTCCGCTCTCACTCCCGGCGATAGATTAGATTTCATCTGTGACTACTACTCATATGATATGCAGTATCAGGATACATACTATCTCGGTGATACAATAACCGTTACCGACGATTTGAAGATAACAAACGAATCAGTCGGAAGCGGTGAAGCAAGGATCAGCTATCTCTTCACAGATATCTACAATCAGGAATACTGGTCTGAAGTCATAAAGAAGTAATTTCAGACACAAAACATAGAAGTATACTTCTCAGATAATCAACCGCCGCAGCAAGCTGTTATCAGACTTTGCTGTGGCGGTTCTTTTAAGTAAAAAATAAAAATATTATTATTTACTCACTTATCCCTTGACTTTGATGTTCATTTATAGTATAATTAATTTGTTATCGAGGTGTGGCTCAGTTTGGTAGAGTACTACGTTCGGGACGTAGGGGCCGCAGGTTCAAATCCTGTCACCTCGACCATAGTAAATAGATGCTCTCTTTTTAAGAGAGCATCTATTTTTTCTTGTTTGCTTTAAAGCAAAATCACACGAAAAACATGATCAAAAAGTATAAAGCGGCTGCCCTAAATAGCAGTCGCTTTATTTATTCTTATTATTCTATTGGAATTATCGGCAGCTCTATCGGCTCATCATACCTTGACGAATAAGTCGTAGTTGCAGCCTCTGTCTGCTTTTCATCAGGTCTGATTTCAGCAGGTTCTGTAGTTGGTGGAACTACAGGCGGAGTAGTTATCTCCGGCGGTGCAGTATTTGGCTCTTTGTCACCACCAATTAATGGTAGTTCAGCTGTATCGCCGTTAGAAGTGGTAGCTTCATTGTTACCGCTCTGTGTAGCGATTGCAGTATCAGTTGAAACCGCCTTGTTGCTGACTGCTGTTGTTCCTGTCACAGTCATAGTAGTAGTTGAATTCTCCGACTTTTTACCCGCAACTGTCGTTGCAGCTGTTTCGGATGAAGCATCTGCTGAAACAGAAGTTGTTGTTGCTGATGTTGTAGTTTCAGCAGATGAATCTGACGAAGAGCCGCTGCTGCTCTTACAGCCTGTCAGCACAAGCGCAGACAGAATCAAAATAGGCACTATTCTTTTCATATTTTTCTCCTTAAAGCGAGAGGCAGCCGCACGGACTGCCTTACTCTTATTTTTTACTGCTGCGGATCGAGCTCAGCATCAGGACTTGTTGTGATAACATCTTCTGAATCAAACTTAATGATTTCGAGCTCAGGGACAGTATATGTTTCCTTCATTTTCATATGCTCCTTTTCTGATTATGAATTAAGAGTTTTGTTATATGCAACGGCACAGGTGTAATACTCATACAGAACATCAGCCATTGCCTTATTTTTGCCGGTTGCCTTGTTTTTCTTGACAAGATACGCCCAAGAAAGCGGCTTGAATGTGTATTCATAACCACTATAATCTATGATAATATCTGATGCGAGTTTCTTAGGTTCAATGCCAGTTACTTCAAAGTACCAACCATTTCCACTCTTTTTTGAATACAAAGTCTTACCACCGCAGGTAGCTGTAACACCTTTAGCAAGGCCGTGTATATAAAGACGTACAGCAAGCTTGGAATCCAGCACAAGTGATATCTTGTCAGTAGCCTTCTTTGCTGGCTTGTATGTATCAGTATAATACTCGTCTGAATGATCTTCAACTTCAGGCATATTATCAGGATCATTGAAGTAAGCATTTGAAACTGCACCATATTCTTTAGTAGCATTTACAAGCGCAGCAAGTTCAGTAGACTTAGATGTATCCACACTGTTCAGGTAACGATCAGCTGAATAAAGGCATACATCAGCAGTCTTATCGCCCTTGATCAGCTTAGCAGTGATCACTTCATTCATATTACTTGCCTGTATATTAGCAGTTGCACAGTATTTGCCGTTTTTATTGACGATATTTACAGCTTTGCCTGCTTCATCACAATTGCCTGAGAATTGAACCTTATATTCAGCAGCATCTGTATCATTCTTGATACCGTCAATATAGAAATTCAAGCCGAGATCATCTTCAAGTGTGAGTGAAGCACTCGAGAATGAAGAACCGGTATTTTCAAGTTCTTCAAATGGTAAGACAAACTGATTTGCAAATCTCTGGGCAGCAGAATCTGAATATCCATAAATCGTCAGTTTAGGACAACCATAAAATGCCGCAGGTAATATTCTTGTCACGCTGACCGGTATCTTTACTGCTTCAAGATTGGAACATAATACAAAAGCTTGAGAGTTTATAGTCTCAGTACCATTTGGAATATCAAGACTTATCAGTGAGGAACATTCACGAAACGCCAAATAACCGATCGTTTTAAGACTGTTGGGAAGAGTGACTTCTTTTAGCTGAGTACAACCAGCAAACGTTGAAGATCCTATATCAGTCACATTATTTGACATTTTAACTTTTTCAAGCTTAGCACAATTATAAAAAGCATCAGATCCGATACTTGTTACACTATCAGGAATAGAAATAGAAGTAATCTTGCTGAGTTCGGAAATATTTTGACTAAAAGCTTGTCCAGCTATGCTTGTTACAATATCTGAAACAATAACATCACCTTCACAAGCTCTACCGTCGATAAGAATACCGTTAACAACAACTAAAGGATTTTCAGTTTGCTTATTACTAAGCCATTTTGTATAGCGGAATGCATTTGCACCGATGCTATTTACACTTTCCGGGATATCAACACTGCTAAGTGAATCACAAGACTCAAACGCCTGTTCTCCAATCTCTGTAACGCCTGATGGGATTTTGATCTCAGTCAAAGCACAGCTGCTAAAAGTACCTGTACCCAAGCTGGTCAAAGTCTCAGGAAGTGTTATTTCTGTAAGCTTTTTCTGACCGGAAAAGGCGTCATTTCCAATTGTTTTCAAAGCTTTGGGAAGCTTGACACTTGTAAAGCACTTATCGATACTATCATTATAACCATGCATAAACGCTAATGCAGCAATTTCTGTAACAGGTTTGCCGTCAATTTCATCAGGAATAACCAACTCAGTAGATGAGCCAATGTATTTTTTGATTATTACAGTGTCATCAGCAGTTACTTCATAAGTAAATCCATCTGTAGTAGTCTCGCCCTCAGCACTTGCAGTAAGCGAAGGACGAATCTGTACAGGAGAACTCTGAGGCAAAGCACACATAGAAAGAGTTGCAGCAATAGCAATACTCAGAATACGTTTACGATAGTTTTTCATTAATATACCTCCTTGGTAATAAAATATTTTTGCTTAAAAGCAATCCATCGTTTCTATTATACACTAATATATCTGCTACGTCAACAATTATTTACGATTTTGAGCTAATTTCAGCTATATATACGCAAAGAAAAGCGTCCTCAAAAAGAGGACACTTTTGATATTATTTTTCATTGAACCTTTTCTCGATCTTTATCGAATTCTCAGTCGGCTCAGGAAGTTTTCCGATAATAGTACGATAGAAAGATTTCAGATCATTATCATTAAGTATAAATCCAACCTGATGATTATTTAGAGCTATCTCGAGAAGCATTTCTATTTCATCAGGCTCCCATTCGTCAAATCTGCTGAGCTTTTTGATTATAGTATGCGTAGTGTTGAAATTGCCGCTGCTGTTTAAAGAAATAATAAGATCGAGTCTTTTCCTTTTTTCTTCATTGTTCTGTTTTCTTGTATCATTATTATCACGCTCTTCTTTACAGTCATAGTATAAGTTCTCGAGAACTTCGTTAGCTGCTGTACGTTCAATGATAGATCTTACCAGTATATCAAGCTTTGAATTTTCTGTATAATCTGCCGGAGCAAAGTATTTTATACGCTTGTCATGAAGCATTTTGTATACCTTTGTCTTGTCGAGCGTATCGTTGTTGTATACACCGATCGAGTGTCCTCCGTTGATATTAACGAGCTTCATGCAGGGGATATCAGTATCGCTGTCACCTATATAGACCATATTTCTGAACGGAACACGGAGCTTCTCGGGCGGGAAATAGTCATTCACCCCGAAGTCGTTAACGTCAAGGATACCTTTCTCAATGCGGAAAAGGAACTGTGTTTTATTGGTGTAGTTTATAGCCTGTGCCGGCCATATCGGAACGCCCTTATCATCGAACATAAAGGAACTTGCGTATATTTTCTCAAATGCTCCTGCTTTTGCAACAGAAGTACCTTCTATCATTTCTTTCAAGCCTGAGGAAATAATATAATGCTCAACTATAACGCCATGCTCAGCACCGTAAGAGCGTATACGCTCAAACCATTCTTCTACTCCCGGAAACAACTTTACCTTAGAACCATATTCTTCAAGGCTCTTCCTGGTGAGAAGAATACGTCCGCGTGCTTCATTGACCATCTTATACATATAGGCGAGGTTTGAATCCATTTCGTTCGCCTCTGCAAGTTCATCTGTCTCTTTCCAGAATGAAGGGATATCGCCGTCGTAAACAGCCTGGATGTAACCTTGTGCCTGCATATCGTCAGGGGAGAGGTTTTTATCAAAATCGTAGCATATAGCCAAAACCGGCTTGTCTTCTTTAGTTCTTCTTTCAATTGCCATAACATACACCTCATAAATAATATGGTTTAAGTTATTATAACATTTTTAGCAGAGTTAATCAATAGTTCTGTAAAGCATAAATACTTCGTGCCCAATGGAGCTTCAACTTTATTTCAATCAATACTGTTATAATCACTTGACAAATCAGGCAAAAGGCGGTAAAATTATTCTATGTAGTTTTGTGCTATAATAAATGATATAAGATCATAATACTCTATCAGGAGGACACTATGGATAATTTCAGCATAGGTTTTATAGGTGCCGGAAATATGGGCACAGCAATTATGAAGGGTATAGCATCAAGCAGCCTTTCTGACAAAATAACTCTCTACACATTCGATCCTGACGCTTCTAAAGTTGAAGCTCTCAGCAAATTCGGTGTAAAGTCCTGCTCCAGCGAATCAGAGCTCACAGCAGCCTGCAAATATGTCTTCTTAGCAGTTAAACCGCAGATAATCGAAGGTGTTCTCAAGGCAGCTGCTCCCGGAGCAACAAAGGATAAAGTTTTCATTTCTATTGCTGCCGGCATAACAGATGAATTCGTTGCAAGCCAGACTCTTCCGGAAGCTAAGGTAATACTCGTAATGCCCAATACACCTCTTCTTCTCGGCGAAGGTGCTTCCGCTCTTTCACGCAACGACAGAGTTACTGATGAAGAGTTTGATTTCATCCTTAACATCTTCAGAATCTGCGGAAAGGCAGCTGTTATCCCCAAGGATAAGATGAAGGAGATCATCGCTATAAACGGCAGCAGTCCGGCTTTCATATATCTCTTTGCTAAGGGATTTATCGACTACGCAGCTTCTGTCGGCATTGACGCTGACGCTGCAACCGAGCTCTTCTCACAGAGCCTTATCGGTTCTGCCAAGATGATAACTGATTCCGGAAAAACTATCGACGAACTTATAAAAATGGTATCTTCACCCGGAGGCACTACTCTTGCAGGTCTTGACAGGCTCTATGAGGGCAATCTTACAGATACTGTAAAGAAGTGCTGCGAAAGCTGCACAAACAGAGCATATGAGCTCTCAAAGTAAGCTGTTCTAACCGGACAAGTTTTCGCATATCCTTGAAACAGAAAGGATGATGCGATATGAAACGTATATGTAATCTCACAGCAGTTCAAAGCAGAAAGGCTTTCACTATGCTTCTGTTCGCTTTCACAGCCGCAGGAGCAATAGCCGGCTCGGTATACGGAGCAAATCATACTAACATCGCAACAATATGGCTGCATCAGTATTTTATCCCTGCTCCACACACAAGCCCTGTTCTTGCATTGATGAAAGTCACTTTTCTCAGTTCAGCATTATATTTAGCTGTTGCATATCTGTCAGGTCTTTTCGCATTCGGACAACCTATCGGCTATTTGCTGCTAATATACCGCGGTTTCGGCATGGGTGTATCCTCAGCTGTTACTTATGCAAGACTCGGCATACACGCACTGCCGGACATAATGCTTCTGCTTCTGCCGAGAGCACTCGCAGTAACTGTACTGTCTGTTCTCGCAGTCAGAGAGCTTATACGTTCTTCAGGCAATCTACTGTGCATATTAACAACAGGGGATATAAGAGATGATAAACGCTCCGGTCTGAAAAATTACACCTTACGATTTGCAGTTCTTATACTGCTGTCACTATTGATCTCTTTAGCCGATGGTGCTGTATTTACAGTTTTCACAAGGCTTAAATAAATTGGAGGAATGTTAAAATTGGGTCTGTTTTTTAATGATTATGAAAGCGCAGGCTCCGGAATTTCAAAAAATGCCCCAAAGAAAACGGGGTTCAAGCTGTTTATGGATATACTGTTCAGAAAATTCTGGCAGCTCGCCATACTTAATCTGCTGTATGCCCTGTTTTATATGCCGCTGCTGTTAACGCTTACGGCTATCAGGTATATTCCGGACGAACGAGTGACACTCGTTGTTATTGCTCTGCTGTTTCTGACCTTTGCAGTCACTATCGGGCCTGCAACCGCAGGAATGACAAAAGTCATCCGCTGCTACCTTATAGAAAAGCACACATTCGTTGCACATGACTTTTTTAAAGGGTTCAAAGCTAATTTCAAAAAGGCAACTGTAATAGGCTTTATCGACTGCGTTATAGCTCTTTCAGCTTTCGCTGCAATCAACGTATATCCTGCACTTGCTGTTCAACTTGGCTCAAAGCTGATGTATGTTCCGCTTGTAATAACTTACAGCTTCGCACTTGTAGTTCTTATGATGAATTATTACATCTACCTTATGCTTGTTGCAACGAATCTTTCACTTAAGAATCTTATCAAGAATTCATTTGCGCTCGCATTCGTATCGATGAAAAACAACATCTTTACAACGCTTATAGCAGCCGGAGTGTTAGCGCTCCTGTTCCCGATATTCAGATTTGCGATGCCGCTGTTTATGACTATACTGCCATTCTATCCGGCAGCTTTTCTCGCACTGATAATCTGCTTCAACAGCTATCCCGTTATTCAGAAATTTGTTATAAATCCATACTATGAGAGCATAGGTCAGATAAATCCCGAGCTTACTCACTTCGAGGATGAAACTGATGAAGAAACAGTCTGCGAGGATATGGGCGGCAAAGAACAGCCTATAGAAAAGCGTAAAAAAGGAAAAGGCAAAAGAATATCCTAAGGAAATACCGGTACACATCGTGTACCGGTTCAATTATATCTCCAATAATAATAAAAAGGCTGTGTAACCGAAGCTACACAGCCTTTGTTCATATCTGATTATGAGTTAACAGGGAACTTCTTTATAAGTCCGAGTTTGTACTTCTGAATAAGAAGTGCATCAGAGTTTGAAAGTCCCTTCTTGCCATCAACATCAGCATTCTTTTCACCGAGTGCTGTGATGCTGAGCTTAGACTTGCCCTGAGCATACTTATCAGGGTTTGTAGCAACCTGCATTACAAGTACAGCGTCTGCGATATTAACATTACCGTCGCAGTTAGCGTCACCATAACTATCGCCAACATTTATTGTTGTACCGGGCTTGAAAGTTGAAACCTCTGTATCAGGAGTTGTTCCATCAGGCTCAACACCCCATATAAGCTTACCGTCAGCATAAAGTGTGATCTTATCTGTGATAGCAGCTGCATCGTTATCATCCTCGAAGCTTACGAGATCCTCGTAGCTGTAATCGTTCTTGGAATCCCACTTAACCTTCTCGTAAGTATTTTCATCCATCTTGTATCCAAGTGCAAACTGGAATACACGGCTTCCATAGAAGTCACAGTTCTTCCACTGAATCTCAACATAGTAGTTACCCTTGTCATCGTACTTAACAGGCTTTTCAGTGAAGATAGCCTCGTTCTTACCGCTTGAGTAACCCTTTTCCTGGTCATAGTCGATACGTGAGTAGATCTGATCGATATTGTAACCAAGATCTTCGAGTTCTTTAACGTTGAAATAATACCTTGCCTTGAGATCGCTCTCGAACCTGGGAGCGTCAATCGTTCTGTTGTAAATAACAACCTTAAGCTGTACGCTGTCTTCCTGCTCCTGGTTCTTGCCGCCTGCAGCGTAGATACCTACGGGGAGGGGATTACCATCAGCATCGATCTGATCGAAACCAGCCTTAGCGTTCTTGGACATATCAAAATCAGGATTTATATGATTGTCCTTTTCGTACTCCTTGCCCTTAGCACCATAGAAGTGGTAAAGACCTGCAAGGTCGCCGCAGATACCTGCGTTATAGTCATCAGTAACTTCGTTGTAGATATAGTCCTTTGTCACATCGTTATGGAAATCCTTGAGGTCAGGACCACCAACGAGAGCACCCCAGAGGGTATGTACCTGAGCTATCGGATCGTCCATTGACTGCTTTGCTGAGCAGTGAGCTGCACGGTGGTGAGGCTGCGTAGCATAGCTGTTGCCGTAACCAACGACATAAGAGTAACCCATTGGGTTTTTACCGAGGATATATTCCATCTGAGCCTTTGCCCAGGGGAGGAAAGTATCGTCGCCTGTTGTCTTGGCATATACACACGCACAGAGACCTGCAGCTGTATTATAACGAGCTGAACCATAACCTGAAACAACTGCCCAGCCCTTTGGTGACTTAGCGATGAAATCGCCGCTTGTTTCACTCTCCGGTAAATCAGGAATCTCATCACAGGTCATAGGTGTATTCCAGAGGAAATCGTCCATACCGAAATACTTATGACCGTGAACAGGTTCATAACCCCATTCAGAACTGTCGACAGTCTTTGCACATCCAGACCAGAACTCGAGGTTATAACGGAAGATATACCAGTCACGTGCTGTGTTGGTAATAGGTGCGAGCTTAGCAAAAACGCCGCCCCAAACAGTATCCCAGCAGTGAACCCAGATGTTCTGCCAGCAGTTACCTGTATCTGTGATGATACGCTTCATGTAACCGGTATAAGGGTGAGCCCCTTTATCGTTAGTAGTTGTTTCATCTACATCAATGATTGCCTTGATGTACTTCTCATAAGCAGCATCCTTCTGAGATTCATCCTCAGCAACTGCTGCGTAGTAGAGCCATACAGCTGCCCATGAAAGCTCATCATAATCATAGCTCGAATGATAGAAACCGCCGTCGTAACCAAGTACAAGTGAGCTTGGGGTTGTACCGGGCTTCCACTCTTCCTTATGAGTTCTTACAGCCATTTCGTAGAGAGCTCTTGCGTATTTAAGGCTCTCAGCAGCATAATCAGCATCAGTATCCTTGAAGTTAAGATAGTTGATAGCAAGTGAAGCTGAAGCTCCTGCGCACTGATCAGGAGCAGGCATTTCATCGGTTGCAAAGTAAGCAGGTCTCTTAACCGCACATGATGAAGAAGCAACAACCGTGTCATCTACCTGAAGCTCAGGAGCGCACCAGTAGTTGTGGTCGTTGTTACCTTCACCGACCTGATAACAGTAAGCAATAGCATTATCCTCGTCATCAAGGTATGTAGCCTTCATGTAGTAATCATTGATCCAGCGAAGCTCGTCTTCGACGTGCTCCTGGAGTCCCATGTCTATATAGTCATCACGGAATTCATAGTAGCCCCAGCCTACTGTTGAAGCTGAGAAACTGCCCGGGAGACCAAACTTAACATGGTCACCGGCATCGTGCCAACCACCTGTGAGATCGAGAGTACCGTTACCGTCCGGATCAAGGTACTTACGGTTCTTTTCGATGAATTCATCTGACATATTAACGCCCTCGTAAAGGCCCTTAGCAGCACTGAGACCGCCGTCGCCGTCACCTTCACCGATAGGCTGTTTATCTTCTTTTTCTTTCTGCTTTTCTCCGTTCTGTGAACCGTCGTTCTTGGATTCTCCATAGAGCTCAGGCATCGGATTCATTGGCTGAAGCGGGATCTCTCCGTCTTTAACGTGACAATCACCTCTCCATGAGTAGTAACCGTCGTTTGCAACCTTGTCACCGCACTTATTAGCGTCATAGAAGCACAGTGTAAGCTGAAGAGCTTCTGCAAAGTTGTCATAGTTGTTCGGATTTTCTTTGTCGATAACAGCAGCATTAGCAGCAGGGAACGATACGCTTGAGAGAAGCATTGCTGCAGTAGAAACGCAGGCGATCGACTTTTTCAGTAAATCGAACTTTTTCATTTAAACATTTCCTTTCTGAAAATCATTTCAGCAGATTTTTAGCCTTGAGTCTGTCAAAAACTATATTGTAGCCGTCATTACCGTCCTTTAAAGAGCGGTTGACTCTGCTGATAGTAGCAGTACTTGCACCAGTCTCTGTTACGATACTGTTATAAACCCTGTGCTCGTCAAGCAGCCTGGCAACGTGAAGCCGCTGTGCGAAGGATTTAAGCTCGATGCTTGTACAGAGATCATCGAAGAACTTATAGCAGTCATCGACCGATTCAAGTGTAAGAATAGCTTCAAAAAGCAGATCCATGCTTTCTGATCTGATCTTATCTATCATAGTTATACTCCAATCTGCCGTCCGGCGTAGATATCATTAAGCGGGAACATTATCCGGCTTAACCCCTAATAATTTCACACTTTACATTTTAACACATTATTACGCAAAAGTAAAGGGCTTTATGCGTAAAAAATATTAAATGGCAGCGCAAAATATGATTATTCCCATTATGATATACACCTTTGTGTATATCATACCACATTATAAACAGATTGTAAAGATTTTTTTGTAAACTTCGCAAAAAATAGCCGTTTCAACCAAAAGATAGCAATTATACGTGTGCATAATAGCCAATCTCTCGCTTAACATTAAAGCAACAAGGCGTCAGGCACTGATTTTGTTGCCTTGACGCCTTGAATTTCAGCTTATATCGCTAAAATAAATATCTTTTCGCTCGGGATAAAATGAACATATTTTAATCTTTCCGGCAGTCAATACTCTGCCCTTTGGATCAGAAGCAGGCGAGAAGGTGAATGCCCCATTTTTGCGGTGAGCAGCACGAAAAGCAGTTTCTGTCAGTTTGCTCCCGAAAGAGAACGTGCATATCTCATCATTTCTGCAAAAAAGTATCCCTTTATCAGTAATGTTTACTGCAAGCGGCTCTCCGTCCGCATATATATCAAAGTGCATATCCTCGGTTATATAATTTGCTTCATCAGGTTTAAGTGAAATGTCTTTGCAAAATCTGTACAGCAATGCTGCGACCATTCTTTCCGTTGTATGAAGCCTGCCTATTATAGGCGTAACAGGATCATCGAGCAGAAGCGGCACTTCAACAGCTTCCGCTTCAACTATGCTGTTCAGAGCTGCTGTAAATGAAGTCCTGTCGTCAAAATAGTGAAGTGTGCCTTCGCTTATATCCTGCACTGGCACCGCATCAGGATACATCATCTTAGCAAGTGCCTCATAAGACTGGTGAATATGACGTTTCAGGGAGAAATATGTCATACGGGTAGAGTGGGGGAGACAGCACATGTCCGATAGCATATGAACCGCTCTTGCAAGATGCGTAGTCGCCTGCTCAGTAAAACCGGCATTCCAGAAGGTGAGTGCCATAGTGTAGTCTTCTTCAAACATGGTTCTTGCACTCTTTGAAAAACGACCTATACCGTTCTTATAATAGCCGTTATGCGGTCTTAGCCTGATCCCGAAAGAATTAGCTCCGCAATAGTAATGTCTGCCCATACCTTTTTCGTAATCACCGTCACGATCAGGGGCACACGCCATATCTATCAGAATTCCGATATGCTTAGTCAGTATCTCTTTAGCATCAGGAAGATATTTATATACCATAGGCAGAGCTCTGTCAATAAGAGTCTTATGCACAGATCTGTATTCTGTTACTCGAGTTTTTTCATATTCAGCACGGAGCTCCATCATTCTGTAGGCAGCCGTTTTCCATTTTCCCATGTATTCACCTCCCGGAAAATATCAAGTTACGTATCAGTTAAGAGTTACAGGAAGACCGTTGATCTCTATCGTAGGATCATCAATATCAATAAGGAGACATCTTCTTCCTTCAACAACACTCGTTCTGACCTTATCAGCTGCAGATGGCTTTATATTCACGGTTATTCCGGGTGAAGTCAGAACTGTCTTGGTCTCAACTATATTCGCGGCTGTAAGCGGAGCGTTTCCGCAAACTTTCTCAAACACAGGCTCAACCATTTTCACTCTTTCCTCAGGAAGTCCGACATCAGTGAGTATGTCACGAAGTGAAGAATTATCAATAACAGCCTTATCGGTATCATCTTTATTGTCATCAACAACTTCCTGGATTTTTTCGTTTACAGTCTTTATGAGCATATAATCAAGATCATCACCAACAACGCTCTTGAGGATGTTCTGAAAACTTGCTTTTTCATTTTCAGCTGACATAACAAAAGTACATCCGAGTACATCTTCAACAAACGAAATATTCGGCTTATTTGCGGATTTTGTGTAGTGCATAACGTGATTAATATCTGTGCTTCTGTTGCTGAAAACAGGGTACAGGAAGCCATCAGAAGGAGCCTTGCTGATAATAAGCTCGGTATTCATTTTCTTAGTAATCTCATTGTTGAATGAGTCAAAAACAAATCCGTCATTTCCGGTATTAACAGGACAAACTGCTGTGATAAGGTACTTATAAAGTTCATCCTCGCCGTCAGCAAATTCATCATTTTTGTCCTTTTTGCGTATAGTATAACAACAATATGCTGTTATTACTGCATATGGACCTTCATACACAAAGTTATTAGCAATATGATTGAGAAAATCCTCACATACAACTTCGTCTTTAAGTTCTGATTTAAGAAGTGTATAAAGAATGTTCTGTGGTTTGCCTTCTTCATAAGCCTCATTCGGGAACTCATATTCAACAAATGATTTTCCGACATTAGTATTGAGAACTTTCTTGAGAGTCTCATCGTAGACATCGTGTTCCTCAACAGGCATAGTCAGACAGGAGTTGATATTGTGATAACGGAGATTTTTCTCTGCGTCTATAAAAGCTGTAAGTATGCGTTCCATTATAAAGAAGCCGCTCTTATCTGAAAAATTCTTTTTTATCTCAGCTGTTTCTTTTTTATTCATATCTGTTGTCCTTTCAATTCACATAATGATATAATTATTATAGCGTATACAGAAAGATTTTTCAAGTCTTCAAATCTAATTTAATGTCAAAAACAGGCAGATAAGCTAACAACATAAGCATTTTACTTGAAACTGCAATAACTCTATGATATAATATCAATAATGAAAGATTTGATAAAGTTGCACCAAACTTTCACTTGTTACGCAGTTTAGCACGATCATAAAAAAAGCCTGATAAGCCGGAACTTATCAGGCTCTTTTAATTATACCTTAGGCTTTGTCATTTGTCAGCGGTGTATCTGATACTACGGTGTAAGGCGGTTCAAAGGGGACTTTATGCTCTTCGCAGAACTTTTGAAGTTCTTCTAATTCCTTTGCTATTCTGTATATATAAGTGTTAATTTCTAATGTGTCTATACAACAACTGCAAGTAAATTCACAATTGTTGTAAGCTATGTGATGTATCATTGATTGTAACTTATCAGCGATAATATCGTTTCTTCTTCCGTAGAAATAATCAGTCGCATTTCTCAGCGATGAGAAGTAGTGACCTTGTGCCCAACAGTCCGCTTTTTCATCGTATTTCCAAGCTACAACGTAAGGCTCGCATGAGACCGGTGTTCCGGTCTCCTTAATTCTTACCCAAAGAGTATATTCTCCATTTTTTTCAAGTAAAATCTTATTCATTTTCTTCATCTCCTTTAAATTTTAATTCCATAGTGTCTATTGCTTCAGATATTGCTTGACCTAAAAGCCAACACCTGATTGTCACGTCTGCCCATTCAGGTCCTTTTTCTTCGAGAAACCAACCGAGGTTCATTTCATAATCTCCAAATTCTGCTACTGCGTCTGCAAGCAAATTCCAGTTGTGGCAAAGTGCGTTTTCTGCTTTCCACGTACTGCAGAAATAACTTCCGCTTGCGTTTCCTGTTACAGAGTCCTCAACCCATAACTTTTCATAGAGCATTTCTTCAAAGTCATTTCTTTCCCATTTGTAGGTTACTTCTTCGGCATTTAAGCCTTCTTCTTCGATGTAGTTCATTACATCTTCCATTACCTGTGTTTCGTAGTCGTAAACTTCGTTCATAGTGTTTACCTCCTGCCGTCTATGGCTGTATATTACGCTCTCTCTATCTCTATAAAGAGAACTTACTCGGCAAACCCAACAGAACATCTGAGGTTTCGCTTGTCAACCCCTTGCAAGTTTGTAAAGTTTTCGCAGAAAAGTTTACAAAGTTGTCAAAAAGCTAAATATAGTAGGAGCGTGGCGCGTGAGAAATAGTTGCAGGCTTTTTGAGGGTTTACAAGTGAAAATTTCAAATCGCACTCCTCTATAAAAAAATGAAGCTACCCTAAATGGGTAGCTTTATTTTTTAACTGCGATTTGAAATGTCAGATGTTATACTTGTTGCACCGAGAGAGATATATAAGTTGGACAGCGATGATATGTGATGAACCGAAGCGAAGCCGTAGAGAAGTGCATATGGCTTTTATTATACGCTTCGCCCTGCCTTGCATATAAAACACGGGCACACACAAAATCTTTGATTTTGTGCGCCCCGACCGAGCATTAGATATGTAGCGAGGGAGTCACGGAGCCGAGCGCAAGATTTGAGCGAGGGCTTTCAATCCGTCGGAGACACCGCATATAAAAAAGTAGTCTTTTGCCCTCTGCAATTTTTTGAAATCGCCCCGAAGGGGAAGTTCAAAAAATAGATAAAAAGATCGCCCGAAGGGAAGCTTTTTATCGGTGCTGTACCGCCTGCGGTACAAAAAAGGGCAAAAAAATAAGAGTAGGAATAGGAAAATAAAAAAGAAGTTCGGAAGGTATAGTATTACCCTTCCGAACTTCGTTACGTTACGTTTTAAGGCTTTTTTACCATTTCAAAAACGGAAAATAGGCAAAAAGCAAACATAAAACATCATCAAATTACCTAAAAAACGTAACAAAGTACTTTGTTACGTTTTGGAACTTCGTTACGAATATTACAAAACGGTAACAAAATCTTAGTTTAACTTCATAGTTTCTAAATTATATCCTATTTCCGTTAGTGCCTTTTCTACTGGTAACATATCTCCGTATGTTCTCACCAGTTTATAACCGTTGTTTTGAAGCACATCATTCACAAATGAGTCTCTTTCAATTCTGTCCGGTCTGTTGTGGCTCTGATCGTCAAGCTCTATGATGATAATAACACGCATATTCTTAGCGATAGCAAAATCAATGTGTTTTGATTTTATCTTATTAAAAGCCGTGTGCCATTCAGAGTTATTTATTGTGCTGTTTACCTCTACAAGGTCAGCGAGTCTTATTTTTGCAAGTATCTGTAATTCGTTCGGGTCTATTATCTTCTGCAACCTTTCATAAAAAAGATACTCATTTTTAGTCAACAGTTGCGCACGGTGATAAATGTTTCTGTTTTGTTGGAGTTCTTCAATTAATCTTGCATTCTGATATTGTTGGTTTTTCAGCTGTTTAACTTCATATTCTAACTGCTTTATATACTGGTAATTCCTGTTTCGTCTTTTTTTCTTGTCAATAATTAGAAGTATATCTATTAATATCGGTATAAATATTACTGCTAATATTGCAATATAAAACTCCATTTAATCACCTTGTTTCTCTTCCTCGTATAACATTTCCAGTAGTTGCAGAATGCGTCCTTTGCTTTTATCTGAGAGTGCGTTGTATTTACTTAGAATGTCTTGTTCTTCAGCTGTGTTCTTATGCATTCCGCCTTTGCTGTTTGTTAGTCCTGCTATGTAGTCTAAAGATACATTATATATTTTTGATAGTTGAATTGCAAAGCTAAACGGTGGTTCTCTTTTTCCTGACTCATACAATTGATAATGTTGCTGTGTATCAAATAGCTTTTCTGCTATTTGTTTCTGTGATAGTTGTTCATCTTCTCTTAAATCTCTTATTCTTTGGTACATTTGCATATCAACTCACTTTCTTTTTTGTATTATATCACAAAATTCATTTGTATGTATTGACATACGTTTGAATGTATGTTATATTATGATTACAACATACATATGTATGTTACAAATGAACTTTAACAACATCGTGGTAATAATCTCGGTGTTGTGGTTCGATTAAATTTTATAAGAAAGGGGTAGTATCAATGGAAGTATATGAAGTTATTGGTATTATCGAAAAAACCGGAGAATTCAAAGGTAAGGACTGGCACAACTTATATATTTATGCTACGTCTGAACCGACTGGAACTGCAAGAAATCACACAATCGGTCTTTTGGGTGATAAATTCAAGGTCAAATGGTCTGACCTTCCAAATATCTTCCCGAATCGTCCGGCGTACACGCTTAATACCTTCGCTAATTTAGTAGGTAGAAAGTGCTATATTTATTTTGATAGATATGGTTCTGTAACTTCTCTTACCGTCATACCTGACGATAAGGAAAAAAACGCTAACAAACCTGTGTAAAGGGTTGTTATAATATCTTTTGAAAGGAGTATTCAGATGGAAGGCAGTGTAAATCTTGTTACATCGGCTATGGAAAACGTAAGTGCTGTGTTTACTTCGGCTACAGGAATGATAACCGGTAATCCTATCGCTATGGTTTTCATCGGTTTCAGCCTTGCTGGTGCAGGTGTTGGTCTGTTCCGTAGAGTCATTCGCAGAAAGTAAATAAACGGCAGGGGGCGAAGCCCTCGGAAACGCTCCCTGAAATTAAGTAAGGGAGCGTTAAATTTTATGAAAAAGAATATATTTAAAAGCATAGTACCTGTTTTACTATGTGTATCACTTTTATTATCAATAGTCGGTAAAATTTCTGCATATGCTGATTTTGAACAATCAGACGTTAACGGCGGTGATCCATTATATTTTAGTAAATCTGAATGTATTGAAAAACTTGGAGCATCTGAAAATTATATTTTTGCTAATTTAGATCATATGCAATATTCATCTTCTTGGGGTTGTGACCGTCATAATGCAATTACCTTCTATTATAAATTGAGTGATGATGTGTCTTACACGGAAGAGAATGGTTATTATGTCGTTAATATAACTGGTTCTTCTATGTGTTATAAGTCTGGAGAATGGCATTATGATAGCGATAGAGATAGGACAATTTCTGATCAATGGGGAGCTGGTTCTAATAATTTATGGACTTCAAGTTCTTATTCTATTAAAATAAAGACTGATTTATCTGAAATCGTATGGGGCAATACAACCTATTCTTCGTCTGAATTTGTTAGTTTTGATTATAAGATAGGTGAATTAGAAGATAAATATAGTTCTGTGCGAGTTGTTTTTACTCCGTCTTTAGTTGGAGATGTTGACAGGCGTTTGAATAATGGCGGTCTAAATTCAATGTTAGGTAATATCAAGGTTGATATATACAATGACGGTGATACTGCTATACAGTATAGGCTTGCTATCTACGAAAAAAATAGTTCATCATCTGTTAGAAACGGCTCTACAAATTCTGATGTATACTATGGTGATGATCCTATTTTCGTCTTATACAAAAATGAATGGGTATATTCAGAAGTCATTCCCGACTGGAAGTGGGGAAGCAATGATCCTTTATTTGGTAGTCAGGAAATTGATATGGGTACACCTATGAAATATCAGAAACCCTCTGAATGGCATTATATACCGGCTCGGTCAGGTAGCGGATATACTATAAAATTTTCTCAGATACATTTTAAGCAGGGTGTAGAGTATACAGTTAAGGTTGACTGTGTTACTTGCCCCTATGAAAATGTTAGTAGTATTGGTATAGATTCTGATAGAAACTATGGTAAAATTGATTTCAGTACGCTTGAAACCGTATATGAGTCTGATTTCCGTATATTACAGTATGAAGATTCAGAGTATAAGCCTGACGATGATAGTTTGGGTATATTACCATATGACGGTTACGCCGGAAATGGTCAAGCTAACGAATATAGCGGTTCATATTTAGCGTATGACGGTGGTGACGGAAATATACACTATGAAAGTGTTAAGGGCAATTCAGGGTCTAACTTCGGTAGTAGTTTCTTTCCCTCACAATCAGGAACAGAATATAATACAGTTATATCACATTCTACCTCTGCATTAGGCTTTATGTCAACTGTCCTTTCGTGGTTTCCGTTTGATATATTTACGTGTATAAATATTGCGTTATGGTTCTCGGTTATACTGTTTATTATAAAGAAGGTGTAATATGTCTGAGATTTTGCAAGATGTTATAGATTTTATAGGCTCTGCTCTCGGTGCAGTTCTTGATTTCCTCTATAATCTCATATTTATTGACGGTAAGAATACTATATTATCTATTGGTACAAAGATGTTCAAATACTTTTCAGAAAACTTTTTATCTCAGCCGTTTACTTTGCAATCCCTGTATTATATAGCAGGTCTGTGCTTCTTTATATTTGTTGTAAAGCAAGCTATACATATAATAAGGGGGTAAAATATGGATAATTTATCATATGTAGCGCATTTCGCTTATAATCTCCTTCAAACTCGCCTAACATTTGCTCCGTTTAGCTTTAGCGTGTGGGAGTTTATGTTGGCAACCTTTATTTTAGGTCTTGTAATCGATTTCTTTGTTGACCTATTCAATTCATAAGAAAAGAGGTAAGAACATGGCAATAATAATAATGACGTTAGAAATATATCTTATATCCTTGATTATATCGCTAATCTGCGGTACAATCCGCTTTATGTGCGATGTCAAAAAATGGAAAGAATCAGAAAAGAAATTTACGTTAGAGTCTAAAAAAGACTTTGAGAAGGAAATAACCGAAGAAGAAGAGATGGAGAGGGGGAAAGAGGATGATAGATCAGAGTCAGAATGTGATACACCAATTATTTTCTGAACTCGGAGTGAACCTTGATTATGTTCCTCAGAGTAAAGCAGAAGGTTTTTTAATGGCTCTCCAGTTCGCTGCTGCGATATGGTTCATACATTGGTTCGTAAAGTTCCTTTTCGGATTTATGAAAGATTTCTTTAGAGGGCGTTTCTGATGTATATAATAAAACTGTTCTTTATTAATATTAGAAAGTTACCGGAATTCCTCTTATATTTATGGTATGACTTTCTGTGTTATGTCTTTTTTCGTAAAAAGTATGAGTTCTATGGTTGGGGACTTCATATATTTACCGGAAAATTCGGTGCCGGAAAAACTAGCCTTATGACGGCAAAGGCTTATGATCTCTGCGATAAATACCCACAACTTACAGTTGTTACTAACCTTTGTCTAATTAATTTTCCGGAGCATACTCAGATATTACCGCTCAATACAATTGATGATATATTGAACGCTCCGAAAAACTGTCTTGTTCTGATAGATGAAGTGGGTACTATTTTTAATAGTAGAGACTTTATGTGTGGAAAAAAGTCTTTCCCAAAAGAATTATTCCAGTTCGTTTGTCAATGCCGTAAAAGAAAGTTAATGATATACGGTACTGCACAAAGATTTTGCTTTGTCGATAAGCAATTGAGGGATATTACAGCAACAGTAACAGAATGTTTTTCGTCATTCCGTCATCCATTTACACGTAAATTAACGGCTTTTTGCTATGATATTGACGAATATGAAGCTGGACAAACTAACCCTTTATATGAACCTCGTCCATTTGATGCATCTGTTTATATTCAGTCTGAAAAGTATCGTCATTTGTACGATACTGCGGAAATGGTAAAGGGTATGTTAGAAATGGAATACGATGATGAAGCTACAATAATGATGAACCGTGGACAGTATCAGATGTTTTCAGACGGTTCTAAGGAAGGTCAAAAAGCATATAAAAAATCTGTAAGAAGAAGGCGATAATATGGATAATGTATCACGCTCGTGGTTTGCTGTATTTGCAAATCCGGAAGAACACGGATATTCCGGTACGCCGGAAGAAATATGTATAAGACTGCGTGATGAATGGATTGCGGAGTCTGAAACACGCTCGGGAGCGTGGGTTTATTGCATTTCTGCTAACGGTCTGAAACATATTCATATGGTTCTTGAAGATAGCAAGCCTATGCGTTTTGCTTCGATTAAGAAAGAATACGCAGTCGGTATGCACTTTGATGCCACAAAGGGTAATAAACGTCAGGCAGAGGACTATATACATAAGGTCGGTAAATTCGCTGAGAAGGGCGAAGAAATAATATATTCCTGTCAACACGGAGAGATTAAAGGTAGACAGGGTAATCGGTCTGATCTCGAAGATTATTATGAACGACTCGAAGCCGGAGAGACAGTTCAAGATATATTGGACGATACACCAAAGGCATATGTACATAAGTCTGTACTTAGAAATATGTACTATGATATAAGAAGCAAGAATACGCCTATTGTTCGTGATATGCGTGTATACTGGCATACTGGACCTTCCGGAAGTGGTAAGTCATTTGAACGTATCAAACTTGCTAAAGAGGTAGGAGAAGAAAATATTTTTTACCTCACCGCTTTTAATTCCGGTGCTTTTGACCTCTATAACGGTGAGCCTATACTTTGGATAGAAGATTATCGTTCTGAATTTAAGTTACAAGAACTGCTCCGTATGCTTGATGTATATAAAGCTGAATTACCGTCAAGGTATGTTAATGCAAAGGCTTTATGGAATGAAGTACATATAACATCTGTATTAACTCCGGCTGAATGTTATCCTAACGCTGATAGACAAGTAAGTGACCGTATAGAACAGCTTTTACGCCGTATTACATCTATATGCTATCATTACAAGTTAAATGATAATGACTATCGTAAATTATATTTCGATAGCCATTCATTAAGGTCTTATATGGAAAATAAGGTTGTAGAAGCAAAGAAACTGTTTTCAGACTTTGTTCCTTGTAAGTCTCTTGACGATTTCGAGACGATATTGGACGTTGATGAATTAGAGCCGTGAGGGAGAAGCAGGGGAGTGCACTCTCGTTGAGAGTGCCTGCCCCCCTGCTTCGGAAAGGTCGTTATGACTCAGAAAGAATTAAGCTTGCTGTACTCTTATATTATGAATAATCGGGTACAGCTTGAAAATGAAGTTACACAATTACAAAACAATGTGAGGTTTCGCAAAATTGATGTTCCTGATCTCGTAGAATTAACGTGTGCTATTCAGCGCAGAGATACGTTTATAGAGGTCACGAATGACATTAGAGCGTTACTATCATTAGATAAGGAGTGATTATATGTATACTGCGATTGATATTATTGATTCTGTTCGTTATTGTTCATCTATATGTAAGTATCTTGATGAAGAATTCGAATGTTTGAATCCACTCTGTATTCAATTGCATTGTATCGCTTATGATATGTTGCTTGACGGTGCAAGCCATATGTGATACAATGTATGTAATGAAAGATTTGATAAAGTTGCACCAAACTTTCATTTGGTGCAACTTTATATATAATTAGAAAGGCTCACCTATGAAACGTATTATTACAATGGATCTTAAAGACTACGATGAATCTATGCCTCGATTCGTCCGCCCCTCTGTCAGAGCTGTAATTATCAGAGATAAAAAAATATCTATGGTGTATAGTCAGAAGTATGATTATTATAAATTTCCCGGCGGTGGTATTGAAAATAATGAAAACCACATAGGAACTCTTATACGCGAGGTTTTAGAAGAAACCGGACTTACTGTAATACCCGAATCAATTTCTCCGCTTGGTTCTGTACTGCGTGTTCAAAGAAGCAATATCAACTGCAACGAAATCTTTGAACAGGAAAACTTCTACTACACCTGTCGTACAGCTAATTCAATAAACGCTCAGTCACTCGATGAATACGAGCTTTTAGAAGGCTTCCGGCTTGAATATGTAGAACCACAGTATGCTATAAATATAAACCGTACCCATTATCACTCAGATTATGACGCTCAGCTTATTGAGCGTGAAACCCGTGTACTTGAATATATTATAAATGAGGCGTTGATATGAACAACTACAATAACAGCAGTAATCCTGAGTTCCTCAATGATTATCTCGTACATATAAAGATCGTCCAGCTTCTCTCAGAACGTACAATTCAGGAATACTATCTTGATGTAAGGCTTTTCCTTAAATTCGTCTATGAGAATACACATCATACCGGCAACGACATCGAAGATGTGTCCATAAAAGATATGCAGACCTCGGAGCTTAGAAATATCTCCGTATCAGACATATACAGTTTTATTTTCTATGCCTCGGATGAACGTAAAAACGCTGATAAAGCACGATACAGAAAAGTCTCAGCACTGAGAAGTTTTTTCAAATATCTTGAAAAAGTTGCACATCTGATAGAAACAGATCCGACAAAAGATCTTGATGTTCCTGTACCCAAAAAAGCTCTTCCGAAATTCCTTTCACTTAAAGAAAGTCTAAGACTTCTCGAAGCATCAGGTACTTCTGATTCAAAGCGCGACTACTGTATAATAACCCTGTTCCTGAACTGCGGTATGCGTCTCAGCGAACTTGTTGGCATAAACATCTCTGACATTGACTTCTATGAGAATCGTCTAAAAGTTCTCGGCAAAGGCAGCAAAGAACGTATGGTATACCTTAATAATGCGTGTATTACTGCTCTTAACAGCTATCTTGAAATACGTAATGCTAATCCAAAAGCTGCTGCTGAACCGGCATTATTTATAAGCAACCAGAATAAGCGTATCTCCAAGCGCAGAGTCCAGCAAATAGTTGAGGATACGCTGCAGAAAGCCGGACTCGACGGTAAAGGTATAACAACCCACAAATTGCGACATACAGCTGCTACACTGATGTATCAATACGGTGACGCTGACGTTCTAACTCTCAAAGAACTCCTCGGACACGCAAGCGTTTCTACAACTGAGATATATACACATCTTAATGATGAAAATGTACGCAGCGCTGTAGAAAGCAATCCCCTTGCCAATGTGGATAAAAGCAAAAAAGACTAATTTATTTGGTGCAACTTTTTCGTAAAAATGATAAGCCTGAAAGCATTAACACTGCTCTCAGGCTTTTTTATTATATAATTTTATACTTTAATATAAGCAAAGCTGCTCCAGCTGCAAATGCCAGCATAGCATTACCACATTTTTTTGTCTGCGCAATAGCATCAGGATCATCACGTTTGTCCTCTTTTATCAAAGACTGTGGAGAGACCTTCATAATAGTTCCCAATACAAGCAATAAGATAAAAGCTATTACTCCAATATCCATTTTTATTTCTCCTATTATATCAGTTTTCTCTCGTCACAGTATTCACATTCAAGAAGGGTTTCATCGCCGCTTGAAAGGAAACTCTTAGGGAGATATTCCTCATGATTTGTGATGCATCTGGGATTACTGCATCTTACACCGCTGTAAACCTTACCTTTCAAAGTCTCTGAAGACTTCTTCTCGCGGAGTATTGTAAGTATCAGTGCCATTCTTACGAATACACCGTATTTAGCCTGTGTAAAGTACATTGCTCGCTTATCATCGTCAACATCAACAGTAATCTCGTCAACTCTCGGAAGCGGGTGCATAACGATCATATCAGGCTTTGCAAGCTGCATTTTCTTGCGGTCAAGAACATAGGTATTCTTTTGTGCAAGATACTCTTCCTTGCTGGCAAATCTCTCCTGCTGTATTCTTGTCATGTAAAGCACATCAAGTGAACCTATTGCTTCTTCAAGAGTGTTGACCTCTTCAAAAGTGCTTCCGTTAGCCTTGATTATGTCCTTTATGTAAGCCGGCATTCTGAGCTCAGGTGTAGATATGAATATAAACTTATTATTGCTGAACATACTCAGAGCCTTGCAGAGTGAATGAACAGTTCTTCCGTTTATAAGGTCGCCGCACATACCGACAGTAAGTCCTGAGAGAGTCTTTTTCTCGATCTTGAGTGTAAGAAGATCTGTAAGTGTCTGAGTGGGGTGAAGGTGTCCCCCATCGCCTGCGTTTATAACAGGACAGTCAGCTGTCAGAGAAGCTGCTTTTGAGGCACCTGCTATCGGATGACGCATTACAAGAACATCTGCGTAATTACTTACGATCTTAGTGGTATCCTTTATCGTTTCGCCCTTGGAAACTGATGAATTAGCAGGATTGTCAAAACCGATGATCTTTCCGCCAAGCCTGATCATAGCGGTCTGGAATGACATCTGAGTTCTTGTCGAAGGCTCATAGAAAAGAGTAGCCATAACCTTTCCATCGCACTCATGCGCGAACTTTGATGGATCATTGCGTATCTCTTCGCCGAGTTCAACGACCTTTTTCCACCAGGAAACAGGATAATCGCTCAGATCGATAAGATGCTGATATTCTGAATGCATAATTTGTACCTCCACGTTGATCAAAGAATTTTACTTCCGTTTATTATCATCTCAAAGTTTACTTTGAGAAATTCTGAAGCCCTTCTGCAAAGAATCATGCGCTCCATAAATATTTCAAAATACTCCATTACAGGTGAGATCTCAGTATCGATTTTCAGCTCGAGTATTATTGAAGTATTATCCTCGTTAAAGCGGATACGCGATTCTTCAACTGCGTAATTCACGCGGTCGTGTATATCAAATGTCAGGAAATCCGTGTGGCGGACTCTCGACCTGCGCACATCTGTCTTATCCCCTATTATCAGAGCTGCAGAGATAGCATCAAGCGGCTGTCCCGTGCCCTCGTCGTGATTGCCTATCGCAGAAATGACTGAACATATCTCGTTTGCAGGCATACTGAGGTTGTCAAGAAGTCGGAATGCCATAACAGCACCGCTCTGTGCATGATCCACACGGTTGATTACATTTCCTATATCGTGCATAATCGAAGCGATACGTGCAAGCTCGACAGTTCTTTCGTCGTAGCCAAGTGTTGAAAGTATCATGCTTGATGTTGCAGCAACACGCTCAACGTGTGCAAATGAGTGTTCAGTATATCCGAGAGCTTCAAGCGCGCTGTCTGCACGCCTGATATACTCCATGATATCCGGATTCTGCTTTATATATTTGTAGGTTACTATGCTTGCCATTTGTTCTCCTTAGATCAATAAGCACCATTATTCTCAAAGTATACCTTATACCAGATAAGGAACGAGAATACTGTCCATATCTTTCGGCTGTTATCAGCCTTACCGTTCTTGTGATCGTCAAGAAGACGAACAAGCGGTTCTGTATTGAAATACTTAGCGGCACTCTCACTCTCAAAAGCGGAGCGAACGATGCTGTAATATTTATCCTCTTTGAGCCATACTCTTATCGGTACGGGGAAACCAAGCTTCTTCTTTGCTGCAGTCTTTGCTGACTCTTTGGGAGTATCCTTGCGTGCAGCAAGTCTCATAGCATATTTGGTTATATACTTTGTCTCATCTGTACCCTTATCGTGAGTTACTCTGTATTTTGTCGGTATCTGCTCTGCAAGACGCATAACTTCCTTATCAAGGAACGGTACACGGAGCTCAAGTGAATTAGCCATACTCATCTTGTCAGCCTTGAGGAGTATATCCCCTGCCATCCAGAGATGAAGATCAAGATACTGCATCTTGGTAACATCATCCTTGTTCTGTACACGCTCAAAATATGGCTTTGTTATCTCAATCGGATCAGGAGCATCTGTTTCGATGCGGAGAAGTTCTTTACGCTGCTCCGGTGTAAACATATATGCGTTTCCGATGAATCTCTCTTCAACGTCCTTACCCTTGCGGACGAAGAAGTTCACTCCCCTCTTGGCAGGGAGCTTTGAAGCTGCAGCTCCTATACCGCGGCGTATAACACGCGGAAGCTTATCATACAATGTACCGTCAGGATCACTGTAAACGTTGTAGCCTCCGAATATCTCGTCAGCACCCTCTCCCGAAAGAACGACCTTCAGTTTTTCAGAAGCTATATTACATACGAAATATAGAGCAACAGCTGAAGGGTCAGCAAGAGGTTCATCCATGTGATACTGTATCTTTGAAAGGCTGCCCCAGTACTCCTCGGGAGTGATGACCTTGCTTGTGTTCTCCTTGCCGATAGCCTTGGAGAAGTTCTTAGCCCAGCCTATCTCATTGTACTTTTCATCTTTACCGAATCCGACAGTAAAAGTCTTGTCAACGTCAGCGATAGCTGCAACATAGCTGGAGTCCACACCACTCGAAAGGAACGAGCCGACTTCAACATCAGCTATCTTATGCGCTTCTACTGAGTCGTGGAAAGTATCTGAGATCCTGTCTACCCACTCGTCAAGTGAAGGCTTGCCGTCAGCACGAAAATGTACATCCCAGTAGCGCTTGACTGAGAGCTTGCCGTCCTTATACTTGAAATAATGTGCAGGCGGCAGTTTATATACATTCTTGAAGAAAGTTTCGTTTGTAGGTGAATACTGGAAAGTCAGGTAGTTTTCAAGAGCGGAAGTATTAAGCTCTTTCTCAAACGAAGGATGAGGAAGGAAACTCTTTATCTCAGAACCGAACATAAAAGTACCTTTCATCTCAGCATAATACATAGGTTTTATGCCGAAGAAATCTCGGGCTCCGAAGAGTTCACGGGTATTCTTGTTCCATATCACAAATGAAAACATACCGCGAAGCATTGCAAGCAGTTTTTCACCGTACTCCTCATAGCCATGTATAAGTACCTCGGTATCTGTATTAGTCCTGAAAGTATGACCGGCTGCTTCGAGTTTTTCTCTTATGGAACGATAATTATAGATCTCGCCGTTGAAAACGATAACAAGTGACTCGTCCTCGTTGAATATAGGCTGGTCGCCCTGCGAACTTACGTCGATAATACTGAGACGTCTGTGTCCGAGCGCTATATCAGCGTCGACATATTTTCCCTCAGCATCAGGACCGCGGTGGCGTATCCTGTCCATCATCTCTCCGATGACAGCACCAGCATTTTCTATATCATTTGTGAATCCTACGATTCCGCACATAAATAATACCTCCGTTTCCCTAATAGATTATTATACTACATCTTACAGTTTTTTGCAACACAAACAAGAAAATTTCTAATTGTTATTTTCTTGAATTATATCTTCTGCCATTGCTTTAATATTTTCATAGTGGTATAATAATCTTAGAATTATGTAAGGAAAGTGATATTTTGGACAGAATTGATTTTTTCAGAGACTTGTCTATAATCATAGTCTCGGCTAAGCTTTGTGGTCTTATCGCGCAGAAACTCAAAGTTCCTCAGGTAGTCGGCGAAATAATAGCCGGTCTTCTTATAGGTCCGTGCTGCTTTGGTGTCGTGGGAAATTCCGATTATCTTTCTCTCATCGCTGAGATAGGCGTCGTTATGCTCATGTTCGGAGCAGGCCTCGAAACCAATATGAAAGAGCTCGTAAAAACAGGTCCAAAAGCCTTTATCATCGCATGTATCGGCGTATTTGTACCGCTTGCCGGCGGAACACTGCTTTACAGCTGTTTCTATGGTTTTTCATCAGTCGGCAGCGAAGACTTCTACCGCGCGGTATTCATCGGTACTATTATGACCGCAACGTCCGTCGGTATTACAGTTCAGACGCTAAAAGAACTCGGGCATCTGAAAGAATCAGTTGGCACACTGATACTTAGTTCTGCTATCATAGATGATGTTATAGGCATTATTGTTCTTACATTCGTTATCGGCTTCAAAAATCCCGATTCACAGCCGCTCGATGTTGTAATACATACAGTTTTGTTTGTTGTTATAAGTTTTGCAGTCGGTGTCGTTATGTACTATATATTCAAGTTTATTGATAAGCGTCATCCGCATCAGAGAAGAATCCCCATACTCGGACTCGCACTCTGTATGTTCATGGCTTTTGCCGCTGAGGAATTCTTTGGTATTGCTGATATTACAGGCGCTTACGTTGCCGGACTTATCCTGTGCAGCCTTAACGACTCGGATTACATCGCAAGAAAGATAGATATAAACTCCTATATGCTCTTCGGACCGGTTTTCTTTGCAAGCATCGGTCTGAAAACTACGCTCAACGGATTTGACCGCGAAATGCTGCTATTCTCGCTCGGATTTGTTGCAGTAGCTCTCCTCACAAAGATAATCGGCTGCGGACTTACAGCAAAGCTGATGAAATACAACCTGAATGACAGTCTTAAAGTCGGCGTTGGTATGATGACAAGAGGAGAAGTTGCTCTTATTGTTGCTCAGAAAGGTCTTTCCGTAGAGATGCTCGATAAGAAGTACTTTGCTTCTGTAATCCTGCTTATTATCGTGTCTTCTATCTCTACTCCGATAATACTAAAAATGCTGTATTCAAGGAGTGAAAAAGCAAAGGCACCTATTTCCGATACATGACGATCTGATATGAAAGGCGGCAGTTCAAATGAACAAAGAATGGTCCGAACTCAATAAAGCTGTACAGACGCAGATAAAGAAAAAGGATACCTTCAGCACCGGTATCCAGACTTTATTTGAACTCAGAAACGAGCTTATGGACACTCTTATCTCTATCAGAACAGAATCTGACAGAAAAGATTTCTACTCTATCCCTTTCATAAATGCAGACGGATACCACAATAAAACCATAGCTTACTCTATCTGGCATATCTTCCGCATTGAAGATATTGTCGCACATACACTTATAAACGGCGATGAACAAGTATTTTTCAAGCATGATTATCAGAAACGCACAGGCTCTCCTATCATTACAACAGGAAATGAACTTGTAAAACATGAGATTGCTGAATTCTCGGAACAGTTAAATATTGATGAGCTTTATTCGTACATTTCAGAAGTGAAAGAAAGCACCGAAAATATACTATTATCTCTTTCATTCAGCGATATGAAATCAACTATATCCGAAGAACGGAAAGAGTCTCTGAAAAGACTTAATGTTGTCAGTGAAGATGAAAGCGCTGCATGGCTGATAGATTACTGGTGTGGAAAGAATATCCAAGGACTGATACAAATGCCATTTTCAAGACATTGGATAATGCACATCGAAGCCAGTTTAAGGATATTGAACAAACTCAGATAAAAATAATCCCCCGGGCAGATAAACTGCCGGGGGATATTGTTTTATTCTGAATATAACAATTCTTTATATGTTTCGATATACAAATCAGCCGAAGCCTTCCAGCTATAATCGCACTGCATTGAACGCTTTATAAGTTCATTCCATACAGATTTATTCTCATAATCAGCCTTTGCACGACGAACAGCATCAAGCATATCGTTTGCATTATAAGTCTTGAAAGTAAATCCGTTACCGTTCACACCGCCGTTGTCCCTGACTGTATCGCGCAGACCGCCGGTCTCGCGAACTATCGGTGCAGTACCGTATCTCATAGCGATAAGCTGAGCAAGTCCGCACGGTTCGCTCTGTGATGGCATTAAGAACATATCAGATCCGGCATAGATCTTTCTTGAAAGCTCCGGCACAAAGCCAAGAGTTACAGAAACCTTTCCGGGATAACGGGCAGCCATTTCGTTGAAAAAGTCCTCATAGATCTTTTCGCCGCTTCCGAGCACAGCGAACTTCATACCCATATGGACTATCTCCTCAAAAACGCAGCGGATCAGATCAATACCCTTATGATTCACAAACCTGGTAACTATACCGATGATAGGTTCGTCACCGGGTTCAAGACCAAGTTCTTCGCAAAGTGCCTTCTTACAAACAGTCTTTCCGGATATATCGGATGATGAATAATGTCCGGCAATTGCTGTATCCTTTTCAGGAGCGTACACATCAGTATCTATTCCGTTAAGGATGCCGCGCAACTTATACTGCTTTGTAACGAGAATACGGTCAAGTCCGTGAGCATACCACGGATCGAGTATCTCCCACGCATAGCTCGGACTGACTGTCGTTATCTTATCAGCTGTTTCAATGGCGCCCTTCATCATGTTTATGTATCCGTCATACTCGAGTATATTGGAATTGTACATCGGGATACCCATAACTTCGTTGAGGATCTCTCTGCCGTACTTTCCCTGATATTCAATATTATGGATAGTAAACACTGTCTTGATATCGCCGTAGCCCTGCTGATATTTGTAGTATATATTGTAATATACAGGTATCAGAGCTGTCTGCCAGTCACTGCAGTGGATAATATCAGGAGTGAAATCCAGGAATCTTATCATTTCAAGTACAGCTCTGTCAAAGAATACGAATCTCTCACAGTCATCATAAAAGCCGTAAAGACCGTCTCTTGAAAAATAATACTCATTGTCGATGAAGTAGTAGGTAATCCCATCCCACTCCGCTTCAAATATGCCGCAGTACTGTTTTCTCCACGACACATCAACTGTAATGTTCTTGACAAACGTCATCTTCTCACGTAATTCAGGAGAAATACTCTTATAAAGCGGTATGACTACACAGCATTCATGTCCTGCTGCGCTTATTGCTTTAGGGAGCGAACCAACGACGTCAGCCAATCCGCCTGAAGCTGCATAAGGAACAGCTTCACTTGCAGCGAATAATATTTTCATTAGTGATCACCGCCGTTAAATCTTACCATCCTTGCCGATATACAGCGGATAAGTCTCTGAACCTGTCAGCACTTTTTCGCTGCTTATCTCTACATTCTTATCTGTGATGACCGATGTTATATTACACTTGCTTCCGACCTTTGTTCCCTGTAAGAGTACAGAATCCTTGATAACGGTTCCCTTAGCAACTCTTACGCCACGGAAGAGTATCGAATTCTCAACAGTTCCCTCGATAACACAGCCGTCAGCTATAAGTGAATTCTTTACATTTGCCTCTATGCCATACTTAACAGGACCATTATCGCCGATCTTGGTATAAACAGGCAGATTATGCTTGAAAAGAGCATTTCTCTTTGAAGTATCAAGAAGAAGTCGGCTTGCTTCATAATAGCTCAGTATGCTGTCTATCCTTGTGAAGAAGTCCTTATGCTCATAGCCCATGATCTTGAATTCATCTTTTTTGCCCTGGAGTATCTCTCGGGTAAAGCTGTACTGATTGCGGCTTGCTGCATCAAATACTATCTTCTTGAGGAAATCCTTGCTGATGATGAACATCTCAAGCCACATATTGCACTCGCCTGAGATCTGAGGATTTACAAGTACATCCTTGAGACGGTTATCAGCATCGAACTCCAGTATAGTTGCATTTGAATTCTTCTCACAGTCATACTTGCCTTTGCTGTAAACAAGAGTTATATCTGCTTCCTCTGCCATATGCTGCTTGAGCACGGGATTGAAGTCGATAGTTGTGATAACATCACAGTTCGACATAATAACATACTTGGCAGAAGAATGCTCAACAAAGCTCCATACGTTATTGAGTGCATCAAGTCTTCCTTTGTATATTCCGCCTGTCTGACTGTAAGGAGGAAGAAGGTGAAGTCCGCCTTTTTTACGTGAAAGATCCCAGTCACGTCCCGAACCAAGGTGATCAAGGAGTGAGCCGTAGTTTGACTTGGTGATTACACCAACTTCAGCAACACTGGAATTTACCATATTTGAAAGCGGGAAGTCTATCAGACGATAACGTCCGCCGAAAGGTATGGATCCCATAGTTCTCTGCTTTGTGAGCTCGCTGACATAGGAATCGTGCATACTTGCAAAAATCAATCCTAAAACATTATAATTTACACTCATAATTAAACTCCTCCGATCAGATGCTTTCTCCGATAATTTGCTTTGGCTCAACTACCTTATTTTCGGAAACAGTTACATTATGACCGACTACTGCAATGCCCCAGTCAGCACGGTTTTCGACGGTTTCCGGACTTGTACCGACCTTCGCGCCGCTTTCAATAACACAGTCCTCACCAACGATAGCATACTCAACCACTGCACCGGACTTGATAACAGTTCCGGGCATTAAGATGCTGTAATTGACAGTTGCACCCTCTTCGATAGTTACTCCGGAGAATACTACTGAGAAGTCAACAGTTCCGTCTATTGCACTGCCCTCTGATATCATTGAGTTTTCAATGTTTGAATTCTCACCGATATACTGAGGAGGCATATTGTTATTTCTTGAATAGATCTTCCAGTTAGGATCATAGAGATCAAGCGGAACACTCGGACTGAGAAGATCCATATTAGCTTCCCAGAGGGAATCGAGAGTTCCTACATCCTTCCAGTAGCCCTCAAACTCATACGCAAACAGTCTCTGCTTGTCGCGGAGCATAGATGTTATGATGTCCTTGCCGAAATCCTTTGACCAAGGCTCACCATTTTCACGCAAAGCATTAGCTTCCTGTTCGTTTTCAATGAGGTACTTGCGGAGCTTGTCCCAGCTGAATACATATATTCCCATTGAAGCAAGAGTTGACTTCGGCTCCTTTGGCTTTTCTACGAAATCGGTTACCTGATTCTGTTCATCGCATATCATGATACCAAAACGTGAAGCCTCTGCCTTAGGAACATCGATAACTGAGATTGTACAGTCAGCATTATTTGCAACATGGAAATCTACCATCTTGGAGTAGTCCATCTTGTAGATGTGGTCACCGCCGAGCACTACAACATACTCAGGGTTATATCTCTCGATAAAGCGCATATTCTGATAGATAGCATTAGCTGTACCCTCATACCATGAAGCACCTGCCTGAGTCTCATAAGGCGGGAGTACGTGAACACCGCCGTTCATCTTATCAAGGTCCCACGGCTGACCGTTTCCGATATACTCATTCAGAACGAGCGGCTGATACTGTGTTAGTACGCCGACTGTATCAATACCGGAATTGGTGCAGTTTGAAAGAGGGAAATCTATAAGTCTGTATTTGCCGCCGTAAGGCACTGCCGGTTTAGCGACATTTTTTGTCAATGCGTAAAGTCTGCTGCCCTGACCGCCTGCCAGGAGCATAGCAACGACTCTTTTCTTTGTGTACATAGTATTCCTCCTAAATTGCAGATATATCCTATTATTCATCCTTGGCAGAGTTCTTAGTCTTTGCCGAAGTTTTTGTCTTTTTAACAGATGTTATCATATCCTCTGTCTTTGCTGCTCTCTTCTTAACAGGTGAGTATTTAAGATAAATTACTGAAAGCGGTGCAAGAGTCATTGATATGCTCTCATCAAAACCATGCATAGGTACACTATCAGACTTGAACGACTTTTCTGTTATACCGCTTCCGCCGAAATCCGGTGAATCGGTATTGAATACAACTTTGTACTTGCCCTTGAACGGTACGCCTATTCTGTAATCACGGCGCTCAACCGGTACAAAGTTGCAAACAGCGATAAGTTCTTCACCATCATCGTCAATACGTCTGAAAGCTATAACACTTTGCTTGTAGTCATCATTGGAGATCCAGCTGAATCCGCTCCATGAGTCATCATTCTGCCAAAGAGGAGAATTCTCAATGTAGAACTTGTTCAGCTTTTCCGAGAATTTAAGAAGATTCCTGTGCGAATCGTATTCCATAAGATTCCAGTCAAGCTGAGATTTGTAATCCCACTCCTTCATCTGACCGAATTCCTGTCCCATAAACAGGAGCTTCTTTCCGGGATGCGCCATCATATAAGCCAGGAAAGCACGATAAGATGCGAATTTCTGATCATACTCGCCAGGCATTTTATTTATCATTGAACACTTTCCGTAAACCACTTCATCATGCGAGATGGGAAGAATATAATTCTCCGAAAATGCATAGAAGAAGGAGAAAGTGAGCTTATCGTGATTAAATGCGCGGTATATCGGATCAAGTGACATATAACTGAGCATATCGTTCATCCAGCCCATATTCCACTTGAAATTGAAACCAAGACCGCCTATATCAGTAGGCTTCGTAACAAGAGGCCATGCTGTGGATTCCTCAGCGATCATGAGTGCATCAGGATGCTTGAGGAAAACCGCTTCATTGAGACGCTTGAGAAATTCAACGGCTTCGAGATTCTCATTTCCGCCATAGACATTTGCAGTCCACTCTCCGTCGCGTCTGTCATAATCGAGATAGAGCATTGAAGCTACTGCGTCAACTCTGAGTCCGTCAATGTGGAACTGATCGAACCAGTAGTTCGCACTTGATATGAGGAATGAGCATACTTCAGCCTTGCCGTAGTCAAATACTCTTGTTCCCCACGCCTTATGTTCTTTTTTGCGGTCATCAGTATATTCATAACAGCAAGTGCCGTCAAATTCATAAAGTCCAGCTTCATCCTTAGGGAAGTGAGCCGGTACCCAGTCAAGGATAACACCGATTCCGACCTTGTGGAACATATCGATCATTTTTCTGAAATCGTCAGGTGTTCCGTAACGAGAGGTCGGAGCAAAGTAGCCTGTTACCTGATATCCCCACGAACCGTCAAACGGATACTCAGTAAGCGGCATAAACTCAACGTGAGTATAGGACATCTTTTTCAGGTACGGTATTATCTCCTTTGCAAAAGAAACATAGTCAAGAAACACATCATTGCCGTAATTCTTCCAGGAGCTTAGGTGAACTTCATAAACATTCACAGGGCTCTTGTAGATGCTTGTATTTCTCTTGACTTCGTACCAGTCAGAATCAGACCATTTAAAACTGCTCTCAAATATCTTGGAGGCTGTACCCGGTCTTGTTTCAAAATGTGAGGCATAGGGATCAGCCTTCATAATAAACCTGCCGTCCTTAGTCTCAATGCTGAATTTATACGCATCAAACTGTGCAAGTCCAGGGATTTCTGCCTCCCAGACTCCGTCAGCTATGAGATTCATAGGGGCTGCATTTCTGTTCCACTCATTGAAGTCTCCGACTACTGAAACACTTACAGCATTTGGAGCCCATACGCGAAAAACAAAAATACGATTCCTACTTTTTTTGTAGGAATGCACTCCAAAAAACTTGTATGCTTCATAATTTTTTCCTTGATAAAACAGATAGAGCGGAAAATCATTGGGGTTGGTTATATTATTAACTGCCATAATTTAGCCTCCTTTGTTATTTACATTTTAACAGATATTACTCAATTATTCAAGCTTTTTCGGGAAACGGGTAAAAATTTCAGACAATACGCTAATTTTGGAGTCTGTATTTAGTGCAGTTTGACATATTATATCCAATTAACCCCCAACAGCCTTTGTTGATTTTCACATATTAACAAACTGTGAACGACACATTCTGACACCAATGACCGTTACATCGTCAAAACGGGGTGAAGGATTAAAAATCGCCGATTTTTCGCAGATTTCATCAACTATCTTTTTCAAGTCACTTTCGCTTGTCAGCAGTTCTTTTACGTACATATATTCGTTCTCGCTTACACCATCAGAAAACATTATCAGTATGTCGCCTTCGTCAAAATCAAAGTCCCGGCAGAATATCTCAGGTCTTGTGTAAATGCCGATCGGAAAGTTAGGTGCCGCCACTCTGATTATTCCGTCGCGTTTCTTTATGAGAGTCGGAGCAGCTCCGGATTTTATGACAGTAAGCTTTCCACTGTCAAGGTCAATACGTACAGCATCAAGCGTCGCAAAACTCTCTTCCTGCGACTTAGTCACCATAACAGAATTTATCATTTTTATCGCTGAAGTGTAATTCACTCCGCTGTTTATCAGCTTACGGAAAAGCCGGACAACAAGTTGCGATTCAACAGCAGCTTTTCTTCCGCTGCCCATACCGTCCGAGAGTATTACGTAGCTAACTCCGGTTCCGTCACCAAATGTCATTGATGTATCGCCGTTGTCTTCATTGCCGCCCGCGCAAATTGAAGCTCCATATACCTCGAGAGAGTATTCAGGTTTCTCAAACAGCCGCACACGTACCTCTTTTCCCGAACTCACAGGATCAGAATTTCCAAGCGATACACGAAGCTCGTCAGAAATAAGATCACATATTCGCGTAAAACTACGCGGACAATCACCAGATGCAAAATATATCTCGATCAAAAGCCGGTTCTTATGGTTGTAATACGCAATAACGTTTTTATGAACGATTCCGAATTTTCGGAGTTTTTCCTTTATTTGCGAACTTACACTTGGCGAATACCTGACATTGAGACGCTCGCCTGCTGCACTTATCATTTCTTCCATTATCTCTATCTGCTCGAAGATCAGCTGGCGGCTCTCAGAAAAGCGCATTTCAAGAAGCCTGGCAGTTGTTCTCTGTTTTGAGTGTTCTTCATAAAGCTCTAATAATTCTTCTGTATGAAGACAGTCTGAAAGTTCATAAGGAAACATCTCAACTGAAAACTCCGCAAGCTCACCAAGTTTTCTGAAACCTCTCCGCGTTACAGAATAGTTGTTTTTCCAACAATCCAAACGTTTAAAGCATTGAGTACAAATCTGTTCACAGATATCTTCAGAGTCTCTTTCACAATCTGATTTCTCAAGAAGGATTTCGGCTATCTTACCTGACTCACAGCGGACATTACCGATAGAGTCCGCAAGGAATCCCATACGCACATTCATAAGTTCAGGCAAAGAAGACTCTTCACCGCTGCCGGTTATGAACCACTTGTCCGAGTACAGCGGTGCAAGCAATGTAAACAATACTGCTCCGCTGACTATGTCAATAAGTCCTATAAATTCATTCTGTGACACTCCAGTAAATACAGTAAGCATAATATCAGTAACCACAAATACTGCCGCTGTCAGAGTATACTTCTTCTCACGTACATAACCCGTTATCAGTCCGGCTACCGGCAAAAGCACTATGCTCATACCAGTCTCCGGAGAAGCAAGAAAAGCTCCGCATACCGTCAATGAACCGCATACAACTCCCCCGGTATGCCGGTAAAAATAAACTCCGCATAGAGTAACAACAGTTCCGGCAATTATCCCGGGATCAATAACCGGTATCTGTGCAGTACAGAGAATTGATATCACTATTGCATAAACTACTGAATATGCACAGCCGCCGGATGAAGTGAGATCTATTACAGAGCGCTTCCGAAGTCCGGATATTATTATTGCCGCAGAATAAGCTGTATAACCGGATATTGCTGAATAAACTATGTAGAATATAAGCTTATACCACATTTCTCCTATCAGGACAGATACAGAAGCTCCTGAAAGGAATATGCTTAGTGCTGTACCAGCGCCGCAAAAACGCGGTTCTGTGCGGTCATCGAAAAATAGTTTTAGTATTAGTATCATTATCATAGCTGCTATCTTTACTATATTTTTACCGATGTTTCCACCTATGATACTGTGCATAAGACTGCCGGTAAGGACAGCTGATGACGCCGGAAGGCCAAGCGCACCTGCAAGAGATATATCTGCAAAAGAAGATACTCCTGCCAGCTGCGTTTCCGAAAGCATATATCCTGCCGCAATCGCAAGCATGAATCTTCCAATTGCTTCCGCCGGACTTTTCTCCTTATATTTCTCTGTACTGAGCATAATCACGACCTCATTTCTTTAGTTTTGACTAAACTATTATATCACTTTCTCATAGAGAATCATGTCGTAATAAATGAACAGTGCAAATTGAAAAAGGCCTGAAAGCGATATAACTTTCAGGCTCGTTTTATTCAGATAATTCTTTAAGTTTTGAAGAGAAAGCCATAAGCTCATCGAGTTCAAGCTGCTCAAGTCTTGCTGTTTCTGTAAGACCGACGGCTAAAAGAGCTTCATAGACCATATCCTTAGGCATTCCCATTTGCGAAGAAACCGCATTTGCAGCAGTTTTTCTGCGCTGTGAAAAACCACTCTTTACTACTCTGAAAAAGAACTTTTCTTCAGCTTCAGGAAGACGCGGTTCAGCTGAAGGATCGATCCTTATAACAGCTGAATCAACATTCGGTGCCGGCATAAAGCTTCCTCTTGAAACTCCAAACAACTGCCTGGCAGTTCCATAGTAATTAACAGCAACCGTAATAGCTCCTGCATCTCTTGAACCGACCTTAGCACAAAGGCGCTGAGCCGCTTCTTTCTGCACCATTACAGTTATAGACTCAACCGGAAGCCTGCTTTCAAGGAGCAGCATAATTACCGGAGAAGTTATATAATAAGGCAGATTTGCACATACTGCTGCATGAAGTCCGACGAATTCCTCGCGTATTATCTTATGAAGATCGCACTTCATTACGTCTTCATTGAATATCTTCACGTTACTGAAATCCGCAAGTGTCTCCTCAAGTATCGGCAGCAGGCGCGTATCTATTTCAACGGCTGCAACCTTATCAGCTCGTTTAGCAAGCTCAGCTGTAAGAACACCTATTCCGGTACCTATCTCAAGTACACCGAAGCCTTCGCCTGCATTACCCATTTCAGCTATTTTCGGGCAAATATCAGGATTTATTATAAAATTCTGTCCAAGTCCCTTTGAAAAGCTGAATCCGTGACGGGAAAGTATATCCTTTACTGTCCCGATATTTGTAAGAACCATATTATTACTCCTAAACCTTATGACGCTCTTTCTGCGCAAATTCGCTCTGTTTAGCGTCGTTGAGCTTTTCCATACTATTCACCAGATAATCGGCAGAACGGTATGCACGCTGAAAATCCATATCAGCAAAATGGCATTTCAGATCAATAAACTCGCCGTCGATAGTAATATCAATCTCGCTTATCTGACGTCCTGTATACTTATTTGCCGCATATTTTATGTATTCATCTATTTCTGCTCTCTGCATTTCTCCGCCAATAACATTGATCTTCATAATTGCCTCCTTTGCGATACGTTTGTGTTTATAAAAGATTGTTTATTACTGCTTCAGCACACTTCATTCCGTCAACCGCTGCTGAAATAATGCCCCCTGCATAACCTGCCCCCTCACCGCAAGGGTAGAGTCCTTTTACTGATAAGGACTGTAAGTCCTCTCCCCTGTCAATACGCACAGGAGAACTACTGCGGCTCTCAACTCCGGTGAGTACAGCATCCGGAGAATCAAATCCGTGAATTCTCTTTCCCATTTCAGGTATACCAAGTCTCAGCGTCTCGCAGACATAATCCGGAAGATACTCTTCCGGAGAAGCTGTTTTTACTCCAGGACGATAAGATGGTTCAACCTTTCCGTAGCCTTCTGAAGAAGGACCACCCAGGAAATCACCGACTTTGATACACGGAGCACTGTAATCGCTTCCGCCAGCCTTGAAAGCCTTTTCTTCAATATCACGCTGAATATACATTCCGGCAAGAGGATGCTCACTGTTCATATCCTCAGTATAAATGTTAACAAGTAACGCACTGTTGGAATTGTCAGCGTCACGAGCAAAAAAGCTCATTCCATTGACAGCAAGTCTGCCCTCCTCCGACGAAGCAGCCATTACATAGCCTCCCGGACACATACAGAACGTGTAAAGAGATCTGCCATTCGGAAGGTGAACAGCCAGCTTATAATCAGCAGCCTTTAACGCAGGATGACCAGCAAATTCTCCATACATAGCCTTGTCTATATCTTCACGCCTGTGTTCAATACGAACACCTACTGAAAAAGTTTTCTGTGACAAAGCAACTTTATTAGCATACAGTAGCTCAAAAATGTCTCTCGCACTATGACCTGTTGCAAGAATCACATTGTGAGTATCTATCTTATTCAGCTTGCCGTTTGAAGTATATTCAACTGAATTTACAGCACCGTCACTAAACTCAAAACCCGTGACCTTTGCTCCGAACTTTACTTCACCGCCAAGTGCTATAACACGCTCTCTGAGTGCTTTAACAGCACCGCGAAGCTTATCAGTGCCGATATGAGGCTTTGCAAGATATAGTATCTCATCCGGTGCGCCGAATTCTACAAAGCGTTCTATTATCCAGCCTATTCTCCCGTCTCTGATTCCTGTATTCAGCTTGCCGTCGGAAAAAGTTCCAGCGCCGCCCTCACCGAACTGCACATTACATTCAGTATCAAGCCTGCCGGTATTTCTGAATTCATCTACCTTCTCACAACGACTGTCAACATCAAGTCCGCGTTCAAGAACTATCGGTCTTGCACCTGCCATAGCAAGCACAAGAGCCGCAAACATCCCTGCAGGTCCAAATCCTACTATAACCGGACGCTCTGAATTCTCAGGAACAGTTTTACATTTGTATTCTTCATGATGTACTTCAGTAGCATTTTTCATGCGTTTGAGCAATTTTACATTATCAGTCTCGATATCAACCGAAAGAATGAAATGAACATCATTCTTCTTTCTTGCATCAACTGATTTTTTGAACAACACAGCACTTTTAATCTGCTTACAGTCTATCTTCAGCTTTCTTGAACAAAACGCTCTGAGATCTTTCAGATTTTCATCAAGGGAAACTTTTATACCTGTAACTCTGATAATCATTTCAGCTCTCCCTTCAACGATAAAGCACAGTTTCTGCCTGCTGTAAGGCCTGACGACCACGCCCATTGAAGATTGTAACCGCCACAGTCTCCGACCGTATCAAGTATCTCACCGCAAAGGTAGACTCCCTTAAAACGCCGCGATTCAAGTTCATCAGTTATTTCATCAGCGCCTATACCGCCAAGAGTTGCCTGAGCATTCTGCCATGAAGATGTTCCTGTAACAGAAAAACTACAATTTTTGATCCTTTTCACAAGAGCAGATATATCCCTGCCGGATATGCCGGAAATCGGTTCTGTCATCGCTCTTCTGAGAGTAGTTTTTACAAGGTATACCGCAAGATTCTTACTGAACATACCTGTCAGCAGCTCGTTCAATTCGCAGTCTGAACGCTGTGCAATAATTGTATACAAATAAGCCTCTATATCGCTTTCTGACATATCAGGTGCAAGATCAAGATCAAGCTTTAATCTTTCACCATACTCTCCAAACAGATACGCCATATTGAACACACAGATACCAGAAAGAGAATTCTCTGTGAACTGCACTTCGCCTTTTTCTTCACGAATGACTTTGCCATCCGCTGATGCTTTCACAATACACTTTGCACGAACACCTTTAAGTCCCTTAACACTTTCTGCATCAACACGGAGCGGTGCAACAGCAGGCACTATCTTTTCTGACGTTATCCCCTTGCCGCGAAGCACTCTTATCATTGTACCGTCAGTTCCCATATTAGGCGTAGCATATCCACCGGCTGCAATAATGATACGCCTGCATGAAACAACTCTTCCGTCAGCTGAAGTTATAGTATATCCGTTTCTGTCAGGAGCTATATCTCCGACTTCAAAGCCACACATTTCGACAACGCCATGCTCTTTGAGTCTTAGTCTCAAAGCATTCAGAACAGAAGCCGCACTGCCGCTGTACGGGTACATTCTCCCCTGTTCATCAGCAATACATATGATTCCGGCTTCCGAAAACCATTCTTCAGCCGAAGGTGAAGCCGCTATATATCTCATGGCATTCACTGAACCGTGATAGTTTTTGCTTTCAAGAAACTTATTACTTAAATTGCATTTTCCGTTGCCGGTGGAAAGAATTTTCTTGCCGATTCTATCAAGTCTTTCACATATAACAACTTCTGCCTGAGGAAACGTTTTCTTTGCTTCACACGCAGCAGTTATACCGGAAGCTCCCCCGCCGATAACTATAATATCAGTATGCATCATTTACCCGCCTTATTTTCCCGGCTTGATATCTATTATCACAACTTCCGGACGGTTATTGAACCTTATAGGCATAGGCGATACGCCGATACCGGAAGTTATAAACATCGTTCCGCCTTCATAATCAAATCGTCCCTTATCGTAAACGTCCATATCCTTGAACTCAGGAAACCACTCGCCCTTATCAGAATAAAAGACAGGTCCCATATTGAATGGAAGCTGTACCATACATCCATGAGTATCTGCACAAAGAGTAAGATCAGCACCGAAATCGGCAAACTTCTTGTAATTCGGGATATGCGCAAGAAGTATGTTGTAGTAGTCTTCGTCAATATCAAATTCATTAAAGAGATTGAATGTTTCACTGTAATATACGTTATCAATACCGTATATGCAGACCTTATTACCATTGATATTTATCTTCTCAGATTTATAATCCATTACATGAGCACCAGCTTTTCGCAGAGCTTCAATGTATTTCAGATCTGTATCATGCTCACCGCTTACAAAATACACCGGATAGCCTGCTTTTACAATATCAGCAGTAAGATCTATCGGTTTCTGTATCAGATCCCATGAACTGTCAGTAGTATACATATCACCGAGGATCATAACAGCATCAGGTTCGTTCTTGTCTATCCTTTTACAGATACTTTTATTGCTAATTCCAAGCTTTGTAGCGTGCTGATCGCTAATCACTACTATCCTCATAGGTGCTTTTATCTTGGATGAGTAAAGGGTAACTTTGGTAGTCTTGAGTGTATAGTTGTTATACCACCAAATCAGTATAAGCACAAGTAAAGCTGCTATAACTCTTGACCATTTGAACAGTTCTCTTTTCTTTTTTGCCGCCTTTGCGGGGGGGGGCGTTTTGTTTTCTCTTTCTTGTATTTCAGCCATTTTTATCTTTCCTTAATGTGAACATCGAGCTGATTAAATGGTATCTCGATGCCGTTTTCATCAAAACTTGCCTTTACGGCTTCAATCATGTTATATCTTTCGTCAAGGTAATCGTTATTGTTCACCCAAACAAGAGCATCGATCGTAACCGAATGGTCGCTGTGTGATGCCATACGAACGATCGGTGCCGGTGACTTTAATATCAGCTTGTCAGCATCAGCTGCAGCAAGTATGAGTTCTCTCGCTTTTTGATAATCAGAAGCATAGCTGATATTGAACTGAAGATCTATTCGTCTTGTCGGGCTCTCTGTATAGTTTATTATCTTGCCCTCAGAAACCTTACCGTTAGGGATAAAAACAGTCTTATTGTCGAAAGTGATTATCTTTGTGTAAAGTATGCTTATGGTCTCAACTTTACCGACTGAACCGTCTATTTCAAGAATATCTCCAGCAACAAACGGCTTAGAGAAAAGTATTATGAAACCGCCAGCGAGATTTGAAAGACAGCTCTGAAGTGCCAGTGACACAGCCAGTCCGGCAGCACCGAATATTGTGATTATTGAGGACATCGGTACCTTCAAAGCCGACAGCATCATTATCACAATGTTTATATAGAGCATTATCTTGACAAAAGAAACAAGGAAATTCTTAGCTGCATTGTCAATATTTGATTTTTTCATAGCTCTGCGTACTATTCTTACGATTATTTTTGCCGCTATCGCACCGAATACGAATATAAGCAGAGCAATTATAAGAGACGGCATGGCTTCTTTAAGTTTATCAATTCCGTGTTCAAATACTCTTGTTGTTTTACTTACCTGTTCCTGCATAACAGAATCAGTTGTAGTCTCAATAAAAGTTGTTGTTTCTTCAAGAAGCACAGAGTTTATTTCTTCCTGCATCATAATCTCCCTTTACTTATACTTATATTCATTATAGCAGATTTATGAAAAAAGGTCAATATTATTGTGCGAGCAGACACAAAGTTAAATCAACAAAATTATTTTGCAAGTGTTGATTTCATAGAATTAATATGGTATAATATTTATGTTAATGTCCCAATAGCTCAGTAGGATAGAGCGACTGCCTCCTAAGCAGTAGGCCGGAGGTTCGACTCCTCTTTGGGACGCCAGAACAAAAAGCGCTCCAGTTAAATGGGGCGCTTTTTCTTTGCTCGTATAAACTAAACAACAAGGACGCCCCAGCAGGAGCGTCCTTAATTCTTTTATAATGTACGTGATCAAGCCATACCAGCTGTGATGATAGCCATCTTGTAAACTTCATCAGCTGTGCAGCCTCTTGAAAGATCGTTGATAGGAGCATTGAGTCCCTGGAGAATAGGACCGTAAGCTTCAAATCCGCCAAGTCTCTGAGCGATCTTGTAACCGATGTTACCAGCCTCGATAAGCGGGAAGATGAATGTATTAGCCTGTCCTGCAACCTTTGAATCAGGGCACTTTGTCTTTGCAACTTCTGCTGAAACAGCAGCATCAAACTGGAATTCACCATCAATAACGAGGTTAGGATCGAGCTGACGAGCTTCGATAACAGCATCATGGCTGAGCTGAACTGTGCCGCCCTTACCAGAGCCGTATGTTGAGAAGCTGAGTACAGCAACCTTAGGATCGATACCGAAGAAATCAGCTGTTCTTGCAGTTTCAACAGCAACCTCTGCGAGCTGTCTTGCAGCTGAGAGAACAACGTTGCCGTCCTTGTCGAGTCTGTCAGAGTAGCTGAGGTTAATAGCGCAGTCACCCATTGCTATCTTCTCTTCCTGACCGTCCTTTTCTCTGAAGAGGATGAATGAAGAGCTAACAAGGTTAGAACCCTTCTTTGTCTTGATTATCTGAAGTGCAGGTCTTACTGTATCAGCTGTTGAATATGTAGCGCCTCCGAGAAGAGCATCAGCCTTGCCAGCCTTAACGAGCATTGTTCCGAAATAGTTGGATTTCTGAAGGAATGTGCGGCACTCGTCCTCAGTCATCTTGCCCTTACGCAGCTCTGCCATCTGCGTAACGAGAGCATCCATTTCGGGATAAGTAACAGGATCAAGTATCTCAGCTCCGTCTATATTGAAGCCGCCTGCTGCAGCTGCTGACTTAACTTCGTCAACATTTCCGCAGAGAATTACGCCCATAAGTCCTTCTTTAAGGAGTCTGTCAGCTGCTGAGAGAATACGGTTGTCGTTACCCTCAGTAAAAACGATAGTTTTCTTGCTTGACTTTAAATTTGCGATAAGTTTATCAAACATACCCATTGTAATTTTACCTCCAAAGTAAATTTCTTTTAATATTATATCACACGTCTTATTATTTTTCAATACCTAATTTGATATTTTCTGAGTTGCCGAATATCCGTTTTCAAAGTCTCTGTCTTTGTCGAATGCCTCGATCTCAGCATATATAAGGTCGCCCTTTCCGTCATAGCGATAATACCTGCCGCTGTCGGCTGAAAACTCCAGTACACAGTAATCAGCATCATCTATTCCGTTTGGGTAATACTTTTCATCTCCGTCATTCCATAGCAGTTCCTTATATTTTCTCTCTGTATGTACTGTTATATGTCCATAAAAGCACACGCCCTCAAAAGTCGCATCGTCAGAAAAATACAAACAGGCATTTCCGTTCTTTATCAGGCTCTTAACGTGCGAAGAGCTTGTATTTGTTGAAATAAGATGCTTCCCTATACCCTTATGCCATACGCAGAAAACTCTCCTGACATTCTGCCTGCCCTCTTCGTCTGTATAGCCGATCGTTGCAAACAATGAGCGGTCTACAAGCGATTTTATCTCGTCAATAGTCATATCACGCTCAGCTCCTCAAAAATACAAATCAAGCCACAGCTACGATATCCGCAGATATAAAGCTGTGGCTTAAAAGTCATTATTCGATAGTTACCTTCTTCATAACCTGAGGCTCAAGAGGCTTGTCATTGTAATCAGTAGCTGTTTCAGCTATCTCGTCAACAACATCCATGCCCTCTACAACCTTACCGAAAGCTGCATAATTGCCGTCAAGGTGAGGAGCATCTTCGTGCATGATGAAGAACTGTGAACCTGCTGAGTCAGGCATCATTGAACGAGCCATTGAGAGAACACCTCTTGTATGCTTGAGGTCGTTCTTTACTCCGTTTGCAGCAAACTCGCCCTTGATATTCCAGCCGGGACCGCCGGTACCTGTACCATTAGGACAGCCGCCCTGTATCATAAAGCCCGGGATAACTCTGTGGAAAGTAAGTCCGTCATAGAAGCCGTTCTTTACGAGCTTCTCAAAGTTCTCACAGGAAATAGGAGCTATATCAGGATAGAGTTCTATCTTGATCTTCTTGCCGTTTGCCATTTCGATTATAACCATTATTGATTCCTCCGTTAACCTATTTTTATGTGTATCGTCGATGGAGCTGACTGCGGCTCTTTTTCCGCCTTGTCAGATTCCGTCGGCTTGTAATACTCAGAATGCTTCTCACGGTATTCATCAAGAGGATTCTTTTTTGAAGAAGCCTGAGTAGTTACTTCATCGTTGTTTTCGTCGACATACTTAGTCTCTACTACTCTGCCGAGAATATCTGTTACATACTCAACGTGTGGATCCGGCTTAGTACCGGCAGGAACTGTTACTATCACATCCTTCTCTTCAACAACACGACCGAGCATATCTGTGACGTATTCTTTTCCGGTCTCAGTCTCAAACTCCTGAGAAGTATCTTCAGTTACGATATTTGTCCCGACAACACGTCCGAGAATATCAGTAACATACTCTATGCCATTATTTGTAAAAGAAGCAGTTTCATAAGTTGCATCGCCATCAGAATTTTTTCCACCGGTATTATCATCGGAGTCAACTGTATTCTTGGAGATAGAATATCCATTGGTAGTTTCTTTATTTGCGTTCTCGATGCTCCTTGCGCATGATCTTCCGGCAAGAATGACGAGCAAAGCAGCTATCATAGCGATAAATATTGCAGCCAACCTCTGGTTTTCCAAATCCTATCCCTCCTGATGTCAGCGTAATAATACTGCCGTTGATTTCACATATATTTATTATACTTGCTTTTAGAGCTTATGTCAAGCAGAATGTTAATAAACCGCACAAAAGCCGGCACTCAGCTGAGCACCGGCTTTTATAATTATCAAAGTTCGTCAATAAGACCGAGTTTATACTGCTGTATACGCAGAGCATCCTTGTTTGTAAGTCCCTTTACGCCGTCAACATCAGCATTGATATATCCCTGTTGAGTTATAGAGCAGGGATTCTTGCTGTCAGGACCGTACTTATCGGGATTTGTTGCGACCTGCATTACAAATACTGCATCTGCTATATTAACATTGTTGTCAAGGTTAGCATCGCCTCTGAGTGTAGTCTTTGTCACATCGAGCTTAACAGTTACGGTATATGAACCGTTGGCGTTCTTCACGATTTCTCCGGCACATGTCGGACACCTGTATCCGGTCGGCAGAGCGTCGTTATCAATATTAACTGATGTAAGACGACAGTCAGAGCTTATTTTGACACTGTCATCACAAATGAAGTGATTTGAAGTTACTTCTGGTCCGGCAAGGTCAACATAATCACCAAGCTCACCTGTCTCCTCATCGACAGTACGTACCTCGATAGGAAGTCGGTAATTAAAGTCTTTCGTAAGTTCAAGAGGCTTTTCTGTTTGATAGTCAACAAGCTTTACCTCTACATGACCTGGCTTTAAGTAAGAGTCTGCAACCGCTTTAACTCTTATTACAATATCCATTGAATCAGGAAAATCATAATCAAATGTTTCATTAGTATAATGATTGATAATCACATCGTCTTCAGTACAGATAGTGAACTTATCAGCAGTTGCATAAAGATCAGCAAGATTATCTTTGAATACATACTGGTTTGAAGGAATATTGAAAACCGGTCCGGTATACATCCAACCTCCAGGAATTTCGTCATTTTTGATACCAATATCAGTACCAAATGTATATTCATGCTCCTTAATATAACTGTCAGGTATCAATTCGCCTGTATCATAGTCAACAAGAGTTACTTTAACTGTTCCGTTAGCTTGATTCATAGGGATAAAGGTAAATCCTGCCCTTTCAGCTGCCTTCTGTGTTGAAGAATCTGACCATCCTAAGATAACACCAGTGTATGTTCCATTATAGCTTGGATCATGTGTATTATATACATCATGTTCATCTAATATAACACTCGGATTATATACTATAACTGCTTTCAGATTTGGACAGTCAGCGAATACAGCAGAATATGTACTATTACCAAGCGATTGCACATTAACCGGCACTGATACTGTTTCAAGACCGGTTTCTGCAAAAGCAACAGGACCAATTCTGTAGACACGATTCGGAATGGTTATCTGCATAAGTTTTTTACAGCCGAAGAATGCTCCCTCTTCTATCGTTCCGAGATATTTTGGAAGCTTAACTTCACTCAGTTCGCAACATTCTGCAAAAGCATACTCGCCGATCTCTTCAACAGTATCAGGTATGGCTATCTTTTCAAGGTTGCGGCAACCGCTGAAAACACAATTGTCAATTTTCTCTACAGAATCAGGAATATTAATATCAGTCAATCTGGAACGGCTAAAGGCACCCGTCATAATTCTATCAAGTGTCTCAGGTAATTCTACCTTTTTAACAAAGGTATCATAAAATGCAAACGGACATATTGTCTTTACTGTATCGGGAATCTTATATTCGATCTTGTCTATAAATTCGTCCTTATCAGAGTCAAAAATCGGATATCTGATGAGTTCTGTCTTATCCTTGTTAAACAAGACCCCATTTTCAGATGAAAAGTATTCATTGTTTTCATCTACAGTAACTGAGTCAAACGTGATAACATAGTCAGGAAAGGCTCTGTTAACAGCAGAGTAAAGAGTCATATCCTGCATATTAGCCGGTATCGACAAATTACCTATGTGAACGTTACTATAGTGTGCATATTCTCTTATTCTTCTGACTGGAACATCTTCGATAGTCTCGGGAATAACAATATCTCCGTCATAACCCTCCTCGAATCCAACTACCTCCGCATATGCTTCTTCATCATTCTCCGGAACATCCGGATAAATATGATAAGTCAGAGGTCCCTCGGTTACTTCTGTGTAATCCTCTGTTTCCTCAGCATTGGCAGTGATGATGTTTCCATTCGTGTGTGGCTGTACCGCTGGAAGTGTACCTCCGACGATACATAGCGCTAAGACTGTTGCAATAAGTTTGTTCATAGCTTTCCCTCCCCGAAAACTTAAATTTATATTTATATGATAGCAATTCTTTTCGTATTTGTCAACAGCATTAGGATAATTGTGACAAATATTTAAGACTTTTTTAAGATTTCAAAAACTAAAAAGGAGCACCTCTCGCAGAACAGTCTTTCGTATTGACAAAAATCCCGTTCTGTGCTACAATATAATGTATTATGTACTACTATAAAAAAGGTGGTTTTTATGGACTATATCAGACTTGCAGATATTCTTTTCCCTGATGTGACCGCTTCTCCCGAGGATATGGAGAAGATGTTCCCTGAGCGTTCTCTTCCTGAGGGTGCCTGCGTAACAAGAATAGGTCCGAGCCCCACAGGCTTCGTTCATCTCGGAAATCTCTATAATGCTCTCATCGGCGAGCGTATCGCACACCAGTCCGGCGGTGTATTCTATCTCCGAATCGAAGATACCGACAACAAGCGTGAAGTTGAAGGTGCTGTTGAGACTGTAATCAATGCTATGAACTACTTCGGTGTTCATTTCGACGAAGGTGCGGTTTCTGACGGTGATAACGGAAACTACGGCCCTTATCGTCAGAGACAGCGTAAGGATATATATCATGTTTTTGCAAAGCATCTCGTTCAGAGAGGTCTTGCATATCCTTGTTTCCTTACAGCAGAGGAAATAGACGCGCTCCGTGAACAGCAGACAGCTGCTAAGGAGAATCCCGGTATCTACGGAAAATATGCCAAGTACCGTGAAACATCTATTGAAGAGGTGCAGCAGCTTCTTGATTCCGGCAAGGAATGGGTGCTCCGTTACCGCGGAACTGAAACAGACGAATATATCTCTGTAAACGACGCTATCCGCGGCAAAGTCGAAATGCCCCGAAACAATATGGATTTCGTTCTTCTAAAAAGCGACGGTATCCCGACATACCACTTTGCACACGTAGTTGACGATCATCTTATGCGTTCAACTCACGTTATCCGCGGAGAGGAATGGCTTTCTTCACTTTCCATGCACGTTGAACTGTTCAATGCTCTTGGCTGGCAGCAGCCTATCTACTGCCACACAGCTACACTTATGAAAATTGATGAGGAAACCGGCGGAAAGCGTAAGCTCTCAAAGAGAAAAGACCCTGAGCTTGCTCTCTCTTACTATCAGCAGGAAGGAATCAGCCCCGATGCTATCTGGGAATTTCTCCTCACCATTCTGAATTCCAACTATGAGGAATGGCGTCTTGCTGATCAGGAATCCGATTACAGAGATTTCCCATATTCGCTTTCAAAAATGTCTATTTCAGGTGCTCTTGTTGATCTTGACAAGCTGCGTGATATATCCAAAAATGTTATCGGAAGAATGCCGGCGGAGACTATCTATAAGGAATGGCTCAACTGGTGTGACGAGTACAGCAAGGATTTCGCTGAACTCATCAGAAAGTACCCTGAGCGCACTGTTGCAGCTCTCAATGTCGGAAGAATGGCTGCAAAGCCTCGTAAGGATCTCGAGACCTGGAAGCAGGCTTGTGACTTTATGAGCTTCTACTACGACGAAACATTCAAGATTTCAGATGAAATGCCTGCTGAATGTGATGAGGCTAGTCGCAAGCAGTTCTTTGCTGAGTATCTTGCTTCATACGATCACAGCGATGATTCCGCTGCATGGTTCGACAAGGTCAAGGCTCTCACAGAAAAGCTCGGTTTCGCTGTAAAGCCAAAGGATTTTAAGAAGAATCCCGACCAGTTCAAGGGAAGCATCGTACATATCACAAATATGCTCCGTATAGCTCTCACAGGTCATGCTAATGCCCCTGACATACACGAAGTCAGCCACGTACTCGGTGAGGATATAGTCAGAGCAAGACTCGCAAAGTGGTGCTGAGTCCGTTAATATAAATTAACATCAAGGAAGGTTTAACTTATGGCTAAAAATAAAGATGGCAACAACGGCAAGCCATTCGAGATACCGCGTCCGGTCTTCCCGAAAAGAGCCGTCATAACCGGCGGTATGCCCTACGGTAACAAGGAACTCCACTTTGGTCACGTAGGCGGTATGTTCGTATTCGCTGATACCTATGCAAGATTTATGCGTGACCGTATCGGCAAGGAAAACGTTATCTTCGTCGGCGGTACAGACTGCTACGGTTCACCTATCGCTGAAGGCTGGAGAGTCAAAGTTGAAAAAGGCGAATTTAAAGGTTCCCTCGAGGACTTTGTTCAGCGCAATCACGACAAACAGCAGGAGACTCTTGATGCTTACGGTATCTCCCCTAATCTTTTCGCTGCTTCAGGTCTCGGACGTTCAAAAGAGATACATGCTGAAGTTACAGACTGGTTCATCAGTTCCCTTTACAATAAAGGTCAGCTCAACAAGATATCAACAATGCAGTTTTTCGACGAAAAAGCAGGCGTATTCCTCAACGGCAGACAAGTTGTAGGAAAATGTCCTGTTGAAGGATGTACTTCCGAAAAGGGCTACGCAGATGAATGTGATCTTGGCCACCAGTATATGCCTGAAAACCTCATCAATCCAGTCAGCACACTCACAGGCGAAACTCCCACTATGAAGCCTGTTACCAACTGGTACTTCAAGCTCCGTGACTATGAGGAGCTTATGAAGGAATGGGTAGAGGAACTTAAAAAGCGCAAGGATATCCGTCCTGTTGTATGGAAAACTATCGACGAATTCCTCAAGCCGCCTGTTATATACATCAAGCGCGAATTTGAAGAAAAGTATTTCACTCTCAAGAATTCTATGTCTCAGCATGAATACCTCGAAGAGCCTAAAAAGCCTTCGTTCACTATACAGTTTGCTAAGCTTTCTGACTGCGATGAAGCCTGCCGAATTCTCACAAAGAACGGCATTCGTTACCGCACCGGAAAGACTCTTGTTCCGTTCCGTCTCACTGGAAACATCGAATGGGGTGTTCCTGCACCTGTAATGGACGGAGAAGAGGGTCTTACTGTATGGGTATGGCCTGAGTCACTTTGGGCTCCTATCTCATTCACGCAGACATATCTTGAAAAAATCGGCAAGGATCGTGAACTTTGGAAGGACTACTGGTGCAGCAAGGATTCAACTGTATATCAGTTCATCGGTCAGGACAATATCTACTTCTACGGTATCGCTGAACCTGCAATGTGGATGGCACAGCAGGCTTCCGAAACAAAAGTATCAGATCCTCCCGAGGGCGAACTTCAGATGCCTGTTATCGTTGCAAACCACCATATTCTGTTCCTTGATAAGAAGGCTTCAAGCTCAGGTGCTGTAAAGCCGCCTATGGCTGAAGATCTTCTCAGCCACTACACTCCTGAGCAGCTTCGTATGCACTGGCTCGGACTTGGTCTCGGTCAGCGTTCTGTAAGCTTTATGCCGAAGCCTTACAATCCTGATGCTAAGTCGGATGATGCCGATCCTGTTGTTAAGGACGGCCTCCTTCTCTCAAATGTTTATAACCGTATGATAAGAACTGCTTTCTACACCACTCAGAAAGAACTTGACGGCATTATGCCCGATAACGCACCTGAAGAGCAGTTCCTCGCTGATGCTAAAAAAGCTGTTCTCGACTATGAAAGACATATGTCGAAGTTCGCTTTCCATCAGTGTACCTACGTTCTTGACAGCTATATCAGAAACGGCAGCAAGTATATGTCAAAGGCACTTAACGGAGAATATCCCGATAAGGAACAGCTCAAACAGGCGCTTGCAAACCTCTTCTATATGATACGTATAGCAGGCGTTCTTCTTCATCCTATGGCTCCGTTCGGAACAGAGAAGCTCCGTGAATACTTAGAAGTCGATGAGCGCATCTGGTCCTGGGATACTATCCTTGAACCACTCACCTACTTCACAGGCAGTGAGCACAAGCTGAAGTTCCTGCCGCCGCGAACCGACTTCTTCACACGTCATGAAAGTCAGTTTGCAACTGAAACAAACGAATAATAAATCAAGCCCGGAAGCAATTTAAGCTTCCGGGCTTTCAATTTACAGTGATATAGTTGACTATGAGCCGCGGACACGACTCATAGTATTTATAATCTTAACTGTATCAGAAAGGAAGATTTTTACTCTTTTTAGATTTTTTAGTTGTAGGCTCTTCATCGTAAATATCGTTTTCTGATGTTGATTCTGCCTTTTCTTTCTTAGGTTTGCGGACTGCCACAATGCCGTGCTCCTTGAGGTAATCATCAGCAAGGTCTGAAGCTCCGCCCATATCCATCTGGAATACAGAATCATAGATAGCATCAGCTGATGACTCAGAGAAATCACCTGAACCGCACTTGCTGTTGACCTGCTTAATATAGCGCTTAGTAAGGAATGACAGATATTTCTTCTGAATACCTGAGTCGCTTACACTGCCGTCATAAAGCCTTTCAGCAGAAACGAGTTCCTGATCACGAAGTTGCTTGAATACAGTAGTTGCAGCAGAACGGTAGATAGTTACAACACTGAGTGTTATAAGCATACATATACCCATAGCAACCAGCTTTGCTGTAATGACAGTTGAAGACTGCTTTTCGCGCTTTTCTGTTTCGGGCAGCCAAAGCGGTACTCTGTGTACTTCTTCTCCGCATACACGGCAGAAACGTGTGTCCTTTCCGACTACACCGCCGCACTTACGGCATACCTTGTTTTTCTTGCTGCGTCTGTAAGCAAATACACATTCAAGAATAACAAATATTGTAAGGAGAACACCGATGATTATAGCAGCAGCTGTCTTTACAGCCTTGCCCTTGACTTTGCCATTGCCGTTTTTACCTGCTACATAGGATTCGTCAAACTTGCCGTCGCCGTCATCATCAACGTCGAGAACTGTCTTGCCGGACGATTTAGTATTTGTACTGATAATAGTCCCCTTGCTGATCGGAATATCGCTGAATGTTCTGACATCTGAATACTCACCTTCATCATCAGCAAAGCTTATGGAATAATCCATTGTGCCCTCACCGGTACCGTTAATACATATCTCATAATCGGTGTCATTATCCAGTCTAAGCACCTTGATCTCGTTGTTCTCGCCCTCAAAGCCAAGAGAACCGAACGAAGCTCTTGTACTGAGTTCGTCAGGATCAGAGCATAACACTTCACCGCTGCACTTTACAGTTACATCAACAGGACAAGCAATTCTTACAACTATGCTGTACTTACCGCCAACATTGTCAGCAAGATCATTAAATGCATAAGCCATATCTTCGCTTGTCTTAACGTTATAAGCATAACCCGGTGAAGCAATATCTGTCATGAGCTTCTGAGCATTCTGAAGTTCATATCCATCAAGCTTGTGGAAGAATCCAAGAGAGTACATTATCACTCCTGTATCCTTTACCTCAGTTGCAAGCTTTCTTATAGCTGAATCGTAGGTTCCGTCATCACCGACAGGACCGGACTCAGGGAAACCGTCACTCATTACAAAGAGAAGCTTTCTGTCACTGTCACTCTCTTTGAGTATCTCATTGGCTTTATCGATACCGTCGTACATATTTGTACCGCCGTTGGAGCGAAGTTTTTCGATAGCTGTTATAAGCTCGTCTCTGTCGCTGCTTGATACGACAGCAGTAGTTGCATAATCAGAATACGGAACGATACTAATATCTATGCAGGGATTTTCAGAGAGAACGTAATCAACGAACTTTTCTGCTGCAAGGATAGTCTCCTTTATGGGAGTACCGCTCATACTTCCTGAAGTGTCAAGAACAAGAACTACGGAACGCTTTAAAGAACCGAATTTTGTCCTGAGATTTTCAGAAGTTTTATACTCGCCGGCTTTATTATCAGAGGTATCTTTATTAACGATGAAACCATTTGTCTCAAACGAAATACTATTGTTGTTAAGATCGGTTATCACCATATCATAGATACCAGGCTCAAGTCCCTCGAATGAGAATACAGGATCGCTGAGATGCTTGTCAATGAGAACTTCACCGTCAGAAGAGCGCTTTACAGTAAGATGACATTCACCGTACTTCTCGGATTCGGCGTTGTAGATAGTGAATTCAGCATCACCTGAATACGCATCACTGATCATACGGACATAACCAGAACGGCTTATACCGACAGCGTCAAATGCATTGATAATATTCATTATCTGACTGTCATTAAGAGCAAATTTGTCCGGAACATCCTTATTATTTCTGAAGTTCATTGCAATAGAAGTAATAAGATCACGGAACTGTTCATAGGTCATATCAGTTGTTATTAACGGGATAGCTGTGTAGTATATATAAGCGACCTGTTCATTGCTCAGAGCCTTCTGACCGTTATTCTCCTGAGTCATAAGATATGCAGAGTGAGAAATAACAGTGCTGTCGTGAAGAAGTTCCTCACGTGAAAGTCCTGATGTTTTTCCGCTTGTATCAGCTATTGTTACAGCATCACCTGATGAAGAAGGATTCTTCATATCACGGTAAGTCTTGCTGCTCGGATCACCTGTTTCCCAGTTACATGAGCCATTGAAGCCGCCATTGCTGTAATCCTCAATGAATTCTGCAAAAATATCAGAAATTGCAGCGCTGAATACAGAATCATCAGCTATATCATAAGGAAGAATAGCCTTTGTGTATTCTCTTGCAACATCGTTAGCATCCGAATCAGCCAGAAATGCTGATGCAGCTGTACCCGGAAGTCCATCAATATCGGATTCCTCATATCTTATAGTGAGTTCATCCTCAAAAGGAACTATTCTGAGATGCTCACGCTGATAAGCAGAAGCATTATCTACTAAAATATAGTACTCTTCAAGATGCTCACGTTCGTAATTCTTCTCAAAGAACTCAATAGCTGTTTTAGCCTCAGCAAGGAGTTCAACAGCTTTTTTGTTGTCCTCTTTAGCAGGGGTATAGCCATATTCGTCAAGATCAGCATAAACGTAAACACCGTTATCCTCGTCGAAAACATCACTCAGAAGCTTTTCCTTAGTAGGTTCCTCAGTTTCCTCTTCAGTCTCTTCTTCAGTTTCTTCCTCAGAAGTTTCTTCAGATTCAGTTTCTTTTTCTGTTTCAGTCTCAGTTTCCTCTGATGTTTCTGACTGTTTGTCAGTATCAGACTCTGCTCCTTCCTGAGTCTCTGTTTCTGTCTCAACTATTTCTTCTTTTTTCTCATATTCTCTGAACTGATAAGTTGAGAAATCACTGTTCTGCTTGCCTATACAGTCAGATTTAACAAGAATCTCACCATTATCAGCAGCAGCGATAATGTTCTGAACTGCGTTGTCAGTTGTCTTGTCATATACGATATAAGCATAGCTTATACGCGGCTGTTTATCCTCGTCTATGACTACCCAAGAACCACTGTTAGAGAGAGAATATTCCTTATCTTCGCTGAGCTTGTACTCAGACTTGAGATATTTAGCAACTTCGTCCTTGACATCGCTCTGACTGAGATTCTCGTTTAACCTGAGTTCTTCCTCGGCAACGTTGAAATAGTTACCGGCGATAGAAATGAGGTTTCCTCTCTTGTCAGCAACTACCTTAACATCATGGCCGAATACAGGATAGCCGCTTATCATCTGACGAAGAGCATATGTATCAAACAGCTTGCCTTCATTAACGTATCTGAGCTTGAACTCATCCTCAGGATTGTCAATACCAAACTCAGCCTTTAATGCTCCGAGCGCTGCGACAGCACTCTTAGAATCAGTTATGACAACATCAGACTTGCCGCTCAGATTAGCTGACTTGTATGATATAATTCCCTTTGCAGCAGCTTCGGATCTCGCTTTTTTCTCATTCGCATCTTCTTCCTGAATGAGAAGCTGCTCCTCGGATATCTCAGCTGTAGCCATTGTATCCTTAGGACCTTTGCCGAATATGTTATAAATACAGAATGCGTCGATCACAGAAGTCGCAGCGATAACTACTATCATTAGCCATGTCAGAAGTCTGAGTCCACCGCGCTTTTTGCCGTTAGATGAAGCCATGCTCTTTTCATTCTCGTTCATATTTTCACCCACCTGTTATACTCAAAAGAACGGCTCTGCCAATTGAGCCGAGCCGTCCTGATTTTGGTTATTTAGCTATATACAGCTGAATTACTTAGCGAAGCTGAAGCCCTTTGAAGACTCCTTGCCGTCATCCTCCTTGAGAGATGAAGCAATCACATAAGAACCAACTATAAAGATGATAAGGAAGAACATCCAGAAGATAAGTGTCCATGTAGGACCGCCCTTTACCTTAATATCATCCAGTTCATCCTTCAATTTACCCTTGAGGTAGAATGCCTCGATGAAGAGGAAGAGTCTGCCGAAGAGAAGGAATACAGCAGAAGCACCAAGTGAAAGTACAGCAAAGTTGTACTTCTTAGAAATGTACATAAGTGCCCAGCCAGCAAGACCAGCTACTGCACCGATAGTTGCTAAAACTTCAATTACTTTAACAAATGATGTAAAGCCGTTATCAGCGATGCTGTCATCTTCATCAGACTCATCAACTACTGCTGAGAATGAAGCTCTGTTCCAGTCGCTCCACTTCTTACCATACTTGCTCTTGGTCTTCATGAACTCTGAATGATAAGTTCCGAAGATACCCATAATGATGTAGAACACCATAAGAACAGGAATGATCTTCTTAAGATCAAACTTAACGTTTACCTTATTGAGTGCACCGAGAGCGCTCTTGCCAGCGTTGCTGAACGGATTGGGAGCTGCTGTGGGTGCCGGTGCGGGAGCTGCTGCCTGTGCAGGAGCCTGTGCTACAGCATCATTTGCTGTTCCGCAGTTAGGACAATGTGCTGCATTGTCAGGGATCTCTTTGCCACAATTCTTACAAAACATAATTTTTTCCTCACTTTTCTTTTATAATGTTTGTATTCTTCCGGCTAAAGCCTGCCGGATCCGGCTATATAACAGCCGAAGAACGGCTGAAACACACGATTATTGAACTATACAATCCTCTACAAATTCCTCTTCTGATCCAGTTTCATGTTTTAATGATCTGACGGTGTACACAGCCACTGCTGCCGCTGCGATACACACACATATCATCACTGCCGGCACCGGAGAAAAGAGATACTTGTATTCATCATAACCGCCTATAATATAGCGTTCATCAAAGCTTTTCCTAAGATCATCATTAAGAGAACCACGAAGCGCTATATTAAGAGCATATCCTATTATCGGCAGCAATGCTGATACAACAACAAGCCTGAGTGCATCTGTTTTCCTCTTCAGACAGAAGAACAGGACAGCTATAACACAAAGAGTCAGCGAAATTGCCGTAACAATAAAGTTGATTATCAATACACTCTTCTGGAAATCATTCTCAATACTATCAAGGAACTTTTTAATTCCAAGATAATATATTGCTGTATAATCATTGAAGAGGTCATTGCTTACCTTGTAATCAAGATACTGTTTTTGATAGTTATATGAAAAACAGATAACGCCTATTGAAATAAAAAACGCATTACATAAGACAAAATATGGAATTTTCTCAAGGATCGAGCCGCTGTCAAATTTGTCACCGCTACTTATGTGATATGTTTTTCTTGAAACTCTGAAACACATAACTGCTGTCAGTATATCAAGTGCCGTCATAACAAATGGCAGAGCGCTGAAAACTACAAAAGATGAGTCAATACTGTCAGATCGCAGATGTATAAAATAAAGAAAATTTGAGATATGTGCTGCTGGGAGCGAAAGAATACTCACACCGACTGCTGAAGCAGCTTTATCAAACTTTCGCATAATCACCAGTATTATAGCTGCGCACAGGATGATTAGTGAGATAAGAGATGCTCCGACAGCAATATATGTGGAAACTTCGCTCCATTTGTCATTGCGGTCAGAAAAATCATCTATTCCCATACCGACTAACTGTTCAGCTGCATTATCCATTGATATCGATAAATACAGCGGTCTGCTTCCGACGTCAAGCTTAGCATAAGCAAAGCTGAATTTGAAAACGCCAGCTATCAGAAACAAAGCCGTCATTATCATTGTAAACAGCATCACGATCTGCTCTTTGATCTGATCTTTCACAATAATTGGCGTGAAACCACTGGTATGCTCCAAAGACTGGAATTCACCGCAGCTGAAGCAATAGCCGCTTGTATCAGGAAGTTCTGCTCCGCAATTCTTACAAATCATTTTTCAATCCCCTTGGCTGGCAAGTGCTCAGCCTATCTTTTCAAGCCTTACATCGTAAAGCGTTGCGCTGCTGTAATCAACACCGCCGATGTTCAATACTATTTCTGAATTTCTGTCATCGGAACCGACTGTGAATTCAGCTTCAAAAGGCGATCTCTCACCCTTGTTGACAAATGTACCGCTGTAATATTCAGTTCCAGAACCTCTTACTGTGACCTTATTGCCGTCAACAGAACTCTGTGAAGAAGTGCAGTTGAAAGTAAGCCTGTACTTTCCGCCCTTTTTCAGATTTATACCGGAAATAATTGCCTGAACATCACTGTCAGAAGTACCGCCGCCGACAATGTTGATCCAGAACGATCTGTCGTACTCGGAGAAGAAAGTTGCCGCACTTGCGCCGCTTTCCTCGCTGCACTTAACGCTGTATTCAGCTTCAGCAGCTACATCAAGACCTACCTGATCAGACTCTAAGCCGAGTACCTGACATATGCGGTCAGCAAGCAGATAAGCGTTCTTCTGCTGAGTTACCGCTGACGGATGCCAGTCTGCTCCAAAGCCGTCTGCCTGAGTCTGAACAGGTGACTGATAACTTATGATGTGCTCATCGGAAGTCTTAGCTTTATACTGTGCAATAGCTTCTTCTATCATGGGATACATATCAGTACATCCCATAATTCCGATAGTGCATATGATGTAAGCATCCGGATTGTTTTTACGGACAGTTTCGAGGAATTCCTCATAGCCTTTTACAAATTCAGCTCCGCGGTCGTCCGGAGACTTTTCCACATATGTAGCATCATTGGTACCAAGATTGATTATCACAACGTCATTTCTGACCTTGCTGAAATCCCACGGCACTGAATAATTCTTTCCGGGACCGATATTTTCATAATACGGCGGAACAAGACTTGTATCATTCTTTTCACCGCTTGATGTATAACCCGAAACTATACCGTGACCGCTATAAGCAACTGCACTATAATCCGCGCCGAGTTTTTCTGCTGTCAGATATGCGTAAGACTTCATATAATTTTCGGTAGTAGTCTTGAACGATTCATTCTGATTTGCAGCTTCAACGCCGTAAGCACAGGTTATGGAATCACCAATAAATTCGATATTGAGTTTTTTCTTCTCAGCAGGTATTACCGGATGAGCAACTTCCGACAAAGTTTTTATACCGGAAATACCAACAGCGCCGTTAGTAGCTTCGGAAAGATGGATCACCCTGACATCGGCGATACGGTTCTCTTCACCGTTGAAAAGAGTTATCTCTTTTGTTTTGTCGCCCATAGTACCGTCAGCTATTATCTCTCCGTCAAGTATAACAGCATATCTCGCCTGATGATCCGGACTGTTATGTATACTGCTGTCTCCGCACAGTGTAACTGATGCAGCCTTAGCATTTACCTTGAACTCAGCGGCAGAACCGCTCTGAACAAGCCACATAACATCATTATCATACAGATTTCTTCCAATGTACTTGACGTTTTGCTCAGAAGCCGGACAGACAGTTTCGGAAAACTCGCCTGATTCCGCGTAATTTCTCCTCATATGGATCATATCAAACACATCAACACGACCATTTTCGTCTACATCCTGACCTGCTTTGACCGGCTGAACGCCCAAAAGTGAGTTTCTCAGATCTTTGAGGTCAGAGGCGCTGTATTTCTTTTCAGCAGCACTAACAGACGAAGTCAACGATGTCGAGACGGCAGCTGCCGTAATTGCGGCAAATAACTTCTTCCTCACGAGAAAGCCCACCTTTCTGTTCAAAGTACATACCATTATTATATATGATTTCTTTACTGCTGTCAAGTGATATTTAACAAAAGTCATTATCATTTATTGCGATTAATCACCAAAAATAATTGAAGAGTGTGCATTTGACACACTCTTCTCTGCTAGTTTTTCTCTAAATTGTGCGGTCGATATGCTCACAACACCTAACAAGCATATTCCACGTCCCGCTGTCGACTTTTCCAGTTGCCGGAAGTCCCACGCGCTGCTGAAACAGTTTTACGGCATCAGTAGTCGCTGAATTGTAGTTTCCGCATATATCTACACAAGGAGCATTCTCATAATGTTCGCCTATGTCATTGAGCATTACCTGAAGTATATACACAAGCTGTCCGCTGTCTCCGTTCCCTGCAACAAACTTGGCTGACGGGAACACGCTATAAGGCTCAGGCGAAGAATCAAGATTACTCCGATATACTCTCACTATCTTATTCCACGTAGCTGTATCAGTGTTACCTGTCTCAGGCAAGCCGTACTCACGCTGGAAAGCTCTGACCGCTATCGCTGTATCCGTTCCGTATACTCCGTCCGGTATTACTTGCGGTATCTTGCTGTTGAATAGTGATATTGCATACAGATACCGCTGCAGCTCATAAATATGCTGCCTTTTCTGCTGATTGGTATACGCCATCTCTTTTCTCCCTTTCTCATTCACCTTTGATCGTATATCCCGGCGACTGGTAAGGACGCTTGTCAAACCCGTATTTAAGGTCAGAATATACTCCCGCTATACTGTCCCAGGTAACTGCTCCGACAACACCTGTCGGATTTATGCCAAACTGTTTTTGAAAAGCAATAACCGACTGCCTTGTCACAGGTCCGAAATAACCGGTATTGTTCACGGCAGGTATGTTCGGATATGTCGCATTTATCAGCGTGAGATACTCCTGTATGATCTTCACGGATTCGTTCTGATCGCCCTCGCGAAGAACAGTTCCCGGATAGAGAGCTACTGCTGTATATTTCGGCGGCACAGAATCAACTATGCCCTGATAGGCTCTGTACAGATCGTTGCGTGTCGCACGGTCAACTTCTCCGGTCTGCGGAAGTCCGAATACGCGCTGAAAGGACTTCACCGAGCGTTCTGTATTTTCGCCGAAGTAGCCTGTTATCTCCACAGGCTCGACAGCAGCGTAATACGCTCCTATAACCGCAAGATAGTATTGCAGCATACTTACTTCTATGCTCTGCATACCTATTTTCAAATCCTCTGTATAGCGTTTTTCAACCTCTTCAAACCGAACTCCTTCAGAATCGAGCTCAGCTATACGCTTCACGCTTGTATAAATATAGGTTATCCTGTACCATGTCGCTTCATTTACTATGCCGGTAACTTCAAGTCCGAATATCTCCTGAAACTTCTTGACAGCACCTTCTGTTGCAGCATCATATATTCCATCCGCCGCCGGTATTTTCGGTATAGCAGGGTAATTGCCGGATATTCTGTTCAGGTATATCTGAAGCGAGCGTACGTCATTACCTGCCGAACCAAATTTCAGCTCTATCCCCGGATACGATGGCATTGTTGTTCTTACAGGCGCGTTTTTGACGATGTCGATATTATCTCCGTAGTAATACTGCAATATCTCATACGGGGTGAGTCCGCGATTAGCAAGATCAACTGTTCCCCATTGAGACAGTCCCTCACAGGTAACAGTTGTACCGTTGCAAAAAGCCGTAAACAGTGGCTCGACTGTCCCCTGCCTCCTTACATAATCATTAAACAGCTCATCTACAAGGTAGCTTATATTCTGGAAATACTCCCTGCCATTTATAAACTTCTGATCATACTGCGTAGTCGCAGTTATATCAAAATCATATCCTCTCGACCTGTACCATTCCGTATATATTCGATTCAGCGCAAAAGATGTTATTGCATAAATATTCGCACGGAGTGCATTTTCCGGCCATGTCGGAAATATCTCGCTCGACGCCACATTCTTGACATATGAAGCAAATGATACCGTGACATTAGGTGCATCTGAATCAGGTGTGCCAAGATGTACGGTTATAGTTTCCGGGATGTATGGTGTTCCGCTAAGCATTTCTCAGCCTCCCTCACCGAAAGGAAGCCTTATATCCGGTTCCTGATTGAAATATGTCATTGTCTCGTCAGAAGGTTCCATAAAAGCCGGTACAGGTATCATGCTGAAATTCTGCACAGATGTTATACCTGAAAACACCGGAACATCTACGCTTCTTGCATTGAAATAGCCTTTTGCTGTAACGCTTACATCAAACAGATTATACGGACGACTATCCGGCAAAGGGTTTTGTGAAAGTCCGAGCTCCGGAACTGGCAGCTCAAACAGTGGAGATGTCCCATTCTGATTGGTTATCCCGGATGCAAGTATCATACGGTTTCCGCCTACGATAGCCGTTACAAGTACTGTCGCGCCAGATATAGCTTCTGATTCTTCACCGGCGCGTACATTAACAAGAATATAACCTTTTGAATTTCCAAGACTTTCCTCAGAAACGTACTCAGGCGGCACCGCATCTACCGTATCCAGCATACCGTCATCATCGCCAAGTTCTGAAAGGTCAGGTTCTGGGTAACGTGTGTTATAGTCCTCCTCTTCAGCAGACTCATCGTCCTCGTGCGGACCGAACGAGGAGTCATCGGGAGCTTCCGGATCAACTTCTTCAATATCATCAGGAATCCCGGTATAAGTATCTTCGCCGTCTTTGATAACAGAACTATCATTTTCAAAGGAATTATCATTTCTTGATGAACTTTTGCCATACATAGCCATCATTTCTTTTTTATACCGTTCAAGATCATTACTGTTCATATAAATTCGCCTCCTTTTTATGATTATATTCGCAGGTACAAACAGATATTACTAAAGGCAGCATACCCTGTACGCTATTGACATATCGCGTAATATGTAGTATAATCATTATGCGAAATTAGATGATAAGAAAGAATGATATATATGAAAAGGATCGTTACTATACAGGATATTTCCTGCTTTGGAAAATGCTCGCTCACAGTAGCTCTGCCTGTTATCTCAGTTATGGGCATAGAGACAGCTGTTATCCCTACAGCTGTGCTTTCTACTCATACGGGCAAAGGCTTTTCAGGCTATACTTTCCGAGAACTCACAAATGATATTCCGGATATCTCAAATCACTGGAAGTCAATGGATCTCCGCTTCAATGCGATATACACCGGTTATCTTGGTTCCGTCAAGCAGGTGCAGATAGTATCGGATTTCTTTGACAGTTTCGGAAAAGAAGATAATTTTATAGTAGTTGATCCTGTTCTCGGAGACGGCGGTTCACTCTACGCCGGAATGACTCAGGAATTTGTTACTGAAATGAAGAAACTCTGCCGCAAAGCTGATTATATCCTGCCCAATATGACAGAAGCCGCTTTTCTGCTCGGTATTCCTTATCAGCAGGAACACACCAAAGAAGACGTTGAGTCAATTCTCAGGCAGCTTTCTGCTCTTGGCTGTGCTACGCCAATCATAACCGGGGTACACTTTGACAGCGATTCACAGGGAGCAGCTGCTTATGACTCGGTAAACGATAAATTTTGTTATTCTTTCAGCAAAAGCGTTGACAAGACAGTTCACGGCACAGGTGACATATTCGCAAGCGTCTTCACAGGCGCTGTAACCCTTGGAAAAAGTCTCGAACAATCGCTTGATATAGCAGTGAAATTCACCTATGACTGTATTGAAGCCACACTTCCATGCTTCGATGAAATGTGGTACGGCACCTGCTTTGAATCTTGTCTCGGGAAACTGATCAGTTATATAAACGAATAACGCTTGTGACTTATCACAATTACTTATACTAATTTTTGTCAAATTATGCCAATAGAGCTAAAACTTCAGCAGAGTATTGACAAATCAACTCCAATAGTGTAATATTAAATATAGCAATTGAATATCAATGAAACAATGGCGTTTCGGTTGTACAATTATTTATTTTTATACAGTCGAAATGCCTCTTTTTATATTTTCAAGGAGGATATATTTATGTCAGAAAAACCGGAATCAAAGAATGTTGCTGATTACTTCGGCTGTAACGTCTTCAACGATAAGGTAATGAGAGAAAGACTGCCCAAGGATGTTTACAGAGCAGTCCGCAATACCAAGAAGCTCGGATGTCCGCTCGCTCCCGAGATAGCAGGAGCTGTTGCTCACGCAATGAAGGAATGGGCTATCGAAAAGGGCGCTACACATTACACACACTGGTTCCAGCCAATGACCGGTGTTACTGCCGAAAAGCACGACGCTTTCCTAAATCCGGCTGAAAGAGGCGGTATCCTCCTCGAATTCTCCGGCAAGGAACTCGTTAAGGGCGAAGCAGACGCTTCTTCATTCCCTTCCGGAGGTCTCCGCTCAACATTCGAGGCAAGAGGCTACACAGCATGGGATCCGACTTCCAATGCCTTTGTTAAAGACGGTTCTCTCTACATACCTACTGCTTTTACTTCATACACAGGCGAAACTCTTGACAAGAAGACTCCCCTTCTCCGCTCAATGGAAGTACTCAGCGAACAGGCACTCCGTATCCTCCGTCTTTTCGGAAACAACACAGCTACAAGAGTTATCACAACAGTTGGTCCTGAACAGGAATACTTCCTCGTTGACAAGAAATACTACGAAGCCCGTGAGGACCTCGTTATAACAGGCCGCACACTATTCGGTGCAAAGCCCCCCAAGGGTCAGGAACTCGAAGATCACTACTACGGAAATATCAATCAGAGAGTTTCCGACTATATGAAGGATCTCGACGATGAACTCTGGAAGCTCGGTATTTACGCTAAAACAAAGCACAATGAAGTTGCTCCCGCTCAGCATGAACTCGCCCCTGTTTTCACAAATACAAATATTGCTGCTGACCACAATCAGCTCACTATGGAGATAATGAAGAAAGTCGCTGCAAAGCACGGTCTCTACTGTCTTCTCCACGAAAAGCCATTTGCAGGCGTAAACGGCTCCGGCAAGCACAACAACTGGTCTATGTCCTCAAACGACGGTCAGAATCTCCTCGATCCCGGTGACTGCCCGCAGGACAACTTACAGTTCCTTACTTTCCTCTGCGCTATAATCAAGGGAGTACATGAATATGCTCCGCTCCTCAGACTTTCTGCTGCATCAGCTGGAAACGATCACAGACTCGGTGCTAATGAAGCACCTCCTGCTATCGTATCTATGTTCATAGGTACTGAACTCCAGGGTGTTATCGATGCACTCGAAGTCGGTGAGAAGTACCGCTCAACTGACGATAAGACTTTCGAGATAGGTGTTGACGTTCTTCCTGATTTCCCGAAGGATACTACTGACCGTAACCGTACATCTCCTTTTGCTTTCACAGGAAACAAGTTTGAGTTCCGTATGCTCGGCTCTGCTGATTCAATTTCCTGCACAAATACCATCATAAATACTATCGTAGCCGAGGAACTCTCACAGATAGCTGATACACTTGAAGGCTCAAAGGATTTCACAAATGATCTCAAGAAGCTCCTTGCTAAGATAATTAAGGAGCATAAGGCTATCATCTACAACGGAAACGGCTATTCCGATGAATGGCTCAAGGAAGCTGTTGAAGTCAGAAAGCTCCCCAACCTCATATCTACTCCCGACGCACTTCCTGAGTACATCACCTCCAAGAGTGTTGCACTCTTCGAGAAGTTCAAGGTTTACACAGAAGCTGAGCTAAGAGCACGTACAGAAGTTCTACTTGAGAATTACAGCAAGGTTCTCAACATTGAAGCTCTCACTATGCTCGAGCTCGTTAAGAAGAACATTCTTCCTGCTTGCATCAGATTTACAAAGGAGATCTGCGAGACAGGCAACGCAAAGAAGGCTATGGGCATCGAGCCTGAAGTTGAACATGAACTCGCCGGCAAGATCTCAGACCTCACAAAGGCTATCTACAAGGAAGCTGCTGTTCTTGAGGAAAAGGTAATCGCTGCTCAGGACAAGGAAGAAGGACTCCAGATGGCTCGCTACTACCGCGATGAAGTGTTCGCACAGATGCAGACTCTCCGCGCTATCGTTGACGAGACTGAAACAAATGTCAGTGAAGATTACTGGCCGCTTCCTTCTTACTCCAAGCTTCTCTTTACTGTCTGATAATACTATTATATAGTGAAAAAACTCCCGGAACTGCAACATATACACAGCCCGGGAGTATTTGATATTCTTATTGTCAAACTTATTTTTTCTTTTTGGGAAGAGGCAATTCATCAAATATCGCTTTGAGAAGTTCGCACAAAAATCCTTTGTTGTCAACGTTATCGACCAAGATCATTTCTTTAGCACCTTCGTACGGAAGTTCAAGAGGAGCTTCCGGCATAAGCTTCTTAGCTGATACTGTCGGCTTTACAAGAAATCTGTCATCGTATATCCCACCAATGATTTTTCCCTGGTAATAGATGATATATTCCCCCATCATCGCACGGTAAGATACACCGCTTAAATCCGAGAGCTGTTCCAGTATAAAATCAAGATATTCCTTGCTTGACGCCATTATCTCACCTCTTTCAGATAAGTCCGAAATGCCTTAGGGCATTAGCTATTCCGTCTTCTTCAATAGGAGTCGTGATGTAAGAAACATACGGATATATTTTTTCTGCGCCGCCCATCGCTATACTGTTAGTAACAGCCTGAAGCATGGGCAGATCGTTCATACTGTCACCGATTGCGTAAGCATTTTCATAAGGAATACCAAGCTTTTTAAGTATAACGTCGATAGCTGTCGCCTTAGAAAAGCCTAGCGGCACATTTTCATAGAATCCGTTTCCTCTGTCGATTATAGAGAAATGCTTTCCTACTTCTTTCTTGAAAAGCTCAAAATCACAGCCTTCGTTAACCCATATCACAAACTTATCAAAGATGAAACTATCATCCTCAACACGTCCGGTTATGTCTATCCCGCTCTCAACGAAATTTTCAAGGAAGTCTTTCAGATCATCTGACATAGGAGCTTTATCGTCAAAATAATAGCCGTCGGTGTGCTCATAAACCGGTGTTACTCCGCAACGGCGCATCAACTCTGCTATTTCACGGCAGAAGCTTTGTTCAAGTTTATTGTGAAGTATTACCTCTCCGCCGTATTCTATATGCGTTCCGCAGCCGCAGATACAGCCGTCAAAGCCAAGATCACGAACCTTTTTGCTTATATTGAAAGCCGTTCTGCCCGAATTGATAAAAGTCAGATTTCCCTTCTCACGAGTCTGACGAATAGCTCGCCTTGTACTCTCCGGTATCAGCATTCTTGCGTCTTCTGTTACGATAGTTCCGTCTATATCAAAAAAAATGATCGAAGGCATTCTTTCACTCCTACAAATAATTTCACGAATTCTATTATAATACTTTGCCGTCCTTTTGTCAATATAAGCGAAGTATTGCTATTTTTCACGGCATATGATATAATTATCATGAAGGAAGTGATACTATGCTGCAAATATATACAGGAAACGGCAAAGGAAAGACTACTGCTGCCATCGGACTCGCTGTACGTGCTTATGGGGCAGGTCTAAGAGTTGCTGTTTTCCAGTTTCTCAAAAACGGCAGTTCATCAGAAATCAGCGTTCTTCGCAAGCTCTCCGGAATGACAGTTGAAGCCTGCGAGTGCTGTAACAAATTCGTTTTCAAAATGAATGACGAAGAAAAAGCAGCCGCCAGAACAAGGCATGACGAAGAACTATCATATGCAATAGAACTGATTCGCTCAGGCAAAGTCGATATTCTCATAATGGACGAACTGATCGGCGCTTTCAATATGAAACTCGTTGATGAAGAAAAAGCTCTTCTTCTGACTGAACTTGCAAAAAACTGTGAGATTGTTCTGACCGGCAGAGATCCTGATGAACGTTTTCTAAAAGCAGCGGATTATATCAGTGAAATCGCACCTGTACGCCACCCATATGAACAAGGTATAACAGCCAGAAAAGGCATCGAATACTGAAAAAGCTCCCAGCGGGAGCTTTTTTCATTCTGCCTTGGCTTTTTTAATCTCTTCAAGTATGCGAAGATCTTCTGCTGTAAGCTTTATATTGGCAACTATCTTTTTGCCCTCAGATGTTGTTACAGCCATATCAATGACTGTACCTTCATCAGCGATCGTTCCGGCAGCTTTAATGAACTGCGGAAACTTCGGATGATTAGCTTTAAACTTATTCAGAAGATTAAGATACTTTATAGCAGTTACCGGATTCATATTCCACCTCTTATTTTTACAGAAAAGGCTGCCGCACACGCAGCAGCCTTCAAAATTCTTACTTCTTGAGAAGTGACTTACCTGTCATTTCAGCAGGCTGAGGAACTTCCATAATATCAAGCATTGTAGGTGCAAGGTCTGCAAGTACGCCGCCTTCAGCAAGTTCGCCCTTTACGCCGACAGCAATAAGCGGTACCTGATTTGTTGTGTGCGCTGTGAACGGACTGCCGTCAGCTTCCATCATCTTGTCAGCATTACCGTGGTCAGCTGTGATAAGAGCAGCACCGCCCTTAGCAAGGATAGCATCAACCATTCTGCCTACACATTCATCAGTAGCTTCAACAGCCTTTACAGCTGCATCAAAGATACCTGTGTGACCAACCATATCGCAGTTAGCGTAATTGAGAATGATAACATCATACTTATCAGCGTTGATAGCCTCAACAACTGCATCGCAAACCTCATATGCACTCATTTCAGGCTTGAGGTCAAATGTAGGAACGTCAGGAGACTTGATGAGTATTCTGTCCTCACCCTCGAACTGCTTCTCTTCACCGCCGTTGAAGAAGAATGTTACGTGAGCATACTTCTGAGTCTCAGCGATACGGAGCTGTGTCTTGCCGAGCTTAGCAAGATACTCGCCCATTGTCATTGTGAGCTGCTCAGGCGGATATGCAACTGAAACATTAGGCATAGTTGCATCGTACTGAGCCATACAAACAAAATTTACATTGAAGAATCCGTTTCTTCTCTCAAAACCACTGAACTCAGGATCAACGAATGAACGTGTGATCTGTCTTGCACGGTCGGGACGGAAATTGAAGAAAATAACGCTGTCGTCAGCCTTGATCTGTGCGCCGCCTTCAATAACTGTCGGGAGCATAAACTCGTCTGTTACTTCATTAGCGTATGAATTCTTGATAGCCTGTACAGGATCATTTTCCTTTACGCCTTCGCCGTAAACGAGAGCAGCATAAGCCTTTTCAACTCTGTCCCAAGCGTTGTCTCTGTCCATAGCGTAGAAACGTCCGGAAATTGTAGCAACCTTGCCAAGACCTATCTTGTTGAGTTCAGCAACTGTCTCTTCCATGTACTCAGCTGCTGATGACGGAGGAACGTCACGTCCATCAAGGAATGCATGAATGTATACCTTGTCAAGACCGTTCTTCTTAGCCATTTCTACGATACCGAAGAGATGCTCCATGTGACTGTGAACACCGCCGGGAGAAAGAAGTCCCATAAGGTGAAGAGCGCTGCCCTTAGCCTTGCAGTTGTCCATAGCAGCCTTGATAGCCTTGTTGTTGAAGAAAGTGCCGTCCTTGATATCCTTTGAGATCTTGACGAGCATCTGATAAACGATGCGTCCTGCACCGATATTTGTATGACCTACCTCAGAGTTGCCCATCTGACCGTCAGGCAGACCTACATCGAGTCCGCTTGCGCCGATGAGAGTGTGCGGGCACTCTGCAAAGTATTTGTCAAGGTTAGGCTTCTTTGCAGCAGCGATAGCGTTGCCGTAAGAATCGGGATTATAACCGAAGCCGTCCATAATGATAAGTGCTACGGGTTTCTTTGACATTTGAATTTTCCTTTCATTCAAATTCAGGGGCGGATATTATCCGCCCATCTGAAGTGTTTTTATTTAAAATCAGCCGTTTACAGCAGCCTGAACGATTACGTTGAAGTCCTCAGCCTTGAGTGAAGCTCCGCCGATAAGACCACCGTCGATGTTGGGCTTAGCAAGAAGCTCAGCAGCGTTCTTAGCGTTCATCGAACCGCCATACTGGATTGTTACAGCATCAGCAGTTGCCTGATCAAAGAGCTTAGCGAGCTGTGCACGGATAAATCCGCAAACTTCCTCAGCCTGGTCAGGTGTAGCTGTAAGACCTGTACCGATAGCCCATACAGGCTCATAAGCGATAACTACATTCTTAACCTGTTCAGCTGTGAGCGACCAGAGGTCGAGCTTGATCTGACGAGCGATAACTTCCTCAGTGATGTTGCACTCACGCTCCCACTTGAGCTCGCCTACGCAAACGATAGGCTTGAGACCTGCATTGAGAGCAGCAACTGTTCTCTTGTTTACAGTCTCGTCTGTCTCGCCGAAGTACTGTCTTCTCTCGCTGTGACCGATAACAACGTACTCAACGCCGAGCTCTGTGAGCATATCAGCGGAGATCTCGCCTGTGAAAGCTCCGCTCTTCTCGAAGTGTACGTTCTCAGCACCGATCTTTACGTTGCTGCCAGCTGTTGTATTGATAGCTGTCTCGAGGTTTGTGAAAGGAACACAAGCGATAACCTCGATCTTTCCGTCAGCATTAGCTACGAGGGGCTTGATAGCCTCGAGGAGAGCCTTAGCCTCGGGTCTTGTCTTGTTCATTTTCCAGTTTCCGGCAATGATTGCCTTTCTAAGATTCTTGTTCATTGGTTTTAACTCCTTATTTCAATTAATAATATGATCCCGAACAGGAGCAGCAAAGCGAAAGCACCTGTAAGGATCCCAATAAAAACGTGATAAAACATCTGCCAGCGAGTGAGAGTGGTCGTATTCCTGTCATTATGAAGCCATGCTTTAATTGTCGGAAATACATCTTTCAGGAACAAGAATGACATAAATCCATAAAACAAAGCAAGACAGAATATAAGGAAATATTCGATAATGTCACTCATCGGCAGTCACACCTTATTCACTGTGCTTTTTACAGCACTTATGTTTTTTTGTCTTTACGATTAACATTGTTTGAATTCTCAAACTCATTGTAAGAACCGTTATAACTGCTGACCGCAATACCGTTTTTAAACGGAGAGAGCAACAATCCGACAACCAGACCTGCTAAAAATGCTGTCAGAATACAGAGCAGAGTCTTTTCTTCCTGTTCTTCAATAAAACTTCTGATTTGTGACATACGGTCAGCTCCTTTTATAGTATTGATATCCTTATGCCAAAAAGTAGATAGATTCAAAGAAAAGAACAACTCCAGCTATGAAAAAGTATGAAATCGCAGCTTCTTTACTCAAGGGCGCACGGGGAATAAATCTCTTCAAAACAGTCGGATTACTGCGCTTGACATAGATCATTGCCTGACCTACGTTAACATCAAAATCTTTTGCGTCAGCAGTGTATTCTACATAATCATAATAGTACCGAAAATGTTTTTCGGAAGTATATTCATCCTGAATCACATCCGCCTCAGTTCTGCACCATCGTCTATTTGAAGGCGCAAGATTAAGTGTTTTACCACAAAGGCTTCTTACTCCGCGCCATAGCAGTTTAAGAACAAACACATTCAGTGCGACGACACAAAGAAAAACTAAAACATAACCTAGCCTAGTTTCGTATTTATCAAAATTCTTCATAAGAGATACCTGTTCATATATTAGCAATCAAGGGCGAATATATCTATCCGCCCTATTGCTTATATAATTACTTTTCAGCGATAGCTGCAACGCCGGGAAGAACCTTACCCTCGAGGTATTCGAGAGAAGCACCGCCGCCTGTTGAGATGTGGCTCATCTTGTCAGCGAAACCGAGCTGGATAGCTGCTGTTGCGGAGTCACCGCCGCCGATGATTGTTGTAGCGTCAGCCTCAGCGAGAGCCTCACAAACTGCAACTGTACCCTTCTTGAGAGTGGGGTTCTCAAATACGCCCATAGGTCCGTTCCAAACAACTGTCTTAGCAGACTTAGCAGCCTCAGCAAAGATAGCAGCTGTCTTAGGTCCGATGTCAAGTCCCATCTTATCAGCAGGGATCTTGTCAGAATCAACGAACTCTACATCGATAGGTGCATCGATCGGATCAGGGAAAGATGCAGCGATAGCTGTATCAACAGGAAGAAGGATCTTCTTGCCGAGCTTTTCAGCCTTTGCAAGCATTTCCTTACAGTAGTCAAGCTTCTCCTCATCAACGAGTGACTGTCCGATAGAACCGCCCTGTGCCTTGATGAATGTATAAGCCATACCGCCGCCGATGATAAGTGTGTCGCACTTCTCGAGGAGGTTGGAGATAACGTTGAGCTTGTCAGCCACCTTAGCGCCGCCGAGAATAGCAACGAAAGGATGCTCAGGAACCTCAACTGCGTTTCCGAGATACTGGATCTCCTTCTGCATGAGGTAACCAACAGCTGTTTCCTTAACAAACTTTGTAACGCCTGCTGTAGAAGCGTGAGCACGGTGAGCAGAACCGAAAGCGTCCATTACGAATACTTCGCCGTCAACGAGATCAGCGAGCTCCTTGGAGAACTCTTCACCGTTCTTTGTCTCTTCGTTTCCACGGAAACGTGTGTTCTCGAGAACAACGATCTCGCCGTCGTTCATAGCTGCAACAGCCTTCTTAGCGTTGTCGCCTACTACTGTGTCATCAGCAGCGAAAGTAACCTTTGTGTTTACGAGTTCGCCGAGTCTTGCAGCAGCGGGAGCGAGTGAGAACTTAGCCTCAGGACCATTCTTCGGCTTGCCGAGGTGTGAACAGAGAACAACCTTTGCACCGTTCTCTACGAGCTTGTTTATAGTGGGGAGAGCAGCCTGGATACGGTTATCGTTAGTGATAACGCCGTCCTTCATAGGAACGTTGAAATCTACTCTAACGAGTACCTTTCTGCCCTTAACGTTAATGTCTTCAACTGTGACCTTGTTTAATCCTGCCATTGGTATGACATCCTTTCGTTATAAGATACTTTATTCACGTAGTTGTTAAACTCATAACAACCGATATTTCTATTTTACACTATTTCAAAAGATTTTTCAAGTACCTTGACAATTTTTTTCGAGAAAATTTGGTTTATTTTTATAATTTACAGTATTTTGCACGATAAATAAGGTCGTTTTCCTTGACTTTACTGTTACATTATGGTAAAATGATATTTAAATAAGACGTTATGTCACTTCTAAGGAGGAATTTAATTATGAAAAAACGTACCAAACTTGTATTCTTTGTCATCGAACTTGTATTATTCATCGGCGTGATACTCTTCTCGAACGACTGGATGAGAGATCATACTTCCGACAAGATCGCCCCCACACTCGCAACAGTAATGTTTATTGTCTCTTCTTTCACTCTTCTTAGAGTAAAAACAAAAGATTAAACCGCAGGTATGGATAAAAATGATGATGCCTCAAGAGAAATAATAGAAAAGTGCCGAATCAGAAATAATGTATGGCTTCTGACTGTACTTTTTGATTTCTCATTCGCGGGCGCCCTTCTTTCTGCTTTTGCATTATTTGTTCGCGCGATTGCATTTTGTTTATCTTCATATTCTTCAAGTGATGCAATCGGAATGTTAATCTTTGATGCACTACTACTATTCATGATGTCTTCTTTGACTTTGATACTGTTTGTATTTTGGATAAAGCATTTCAAAAAGTGCACCCCCAAGCTGGCAACTTTTATAATTTCTTTTACGATTTCCATTATCATTATCCCGATTAGCATTTTGTTATTATATTGGCTTTTATTGTCTCACTATCTGAGCATTTAATAGCTACTACAATATCTTTTGATCCTCACTCACAAAGGACTGATACTATGAATATCATACTTGCTTCCGCTTCTCCGCGAAGACGTGAGCTTATGAAATTGATAACAGATGACTTCACAGCAGTTCCAACCAACGCAGACGAAACTCTGCCTGCCGGCATAGAGCCATCAAAAGCAGCTGAGTACCTCGCACAGGTAAAAGCTGACTCCGCTGCTGCTGAATATCCGGACGCAATCGTTATCGGCTGTGACACCACTGTTATCTGTGACAACTATATTCTCGGCAAACCTAAGGACACAGCTCAATGCCGTGCATTTATGGAACTTCTCTCAGGACGTACTCATCAGGTCATAACAGGATGCTCCATCATTTATAAAGCTAAGATGACTGCATTTTCAGTAGTTACCGATGTTAAGTTCCGAGAACTCACAGATGACGATATTTCTCTGTATACAGCCTCAGACGAACCTTATGACAAGGCTGGCGGCTACGGCATACAGGGCAAAGGAGCTCTTCTTATCGAAAAGATAAACGGAGATTTCTTCAATGTTGTTGGTCTGCCGGTATCACGGCTGAACATAGAACTGAAAAAATTTATTGATTCTATAAAAGGAGAATAAAAATGAATTCAACCGCATTCCACAACGCTGACATTCTTATCCCCAACAGCTCTGTTGATATGAGCAAATGGTCTGTTATCGCCTGCGACCAGTACACAAGCGAACCCGAATACTGGGAACAGGTATCCGCTAACGTTAGCAGTGCTCCCTCAACCCTTAATCTCATACTTCCCGAGCTCTATCTCGAACAGGATGGTGTTTCCGAAAGAATAGATGCCATTCACGAAGCTATGGATAAATACCTCGCTGACGGTATTTTTGAGGAATATAAGAATGCTATGGTTTATGTTGAGCGAGTTCAGAGCAATGGCATACTCCGTCAGGGGATCGTAGGTGCTATCGACCTCGAAAAGTATGATTTCTCAAAGGGAAGCTCTTCAGAAGTCCGCGCAACAGAAGCGACTGTTATCGAGCGTATCCCCCCTCGTATCAAAGTCCGTCAGGGCGCACCGCTCGAACTCCCCCACATTATGATACTTATCGACGATCCTGACAATACTGTTATTGAACCGCTCGCCGCTCAGTCCGATGGTATGAAAAGGCTCTATGATACCGAGCTTATGCAGAACGGCGGCAGCATAAAGGGTTGGCTCGTTGATGAGAAGCTCCAGGAAAAGGTTGATTCAGCTCTCAAAGCTCTTGCTGATCCGGATACATTTAATAAGAAGTACAATCTCAGTGATACACCTGTTCTTCTCTATGCTATGGGCGATGGAAACCACTCTCTCGCTACTGCAAAGGAATTCTATGAGCAGCTCAAAAAAGCAAATCCCGGTAAAGATCTCTCAAATCATCCGGCACGTTATGCTCTTGCTGAGATTGTCAATCTCCACAGCGACGCGCTCAAATTTGAAGCTATCCACCGTCTCGTTTATGATGTAGACTGCACAAAGCTCGTTTCTGAGCTCACAGAAGCTCTTGCTCTTTCCGAGTCCGAGACATCTGACCAGTACATTATCCTCTGCGAAAACGGCACTGAAAAAAAGCTCTACATCAATAAGAAGAGTTCAAACCTTTCAGTAGGCTCACTTCAGAACTTCCTCGACGGATATATCAAAGCAAACGGCGGAAAGATAGACTATATCCACGGTTCAGATACTGTAAAGTCTCTCGCACAGAAGCATAACGGTCTTGGATTTATCCTTCCCGATATGGACAAGTCACAGCTCTTCCCCACAGTTATCAAGGACGGAGCTCTTCCACGAAAGACCTTCTCAATGGGCCACGCTGAGGACAAGCGCTTCTACATCGAAGCAAGAAAGATAACTGAATAATGAAAAAAGCTCCCGACCGGGAGCTTTTTTATTTTTTGTTTACACCGGTAAGATCCTTAATTACCTCTCCGGCTATTATAAGTCCGACAACTGAGGGAACAAAAGAATTAGAACCCGGTACAAATCGTTTAGGCTTGCCGCTGCGCTGATCAGAAGTGTCTTCCGTATCTTGTTCGCCAAGACATTTCATAGGAAGCTCCTCTGAATAAACGACTTTCAGCTTTTTTACTCCCCTCTTTTTCATTTCACGCCTTATGACTTTTGCAAGAGGACATACAGAAGTCTTGTATATATCAGTAACTCTGAATGCAGTTGGATCCAGCTTGTTTCCGGCCCCCATAGAACTTATCACTGGAATTCCGGCTGCTTTTGCCTGCATGATAATCTCTATCTTTCCTGTAACGGTGTCAATTGCATCGATCACATAATCATACTGTGAAAAATCAAACTGATCTGCCGTTTCAGGCATAAAGAATGTTCTGTGAACAGTTACCTTACAGTGTGGGTTAATATCCAGCACACGTTCTTTTGCTACATCTACTTTGTACTTGCCAACTGTACTGTTCAGAGCAATAATCTGACGGTTAATATTTGAAAGGCTCACTTTATCATCGTCAATAAGATCAAGTGCGCCTATACCGGAACGTGCGAGAGCTTCAACCGTAAATCCCCCGACTCCTCCGACTCCGAATACCGCAACTCTTGAACCCGCAAGTTTTTCAATGCCATCTGTGCCAAACATAAGCTGTGTCCTGGAAAACTGTTCAAGCATACCTGTCCCCTTTTTCCTTGTTTTATCAGTTATTGTTATACTTAGGAAGTCTCTTTACTGCTGCCTCATAAACAATCACAGAGCTTACTACGCCCATAATTCCCTGCACAGCATTAGGCAGGATACCAACAGCAGCCGCTGCAAATGATCTGTAAAGAGCAGATTCATAAAGGAAATAACCAACAACCATTACGATCTCTGCTGAAACAGCTCCTGCAATACGACCAGCAAAAGAATGTTTCTTTCCTGATACTATCTTGAAAACTCCTACTGAAGCAGCAGCCATAAGAGCTTTTATAACAAATGTTGCCGGAGCGTATATTACATAGCCAGCAAATATATCAGCAAACGCTGAACCAATACCTGCTGCAGCAGCTCCGTAAACTGGTCCGAGCATCCAGCCGGCAATATTTACAATACAGTCGCCTAAATTTACGTAACCTTTAGTCGGTGTAGGTATCCTGATAAGCATTGTCGCAACACAAGCGAACGCTGCAAGCAAAGCTGTAAGTGTTATCAGGCGTGTTTTGTTTGTGTTTTTCATATTTATCCTCTCCTGTTTAAATGACGGTCTGCAAATACTCTCATTGACCGTACCGAAATATTATAGCATACTATAATGCAAATATCAAGGCTATGAGGACTTTTTATTTACAGAACATCAAATATATTTATCCTATATGTTATATAGGATATTAGCATTATATCACTACTTGTTTCTGCTGTCAATAGTAATTTTTAGTTTAATAAATAAAAAATATATCTATAATTGATTTTAGCTATTGCTTTTTATAAATAAATATGATATAATTATTACTGCACTGTTTTGGGGCATAGCCAAGCGGTAAGGCACGGGACTTTGACTCCCGCATGCGTGGGTTCAAATCCCGCTGCCCCAACCATCAAAATCCTGTCCAATTTCCTTGTTGGACAGGATTTTTTATCAACAAAACAAAATAACTCCCGATATGTGCTAAATGCTACATACCTGGAGTTTTATTTTATACCTGAGCTTGTCCTGACTTCTGTCTGTCAAGCTCCTGCATCATACTCATCGCTCTGAATTCAACAAGTATCATAAGAACAGCTACGATAGACGAAGACACATCAGCAATAGGACCAGTGTAGAGTATTCCGTCGATACCGAAGAACCTCGGAAGTATAAGAAGTACCGGTATAAAGAAGAGTATCTGTCTCGTCAGTGACAGGAATACGCCCTTTATGGATTTTCCTATTGAAGTGAAGAATGTTGAACTTATAGGCTGTATACAGTTGAGCCATGTAAAGAATAGGAACATACGGAAGAATTTTGCGCCGAATTCGTAATACCCTTCACTCGCATCAGCATTTGCAAATAGTCCGAGTATTTGTCTCGGGATAAGCTGGAACATAAAAAAAGCAACTATCGATATAGTACCGCCGGCAAATATTGCAAGCCTGAATGCTTTCTTGACACGGCTGAAGTTGCGTGCACCATAGTTAAAGCTCTCAATAGGCTGTGTTCCCTGTGCAAGACCGATCACTATGGAAAATACTATCATATTTACTTTCATAATGATACCGGCACAGGCTATCGGATCATCAGCACCATACTCAGAACGCGCACCGTAATGCTTGAGTGAGTTATTTAGCACGATCTGAACAACACCTATCGCGATCTGATTAAAGAACGAAGCCATGCCTATCATAGCAACTCGCTTGGTATGTTCCATTGCAGGTTTGAAGTGTTTCTTTTCAAGCTCAGTAGTCTTGAAGCCTTTCAAATACCATATTACGATACCAGTCGATACTATCTGACCGATAACAGTTGCCCATGCAGCACCCTTCATTCCCCATTCAAGACCGAGTACGAACACAGCATCAAGAACAGTATTTATGACAGCACCGGTAATATTACAAATCATCGTCATTTTCGGACTGCCGTCAGCACGTATCAAATGACCGCCGCCAGTAGTAAGTATAAGAAACGGGAAGCCGATTGCCGTTATACCAACGTAATCCTTTGCATATGGCATTACATCAGGAGTTGCAGCAAATGCTTTAAGGAGCGGTGTGAGGAACACCAGTGTAATAACTGAAAGTATTACACCAAGTCCTGCGAGCATAGTTATCGCATTTCCAACATAATAACCGGAGCGCTTCTTATCCCCCATTCCCATGGCAAGGTTATAGCATGAAGCTCCGCCTATGCCGAACAGCAACGCGATAGCCATACACGCTGTCGTGAACGGGAATGCTATCGAAGTAGCCGTATTTCCCAAAGTGCCGACTTTCTGACCAATAAAGAACTGGTCAACTATGTTGTACAGTGCACTTACAAGCATACCAATGATACTCGGTATTGCAAATCTTAGCATAAGACTTCCGACGCGTTCTGTGCCCAAAGGGTTATCTTGTTTAAATTTTTCTTCCATATCTATCCTTCTTCTATAATTCTATTTAACAACAACGTTTCTATTATACTACATTTCTGCGTGCTTTTCAAGTATTTTTTGCGTTTATTTATGATGTAATTAAAATTTAATATTCCGGATTCTGATAAAAATATGGCAAACTACTCTTGACAAAAACTTCAAAACGTGTTATAGTAATTAAGTAATGTACAGTTGTTCGCCGGTGACGGACGATTTTCAACTGATTCTTACATCAAGGTGGTTCAGTATGGAAAAAAAATCACAGCTTATCGTTGCTGACGCGAGGATCCTGCCAGATGTATTCACTAAGGTACTCGAAGTCAAGAAACTGATGGCTCAGAAAGGCGAAAAAAGCTTTGCTTCTGCCTGTAAGAGAATCGGTATCTCACGCAGCGCTTACTACAAATATAAGGATTATATCTTCTCTTATGAGGAACTGTTCACTCGCAGGATAGTCAATATGTATCTTCTGTTAAATGACAGTCCGGGCGTACTTTCAAGTGCTCTCGCCTTTCTTCACGAGCTGAATGCGAATATCCTTACAGTAAATCAGAGCATTCCTGTTGACGGCGCTGCTGCCGTTAATATTTCACTCCGTCTCACAGGCGAATCCGAAGAGGAAATGCTCAAACTCAATTCAATTACTGAACTCAACGGCGTTTTAGAGGTCAAGATCCTCTCTGCCGAATAGTTTTCCGGAGGTTTCTTTATGTCAGTTAAATTTGCAGTTTTAGGTCATGGTGTTGTAGGTTCCGGCGTTGTGGAACTCTTTTATAAGAATAAAAAGAGTATCGAAAAGCGTGCCGGTACAGAGATGGATATCAAGTATATCCTCGATCTCAGAGATTTTCCGGATTCTCCCCACAAGGATAAATTCACAAAGGATTTCAATGATATACTCAACGATGATGAAGTAACAGCTGTTGCTGAGTGCATGGGCGGTGTTGAGCCTGCTTTCACTTTCGTTAAGTCCTGTCTCGAAAAAGGCAAGAGTGTTTCAACTTCAAACAAGGAGCTCGTTGCTGAAAAAGGCGATATTCTCCTCAAAACAGCTAAGGAACACAACTGCAACTTCTTCTTTGAAGCAAGCGTAGGCGGTGCGATCCCGATAATCCGCCCTCTTCATAAGTGCCTTGCAGCTAACGACATAGATAAGGTTGCTGGTATCCTCAACGGTACAACAAACTTCATCCTTACAAAGATGTATAACGACAATATGCCTTTCGATAAGGCTCTCAAGCTCGCTCAGGAGCTCGGATATGCTGAAAAAGATCCTACTGCTGACATCGAAGGTCACGATGCCTGCCGCAAGATCTGCATAATCTCTTCTCTTGTATTCGGTAAGCACGTTTATCCCAAGAGTGTTTATACAAAGGGTATCTCTCAGATGCAGCTCAGCGATGTTGCTGCTGCTGACGTTCTCGGTCACGCTGTAAAGCTTATCGCTTCAGTAAGAAAAACTTCTGACGGAAAGATACTCCCCGCTGTTATGCCGATGCTCGTTTCATACGACAGCATAATCGCAGGTGTAAACGACGTATTCAACGCTGTTATGGTATACGCTGACGGTATTGATCAGGCTATGTTCTATGGACGCGGCGCAGGAAAACTCCCGACAGCAAGTGCTGTTATGGGTGATGTCATCGAAACTGTCAAGATGAGCGGCACAGAGTCTTCTCAGACATGGGAATCTTCTGATAATGATTCCTTCGTAGACAATATCAATAATCTATCTGCACGCTGGTATTTCCGTGTGCCTGCTGGAAGCTCTGCTCCAGAAGGTTCATATGAGCACGAAGACGGTATTTCATACATCACAGAAGAAGAACTCTCATTCAAGGCTGCTGCTGATAAGGCTGCTGAGATCGGCGCTCTCGCTTACATCCCTGTTTTTGAATAATAATACGAACTTATATAAAAAGGACCGGATAAATATCCGGTCCTTTTTGTTATTATTCAAATGAATCAAGATCAATGCCGCCGAGAAGCTCTTTGAGCTCTGCAAGTTCATCAGCTGTAAGAGTAACGCCCTTACCCATTCTTGAATGATCAGGTGACCACTCTCTGATGTCATACTTGGGTTCATGTTCGTTCCAGCTTACAAGATTAAGCTCTTTTGTCCATCCTTTGGCATTCTCAGAAAGAACTCCTATCTTTTCTGTGATCTCATACTTTAACTCTGCCATATATTTTATTTCTCCTTTCTGATTGCAGTTAACCTGCGTCAATTAAATATTGTATCACAAAAAAAGAGTTTTGTCCATACTAGAATGAAAAAATTTTCATTTCATATCGACACGCAGAGATAATTCAGAGCCTTTGAGTATATATGCCTCGGACTTACCCTGCCGTTTATAAGCATTTCTGCAAAATCCACAGCATCCTCGATATTACGCGAAAAATCCTGGATAGTTTCCTTTTCTCCGCTCCTCCTGTCCTCGGCTTCGATACCATATGTACATACTTCACCACCGTACACATCGACCTTTCCGACAACTACGCGATACATTACTTTATTATCGCCGTAGATCTCCATATACACAGTTCTGTCCCTGACTTCTTTTTTGTTTCTTTTTATTATCCCGAACATACTGCACTCCTCCTTTTGTTTTTCTTGTACCAGTATAACACATTATACCTCATTTGTGAACGGGTATAATATGTGATGTTTACTGGCAAAAGGTCGCATTATGTCGAAATATCTGAATGAAGATACTATTCGAGATCCTGTATCTCCATATATATGCGCTGCATCTGCATATCGGTCTCTGCTATCCTGTCGGCACACTCTTTAAGCTCAGCCGAGATCTCAGGAGTTATAGCCGCTGACGGTTTGTACTTGAGCTGATGCTCAAGACTCGCCCAGAAGTCCATAGCAATGGTCCTTATCTGTATCTCTACAGGTGCAAACTGCTTTGTGGTAGAAAGATACACAGGCACGTTGACTATAAGGTGATAGCTGCGGTAACCGCTCGCCTTAGGCTTCTTTATGTAGTCCTTTTTCTTTATTATCGTGAAATCATCACGCCTGCCAAGCATTTCAACTATCGCATAAATATCGCTTATGTAACAGCAAGTAACTCTGATTCCTGCCATATCAAGGAGATTCTTGCGGGCGGACTCAGTTGTCAGCGGAAGACCTTTCTTTTGAAGTTTTCCGATAATAGACTGTGGAGATTTAAGACGACTCTCTATGTTATGTATCGGATTTCTCTGAAACTTCACGCTGAATTCGCTGTCAAGTATGTTGAGATACGTCTTAACTACCTCGATTGCAGAATCATATAGATGCTGAAGCTGTAAGAATTCATAGAATGTCTGAGCAAACTGCTCCTTCATCGACTCGTTGACATTACCGGCTATCGCAGGCAGATTATCTATTACATCAACATAAAAATCTTTTTCGCTCATATTGTCCTCCTTATCAGATAATTCTATATAAGGTCAAGCTCCTCCAGTGCAAGCTGATATTCCGGCTCAAAACTTTCGGAGTGCATATAATCAAGTATGCTTTGAAAGAAAACGGCTGTTTCAGGAAATTCTGCAATATCAGGACTGCTTGTGCAGACCATAAGACGTCCATCGCCAACCTTAGCTTCGTAAAGTAACCCGAGCTTATGACAACGCTCAGAATTATCTATCATCTGCACTATTGGTCGGTATCCCTCCGGTGTTCCATCAAGCACAGCACATTTCACACCGTTAACTATATTATACCACTGCGGCGTTGAGTAGAATCTGCAATCAAATCCTTTAAACGCAGGATGCTCATTATCTATAAGTAATCCAAGTGTTCCAATTGGCAGTTCGCAGCCATTATTTTCCGAAATATACCGAAACATAGGATATGACCAAAAATCCGTACAATATGTGCCGTCGACAGCTTCTCTCAAAGAATTCGCCAAGTAAAGAACCTTTTTCTTCTCTCCAAGCAAGCCTTCCGCTTCTGTAAGGTCACTCGTTATATAAACTTTGTCACCGTTATATTCTGATATACTCGGCAGCTCAGTCAAAGTTGGCTTCTCAGGATACGCCCACAGATAATAGCTGTTCTCTGATAACAGAGTTCCATTAACATCATACAGCTGAAAGTAAACCGTAAACTCGCCTGTTTTATCAGCTTTTATCCTAACTTCACCAGCATGATATAGACCTGTAATATCTTCTGTCAGTTTAATGCTGCCTCCATCCCATTTCAGGACAGCACCGGTTATAGCTTTGCCTGACATATTCCTTATCCAAACTGATACGGCAACAGTTTCACCGCATTTTACTACAAATGTGCTGAACTCCGCAAGTATTACTATATCTGAACAGAAGCCGTTCCACTTGCGCCGCAAGTCATTTCTGCGAACGAACTTCTTCTCATCCATAAACGGATTGAGCATTCCAACAAGTGCTACACATTGACCCGGAAAATCCTGAAGATCCAAGAGCTGAAATCCTGCTATATTTCGTGAACGCATAGCCGCTTCTATTTCCAGCTTGTAACAGTTGAATGCAAGCATTCCTGAAGCTTCGTGCAGCTTATCCGCATAGCCGAACATACCGCTGCTCCGCAGCCTGTCTTCATATATATTCATATATCGCGCTTTAAGCGGTCCGGTATACTTTTTTCGCTCATCAATATCGGGGAATACACTGTATTGACCTATCTCATGGGTAATAACCGGTATACTCGAAATCGGCATAGTCTTTTCATTGTCTGGCTGAGAAAAGGCAGTATTATCATATGAATGAGAGGTATTAGGATGTTCTGCCTGAATAAATCCGTATGGCTTGTCGCAGGCACCATAAGAACCTCTTATCAGCCTTTCTCTGTCGAACCTCACTCCGCTGAAGAAATCATCATATGGCAATATTTCAGGCGCAAATTGAAAATTATTACTCCCCTGTGTGTACAAATGACGAGGATCATAATCTTTTAGTTCTCTCAGCATATTGGTGAGCATATTCTTGTTTCCCCACAGTTCATTTCCAAGAGAAAACATAACAAATGACGGATGATCACCGAATTCATCAAGTATCCGCTTTCCTTCTGCTATCAGATAGCTTAGTTCTTCATTCTCTTCATCTGGAATATATCCCCAGAAAGGCAGCTCTGGCTGCAAGTATATTCCTGCAATATCAGCTGCTGCAAAAGCTGCTTCCGGCGGACAGCAGGTATGAAAACGGTAGTGGTTTATCCCCCAGCTTTTCGCTGTAATGAAAACATTATACCATTCCTCGATAGTTGTCGGAGCTGCACCAGTCAAAGGAAAAACCATTGCATCGTGCTTACCTCTGAGAAATACCGGTTCACCGTTTATAGTGAACTCTCTTCCGTTTGCAGAAAACTCCCTAAGGCCAGTTTTGATAGTGGATATATCAGAACTGCCGCATATCGCAGCTTTCAGCGTATAAATAACCTGGGTTTCAGCGCTCCATAAGGAGATATTTTCTCCGAAATTCAATTTGATACGAGAAACATCAGAAGAAACAGAAAAAGTTTGCACATCTACGATATTGCCGTCAGAGGATGCTCCCCATATATTTACATCAGCACTGACGGTTCCATCAAGTGTGATTTCAAGCTCGATCGTTCTGTTTGCTGCATCAGGGAATGCACGTATGCGGCTTATGCGCTTGGAGTCATACAATCGCAGAGAAAGCTCTCCTGTTATTCCGTTCCAGTTAGTCTGTGTATCCGGAGAAGTCATATGTCCGCCTTTGGTCGGGTAGCCGGTATTACACACTCTTATACATAGTTCAGCTTTCCCTTCCAAAATAAATGACGTTATATCGTAGATATGCGGAGTACATAGGCTGTTACAGCTTCCGGCGTATCTTCCGTTCACCCAAAGATCGGTGATTCGTGTACGCTCAAGAAAAAGATGAACTTTACCGCCATTCGGCAACTCGCCTATCTCAACGGTCTTAGAAAACCACGCATAGCCTTCATAAGGATAAACATCCGTCAGGTGATATTCTTCACAGCCGGTGTTAGGTACGCCCTTTCCGGAAAGCGATGTCGTAGAGGGGAGAAATATAGTATCAGCCGGGGATTTTTTAATAAATTCCGGGCCAGTACCAAGCATTTTCTCATCTGCTGTAAAAGCCCATGCGCCTGACAGATCAATTTTCGTAATCATATCATACTCCGACAGTATCAGCCTTTGACTGCGTCTATGACAGTCTCAGCAGCGGCGGCAAAATCTCCTTTGGCAGCAAGATCATTTGCTGTTTTAAGTACAGTTTCAATATCAGACGGAAGAGGCTTTCCGGAATGTACACTTAATCCTTTAGTCTCTGTGTCAAGCAGTATCATATAACCGCTACCATCCTGATAACGGCGGTCGTAATATTCTGTAAGTATCTCTGTATTCGGCTTTCCAGTAGTATTTGAAGTAGCAAGTAAAGACACATCATTAGCGCCTGATTTGAGTTTATCTTCAAGCTCGGCAGCCTTATCAGTATCAAAGATACCAACATTGTCAAATATGTGCTGAGGACACTTCTCACCAAGTGAAAGCATTCTTTCAGCAGCTGCCTTGTAATCATCGCTGACTATTTCCTTGGTTGCCCAGTACATGGCCTCATTTTCCATATCCTCGCTGATGTAAGTACGGCAGCTTCCGGTAAGGCAGATAATATCCCTGTTCGTATCGTTATTTATAAGGAAAAGAAGCCCGCTTCCCCGTCCCTGATAGATGTCGTTGTAGGCTTCCTGAGCATATGTGAGAGGATCCTGACCGCCTATGTTCGCTACTGTTATTACAGCGGCATTTATGAGATAATTCTTGTAAAGCTGTTCGGCTTTTTCAGATACTTCTTTCAAAGCAGCATCGTCAAACACCTTAGCTTCATCGTATATATACTTTCCGGCTTCGGGAGTTATAACGTGCTCCGGCGGCTTTGTCTCTGACTCAGTCGCTGCTTCTGCGGATGTCTCCGCTGCTGAAGCCGGTTCCTTGACCGTTTCAAAAGTTGTTACTACTGTCTCGGGAGCAGAAGTTTCAGGCTGAACTTTACTGTTTCCGCCCTTTGAACCACAGGAGCTGCAGCCAGCAGCAATAGCCAGGGCAGACGCGAGTATGAAAATTTTTTTCAAAAAAATCATTCCTAACACTTGTAATATACATTATATTTTAGTATAATTTAATAGAAAAATCAAGTCCATCAGCTTATTTTACAAGAAAAATTTTTACAGGTGACATTATGGATTACAGTATAAAGAACGGAAATATCTATCTTTCAGAGCCCGATCTTGACCTTGACGAGACTCTCGACTGCGGTCAGGCATTCAGATGGAAGAAGATAGCTTCCGACTATGAAACAACGTATACAGGCAGATTTCTCAACGATAGTCTGACTGTTTCACAGACAAGCAAAGGCTGCTTCATATTCCACGACGTGTCAGAGGCGGATTTCCTCAGCAAGTGGTTTGATTACTTTGACCTTGATACAGACTATTCAGAACTGAAAAGGCAGTTCTCCGAAGACGAAACTCTTTCAAAAGCCTGCAAGTTTGCCGGTGGTATCAGACTTCTCCGTCAGAACAGCTGGGAGTGCCTTATCTCTTTCATTATTTCCCAGAACAACAATATACCGCGTATTAAGGGCATTATTGACCGACTTTGTGAGCACTACGACGGACGTTTCCCGGAAGCTGCGGAATTATCCGCTGAAACACCCGATTCACTTTCGTACCTGCGAAGCGGTTTCCGCGCAAAATATCTTTGCGACGCTGCTTCACGCACAGCGAACGGACTCACCGATCTGAGCACTATTGCAGCTATGCCTATTGATGACGCACGAAAAGCTCTCAAAGAAATCAAAGGAGTCGGCCCCAAAGTCGCAGAATGTGTTCTTCTGTTCGGTATGCACAGAACAGAAGCTTTCCCGGTAGATGTGTGGATAAAACGAGTCCTTGCGGAGTATTATCCGAACGGTTTCCCTTCGTTCGCAGCTCAGAATGCCGGTATAGCTCAACAGTACCTATTCCACTACATAAGAAGTATTTCCGGAAAAGCTGAATAATTACAACATATCTGTCCATAATCATTTTAAAATGATTATGGAGGATATTATGATAAAAGGCGTCAATAAAACTATAATAGAGGTCAATAATCCGGACAGTCTGTATTTTGAAAAAGCTGTATTCTACCTCAGACCGCACGTCAAAACTCTTCCTAATGAGGTCTCAGCAAAAGAAATAGCGCGCTATATATCCATGATAGGTCCGGTTTATGGTAAAAGCAAGAAACGCCGCACCATTTTGATTATAGCGACAGCAGCCGTTATTATTTCAGCAGGCTTGCTATTCTATTCTCTGCGCTGACTGTGTATGTTGCTATTTATGGGATACTGTGATATAATCTAATAAAGACACTCCGGCTCAATAATCATATGAACATGAACATTCCTTTTATTCGGATAATATAAAGGAGACAGCTGCTATGGAAAAGCACGACACTAACAATTTCAGAAACAAGCTTTCAAAACGAATAATCAACACTCCGGGACCTGCCGCTAAAAACGCTTTTTTCTACGTTCAGGAGACAGGATGCATCAAGACCGATGACGCTGCCGCTACTCAGCGTCAGGATCTCAACTCTTTCCTTATTGTTGCAGTTGCTGACGGCAGCGGTACTCTCAATTACAGCGGCGATGTGTATCCACTCTCAAAAGGAGACTGCTTCTTCATAGACTGCCGTCAATCACACTTCTACAAGAGCTCCGAAATTGATCCGTGGGAACTTATGTGGGTACACTTCAACGGCAGCACATCGCAGCAATACTATGACTTTTTCCTTAAACAATCAAAAAACGTATTCAGACCGCCATTTTTTGACAGAGCAGTTTCTGTCCTCAATGAGATAATCAGCGTAAATGAAGCAAGAGAGCAGAACGCTGAGATCATCTCGTCTAAGCTTATCGTCGAACTGCTAACGCTTGCCCTCACTTCCAATAACGGCGATCAGATGTATGATTCCGCTTTGAAACAGAAACTCGCCTCTGTCCACGAATACATAGATACTCATTTCAGCGAAGACCTTTCTCTTGAAAAGCTCGCCTCGGAATTTTACATAAGCAAATTCTACCTCACACGCGAATACAAGAAAATATACGGTATGACGATATTCCAGCATATCATAACATCAAGGATCAACTACGGAAAAAACCTTCTGCGCTTCTCGGAAAAATCAGTTGAGGAAATAGCTCACTTATGCGGATTCAACGATCAGAGCTACTTTGCAAGGCAGTTCAAGAAATCCGAAAATCTCACCTGTTTTGCGTACCGCAAAATGTGGCGCGGATAATATCTGATATAACAAAAACCCACAGCTATGCTGTGGGTTTTGCTGTTATTGCTCTGCAATAAAGTGACCAGACCGATAAGCCGGGTTCTGTCGTGTGCGGTAATTTATCTACACTTACCGTCGCCGGCAAGCTCAAGCCGTCATTACTGTACGTCCGCCGAGCAGACGTTAAGACGCACAGTACCAATAGACGTTGCATCGGATAGGGTTTACATAGCAGTACAGTCTCCTGTACTCTGGTGAGCTCTTACCTCGCCTTTCCACCATCACCGCCCCGAAGGACGGCAGTATATCTCTGTTGCACTTGCCCTAAGGTCGCCCTCGGCTGCCGTTAGCAGCTACCCTGCTCTGTGATGCCCGGACTTTCCTCATAAACTTAATCGTTTCCGCTACCGCATAGTCTGCTCAAATAAGATATTAACATATTTCGCCTGAAATGTCAAGCGTCAATGAGTTTGAACAGCTCTATGTCAAGCATTTCAGATATGATCGCAATGTTTTTCTCGGAAAGAGCACGTATCTTGTGACGACGTTTCGTTTCGCCCTCAAACCAGAAGCTCAGGCTGCCGCGCCTGCCTATTTTCTGAAATATAGTCTGTTCAAGCTCAACTTTTACAAGCTTGTTCCTGTCAGCAATTATCGTATGAAATGTAGTGAAACGGTTATAATGAAGCTTTATCCTGTCGTCGTATATGGAAATCCCGCTCGTAAAGAAAGCAACTGTCTTTACAGCTATCAGCCACACAGCCGGTACCTCAGCCATTACAGCCACGAACACGGTAAGTGTGTTCAGCATAGGTATCGCACGGGTAACTATCATATAGACCGGCACCAGCGATAAACTTGTGAGCACCGGTATCCATACATACTGCCAGTAACCTGTCCATACAGGCTTGAAACGGCTTTTGTCGCCTCTGTTTATCCCTATCTTGACAAGGTCTTCACGGATTCCGCGCTCACGCCTTACCGGGAGCAATACCGGAAGGCTTTTTCGGCTGTTCCCGTAACCGGCACAGCTGACATGAACAGCTATCGCACGAAAGCCTTTCATTATCATGTTCTGTCTTATGTCGATATAATTTATGTGCTCTTTTACAAGTGTGTATTCCTTGCGGTTGAACAAACCGTAATTAAGCTTTATCGCTCTGTCAGACGTATTCAGCGAAAAAGCGTAATAACGAGTGATATTGATAAAGAATGATATCAGCCAAGCTCCGACAAAGAGTATTCCCAGACCAACTGCCGCATCAGGTATCCTCTGAAGCAGTTTTCCTGTGAATTTTTCTGTACTCTCGGTTATCCTGTCCAGGTACGTACCTATCATATCACGGGCAATGTCTCCGCCCTTGAAGAAGAATGTGGCAAGGTAAACAGTTCCTGAAAAACCGCTGGAGAAAAAGATAGAGAACAGTATTACAGATATCGCAGATGCTTTAGGGAAATCGCAGCTTGCCTCCCCCGCTTTTATTCCCGGCAGTTTCGATTTAAGTTCAGGCATTATTCTCCGGTTGACCATTACTTTCATATCCGATGATTTGAATATTCCTGCCCTTGTGTCGCATCTAACCTTTACAGCTCCGAAAGGGCTCAGATAGATCGGAGACTCAAAAGACGTACTGCTTATATTACAGAAAGGAATTGTTGTTTTTATTCTGAATACTATCCCATACCTGTGTGTTATTGATGACGAAGTAATGATTATTCTTGAAAAATACCACTGGAAGAGTCCGAATATAACGATAAGTCCGAGTATCATAATATCGAACCACGCGCCCTGAAGCCACTCATAGAACCATGATCTGTTGAATCTCAGCGTTCGTATTCCGCGAAGCAGAGGAAAAATGAGCAGCCAAATATTCTTTATCGAATACCTGAGTATCCTGAGGGGATGTTCGTGATATATATTCATATATCGCCTCCCGGCTCACTGAAGAGCCTGAGTATCTCCATCATATCATCATAGCTGAGAAACATGAGATTTATCTGTCCGCCAAGCGCAAAGAACATGAGAAAATTCATTCCTGTAAAACGGGAAAACGGCGTTGTTATAACCATAGAATGCTGAACGAGAGGAAGCTTTATAGACTGATGGAACTTTACGAAAACACCGCTGCTGCGAATTATCTCTTCACCTGTGACTCGATAACTGACTGACGCAAAATATAAAGGCAGATAAATGAACATAACTGCAAGAGAAACTGCTGCCAGCGAAATATCCGCAATTATTGAGACTTTTCGCAGCGGCACGAAATAGTTTACTGCCAGTATAAGCAGAACCGTAAAAGCAAGTATCAATAGCCTTAATGTTGCCAGTCCTTTTCTGTCAGGTCTGTACGTTTTCATCATCTGCCTCCTTTCAGTCATTTTTTATCAGCCATTTAAACTGATGTATATTTTAATTATATCATAAATATCCTGTAATGTACACCTTTTTTGAAAAGTTCGGAGGCTGATATGGAAATTTTTCTCGACAAAATCAATTCATTTATCTGGAGCGGTGGTCTTATCGGACTGCTGCTCCTCACAGGTGCAGTTTATACCGTAAAACTTAAAGGTATACAGTTCAGACTGCTTCCGTTTCTCATAAAGGAAAGCAGAAACGCTAAAAACAATAATGGTATATCACAGCGCAAAACAGTATGTATGTCACTCGGAGCAGCTATGGGGACAGGCAATATAACCGGTGTATCTGCTGCTCTCGCATACGCCGGCGCCGGAGCTGTGTTCTGGATGTGGATATCAGCTTTTCTCGGTATGGCGCTCGTTTACGCTGAAAACAATCTCTCTGCCCTGTACAGCGATGATGATGCCAAAGGTCCTATGGCATATATATCGAAAGGTCTTGGCTCAAATAAACTTGCTGCTTTTTTCGCTTTTATGTGTACCGGCGCCGCACTGGGGATGGGCGGAATGGTACAGGTGAATGCTTTCTCCGAGTCACTCAGCACTTGTATATCTCCTTGGGTATTATCTGGCGTTGTGTTTGTGCTTATTCTGTTTGTAACTGCCGGCGGTGCAAAGCGTATTGGCTCTGCTGCACAGATACTGCTTCCTGTCGCCGCAATAGCTTATGTGATAGTCTGTTCTGCAGTAATTATCAGGAACAAAAGCGAAGTATCAGGAGCTTTCGGTGCGATATTCGGTTCAGCTCTCGGAACAAAACAAGCTGCCGGCGGCATCTCCGGATACGCACTTTCAAGAGTCATATCTACCGGTCTTCGGCGTGGAATATTCTCAAACGAAGCAGGTCTCGGAAGTTCGCCCATACTGCACAGTGCCGCAGAAAGTAGCGATCTTTCCTCTCAGGGAATGTGGAGTATGTTTGAAGTGTTTTTTGACACATTTTTCTGCTGTACTCTGACTGCTGTTGTAATACTCTGCGCTGCTCCGGATATGTCTGTACATACCGCACTACGCTCCGTGCTCGGCGAAATGACATCGCCGTTTTTCTCCGCAGAACTTTGCATATTCGCCTTCTGCACAGTTATAGGCTGGTATTACTGCGGTGAAACAGCATTCAGATATCTTACAAAAAGCAGATATGCCCGTATATTCTGTGTAGTTTTCGCCATCGTTTCTTCAAGCGGCGCGCTGTTCCACGCTGAGACAGTATGGACTCTCTCTGATATTTTCAACGGACTTATGGCGTTTCCGAATCTAATGGCGCTTATATTGCTCATCGGAAAAGTAAGGCCGAATAAATGATTGCGAACCGTCAAGAATACTAAATATCTCAGAACAGAGCCTAAACAACACCTTAAAGAAGCAGGCTGGATGAAATACTGAAAGTTTTTATCTTATAATAAGTAGTGAATTTTATTTATTGTGCATAATGTTGCAGAAGCAGTCCCCTTTTCTATTGACACAGCCAATGGTTTGGAGTATAATTATATTTGTATATTTATGCTTATAAACAGTATCGTGATATAAGGCTTTATTGGCAATTTGCCATTAAGATACGAAGGTACGAACTATCCTTCCATTTGATTCAGAGACTCGTATTTTATACGGTGATATCCCGTACGCTTTGCAGCAGCTACAATGTGTCCGTGAAATTAAACTATGCATTTTTCCTGCAAAAGCTTATAACTCTGATTCTTACTGCAATCCCAGACATAAGAGCGCATTTATGACCACATCCTATCTGTCGCTCTTCTATTCACAGAAAGTGAGGAAATTTAGTGAACGAAAAAGAGAAAAAACCCAAAGCAACAAAGAAGTCCGCTTCTTCAGCACCAGCAAAGAGATACTACAAAAAGAAACCCGCTGCCGATAAGGCTTCAAAGGCGGAAGCCGCTCCTGCACCTGCAAAACGCACAAGGCAGCCCAAGGAGATAAAACGTACTCCCGTAAAGATCATACCGCTCGGCGGTCTTAACGAGATTGGCAAGAATATGACTGTTTTTGAGTGCTCGAATGATATGTTCATACTCGACTGCGGTCTCGCATTCCCTGACGCTGATATGCCCGGCGTTGACATCGTTATCCCAGATTTCACTTATGTTGAGCGCAACAGAGATAAGCTTCGCGGCATAGTTATAACACACGGCCATGAGGACCACATCGGCGGTCTCGCTTATCTTCTGAAAAAGGTAAATGTTCCTGTATATGCGACAAGACTGACAATAGGTCTTATCGAAGGTAAGCTCAAGGAACAGGGACTCTACGGCAAAGTAACACTCACCGTAGTTGAACCCAAGAAGACTGTAAAACTCGGCTGTATGGCTGTTGAATTCATAAAGGTCAACCACTCTATCCCCGATTCAGTCGGTATGGCTATCCATACTCCTGCCGGTGTTATCGTACACACAGGCGACTTCAAGGTAGACTATACTCCTATTGACGGCAAGATAATCGACCTTGCAAGATTCGGAGAGCTCGGAAACAGAGGAGTCCTCGCACTAATGGCTGACTCCACCAACGCTGAGCGTCCCGGCTACACACACTCTGAGAAAACTGTTGGTGCTTCCTTCGATAATCTTTTCAAGAAGGGCGAAGGCAAGAGAATCATCATCGCAACATTCTCTTCCAACATACACAGAGTACAGCAGATCATCAACTGTGCTGTCCGCTATAACAGAAAAGTTGCTGTATTCGGCAGAAGTATGATAAATGTTATCAATACTGCTATCGAACTCGGCTATCTCGATGTTCCGGACGGTATACTCATTGATATAGAAATGATGAACCGCTATGAGAGCGACAGGATCGTACTCATAACAACAGGAAGTCAGGGAGAGCCTATGTCCGCTCTCACAAGAATGGCTATGAATGACCACAAAAAGGTCAATATCACACCTATGGACTTCATCATCATATCTGCTACCCCTATTCCCGGCAACGAAAAGTTCGTAACAAGAGTTGTCAACGAGCTTATGAAATCCGGTGCTGAGGTAGTATACGAAGCTATGTACGAAGTTCACGTTTCCGGACACGCTTGTCAGGAAGAGCTCAAACTTATGCTCACCCTTACCAAGCCGAAGTTCTTCATACCTGTGCATGGTGAGTATAAGCACCTCAAGAAGCACGCAAGTCTTGCTTCACAGCTCGGTATCCCGGACGAGAATATAATCATCGCTGAGATAGGAAATGTTATCGAAACAGACGGTAACCGCATGGATGTTGTTTCACAGGTGCCTTCAGGACGCGTACTCGTTGACGGTCTTGGTGTCGGCGATGTAGGTTCAATAGTTCTCAGAGACAGAAAGCATCTCGCTCAGGACGGTCTCATCATTATCGTTATCGGTATTGAAAGATCTTCCAACGAGATAGTTGCAGGACCTGACATAATTTCAAGAGGTTTCGTCTACGTCAGAGAATCAGAAGAACTTATGGAAGAAGCAAGACTTCTCCTTACTGATACTCTCTCAGCTTGCTCAGCTGCTGAACTCCGTGAATGGAACACTCTCAAGGGCAAAATGCGTGACGCTCTCTCAGATTACATCTATCAGAAGACAAAGCGCAGTCCTATGATACTTCCTATAATCATGGAGACCTGATAAGAGTTTCCCAATCCCTATGTACTAAGTACAAATCCATTACGAAAGGAGCTTTGAAGTGAAGAACAGATTCCCGACAGTATTGCTTATTCTGCATTTACTGTTGCTTGCCGACGTCGGCGTAGCTGCGCTGCTGCTCAACTCCGACTGGAGCGGCTCTGCATTCTTATGCATAATACCAGCCTTTCTGCTGATATGCATAAGCCTTGTTATATTCATTGTTTATTCACGGAATTCAATACGTCACATATCAAAAATGAATTCTCACCTCGAAAGCTCTGCCGCTGAGTTTATGAATTCTCTCCCGGCACCTGTTGCTGTAATCGACGAGCACAGGACTTTCGTGTGGTACAATCAGATATTTGCTGAAAAGATAGGTCTCGGTCAGGATGTCTACGGTCTTGATTTCGAGGGATTCGTCAATATGGATATGGATTCCCTGTTCAAGAACGGCAAAGCTCACTGCTCGATAAACGGCTGTATATACAACGTTACTGCCGAAAGATTCGACAAAAAGGATATGGCCTTCCTGCTGCTTTACTTCCACGATGACAGCGAATTCTTCGCTTTGAAGAAAAAGTCAGAAGATCTTCACCCGAATGTAGTCATCATCACCATAGATAACTATGATGATGTTATGCAGAACGCCAAGGAATCCGAAAAAGCTCAGACTTCTCTTGAGACCGAAAAAGTAATAGAAGACTTCATGAGCGATACTAACGGATTTATCAAAAAGACCGCTTCAAATACCTTCTATGCAGTTCTCGAAAACAGACACCTTGAAAAAATAATCAGCGAAAAATTCAAGATACTTGATGCTGCAAGAAATATCAAGATCTCCGGAAAATATCCTCTCACTTTCTCTATCGGAGTCGGCCAGGGAGCTGATTCACTCGCAGAAAGCGAAAATGTCGCACGTCAGTGCCTTGATATGGCTCTCGGACGTGGGGGCGACCAGGCTGTAATAAAGACAGATAACGGTTACCGTTTCTTCGGAGGCGTATCACAGGGAGTTGAAAAGCGTTCACACGCGAAGACAAGAGTCATCGCAAATGCTCTCCAGGATCTCATTATGTCCTGCGGCAAGATATTCATTATGGGCCATCGCTTCGGAGACCTTGATTCAATTGGTTCTGCCTGCGGTCTCGCAGGAGCTGTCAAGCTTCTCGGCAAGGAGACTTACATCGTTGCAGACCGTTCAAAGTGTCTCGCAGCTCACCTGATAGATTCAGTTAAATCTCAGATAGATGATCCTGATCTATTTCTCCCTCCTCTGATGGCTGAGTCGATCATCGATGAAAATGATCTTCTCATTATCGTTGACACTCACAACAAAGACTTCCTTGAAAGCCGTCAGATGTTTGAAAGAGCAAAATCAGTCGTTGTTATCGACCATCACCGCAAAACAGTCAACTTCATAGACAATGCGGTTATATTCCACCATGAGCCCTATGCTTCGTCTGCTTCCGAAATGGTCACTGAGCTCATTCAGTATTTCCGTTTCACAACAGAAGAACGCTACAACAGCTGCTATGCTGAAGCGCTTCTCTCAGGTATAATGCTCGATACCAAGAACTTCGTAATGAGGACAGGCGTCCGTACATTTGAAGCTGCGGCTTACCTCAAGAAGCTCGGTGCTGATACAGTAGCTGTAAAGCTCCTGTTTTCAAACTCCATTGATGCTTACAAAAACAGAGCTAAGATCGTTTCATCAGCTAAAATACATCAGAAGTGTGCTATCGCTGCGGCAGATTTTGATTCCGAAGACATAAGGATCACCGCTCCGCAGGCAGCCGATGAACTTCTTAGCATAAAGGACGTTGATGCTTCATTCGTTCTGTATAAGACAGGTTCGACAGTCAACATTTCAGCCCGTTCACTCGGTGCTATGAACGTTCAGGTCATAATGGAACAACTTGGCGGCGGCGGTCATCAGACCATGGCAGCTGCCCAGCTTGAAAAAGTCTCAATGGCCGAGGCTTCCGAAGCCCTAATAAGAGTTATCGACGCTCATCTCGAGATCGAAAATGATACATAATACAAACTACTGAAAGGAAGAATTATATGAAAGTCATATTTTTAAAGGATGTAAAAGGTTCAGGAAAAAAAGGCGAGATAAAGAATGTCGCTGACGGATATGCAAGAAATATGCTTCTCCCCAAGGAGCTCGCTGTTGAAGCAACTCCCGAAAATCTCAACAAGCTCCAGGGACAGCAGGCTTCAGCTCAGCACAAGGTAGATGTTGATATACAGAACGCTAAGGATACTGCTGATAAGCTCAAGAAGCAGAAAGTCAACATCACAGCAAAGGCTGGTTCAAACGGCAAACTCTTCGGTTCTGTAACAGCCGGAAATGTTGCCGAAGCTATTGAGAAGCAGTTTGGTGTAAAGATAGACAAGAAAAAAATCGTTCTGAGCACGGATATAAAGAATTTCGGCTCATATACAGCTACTATCAAGCTCTACAACGGTATCTCCGAGAAGATTGATGTAGAGGTAACTGAAGGCTGATCCGGTGACTGCAATGGACGATAATAATTTCATTGCCTCCGCCCGAGAGCTGCCGCACAGCATCGAGGCGGAGCAGTCAGTTATAGGAGCTGTTCTCGCAGATCCCTCTTCGCTTCCGATTGTTATAGAAAAGATAAAGCCGGAGTACTTCTACAGTGAACAACATAAGGCTATATACTCCATAATCCTGAGAATGTTCACGAGCGGACAGCCTGTCGATATCATTACAGTACTGAACGAAGCCGAAAAACTCCATATCTTTGATTCAAGCGCTGAGGGCAGACGTTATCTTGCTGAGATCGGCGATACTCTCCCCTCAACTTCCAACATTGAAAGCTACTGTAAGATAGTTGCAGATAAATACTTCATAAGAAGTCTCGGTCTCGCCGCAAAGATGATACTCGATGATATTCAGTCAGGCGAACAGGACTCACAGCTTCTTCTTGACGCTGCCGAACAAAAAATATATGACATCCGTCAGGGCAGAGATGTTCAGGGTCTAATCCCGCTGAAAACTGCTATTACGGAAGCCTACGACAGACTCGGCAAGATATCAGGTCCCGATAAGGACAAGTATGTCGGTGCAAGAACAGGGTTCACTCTTCTCGACAGCATCACATCCGGTCTTAACAAATCTGACCTTATTATCATTGCCGCCCGTCCTGGTATGGGTAAAACTTCATTCGCAATGAACATCGCTACAAACGTCGCAAGACGCGCTGAAAAGGAAGTTGTAACTTTCAACCTCGAAATGTCCAAGGAGCAGCTCGCTACACGTATCCTCTCCACTGAAGCTCTCGTTGACTCGCACAGTCTCAGAAACGGAAGGATCTCAAGCGAGGACTGGGTAAAGCTCGCTACAAGTGCCGGCTACCTAAGTACACTGCCCCTATTCATAGACGATACCGCAAGTATGACCGTACAGCAGATGAAGGCTAAACTTCGCCGTACCAAGAATCTCGGTCTCGTAATTATCGACTACCTTCAGCTTATGGAGTCAACTTCGCACTCTGATAACCGAGTAGTCGTAATCTCTGAAATCACCCGTCAGCTCAAGGTCATGGCGAAGGAACTCAATGTTCCGGTAATCCTGCTTTCACAGCTCTCACGTGCTGTTGAAAGCCGTACAGATAAAAGACCTATGCTCTCTGATCTCCGTGAATCCGGTTCTATCGAGCAGGATGCGGATATAGTTCTCTTCCTCTACCGCGAAGCTTACTACAACAAAGAGAGCCAACGACAAAACATTTCTGAGTGTATTGTAGCTAAAAACCGTCACGGTGAAACCGGTACAGTAGAGCTCATATGGGACGGTCAATATACAAGATTCTCAAATCCGGAGTATAATACTCCGCCTGAAAACTAATATGATAACTGATAATATCCTTGATTTTATCCATAAAGAGAACATGCTTCATAAGGGAGACACCGTTGTATGCGGACTCTCCGGCGGTGCTGACAGTGTTTGTCTTTTACTGGCTATGAAGCAGCTCAGCGAACAACTCGGCATCACAGTTGAAGCTCTGCACGTCAATCATTGCCTCAGAGGCGATGAAAGTGACCGTGATGAGGCTTTCTGCCGTAAACTCTGTGAAGACAACGATATACCTTTCAAAGCATTCTCCTGCAACGTAAAAGCCTATGCCGCTGACCATTCACTCTCCGACGAGGAAGCTGCAAGAAAGCTGAGATACAGTATATTTGCAGAAAACTCCGCCAGTAAGCTTATGGCTACCGCTCACAATGCAGATGATAACCTCGAAACGATGATACTCAACCTCGCAAGAGGTTCCGCTCTGAAAGGGTTATGCGGCATACCGCCGGTCCGCGGAAATATCATCCGTCCCCTGCTGTGTGTTTCAAGAGCAGAGATAGAAGCTTTTCTTGCCGGACTCGGACAGGATTTCGTTACAGACAGTACGAATCTTTCTGATGACTACACTCGCAACAAAATCAGACATAAAATAGTGCCCTTGCTGAAAGAATTAAACCCTTCGGTAACTGCTACAACAGTCCGTTCAGCTGCTGCTCTGCGGGAAGAAAATGCTCTTATCGAAGCGCAGACTAATGCGGCTGAATCTGCCTGCCTTAAAGGAAATACTCTCACAGGTCTTGCAGAATACAGTAAAGTTATACGCAAAAGGTGCATTGCAAGACTGCTCACAAGGAATTCACTGCCATATTCATCTGAAAGACTCGATGCTGCTGATAATATCCTTGTTAACTGCGGCAAACTCAATATATCTAATGACACTTACTTCGTTTCAGATGGAAAATCAGCTTCTTTGCATACTATACCGGATAAATCACCTGATATTGAGCTTTCTGCTGAACTCGTCATCGGCGAGAACTATATCTTTCCTGACAGAAAGCTTGTATGCGAACTTATCTTATGTGATGATTTGAAGAAAAATGAAGCTGTTCACAATTCGTTAACATCTTTATACCTCGATTATGATAAAATAAAGGGAAGAGCTGTCGTCAGAAACAGACGTTTTGGCGACAAGATCAAGCTCAAAGGAAGAGATTTCACATCTTCTGTAAAAAAACTTATCAATGAGAAAATTCCGGCTGAGGAACGTACCAGTCTGCACTTTATCGAAGACGAAGAAGGTACTGTCTATGCCGAAAAAATAGGGATTGCTGACCGCGTCAGACCTGACCGCAGCTCCCACAGACTCCTGAAGATCACTGTCAGGAATAATTAATTGATTGGAGTGGATAATTTGACACCAAGAAAAAACAAAGGCGTTATGACATATCTCCTCATTATTCTTATTGCAATCGGATGTATCTATTTCGTCAGCACTAAACTCTCGAAAAATGCCGATAAAAAAAGCTATAATGAGATCATGGAGGAATTTGACAGCTACAATGTATGTTACTATGAGCTCGATCTCGGCACTGGTGAGCTCACATACAAACTGCGTGACGACGACACCAAGAAGAAATATGAGGTGCCGAATGTTTCTATCTTCCTCGAAGATACCAAGGATTACCGTAAGGAATACAACGAAAAGTACGCTGATAAGAACGAAACTGTCGAGCAGAACTTTATAAAGATAACCGACAGGACCTGGCTTTATTCACTTATCCCTGTCGTTGTAACGATACTTCTCGGTTGCGCTATCCTCTACTTTATGATGAAGCAGAGCGGCGGCGGCGGAAAATACACTTCATTCGGTAAAGCTAATCTAAAAAATCAGGCTAACGCCCGCAAGGCTACATTCAAGGACGTTGCCGGTGCTGATGAGGAAAAACAGGAACTCGAAGAGATCGTTGACTTCCTCAAGCGACCTAATAAATATAAAGAGATCGGCGCTAAAGTACCTAAGGGCGTACTTCTTCTCGGCCCTCCCGGTACCGGCAAAACTCTTCTCGCTAGAGCTGTTGCAGGCGAGGCCGGATGCCCGTTCTTCCCGATTTCAGGTTCAGACTTCGTTGAAATGTTCGTCGGCGTCGGTGCTTCCCGTGTAAGAGATCTCTTTGATCAGGCTAAGAAACACGCTCCGGCTATCATATTCATTGATGAAATTGACGCTGTTGGCCGTCACAGAGGCGCAGGTCTCGGAGGCGGACACGATGAACGTGAACAGACTCTCAACCAGCTGCTCGTTGAAATGGACGGTTTCACCGGTAACGAGAGCGTTATAGTTATCGCTGCTACAAACCGCCGTGATATTCTTGATCCGGCTCTTCTCAGACCGGGACGTTTTGACAGACAGATAGTCGTTGGCTATCCTGATGTTAAAGGACGTGAGGAAGTTCTCCGCGTTCACGCTAAGAACAAGCCGCTCGGACCTGACGTAGACCTCAAAATAATAGCTCAGACTACACAGGGATTCACAGGTGCTGACCTCGAAAACCTCCTCAATGAAGCTGCTCTCCTCGCTGCAAGAGCTAACAGAATGGCTATCACCGAGAAGGACATCGAAGAAGCTACTATGAAGGTTATCGCAGGTCCTGAAAAGAAATCAAGGATAGTTACTGAACACGACAGAAGAGTTACCGCATATCACGAATCAGGTCACGCTGTTGCTGCATACTACCTCCCCACACAGGACAAGGTACATCAGGTAACTATCATTCAGCGTGGTATGGCTGCCGGACTTACTGTTACACGTCCGGATACTGATGATCAGCACGTTTCACGCAATCAGATGCGCGAAAGCATAATAATGCTTCTCGGCGGTCGTGTTGCTGAGGAACTCTTCCTTGATGACATCTGTACAGGTGCTTCAAACGACATCGAAAGAGCAACTTCGACTGCACGCAACATGGTCACAAGATACGGTTTCTCCAAAAAGCTCGGTACTGTTGTATATGGCTCAGACAACGATGAGGTGTTCCTCGGCAAGGACTACGGTCATACAAGAAATTACAGCGAGTCTGTTGCCGCTCAGATAGATGAAGAAGTCAAAACTATCATCGAAAAGGCTTACAGCGATTGTGCTGACATTCTCCGCAAGAACGAGGATAAGATACACTTCCTCACAAAGTATCTGCTCAAGTTTGAAAAGATCGACGGCACTGACTTTGAAAAGATCATGCGCGGCGAGATCACTGAGGAGATACTTCTCACAGAACCTGAGGTATCTGTTGAAGAATCCTCTTCTGCTGCTGAAACTCAGACTGAGACTCACGAAGATACTTCTTCTCCTGAGATCTCTGAAAGATAATACTGCTGCCGCTCAACTGCGGCAGCTTTTTTATGTTTTTCTCAGTAAAATGCTGATTTTTCTTGAAAACTTCTCAGCGCTGTGATATAATAGATAAGTACATTCTGCGGTATCGACCGCAATTTCTACCACGGAGGTAAATATGAGTTCAACTGCACTTATACTATGTGCTGTCACTGTGGCAGCCCTCGATATATGCGCAATGGTGCTCCTGCTATGTGCCTACTCTGATAAAAAATCAAGCCGCAAATACTGGAAGCACTTCACTGGTGATATGGAGCTTACTGAACAGGGACGCGCCTATCCCCTCGGCTGTGATGAGGTAATAATCGGCAGACACGCTTCTGCTGATATCAGGATACCTGATCTGTCTGTATCACGTTATCACGCTCTTATGACTATAAACGGCGGTGCGTGGTTAATAACTGATATCGGCTCAAAATCCGGTGTCTATATAAACGGAAATCTCATCAAAGAAGCCGTTCTGCATGAAAATGATGTTATAAACATCGGCTCACACCGACTTGTTTTCAGAAGAAGGAGGGACAAAAATGAATAACCCTGTTTCTTATACAATGTCCTGTCTTTTCGTTCTGCTCGCTCATGCAGCTATGCTCGCAAATGTGTTCATCAACGGAAATTACAATACAATAACTGATCCTGCTATACTGGCAGGCGCAGTTCTTCTGCTTGACATTACATATTTTACTGCCCTTCTGTTCTTCAAGCAAACTTCATACACTATTGATTTCCTGCTGGTTCTTGTTCTGAATATGAGTGTTATTTTCCAGTCGAGTTTCGGCAAAGTCAAATTCGACGGTGATGCTATAAAGCACTACATTACTGCTGTAACTGCTCTCATTGCCTGCCGTATCGGATTTATCATATGCAGAAACTACAAAACGCTCCAGAACAAGCGAAAGCTCATATACATAGCCATAGGCATATGTATAGTTCTTATCCTGACTCTTACCGGCACAAGAAGTATGTGGATACAGATAGGCCCTATCTCACTTCAGCCGTCTGAGTTCATCAAACCACTGTTTATACTTGCCTGTGCAACTTCCATAAGTGAACAGCAGAAGAAGCACAAAGTCCTTCTCTTCAACGTCGTATACGAAAACATTGCTCTGTTCGGACTTATGGCTGTTATATGTCTTCTCCAGTGGTGGTGCGCTGACCTCGGAAGTCTTCCGACTTTTATGGCTATTTATATTTCAGCCTTCTTGCTCAGGATATGCTACCCCAAAGCAAAGCTTTCCAAGAAAACATATATCACTGCAGCAGCTGCCCTCTTAGTAGTTGCTGTAATTGCTTTCAAATTCGCTCCCGCTTACGTTCAGGACCGTCTCCACGCAGATATATGGAGCGACACAAACGGAAACGGTTATCAGCAGTCACAAGCTCTCATAGCTATCGCTGACGGAGGCTGGACAGGTAAAGGTCCCGGAAACGGTTTCCTTTGCAACGTCGTTGCCCATGAAAACGACATCGTTTTCGCAACTATATGTGAAGAATGGGGGCTCCTCTATGCTCTTATGATGATTTTTGTAATCCTCATAATGCTCGCTGTACCGCTCATCAATCCTCCCCGCTCATACTATCATGCTACTATGTCAGCAGGCGTTTGTGCTGCATTTACAGTACAGATGGCACTGAATATATTCGGCTCATGCAATATGATACCCTTCACAGGTGTTACTATCCCGTTTATCTCAGCCGGAGGAAGCTCAATGATGGTAAGCGGCTTCATGATAGGTATGCTCGTTTCTACGCAGACTCCTGTCCTTGACAACGTCAAGGGACAGATGCGGTCATCGCCTAAGCTGCCTGCCAAGAAACAGAATAAACGTCCGGTAAGGAGGCAGACAGTATGAAAAGTATCAGAAGATGTCAGCATATAATGAGCCTGTTCCTTGTATTGTTCATAGCCGGCATGGTCACTCTCGTTATCAAGATACAGCGTGAGTCCGCATTCTATATGATGAATTCTGACAAACACGTTCTCGGTATGGTATATGACAGAAACGGTGATGTGCTCTTTGACGGCTCACTCAAAGAAGGTGACACATCCAAGTACGGTGAAAACTACTTCATTGATGTAGGCAACCTCATTGGCGACGACAAGGGACAGATGACAAATACTCTCGTTGCTAAAAACGTTGAAAAACTCAACAATTACAGCTTCTCACAGGGAATCGTGGACGAAGGCGGAAAGGCTGCTCTGTACACGACTCTCGACCACAAAGCAAACAGAACTGTCTATAACGCTTTTTCAGGCAGTGACGGCTGTGCCGTTGCATACAACTACAAGACCGGTGAGATACTCGTCTGCACGAGCATCCCTTCACTCGACGTTACCAATGGATATAAAGAGCTCGGTACCTTCAGGGACGGTACTCTTATGTCAAAGAATCTGTCCGGAACTGTCCCGGGTTCAACTCAGAAAGTATCAACTGTTATATCAGCTCTCGAAATAATGGGCCCTGAACGTCTCTTAGCCAAAACTTTCAACTGCTCTGGAAAATATACCAATAAAAGCGGCAAGGTCATTGACTGCCATGAGCTATATGGACACGGTGATCTTTCACTCCAACAGGCTGTTGAAAAGAGCTGTAACCCTTATTTTGCTCAGCTTATCGAAGATCCTGATCTCCCGTTTGAAGAGCTCAAGGAAATGTACGAAGACCTCGGATACGCTTTAAACGGCGAGGAAACTGAATACTTTGAAATTGACGGTATCGAATGTATGAAAGCTTCGACCACACTCACCGATCCTACTGATTTCCAGACTCAATGGGGATGTATGGGACAGGGCGATACACTTGTAAGTCCGATACAGCTGATGATGTGGCAGAGCGCTATCGCAAACGGTACAGGCAAAATGACCATGCCACATCTTATAAACAAAGTCACAGACGTCAAGGGCAAGGTCACTGAAAAGGCTTCAACAAAGTATTCAGACAGACTCTTCACCGAAAAGACAGCAGAGTCTATGAAGCAGATACTCCTCACAAACGGTGCCAACAACTATGCTTACTCTGTCCCAAATCATAAGATCGGCGTTAAAAGCGGTACAGCTCAGGTTCAGAACGGCGACAAAGAGAACTCTCTCCTCGTTGGTTTTGTTGATGAACCGGACTTCCCAATAGCTTTCTGCGTTGTCCTTGAGGACAGAAACAGCACCTATCTTACGGCGGAATCAATCACTCAGACTATGCTCGATGCATTAAGTTCTCAAGCTAATTAAGTTAGCAATATTACTGGATTTTGAAAAATTCTTTGTATATTATCTACAAAGTTTACAAAAAAGCCTTGTATATCCCGAGCTCTTATGGTATAATATAACTACAAAGTAAAGCTGTGGTTTACCATAGCTCTCAAAGGAGGACTTCTATGAAAACTACTATTACCGCTAAGAAAATGCAGATACCGCAGAACTTCACAGAGTATGCAGAAAAGAGGATCGATGCCCGCCTTGGTAAATTCTTTGGCGAAGAAGCAGATGCTAAGATCGTAATCTCAGAACTCAAGAATCAGATAGAGCTCGAGCTTACAGTTAAATACAATAGTATGATTTTCCGTGCTGAGCGTTCAGCTGAGGACAAGTATGTTGCCCTTGATGACGCTATCGATAAGATAATCAGACAGATCAGAAAGAACAAGACTAAGGTCGAGAAGAAGCTCAAGGATACAGCTTTCAAGGAAGCATTCGCTTATCCTGTTCCCGAGACCGTTGACTACGAGGTCATCAAGCACAAGAAGTTCAAGATGCGCCCGATGAATGTCGACGAAGCTATTCTTCAGATGAATATGCTCGATCACGAGTTCTTTATGTTCACAAATGCCGATACAGGCATGATAAATGTCGTTTATAAGCGTGATGACGGTAATTATTCCGTTCTTGAGCCTGATAACGGCTGATAAATCAATGTAAACTGCGTATGCCGGACTTATGTCCGGCATACTATTTATTGTAGGAGGTAAATTAAATGGACAGCAATAAAAAAACTGCTATCAAGAACCGTGTTATACAGGTCGGAGAAAACCTGAAAAAGAACAATATGGAGTTCTACTATGCTGATACAGCCGCTGATGTAAAAGGTATTGTTGAGTCACTTATGCCTGAGGGCTGCACAGTAACACACGGTGGCTCTGTAAGCATGAAGGAATGCGGTGTCCCTGAGCTTCTGAACTCCGGTAAATATAACTACATCGACCGTTCAAAGGCTTCTACACCTGAAGAAGTCAAGCAGGTGTACCGTCAGGCTTTTTCTGCTGACGTTTATATTTCCAGTGCAAATGCTATCACAGAGTCAGGAGTGCTTTACAACGTTGACGGCAACAGCAACCGTATCGCCGCTATCGCTTACGGTCCTGATTCAGTTATCATCATAGCCGGATACAATAAGATAGTACACGACCTCAATGAAGCTGAGATAAGAGTCAAGACAGAAGCTGCTCCGCCTAACTGTGTTCGCCTTGAATGTGATACCTACTGCGCTTCAAAGGGCGAATGTCTTTCTCTTTCAAAAGCCGGCAGAGAAATAACTGACGGATGCGGTTCAGATGCACGTATCTGCTGCAATTACCTCATATCTGCTCAGCAGCGCCACAAAGGACGTATTAAAGTCATAATCGTCGGCGAAGAACTCGGCTATTAATGTGAAAGGAGCTTCATTTTGCCTGAGTTGTACTCACATATGCTCTATTTTATGATATACGCTTTCTTCGGATGGTGTCTCGAAGTAGTATATCAGGCACTTGAACACGGTAAATTCATCAACCGAGGATTTCTGAACGGTCCATACTGTCCTATATACGGCTTCGGAGTGATACTGGTCACAGGTGCCCTCGATCCGCTGAAAGGCAACCTGCTTATACTGTTTGCCGGTTCGGTGATACTCACAAGTGCTCTCGAACTCGTTACCGGTTTTGTTCTTGAAAAGATATTCCGTATGCACTGGTGGGACTACTCGAATGAACGCCTTAATATCGGCGGTTATATCTGCCTGAAATTCTCGCTTCTATGGGGCGTTGCCTGTATAGTAACGGTACGGCTGATACATCCCGCAGTTGAATCGTTTGTCACTTCCCTGCCGCATTTTATCGGTGTAACAGCTATAATCATATTCAGCATAGGATTCACAAGCGATATGATCGTTACTATTGCAGCTATCATCCACATCAAGCAGCGTATAACTCTGCTCAACGACATTTCAGCTGAGATGCGAAAGATATCCGATAAAACAGGTGAAAAGATATTCGATGCTGTTGAGAACGCCAAGTCGCGCAAAGACGAACTGGATGAATTATCCGCTGCTCAGCGCGCAAAATTCAACGAACTCAAAGCCAAATACAAATCAGCCTATGAAAAGAAAGGCTATTATCTTAAACGAATCGAAAAGGCTTTCCCGAAGCTTCATCTTGATACGGATAATTCATTCCGCCAGCAGCTTTCAAAGCTAAGAGACGAAGTAAACTCACGAATAAACAAAAACAAGCACTAACCATTACAGTTAGTGCTTACTTTTTATCTCTTTACAAAGTATTCCTCATACCATACAAGGAAAGTATATATAGTCCATACTTTGCGCCAGTTATCGGAGTTTCCACCGACATACTCGTCATAGATAGCCTTTATCTCGTTAATATCAAAGAACTCAGCTGCCATATCGCTGCTGAACTTCTCTCTCACGTCAGCATTGTAACGCTCATCAGCGAGCCATATACGGATAGGTACGATGAAACCGAGTTTCTTTCTGAATGCTATCTCTTCCGGAAGAACTTTAGCGGCAGCTGTTCTGAATGCTACCTTGTTCTGCTCCTCATTGACCTTGAACTTTGAAGGCATTCTTGAAGCTATATCAAATATTCTGCGGTCTGTAAGAGGCATTCTTATCTCAAGTCCGGCTGCTGCACTCATCTTGTCAACATTGAGGTAAATATCGCCCTCGAGCCATATCTGTATATCAACGTCAGACATCTTTGTGAGCGGATCAAGTCCCTCAGTCTCGTCATAAATGTACTTAACGAGATTTATTGGCAGAACGTCCGGATCATAATGCTTGAGGATGCGCTTCTTCTCGTCCTCTTTCATTATATTGGTATTGCCAACATAGAAATTCTTCAGCTCGTCACCGTAACGCTCTGCGTTGCGGTACATATTATAGCCGCCGAAGAATTCATCAGCACCCTCGCCTGAGTAACAGAGCTTTGTATGCTTTGCAGTAGCAAGACAGCCAAGTGTAAATACAATAGCTGAAGCATCACCAAGCGGCTGCTCCATATTGTACATTACATAAGGCACTACGTCAAAGAAGTCCTTAGGCTGGATATTAGCAACAGAATGCTCTACGTTTAGGAGTTCGGCTGTCTTTGCAGCAACTCTCGATTCATCGAAACGCTCCTCGTCATATCCGCAGGAATCAGCTCTCTTAGCATCACTCATTGCAAGAACGTAAGAGGAATCAACACCGCCGGAAAGGAACGATTCGGCAACTTCTCCGTCCTCCTTAACTTCTGTCATAATGTGAGTAAGAGTTGAATGTATCTCGTCAGCAAAGTCTTCAAGGCTCTTAGAGTTATCCGGTCTGAATTCAGGCTTCCAGTAACGCTTGATGTTTATCCTGCCGTCCTTGAAGCTGAGCCAATGACCGGGCATGAGCTTTTTGAGTCCCTTGAAGAATGTGTCCTCACCGGCAACATATGTCAGTGTCATATATATCTGGAGCATATCACGGTTGATCTCCTTGACAAAGCCTTCCTGAGACATAATGTTTCGGATGGAAAGGCTGCAGAGAAGCTTACCGTCTGCTGTCTGATAGTAATAGAAAGGCTTTGTGCCGAACTGGTCACGGGCACAGAAAAGCTCATCAGAAGCATCATCATAAAGGGAAAACGCAAACATTCCGTAGATATGGTCTGCTATATCGTGTCCCCATTTCTGATATCCTGCTATGATAAGAGCCTTTTCGCGTTCGTCTCTTGCAAGGCTGCTGTCAACTCCGAGCTCACTGCAAAGAGTCTTCCAGTTGCGTATATGGCCTCTGTATTCACGTAATGTTATCATTGTCACACCTCATATCTCCTCGTATACCTGAGGACGGTTCATAAGCGCTGACAGAGCCTCTTTGACGTCTCCGCCATTGAAAAGGACATCGTTGAGCTGATTGGTTATAGGCATTTCAACTCCAAGGCGCTTTGCTAAATCATATGCTGCCTTACAGGAGAAATATCCCTCAACTGTACCAACTCTCTCAACAGCTTCCTGCGGAGAAACGCCCTGTCCGATAAGGATACCGGCTCTGCGGTTGCGGCTATGCATACTTGTACAGGTAACGATAAGATCGCCTATTCCGGTAAGTCCGCTGAATGTGTCAACATTTGCACCGAATGCCTTTCCGAGACGCGCTATCTCATGAATACCGCGAGTCATAAGGGCAGCCTTTGTATTGTCACCATAGCCCATACCATCGCAGATTCCTGCGCAGAGAGCAATTATATTCTTGAGAGCTCCGCCTATCTCACAGCCCTTTACATCATCATTAAGGTATATTCTCATAAAGCTGCTTGCAAGCTGAGTCTGTACATACTCAGCAGCTGCCTTGTTCTCGGATGCTGCTACGATAGTTGTCGGGATACAGCGAGCTACTTCCTCTGCGTGTGAAGGTCCTGAGAGAACAACTATCTTATCAGTCTTTATCTCCTCACCGATGACCTGGCTGAGAGTTTTTAGGCTTCCCTCTTCAAGTCCCTTACCGGTATTGACAACTATCATATTATCATCGACATAAGGAGCTGCCAGCTTGGAAACATCGCGGACAAATGATGAAGGTATGCCGAATATCAGCATATCACAGCCCTTGATACAGGAAATATCACTTGTAAGTCCTATGCTTTCAGAGACAGGTACACCCGGGAGCTTCTGTATATGCTCGCCGTGCTTTCTTATCTCGTCTATCTCAGACTGGAACTTTGACCAGACTGTTACCTTATGTTTTCCGCTGTGCTCAGCCATTATTGCGAGACTAAGACCAAATCCTCCGGAACCGAGTATAACAATATTTGCCATAGCTTTATTACCATCCCTTCGTCACATTTTTGAGTGGAAAGTGAACACATTTTCATTTCCGTTGCGGAGACGCTCAATGTTTGAACGGTGCATCCATATAACAAGTGCAGCCATAGGCAGCGACATCGCCGCATAGAGCAAACTTCTGCCGAAACCGTCCTTGTCAACTATCCATGACATAAGGAGAGTTGCGAGAGGACAGTATATACAGCTAATTATTGAAGCAAGTGATACATACCTGGTTATCGCAAGTATGGTTATGAATATCGCAAGCAGAGCTATGAATACCTTGAAATCCACTACAAGGAACGTTGACACACCAACGAGCACGCCCTTGCCGCCCTTGAATTCATAGTATATCGGGAAAATATGTCCGATAACTGCAAAGAAACCGGCTATATATCCGATGTAATGTGTATCATTTCCGGGAGAGAGTCCTGCATCAAGAAGCCAGCAGAAGAAACGTGAAAGTCCAACTGCTACAACACCTTTTGCAAGGTCTCCGATAAGAGTCAGAAGAGCGCAAGTCTTTCCGGCACATCTTAAAGTATTTGTGAGACCGGCATTATGACTTCCCATAGTGCGTATGTCTTTTCCCTTCAGTAACCTAACTACTATAATTGAAAAATTGCAGCTGCCAAGAAAGTATCCGAATGATGCTGCAAGAAGCAGCGATACTATAACTCTCATCACTTATCATTCCCTCCGCGCTCACGCACTATAAAGCGGACCGGTGTTCCCTCGAGTCCGAACGTCGAACGTATCTGATTTTCGATATATCTTCTGTATGAGAAATGGAACAGGTCTGCACGGTTGACGAATGTTACAAACGTCGGAGGCTTTGTCGAAGGCTGAGTCATATAGTAGATCTTCAGTCTTCTGCCCTTGTCAGACGGAGGCTGTACACGAGTAGTTGCATATGCAAGTACATCGTTGAGCATACCAGTTGATATTCTCATACTGTTCTGTCCGTAAGTGTATTTGATGAGCTCGTAGAGCTTATTGACACGCTGTCCTGTCTTCGCCGAGATAAATACAAAGGGTACATAAGACATAAAGCTGAAATCATTCTCGAGCTTTGTGCGGTATTCCTGCATAGTCTTGTCATCTTTTTCGATAAGATCCCACTTGTTTACGGCTACAACACAGGCTTTTCCCTGTTCGTGAGCATAACCAGCGACCTTGGAATCCTGATCTGTAAAGCCCTCAGCTGCATCAAGCATGATAACACATACATCAGCACGGTCAACAGCCATATAAGCTCTGAGCACGCTGTAATGCTCGATTTTTTCAGTGATCTTGGACTTCTTTCTGATACCAGCTGTATCTATGAATACAAACTTACCATACTCATTTTCAATGACAGTATCCGTTGAATCACGGGTAGTTCCGGCAATATCAGAAACGATAACACGCTCCTCACCCGCTATCTTGTTTATGAGCGAAGACTTTCCTGCATTAGGCTTACCAATAACGGCTACCTTTATGACATCGTCTCCGTACTCCTCTTCATCGCCGTCAGGAAGTGATTCATATACCTTATCGAGCATATCACCGGTTCCGTGGCCGTGTACAGAAGAGATCGGATAAGGATCGCCGAGTCCGAGGTTATAGAACTCATAGAGTTCCATAGGAGGCTCACCAAGAGTATCACATTTATTTACAGCAAGAACTATCGGCTTTCCGCTTTTCAGGAGCATCTGTGCTACTGCATAGTCATCAGCTGTTACGCCGCAGCGTATATCTGTTACAAAGACTATTACATCAGCCTTTTCGATAGCAAGCTCTGACTGACGTCTCATCTGAGACAGAATAACGTCATCGCTGTCAGGCTCAATACCACCTGTATCAACTACCATGAACTCTTTGCCTCTCCACTCACACTTGGAGTAGATTCGGTCACGAGTAACACCCGGAGTGTCCTCGACTATCGAGAGTCTCTGTCCAATCAGCTTGTTGAAGAGAGTTGATTTTCCGACATTAGGACGGCCGACTACTGCAACTATCGGTATCGACATATTCTTACATCCCCTTTCTTTATGATCATTGTTAATATTCTATTCCCATTATCGCGTCGAGCAGCTCGAAACCATCACTGGCTGAGGTACGTATCGACACGTTGAGTTCACGTTCAACATCAGATATTGTAAGGTCATCAAGGAAAACATCGCTGTCGCGGCGTATCATTGCCGACGAAAGCAGCAGCTGATCACCAAGATCCTTACCTTTAAGCTGAGCAATAAGATCCTGAGCGGTAATGAGTCCTGTAACGGTTATAGTTGCGCCGAAGAAATCATTACGGATATAGTAAACATCGCATTTAAGCTGCGGGAAACGCTCCTCAGCCTGTTTTGCGAGCTGACACATTATCGGATAAGGACTGTATCCGGTCGCAATTGTTACGTGACGGTCGCCGCCCTCCCACTCAGCCATATCAAGCGCCTGGGCAAATTCATCCATAAGTGAGCGTAGCATACCAACGCCGTTTTCGTACTGAGGATAATCCTCATACACTTCTGTCGGAGGTATTTCTCGGCCAGCAATAAGATAGAATTCATCAGAGGGAAATACCGTCCTTGTACCGAATTTTTCAAGGAATTCCTTCTGAAAAGATTCAATTATATCTATTGCATCAGCCGCAGTCTCCGGCGTAAAAGTTTTCAGAGGGAAAAGTCCTTCTCTGAACTTTGTCACTCCGACCGGAACTACCGCCATACTGCTGATATTCGGCATAAGACTGCCGAGATCACGCAGAGAACGTTTAAGCTCCTCTCCGTCATTTAGTCCGGGACAGCATACGATCTGACAATTGAGCTTTATACCGCTCTGTGCAAGCTGCCAGATGAATTTCAGCTTCTCACCGGCAAAACGGTTGTGCATCATCTTTACACGGAGCTCAGGATTTGTCGTATGGACTGAAACATTGATGTTAAGCTTCATCTGAATAATACGGTCGATGTCTTCCTGTTTCAGATTTGTCAGCGTTACGTAGTTTCCCTGTAAAAATGACAGACGCGCATCGTCATCCTTGAAGTAAAGAGTTTCTCTCATGCCCGGAGGCATCTGGTCAATAAAGCAGAAAACACACTTGTTACTGCACGATTGCTTGCTGTCCATAAGAAAGGTATCGAATTCAAGACCAAGGTCATCGTATTCATCCTTACTGATATGGAATTCAAGTTTTTCGCCGTCTCTGACGATGTCAAGATCAATCTCAGTTTCTGCGGCATAGTACATATAGTCAAGGACATCCTTAACCGTGTGACCGTTTATGCTTTCAAGCATATCACCGGGGACTACGCCTGCTTTTTCCGCCGGAGATCCGGTTATTAAACTTTTGATCCTGACCATACAATCTTCTCCAGCCGTCGTTAATTATCACAAAAAGGAGAGAAGGATCTCTCCTCCTCTCCTTCTTCAGTCATCGTACTCTGACGATTATTCAGCGTCGATATTAAGAACCTCTACGCCCTTATAGAAACCGCAGTTCTTGCAAACCTTGTGCGGAGCCTTGTATGCGCCGCAGTTGTCACACTTGGACATTGCAGGTGTCTCCAGCTTCCATACTGCAGAACGTCTCTTATCACGTCTTGCTTTGGAAGTTTTTCTCTTCGGTACAGCCATTGTGGCACCTCCTTACAACGAGCTTCACAGCTCAATTATTTAGACAATTGCACTCGGATTCGTTCAGATCACAGCCGCACACCATACATAATCCCTTGCAGTCTTCACGGCAGAGGATCTTTGTTGGTAGCTGAAGAAGCATATCCGTTACGGCAATATCATTCAACTCAATGCTCTCGCTCTCAGCCACGATATATTCATCGTTATCACTGCTGACAGAAGGAACCACAATATGACTGAAATCAAAATGGTAACTTCTTTCAAATTCCTTGAGACACCTGTCGCAGATGTTGAGCAAGGTAAGATCAACGGAATAGTCAAGATAAACTACATCAGCCTTGTTATAAATGCGTCCCTTTATATCCACCGGTGAAGCAAAGCTGTAACCATGGATATCGGATAACTCACCTTCGGGGATGCTGTAACTGATCTCCTTTGATTCTCCTGTTATATTGAAAAGCTGTTTTAAATTGATCTTCATACGATTTTCCTTCAGAGCATCACAAATTATATTATACACCAAATGACTGGATATGTCAATACTTCGGTGCAAAAAAGCGGAAATTTTTCCTTATTACTTGATGAACTGCTTTACGCTTGCAGGAAGCTCAGAGTCATCAGCAGAAACTGTGAATACAACAGTTGCCTCATCGCCTGTGAGTTTGTCGAGCTTCTCGAAGAGGTTTCCGAGAGCATCATAATCTCTTCCGCCAATTTTGAGGATACCGTCAACAAAGACATCCTTGATGTCATAGTTGCCAGCGAGCATACCAGCTACAAAGCCGTAGAATGCATCATAACCGTCAACAGCAAACTTCTCAACATCGCACCATCTTACTCTGAAGCTGATAGAACGTCTGATATTATCGCCCTTTTCGATGCAAACGAGGTTGCCGTTTGTAGACTTAACAGCGTCGTTGATCTGGTCGATGAGTATCTTTGTCTTGCCTGTGCCCTTTTTACCTGTAATAAGTTTAATCATAATTTACTCCTTCCATTGCCTTTCGGCAGTGTGAATTATTTTGTGTTATTTATTGCAGAAGCCGGCGTTATCAGCCAAGCTTAGCCTCAAGAGCAGCCTTTGCGCCTTCATAGCCGGGTTTGCCGAGAAGAGCAAACATATTAGCCTTGTAGCTTTCAACACCAGGCTGGTTGAACGGATTTACGCCAAGAACGTAACCGGAGATAGCGCAAGCCTTCTCAAAGAAATAGATCATGTAGCCAACGCTCTCTTCTGTTGTATCATCAAGCTCAAGGATGATGTTGGGAACTCCGCCCTCTGTATGAGCAAGAACAGTACCCTCGAATGCCTTTCTGTTAACTACGGACATATTCTGATTTGTGAGGAAGTTAAGTCCGTCGAGGTTCTCAGCATCAGGCTCAAGGAAGAGATCAGTCTTAGGCTTCTTGATATCAACAACAGTCTCGAAGAGAAGTCTTGAACCGTCCTGGATGTACTGGCCCATAGAGTGAAGATCAGTTGAGAATACAGCAGATGACGGGAAGATACCCTTATTGTCCTTGCCTTCGCTCTCGCCGAAGAGCTGCTTGTACCACTCAGACATCATTACAAAGCTGGGATCATATGAAACGAGCATTTCAACAGACTTCCCCTTTCTGTAAAGGATATTTCTGAGTGCAGCGTACTTGTAGCAGTCATTGTTATCGAAATCAGCGCAGAAATCAGCCTGTGCCTTAGCAGCGCCCTTCATAAGAGCGTCGATGTCACAGCCTGCAACAGCGATAGGAAGCAGACCAACTGCTGTGAGAACTGAGAAACGTCCTCCTACGTCATCCGGGATAACAAATGTCTCGTATCCCTCTGTGTCAGAAAGGCTCTTGAGAGTTCCTCTTGCCTTGTCAGTAGTAGCAAAGATTCTCTCCTTAGCGCCGTCCTTACCGTACTTGTCTTCTACCATCTTCTTGAAGATACGGAAAGCAAGAGCGGGCTCAGTTGTTGTACCGGACTTTGAGATTACGTTTACAGAGAAATCCTTACCCTCACAGAGAGCAATGATCTCGTTGAGGTAAGCAGGATTTATAGAATTTCCGACATAGTAGATGTCAGGAGTATCTTTCTTGATGTTGTTGTAAAGGGGTGACTTGAGGAGCTCGATAGCAGCTCTTGCGCCAAGATATGAACCACCGATACCTATAACGATGAGTATATCCGAATTCTTCTTTATCTTTTCTGCAGCAGCCTTGATGCGTGCAAATTCTTCCTTATCATAGTTTGTAGGAAGCTCTACCCAGCCAAGGAAATCGTTTCCGAGACCATTCTTCTTATGAAGAGAATCAGCAGCAGCCTCTACCTGAGACTTGATACCTGCAAGCTCATCAGCATTTATGTAGTCCTTCAGGTATTTTGTGTTAAGTTTTAATGACATTGAAAAATTACCTCCAGTATGCACAGCTATGCCGTACAAATATAATTTACCATCTTTATGATACTATATTTTTAAGATTTTTTCAAGTCCCTTTGGGGCATAATTTACACTTTTGTGTAATCTCTACAAATATCACAAGAATTACTCCACTATATTCAACAGCATTTTATCCAAAATATACCTCATATCAAGTGGTCTGACAGAATCAGCCGTTACTATATCAGATTCGTAGACAAGAGTCTTGCCATTATAGAAAGCAGCCGTGCCTATCACCTGCCCTTCTTTGACAGGCGCTGTTATATACTTTGGCAAAACAGTATAAGTGCGAAGTTCTCCCGAACCTTTCGGGATAACTACTGTATTCTGTGTTCTCAGCCTTATAGGCACAGCTAGATCTCTGCCGTTTCTCACTTTCAGAGGAACGAGCATTTCATCAGGAAACATCGTAGCCGTGACCTTATAATCATTGAAGCCTTTTCTACACAGTTCCTTGGCCTTGTTCTGAGTAGTTTCTGCATCAGGAGCACCGAGTACGACCGCAATGTACTTGGTACCATTTTCAGATGCGCCACATTCAGCGACACAATAACCGGACAGTTCGCTGTGAGAAGCCTTGAAACCGGCGTGCCGCTTATATGTACGTGTAAGCTGATTCTCGCTTACAAGCTCAACCGTGCCATTCTTTACGAAGTCACGCCACGTACTGAAATATGGCAAAAGATCCTCATATTCAGAAAGCTTAGAGCATATCACCGCCATATCAGCAGCAGTAGTAAGCTCCTCACTATTGTCGTAGCCATAAGGAGAATAAAAGTTTGTATCTCTTAATCCAAGGTCAAATGCTTCTGTGTTCATACGCATAACAAACTTTTCAACCGACTGCTCAGAGCTCTCAGCAAGAACAGTAACGGCATCGTTTGCATTACCTATAATAACACTTTTCAGAAGCTCCTCAACAGTCATCTTATCCCCGGGTTCGAGCCAAACCACAGAACCTTTAGTGCCGCGAACATTTTCAGAAGCCACAAGTTCATCTGAAAGCTTGTATTTTCCGGTTTCTAAATCCTCAGCAACAAGCAGAAGCGTCATTAGTTTATTTAAGTAGCCGGCAGAACGCAATTGTCTGCTGTTATTCTCGCATAAAACAGTCCGCGAATTTGCTTCCATTAACACGTACGAATAATCAGCAGGCAGCTCCTCATTTTTCTTCCCGGCTGACAATAAAGAAAAAAATGCAGCCGCCACGACTGCACAAACAATAATTCTGATAAATCTGCGCTTCAAAGCCATCACCTCACGACAATATATGCCGTGAGAACTGCTGATATTCGCAGATACAAAAAGGAGCAGCTGCGCTGGCTGCTCCTGAATATTCTTACGTTAAAGCCATTAAACCGTTAGCGCTTAATAGCAGTTATTATGTACCTGTCCGAGTTATTTCCGGAAATAGTATAGTCGCCGGAAATTGGTACTCTCACTGGCGTAGAATCGCCCTGCGATGCCACGCTGTAAATCTCATAATTAACCCCGTTTAAGTTGTAGGTAAAGGCATTGTCAAACGTATAGTTCTTCAGAAAGTCATGGTATTCCTCCAGACAGAAACCTTTTTCTGCCATTATTGCAGCATGAACACTGCCTACATAGCGCAGATGCCACGGGCAGTATTCCTTGGAGGTCTTTTCCGTTTTACCCTGAGGATATCTGACTATAAACCCGTATTTTGCACAATTCTGCAATACCCATCCTTCAACATCTGCTCCGTCATAGCTGATTACTGAGCCATAACCATTGAGCGCGACGTCAACACAGTTTCCCATTGAAGACTCAAGGAAAGACTGTGGGCATAATGAACCGTCTCCAGTATATGTATTAGTCGTTCCATAGACGATAAAGTCCGAAAGTCCGGTAGCTGTCGAATAGTCCTCCATAAGCTTGTTCCAGGCTTCTGCAGCATCCTGATCAAGCATTGTATCATTGGACATCAGAGTATAATACTCATTTTTAGCATCACCAAGACTGACCATACCAGACATACTTAACTCTCCGGCAGGATGACGCTCGTCTACTATTGTGAGTGCACCTGCTGAAAGGCGTGATGATGGAATGCTCAGTTCTGTGTATCCAAGATTCTGCACTCCTTTGAAAGCAGTTGCAGTCTGGACCTCATTTCCGAGTTCCTGACGGCTCTCAGTAGATCCTTCAACATACTGAGCTGAGCCGGATTTAAAATTACCGCTTACGACCAGATTGGAATTAGGCTTGAACAGGTCACGTCTGGCACTGTCAAGAACAAAGCCCATTCCGACGATCATACCCATAGCGAATATGACTCTGCCCGGTCTGAGGCGTTTATTAGCCATTATTTATATCCTCCGATTTTTTGTTTACACATTTCGGGATGATCCCGTTTATATATCTTTTTTTATTGTTAAACAGGCATAGTTATGCCCCTTATACGCATAGTCAAGGCTGCGGTGGTTCGTATCTCTTACCTCCCGCGCAGTAAATGCTGAATGCACTTAATGTATCGTATATGTTGTTCCAATTTGTTGTTCCCCCGCATAAAACGAGGATGTATTTCTTTTTGTTTATCTCCGCATAGGTCTCTATGCAGTTTCCTGCTTCATCGGTATAACCGGTTTTTCCGCCGCATATCTTTACGCCCGGCATTTCATCGCCGTACATTCTGCTGAAAAGAGTACTGGTAAACGTAAGCCCTTCCGGGTGTGCCTCAGTAGATACTGTTGTATACTCCACTTTCTCAAGAAACTGTCTGCATCTAGCATCCTGAATGGCATATTCAAGGATAAGTGCCATATCTTCGGCAGTTGAGTAGTTCTCCTCGTGATGGAGACCGACTACATTGGTAAGGTGTGTATTTTTCAGTCCGATCTCGGCAGCTTTACGATTCATTAGCTCAACAAATGCTTCTTCGGATCCTGCAACGTAGTGCGCTGCTGCTAACGCAGCGTCTGCTCCGGAATTCAGGACCATACCATAGAGCACATCCTCCAGCGCGAATACATCTCCCGGCTGAAATCCTGCCATTGAAGCATCAAGCTCTAACATCGGGTCTACCATATCCTCTGTTATCGTCACGGTCTGTGAAAGATCGTTGATATTCTCAACAGCAACGATAAGCGTCATTACTTTTGTCAGCGACGCAGGATACATTTTTTCTTTTTCTTTTCTGCCTGCTATGACTGTGTCATCATCACAGCAGATCAGAATTGCGTTTTGTGTGTCGAATTCATCACTGAATTCGACGGTTTCTTTTGTTCTTTCTGGATAAACGACAAAAGACGCCGCCGATCCTTTTCTTGTCTCAGATGCGTTTAAGTTGTTGTCCTCAGCTACCGCGGATGTCTGTGCAAGAGTGATTGCCTCAGACGATGCGGTATTTTCATCGTTATCTATTTTCTTACACGATGAAAATGCAAGTACAACACCAAAAACTATAAGAACTAAAAGGAGTACAGCTGCGCCGAATAATAAACAGCGTATAGTTACTGCTTGTTTCCTTCCTTTTTTGTTCATTCTACACCTCAATTTTTATCTCTATTTAACATTATAATACAATAGCCACTCAAAGTCAACATAAAATTCAAAATCTGCGAATTGCACAAACACAAGTGCAATTATTTGTTATTTCCTACAATTAACAGAAAAACCGACTGCTTCACGCGGCAGTCGGTTTTCTGTTATCGTCTGTCATAAGACAGAACTGAGAGTAATAATATTTGTCCTGTACGTCCTGGTGACGTCAGCGGAAATTGTTCCGCTCCGCAAATGCGGCATTGTCCGAATTGGTCATCCACCATTCAGACAGCTGCTTAAACTTGACCAGCTGAAAGGTATGCCGCCTTATTGCAATACCTGCCGGACAAGATGTCAAATGATCTTTCCTTTAACCTTATATCACCGGCGCCTATTCCGGCAGAACTCTTTCGAGTTCTTTTAAATTATACACTATAGCCCATATTTTTACAATCAATAATAGTATCTACTTAAGAAGTATTTCTGTATACTTAAATTATCGCATATGTAAAATAATGTTCTGTCTTTCATTTGTATATTAGCTGTGCCATTTTGTGCATATGTACAATAGTGTTATAAATGTATAAAATTATCGCCCGTGCTATAACACACAGGCGATAGAGAAATATTACTTGAATACTGCAAGCAGGAATCCGGCTGCGATAGCAGAACCGATAACTCCGGCCACGTTCGGGCCCATAGCGTGCATAAGCAGGAAGTTCTTCGGATTTGCCTTCTGACCTTCCATCTGTGATACACGTGCAGCCATAGGTACAGCAGATACACCAGCTGAACCGATGAGCGGATTAACCTTTCCGCCTGTAAGCTTATACATAAGCTTACCAACGAGAAGTCCGCCGATAGTTGAGAAGCAGAATGCTGTGAGTCCGAGAACTACAATCTTGATAGTCTCGAGTGAAAGGAATCTTGAAGCAGCTGTTGTTGCACCTACTGAGATTCCAAGGAATACAGTTACGATGTTCATAAGAGCATTCTGTACTGTATCAGAAAGTCTCTCTGTAACTCCACACTCTCTCCAGAGGTTGCCAAGCATAAGGCATCCAACGAGCGGTGCTGTTGAAGGGAGAAGAAGGATAACGAACATTGCTACGATTATCGGGAAGATGATCTTCTCTGTCTTGGAGACTGTTCTTGACTGCTCCATCTTTACCTGACGCTCCTTCTCAGTTGTGAGAAGTCTCATAAGCGGCGGCTGGATCATAGGGATAAGAGCCATGTATGAGTAAGCCGCAATAGCGATCGCACCGAGAAGATGCGGTGCAAGCCTTGTTGTAAGGAAGATAGCAGTAGGACCGTCAGCTCCGCCGATGATACCGATAGAAGCTGCTTCCTGACCTGTGAATCCGAGACAAACAGCTCCGAAGAATGCAAGGAATACGCCCATCTGAGCAGCAGCGCCGAGAAGAAGGCTCTTAGGATTGGAGATAAGCGGACCGAAGTCTGTCATCGCACCAACGCCCATAAAGATGAGTGACGGATAAATACCGGCTTTAACACCGATATAAAGTATATCAAGAAGTCCGCCGTGGCTCATGATAGCACCATAACTGTGATAATCCTTATGTTCAGGATCCAGGAAGTTATCCCACAGATCAAGATGGTAGAGCGCATCACTTGAACCTTCACCGAAATAGGAAAGGTTTACAAGCAGACAGCCGAATGCTATACCAACGAGTAGAAGCGGTTCAAATTTCTTTACGATACCGAGATAAAGAAGCAGACACGATACACATATCATGATAAGATTCTTCCAGCCGCCGTCTGTAAAGAAGCTCTGGAATCCCGAATCGTTCCATAAGGTCTTTAAGGTCTCAATAACGTCCATATCGCAGCCTCCTTATGCAATAACTACGAGAGGTGCGCCTGTATCTACTACTGAGCCCTTGCTCGTTACAACCTGAGCAACTGTTCCGTCCTTAGGTGCAACGATCTCATTTTCCATTTTCATTGCTTCGAGTATTACAAGGATCTGACCAGCCTTGACTGTGTCACCCTGCTTAACATCTACACGGATTATATTACCGGGCATAGGAGCTTCGATAGTCTCGCCTGCTGCAAGATTTACAGGAGCTGCTGCCGGTGCGGGTGCTGCTGCAGGAGCTGATGCCGCGGGCGCAGCTGCCGGTGCGGCTGGTGCAGGTGCAAGAGCTTCGTATTCGTCAAGAAGGACTGCCTTTCCCTGCTCTACCTCAACTTCATATGTCTTACCGTTAAGAGTAACTTTATACTTCATTGTTATTTGACCTCCTTGATGGAAATAAAGTGAAGCTCATTGAGAGGCTTCTGCATTTTATCTGCTACTATTGCCATTATCATAGCTGCTTCCTTGTCAGGTACATCGAAAAGCTTTACGTGACCTGCGGAACCGGGAGCAAGCTTCTGTTCAACAGCCGGTGCAGGTGCAGCTGCAGGAGCAGCCTTTGTCTCTGCTGCGGCTGAAGCCTTCTGCTTTGCTTCCTTTGACTTGAAGTAAGCACCTGTGCAATAGAGAACTATCATGAGTATAATAAGTCCTGAGAAAACTACTGCATAACCGAATAACGCAGTACCGGCAGCCTCGCTTATGCTGAGGTCGTCGCTTGCTTTTGTAGTAGCTTCAGTAACTGTTTCAGCGGCAAAAGTCATTTTATCAAGCATACTTCTGCCTCCTTACATCTCTTCGATCGTGTATACAGCTTCGTTCTCTTCCTTAGCCTTGCGGTCCTTGAGGAAGTTTATAGTCTGATCAGGATAGCAGATGTAACTCATTACATCTTCCTCGCAACGGCAAAGATCGCCGAGTGCTTCCTTAGCAGCCTTGAACTCTTCACCTGTGCGCTTCTTATCTTCCTCGCGGCAGTCAACAGGCTGTGCATCGCCGAGAACCTTCTTGCTGAGTTCAGCGTCGATAGGTGCAGGAGCAATACCATACTCGCCCTTGATGTAGTTCTTAACTTCCTTGGAAATATTCTTGTAACGCTCGCCTACGAGAACGTTTGTTACAGCCTGGTTACCTACCATCTGTGAAAGAGGAGTTACAAGCGGAGGATAACCGAGATCAGCTCTTACCTTCGGGATCTCTGCGAGAGCTGCATCGAACTTATCCATTGCGTGCATATCTGTAAGGTTTGCGATCATATTTGAAAGCATACCGCCGGGAACCTTGTAAACAAGTGCCTGAGCATCTGTTGCAAGGCTCTTGGGGTTGAGCTGTCCGTTGTCGATGTATTTCTGCTTAACAGGCTTGAAGAAATCGTTTACCTTGTTGATGATCTCCTCGTTGAGTCCGCAGTCGATTCCGTACTGCTTGAAAGCATAGTACATAGTCTCTGTTGCAGGCTGTGATGTACCGCCTGAGAAGCATGATGTTGCTGTATCGATAACGTCGATACCGGACTCGATAGCCTTTGTGAGTGTCATATATGCCATACCTGTTGTACAGTGAGTATGGAGAATAAGAGTCATATCGCCGATAGCGTCCTTGATGCCCTTGATAAGGTGCTCAGCTTCGTAAGGTGACATTGTACCCGCCATATCCTTGAGACAGATAGTGTCAAATCCCATGTTCTTGAGTTCCTTACACATTTCAATGTACTTGTCTACTGTATGTACAGGGCTCTGTGTGTAAGAGATACAGCCGGAAGCGATAGTTCTGCTTGTAGCGTACTTCTTTGTAGCATTGAGCGCTGTCTCGATGTTTCTGAAGTCATTAAGCGCATCAAAGATACGGATTACGTCGATACCATTCTTGATAGAGAGCTCGATGAACTTCTCTACAACATCGTCATGGTAGTGCTTATAGCCGAGAAGATTCTGTCCTCTCAGAAGCATCTGGAGACGTGTGTTGGGAAGATTCTTTCTGAGATTACGGAGTCTCTCCCACGGATCTTCGCCGAGATAACGGAGACATGAATCGAATGTAGCTCCGCCCCAGCACTCGATAGAATAATAACCTGCCTTATCCATATCTGCAAGGATACCCTCATAATCCTTGTATGGCAGACGTGTTGCCATAAGAGACTGGTTAGCGTCACGCAAAACGGTTTCTGTCAGTTGCACTTTTTTCATGTACAATCCTCCTCAATTATATATCTGCATAGCAGAATAGTAATTTTAAGTCTGTTCTTGTTAAAATATTATCAGAACAGTCCAGGCCAATTGCTCCTTTGCAAATTGCCCAATCGAAACTATTATAACATATATGAAATCAAATTTCCATAGTTTTCAGAAAATTTTTCAGAAAAATTTTCATTTTCTCAGACAAGCAAATAGTTTAATAGACAAACAAAAGTCCGAGACAACTTTTCAGACTGTGCCGGACTTCGATTTTGTATATTCAATTCAAATACTATCCATATACTCTCTGAGTGCTTTCTCAGCTGCTTTATAACGCTGACGGAGTTCTTCTGCTGAGATCCTCATAGCACCATTTCCGAGGATTATAATCTGCTCCGCACCGTCAGATGTCGCAACACGAACTCTGTGTTTTTTAGAGAGTTCATGGCTGACTCTTTCAATATAGGTGTCGGCCGTTTCCTTCTCTTTCGTATATACTATGCTGATGTTGTAATACTTCTCGACATCTCTGTGCCTGCCGGGAACTTTATATGCGTCAAACACCAGTATCAGCTCATATCCGGTACAGCCCTGATAGCTGCACATCATCTTTACAAGTTCTGCTCTTGCCGCATCAAGGTTTTCGGCTGCTATCTTTTTCAGCTCGTCCCAGGCAAAAATTATATTGTAGCCATCTACAAGCAGATACTCCGGTCCTTCATGATCAGGCAGCTTCACCGGTCCGTGATCTACGGAAACAGCTTTTGTCTTCTTGAATGCCCTGCGAGGATCTTTATTTATCTTACCGTAAGTACGCTCGAATATCTCCATGAGTTCTTCTTCTGATACAGTCTGTTCAACAAAATGCCTTACTCTCTCCGGCGATATGCCAGTATCTTCATAGCTTTTCTTAAGGCAGGACGGCAGATGCATATGCTCCGGCACTTCGTCCCACTTAACTACAAAACCTGCTCCGTGAGAACAGAATATAGAATCAGCTGAGTTCTCAACGTCTGAATCACAGTCATATGCCATTTCAGCTATAACATTTTCAGCGTCCGCACACTCACGATAGCCTCCGAACGAACACGAAAGCCTTCCCTGTCCCCTTGTATAGCCAATGACCTCAGCCTGATAGCCGTTCAGCGCAGAGACAGGAGCACTTCCGGTTATTACTGACATCTCGCCAATGCTCTGCGGAGGTTCAGCTTCGGCTGACATATGCTGGAGATCAGCAAGCGCTCTGCCAACCGACTGTGAAGGGACTTCCAGTTCAAAGTCATAGTAAGGTTCTAACAGGACACTCTCTGCACTGCGAAGTCCCTGACGGACTGCTCTGTAAGTAGCCTGACGGAAATCTCCGCCCTCTGTATGCTTGAGATGTGCCTTTCCGGACATCAGAGTTATCTTCATATCAGTTATCGGCGAACCAGTCAGAACGCCGATATGTGTTTTTTCCGCAAGGTGAGTCAGTATGAGTCTCTGCCAGTTGCGGTCAAGCTCGTCCTCTGAGCAGTCAGTATCAAATACAAGTCCACTGCCGCGTTCAAGCGGTTCAAGCAGAAGATGTACCTCTGCATAGTGCCGGAGCGGTTCGTAGTGTCCGACGCCCTCAACTTTAGCACGGATAGTCTCACGGTAAGTTACCGCTCCGTTCTCAAAGCTGACTTTATAGCCAAATCTTTCTTCTATGCGCTGAGTAAGGACTTCAAGCTGCACGGCTCCCATAAGCTGTATATGTATCTGCCGCAGCTGCTCATTCCATACAATGTGAAGCTGTGGATCTTCGTCCTCAAGCCTGCGCATATCTCCGAGAGCTTCATATACATTCTTTTCTGCCGGAAGCACTATCCTGTACGTCATAACGGCTTCAAGCACTGCTCTGCCGGAATCTGATTCAACACCAAGTCCCTCTCCGGCGTAAGTACCTGCAAGTCCTGTAACTGCGCAGACTTCTCCTGCAACTGCGGAATCAGCTGCACGGAATTTATCTCCAGAGTAAAAACGTATCGAGCTTATCTTGCCGGTAGTTTCTTCGCCGTCCTGACCGATATATGAGAGTTCATCTCTCATCTGTATTGCTCCGCCGGTTATCTTTATATGAGAAAGGCGTGTACCCTTTGGATCGTAGGATACTTTGTAGACAATTGCGCCGAATTCAGACTTTCTCTGCGGTTCTTCGGTAAAACGGTCAAGGATACGCAGGAACTCTTCAACACCGTCAGTTTTAAGAGCCGAACCGAAACAGCACGGAAATATCCGCCGCTGACTGATAGCTTTGGCTATATCACTGTCAGAAAGACTTCCGCTGTTAAGATATGTATCCATCATTTCCTCGCAGGCAGTCGCGCAGTTTTCTATTATCTCCCCGTCAGTTCCGGAAAAATCACAGCAGCTGTCAGAAAGACGGTTCCTCAGGTCTTTTAAAACAGCACTCCTGTCTGCACCGATAAGATCCATTTTGTTTATGAATATGAATACCGGCACTTCATACTGTCTGAGAAGCTTCCACAGCGTAGAGGTGTGGCTCTGTACACCGTCTGTTCCGCTTATTACAAGCACAGCATAGTCAAGAACACGCATGGTACGCTCAGTCTCAGCTGAAAAATCAACGTGTCCCGGTGTATCAAGGAGCATTACTCTTGTATCACCTGACGTAAACTCCGCCTGATGTGCAAATATAGTTATTCCCCTGCCGCGCTCGATAGAATCGGTATCAAGGGCAGAATTTCCGCTGTCAACTCGTCCGAGTTTCCTTATCTGTCCTGTTTTATAGAGCATAGCTTCCGCAAGTGTCGTTTTTCCGGAATCGACGTGGGCTGTTATGCCGACAGTAATAGTTTTCATATCTTCCGCTCCTCAGTCTGAACGTTCTGTTTAATGTTACTTTTAATTCTAACACAATTTATACGTTTTGTCCATAGCAACTGTCACAATTCAGCCAATGTGTGAATATAATGTCATTGGAATGCAGTATCTGCATAATCTATCAAGCAGGAGGAATATTATGAATGATAATTATTACAGACAGCAATCCGGCTCTGTTCCAATAAAGACTGACCGTATCTTCGACAGCTGCAGCGACAAAGACTGCTTCAGCAATCTTCAGGTTACTCTCGCTGAGGGCGAGCTCCCCGCAGAGATAAATATAGTCAGAAGCCGAGCAGCTACCGTTGAGAATGTTTGCGTCAACGTTGAACCTATCCCGTTCAACAGGGGCTTTTATTCGATAGATATCACTTTTACCTTTGGTTTGGAGATACTCGGTTATGAGACTTCACGCTGTACGCCTACTGTATTCAACGGCACTGCCTACGCAAGCAAGAACTGTATTCTCTACGGAAGCGAGTCATCAGTACGCACTTTCAGAAGCACTGATGATCCGGATCAGCCGCAGGAGGTTAATACCACTAACCTGCCGACTGCTATCGTTTCAGTTCTCGAACCTATCGCTCTCGAAAGCCGAATAGGCTGCTCCCAGGACTGCGGAAATGATCAGGATGCCTCACAACGAAGCGTATTTGTTACTCTCGGCCTTTTCTCAGTAGTCGAACTGACAAGACCAGTCACCGTTCTTGTGCCTACACTCGACTACACTATACCGAGAAAGGAATGCAATATCGACTCAGATTCGCCGTGCGAGGTATTTGAAAAGCTCAGATTCCCAGAAGATGAGTTCTCACCAACAGCTCTGACAGATGACTCTGACTGCTGCTGCGGTTCATCTGACAGTTAAGGCTGATATAAATGAGAAGGCACAGACACCGAAAATACTCCGCGAAAACGATCATCGGCGCAGCTGTATTTGCTGTGATACTCGTTCTGCTTGCCGCTGCACTCAGACGCACAGACAAGGCTCTGAGACCGGTTGCCGCTATGCAGGCAGAACACTTCGCTTCGGCTTCTGCAAACGAACTTATCGGCAAAACGGTCGCTGAATACCTTGAAGATAACCGCTTCACTTACAACGACTTCGCCGCCGTTCTCTATGATGAAGGCGGAAGAGTAGTTTCAGTGGAATCTATCCCCTATAACATCAATAAAGTGCAGTCGGAGCTCACAATTAAGGTCAATGAAGCACTAAGCTCGTCAGATTCACGTACAGAGCGCATACCGGTAGGCTCGCTGACCGGTTCGTATATGCTTGTTGGCAAAGGTCCGCATATAAAACTTAAAGTCTGTCCGTCGGGTTCTGCAAAAGTCGAACTGAAAAGCGATCTCGTAAACGCCGGGATAAATCAGACCTGCCACCGCATATCAGCTGTCATAACAGCTGAGCTCAGGTCTTCCGTACCGCTGTACACATTCGATACGGAAGTTAAGTTTGAATTCCTGCTGGCTGAAAATGTACTGGTCGGAAGCGTTCCTGAGATAAGCCGCTACGCCTTCGGAACTATATGAAAACAGGCACGTTCCCTTCATGGAAACGTGCCTGTGAGCTTTATGATGCAAACTGGCTGTTGTACAGCTCGGAATAGAAGCCTTTATTCTTCATAAGTTCCTCATGGCTGCCCTGCTCAATAATATTTCCCTGTTTCATAACAAGTATGACATCACAGTTCTTTATCGTGGAAAGACGGTGAGCTATTACAAAGCTTGTCCTGCCTTCCATAAGCTTGGCAAAAGCTCTCTGTACACGCTGCTCTGTACGCAGGTCTATGGAGCTCGTTGCTTCGTCGAGTATCAGTATCGGCGGATCCATAAGCATTATCCTTGCGATACATATAAGCTGCTTCTGTCCCTGTGACAAGCCGCTGTTTTCACTTATAACTGTGTCGTATCCGTCGGGTAGTCTCTTTATAAAGCCGTGAGCGTGTACGGCTTTGGCTGCTGCGATTATCTGCTCACGGCTTGCTTCCGGAGCTCCGTATGCTATATTCTCGGCAACTGTACCGGTAAACACCCATGTCTCCTGGAGAACCATACCGAAACAGCTCCTGAGGCTATCTCTTGTAATATCACTGATATCCTTGCCGTTGATACTGATACTTCCACTCTCAACATCATAAAAGCGCAGGAGAAGATTGATTATCGTGGACTTTCCGCAACCTGTGGGACCAACTATTGCTACCCGCTCGCCTGCCTTTACGTCAAGACTGAAATCCTGTATCAGCTTCACTTCGGGATCGTATGAGAAATTAACGTGACTGAATCGCAATTCACCTGTACAGCTGGTAAGCTGTTCCTTGTCGGAATCGTCAGGTACTTCTTCCTCGTCAAGAAGATCAAAAACTCTTCCGGCTGACGCAACAGCATTCTGAAGTTCAGCAATCACGCCGGATATTTCGTTGAAAGGCTTGGTGTACTGGTTAGAATAAGCAAGGAAGCTCGAAAGCTTTCCCACAGACATTTTTCCTATGAAGGAAGAATAGCCTATAGCTCCTAGCGAACCCATTACGCCTACCGCTGCATAGATAAGTCCGTTCACAAATCTTGTAGTCGGATTAGTCATAGAGCTGAAAAATGTAGCTTTCAGTCCGACTTTGCCGTATTCACGGTTTATCTCTGCAAAACGCTCCTCAGCACGCTCACCGTATACAAATGCCTTGACCAGTTTCTGATTTCCGGCACATTCCTCAGCAAGTCCGACCATATCACCACGTAGCTTTGACTGCTTCATATATGAATCGTGCGCTGCTTTGGTGATGCATGACGCCGCTATGAATGAAAGCGGTGTCATAAGAACTACAACAAGCGCTATCCTGATGTTTATCGTCATCATAAAGATAAGTGTACCGATTATAGTTATTATACCACTGAAAAACTGCGTGAATCCCTGAAGTAGTCCGTCTGAAACTATCTCGATGTCGTTTATGACGCGGCTGGTCAGTTCGCCTTTTGTACGGCTGTCGATATACTTTATCGGTACACGTTCGAGCTTGTTGAATACGTCAGAACGCAAGTCCCTTACCGTAAGGAATGAGAGCTTGTTGGTACAGAGACTCATCAGCCACTGGAACAGTGTACTCGCGGCAACTATCACAGCGAGTTCAGCTACTATCTTTTTAAGCTCGTCATAATCGACCATTCCTTTGCAGATACAGCAGTCAACGGCGCGTCCGATGAATATCGGCACAGCAAGTGAAAGCGATACTCCAAGCACAGCAAATAAAACTGTGAGCACAAAATAACCAATGTAAGGACGGGCGTAAGAAAATACCCTTTTCAGAGTTTTAAGCATTTGCTCCAGCCTCCTTACTGTTCATCTGTGAGATGTATATCTCACGGTACACAGGACAGCTCTCGACAAGCTCTTCATGCGTTCCGATACCGGCAGTCTCCCCTTCATCCATAACGATTATGCTGTCGGCTTCCATCAAAGAGGTCGTGCGCTGAGAAATCATTATAACAGTAGTTCCTGCCATCTCGGCTCGGAGCGCTTTTCTGAAAGCAAGATCAGTCGCATAATCAAGCGCGCTCGTCGAATCATCCAGTATCAGTATATCCGGTCTGCCTACAAGTGCGCGGGCTATCGAAAGGCGCTGCTTCTGACCGCCGGAAAAGTTCTTTCCGCCCTGGGATACAAGTGTATCAAGTCCATTCGGCAGCTTTGAAACGAATTCCCACGCCTGTGCGGTTCTGAGAGCTGATATTATCTCCTCGTCAGATGCTCCCGGCTTCCGCCACTGCATATTTTCACGGACAGTTCCCGAAAAGAGAACAGCTCTCTGAGGCACATATCCCACAACCTGACGCAGAGAATCAAGCTCCCAGTCATTTACGCTGACTCCGCCGACTCTGACTTCGCCCTGAGTTGCTCTGTAATAGCAAGGAATGAGGTTTGCGAGAGTCGTCTTGCCGCTGCCGGTAGCTCCGATTATGCCGAGAGTCTGTCCCTTTCCCACAGAAAGCGTAACATCACGCACAGAACAGTCTCCGGCTGTCTCATATGTGAAAGATACGTTTTGGAATTCAATGAAGTGTCTGTCCTCGCTTACAGGAGCCTCGATGTCACCGCTCTCCTCAGGAGCAATATCAAATATCTCATTGATGCGTGCAGCCGCTGCAAATGCCTTTGTGAATATCACTATCAGATTAGCAAGAACAACAAGCGCAAGCAGTATCTGCGTCATATAATTTGTGAATGCGGTAAGTTCGCCCTGTGTGAGTCTGCCGTTATCGATGCGGACTCCGCCGAACCATATTATAGCGGCAATGCCAAGGTTCATTACCATAAAAGCGACAGGATTGAGGATAGCGGATATTTTGCCGACAGCTATCGAACTGTCGGCTATTTCATCGACTGCCTCTCTGAATTCGTCTATCTCCTCCTGCTGTCTTGAAAATGCACGTATGACTCTCGTTCCTTCGAGATTCTCACGTGTAAGCATTGCCGCACGGTCAAGATTCTTCTGCGTGCGCTTGTACATCGGAACGGTCTTTCGCATTATCACGAATATGACAAAAGATATAAGCGGTGCAGCTACAAAGAATACAAGTGAGAGCTTTACATCGATCATAACTGCCATCGTTGCAGCTCCTATAACGAGAAAAGGAGCTCTCACCGCAAGACGTATGAACATATTGACTCCGTTCTGCACCGTCATAGTATCATTCGTAAGACGGTTGACTAGTGAAGAAGTTCCTATACGGTCAATGCCGCTGTATGACAGCTTATTGATATGACTGAACAGTGCTTCTCTGAGTTCTGTTCCAAAACCATAGGCGCAACGTGCCGCAAGGTACTGGCAGGTCAGCGCAAATCCAAGTCCGCATATGCCAAGCAGAACTATGAGTCCAGTCATCTTGAAAATGTAGCCGCTGTCGTTACCAGCTATGCCTTTGTCTATCATCTTCGCCATTACCATTGGCACCATCAGCTCGAATATTGCTTCGAGGAGCTTAAAGAACGGTCCGAAGACAAGTTCCTTTTTATAATTTTTCAGATATTTCAGCAGTTTTTTCATTTTTCTCCCGATCTGTTAATATTGTGTATTTATAATAAAAAAACTCCGGCACTATTGCACCGGAGCTTATGGGGTATGCTGACTGCATACTGGTCTGAGTGACGGGACTTGAACCCACGGCCTCTACCACCCCAAGGTAGCGCGCTACCAACTGCGCCACACCCAGACGACTTTAACCATCGCAGTCAACGATATATATTATAGCACCACTTTTTCGATTTGTCAATACCTTTTTTGAAAAAAATCCAAAAAAATTTTTGATGACATTTCCGGAAAATAAAAACGCACCTTTTTCAAGGTGCGTTCTGTTATATTACTTCTTCTCGGGAAGATCTGCTTCAAGGAACTTATGCAGTACAGCTGCAATAAATGCTCCTACAAAAGGTCCGATAATGAATACCCAAAGCTGCTTGATAGCGTCGCCCATAGCAAATACTGCAGGCCAGAGACTTCTTGCAGGGTTTACAGATGTTCCTGTCATTCCGATACCGAAAATGTGTACGAGTGTAAGTGTGAGACCGATGATAAGCCCGCCGAAGGAACCGTGATTTGCCTTCTTGGAAGTTACACCGAGAATTACAAGTACGAAGATGAATGTGAGGATTATCTCTACGATAAGTCCGCCGAGGATACTGTCGTCAACACCAGCAAGAGTGTTTGCGCCCATTCCCCAGTCTTTTCCTTCGGGAGCTGTCCTGTCTCCGAGGTCTCTGATACCGAAGAGTATCCTGAGCATTAATGTACCAAAGAGCGAACCTGCACACTGTGATGCTACATATCCGCCGAGATCAGTGGTAGACATACCGCCGTTGAGGAATACTGCGAGCGATACCGCAGGATTGATGTGGCAGCCGGAAACGTTACCTACACAGTATGCCATACCTACGATAACAAGTCCGAATGCGAGTGCTGTTGCAATGTATCCGCCGGGTGTATCGCAGCCGAGGAGCATTGCTGTTCCGCAGCCGAGGAACACAAGTGTGAATGTTCCGAAGAACTCAGCTACGTACTTTCTGATTGTTGCCTGATTCATTTTGTTTTGCCTCCATTTTTATATTTATCGGTAACACCGATTTAATTCATTATAGCACTTAATTTTCAGATAGTCAATAATTTTCCGTTAGTTTGCTGTATTTTTTTCAGAGTCGATCTCATGCACGGCAGCTGCTTTTTTGCCCTTGCCGCATAATACTCCATATATAACGAGCATACCTGCGCCGATAACTATCGATGCTATCTGAGATGCCATAAAGGCTTCAGTAAGTCCGAAAAGCGATTTCGTATACGCTGCAAAAACCTGAGGCTGCTTTATAGAAAAAGCATTATAATACTTTGTCGCTATAAGGTATGCTGACGGAATTGTACCCATTATTCCTGCAATCAGCGCGGAAATACCGCACCAGTAGAGAACTTCGTATATCCTCTTACTGTGAATGAAAGCAAGTACAGCAATAAGGGCGAGTGATGCCGCTGTGACCGCGAACGTCAGTTTGTAACGTATACGGTAAAACCTGGAAAGCTTGGAGAGCAGTCCGTGGCTTTTCATAGAATCAACTTTGAATATATCACAGCTGCTGCCTATCGTTTTGTAGGCATTATCCTTTGTGTTTTTCAGCTTTTTTTCATAGTTCTCGTCTTTCTTATAACCGGTCTTGTCAGCATATTCGCTGAAGAAACTGTCTATCGAGTTCTCAAGATCAGGATTCTCAGGAATGTCTGCGGTGAATTTTCCGCCATTATCAAGGGCATCGTAAGTACTTCTGATATATGAGTCTATAACATCACTGAGATATTCATCACTGAGGCAGTCCATATAAACAGAAGCAGGAATACCTGTTGCGCTCGCTTTGCTCCTGTAATGCTTATCAAGATCTCTGCGTACCTTTTGTACCAATTCCTCTTTTTCGGCAAATGAAGATGTCTTTGCGGATGTAACATTCACATCTGCAACTATCAGCGCCGAGCCTGAAAGCAGACAGAATATAAGCAATACCGATATTATCACGGACGGGATATAACTTGCTGCTTTTTTCATTCAGCTTTTCCCCCTTCCGTTCCGACATAGAATTTCTTCTCTGTCAGTTCGCATATTACACCTATTCGCTCGTCAGAACGTCCAAGAACATTCTTCTTACAGGTGTAAAGCGTCAATCTGTTATCCTTGAAAGGAACTACATATTTGTTTGTGTCCTTTGTGAAGCTTATGAGCTCCTTGACTTTATATGTGAAGTATCCGTAGTTAGTGTTTATGACAACTGTATCGCCGACCTTGAATTTGTTCAGCTCAGCGAAGAATGTGTCCTCGTGTGCGCTTATGACGGAGTTGCCGTTATCTCCTGCAAGTACCGAACCGGTAGACTGACACGCTCCGCGCTCGAACAGGTCAACATCACTTCCCCAGTATACAGGGACATCGAGCGAGAGACTGTCACTCTTTATAACAGCATACATCTCACCGTACTTCGGACGTATAAAGTCTCCTGTATCGGAGGTCTCACCGGCGTGATCCTCCTTTATCTCATTGTCACGGATTATAAGTCCCGAAGATGCGTCCTCAGGATCAGTCTTCAGATCGTCCATAAAGGCTACGTTAAGGTAGACCTTGATCTTATCCGACGGCTTCACCAGAACAGCTGCCGCAGTTCCTGCCGCTATCGCCGCAACTATGAACGGCGTCACTATATGCAGCACCGTACCCTTTTTCTTTGATATTTCTGCCATTTCAGTCTCCGATCGTTTCCTTTCCGAAACATTTCTTTATCAGTGCGAACATTCCGATACCTGCCGAGAGAATAAGAAGCGTTGCCAGTCCGTATATCTTTCTCCTGTCGTAACCGGTATCCTCAACACGGTTTCCGGCAGAGGCAACTCCTACAAGCTCGCCGTCTTCATTTCGCATAGCTACTGATACTGAATTATCGCTTATCTCATTTATTGTGATATTCATGCCCATTGCTTCGGCAGCCTTTGAAAGCTCGTCTACAACGTCCATTTTTGTTGTCGAAGGTGCCTGCTGGAGCATACTGCGGTATTCCTCAGGCGAAAGGTCATCAATGATGACCTGCTGCTGCGCGGGTGTGAATGTTCTGAGATATGCCATTTTATCTGAATAGCTAAGCTTTATGAAAGCTTCTCTGCTCATTCGTGTAAAAGTCGTTCCGTCGCTCATCGTGTATGTTATCTCGCCGGATGAAGTACCATTTCCGTCGTTGACATTCACAGGCGCCTGTGTTACAATGCTCGTCACAGTTGAACCCTGTGCATCGGTCACGTAAACAACAGTAGTCGTGACAGGAACTTCACTCGCCGGCACTGTTGTGACCTGGGTGCTTGCGGTAGTAGTATATGCTCCCGGATCCTGCGGCGCTGTTGTTATCAGCTGATAGCCTGCTTCATCCAGCTTGCTGATGGCGTAGTCGAAGTCGTCTGATGTATAAATATCGGGATCTTCATAATACTTGTTATATGCCTGCATTATGAGATCTTCAGAATATCCGTATTTTCTTGCTCTTTCAGCTACATCGTCTATCGTTGTAGCTCCTGCGCTCATAGAAAACGAAAGAAGTGAGCACACGGTAGCCGCCGCTGCCGCTATAGATGCTAAATATCTCCTGAACATTGATTTACCTCCCTTGAGAAAGCTCTATTACTGAGCGTAGAAAATTAAGTTCATTTTATTATTATAGCCTATTCTGCGCGGATTGTCAAGATAATTCGCGGTTTGGCAGCTGATACGGCATTATGATAACACGCTGCGGCTCACGTAAAGAGCTTTCTGCGAAGAAGGATAAGATCGAAAACATTCAGTTTACCGTCGTCTGTCAGATCATATTTTCTGAAATTATCTGCATTTATGCGCTCCTGCTTTCTGCCGAGAAGATGTGACGCTAATGCAACAAGGTCTGCAACTTCATATTCTTTTTCAGTGACAGAGCCTGTTGATTGCTCTGTACCCGGCTCTGAACTGAGATAACCGTCAAGAACTTCTGCCCAGTACAGTCCCATTTTTTCATAACCCGCCTCATTAGGGTGTACACCGTCATAGAGGTCGGTCGATAAGTCTACAACGCTGTTTATGTCGCCGAAATGAACGTTCTTTCCCTCACTCTGCATTTTCTTCACGAGTGCTTCGACAGATGTGTTGTAGCTGTCCACATATCCCTGTACTATCGCCGCGAACTCTTCCTTTGTGCTGTTCCACTTAACTTCACCGTATGACCAGAACCAGTCAGCAGCTGTAGCCACGTCCATATCAGGGATAGTCGTCACAAAGACCTGTTCGTCGTCTTTTCCCTCAGAGAGTATGTAGTTGACAAGATTCTCAAGACGTTCCGGTGCGCCCTCGTTGTATGAACTGATAACATCGTTTGTGCCTATCTGAAGCAGAACTATATCCGGTGAATACTTCCTTATATAATCGCCATCCGTAAGAGTTTCAAGTATACCCTGACGCGGCTCTGCACCGTTCATCTGCTGTATAGCATATCCGCTGTATCCGGCATAATTGCCGTCATAGCTGACTTCTTTGCCATTGTATGTGAAGCTCTCCCTGTCCTGCCCTTTAGGCCCGACAAAGTCAATGTTAGTGTAGCCCTTCTGTGCAAGGGTATAGCTGAGATACTTGCGGTAGCCGCCCTGCTCCCAGTATCCGTCTGTTATGGAATCTCCCAGCGGCATTATCCTTATCGTATCGCTGCCGCTGTCTGCTGAGACGCCGACTGAAGGAAGAAACGTTCCCACAGCAGCCGCTGCAACTGCTGCCGCCACTACTTTTCTTATGGTGTTTTTCATATATTACCTCCGTTTTACAGGCTGCCTACTGCCTGTTTCTTTAAGATATATTCTAACATATCCGTCAGATTTTTTCAAGCAGTACACGGTCATTTACGGCAGGTATTGAATATCCCGGGAAGATGTGCTATAATTTTATAGTTATCAGTTCAGTTATCTCTAAGGAGCTAAAAATGGATACTTCAAATATACTTAAAAGCTGTACGCTCTGCCCAAGAATGTGCCGTGCTGACCGTACTTCCGGAAACGGCTTCTGCGGTGCAGGAGACCGTATAATAGCTGCAAAAACTTATCTTCACAAGTGGGAAGAACCCTGTATTTCATACAAGAACGGTGCCGGAACTGTCTTTTTCTCAGGATGCAGTCTGCACTGTGTATTCTGTCAGAACAACACTATCAGTAATGAGAACTACGGAAAAGAACTCTCTGTCGATGAACTCGCAGATGTTTTCCTCAGACTGCGTGACAATGGTGCTGACAATATCGAGCTTGTCACGCCTACGCATTTCGTTCCGCAGATAATAAGTGCGCTCGATAATGTCCGTCATAAACTCGGAATACCTGTTGTGTACAACTCCGGAGGTTATGAACTGACAGATACGATTGCTATGCTCGACGGCTACATAGACGTATATCTGCCCGATATAAAGTATTTCTCGCCGGAAGTCTCAAAACGCTATTGCGGTGCTGCTGACTATTTTGAACGCGCTTCACAAGCTGTTACTGCAATGATAAAGCAAGTCGGCAGTCTCAGTTTCAACAGCGAAGGCGGTCTTGAAAAAGGCACTATTATCAGGCACTTAGTTCTCCCATCTCATCGACATGACTCAATGGACATAATGAAGTGGATAGCTGAAAACACGTCAAAAGACGATGTGCTTATCAGTATTATGAACCAGTACACGCCGTTTGATTTTATAAGCGATGAATTCCCGGAGCTGAAACGCCGTATAACTAAAATGGAGTATAACAGCGTTGTACGCTATGCTTCGGAGCTTTGTCTTGACGGCTTTACACAGGAGCGCTCCTCGGCTTCCGATAAATATGTTCCGGATTTTGATCTGTCCGGTCTGACATGAGCGGTACGCTATGCGTACCGCTTTTAATTTGTTAATACCACTATAATTTATCAAGAGACGCCCTCTCTTACAGGGCGTCTCCTCTCCCTAAACAGTCCACCGGACTATTTAGGGATTCACCTCTTGCGGAGCTCTTGATGGCTAAATGCGGGGCGCTGCCCCACACCCCGCAAGGGCTGTCAGCCCTTGACCTGACCAAAGGAATAAAATCCCTTTGGAATCCCATTATTGATAATTACAACTATATTATACTACAACGCCCTTTGAAAAGCTCACTCTGTCATCAGTCATCTCGACTCTCAGCTTTTCACCGCTCGATACGCTCGAATCAACTATCATCTGTGCAAGTTCATTCTCGATAAGCTCTGTAACGCGCCTTTTTATCGGTCGTGCTCCGTATTTTTCAGTTTCCTTTGCTCCGGCTATCGCTTCAACTACTTCCGGTGAATAGCTCAGACCGATACCTATTCCGGCCGCACGTTTTCTAAGATTTTCCAGCGCTATCCGGCTTATCTGCCTGAGGTCTTCCTTTTCCAGCCTTCTGAACACCACTATCTCGTCGATACGATTGAGGAATTCCGGTGCAAAATGTTCCCTTATCCTTCGCAGTACACGCTCCTGTTCCGCATTGGCGGAATTTCCCGAAAAACCGACCGCTGTTCTGCCGCAAACCTCCTCAGCGCCTACGTTTGACGTCATTATTATGATACAACTCCGGAAGCTGATACGCCGCATAGCCGAATCTGTCAATATTCCGTCATCAAGTATCTGCAATAGTATATTCAGAACATCAAAGTCAGCTTTTTCTATCTCATCGAAAAGTATCAGAGAATAGGGATTCCTGCGTACTTTCTCGCAGAGTGTCATACTCTGATCGCCATACCCTGCGTAACCGGGCGGCGCTCCTATCAGCTTTGAGACGGAGTGTTTTTCCATATATTCCGACATATCCACTCTTATAAGACTGTTATCGGTATTGAAAAGGCACTCCGCAAGAGCTTTTGCAAGCTCTGTCTTTCCGACTCCTGTCGGACCTGCAAACAGAAATGAAGCTGTCGGACGGCTGCTGTCGCGCAGTCCTGACTTCGCTCGAAGTATCGCTCCTGCTATCTTGCTGACTGCTTCTGAATGCCCTACTACACGCTCAGACAGACGAAGTTCAAGCTGATTCAGCTGCTGAGCTTCCTCGGCGGTTATCCTGCTGAGAGGTATGCCTGTCTTCATTGATATTACTGTCATTATATCCGGTTCTGTAACTTCCGGTTCATCGCTCCCGTTTATAAAACTTCCGACATCGCGCAGACGCTTTCCGCTCTTCTTCAGGTCGATGTACTCGGAGTCTGCGACACTTTCTCCGCCGCTGTGCCTTATTTTGGCTCTCGCGCAAGCTTCATCTATAACATCTATCGCCTTATCAGGCAGAAAACGGTCTGAGACATACCGCACAGACATCTTTACGGCAAGCTCTATTGCCTCGTCACTTATCCTGACACCGTGAAATTTCTCATAACTGCTGCGAAGTCCCTTTATTATTTCGATACAGCCTGCTGTCTCCGGCTCGTTTACGTGTACCGGCTGAAATCGCCTTTCAAGTGCGGCATCTTTTTCTATCGTTCTGCGGTATTCATCAAATGTTGTCGCTCCTATTATCTGAAGTTCTCCCCTTGCAAGCTGCGGTTTCATTATATTTGCCGCGTCAATAGCGCCTTCCGCTGCCCCTGCGCCTACTATTGTGTGTATCTCGTCAATAAACAGTATGATATTGCCTGCGCTCACAGCCTCATCAATGCAGGCTTTCACTCTCTCCTCGAAGTCTCCGCGGTACTTCGCCCCTGACAGCAGAGACGTTATATCCAGCGAAATAATGAACCTGTTTTTCAGCTGATCCGGTACTAAATTACGGACAAACAACTCAGCTACGCCTTCAGCTATTGCGGTTTTGCCGACTCCTGCTTCTCCTATAAGACATGGATTGTTCTTTGTCTTACGCGCAAGCACCTGAAGCACCCTGTCTATCTCATTCTTTCGCCCAATAAGTGGATCACGCTTACGCAGAAGTGAGAGATCCGTCAGATTCCTGCCGTACCTCAGCAAATTCGGAAGCTGTGCAGGATTAGGACGCACAGAATCGTATATATCCGTCCGAACACTCTCAGAATCTATCATGCTAAGTCCGGAACATATACCTGCTATGTTTCCGCCGACCTTTTTCATTATGGTGCAGGCACTACATGACGGTTCTTTCAGCATAGCCGCAAGTATATGTTCCGGTGAAGCCTGCTTCTTCCCGTCCTCAGCCGCTATGCTGTAAGCATTTTCGAGTATGCGCTTGGCAGCTGTAGTTAAATAGCGCCTGTCAAGCACAGACGGCGTCCCCTGGCCGACAAGTTCGGTTATCGCGCGGTGAAGATCATCATACGCTATGCCGTTTTCAATCAAAAGATCAGCCGCTTTAGTTGTTCCTATATCGGATATGGCAAGCAGTATATGTTCACTCCCGACATAAGTGTGCCCGAGCTCCGAAGCTCCTGCAATTGCTCCTTCGATTATCCTGAGCGACTTCTTTGTGTATTTCTCTGTATTGAGCATCTCAGTTCCTCCTGTTCTATCTGCGGCAGTTGACTGCCGTACACTTCTATTATGCCACGCTATTTCTGCGATAACAGTCGAATCAGATGCCCGGGATAAATTTTGTAACACTTTTTTCGCCATAGCATACTATGTACTATGAAGCACAGGAAAACGCTTCAAATACATCAATACTTTAAGGAGTGCTTATTATGTGTAATTCTTGCTTTGACGGTAACAACTGCTGGTGGATCATTCTCCTCATCCTTCTCTTTATCATCCTCTTCTCCGGCTGCGGATGCAATAACGGCTGCGGCTGTGACAACAACAACGGATGTGGCTGCGGCTGCTGAGAAGGTACAAAAAAAGACTCTGTACCAGGTACAGAGTCATTACATATCTTATTAAACTGCTATGTCAGCTATATCCACTACCTTATTTCTTCTGTTTGTGAGAATAGGCTGTGAACCATTGATAACACAATCAGCTGTTACAGTTACCTTTGCTATGCTTCCGTCAGACGGAACTGCAAACATAGTCTTCATCAGTATGCCCTCAAGTATCGAACGGAGTCCGCGGGCACCTGTCTTCTGAGCAATTGCCTTCTTGGCGATCTCGATAAGAGCTTCGTCCTCTATCTCGAGCTCGATATCATCGTAATCAAAGAGCTTCTTGTACTGCTTTATAAGAGCATTCTTAGGCTCTGTGAGTATTCTTACAAGTGAATTCTCATCAAGCTCTTCGAGAACTGTTATTACCGGAAGTCTGCCGACAAACTCAGGTACCATACCGAACTTTACAAGATCCTTCGGAATGACCTTCTTGAAGATGTTGTCCTTTATCTCGTTGCGTGGCTTGATATCGCCGCCGAAGCCTATCGGAGCCTTTCCTATACGCTTCTGTATCTGACGCTCGAGTCCGTCAAACGCACCGCCGCAGATGAAAAGGATATTCTTTGTGTTGATCTGTATAACTTCCTGATTCGGGTGCTTTCTGCCGCCCTGCGGAGGAACGTTTGATACAGTCCCCTCGATTATTTTAAGAAGTGCCTGCTGTACGCCTTCACCGCTTACATCACGGGTAAGAGACGTATTCTCGGATTTTCTTGCGATCTTGTCGATCTCATCGATGTATATGATTCCGCGCTCTGCTGCCTTGATATCGAAGTCAGCTGCCTGGATAAGTCTCAGGAGAACGTTCTCTACATCATCACCGACATAACCGGCTTCTGTAATTGTTGTAGCGTCTGCGATCGCAAACGGAACATTGAGCAGCTTTGCAAGAGTCTGTGCAAGGAATGTCTTTCCGACACCGGTAGGTCCGAGAAGAAGCACGTTGCTCTTCTGAAGATCTACTCCGTCGTCCTCGACTTCGTTCTTTTCAGCAGCCTCCTGGCTCATTATACGCTTGTAGTGGTTGTAGACCGCAACTGCCAGTGAGATCTTTGCGTCGTCCTGTCCGATAACATAGTCGTCGAGGAACTCCTTTATCTCCTTGGGCTTGAGAAGCTTCATAGAGGAAAGATTCTTGTCTCCGTCCTTCTTTGATGCCTTCTTCTGAGCCTTTGCGATACCCGGACCATAGATCATTTCATAGCAGTAGCATACACATTCATCACAGATATTAGCCGTACCGGCAGAAAACATACTGTGTACCCTGTTTTCGCCCTTTCCGCAGAAACTGCAGGACTTGAATGATTCAGCCATTTATATAACCTACCTTTTTACTATTACTCTGTCTATAAGACCGTACTCCACTGCTTCCTTTGCGATCATGTAATTGTCACGCTCGCAGTCTGCGTGGATCTGTTCAAGTGTCTTGCCTGTATTCTCAGCAAGAATGGCTTCAAGACGGTCTCTTGTACGCTCGAGATTCTTAGCGTGTATCATAATATCGGTCTGCTGACCGCCGAGTCCGCCGCCTATAAGGGGCTGATGTATCATTATCTCGCTGTTCGGGAGAGCATAGCGCTTGCCCTTAGCACCGGATGAAAGCAGGAATGCACCCATTGAAGCTGCCATACCGATACAAATTGTTGATACATCACACTTGATGTAGTTCATTGTATCGTATATTGCCATGCCGGCTGTTACTGAACCGCCGGGGCTGTTGATATAAAGTGAGATGTCCTTCTCGGCATCCTGGCTCTCGAGATAGAGGAGCTGTGCAACTACAAGACTTGCAGTAGCGTCATTTACCTGATCTGAAAGCATAATGATCCTGTCATTGAGAAGTCTGGAGAAAATATCGTAGGAACGCTCTCCGCGGCTTGTCTGTTCAACGACGTATGGTACTAAACTGCTCATAATTTCATCGCCCTTTCTTAAAAACCATTGTCCCACGATAGAATCTGTGGGACAATATGTATTTATCTTGATCTTTGCCGGATTATGTCGAACACTGCCGGCTGACCTGTTTTTATATTATTCAGCGTCCTTATTCTCTGCGAGAGAATTGTCAACTACTGCATTCTCCTTGATGAGGTCAACAGCCTTCTGAACCTTGAGGTCTGTCACATAGTCATCAAGAGGAATGAATCTCTTCATTGTCTCAACGTCAACCTTGTTAGCTGCTGCGATATCTGCAAGACCGGAATTGATCTCATCATCGCTGATCTCGATATTTTCGAGCTCTGCAACCTTCTCAAGTGCAAGACGGAGCTTAACTTCCTTCTCAGCTCTGTCTCTGTATGTCTCTCTGAAGGAATCCATATCCATACCTGTGTACTGGAAGTAGAGCTTGAGATCCATGCCCTGTGACTTGAGCTGCTGCTCGAATGAACGCATAAGAGAATCGATTCTCTGCTCAAACATACAGTTCGGGATAGGAGCATCGATCTTTTCGATAAGAGCTGTCATTATATCGTTCTCGAAAGCGGAATCAGCCTGGTTAGTAGCTGCTTCCTCGAGCTTAGCTCTGATGTCGTTTCTGTATTCCTCAACTGTATCGAACTCAGTAGCATCCTTGATGAGGTCATCGTTGATCTCAGGGAGCTCCTCATAGCTGATAGCCTTGAGCTTTGTCTTGAATGTAGCTTCCTTGCCTGCGTAATCTGCCATCTGGTAATCCTCAGGGAAAGTAACTACTACGTCGAACTCATCACCGATGTTGTGACCAACGATCTGATCCTCAAATCCGGGGATGAACTGACCGCTGCCAAGACGGAGAGGATGATCCTCGCCCTTGCCGCCTTCAAATGCCTCGTCACCAAAGAAGCCCTCGAAGTCGATAGTAACTTCATCGTCCATCTGAGCTGCTCTGTCTTCAACAGATACAATACGTGCATTCTTCTTTCTGATGAGGTCGATCTGCTTGTCGATATCTTCATCTGTGATCTCTCTTACTACCTTAGCAGCCTTGATGCCCTTGTAGTCAGAGATCTCGATCTCAGGCTTTGTTACGCAGATAGCCTTGAGCTCTACGCCAGCTTCCTTATCGATAGAAGTGATCTCTACGTTAGGTCTGTCAACGAGAACGAGGTTTGTCTCCTTAACAGCAGCATCGATCTCGGGTCCGAGAAGTGAGTTGATAGCGCCCTCATAGAATGCGCCCTCGCCGAACTCTCTCTCAGCAAGCTTACGGGAAACCTTACCCTTTCTGAAACCCTTTATCTGGATATTTTTCTTCTGACGCTGGTATTCCTTCTCAACTGCAGCCTCAAAAGCAGCAGCGTCAATAGAAATTACTAACTCAGTAGTATTTACATCTGTCTTGTTTGATGATTTTAAACTCATAGTGAAAAGTCCTTCCATTAATTATATATAACATACTTGGAATATTATACCACATTTGTGATACTTTTTCCAGTAAATTCTCGCACTTCTACATATTGCACAAATTATAACACAATTTCAGGCTTGAATTGCAGATAATCACCAGCAACAAGGTGGAAGTCTATATCATCATAAACTCCATGAACACACAGCTCATGCGCTGAACGTCCGTGAATATGACCATAGTAGCACTTCTCTATCCTGTAGCGGTAGAGCACTTCAAGAATGTCATAGTTGTAATTATTGGCAAATATCGGCGGATAATGCATGAATACCAGCGGTTTAAGTTCAGCTTTTAGCGCCGACTGTATTGAGGTCTCCAGGCGCTGCACTTCCCTGCGCAGAACTTTCTCGTCCTGCACATCTTTGGAATTGTCAGTTCCGTTCACCCAGCCGCGTGTACCGCATATGCCGTAGTTTTCGTAGACAAAGTGATTGTTGTGGAGTATGCTTATTGTCGTAATTCCCTCATTTGTAAGGAAGTCCTCCATTTTGCGCATAGTTGTCCACCAGTAATCATGATTGCCCTTCAGGACTATCTTCCTGCCGGGCAGTTCATCTATAAAGCGGAAGTCAGGCAGAGCCTGCTGGAGCGACATTCCCCACGAAATGTCCCCTGCCAGCACAACTGTATCATCAGGCTTTATCGTATTCCGCCAGTTTTCTTCTATCCTCTCCTGATAGTCCTGCCAGCCGTTGAAGATGCTCATGGTCTTCGACGGATCGCTGAAACAAAGGTGAAGATCTCCTATCGTGTATAAACTCATACACCGAGTTTCCTAAGAACGTACTCCTTCTGATCTGCCTTATCAATTACGTCACTGAAACGCTCAGGCTTGTTTCTGAGATCTGCAAGTGCAGACGGGATCTCGAGCTTAGAAAGCTCTGCGATCTTGTCGACCTTGTCGTACTCGTCTATGTCAGATGTCTTGCCCTCAAGAGCCTCGAGAACTGCTGCACTGAACTTATACGGGCTTGCAGTAGAAGCGATAACTGTCTTTGTTGTATCGCCTGTTGCAGCCTTATAGTCGTTGTATACCTTGACAGCTACTGCTGTGTGAGTATCGCAGGTATAACCGTACTTCTCATAGATAGAATGGATAGTTTCCTTTGTCTGAGCGTCATCACAGTAGCCTGCACAGAATTCTTCTGCAAGCTTTGCCTTAACATCAGCGCTTACTTCGTACTTGCCCTCAGAAGCGAGCTTGCCGAACCACTCTCTGATCTGTGCGTCGTCCCTGCCAGTCATGAGGTAAAGAAGTCTCTCAAGGTTGCTGGAGATAAGGATATCCATTGAAGGAGATACTGTTGCAAAGAAATTGCGGTTTCTGTCGTAAACTCCTGTGTTGATGAAGTCTGTAAGTACGTTGTTTATATTTGAAGCACAGATGAGCTTGTTTACAGGTACGCCCATGTGCTTTGCATAGTATGCTGCAAGTATGTTACCGAAGTTACCTGTAGGAACTACGATGTTGATCTTGTCGCCGAGCTCTATCTCGCCGTCCTTAACGAGTTCAGCATATGCTGATACGTAGTAAACTACCTGAGGTACAAGACGTCCCCAGTTGATAGAGTTTGCGCTTGAGAACATCATTCCGTTGTCCTCAAGATTTTTCTTTACGCTGTCATCTGTGAAGATAGCCTTAACGCCGTTCTGGCAGTCATCAAAGTTGCCCTTGATAGCGCATACACCTACGTTGGAGCCTTCCTGAGTCTTCATCTGACGCTTCTGCATCGGGCTTACGCCGTCCTCAGGATAAAATACCATGATAGATGTTCCCTCAACGTCCTTGAAGCCTTCAAGAGCTGCCTTTCCGGTATCGCCGGATGTAGCTACGAGAATAACTATCTTCTTGTCGAGATTTATCTTCTTTGCAGATGTTGTAAGGAAGTAAGGCAGTATCTGGAGCGCCATATCCTTGAAAGCACAAGTAGGTCCGTGCCAGAGCTCGAGCATATAAGTACCGTCAAAGAGATGTGCAAGCTCAGAAATGCCCTCTGTCTCGAAATTCTTTGTAGAGTAAGCGTTGTCTGTGCAGTAGTGTATCTCTGCCTCTGTGAAATCAGTGAGGTACTTAGAGAACACATATGCAGCTCTGTCAGCGTATTTCATCTCACCGACTGCTTTTATCTCCTCAAGTGACAGCTCCGGGATGCTCTCAGGTACAAAAAGTCCGCCCTCTGCGGAAATGCCCTGAGTAATAGCCTCAGCGCTGCTGACCTTGACGTTGCTGTTTCTTGTGCTGTTGTAGAACATAAAATCACCCTTCAGAATATGAAATTGTAGCCTGTGGTATCATAGGCATTTTGAATATATTCAATGCTCAGGACCTTATCTCCGTCGATCACGACCTGTGCTATGTCGAATCTCGGCTGGAGCATATTCGGGTGCCGTAAGCAATATTCGGCTGCTGTTTTGATAATGAGCCCTCTCTTGCGTTTGTTCACAGCATCGAAGCCGGTTACAAGACTGTCCGGTTTACGGGACTTGACTTCAACAAATGCAAGATAGGTGCCGTCCTCTGCGATTATATCTATCTCCCCGCCCTTTATTCGGAAATTGCGCTCCGCTATCGTGTAGCCAAGCTTACGAAGATATTCGCAGACTTTTTCCTCGCCGAGCTTTCCTGTTTCACTTCTCGTCATAGAGCTTTTTCAGGAAAGTCCTGCGGTGGACATCGGATATACCGTACTTTTCAAGCATTTCGTAATGCAGCTTAGTGCCGTATCCCTTGTGCTTTTCAAATGCGTACTGCGAATACTTTTCCGCTATCTCACGCATATAGCGGTCACGCGCTACCTTTGCGAGAACGGAAGCTGCTGCTATTGAGGCAGAATTTGCGTCTCCTTTTATGACATACTGCGTTTTGCAAGTTAAGTCAGGAGTCTTATTTCCGTCTATCAGCGCTATATCTGGCTGTATCCCCAGCCCTTCGACTGCGCGTTTCATAGCTAGCATAGCCGCATTAAGTATGTTTATCGAGTCTATCTCCTGCACCGACGCTGTGGCGATACAGTAAGCCTCTGCTTTTTCCTTTATTACGTCGAAAAGCTCCTCGCGGCGCTTTTCAGAGAGCTTCTTGCTGTCATTGAGGTAATCGATAAGAGTGCCTTCTTTAAGAATGACTGCCGCTGCGTAAACATCACCGGCAAGAGGTCCTCTGCCTGCCTCATCAACTCCGCATACGACCGGATAACTTTTTCTTATCTCCGAATCATAGTCGAAGAGTTCCTTATGAAGTACTATCCTCGCCATTATTTTTCCCTCTGCGTCGGTAATTCAAGAGTTATGCGTCCGAGCTTTCCGCTGCGGAACTCATCCAAAACAGTTATAGCGGCTCTCTCGGTATTTATCTCGCCGCCCGAGATCATCATACCGCGCTTTCTGCCGACACTTTCAAGAAGCTCAAGTCCGCTCTCTTCACCGCTTGTCTCAAGCTTGTAGCGCTCCTTGAGCGAAGCCGGATATTCTTCTGCAAGATAGCTTAGAAGCTTCATTGCGAGAGTTTCGATATCAAGTATATCATCGCTGATAGCGCCTGTGAATGCAAGCCTTACAGCAACGTCCTGATCTTCAAATTTAGGCCAAAGAACTCCGGGCATATCAAGAAGCTCTGTATTGTTGTCGAGCTTTACCCACTGCTTTGTGCGGGTAACACCAGGCCTGTCCTCAACCTTTGCACGCTTAGTTCCTGCTAACCTGTTGATAAGGGACGATTTTCCGACATTCGGGATGCCGACTATCATAAGTCTTACTGCTGCACCGGTCATTCCCTGCGCTGCGCGTTTTTCCATGAGCTCTTTCAGTACCTTTGTACGTACTGTCGGGAGCACGTTTTTAAGTCCTTTGCCGGACTTACAGTCAACAGCAAGAGCCTCTGCTCCGCTGTTTCTGAAATAATTTATCCACATCTGAGTGGCTCTGTCATCAGCCAGGTCACTCTTATTGAGCAGTACCAGTCTCGGCTTGCCCTTGGTCATGCTGTCCATTTCCGGATTGCGGCTGCTGAGCGGAGCTCTTGCATCAACAATCTCGACCACCGCATCCACCAGCTTGAGGTTAGCTGCGATCAGACGGCGTGTTTTAGCCATATGACCGGGGAACCACTGTATCTGCTTCATTTCCGTATTATCCACAAATACCTCCATCAGTCTATAAGACCGAGATCTTTGAGCGGGTATACCCTCATAAGTATTTTTCCGACTATGTCTTCCTCGGGAATAAGACCGATCCTGTAAGAACGGCTGTCCTGAGAATCCCGTCGGTTATCGCCCATAACAAACACATATCCATCCGGCACAGTCAGAGGATAATGTCCTGTGAATGCGCCCTCGTCAAGGTGCGTAAGTCCTGTTATGTACGGTTCGTCATAGACTTTATCATCAATGTAGACCGTTCCCTTGTGAAAGTCAAAATCAACTTTCTGTCCGGGAACAGCTATTATGCGCTTTACAATGTACTTGTTAATTCCCTTTGAAGCAACAAGCTCACCGCTGTCGTTCATAGTTACGGCGTGCTCTGCATTTATTACCACGACGTCGCCCTGTTTTGGAGTCCCGTACCATGCTGTCATTATAACACGGTCACCCTCACTGAGAGTCTCAGCCATGGAGATACCGGTTATGGTAGTGACACGGAGCAGAAACACAAAGACCAGCGTTACCGAAAACAGTGATATTATCATTGTTTCGGCAAAGCTGAATATCTTTTCACGTATAATCGAAGCCTTAGTCTTCTCTTTCATCAGATGACTTCTTATATGAATTGAAGAGTGTCTTGATCTCCTTGATGGGAGAATATCTCATAACTGCTTTTCCGTAGATCTGCTCTTTCTTGACAAGTCCTACGTAACCGCTTCGGCTGTCAGATGAGTTCTCACGGTTGTCTCCCATAACAAAGTAGTATCCCTCAGGTACTGTGAACGGGAACTTTCCTGAAAAAGGCCCTGAGCCTACAAGAGTACGTGCACCTTCCTTGATGTATGGCTCGTCGATAAGCTTTCCGTTAACCATTACCTTACAGTTGTCCGGATCAGAGTCGTCGATGTTGATCTCTTCACCGCCGCAGGCAATAACACGCTTGATGATACATTCGTCGATAGGGTTGTTTGAGAGCTGTGCCTCATAAGGCTCGCCGAAATCATCAACGAGATATACGGCATTGTTGTCGATAACGAGGATGTCTCCGTCCTTGATATCGAAGTATACAGTTGTCATAAATATTCTGTCCTTACCGTAAAGAGTCGGCTCCATAGAGTGACCTACGATGTTTACGGGGTGGAGCAGATAAGTGAAAACGAGCACGATAACAAATATTGTTATAAGTGTCGATTCAGCTATCTCAAGAACGTCAGATAAGAAAGTTTTCTTTGTGTAGGGCTTTTTCTCATCATCCGCAGATCTGTTCTCAGAGCTGATGAGCTCTTCTGCGGCTGTTTCCTCAGACTGCTCCGGAGAAACTGCTTCTTCGATCAATTCTTCAGTTTCGTTGAGTATATTGTTTTCTTCCATATGTGACCTCCGGCTTATTTGCGAATATATATATCGGGATCATACCCGTTGATTCCATTTCGCTTAGTATAGCAAAAAAGGGACTTTGCGTCCCTCGAGGAAAGAAGATGAGTCAGGCAGAGAGACTCTGCCTGAGCTCAGTCTGCAACCTGTTAGCGGATCTGTTCCTTAACCTTAGCAGCCTTACCAACTCTGTCTCTGAGGTAGTAGAGCTTAGCTCTGCGAACTTTACCGTATCTTACAACCTCAACCTTGTCTACAACAGGTGAGTGGAGAGGGAATACTCTCTCGATACCACAGCCGTGAGCAACACGTCTTACTGTGAAAGTCTCGCTGATGCCGCCGTGCTTCTTAGCGATAACTGTACCTTCAAATACCTGGATACGGCTCTTGTCGCCTTCCTTGATCTGAACGTGTACCTTTACAGTATCACCTACGTTGAACTGCGGAACATTTTCCTTCATGCTTGATTCGCTGATGAGTTTAAGTGCATCCATTTTAATTTTCCTCCTAAATTTCCGAACATTCTTACCCGTCCCACAGATACCGTTCAGCTTTCGGTATACGCAGGAATAAACAACATAAATGTGTGTATGAACACACGCCGCATAAGCGGTAATAACGGGCAGCGGACCATCCGATTTAATGTCTTTCGGCATTAACCCTCATCCGATATGATAAAATCATAACGAACGGAATTTCAAATGCTTTTATATCATAACATACTTTGTAAGAAAATGCAAGTGTTTTTTTGAAAAAAACACAAATTTAATATATTTATCTCTTTCTGAGTATGGCTGTGGCTGCATGATGGAGAACTTCAAATGCTTCCGGAGCATTCTCTGTGAGCATTTTCATATGCTCCGTCTCCCACTTTGTTATAGTATCGGGATCCATCGAAGCTCCTACTCCCCTGCACGCTTTCATTCTGCCGTTCCACGTATCTCTTGTGAAAGGTACCATGAGATCATATTGGTCTCGCGCTTCTATGTCGAAATACTTCTCAGCAACTTCGGGAACAAAGACAGGAGTCCTCTCATAGCCGCCGCCTGACCATTCCGGATTGTATTTCAGGACAAGTTCCTCACTTGCCTTCGCAAGTGCATCATCACCCGGAACCCATGCCATGAACAGTATTACAAGCCTGCCGCCGTCCTTGAGGAGTCTTGCCAGCTTCGGGATAACTTTGTCATAATCAAAGTAAAAGAAACACTGACAGGCTGTGATAACGTCAAATGTTCCGTCCGGGAAGTCTATGTCCTCTGCCGATGATACGACAAATTCGATCTTCTTGCCCTCTTTTTCAGCAAGTATTTTAGCGTGTGCTATCTGATTTTCAGATATATCAGAGCCTACCCAATCCGCACCGTAATAGTACATACTTCTCGGCACGACACCAGTTCCGGTGCCAAGGTCAAGAACTTTCTGTCCTTTTACACATATGCCGCGTTCAGCTATCATATCCCAGAATACAGGCGGATAGATATCACGGTATTTTGCGTAATCAGCAGAAGTCTTTCCCCAGTCGAAGGCTTTTCCACTGTCGATCTCCCTTTTAAATATGTCCATTACTTTTCACTCCTTATTTAAAATCTGTGCCGTCCTCGCACAAAATAGCAGTACGTCTTATATTTCGAGCTTCAAACGACTCTGAACCGGCATTCCTGAGCGCATCAAAGAACAATGTAGGGTTGTAGTTGGTCTGAGTTCCTGCCGGAAGTCTCAGAGACATCTTTATGCAGCCATTTCCGTCCTCAAATGTGAGTACCTGGAGATCAGGCTTGATGTCAACCGTCTTTATGCCCTTTTTAGTCTTCTTCTCTATAAGAATGCTCTCACCGGCAAGGAGCTTCTCGATGTCGTTCCTGAGTCCGGGGACATTTGCCGTTTCGAGCTCAAAGCTGTAATCAGCATGAGTTATCGCTGTGACCTTCTTTTCCTGAGGAGCAACGGACACTATGCCCATTCCCTCCGGCATTACGGCATTCAGACGATCACGTATCTCTTCCATTGACATTTCATCGTCGGTTATATTGAAGTCCATTATCTCACAGCTGCTCTCGAAACCGAGCGAAAGCGCCAGTGCAAATGCGTAGTATGGGTGGGGATTGAAGCCCTCCGTGTACCATATCGGCAGCTTTGAGCGTCTGAATATCCTCAGCATACAGCGGTTGAGGTCGAGGTGGGATATGTACTTTGCGCGTCCTTTTTTCTCAAATACTGCTCTTAATCTCAGCAAAAACATTCCCTCCCCACTTTTTTATTCACTCCGCAGCCCGAGCATCTCTGACGGCAGTTCGGAGTAGTCTTTGACTGATGTGCTGTCTGGTTCTCACGTATAAGGAACCGCTTCGATACGAAGTAATCCAGGTGATCCCATGGCAGTATCTCGTCATATTCAAATCGTCTGTTGGCGTAAAATGCCGGATCAATGCCGCAGTCCGCAAAGGCTTCGAGCCACTTGTCAAACCGGTAGTGCTCCTCCCAGCTGTCAAACTTGCAGCCCTTCTTCCATGCTGTGTATATAGCTTTGCACAGTCTTCTGTCGCCCTTTGCCAGTATTACTTCAAGCTGGCTGACATTAGGATCGTGGTAGCTTACCTTTATCTTCTTGGTCTTGACTGAATCAAGCAGGAGTTTCTGCTTATGCTCGATCATTTCACGCGTATCCTGCGGTTCAAACTGGAACGGTGTGAACGGCTTAGGCACAAATGTTGCACAGCTGACGGATACCTGAACTCCGCCTCTACCCTTCGGTCTGTCCTCTATGCTGTAGAAGAGGTCAACTATCCTCTGTGCAAGCTCTGCGATACCAACGATGTCCTCGTCAGTCTCGGTGGGAAGTCCCATCATAAAGTAGAGCTTCACCGCAGAATATCCGCCCTTGAATGCAATAGTACAGGTGTTCATTATCTCTTCTTCGGTGACGTTCTTGTTAATTACATCACGGAGACGCTGTGTACCGCCCTCCGCTGCGAATGTAAGTCCGCTCTTACGGACTTTCTTTATCTTTTCAAGGAGAGATTCCGAGAAATTGTCAACTCTGAGCGACGGCAGGGAGAGATTTATCTTCTCCTTCGCTGTATAGTCAATAAGCTGTGTCAGCATAGGATCTATCTCCGAATGGTCGCTTGTACTCAGTGAAGCAAGTGATACCTCGTCGTAACCTGTGTTCTCGCAGAGACACTTGGTCTCACGGCAGATAGTGTCGGTATGCTTCTCACGGAAAGGTCTGTATATGAAGCCAGCCTGACAGAAACGGCATCCTCTGATACATCCTCTCAGTACCTCAACGGAAACTCTGTCGTGTACTATCTCTGTAAACGGCACGACAAAATTCTCCGGATAATACACCTTGTCAAAATCCCTTATAATGCGCTTGTGTACTATATCAGGCGCTCCGTCGGAAGCTTCAACTTTGCTTATGGTGCCGTCCTCTTTATAAGTGAAATGATAAAAGCGCGGAACGTATACACCGTCTATCTGTGCAGCGCGGCGAAGGAAATCAAGCCTTGAAGCGCCCTGCTGCTTCATTTCCCAGTAAAGATCAATAAGCTCGAGGTTTACCTCTTCGCCCTCACCGAGAACGAATATATCGAAGAAATCCGCAAGAGGCTCCGGATTACAGACACACGGTCCTCCTGCCATAACGATCTGTCCGAGCTCGTCACCGCGTTCACTTGCAAATATCGGTATGCCGGCAAGATCAAGCATATTAAGGACATTCGTGTAGGAGAGCTCATACTGCATAGTAAAGCCAATGAAATCGAAATCCTTGATAGGATCAAGGCTCTCAAGCGCATAGAGCGGTATGTCGTTCTCGCGCATAATAGCTTCAAAGTCCTCAGAAGGCGCAAAGCAACGCTCGCACCAGTAGTTTTCCCTCTCATTCGTGAGAGAGTAGAGTATCTTCATTCCAAGATGTGACATACCTATATCGTATGTATCAGGGAAGCAAAAAGCAAAACGAACGTCTATCTTAGACTTGTCCTTGATGACGCTTCCGACCTCACCGCCTATATAACGTGAGGGTTTCTGCACAGACAAAAGGTGCTTTTCTATTTTTTCTTTAACAGTCATTCAAACCTCCAGATCTTTCTCAAAGATCAGCATATCACGGAGCTGTACTCCTTCTTCAAATATCGGGTGGTCATAGTTCTCTGTGAACCAGTTCTTAACTGTACGGATACACACAAAGCCGCATTTTTCATAAAACGGTACTGTCAGCGGACTGTCTCCGGTACCCGCTATGAGTCGGCTGAAAGTCCCGGAATAGCGGCTGCAAACGAACTCTATCAGCTTTCTGCCGTAGCCGCGGTGCTGAAACACCGGATAAACTGCGATATTTTTCAGTTCGAGCGTACCGTTGCCCTCATCGGTAACAGCACACAGTGCCCGTATTTCACCTTCCTCCATAAGCAGCCACAGTTCACAGCGATCAAGGTATTTCCGCACCATTTCTTCCTGTTCGTCGCCTATCAGAAGAAGCGGCATATACTCTTCCCGGCTGTCAGCTTCAATTATCTCTGTCATTTGATATTGTCTCCGCTGAAACGCATCGGTAAGAAGTCGCTCAGCCTGAACCAGCCTTTGGAAAGTATCACAAGAAGACTTTCACTGCAGAATTCGCTGAGTACCTGTAAACACGCTCCGCAGGGCGGACACGGTATCGAAAAATCCTCAGTAGAGCTTCCGGCTATCGCTATCGCCTTGAACTTCGTCGCACCATCGGCAACTGCCTTGAACATTGCTACACGTTCAGCACAGACCGTCAGCGAATAGGAGGCATTCTCTATATTGCAGCCGGTATAGACCTTGCCGTCTACCGTGAGCAGAGCAGCTCCTACGCGGAATTTCGAATACTTTGAATAGGAGTATCCGGCAGCACGTACGGCTTCTTCAAAGAGTTCTCTGTCTGTCATGCTGCTCACCTGCCCTTTCCGACTTTGCGTTTCTTTCCGTCGGGGGTCATTATATATGTGTTCTCGAGCTGTGCGAGGAGATTTCCTGTCACTGATGCACGGTATTCGTTGCGGAGCTCTGTCTGCTCTGCCTTTTCAGCTTCGGTAAGTCCCTCGGCCTTTGATTTTCTTGCAAGCTCGTTTATCCTGTCAATTTTTTTCTGATCCATTTCAAGCACCTCAAAATATGTATTATATGACCATTCCACCGTTCACACCGAGCACCTGCCCGGTAATGTAAGAGGCACGGTCTGACGCAAGGAACTCCACAGCTTCGGCAACGTGTTCGGGAGTTCCGAAGATGCCGAGCGGTATCTCCTCACGGATTGCTTCAAGTTCTTCCTGTGTATAGCGACTGTTCATCTCAGTCATTATAAAACCGGGCGACACGCAGTTCACACGGATACCGGACGGAGCAGTCTCTTTTGCAAGTGCCTTCGTAAAGCCTATGACACCGGCTTTAGCGGCAGAGTAATCCACCTCGCAGGAAGCTCCGACTTCGCCCCACATCGACGATATATTGATGATACATCCGGAGTGACGTCTTATCATCCCCGGAAGGAAAGACCTTGAACAGTTGAGCGTTCCGGCAAGGTCAGTATCGAGAAGACGCCTTGCTCTGTCATCGCTGAGAGACGTGAAAAGCTCCACTTCGGAAACTCCGGCGTTATTTACAAGTATATCCAAGGAACCTATCTCCTCTGCCGCCCTGCGGACTGCTTCCGTATCCGAAACATCAAATCGCACGGCGATACCGCCTGTTTCTGCGGCAAGCTGCTCGGCTTTTCCCTGAGAGCTCCGATAATTGATATAGACAAGGCAGCCATCAGCGGCGAATCTACGGCAAATTGCCGCTCCGATACCTCCGCTGCCGCCTGTTACTAATACTTTTCGCTGCATTATAAAACTCCTTGATCAGCAGATATAGATTAATTATATCACAGTTCAGAAAAAATAGCAACATCCGCCGCAAATTATTATGCAGTCAGTTGGCAGAGTAAAAATGCACAATAATAATATTTTATTTTCGTCTACATTTACTAATACGACAAAAAATGTGTAAGTTTTTTGAAATTTGACTATCGTGCTTGAAGTTTACAAATGTTTGTGGTATCATTATAAGCGGCGGTTTATGCCGTCACGATTAGTTAAGACTTTTATTATGATAGAGGGATTTATAATGGCTGATACTTCAAAAGAGATGACAAAATCTAAACCTGAATCGTCTGCCGTTCAGACCAAAAGTAAAAAGGTCATGGATGACGTAAGCGAGATCAAGGAACGTACAACAACACCTATCGACTCCAAGAAAGAACCCAACAAATTCATCAAGTGGGTCAGGGCTCTGAATGAGAAGCGTGAGGAAAACAGCAAGAAATTCAGTCTTGTCAACCTGCTGATACTCATTCTCTTCCCGATATACATAACCTGTATGTCAGAGATAATCCAGGCTAAGACACTCTCGAATTTCGGCGGTTTCTTTGCAGCTCATATGACAGTTTTCATCTTTGATATACTGATCGCAGCAATAATATTTGTTCTGATGCTCGCGATATTCAAAAAATGCTGGCTCGCGATACTGGCGCAAAGTGCGATGTACGTCGCGCTCGGTACGGTCGAGCTGTTCAAGTACAATACGAACGGCAACCACCTGCTGCTCTCTGATATGCGTCTTGCTAAGAACGTAAAGAGTCTTTCATCGTTCGCATACATCAAGATCACGTGGCAGCTCGTTCTCTGCTACATCGTTGCGATACTCATATTCCTCGCAATATTCTACCTTAACCCCAAGATAAAGTTCAAGCCGCTCCATCGTGTTGCTGCCGGATTAGGCTGCGTGGTATTCGGCTTTGCTATGGTAACTTTCTCTGGTTTCTACAAGCCTGTGTACAAGTTCTTCAAGATAGACACCACCAAGGCTACAAACGCTTTCCTGCTGAATGAGAAATTCGACAACAACAGCTTTATCGCTTTCCTCGTACAGACAGCTTCTGAAAGCTATGCCAACCGTCTCGTTGAGCCTGATGACTACAATAAAGCCAACATTGACCGCATTCTTGACGTTAAAGTCGACAAGAGCGGTGACTTCAACGGCGGAAAGAAACCTAATGTTATCTTCATCATGAGCGAGTCCTATGCAGATTTCCGTGTTTTCGACCAGCTCAAAGTTGATGATTCATACTACAAATACTTTGATAAAGCCCGTAAAGAAGGCTGCAGCGGCACACTCATCACTCCTACTTATGCAAGCTGGACTGTACGTGCTGAGTTTGAGCTTATGTTCGGTCTCCCGGTAAAGGGTATCAAGGATCCCAATATGCCGCAGAGAGTTCTCGCTGACCACTCTCTCCCGGCTATGGCAAGGTACTACAATCAGTGGGGCTACAATACAGCATACGTTCATCCGTTTATGGCTGAATTCTACAGCAGACACAAGATATACGGAAGATTCGGCTTCAAGGAAATGCTCTTCCACGACGATTACAGCGATACTACCGATTTTACAGTTGATGTTGACCACTATGGTACTTACGTTGACGACAAGACTATTTTCAATCAGCTCCTTGACCTCGTAAAGACTTCTGATGATCCTATCTACATCCATACAACTACCATGCAGAACCACCAGCCCTATGACCAGGGTGAGGATCCGGATGATGAGTTCGGCAACTACCTCCAGTGGATCCAGCATACAAATGAAGGTCTCAACGACTTCCTCGAAGCTCTCAAGAAGATCGACGAACCTACTCTCGTATTCTTCGTAGGCGATCACTTCCCCTCACTCAGAGGCGAGACAAGCGTTTACAACGAACTCGGTCTCAACGGTCAGAACTGCGATATCCTCTATGAACAGAAGTACTTCTACTGGGCAAACTACGATGCTGATTTCTCAAAAGTTCCTCAGGAAAAATACTCATTCTTCTATGTACCTTATGTAGTATTCGATATCATCGATGCTCCTCATGATGCTTTCATCGAGAAAATGATGTCTTACCTCAAAAAGACTCCTATCTACTCGACGGCTTACAATGCTGACATTCCTGAGAATGATGATCTCAATATGCTTACTTATGACCGCGTTGTCGGCAGCCTGTACTCGACTTCACCGCTCGACGACGATTAAGGAGATAATATGAAAGATATAAAGACCGGTATCAGCGGCTTCGCTGATCTCAAAGTTACAGACAAAGACCTTGCTGTAAATGTCGGCAGCGGAAGTCTCGAAGTATTCGCAACTCCGTCAATGATAATGCTCATGGAAAAGGCTGCTTGCAGCTGTCTCGCTGAATACCTCGAAGCTGACGAAACTACTGTCGGCACAGAGATGAACGTAAAGCACATCTCAGCTACCCCCTGCGGTATGGACATAAAAGCCGAAGCCGTTCTCACTGAAGTGAACGGAAGAGAATTCACCTTTACCGTCAAGGCTTCTGACAATGCAGGCACTATCGGAGAGGGTGTCCACAAGAGATTCCTCGTATACGGAGAAAAATTCACCGCAAAAGCAAAGTCAAAACTCAACTGAAACACCACTGCCGCATTGATGATATGCGGCAGTTTTTTATCCTCATTTTTTCTGTCTGCTATCATATTTTTATCACAAAAAAAGTTATAATAATATATGTGAGAAGGACATCCCCGTCCAACTGATATATTTGTGAAAGGATCCATGATATGTCTGACAATTTCAACGAATTCGAGAATGCAAATATTCCTGAGGAGAACGTTTCTCCCGTACAGAATGATATAAACGAACAACCGGCCGACACTCAGCCTGTCTATCAGAATACAGCTGCTGACAACGGCTACACCTATGTATCAGAAAACACTCCAAAAGTCAAAGCGCCAAAAAGAAATCATCCTATACTCAAGGGTATAGCTTTTGTTCTCTGTCTCGCTATTGTCGGAGTCGGCTCGGTACAGGGTTACAGGATCTATCAGGATCATAATGATAAAAACGGTTTCTCTGCATACGATGGTGAAAATCAGAAGTCTACACAAAAGGAAACTGAAGCAGCTACTAAGGTATCAAGATCAGACGATGATGATTTCAAGAGCCTTATTGAACTCGCCGGCAGAGAAGACGCTAAGCAGATACCTGACATATATGAGGAGATATTGCCCTCAGTTGTTGGTGTATCGGCAAAATTTGAATACACCGCTCAGTATTATGACTTCTTTGGCTGGGGACAGGGTTCTTCAAGTCAGGAACAAATGATAGGACGAGGTACCGGCATCATTATTTCCGAAGACGGTTACATCGTTACAAACGCTCACTGCGTTTACGATGACAGCAGCCAGTACCGCGCCGGTGAAGCTATTGAGGTAACTATACGATTCAGCGATCAGACCGACCATTCAGCCAAAATAATCGCATATGATACTGACTCTGATATAGCTGTCCTTAAAGTAAACGAGAGCGGTCTTACTCCTGCTACTTTCGGAAACAGCAAAGACCTGAGAGTCGGCGAGCTTGTTATCGCTGTCGGCAATCCTCTCGGTTTCGAGCTCTTTGGTTCTGTTACGAGCGGTATAGTTTCTGCTCTCGACCGTGAGATTTCTGTAAATGACAAAAACATGAAGCTTATACAGACTGACGCTGCTATCAACGAAGGTAATTCCGGCGGTCCTCTGCTTAACAGCTGCGGACAGGTTATTGGTATCAACTCAGCGAAAATGGCTTCAAATACCATAGAAGGACTTGGATTCGCTATTCCGATCGATGAGGCTAAGTCAATTATCGATGACCTCATCCACTATAATTACGTTACCGGCAGACCTCAGTTCGGCTGGACAACTGTAAATGTTTCTGAATCAGATTCGCGCCGCTATAATATGCCTATGGGTGCTTACGTCGTAAACATCAAGGAAGGCGGTGCTGCCGATAAAGCCGGTATTCAGATTGGTGACGTTGTCATAGACATCGAAGGTGACAAGGTGACTTCAACTACCGATATTACCAACATCAAGAGCAAGTACGAAGCCGGAGACAAGGTAACTGTTACCGTAAGCCGCCGCGGCGAGGACGTCAAAATGGACGTTACTCTCGATGAAGCAAGATCAGGCAAAAATGAGTCTGATGACGAACGCGACATAGCAATTAACTGATTATCAGTTAATATCTATATCTTCTCCTAATCCTGTAAAAAGCCGACTCCTTATGGAGCCGGCTTTTTCAGCGTTATATATCCAGTTTTATTTCTTCCTTCAACTCAAACGAGTAAAGATACAGTTCCCTGACTTTCATATTCGTGGTCAGTTCAATAGCGGAACGATAAAGTTTCAGCTGCGTACTGTAACGCTCAGCGGCTTTCTCAGCCGATATTCCGCGGTCAGATTTGTAGTCAACAATGATGAGTTCACCGTTTTCCTCAAACATAAGATCTATGATGCCCTTTATCATACCGTCGGAATTACGAAGCTTTTCCATCAGCTCTTTATCAATATCCAGCTGTGATACGGCTACCATGAATTTTCTCTCGCGCCATACGCTGGAGGCTGCCGATATACGCTTATACAAGCTGCTTTCAAAGAATGCCGCCACATTTTCATGGTCGATAGAATCAGCTTCGCTGCTGCTTATATACCCCATATCCTTTATACGCTCAATCTCATCAGACGGAGACTGCTGCGCCTGTGAGAAATCGCAGTACTGGAAGAACGTATGTATAGCCGTTCCCCTCTCAGCACCTGTTAGAGCCCTCTTTCCTGTTGTGAACTTCGGTCTGCGAAGTCTAAAATCAAGGCGCTCAGTCTCACCGCGGAATTTCCTCGTTATCTGAGTTACACTGAGCTTTGCAGGCATTTCAGACAGAGCCGTATCGTAGCTGTTGTTCATTATTGCGCTTATCTCGCTGCATATCTGCTCATCCGGCTCGGCTTCCGTATCAGACTCCTCATCAGATTCTGCGGACAGACTTTCATTAACGGCATATACCACATCAAATATATCTTCGCCGCCGCGTGCAAACGGTATATCATTCCCTTCGGGAACGAGTCCGAGTTCAGCAGCTATATCCGCAAACTTGCTGTGGTGCATAAGCGAAGCCCATATCCAGTCGGCAAAGCAATCAGCTCCGGTTATTATGTCCTCGCAGTCGCCGCCGCTTATAAGTGCTCCTTCAAGCTGTGATGAAAGGCGCTTTATTGCCTTTTCTCCGGTCTTCAGATTTATGAACAGTCGCTGACGTGCTCTTGTCAGTCCAACATAGAACAGGCGCATTTCCTCACTTCGGGTACTCTGTTTCAGTTCGCTGCTCAGCATGACCTGCTGGAATGTGCGGTACTTACGCAGTATCTCCTTGTCATAGAGTATATAGCCTATCCTTCCGTCGTCACTGCACATAACTATATCTGAATCATACTTGAATTTAGTCGAAGTCTCGGCGATAAACACAAAAGGATATTCAAGTCCCTTTGAACCGTGAAGAGTCTGTATCATTACGTAGTCTCCGGCAGCAGCAGAGGTCTTACCCTGCGATTCATCGCCGTTCTCTATAACCCTGTCGATATGCCTCAGGAATCCTCCGAGACCGCCTGTTCCCTCAAATGCGACTGATTCCTCATAGCTCCTTGCATACTGTATCAGCGCACGGAGATTTGCACGTTTCTTCTCAGCATCGCTTCCGAGCTGCATAACGGATATAAAATCGGTGGTATCGTATATCGAACTGATAAGCTCACCTATCGTCATCGTTACAGCATCAAGGCGGAACCTGTCCAGTGCTTCAAGGAATTCCCGGCAGCGCTCGGTCAGAAACATATCCGCGCAGTCACTGTAATCTCCGTCTGCAAGCTTTCTTAGCACAGAAAACAGCGGCAGTTTCTTGTCAAGCGATCTTATGAACGCTATCTCAGGTAATGCAAACATATACATTGGGGATGTGAGCACCGCTGTCAGCGGTATGTCAAGAAGCGGATTGTTTATGATTCGCAGAAGATCGGTGAGTATCGCTATCTCCCTTGACTGGAGATAGCCGGATTCTTCGCTGTGTTTCGCCGTTATCCCGAGCCTTTCAAGTTCACCGGCGTATATGTTTATAAATCTGTTCTTTCTTACAAGAATACAGAAGTCAGATGGTCTGCACGAACGCGGAGGTCCGTCCTTTTCTGCAACAAGTGCTCCCTCACGGAGCATTTTTGCTATTACTCCTGCGGTGTAGACAGCTTCCGGATCTCTCTGAGGTTCGTCGTTCTCTTCGTCCTCGTCTTCATCGCAGTTCACAAGAGATATCTGTGTGCGGAACTGCATATCGTCCATTCCGGCATACTCCTGTGCACCGCAGTATAGCTTTTCATCGTCGGTATAATCTATGCCGCCGCACTTGTCAGTCATTATCTGACCGAACACATAGTTTACAAAGTCTATGACTCCCTGTGTACTGCGGAAATTCCTATTAAGCACTATCGCCTGATTGACGCTTTCACTGTCCTGAGAATAGGTGTCGGAAGTCCTCAGTGTATGTACGAAATTCTTAGGATTCGCAAGGCGGAAGCCATAGATAGACTGCTTCACATCACCAACAAGGAATACATTGTCACCGTACATAGGCTCGCCGTCTGCTCCGCATTTATAATTGCGCGACAGCAGTTTGAATATGAGGTCTTCTTTGTTGTTGGAGTCCTGATATTCGTCTATCATTATTATATCGTAATAGTCAGCTATACGCTTTGCAGTCTCAGACTGTGTTACCGTTCCGTCTTCGCTCACTTCAGCAAGGAGCTCTAATGCAAGACGTTCGCCATCATCGAAACTGATAGAATTCTTCTCACACTTGCGTTCCCATATCAGTTCTTCATATTTTCTTATCACGCCGGTAAGTTTAGCAGTAACTTCCGCTGATTCACGGTAATCACTCTCAACCGTGCTTATGCTGTCTATTACAGTGCGGACTATGCTCTTATACTGCTCACGGCGGCGCTTGTACACTTCGCGCAGTTCTTTGTTATGCGGTGCTTTTCCGGCAGAAGCAAGCGTCGGAAAGGCTGAATTCTCAGCTATCTCTGCTTCATCAGGAAGCCTGCCGGAGGAAAATATTCCCATAAGTGCTGATATATGGTCGTTTTCAAGCTCTGCCTGAGTGAACAGCTTCTGTGCTGCCGGTGCTGACATATCCGGGAATATCAGCTTTACAAGTCCGAGACAGTCATCAGATATTTTCAGTGCCCTGCTGAGCATTTCATTTGCAGATGCCATAAGTGTACGGCAGTAAACCGAATCAGCAAAGTCTTTACTGTATTCAGCCTCAGCCTTTTCGAGCCACTTGTCTCTAAGAGCGACTGAAGCAAGAAAATCATCACAGCGCGATATAACTTCAACAAGGCGCTTTTCATTCTTTATGCAGAACTTGTCATAAAGAAACGAGATAAGTTCATATTCATTCTCGGTATAGTAGTCAAGAAGCTCGTCCATAGCCTGCGCTTTCAGTACCTTGTTGTCTGATTCGTCAAGGACTCCGAACCCCGATGTTATGCCCTGATCGGTGATATTGTCCCTGAGAAGATCAAAGCAGAAAGAGTTTATCGTGGAAATATGCGCATTCTGGAGCAGTACCTGCTGTCTGAGAAGATGCTTATCGTCAGGATGCTCGTTTATCAGCGCTCTCAGTTTCATATCAAGACGCTTTTTTAGTTCAGCGGCAGCATCGTTCGTAAACGTTACAACTATCATCCTGTCCGCACGAACTCCCGACTCACTGTCTGATATAAGCTGTATAAGTCGCTCTGTGAGAACTGCTGTCTTTCCGCTTCCTGCCGCCGCTGATACTATCAGTGATGTGTCCCGGGCGTTAATTGCATTTTCCTGCTGCTGCGTCCATGCCATCAGTCCTCACCTCCTTCGTTATTGCCGCTCTTTCCAAGTATTTCCGCTGCTCTTGCAACACTTTTTGCATCAGGCTCACGGTATTCGCTGCCCTGGGAATTTCCGCAGATATTTCCATATGCACAGAATGTACACGGTATCTCGCCGTTCATCAGAAGGGGAACAGCTTCCGCGTTGCCCGTCAGTAGAGATTCTGCCATTTCTGTCAGTTTGCCGTATGTAAAATCTCTTAGCTGCTCCATTCCATCAGACGAGATACAGCTTGAATATCTGTCGAATGTTCCGTCCTTTGTGAGTTTTGCAGGGATATAGTTTCCGGCTATCCCCTTTTCCATAGCGTCGAGAACAGGCAGTTCACCAAGCACGAGTCCGCTGGTCTTAAGCTGCGAATTTATGGCAGAAGTATTCGTATCCTCGACTTTGCGAGGTTCGAGCTTTATGTCGTTTATCCTTACCGGCGAATACAGTACGCCTGCCGGCTGTGAACCGGCGTAGTCTCCGCCTTTATCAGTAACTGCAAACAGATACAGCAGCATCTGAAGATTAATTCCGCTTCCGAGCGTAACCGGGTTTATCGCTTTGCGGCTGCTCTTATAGTCAACTATGCGCACGTAATCAGTACCGCCGATATTGCAGGTATCTACACGGTCGATAACGCCGCCGAAAGTCAGATCGTACTTTCCCCCAAATCTCAGTCTGACAGGAGCTTTTTCCCTCAGGTCGAGCTCATAGTTCACAGGAGTGAAGTCCGATGCCATCAGCGAGTGCTGAGTATGCAGGAAAATATTCGTAAGACTCTCCTTGAGCTTGTTGAACATCAGGTCAAAACGGGAATTCTTACCGAAATCTCCGGCAAGTTTCTCTGCACGGTACTTCTCTGTCTCCTGTGCTATCTCTCGGTCTATGTCGTCACAGCTGAGGGATATGAACTCTTCCTTTGTTCGTTTTCCGAGTATACCGCAGAAACAGTTATGTGTGAGTTCACCGCTGACTCTCGCGTCAAGGTCTATCTGCTCAACATCAGAAAGCCGCAGACATTTGTCGCAGAAAAATTTGAAGTGGCATAAGTCGTACTCCTCGAGACTGGTCGATGACAGTCTAAGAGGTTCAAAGGAGATAAGCTTCTGCATAACGTCAGAGGTTATGGTGTAATCCTGTGTATATCCCGAACGACAGAGTACATAGGATACTCTACGGCGGTACTCGGGTTCTTCGAGGAGAACCTTCCTTATCGAAGCAGCCGAAACGCTGCGGCTAGTGTAATTCTGCATATAGTGATAGAACGCCGAATGCATTGTAACAGCGTAGTAATGCGGCGGCAGATCGTCCGAACGCAGACGCATACCGCTGCCGCCGAACATCTTCATAGTCTGCTCAACTGCCTGTGCCGGATATTTAGCCTGTCCCGATAGATCAGACAGCGGGTATGTTATATAGAGCTTTTCCGATGCCGCAGAAAGCGATTTGTATACCACAAGTCTTTCCGAAGCGATAAGGTCGGAAAGCGGTCGGGATACATCTATACCGTTTATTGAGAGTTTTTGCTTGTCGGCTTCGGAGAATAGTCCGTGTATGCTCACCTGATTCGGGAAATCTCCCTCTGTTGCGCCTATAACAAATACGACTTTAGGAGAGTTAAGTCGTGCAGTACGCGCTGATGCGGCTATCACAGCATCGAGAGTCTGAGGCGGTACAGAATAGGTCAGTCTGCCTGTCATAGACCTGATTATGCGTGCAAGCTCGCTCACAGCTATCTCCTGTTCTCCGAGCGTGTCATATATACTGTCAAGAATATCCGTCAGGCATCCCCATATGCGTTTTAGCTCAGCAGCTTCGTAATCACGGTTTTCGAGGATAAGCCTGTCCATCAAAGCGGCTGTGCTCCTGTCCGCACCGCAGTCCTCAAGGTAACTGTACAGCATACGGCATATCTCACCGGCTGTATTTTTTCGCCATACCTTTTTACGGAGCGCAAGTATCGGAGCTACCGCCGACAGACGCAGAGCTTCTATCGCATCAAGGTCTTTGTCGGGAGCTGTAAAAGGTTCGCTCCACATCTGATCCTCGACCTGCCACTTATAGCAGTAATTCTCAAGCAAAGCCGTCTCGGTAAGGGATATGTTAAGTATACCGCATTTCAGAAGCCGGAATATCTGCTCAGAACGCAGTTTTCTCGCTGTAAGAAGGTCAAGCAGAGTATTGAAAAACACCATTATCGGCGTGTGTGCGACCGTTTTTTCGATACTCAGGAAGTAAGGTATACCGTATCTGTAGAAAGCTGCCCGAAGCACATCGGCATATTCCTCTATATTGTTGGATATTATCGCTATATCACGGTATTTCAAGCCGTTTCCGGCAGCTATCAGACGCTTTACAGTCGCGCAGACATACTCCGTTTCACCGTACATATCTTTAGCTTCAAACACGCAGATATCCTCAGGTGAGGGAGCTTTTTCAGGCTCGTATCTGAAATTACGCATTATGTGGCTGCTCAGGTAGTCAAGGTCAGGATATCTGAAACGATAGCTTCCGCCGCAGTCAGTTATCTTGTGCTCAACTCTTAGCTCGCGGCAGATGTCGGTTATCTTGCGGTAGGTGGTGTTGACCGTCTCAAACAGAGTGAATTCTCCGGCTGTGACATCGTCGCTTCTCAGAGTTATTACAACATTATCAGCACTTGATATCATTATACGCAGCATTTCAAGCTGGTCGCCGGTAAAGCTCTCGAACTCGTCGATGTAAACTTCCTTGCCCTTGAAATATCCTTGGAGATTAGCGATCTTGGCAGCTTCCTTGATGTTGTCAAGATCGTCCTTGAAGCCGTACTCTGTCATCAGCCGCTCATATTCCATATAGACAGCCGCTATATCCGATGTCTTGTCCATTAGCTGCCTGTCGAGAAGAGCTGCTTTATCAAGCAGCTGCTGCGGCTCGACTCCGGAACGCTTCAGGTCGTTTATGAGTTTGAGCACTTCCTCAGCAAAGCCGTTGTGAGAGCTCTGTCGGCGGAAGTATACGAACTGTTCCGGTCTGCCGCGAACTGCTCCGATAGCCTGATATACAAGTATCATTCTCGCAAGTTCGTCAGCATACTCGCCCTTTCGTCCGGGATCACCGTATATCTGAAAAAGCTGACGCGCAAGACTTGTAAAACTCAGTGAAAACAGATCGTTGAACTTCTCTGCGCCAAGATAGAAATAGAGCGTCTTGTCAAATTCATACGAATACTGCTCGGGTACTATTATACATTGATGACTGCCGTCGGAAGCAGAGTTTCTGATGCGCTCGAACATGAGCGTTGTTTTTCCGCTGCCAGCCTGTCCGGTTATGAATTCTACCATTGATATACCTCTTACACAAAAATGCATACCGATAATAATACCGGTATGCATAACAGTTGTTTATTAATAGCCGTTAAGGTGACGCTCCTTCATTATCTTTGCGTAGTCCTTATAGCACACATCAAGTGAAACGGGAGTCTTTATGCCGTTTACCGTTCCTGTGCCGGAATACTGCCACATACCGTAATTCCCGGTGTATGAAGGCTTGGTAACACCATAGTGTGCAACCCAGATGTCATAGCGCTCAAGTACCTTCTTGTCAACTCTGTTGAGGAAGAAGTTGGAATTGCTTGCAATTCCGACATAGTAGCCGTTTCCGCTTCCAAGATTCTCAAGTGTACTGCAGAAAGCGCTTATTATATCTGCAAGCTTGTCATCGGGCTGACATACTACCTCAGGAGCTTCAAGATAATAGAATACCGGATATTCAAGCTTGTAGTTCTTAATTACCTCATAGCAGGCATTCGCTTCAAGCACCGCATCCTCAGGAGATTCAGCATAGCTGTACCAGTATACTCCGACATTGAGTCCGGCTTCCTTTGCAGCACGGATATTAGCATTGAAATTTGCGTCCTTCTGTGAAGCGCTTCTACCGTAGCCGGCACGTATTATCGCAAATTCGTTTCCGTCATCCTTGACGTACTTCCAATTGATACCGTACTGCCATTCCGAAACGTCGATACCATGTATACCGGCAGGTTTAGCATTGATGCCGGTAGATGTGGAAGTTGTTACAGCTTTGACTTCTTTCTTATATGTATCAGGTGATGTCAGATAAGGATAATTAAGATAACATCTGTCAAGGTCAACATCTCCGTTGATACCGTTTACTCTGCCCTGGAAATCATACTGCCACATTGTGTAGCTTCTGTCGTATCCGGGTTCGGTTACTCCGGTATGAGCAACCCATACATCGTATTTATCAAGTACGTTTGCATACACCTTGGTGTTAAGGAGACTTGCATAGCTGTAAAGTCCTACGTAATAACCCTTGGACTTGAGTGTTGTGCAGAATGTCTCGATGATAGCTGAGATCTCAGCCGCACTGAGGTGCATCTGTGAGGGATCCTCTATATCAAAGAAAATAGGATATTTGAAGCTGTAATTCTTTATGCACTCATAACAGGTCTCTGCTTCCTTCTTTGCGCCTTCAACAGTTGTAGCGTAGCTGTACCAGTAAGCACCGCAGGGAATTCCGACTGCCTGAGCACCCTTGACATTCTCGTCAAACTTCTTATCCTTCTGATCAAGCTCTCTGCCGTAGCCTGCACGTATGATAACGAATTCAACGCCGTCATTCTTGACCTTCTTCCAGTCAATGTCGCCCTGCCACTGTGAAACGTCAATACCGAATGAATTGAGCTTTACAGGCGGAAGAGTGGTAGTTGCTGCTGTTGTAGGCGGTTTTGTAGTAGTTGTTGTGGTAGTTGTAGTTGTTGTAGTCGAAGTTGTAGTAGTTGTGGTAGTCTGAGCAAAAGTAGTCATCTCCGGCATAGGGAGACCATTCTTCTGCAGATAAGACTTGTGAGACTCATATATGCTGAAAACATTCAGCGGTGCAGCTGTTGCAGCAGTCACCTCTGTTGCAACAGTTGTCTGTGTTGCTGTACTTTCTGCTGTGACCTCTTTACTTTCATCACGATCTGTGCTATCATATATTATGGAATCAGAAGCACCGTCTGCGGCATATACTGCCGGGATGCTTGCTGTGACCGCAGTAAAAGCCATTACCAAGGTCGTTACTGCTGAGAACAGCTTTCTTTTAAGATCCATCAATATCAAACTCCTTTAGATTAATCTGCTGAATTATTACAGTCTGTTTACAAATCCCCTTATATCAAGATAATATCTTTCTAAATTATAACACAATTACTACAAAATTGCAATAGGAGTAATAGAATTAAACCCAATGTATACTAAAATTTGTTGGATTCGGAAGTTTTTTAACTTGAATTTTGTAAATTTTACATATCACTATCAATGAGGAATGATAAAATGAAAAAGTTTTTGATAAATGATAATGACAGCGGTCAGCGTGTGGACAAGTTCCTGTCAAAGGCTATGCCGCAGCTCCCGAAGAGCATGATGTACCGTCTTATACGAAAAAAAGACGTAAAAGTTAACGGGAAACGCTGCGAGATCTCTACAAAGCTATCAGCCGGCGATGAACTCACAGTTTATGTCAAGGACGAACTTGCAGGCGAAAAACAGCACGATATGTCATTTCTCAATGTCCCCTCCGATCTTGACATCGTCTATGAGGACGACAATATCATCATCGTCAACAAGCCTGTTGGTCTTGATTCGCACTCCGGCAGTTCATTCACTGACAATCTCGTTGACCGTATCAGACACTATCTGTATGAGAAAAAGGAGTATGCTCCCGACTCGGAAAGCTCATTCTCACCGGCAGTATGTAGCCGTCTCGACAGAAACACCTGCGGTCTTGTGACAGCCGCAAAGACTGCCGAGGCTCTCCGTGAGATAAACGCTGCTATCCGCTCAGGTAAAATGACAAAGATATACCACTGCATCACGGTCGGAAGGCCGCCTCAGGATGAAGGCATAATCGAAGCATACCACAAAAAAGAGGAGTCCAGGAATCTTGTAAAGATCTCGGATACTCCCCTTGATGATTATAAACCGATAAAAACCGGATACAAAGTGCTTGCTGTGAAAGGCAACATTTCACTTGTCGAGATAACTCTCTACACCGGAAGGACACATCAGATAAGAGCTCATATGGCTCACATAGGTGCTCCAGTCCTTGGCGATGGAAAATACGGAAATGTTGCGGTAAACAAGCGCATGAATGTTTTCCGTCAGGCTCTGTGTGCCTATTCTGTGATGTTTGAACTCGATGAGAGTTCTCCCCTCTCCTATCTCAGGAACATCTCTCCGCAGGCTCCTGCCCCTGATTTTGAAAAGCGTTTCTTCGGTGATCAGTTGGGCTGACCGACTCTGTGACGCAGGTTCTCCTCTTTAAGCTCTCTTCCTTCAGCTATCAGCGACAGCATTTCAGCAGAATCACCCTTGCGGAGTGCGTCGCTGTATTTTTTCAGGTTTTCGATGAGAAGATCAAGCTCGTACTGGAGATACTCGCGGTTCTGCAGAAAGAGGTCAGTCCACATTTTTTCGTTCATCGTGGCTATTCTTGTCATATCCTGGAAGCTGCCGCCGCTGAATCCACATTCGAGCTTCAGCTCGGGACTCTTGACATATGCGCTTGAAACAATATGTGCAAGCTGCGATGTATAAGCGATTATCTTATCATGATCTTCAGGCGAAGTCTCAACTATCTTGCCTGCACCGATATCCTTTGCTATTTTTTTCAGCGCAGCAACGTCCTCAGGATCGCTGTCCTCAAACGGTGCTACTATGAAGTTTGCATTCTGGAAAAGATCACCGTTGCTGTTGTAGTATCCGCCGAATTCCTTGCCTGCCATCGGGTGTATGCCAACATAACGCACGCCGTTCTTTGCGGCAGTCTCTTTCATTCTGTATGAAAATGCACCTTTTATACCACAAACATCAGTAACAAGGGTTCCCTTGTCGAGCTTTGAAGCGTTCTCATTGAACCACTTCTCTGCTGCCTCGGGGAAAAGCGCAATGACAACAAGATCAATCCCTTCAAAGCTTCCGTCGAAAACATTGTCAGCAGCTACGTCTCTGAGTGCTGCATTTTCTATATCATGATTGAGATCACAGCCTGTTACAGTATGATATGTGTACTTTTTCAGCGCTTTACACATCGAACCGCCTATAAGACCGAGACCTACAACGAGAATATTCATATTATCTCCTCCAAATAGTAATTACTATACAAATTATAACGCTTTAAACAGCAAAAGTCAATAGACGAGCTGCATTTTTTCGTTTTTTCTGCGTGAACCCGCGGGCTTACTTATGCATAATATATGAAGAGAGCTTTTTCTCAATCTCCACGAAAGGATATATATTATGCCAAAGGTATTTTTAAGCCCTTCTACTCAGGAATGGAACCAGTACGCTACCAGCGGCAATGAAGAACTGTATATGAATCTGCTTGCCGACCGCATGGAACCGTATCTGCGTTCGAGCGGCATATCATTCGTCCGGAACGATCCGTCCAGGAATTTCGCCGGCGCTATAAAGGACTCCAATTCCGCTTATTATGATGTGCATCTTGCCCTGCACTCCAATGCTGCTCCGGAAAGCCTTTCCGGCAGACTCAGAGGAATCGACATATACTTTGCTCCCAAAAGCGGAAGCAGTGAAAAACTCGCAAACATCATAGCCAACAACCTCAAAAGCATCTATCCTCTCCCCGACAAGGTGAGTGCCGTCCCGACATATACACTCGGTGAAGTCCTCAATACCAAGGCGGTCGCTGTTCTCTGCGAGCTCGGATACCATGACAACTTCGCTGACGAGGCATGGCTCAAAAACAATCTCGAGTCCATAGCCAAGAATATAGTTCGTTCACTCTGTGACTATTTTGGTATCCCGTTCATTCCGGCAGGCGCAGTCCGCTGGGGAACGGTCGTTACTGACGGCAGCGGTCTCAATATCCGAAGCTATCCCTCTCTGAGCGGTTTGATCATCGGCTCACTCCCAAACGGTGCAAGCGTTATGATAAACGGCAAAACTGATAACTGGTATGTTATCAGCTATAACGGGATAACAGGCTATGCCAGCGCAGACTATATAACACTATAACAGAAAACAGCCATAAAGAAGTATTTCTCCTTTATGGCTGTGCTATTATCACTGAGGTCTGTTTGTATTTTTCTTATTTATGCTCTTTTTCTTCTTTTTGTCCATTTTCGGAACTGCATATATAGGCTTCAGAGGCTTTTTGCTGCTCTTGAACAAAACAAGAGCATAGATGCAGATGATGATATAGAGTATCGAAAGAGCTATCGAGATCTTTATCGCTGTCTTGAACCACGGAGACTTGTGAAAACGCTTTGCGACCTCGAAGTTATAGGCTGTTTTGGAACGGTTTACATCTGATACTGCAACAAGTTCAACTGTTGCGAGCTCCTCACCGGAATAAATCAGAGTTACCGAACCAAGTGAATCTCCCTGCTTGATAGGTGCCTGGAAGGAATCCTTGTTCCATACTATCTTATCCTTATTGACAAGGCTTGTTTCAACTTCGTCACACCAAAGAACCTCGACTGTATCCTTAGGACGTGCGATAACGTAATTCTTTCCGTTGGTATCGGCAAGCTTGACAGGTCTTTCGCCCATTTCAGCTGTCGATGCAAGCAGTACCTGCTTTGAGAAATGCTGGAATGCCCAGTCGAGCATATTGGTAGCATCCTCTATATGGCAATATACCTGATTTCCTTCTTCGTCCTTGAAAGGAGCTTTCATCAGTACAACAAGGTAATTGTAACCGTTCTTGCTCGCGAGAGTTATGATGTTTCTTCCGGCAGCTTCGAGCTTGGCTGTTTTGATACCCTTAGCGCCCATATAGAAGTTCGCCTGGTCTTCCTCGTCCATCATTATATTGGAGTGAGTCCATACCCATTCATCCTGGTGAGGATGGCGCTCGGGATTAGGAACAACAGGTGTATAAGTGCGGGTTGTAGCGATCTCGCGGAAAAGCGGTACTGTCAGAGCGTACTGTGTGAGCTTTGCCATATCTCTCGCTGTTGTGTACTGCTTTGGATCGTACATACCGTGTGCATTAGTGAATTTTGTAGAGGTCATTCCGAGCTGTTCAGCCTTTTCGTTCATCTTGGCAACGAAAACTTCTGTATTTGTACCGGAAAGGTTCTTATCCTCTGCCTTTATAAGTCCGCCGACATGATAAGCAAGCATTTCAGCCGCCTCTATGGAAGAAGTAAGCATCATGCAATAGATAAGGTCATCGACCTTGAGCACGTCTCCGTCCTTGAGGTCAACTGTCGGAAGATCCTCAGGCTGGTCAAGTTCTTCGTAAATGTGATTATATACCTCAGGATCAAGTGTAATGTCCTTTTTGAGGTCCTTGCAGTTTTCAAGAACGATAACTGCTGTCATAATGTCAACGAGTGAACCTGGACACTGTGTAAGGTCGGGGTTCTTTTCGCTGATTATTTCATTTGTATCCATACTTATCAGTACTGCTGCCTCACTGTAAAGTGTGTTCTTATATGGAAATACAACAGCCTCTGTTTGGGATACTGTGATAAACGGCAGTACGATCAGAAGACTTGCTAAGAAAGATGCTATTCTTTTTTTCATAATGACTCCTTTATATTCAAACTGCATTGCAGAAATAGTCCACTATATATTATAACAGATTATCAAGTGTTTTTAAAGTCTTTTCGCAAATTTTTTTCGATATTTTTCATTTTTGTGAAAAGTGTTGCTTTATCTTCGTTTTTGTGGTAAAATGTAATTCAGAACAATTGACACGGAGGTTTTTAAATTGATCTACGTTACCGGAGATACTCACGGCGATCTCAACAGATTCAAAGAGCCCGCTATGAAAAAATTATCCAGCGGCGATACGCTCATTATTTGCGGTGATTTCGGATTCATATGGGACGATTCAAAACAGGAACACGCAAATCTGAAGAAGCTTGCCGCTAAAAACTTCAATATAGCTTTCGTTGACGGCTGTCATGAGAATTTCGATATACTTGAAGACCTGCCAGTTACTGAATGGAACGGCGGTAAGGTCCACAGGATAGCTGACAACATCGTTCACCTTATGCGCGGTCAGATATACAACATCGAGGGCAGAAGGATATTCGCTTTCGGCGGCGGTCACAGCCAGGACTACGAGTTCCGCGGTGACGGCGAAATGTGGTGGGAGCGCGAGCAGCCTGACCACGATGAGATACGCGAGGCGATACACAACCTTGCTGAGTATAACAACGAAGTCGATTACATCATCACTCACGAACCGCCTGCTTCACTCAAGGACTGCCTTAATGTTGATGTCCTTCAGAGACTCGAAGTACACGCTTTCTTCGAGGATATAATCAAAGCCTGCACATACAGGAAATGGTTCTTCGGCAAATGCCATATTGACAAGCACATACCTATAAAGTTCTATGCTGTTTTCAGCAATGTAACTCCCCTAAAATAACATATTGAGAGCAGTTCCGGCATAGTATTTACCAGTTCTATTTAGTGAGGTAAATACTATGAAAAAATTCAATTTAACGGATCTGCTCATTTTTATTGTATCCGCAGAGCTTATCGGTGCTGTATCAGCTCTGATATCCGGCAGTTTCTCTCCGCTTTATTCTGAAATACGTAATCCCCCGCTCGCACCGCCGGCGTTTCTGTTTCCTGTGGTATGGACGTTTCTGTATGCTATTATGGGTTTCTCCGCATATCTCATTTACCGCGATGAGGAGTCCGGCAGCGACAGGAGTACGGCACTCGGCGTATACATAATCCAGCTCGCTGTGAACTTTTCGTGGAGCATCATTTTCTTCCGGTTCAGATTATTTGCACTCGCGGCATTCGTTGCTCTGATAATTGCTGTCCTTGTAGCGGCTATGATACTCTCTTTCCGAAAAGTCAGCAGGACTGCCGCTTATGCCAACATCCCCTATCTTCTGTGGATGATGTTTGCGACCTATCTTGCATTCGGTGTATGGTTCCTCAACTGAGCCAGTTAAAGGTAAAATTTGTTCCAATATTTCGTTATTGATTTAACTCATTACCTCTGTTATAATATAAGTATCCCAAGGGGAAATACTTACGGAGGTATTGAATATGTGCTGCAATAATATCTGGAAGATGCTCTGCAAGCTCTTCGGACTCGGCTGCTGATACCGATACGAAAACTCCTCCCTCAGCTTTTGAGGGAGGAGTTATTTTTACTTTTCACAGGTGTGTATTACCTTCATTGGACAGGCTTTCATGCACTCTCCGCAGCCGGTACACTTGTCATAATCTATCGAAGCATGGAAGTTCTCGACCTTTATCGCTTCCGAAGGACACTTCTTCTCGCAGATCTTGCAGCCGATACAGCCGTTCTTACAGTTGAGCTTAGTGACCTTGCCGTTGTCAGCACTTGAACAGAGAACGTCGATGTGCTTTGACTTAGGCTTTATGCTTATTATGCCGTTAGGACAGGCTGTTGCACACTGTCCGCAGGCTCCGCAAAGAGCCGGATTGACCTTTGCTACACCGTCAACTATACTGATAGCGTCGTGCTCACAGACTGCTGCACAGTCACCAAGACCGATACAGCCGTACTTACACATGCCGTCGCCGCCGTAAAAACGTTTTACCGCCTTACAGGAGCGAACTCCGGTGAATACAAACGACTTTGGTGAAGCCTCACAATTACCGTTGCAGTGAACAACTGCTGTCATAGGAACAACATCAGCAGCCGCTGTTCCAAGTATCTCAGCTATCTTACCGGCAGCATCAGCTCCGCCCGGACGGCAGAGATTCGTTGCTGCGCCCTTTTCGATTATTGCCGCTGCATAATCTGCACAACCGGCAAAACCACACGCACCGCAGTTAGCCTGAGGCAGTGCTTCGCCTATCTTCTCTATTCTCTCGTCAACTTCAACGTGGAAGACCTTTGCCGCAACGGTCAGCAGAACGCCTGCCATAACTCCGCAGGCACCAACTATCAAAGCAGGTATCAGATATGTCATTCTGCCACCTCCTTAATTGAACAGTCCCGAAAAGCCCATAAAGCTTACGGAAACTATCGAAGCTGCTATCAGTGTTGCCGGAACACCCTTGAATGTCTCGGGGATGTCAGCGTATTCGAGCTTCTTGCGGACACCTGAGAATATCACAAGTGCAAGCATAAAGCCGAGTCCGCCACCGAGAGCATTAATAAGAGACTCACCGAAGCTGTAGCTGTTGTCGATATTGAGAACAGTTACACCGAGTACAGCACAGTTTGTAGTGATAAGCGGCAGGTATACACCAAGCGACTTGTACAGCGACGGAATACACTTTTTCAGCATAGTCTCGACAAGCTGAACGAACAGTGCAATAACAAGTATAAAAACAACCGTATCGAAATACTCAAGGTCGTTCGGAACAAGTATGCCATGATGTATAGGATATGTAACAACAGTTGCACATATCATTACAAATGTAACTGCAAGTCCCATTCCCGAAGCGCTGTCGAGCTTCTTGGATACACCGAGGAACGGACAAATTCCCATAAACTTTGAAAGTACAAAGTTGTCGGTGAGCATTGCAGAAAGAAGTATCACAAATAAACTCTTCACTTGCAGTCACCTCCGTTCTTTGAGCAGTTCTCAGCATTGGGACAACCCTTGCAGCCGAGTTCCTGCGGAGGTTTCTTGTTAGAAAGCTTATTCACAGCGGCTATTATCACGCCGAGTGTGAAAAATCCGCCAGCCGGCATTATGAACAGCAGCATAGGATTGTTGTGAAGCACCGGTAAATTCATGCCGAGCCACTGTCCGGCACCTAATATCTCTCTTGCAGAACCCATAAGGAACAGTGCCAGCGTAAAGCCTATGCCCATTCCTATTGCGTCGCAGGCAGAAGCGACAACATTGTTCTTACTTGCGAACATTTCTGCTCTTCCGAAAATGATACAGTTAACTGTTATAAGTGTGAGGTAAATGCCGAGGCTGTCATAGAGGTCCGGCAGGAAGCCTTCAAGAAGGAAGCCAATAAGCGTTACAAAGCTCGCGATAATTACGATGAACGCCGGGATTCTTACCTTGTCGGGGATTACCTTTCTCAACAGGGAAACAACAATGTTTGAGCCGAGAAGTACAAATGTAGTTGCAAGTCCCATACCTATGCCGTTTTTAGCCTGTGTGGTGACTGCAAGCGTAGGGCACATTCCGAGCAGCATGACAAGCGTCGGATTTTCTTTTATAATGCCTTTGGTAAGCTCTTTGCCAAGGCTTGTTTTATTCTCTGCCACTCAGGATCGCCTCCTTATTATTATTGTAAACGTCGAGCGCTTCCTCGACAGCTTTCTTCATTCCCTTTGAGGAGAATGTCGCACCGCTTATCGCGTCAAGTTCAACAGGTGAAGAATCGGCTCCGTAGAACTGCTCGCGGAAGTCCTCATTATCACGGACCTTAGAGCCAAGACCGGGAGTTTCGCCGAGTCCGATGAACTCTATCTTTGCTACCTTACCGTTCTCGTCAATACCAACGAGGATATTGAGTCCGCCCTTTGAATAGCCGTCAGCAATTACCTGAACAGCTGTCTTGCCGTCGGGAGTAACAGCAATAGCTTCAATATCATCAGCGTCGAATGTTGTATCAAGAAGAGTTATATCGGTCTTGCCGAAGAGCTTTTCAACGCTGCTGCTGAATTTCTTTTCCTTCTGCTCAGCTATGCTGTCAGATGTCATTTCATGCGCAAGCACAAGGAGGAGAGCAGCTGCCACACATATTATAGTGAGGACGAGTGTAGGGATGACTTTTTCTTTCATTCCTTTTCTGCCTCCTTTGCTCCGAATACCTTTGTACGTGTAAGCTGCTCGATGTAAGGAGTCAGCACGTTCATGAGGAGTATCGAGAACGAAACACCCTCGGGATATGAGCCGAATTGTCTTATTACAAAGGTTATGATACCGCAGCCGATACCGAATACGACCTTGCCCTTTTCGGTAATGGGAGTCGTTGCGTAATCAGTTGCCATAAAGAATGCTCCGAGGAATACGCCGCCCGCAAGAATGTGGTAGAGCGGATCTCCGCCTGACACCCAAGTGAGGAGCGCAAGTGTTCCGATGAATGAAACAGGAGCAGAAAGTGAAATTATTCTGCGGAATACAAGATAAAGTCCGCCGAGAAGAAGTGCAAGCGCACAGGTCTCACCAAGACAGCCGCCGGTAGTTCCGAGGAAGAGATCCTTATAGGATGGCATAGACTGTCCGATGTCGAGAAGCTCGCTGTCTGACATTCCCTCAAGTCTGAGCGGAGTAGCAGCGGATACAGCATCGACCTTCTCACCGAACGGGAGTTCCCACTTCGTCATAGCCGACGGGAACGACACCATAAGCACGATACGGGCGGTTATAGCCGGGTTTGCAAAATTCTGTCCGAGTCCGCCAAAGAGCTGCTTGACTATAACGATAGCAACGAATGAGCCTATCACAGCCATCCAGTACGGCAGAGTAGACGGAAGATTCATAGCGAGTATGAGACCGGTAACAACTGCAGAGAGATCAGTTATCGTGTTGTCACGCTTCATGAGCTTTCTGCAGAGGTACTCAAATATGATACAGCTTGAAATTGTTACAGCTGTAAGAGGAATAACTCGAAGTCCGAATATGTAACAAGCCGCTAACCATGCAGGCAGCAGAGCAAGTATGACATTCATCATTATTCCGGAAGTTTTTGTGTAGTTTTCGTCGTGAGGAGACGGCGAAACGATAAGTTTGTTCATTTTCTAAGCCTCCTTACTTTCTCGGTATCAGCATTTTTGCAAGCTGATTGGTCTCTGCGAGTTTTCTGTTTGCAGGACAGACATAAGTACAGCTTCCGCAGTTCATGCAGAGAGTTACCTTGAGCTGTTTAAGCTCGTCAACGCTTCTTATCTTATAAGCCTTATCTATCTCGGCTGGCATGAGTCCGAGCGGACACACTCTTACACAGCGTCCGCATCGGATACATGATGAAGTCTTTCTCTCATCAAAATTCTTTGCAGCGATAAGTGCATTGGAAGTCTTTACGACCGGCATATCTATATCCGGCACGCTCATTCCCATCATAGGGCCGCCGGCTATCAGTTTCTTGACAGCATCGATGTCAGTTTTGCAGAATTCAAGCACATCTCTGAAAGTTGTACCGATGATCGCACGGACATTCTTAGGTTCGCCGACTGCATTTCCGTCAACCGTAAGTCTTCTTGTAACGAGCGGCATACCTGTCTGTATGTATCTGTAAATGAATGCGCAGGTGGATACGTTGAGAACGATAACACCTTCGTCTGAAGGGAGCTCCCCTTCCTTGACTATTCTGCCTGTCGAATTGTAGATTATCACCTTTTCTGCACCCTGAGGATAACTCGAGGGCAGAGTGATGATGTCAATCGTATCGTCATTGGCAGCCATTTCCGTAAAGTTGCGGATAGCTTCAGGCTTGTTAGCCTCGATAGCAAGTTTTGCCGTCTTGATGCCCAGCTGCTGCTTGACAAGATTGATACCGCCGATAATATCATCAGGAGCTTCGAGCATTTCCCTGTAATCAGCTGTGATGTAAGGTTCGCACTCAGCAGCATTGATTATCAGAGTATCTATCGGAGTCTTAGGATTGAGTTTGATGTGAGTCGGAAATCCTGCACCACCAAGACCGCAGACACCGCTCTCGCGGACAGCCTTTATAAAGCTCGCCTTGTCAGTGACAACAGGCGGCTTGACTTCCTCAGAAACAGTCTGAAGACCGTCAGGTTCTATCTCGATGAGCTTGCATACAGCTCCCATAGCCGTTCTGTAATCGGTAATTGCAGTTACTTTACCGGAGACGCCGGAATGAATCGGTGCGCTGAAAGCAGCTTCGGCATCGCCTATCTTCTGTCCGACCTTCACTTCATCGCCGACCTTAACAAGCGGCTGACAGGGAGCGCCCATTGTCATGGACATTGGGATCCTCACCTTTGCAGGCATCGGAAGATCGACAGTAGCACAGTTTTCCGTATTCTTACGGTGACTGAGCTTTATCCCGTTGAGTTTTTTCATTGTATTCTCCTTAAAACCGCGGAAAAACACCGCAAAAATTATCTGACCATAAAACACGCCATACATTTCTATTATATATGATTTTCACCACTATTTCAAGACAGATGTGCAAATATTTTCGGGTAATATAACATATTTTTGTTAGTATAAAATAACAAAAATAAAAAATAAAACTCCTTTGAACTATTCAAAGGAGTTATGGAGGCGCCACCCAGATTTGAACTGGGGATCAGGGTGTTGCAGACCCACGCCTTACCACTTGGCTATAGCGCCGGTTATGGAGCGGATTACGAGGCTCGAACTCGCTACCTCCACCTTGGCAAGGTGGCGCTCTACCAGATGAGCTAAATCCGCATAATGGCGACCCCGAACAGACTCGAACTGTCGACCTCCTGCGTGACC